>Ga0307476_10000014_pt1 | contig 220053 bp, 201 predicted proteins | sample atmos_gasesECM2C_2_FD_203314 | JGI IMG/M metagenome (GOLD analysis project Ga0307476, IMG submission 203314) | Hardwood forest soil microbial communities from Morgan-Monroe State Forest, Indiana, United States - atmos_gasesECM2C_05 | ecosystem: Environmental > Terrestrial > Soil > Temperate... | reverse complement strand
TCGAGGTGGTCAGGTTGTAGGTGCCGGGTAAGACATGCACCACGTCGCCGGACCCGGCTTGGCGATCGACATAGTTGAACGTGCGGCAGGGAAACGCCACGTTCGTGCAACTCCCGCTATCCACCCCATTTGTCGCAATGTAGCGATCTCTGCTTCTGGAGCGATTCGCGCCCAGCACCGAACAACTCGCCAGAAGAAGCAACACGAGAATACCGTACGTAACGGGCGCACTGTGAATCATGGACCTCACTCAAGCTGTAGGCGAGATTAGCGTTCTAAGGTTGGCTCCTAGTAAGGGCGGTAGATGGCTACTCCGGTCGCGGTCTGAACGATAGCCTCAAGGCCTCTTCGCCCAGCCGATTTAGCAGCGCTGCTCGGAACGAAAAGGATGTCGTCAGCCCGCAAGTCCCAGTCAGGCGCCTTGGCGGCGAGAATCTTCTTGAGAGGAAGCGGGATCTCCTTCAGTCCCTGTGGCGTGTTGCGAATCAACTTCGAACGGTTCAGAGCAGCAGTGGGGTTGGTGCCCTCTGCCATGGCGATTGCCTGAAGAGCTGTCATGTGGGAGTTTTGCATAACAATACCGGCGGGTTTGCGCACATCACCCACCACGTAAACGATACCCGCTCTGGAAACCACAACCGTATCGCCAGGGGCAACTTGTATATTGCTGGACACGGACGATTCACCGTTATAAGACAACAGTACTACCTCAGGCTGCTTCGGTTGGCTACGATGGGTGATCGTGACTTGGTTGCCGGCCTTCTCTGTCGTGCCGCCGGAGGCTGAAATTGCATCGAACAGCGTGCGGGCACCAGGAAGGGGATAAATTCCCGGCTTCTGAACCTCACCGAGGACCGAGATGGCCTGAGTCGTATACTCCCGATCGAAAATCGATACCTGAGGATCATTGAAGTAGCCGCGTTGCGCAAGTTGCCGGCCAACTAACTCCTCTGCCTCCCGAATGGAGAGGCCATCGACCCGCGCGGTACCCAGAAGAGGCAGTGAGATCTCCCCTGCATCACTGACACGCACTTGTCTGTCAAAATCCGTTCCGTAGACGGCGACCTGAAGAAGGTCTCCGCGGCCGATGAGCATTTCCGAGGGGGAATGCTGTTCGCCAGACCGAGTTCCTGTGGACTGCTGGGTTGTAGTTTGCGCGACGGCAAGACCGAGTTGCAAGAGAGTGCCCAAGACCACGGAGATGATGCCGCGGAGAGCGACAGTTGTTACTGGACGGTTCGGAAACATTAGGGCCTCCTCGTGACGGTTGAGTCAACAGAAGGAAGGGTGCCGAGAGCTGCGGCGAGTCAGCCTCAAGCACCCTCCCGTGGCCGTCGGCGGATACTAAACTTGGCCAATCCCACCAGAAAACCTGCGCCGTAGGAAAAATGGAGCACAGGAAAGCTCACGGCCAGAGCTGGTGCCAGACGCCATCGTCGTCTGGCGCCTGCAAGTGACATGGAAACGAGCAAAGTAGCCAAAAAATAACTGCCACCCTCGAGCAGCATCATTCGATTGCCAATCTTGGGGCGGACAGCGGCGAGGATGAGGGACAGCAGCAACGACAGAACGAATGCTGCAGGAACAAACTGCCGAAGCTGCATTTGCCGAGGGTGTTTTTGCAGAACCCGGACCTTCCAATACCCGTACTGAAAATATTGTCGCCACAAAGTGCGGATCGAAGAGCGGCTCGTGTACCAGGACCGCAATTCCGGGTCAATCAGGATCTTTCCTCCAAGTTTTCGCATCCGGTAATTGAACTCATCATCCTGATTGCGCACGAATTCTTCATCCAACGGACCGGCACGCTCCATGATATTGCGCGCATAAGCGCCAAATGCCACCGTATCCACGTACCTCCGCTCGCGGCAACCACATCGGAAGGCGGAGCCTCCCACACCAAAGCGCGACGACATTGCTAGGGAAATCGCCTGGGCGACGTCTGTTTCGCCCACGGTATTGATCGGGCCGCCAACGCAGTCCGCTAGCTCTTTCCGGAGCAATGAGGCGGCAATCGATACGTAGTTTGTGGCAACCTCCGTGTGACCGCCCATCATCATGATGATGTCACCCCTGGCTGCCTTCAAACCCAAATTGAAACCGGAAGCCATGATTTGCTGCGGATTGTCGAGTAAGCGGATGCGGGAATCTCCGGCAGCGGCGACTGAAACCACGCGGCGCGTGTTGTCAGTCGACATCCCATCTGCAACGAGAATCTCCAGACGGTCCTGCGGGTAATCCTGTGCAAGCAGGCAGTCGAGTACTCGCGAAATTGACCGCTCTTCATTGCGGATGGGCATGATGACGGAAACGAAAGGAAGCTCGGCGATCTCGGAAGACGGAGCCTTCTCCTGGGTCACGTGAACCAGCTCAATAATGGACATAGCTATGCGCTCGTGTCTCACGAATACTGGATTTGAAATCTCTTCGTCCATGCGATGAGATTCAGGCAGCGCCAGACAGCGGAGGAAAAAGTTCTTTGGCCCTGCTGGATCTCCTGCCAGTCGCGGCTGACCACGTCCAGGCGGACCGCAGGTATTTCCGCCGCCACGTCTGCGTCGAACTGCTGCTGAATCCAAACGCTTGCGGCTGACAACCATGTGCGCTCGGGCGTGGCAAACCCAATCTTGTCCTTCCGGTCAAGGATAGAATCGGGCACAATACCGCGCATCGCACACCGAAATACCGCTTTCGACGTGCCGTCGGGTCCGATGATGTACTGTTCCGGCAAAGAAAGTACGAAATCGACCAGCTCGGGCGTCAGAAATGGCACTCGGCTCTCAATGGAAAATGCCATCGAGTTGCGATCCTCGTAGCGCAGCAGGCTGGGCAAATGCTCGACTATCTCTCGGCGCAGCTTTTCTTGTAACACCTGCGACGACTTGTAACCCTGCCGGTTCAGATGGGGGACTACGCCCTTCCTATGGAACCAACTGAGGTTGAGCCAAGACGGTGCCAGATCTTTACCGACTAATTTGCGCAGTGGCACCTGGGCGAGCGCTGGCAACAAGTGATCCAAGGCATCCTGCAATAGTAAGAATGTGGAAGTGTCAGGAAACCGAGATACCTGGGAAAGGAAGGCAGCCGCCTCGCGCCACCGCATCTGCCGCACAAGAGATGCCAGTCGTGCCCCTCGGAAGTAAGAATACCCGCCGAGCATCTCATCGGCTCCTTGCCCGTCCAGCATCACCTTGATGCCTGCCTGCCGAGCCGCCCGGAATACGCAATACTGAGCGTAAAGGCTGGTGCTCGCCGACGGCATGTCCTGCATGTAAGACAGTTGGTCAAAGTCCGCCACAAGTTCCGCTGCGGCGGGGCGGACTTTGTGAGCGTGCGACCCTGCAGCTTGACCAACAATGTCCACCCACTTCTCTTCATTCAGCCTGTCATCGTCTGCAATGTAGCTGAACGTATGGAGATCGATACCCGGTTCGAGGTGGCGCATCGCCATCACGATCGACGAAGAGTCGATGCCACCCGACAGGGCTGATCCGACCGGGACGTCGCTTCGAAGGTGGAGGGCTACGCTCTTAAGAAACAGCGCGCGCAGTTGCTCCGCCGCTTGCTCAAACGACAGGTCATCACGACACTTCGTCGCGGGTTCCCAATAGCACACTGGACGAGATTCCCAGTCCCGATCCAGCGCAACCTCAAGGCAGTGGGCCGGCGGAAGTTGCAGCACATCCGCCAGCAAGGTCTCAGCGCCAAAATCACAGATCCCCCTGCGGAGATAACTGAACAGTCGATTGGCATTGACCTGACGGGACACTCCTCCGAACTCGAGCAGCGTTTTAAGTTCCGACGCAAAAACGAGAGAATTGTCTGCGCAGGCGTAGTAGAGAGGCTTGATGCCGAAGAAGTCACGCGCCAGAAACAGCGTACGCTGGACTGTATCCAGGATGGCGAAGGCAAACATCCCCACCAGTTTCCGCAGTGACTCATGGCCCCAGGCGGCATAGGCAGCCAAAAGCACTTCGGTGTCGCAGCGCGATTCAAACTTATGACCCAGGTGTTCGAGTTCATCGCGAAGCTCAAGGTAGTTGTAGATCTCTCCGTTAAAGGTAATGAAGTAGCGGCCGTCCTTTGTTCCCATCGGCTGGGAGCCGGCCTGGGACAAGTCGAGGATCGACAGCCGCCGGTGCAGGAAAATGACTTCGGGATCCCCGCCGGGGTCCGCCCAGTCTCGCCCAAACGTCGTGCTCCCCTCCGAATATGCGGAATAACCCTGATCATCCGGACCTCGGTGCCTTAGCTGATCGAGGATGGCGGAGACAGGCGGCCGGTGAGCCTCGCCCTTTCGGAAAACGAATCCTGCGATGCCACACATGGAGACACTTCTGGAAAGTAGTTGCTCGCAACTTAAGATGCCGGACCTGAAAAATCCTATTGCGGAGAATTCGGCACAGCAACAGAACGGTACCGCGACACGATTCGCATCAGCAAAAAGTAGTACACCACGAAGGTGAATGTCCCGACCGCGCTCAGTATTGCGAGGGCGTGCATCAACGGCAGATGCCGCCATTTTGAAAACGCGAAAACGCCAATCATTCCGCTCAGAGCCAGGACGTCGTAGATAAGTTTCAAACGCTGGCCGTCAAGTACGAACACCAGACGGCTCAAGGGAGAGACCACGAATTGGGCAAGAAAGAAAGGAGCGACGATCGCCGCCATTCTGCCGGCTGCGATCCACTTTTCTCCAAAAACGGTCTGGAATGCCGGCCCCGCATAAAACATCAGCAGAGCCGTGGGGATTACTCCCACACATATCAGGCCAGCGCTGGTTCTGTGAAATAGAGGCACGATTCGGTCAGGCGTGTTACGGACATAGAGCGCCAAGCGAGCCTGAAATGCATCCGCCACGCTGGCTGAGATTAGAACCAGAGGTATCGCGAGGATTCTCTGTACTAGGGCGAAGTACCCGCCCGCGCTCGATCCGTAATACCAGACGACCAGAGGTATGCAGATGTTGGCGGCCGTGCTGTCCACAAGGGACGAGGGCATTGAGTAGACAGGAAATTGTATATTTTCGCGCAAGACCTCCGAAAACTTCCTGCGGTCGATGGGGAAGACATGAGCCCTGATCTTCGGCCAGGCCGCGCGAAACATGCGGGTCATTCCGGCTGACCGACCAAGCAATTCACCGGCAAGCAGGCCCTCCACGCCGCCGCCAATGGGGCCAATCACAGCGTGGGACACTGAACGAACACCATTTTGCACGACTGTGGCCTGCGACACACATCCGAATTGCTCTTGCCGGACAAACCAGTACCGAAGCACGGAGAACCCCGCCACAAAAACCAGCGCGGCCGCCATTAACACCGTCGTATACAGCGGCAAGGCGTTGAATCCTAACAGCGAAAAGTGAATGAACAGAAGAAGGATGCCGCCACCGATCAAACTTGTCGGCAGAGAGAACAGAAAGGCCGCGAGTGCCAGGTGAGCAGCTCTTTGTTCTGTGTGCTCTGCCACAATGCCGAGTTCATATCGTAGGGACACCGCTACCGTCGCGACGTTCAGAAAGCTCACAAAAAGGGCGTACTGTCCAAAGCTGACGGGGAGGTACAAGCGTGTGAGCACAGGTGCAAGAAGAACGTTGAAGCCTTGCGCCAGCGCGGTCCCTCCGCCCAGTATGGCGACATTCCGGGCCAAGCTCGACTTGGAAGTCCCGGCCGGTCTTGAAAAGCTTCCAGCGACTCTACTAGCCGATTCTTGTGCAGCGACGAATTGCGTCATTGGGATTACTTGTTGGGTGAAGAATGCATCAAACTGACACGTCAGAGAGCTCCTGGCGATGCGAATAACCCGCCATTCGCGCAAGAGCGAATAAGGTTCCACACCAGAACCACATGTCTCGGGCCTCCACCTGGCCCGTGATCGCATTTCCCAGCAGACACAGCGCTACGACAGGTACGATGAAGACAAACGGGCATCCTGGTCCATGCAGAATTTTGGAGCATGCTCTAAGCATGGCTAGCAGCAGCAATGCTAGTGGCACTAGACCAGCCAAGCCCTGCTCAGCGGCAATCTCGAGAATGAAATTGTGCGGGTATTTGAGGACGCGCTCGTCGCTGTAGTGCCAGAGCGTGCTCCAACCGCCCGCGCCCCAGCCGAGTAGAGGTTTAGCCAGGAATGCATGCCAAGCGGACTCCGAGAACGAATACCGTTGCCCCGCGGTTCCACCGGGAGGATAAATACCGGTTAAGGCCAAGCTAAGCTCACTGGCTTTGGCCGCGAATTTCGTATGAGTTGCAGGCTGATGCCAGAGCCACAGGGACGCAGCTGAAATTGCGACGACCACGGCCGCTACGGCGGTCAGAATTGCACCAGGTGAGAGCGCTATCGGGTAGCGCCGCAGAAGTATCAAGCTGGCTGTCGCAACCAGCAACAATAAGAGAATCGCGCTGCGGGAAAGCGACGCCATGGTTCCACAGGCGAGGGCGACAATGCAGCCGACCAACGCTAGATGAAAGAACCCTTTTTCTTTGAACGGATAGTAGAGAGCCACCAGAGCCGCCGCGCCCATGAGCAAACCGTCGCCGATTTCCGTGGGATCTTGTTGGCCAAGCAAGAGTGCGGTCGAGGGGTGCGTCACTCGAAATACCGTGCGGTACGCCAAGAAAAGACTCCCAAGAATGCTCAAGAGCACGAGTTGCTTCACATCGCGATCGGTCCGCAGCAGAATCAGGGGAGCCAGAAAAATCGGGGTGTCAAAGAAAACGAGCTTCATCAAATTCTCACCACCGACGCTCGGCGCAGGTGTGTATGAGTAGCTGATCGCAACTACAAGAATCAGCAGGCAAAATGCGGTCACGCCGCTCTTCTGCCCAGCAAACAAATCGCGTAGGCCACGGCGTCCCTCGTCTATCCCCACCAACAACGCTTGCAGGACGAGCGATAGGTACAGGAGGGCGGCGGTCACCAGCGTAGGGTCGGTCAGGGTTATGCCAACCGTCCGCCGAGTTTTGAAGGTGCCGACATATAACATCGCCACCAGGAGAAACACCGGACCCTTTAGCACGACTATCGGCAGGAGTAGGACAACGGGAATTGCGAAAAGCACCCAAAATGGTTCGAGTTCCATGCCGAATGTGGTGTAGGCCAGTACGAGAAGGAGCAGACCACTGACGAGACAGAATGCCGCTCCCAACGGTGTGGTGCGTGGCTGAGATTGAGAGTGAGTGTCAACAGTCATTAGAAGCCATCCGCCTTCACCGAAGAATAGCCAGCAGCGTCTGCAACAAGAGCCTCACATCGGTGAACATAGTTGCGCGGCACGCGTACTCAAGATCGAGACAAACCTTCTCAGGAAGCAGTGTGGATGTGTAGTAGCTTGTCAGCTGCCCCTCTGGAACGTGGCTCAACAGCTCCTCCTCGTTCCGGAACACGATTGTCGCCATGCTGGTAATGCCTGGTTTCATCGCGGCGAGCCCCGATTGGACAGAAGCCGGGAGCGTTTTCAGAAATTCTGCTGAGTCGGGGCGAGGTCCGACGAGGCTCATGTCGCCTCGTACGACATTGATGAACTGGGGTAATTCGTCGATTTTCCAGGCCCGCAAGAACCGTCCGGCCGGGGTGACCCGCTCATCGCCTCTACGCGTGAGCTGCACCCCGAGTTCTTTGCTAGGGAGCATTGTGCGGAACTTGAGAACCCGGATTCGCTTACGCCCTTGTCCCACCCGTTCGGAGCCGAAGAAAACTGGGCCGCGCGAGGTCAGTACCGCGAGCGACGCAAGCAGCATGAGAGGCAGAGCGGTGACCAGAAGCATCGTGGCGATGACGATGTCGAAGATTCGTTTACCGAGAGACCCGCACCATCTGCTCGGGTATAGGTAATCGCGGCGTCCCACCTGCAAGTCGGTACCGAGGCCATCATGACTGTATACGACGTTCGGAGTCGTCACTTCAGTGCTCCATTTCTACTTTTTCGAATGTTCGAATGACCAGGACCGCCAGTCAGACCCACTCATTACCCAAGGAAGCTTGCCAGTCGAAGCGATCGCTCGGAGTCAGCATGTCCAGAATGTTGCCGTAGGTTCGCGTAAACGATTCATCTCGCAGAGTTGTGTTGTGACACAGAAAGGTGAAGACACCGCCGACCACGCGGCACTTGTCGATAAGGCGCCGGACCACGCTCAGCAGCTCATCAGCCGGCAACCGCATGGAATCCAGAAGACTCACATCCATAACCAACAGCGGTATCTCGAGCAGGCGCGCTTCCCGGTCCAATGACAGCAACCAGGGACGATACGGAATGCATGTGCCTGCCCTGAAACCGATTTGGTCTGCGTACCCCACGGTGCTGTCGTAGGCAAGCCCGCACTTCTCCCAATCAATCCAGGTTGCCGGGCGCCACCGCAAGTAATGCTGCCGCCCGCCAAGCTGGTGCCTTCCAAGTACCGATCGCAGGATCTGCAACTCGGCCTCAAGTTCCTGGGGACAGCCAAAGGTCTGGTAACCGGGGTGAACACCGTGCTCGACGCCATGTTTTTGCAGGCAGCCAATTGCGGTACGAATCCTTTCATCGCGTGGGTCGTAACCGCTGTCGAACGGCCCCAGTTGGCTGGCTTTCCAATACACCGCTGAATCCAAACCCCGCTCAAGCACTGCATTGACAACCCTGTGGACCAGCCCGAGGCAACTCGGTTGGCTCGTTGTGAGGGTCCGCAGGAGTTGTGCGGCACCTTGCAGCGGAGTGCGGTGTTTCAGGCTGAGTTTGATGGCGTACCGAAGGTCGAACGGCAGGATCATCCAGCCGGTACGTGCCAACGCCGTCACATCGCCTGCCCGATGAATCTGCCAAAGGCTTGCCCGTAGTCCTACTTCATCCACATCGTGGCTTATCTTTGCGCGTAGCCGGCGCGGTTTAGGATGCCAGCCCGGCACAAGCGCCTCGATTGTTTGCGCGAAAGCTAAGCCCCATTCATCAACGACTGGCCGGTCCAGAAAGCCGTCGCGGCAAGCGACGCTCCTGTTGGCATGAAAACGTGAGTGAACATCCAAGTTCTGATGCTCTGTTTCTTCGACCCGGCACAAAGTAAATAAGGCTGATGCGGGCAAATCTGCGAAACACTCGATCCGGTCTACGCTGGCCTGCCAGAATAAAGGATGCGCTCCATTCTGCGTCCGCTCACAGAATGGAACAATGAAATCAGGAACGGCGGTCCGGATCGACTCGCCCGGATCCGACATCCATCGGGCACGCACGGTCCGGAACCGGGGACCGACGAGATCACCTTCCATCTCATCTGAAAGGTTTTTGAAGCGAATCTGCTTAGCCGTCCCAGACTGCAGGTGAATCGTCGTGGCGTCTCGCGATATTTCGATGGCCCAAGACTGGAAGAACTCACGGCATACGCCGGCCCTGCGAGCCAGCTCTTTAATGGCCCAATAACGTGCCGCTCTTGAGATTGCGGCCATGGACTCCCAGAGAAACGGTCTGACATAACCTCACGCAGCCAACGACTTCTGTGAGTCAGGCCGCGTTGGCCGGCAACATGGCGAGTTGTAGAGAGCGAGTAATTGCCGCTCTTCCGTCTTCCAGTTGTAATGACGTTCAATGGCTTCGCGCCCGCGTGCTCCCATCTGTTGCGCTTCCTCGGAATGGGTTAGTAAGTACTCGATGGCGCGCGCCATCCCCTTGGTATCGCAGGGATCAACCAGCAGCCCGCAACCGCCGTGCTCGACAATCTCGCGCCACAGGGGAAAGTCCGATGCAATTACTGGCACGCCCGCGCTCATGTATTCGAACAACTTGACCGGAAGAGCGTTGACAAAGTTCGGCATCCGATGCAATGGGACAAGACCCACTCGCGCGCGCCCGAGAAGCGATGCCACCTCGGTGCGGCCGAGTAACCCAAGCAAATTGGTACGATCGGCTCCGGCCAAGTCATCAATTTGCTTACGCAATTCCGGCGTGACTGGCCCAGCAAAGGCGAGTCTCGCATTCAGGTTTTCGGGCAGCAATGACATGGCTGCCATGGCTTCCCGAAAACCGCGTTCCGGAGCCATGCTCCCCACGTAAACGACGAGAGGAGGCCGCTCGTTCCATGGCAGGCTCCGCCCCAGAGCCACCTCGGCCAGCGAAGGAAAATTACGAACCACGACTGTGTTGGTGTTGTATTCGGAGAATCTCTTCGCGATGGTCGGAGTCGCCGCAACTACCGCGGCGAAGCGCCGCGCAGCCAGCTTCTCGATTCGTCCGGCCAGCCATCCCAGCATTTTGCGTGCGCATGCAGGGATGTAGTACTTGTAGGGGAACGTATTCGGCAAGTCCTCGTGCGCATCGTAAATCACTCGTTTTCCGCGCAGGCTGAGCCACATGCCGAAAGGAATAAGATCGGGATCGTGGAAGTGATACAAGTCGGCAGGTAACCGCTCCACATGGCGGTAGAGTCGCCACATCCCCGCCGTCCACCGCTTCCATCTGCTCTTTGGGGGATGCAGCGCCTTGATCTTTACGCCACCTACGACCGTATCCCTCTCGTGCGGCGCCAACAGCGTGACATCGTGCCCTGCACCCGCTAGCGACTTGCATTCCTTGTGCAAGATGCGGGAGTCCGCCGCATAGTGGGCGGATGACAAATGCACGACTTTCAGATTCGCCACGGTGCTCATGGATTGCACTAAATCAAAGGTTTACGCCCAAGCAGGGCAGAGCCGGCGTGATACAAGCCGGTAAGGAATCTCATCGGCCGGCTCAATTTCAAAAGGGAAAAGTAGGCCACGGGTCTGCCTCCGAAGGCACGGAAGAAGCGTTCGACCGGCTCGATCATCGAGCCTTCAAAATCAAACTGCCGGCTGATGGTCGACGCGAAGGTGATGGCTTCCCACGTTACCAGGCTCCCGGCGCCACTATTCCTCAAGTCCGGATCTCCACCCGCCATCAAATAGTAAGCACAGTCTGCGTTCCAGACGAGATAGCCGGCGGCATGAATCTTCCCCTGCGCGTCCTCCGCAAAGAACATCTTGCGGCAGTTGCGCTCTTCGCATGCGATATCGAGCCGACGCAGCAGCTCTGTGTTGACTGGCATTCGGACTCCCTGTCGCGCAAAGGTCAAGGCCCACACGCGGGCAAAACAGTCGATATCAAGGTCACTTCGGACAACCACACTTTTCCGCGCCTTGCGGATCTCTCGTCGAACGTTGTCCCTGACGCGCGCCCAAATACCCGCGAGGTCGGTCAAATCGAAAAGCCGGTACGTGTATCGCGTCGTCTGACTGAAGCCTCGCCAATAAAATGGCAGCCAATACATCACTTCAGGTGCGAAACTTTGCCGGAAGAGGTCAAACTGCGGAAGGGCGTCGATCAGCTCTTGCATCAGTTCTTTCTCTTCAGCCAGACGGTTCGCTAATTTGGCATTCGAAGAGCGCAGCCATGGTCCCAACCAGGGCGTGAGTTTTGGTTGCAACAGCCAGGTCCGACCCAATTTTTTCTTGTGCACAAAAGGCAGGCGAGCCGCAACTTGACCTCCACGCTTCACGACCACTTCGTCCCACTCGCCCTCGGCGACCGCGTCAAGCCACCACGGCTCCTGGAAAAGGTTGTAAGACGGTGCAGAGGGAATGGGAGGATTACTCCCTTTCTCCGCCCCCACCGAATTCAGATCGATCAACGTATCTTTCACTTCTGTAACAGATCGTCCATCACGCCACTGCGACCCTGGCGCGCCTGTACATCTCGACCAGGTTCTCGACCGCTCGGCTGACCCGTTCGACTTCGTCGTCGCGGAGGGTCGGATATATCGGTAACGATACGCAGCGGGAGAATGCATCCTCGGCGTTGGGGAAATCGCCCTTGCTGTAGCCGCCCGTCTGCGCGTAGTAGGGGTGGAGATGTAAAGGAATGAAATGCACCGAAGTGCCGACGCCCAGCTTCTTCAGCTCTTCAATGAATTCGTTGCGTCCAATTCTGAGTATCGGTGGCCTGAGGCGCAAGAGGAACAAGTGCCAGGAGTGTTCGCAGCCGGCGCCGAGCGTCGGAGGAAGCTCCAATTCCTCAAGCCGGGCAAACCGCTCGCAATATCTCTCTGCAATCTCGGTGCGTCGCCGCAAGAACTGATCGCCTTTGCTTAGTTGCGCCGATCCGAGCGCGCCGAGGATGTCGGGCAGGTTCATCTTGAATCCAGCGTGCAGCACCTCGTAGTACCAGGTGCCGTCGCTGGAATACCGTTTCCATGCCTCTTTGCTGATGCCATGCAGGCGCAAGCAACGGGCCTTCTCGGCGTAATCGTCCCTATCCGTGAGCAGCATTCCGCCTTCGCCAGTTGTAATATTCTTGGTCGCGTAGAAACTGAATGCGGTTAGAGCCGAACACGTTCCGATTCGTCGTCCTCGGTAACTCGCGGGCAGGGCGTGCGCCGCGTCTTCAATCACCTGCAGGCCATGCTCACAGGCCATCGCGTGGATCGCGTCCAAGTCGCAAGGCTCGCCCCCAACATGGACTGGAATGATCGCCTTGGTTTTCGATGTGACGTGCCGTTCCGCATCCGCCACGTCGATGTTGAAGCCGCCCGTCACGCTGTCGCACAAGACAGGCCGGGCACCGAAGTAGGTCACGACTTCAGCAGTCGCAGTAAATGTGTACGATGGCACCAGCACTTCATCGCCGGGCTGAAGTTCGAGTAGGCTTATGGCCAACTGCAAAGCGGCCGTGCCGGAGTTGACCGCGAGCGCATGCTTTGCACCGAGGTACTCGGCAAACTCACGCTCGAACTTATGAGTTGCAGGACCGGTGGTGAGCCACTTCGACTCCAGCACCTCCTGTACGGCGGCCATTTCCTCAGTTCCAATGGACGGCCGATGAAATTGAATAAATGGAGTGTCCATATTCAGATCTCGGGAGCTTACGCCACTAGTGTGTCTTTCTCCGACGGTGCTCCGCAGGGCACAGCCACCGGACCGGATATCTCGCTGCACCGGCCATCGGTGATTCGGTATTTGCGGGCACAGGCAGGGCACTGGCCTTCACCCGTGCCGTTCTGCAACCGGATCCCGCAGTTGCACATCCATCCAATCTGTTTAGCCGGGACTCCGACCATCAGCGCGTAGTCGGGAACATCCCGAGTCACAACCGCGCCTGCACCGACGAAGCAGTACTTCCCCAACGTTATGCCGCATACCACCGTTGCGTTCGCACCAATGGAGGCGCCACGTCTGACCAACGTTTGACGGTACTCGCTCTTGCGCACCACGTGACTGCGCGGGTTCACAACATTCGTGAACACCATGGAGGGTCCGCAGAAGACATCGTCTTCAAGTTGCACGCCGGTGTACAGCGACACGTTATTTTGGACTTTGACATTGTTGCCGATCTCGACCTTGGGGCTGACGACAACGTTTTGCCCGAGGTTACAGTTCTTGCCGATCTTGGAGCCGGCCATGATGTGGGAGAAGTGCCAAATCCTGGTGCCCTCGCCGATCCTAGCTCCCTCGTCGATCACTGCGCTGGGGTGGGCGTAATAGCTCGTCGCCGCGACAGCGATCGGAACGGATGCGCCTTCGGTTCGCAGCGACCGCTCACAAGCCTCAAGCACTTGCAGAACCCGCAGTGCGCTCGCACCGCTGGTTCGGGGAACTCCCCGAGTGCGAATGCAGTGGAGGAAGTGTTCACACTCCAGGCGAAGCGGTTCGCATGATGACGGCAACGCCACCGGTTCGCCCTCCGCCTTGTGTGCAATCGGAGTGCGATCGAGCCAGTCGATTCTGTGCGAGTATAGCACCAGCTTGTGTTCGCGCTGGACATCATCGAAAACAGCCATTTTCTTGGAACCCACGACCGCCAGCTTTTGCTCTTTGAAAGGATGGAGCCAGCTGACAAATATATGTGCCTGAACCCCGCTGGCAAACTCACAAGTTGTCAGCGTCGTATCCACGGTCCGCGGGTCCACATAGCTGCCTCCGTGGGCGCTCACGCGCAGGGGATTTTCTTCGAGTAGAAAGAGAATTGCAGATATGTCATGAGGAGCAAAGCTCCATAGGATGTTCTCCTCCGTCCGCAACTTGCCTAGGTTCAGGCGTGAAGAATAGATGTACTGAATGCGTCCAAGTTCCCCACTCCGAATCAGCCGGCGCAGCTCCAGTACCGCAGGATGGTATTCGAGGATGTGGCCCACCATGAGGATCCGATTGCGCTCCGACGCAAGTTGCACAAGTTCGCGACCTTCCTCAGCACGGAGGGCAAGCGGCTTTTCGACATACACGTCCTTGCCGTGCAGTAGAGATTTTGCCGTGAGTTGAAAGTGCTGTGCTGCTGGCGCAGCGATGACCAGGCCATCAATTTCTTCGTCGTTGAGAACGGAATCAAAGTCCGAGGTCGTTCGCACCCCATACTGGGCACGAGCTTCCTGCATGGGTTCTTCGCGAGTGTCGCAAACAACCCGAAGCGCACCTAGCTGGTGGAAATTCCGGACAAGATTCCTGCCCCAGTATCCCGAGCCCGCCACTGCAATTCTGGGTATTGACGGCTCCATTAGTCCTCCAGTTGGTCGTCTAGCTTGCGGGTCGCGCCAAAGAAATCGGAAATGGAAGTGACCACAGACTGTTGTTGCGCTTCCGTTAACTCGGGAAAGATCGGTAGCGCCAAGACTGAGCGGCTGACTGATTCGGCATTGGGGAAGTCGCCGGATTTGTATCCGAGGTAACGAAATGCCGGCTGCAAGTGCAGCGGCATGGGGTAGTAGATTTCTGTAGGAATCCCAGAGCGATGCAAGTGGTCCCGCATTGCATCCCTCTCTTGGGTTCGAATGACAAACTGGTTGTACACGTGATTCGTCCCTGGAGGTTCTACCGGCAACCGGATCAAGTCTCCCAGTTTGGCCTGGGCAAACAAGCTTCGATAGCGACTCGCATTTCTCCGGCGGGCCCTGGTCCACTCGTCGAGGTGGCGCAACTTGACGCGCAAGATAGCAGCTTGCAGAGTATCCAGGCGGCTATTCAAGCCCAGGATTTCATAGTGGTACTTCGATCGGCTACCGTGCTGCCGCAGCAGTTTGAGACGATCGGCTTGCTTGTGGTCGTTTGTGGTCACCATGCCGCCGTCACCGGCTCCTCCCAGGTTCTTTGACGGGAAGAAACTGAAACATCCGACGTCACCGATGTTGCCGGCGAAATTGCCGTGGTAGCTGGCGCCAATTGCCTGCGCCGCGTCTTCAATCACAGCCAGACCGTTGGCTTGCGCGACGGATTTGATCTCGTCCATCGTGGCGACCAAACCGAACAGGTGAACTGGCATGATCGCCTTGGTTCGTGAAGTGATCGCTGATTCAATTTGGCCGGGGTTCAGGTTATAGGTGTCGGGATCAATGTCGACGAAGACCGGTTCCGCACCTAGCCGTGAGATTGAACCAGCGGTCGCAACGAACGTGAATGGGGTGGTGATCACCTCATCTCCTGCACCGATCTTCAACGCCATGAGGGCCAGCAATAGCGCGTCCGAGCCAGAGGCGCATCCGAAGGCGTACCGGGAACCAAGTCGTTCGGCCATTTCCCTTTCGAGTTGCTGTACGTCAGGGCCGAGGATGAATTGCTGGGTCTCCAGCACCCGTTCCACGGCTCCCGTCACTTCGTGGCGGATCGCCGCGAACTGCGCTTGCAGGTCGAGGAAAGGGAATGAAGTTGCTCTCGATCCGGATGGAACTTGAATTTCAGCTACGGGATTCACTTGCTCTCCTTATGATTTGTATCCGTATCGGTAGTATTGGTAGTCGGCAGCATCCGACTCAGCTGCATTGAGTACCACCTCGAGAATGGGTGCGGCATGCACCTGCGCCAGCACTTCGAGGCTGCGCTTCATGGCTTCGCGGGTGGTCAAGTGAGGTCGCCCGACGAACACGACGCCGTCCACGATCGTGGACAGCACTCGGCCATCTGCGTAAGGCAGGATAGGAGGAGAATCAACAATTATGAACGTAAAGCGCTGCCGCAGTTCGTCCAGCTTCTCCTTCATCGACTCACGACCGATGAGATCGTACGCCCCATCCGTGGCGTGCCCGCAAGGTACTACACTTAGCCCCGGGACCTGAGTCTCAAGAATCGCCTCGGTCAGCGCAATCGTGCCGGCCAAGACTTCACCAAGCCCGGGCTCTGAAACCCGTTTGAAGACCGAACTGATGACGGAGTTGCGTCGGTCGCAATCGACAACGCAGGTTGGCCCTTGTTGCGCCAAAGCCACTGCCAGGTTCATTGCTACCGTGGTCTTCCCCTCTCCTGGCAAAGAAGAGGCAATCAGAAGCACCTGTGGAGGCCGGTTCAACCGCGACAATATCAGCGAGGTTCGCAAACCACGGACAGCCTCGGCTTCCGCCGACTCGGGTCGGGAAAGCAGCAGAGGCTCGTAGCCATGCAGCGCCCCATTGCCATTGGTTGGGGCGGGGAGGTGGGTCAGGCCATTCCCATTCGTTTCGATCACGGGCACTACCGACACAGACAGCTTCGCGTCGCACTGGCGCACGTCTTCGGGGGTGCGAACGCTGTTGTCAATTCCTTCGAAAATGAACGCCAGCACAATGCCAAGCATTAGGCCAGCGCCCAGCCCAAGACCAAGATTCAATAGCCGGCGGGGCCTAGTCGGCTTGTCTAGCACCCGGGCCGGGTCCACGATCCGGACATTGCTTGACCTTGAGGCGGCAGAGATTGCCGCTTCTTCTACCTTTGAATAAAGGGTGTTGTAGAGATCGGTGGCCGCCTGCGCTTCGCGCCTCAGGGAGTTGTACTCTGCTACAAGACTCAACTGCCGGGTGGTGTCGCTTACTTCACGAGACATCAATCCCTCTCGCGCCCGCGCCGCGGCGTATGCTGTCTTCAGTTCATTCAGAATTCCTTTTTTCTGATTATTCAGTTGCCCCTGAAGTTCATCTCTCTGATTCTCAAGTCGTTTTACATTCGGGTGATTGGGACCGTATATTGCCCGCGACTGGGCCAGGTCTGCCCGCACTTCTGCAAGCTTCTGCGTGAGCTGCTGAATTAGCTGACTGTCGTGCACCTGCGGCAAGGCGTCGGCGTTTCCGTGCACTTTGTTGAGCAGGGCCTCCAATTGAATGCGGTCTGCCGCGGTCTGCGTGCGTTGCTTGTTTAGGTCCGCCAACATTTCGCCGTAGGTGCTTCTCCCTTGGTCCACATCCGCAACGCCGTTCACCTTCTGGAAGTTAACTAGTGCACGATTGGAGTCGTCCATCTGCTTGCGTATATCTTTCAGTTGTCCGGATAGCCACTGGACAGACTGCACGATCGCCTCGTGCCTCGCCTCCGACATGCGCTCCACGTAAAGTTGCGCGATTGCATTCGTCATTCTTGCTGCCTGAACGGGATTGTGGTCACCGACTGCGATCGTAATGACCCGGCTGCCGGGATCGTGTTCTACCTTTAACCGGCTTTGAAACTCGCGAAGGGCAGCGCTCTCGCCCAGGGTGAGTCGTTGCGCGTCCTGTGCGGAAATACCATTAGAGTTCGCCGCCGGCTCCACTGAGTCGGACGCAAGCCGCAGGTTACGGATTACTGCCAGCGCCAAGGCGTCGCTCTGCAGATTTTGCACTTGCGTTTGCAGGTATTCGGCCTCACTCGATACTGCTTGGGGCTCAAGGGAGAATTGCTCGTATCCCGGCGGATCTACGTCCAGGCGTGACTCTGGCTCGTAGATCGACCTCATCAGCAAGGTGGCGAAGAGCGCTGCCACCGCCGCCCCTAAGGTGCACACGACGACGACACGCCATTGACGTTGCAGGACACCGAGAAGCACGGCTACGTCAGTACCACCCGACGCAGTTCGACCCGCGCCGCGGGCGACACGGGGGATCATCTTGCGCCCTTCCGCTCCTAATACTGATGGCCTAAACAGATCCGGGAGCGTGCCGGACTTTTGCAGAAGTTCGTATATGCGACTCATGTCACCTCATCCGCGACAACCGAACCCGGTTCTGAGGACTTACCGATGCCTGGCTGCTGACATAGTTGAAAGGAAGGCAAGAGTTGGTTGCACTGGTACACGTTTCACTGTCCGTGCCGTCGGCGGCAATGTAACAATCGGAGGCAAACGCAACAGCTGATAGCGAAAGAAACAGGGCTGTAAGGGCAAGAGCCTTCATTTCGTCGCTCTTACTGTGAAACGCTTGAACAATGCGCTGACATCAACCGCGGGACGTCAGGCGATTCTGGCGTCGGCTGGAACTGCTGTTGGGGGCAGGGGCAAGGTAGCGCGCTCGCGGCTGTACCTTAGCGACAGGTCGTGGCGGTCGACTTCTGATAACGACAGCATCTCTTCACTGGGCGTGTACGCGGGCACGATGCGTTTCAGGGCTGCCACCAGCCCGTAGACATTTCCGGCGTCAACCAAAGATGAAAGATCGTCCAGCCACGACTGCACCTGCTCGAACGTGTAGCTTCCACCTTCAAGGACGCGAACTTTCTGATGGCTCGTTGGTTTTAGGCCCTCGCCTTCCAGCATCAACTCCTCGAAAAGTTTCTCTCCAGGGCGTAGTCCGGTGAACACTATTGGAACGTCTCGATCGGGCTGCAGACCCGAGAGCCGAATGAGGTTGCGGGCGAGATCGACGATTCGCACTGGCTGGCCCATGTCCAGAACGAAGATCTCGCCCCCGCTGCCCATCGTGGCCGCCTGCAAGACCAACTGTGCAGCTTCTGGAATCGTCATGAAGTACCGCCGCATTTCCGGATGCGTAACGGTGACTGGACCACCGCCGGCTATTTGCTGCTGGAACAGCGGCAGTACGCTGCCATTGCTGCCTAGTACGTTGCCAAAGCGGACCGCGCTGAATCGTGTGCGCTGACGCGCGAGACTCAGCATGATCAGTTCGGCGACCCGTTTCGTGACGCCCATGACGTTGGTCGGGTTGACGGCCTTGTCGGACGAGATCATCACGAAGTCTTCCACGCCATACTGCCGCGCGATCAACGCCACGTTGTAGGTGCCGAAAACATTGTTGGTCACGGCCTGAAAACAATTCGTTTCCATCAGAGGAACATGCTTGTAAGCGGCGGCGTGGAATACCGAGTTAGGGTGATGCATAGCGAAGGTCTTGCGCAACAATCCCACGTCGAGGATGTCGCCCACCACGGGCACGAACTTGATGGAAGGAAACTTCGCGCCAAACTCGGTGCACAATCGGAATAGGTCGTTCTCCGATCGCTCCAGAAAAACCAGTTTCTTGGGGTGAAAAGAGGCCAGCTGGCGCGCCAGCTCCGAACCGATCGAGCCTCCGGCACCTGTAATCAGGATGACTCTGCCCTGGAGTTTCTGCTTGATCCTCTCCAGGTCGAGCTGAACTTGATGCCTGCCGATCAGGTCTTCCACCCGCACCTTTCGTACCTGCCGCATCGCCTTGCCACAGATACGCTCCTCCACCGGAGGCAAAATCTTGAAATCCACCTTGCATTCTTGGCATCGGCTGACGATCCTCTCGATCTGACTACCGCTGGCCGACGGGATAGCAATCAACACGCGGGCGATTTCATACTTCGCGATCAACCAAGGCAGCATTGCGGTGGTTCCCAACACGCGGACACCATGGAGCTTCATTCCACGCTTGGTGGGGTCGTCATCGACCAAGCCCATCAGCCGGTAATCGAGCCCCGGATTGCGCTTGAGCTCTCGGACGATTGTGCAACCCGCCTGCCCGGCACCCACCACCAGCGTGTTTTTCCCAGCGGCATCAGCCTGGACGTTCTCGGTGTAGGCACGCACCGCGAGACGCGCTCCTCCCAGAAGCAGAATCGTGAGCGCCAGATCGGTGACGACTACGGACAGGGAGAAGAGGTGCGCCTGCAATACAAATTCGGCCAGGAAGAAAACGCAACTCGCGGCTGCTGCCGCCCGGCTTATATCCAGAACATCGCCTATTCCTGTATAGCGCCACCATCCCTGAAGCAATCCGAAATGGGAGAACAGCAAAAGCTTGACCGCCAACACCAACGGCAGCGTGTACAGAAACGTAGTCTGTGCTTCGGCGCTGAGGCGGAAGTCGAAGCGCAGCAAAAGGCTGGCATAAAGGCTGAAGGCTACGAGTAAAGCTTCCAGACCCAGGATGAGGACCTTCCTATGGCTCAGCAGTAGCGCTCCCGCGGCTCGCGGAGCCACTTCTTCTGGATACGGACAGTTGATAGGGGTCACTATCGACATCAGTTTTCAAGCTCCAAGGATTTGCGGAGATCGAAGATGCATGAAGGCGATAGCGGCGCCCACATTAGTTGCAGATCGAAAATACGACTTTAAGGAAAGGGTCAGCAGTAAACGATCTTCTCCGACTGTACGTACCGGGTTGCATGGCGCGTGTCGACAACCAGTTGTGAGTCGTCAACGATGCGCTGGTAGTCGTAGTCGGAGTGATCGGTAGCGATGAGCACGCAGTCGTACTGGTTCAGGTCCTGAAGGGGCACGCACTTCATGCCCAGCTCATACTTTCTTCCGCGCCCCACGAATGGGAAGTAGGGATCGTGGTAGCTGACCTTGGCACCTGCTTTGCGCAGCAACTCGATGATTGCAAGTGAGGGGGATTCGCGCAGGTCGTCAATATCTTTCTTGTATGCCACGCCGAGCACCAATACCCGTGCGCCTTGGAGCGCCTTCTTGCGATCGTTGAGTGCTGAGGCTATAGCAGAGACCACGTGGTATGGCATCGCGGTGTTGATTTCGCCTGCAAGCTCGATAAAGCGCGTATGGAAATCGAACTCTTTAGCTTTCCAGGACAAGTAAAACGGATCGACGGGAATGCAGTGCCCTCCCAGCCCCGGACCGGGATAAAAAGCCTGGAAGCCGAACGGTTTCGTCTTGGCAGCTTCGATGACTTCCCAGATATCAATGCCCATGCGGAGGCACAGCAGTTTGAGTTCATTGACTAGCGCGATGTTTACGCAGCGATAAATGTTTTCCAACAATTTCGTCATCTCCGCTGTTGCCAGTGACGATACTCGCACGGTCCGACGGAAGATGGTCCCGTATAAGGCGCTCGCCAAATCGACAGCCACCTCATCAAGCCCTCCCACTACTTTCGGGATATCCGGCCGCGCCACGGTGGTGTTGCCGGGGTCTTCCCGCTCGGGTGAATACGCCACATAGAAAACGCCTTTCGAGTCGGCGCCAGGACGCGCCGCGCACAAACCGGCTGTGTTGTTTCGCTCCAGTATTGGGACCAGCACTTCCTCCGTGGTGCCGGGATAAGTTGTGCTTTCCAAGACAATCAACTGTCCTGTTTGCAGGTGGGGAGCGATCGACTTCGCTGTGTTGACGATGTAGCGCAGGTCAGGCTCGCGGAATTCACCCAGGGGAGTCGGCACACATATGATGACGGCGTCCATTTCGCTAACACGGGAATAGTCCGTGGTCGCAGAAAACCCTCGGGCGCGAGCATTCTGGATTTCGCGAGGTTCGATTCGAGCGATGTATGAATCGCCGTCTGCCAGTTTCTCGACTTTAGCTGCGTCGATGTCAAAACCGGTAACCGCATGCCCGTCGTAGCCAAGAAGTAGCGCGAGGGGTAAGCCGACGTAGCCCAGGCCGATAATCCCGATCTGGGCCTGCCGCAACTGAATCCTATCTTTCAGTTCCTCGTGAGTAGTCTGTACAGCCGCAACCGGCATGGCTGTCATCGTATTCGCTTCCATTTGATTTGAGTCCTTGTTTGAAGATTGGGCGAGCAGAAGCAGGCGTGCGATCTTGATTCTCAGAACTTCAGGCTGTGGCTTACTCAGCCAACTACTGGCTTCTAAGCTCCACCCCCGGTCACGTTTGCGAGCCAATTTAGGTGTTGCCCCTGGAGTTGCAACCCGACACCGAATTCGCCACTGGGCAACGCTTCGCAATACACTACTCGGACTGGCGCTCGAAACCTTGGTGCTGGGGATTTCACCAGCATCAAGGTATCGGGCTCTTTCGGCGTCTTGACCAGAACACGCACGCCCAGAGGGCTGACGTTCTCCGTCACAGCGTCTTCGGAAGGCTCGACATCTCCCGGATAGAGTAGCTGGATCGGAAGCGTTAAGTGGGTTCGTTTGTAGAAGCGTCCAGATTGCACCGGCATAACAACTGCCTTGCCTCGGCCAGATCGCATTGCGGCGTACCAGTCTTGGAGTTTCAGTAGGAATAGTGTGCGCGTGTGGATTCCTTACAGTCGGCGCTGGTCGTGTCCGGAAGGTACTCCAGGTCTTCGGGCCAGAGTTCTACTGCCGTGGAGCGCTGGATGAAATCGACGGAGACAATCATTCGAGTCCGACTGTTCTGGCGCACCACGACGCCTTCAAGTCCTTGCAGTGGACCAGCTTTGATTCGTATGCGTTTGCCACTTGCAAAGTAGGAGCACGGCTCGGTCGTGCGAAGCTGCATCGCCGTTCGGAGGCTGTCGATTTCTCCGTCGGGCATTGCCACAGGCTCACCGCGGACGCTGACGATGTGAACCACGCTCGGAACCTCAAGCGCGCGCACGCGATCTCCGATGCTGATCCGTAGAAAAAGGTAACCGGGGAAAAGCGGCAACTCCACGAGCGCTCTACGGTTCTTCCAGCGACGCGTGGCGCGATAAAGGGGTAGAAATGTCTCAAGTCCTCTGCGCAGAAACTGCTGCGCAACAACCTTCTCGTGCCTTGTCACAACGTAGGCTGCGTACCAGCGTACTTCCGACGGCGGGAGTAATGTACCCAGAACCGAGTCGCTTGGGCACGGCGCGTATATAGTCTCCTGCTGCAATCTCATTACGGCCTCTTGGCTGATACAGCTTCGCCACCTCAACAGCAGACTCAGTCGAGACGGTCTCTACCATGCACCGAAGGTGCGGCTCGTGACGATTTCTTGTCACGTAACAGGGTGAAGAGTAACGGGAGAGGCTCCGCATCGCAATCGGGTGAACCTGGCAATTCAAAGGCAGGACGATCCCGCAAAGCCCACTGGGAATCTCACTTGAATGCTTGCTTCTTGCAGAAGGTGGCGGGTGAATGACGCTGTGGCGCGCCAACTGCGTACGGCGGATTTCAGCCGATTCACGGACATTCATCTATTTCCGGCGACGTTGCTGCGCCAAAAATCTGGTCGGCATTCCACAGTACGTAATCGCCCATCACGGCTGGTTTGAAACCCCCGACCCCGCTCTTGACTCCCACGAGAACATGGGGGCTGACCAGGCAAATCACAGGATCGAATTGAGCGATAAGCTCCTGTACCCGATCGTAAGCATGCTTTCGCTTCTGGTAATCAAGCATCGAGGTTTGGGCCCGCATGAGCCGGCCGATCTCACCTTGCCAGTCCGTGGTTGGGTTCTTTTCCGTCAGGGGCCAAAGATGCGTTGCCACACCCGAAGTCCACACATTGATCTCAGGGTTGGGATCAGCATCGCCGCTGACCAAACCCAGGACAGCAGCTTCATAGTCATAGGTATCGAAGATTCTTGGGTATCGAAGATTCTTGCCATAACCGCTTGGAATTCGAGGGGCACCGCGTGAACCTGCATTCCAAGTTGAGCTAGATCATCGTGAACAATGGTCGCTAGTTTTGTCCTTGGACATTGCTGGGGTTGGTCAGAATCGAAAACTCCACCGGTTGCCCATGAGAATCGACGAGGATTCCATCCGGGCGGCGAGTGAAGCCCGTCGAACGTAGCAGAGCAGCTGCCCTTGCAAGCGACTGCGGAGGCTGCGGGACAGCGGCGTTCACCCACAGTTTGTTCCCCGGCGTCACTTGGTCCCATAAAGGTGTCGCTCGCCCTCGATAGACGAGTCGCACGATCGATTCGCGGTCGATGGCCGCGGACACAGCCTGTCGGAACTCCTGCAGTCGGAACCACTCATGCTTGCGTCGGAGGTCGGGATGTTTCTGCGAGTCGACATCGTTCAGGTTAAAGAAGAGGAGGTTGTATTCGAGTCCAGGCGCCAGATCGTGGAGCTGATACGTTTTACACGCTGATCGCGCTCGAGCGCGTCGTAGTTGCCGGCGCCGATCCTGCTGATGACATCAATGTCTCCGGCCTGGAATCGAATCACTGCGGCGTCCTCCGTCGGCACGGTCAGAAACGCAATTTCGTCAAGGTAGGGAAGACGATTCCCGGATGCGTTCTTGTGCAATCATGGCCGTTCACAGTTCGACGCCTCACACCACGCATCCGCTTCCTGGTAGACGTGGACGCAGCTGTAACCCAACTCAGAAGAGATGTCCTTGGCGTGTGCCACGGCTTGCGACGCCGAGCTTTGATCCAAAGTCGCGTTTATGCTACGAAGCAGCGCCACCGTGCCGGTCACGAAGGGGGCACTGAATGATCTACCCCACCCCGCGGCGTAAGTTCGGAAAGGATAAGTCGTGACGATACCTTCTCCTGGGGCTCCCACCCAAACCGGAGGTTGGCCGTAGTTTGAAAACGAAGAGATCGGGTAAGATCGTGTCACTGTTGGTCGTGGACGCACTGCCCATTACGTTTTTCAGCCCCGCGGGATAAACCATGACTGCTTGTCCATCGTTACCTACTGAAGCGACAGAAACCGCGCCGTGTCGCGCGACATTTTGATTGGCTTTGTCCAGTTCCAGAGCTTAGGTCGAGACGTCGAAACTCATGTTGAGAACTCTTGCCACCTTGTGCCCGCGTAGTAGATCGCGCGTAGAACGTCAGAGAGATTCCCCGTTCCATCCGCTCGAAAGGCTTTGAGCGGCAAAATCTGGGCGGTTGGAGCCACCAGATGGACGATTCCGGTAACCATCGTTCCGTGCCCGAAGTCCTTGTATTGTGGTTGCGAGAGGGTGGTAACTCCGTTCCCGTTGACCACTGCCATGGTGGACTGGTTGACTCGAGCAGGGCTGGCATCATGGTCGATGTTCCCAGGCTCGCTCAGATCCGTCAATTCGGAGCCGCGCTTTTGATTGCGAGTGAAATCGCGGCCAGACAGCAAAACGTCCTGCAGCACTGGGTCAGTGGGGTCCGCTCCAGTATCGATCACTGCGACGATGCCACTGCCACTGATCCCGAACGAGTTCTGCGTTTTTGGGAGTTTGGATCCCGACTGCCGCCTGACTGATATATCCATGCCAGACAGAAGTTCGGTGGTAGTAACAGGGCGTCGTGTCGTACAGACTGGGAGGCGCAGTCCAGGACGTGGAACTCGTGAGTTGCAAGACCTGATCTAACTCCGCGTCGCCTCCGTTTGGCATTAAGAAGTCCAAGAGGAACTGGAGGAGTTGATTCACATCACTGATAAGACCGGGCGCAACCACACACTCGTCCCTGAGGATCTCCCACCGATTCGACTACAGTGCAGAGGTGGAGTTCTCCGAGTAATCCCGCGCAGATATTCTGCAGATCTTGGAGACCATTATGCTGCGATTTCTCATTTTTGTACCTCGCCGTTTGTCTTGTGCAGTGTTGTCGACGCCACTCCCGCGTCGCAACCGGAACTGGGGCTAAGTTCCGGTTGCCCACCTTGGCTCTATTCGTTCTTTCGCCCAATCCATGTGTGTTAAAGGGACGGAGATCCAAGATCGTTCGCCCATGCGAATTTCAAGGCTGACGTTCTCTGCAAATTGGAACTGCAGATTAAACTCGCCAAAGCGATTCGTTGTCGTCCGCGCCAGGGTTCCGGATTTCGCAGTCAACACCACGGCCAGGTTTTCCTTCCTTGCCTGCGGCCTGGTTGCATCCAGCACCTGGCCCATCAGCGATATCCGGTTGGATCCGGGCTGGACGTCAACAAGAACGTCGATCGTGGTGTTGTTGCGCTCATAGATGAAATGGCGGCCCGACGCATGCAAACTGCGTACACCGGCCAGCGACGGCGTCAGAAAGCTATCGAACAAGAGTCGGGCAACTTGTATGTTCCGGGGAGCTACTTTGCACAATGTAGGCGAGCCAACAAGATCTTCAAGCGTGCTCCACAGCCCCGAAAGGACCTTCTCCTGGGGCAAATGAGATAGGCCGTAACGCTCGATTAGCTCCTGGATTTCGGAATCAACCACCCCACTGCTGATGACCACGATTCGTTCCGACAGAGTCGGCCCAATCTCCCTTATTCCCAAAATCGTCCGTTCCAGGCCTGCGCCCGACTGTCCGAGATTCAGCAGTACCGCGTCAAACGAGCCTTGCTTGATCGCCGGGAGAACGTCCTCCAGACCGGAGACCGCCGAGCACGTCCACCCCATCGTGCTCAGGAGAGTTGCGATGCTCTCCTGGATGAAAGGTTCAGCCCCTACCAACAGAGCTCTTTTTCGCCTGCCGGTTTGGCGCTCTGGAGGGATCCTCAATATTTTGTCGGGCATTGCGTGTCTTCCCACCGATAATGGGTGACTGTCACTCACTCCAGGGTAAAAAGGAATGCGGCGAACAAAGTCATTTTGGATCGGGGAAATCCTGTAATGAGTTAGGAAATATTTCCCACAAGGACAAACGGGGAATAGTACGGATGCGGGTATCCTTCAACAACTCTGCCCTAGCGATAAGCAAAATTTCATGATAGGCAATCTGGAAGATGCCGTTGCATTTGGAGACTGGCTTCACACTTCTCGGCTGCAAACGCCGGTTTTTTGGCCTCCAATAACTCGTTGATGCGCCGAATAGGCCGTAGAAGCTTCTCTCGGTCCCGCTCGACCGATGCCGCGCTGGCACAGCTATAGCCATTCTTCTTGGTGAATCTCTCACAACGTTTCTCTTCAGGCAGCGATCAAAGAAGTGCTGGCAACCGGTAGCTGGACCACTACAACTGTACCGCTGCCGTTCGAATTGATTTCCAAGCTACCGCCCAGTTGCCGGAGTCTCTCGCGCATTCCCCTGATTCCGACTCCCTGCGCGCCCTCATGGTCCATGGCTTCTCGCTTCTCAGCCGGGATGCCTTTGCCTCTGTCTTCGACTTGCAGGCTGATCTGGCCGTTAGAACGACTAATCCGAATTGTCGCGACCGAGCTTTCCGAATGACGGTGAATGTTCGTGAGACACTCCTGAACGATCCGGAAAATGGCAGTCTCGAAATCCTGTGGGAGACGTCCGAGATCATCGGGAAGCTCCAAATCGACTCTGATCTTACTGCGTTCGGTAAACCCCTCCAAGTATGAACGCAAAGCCGATGAGAGCCCGACCTCATCTAGGAGAGGTGGATGCAGCAAATGAGAGATGGTGCGCAGTTCTCGCGACAGTTCCTGTACCAGACCGACGCTCTCTTGGATCGCATGGGCCGCACGGGGAGCGACGTTGCCGTGTTCCGACTGCACCAACGACAGGTTCATTCCTAGGGCCGCGAGTATCTGCCCAGCGCTGTCGTGCAACTCGCGCGCGATGCGCCGCCTCTCCTGATCTTGTAGATGCAACAGCTGGCCGGAAAGGAGACGTAAACTCTCTTCCGCTCGTTTCCTCTCAGTGATGTCACGGATGGCACTCGTAACCAGCGTGCCCTCGTCCGTCTGCAACGGGCTCAGGCTAATCTCCACCGGAAATTCTCGACCATCCCGGTGCAAACCAAATAGCTCCAGACCCGCACCCATCGATCGCACTCGCGGTTCCCGAAAGAAACCGGTTCGGTGACCCGGATGCACGTGGCCAAAACGCTCTGGTACCAGCATCTCAATTTCTTTGCCCAGCACCTCTTCCCGTCGATAACCAAACAACTTCTCCACCTGGGCATTGGCCAAGACGATCTTGCCCGCAGGATTGACCACCACCATGGCATCTGGTGCTGCCTCCAGCAGTCCCCGGAACTTCGCCTCCGCTCGCTCCCGCTCACGAGCTGCTTCTGCCGCGGAGCGAAGGTGTTCTTCCGCCACAAGGCGTTTTTCCACTTCGGTGCGCGCCAGTTCTTGGCTTCTTGCGGCGCTCCCCATCACTCGCACAGCCAGCACATACACGACGATGGACAGGACAGCGATTGCCACTGCCGCGAGCACGGTGACCCATTGGCCGCGCTTGGCAAGAGTTGCCCGCACCGCAAGCCGTCGATCTTCCTCCTTCTCCATGTCGGCTACGAGATGGCGAAGCTCGTCCATCCGGAGTCTACCAACGCCGGAAAGCATAAGCTGGCCTGCTTCCACATCTCGACCGTCCTTGTCCAGTTGGACAGTTTGCTGCAGTACGGCAAGTTCCTCTTGTTCGATCCGTCGAAGCTCGCGCATCCGCTGCTGCTGCGGGGAGCTGTTTTTCGTGAGACTGTCGAGTCTAGCCAGTCGGGCCTCGATGGCCTCGATCTGAGAGGTGGCTTCTTGGTACGGTTCCAGGTACACTGGATCGTCCGTGATTAAGTACCCACGCTGGCCTGTTTCCGCATCTACCACAAGGCGAACAACGGCACTCAACTCTTCCTTCACTTCGTGGGTTCTCTGAACCTGATCGTTTAGTCTGTCATAACCCAAGGCGGCACGGCAGGTGTAGGCGACCACGCCAAGCGTCAGGAACAACCCGATCGTGAGAATTAGGAGCAGACGTCGCTGCAGAGTAGTTAACATGCAGCCGCCTTCTGTTGCGGAAGAATCCTGACAACGTGAGCGACCGCTGCGGCGTAGCCCACCCGATTATGTTTTGAAACTGATTCCAGACGCCAGAGGTTGCTGTCCATGATCCCCAACCTTTTCATTGGGAAAACCTGCAGGAAAGGACACAGCTACTCGAATAATGATGTGATAATCAACCCACAAAGTAAAGCGGAGTTTCGCAAGGTCCGGTCACGCGCGGGATAGGGCGGGTCAGGCCTTTCGAGTGGTCTGTGCAGCCATGACCAAGCGTTGCACTGGCTCCTGGAACCTCAGGGACGCAAGCTGTTGAATTTACATCCTCAACGACAGCTTCCTCGCATTGGGAAGCGGCGAAAAGAAGACCCGGTGTCAGTTGGATTTACACCGACGCCCTTTGACATGGCAGGTTACATTCCAACCAGCTACTGCACGCGCTTCGCGCCCCTCGGACGCTCCATCTACAAGAGACATCACCCCAAGTGCCTTAACCCCGGTGCTTGCGAGACACTAGAAGCCGTTCTCGCTTGTCGATCGCATCTCTGAGTGTCGATCGGATGCGACGAAACTTTCGAGCCCGTGAGAAAGCAGGTTCGATGGGTGGCGGAGAATGACTTCTGGGTGACGCTTTCAAACAAGTCAAGATCGGCCGGCGTGTCTCTAGGGCCTAAGGCGTCGATGCGGGTGCGGAAAGAACATCCTGATGATGACAATTTCATAATTGCGTGTGTTGGCAAACCGGAGTTTCCCGAGGAATTCCGGCCGGCGTACATGGATACACTGGGAAAGCCACAATTTGCAGGGGCTAGCGCTAAACCAAACCTTAGCGCTAGGTGGTGCTAGCCGGCCCGACCGGCGAAAGTCATTGTTAGCCCCACAAATCCGGAATTGCATCCAAGAATCGTGACGCCGACACGGATCAAGCATGCATTGGCCGAAACCTACGAAGACGTGCTGCGGAACCACACTCTGCAGATGGCTGCGGCGCTCTCGTACTACTTCGTTCTCTCGCTCTTTCCATCTCTTATCTTTTTATCGGCCATTGTTGCGTATTTGCCCGTTCCCAATCTTTTCGACCAGGCGCTGAGTATGATGACGCGGTTCTTACCGGCAGACAGCATGGGGCTGGTCCGCAGAGTTCTGGCTGATGCAATCACGCCCAACAGGGCAACGCTCCTTTCTGTCGGTATTCTGGGCACGCTCTGGACGGCATCAGGCGGATTCGCGGCGGCTATCGAGGCCTTGAATATTGCGTATGAGGTGCAAGACGATCGGCCGTTCTGGAAAACACGCCCTTTGGCGGTGGGCTTAGCGCTCGTGACTGGAGCTTTGATGCTCGTGGCACTATCCGTGATGATTGTCGGGCCCAGATTCGGGGGATGGCTCGCCGGGCGAGTCCATCTTTCCTATTTATTTGTTTTGCTGTGGCCCTACATTCATTGGTCTGTTGCGATCGGGTTCACAATCCTAGCCGTGGAAGCTTTGTATTTCCTTGCTCCGAATGTTAAACAACGTTTCTTGGCCACACTACCGGGAGCGATTCTTGCCGTGAGCTGCTGGCTTGCGCTCTCGTATCTCCTCGGTCTCTATTTTCGGCATTTCGCAAACTTTAACAAAACTTACGGAACGCTCGGCGCAGGCATTGCCTTGATGACGTGGCTCTACTGGACAGGCTTTGCCATGCTGGTGGGCGCGGAACTTAACTGCGAACTGGCGAAGATTAGCACCGAGGGCAAGATCGAAGAAAAGCATGAACCTCCGCCGATCACAAGAATTGATTTTGCCGCCTGAGGCGTGCGTTCAGAGTCCAGGACATCGGGCACGAGCTCGCCTCGAATTTTGCCGGCCTCTTGCGGGAATCAGGAAGGCCACACTCACCTCACCATAACTGGACTTCGATCGCGAGATTTGGAGCAAATTAGGCTTAAAATGCGCAAACGGATTATTACCGAGCGGCTACATACTCCACCTCCTGGGCAAGGGTGGCTCGACTTAGAAAGCATTGTGTCGGTGGAAGTAACGTTCGAGGACAACTCATTTTCCGATTGAATCTGCGGTATTGCAGCGAGATTCAGCGAGATAAAGAAGGCTGGCGTACGCCTGAGCCGGGCATCCAGACGATTCGGCTGATCTTTGGCCAGCCACAAAGGCTCCCACCCATCTGGGTTGTATTTGAGGAGACCGAAGGCAAACGCACCCAGGAATTCACCCTGCGATGGTCGCCAGATCAGGGAAGTTCCTTCCGGGAAATCGTGCGGCAGCAGTGGAATTTCAGTTCGCCGGACGCCACGCGAGAGATCGAGGACTACGCTGTTGACCTTTCCAATGTCACACTGCTTGATTTGACCATCGAACCGGATAAGGAGAACGGCAAGGCTCGAGCGTCACCTTGAGTTTGGGTTTAACTTAATGTCTTTTCGCAGGAGGTCACCTGCACAAATCGGGAAAGACAATCCGGACGGCGGAGTTGTGTGCATACGTTACAACCCCTGCCAAACATGATTGCCGCAGGCGCACTGTACGGTATCGGTGGATACCTTCTTTGTTAATTGGCGTTTGCAGACTGGGAAAGGCTTGGTCATTACGTACGTCATCACGGTTGGCGACCACGAACTGATGGCCGCCTTCGTGTCAAAGATGAATGAGTGCGAGTTTTGAACGAAGGCGCACGCCCCGGTCGCGGCGAGAGCGTATCAGAATGAAGCGAAGGTCTTGGCGCCTTTCCGATCTCGAGACCACGGCTATCGCGGAGCCCCTAGCGGCGACATTGCGCTTGCTTTGCAAGCTGACACGCGAGCACGCGGTGAATGCGGACGACATGCGTGCGGTGCTCGCTTCCGGGGCCTCGCGCGAGCAGATCGAGGATGCGCTCGCCGTCTGCTTCTCGTTCAATACGATCGATCGGTTGGCCGATGCTTTCAGCTTCTTCGTGTCGGGCCCAAGGCCTTCGAGGCTGGCGCGAAGTACCTGCTCGCGCGCGGCTACCGCTGACGAACGTGGGTTCGCGTGACGCCTCTACCTACTACGGGTGGAAGAAAGAAACTTTGCCCATCTCCTCTCAAACCCACAGCGAACTTGGCGAGAGAGAATGGCCTAGATGTCCAGGCTATCGCCATTGAAGGCGGTCACAGTAACGCAGAAGATGGCGAAATACGAATGCCAATCGACTTCTTTCGCCAAGCAAAGTAGTGACGCTACGTTTTCTCCTGGCGATCAGGATCGCGCGGCAATGCCGATGCCAGGAAGAGTGCCCGCTGGCGAAACCCGAGCGGACAATGGATCAGGGCGTGCTCGATCCTGACAACCACGCCTAATGCCGTTACATCATCGGTCCATGACCGAATGCCAGTTATCCTCATAGACATGATTACGACTTGTGACTCGATCCCGGAATGACAAACGTCGAGGCGCTCTCTGGTCCGCTCAAACCTTACGATGCTCGCCGTATGCGGGTTTATCCTCTAAGCGTCCGAGTCAATAAACGTAGCCAGTGACGACGAGCGGTGCTCAACTCCTGCCGACGTTGCAGAACTGCAAACCCGCCTGTTCAGCTTAGTCGCTGTGGAAAGGCACGACAAAATGGAAAACTGGGCTCCGACGGGAACAATGATTGGGTGCGGCTGCCTGACGGGAGAAGCACGGAACTAACCGGGTCTTGACGAGCCCCGACCGGAATGTACACTCTGCCGCGAGACGGAGACTGCTACCAAACGACTGACGGAAAGAACTATTTCATTTTCGCCATTCGCGACACGAGCACCACTTCCCAGGGACAACTTGTCCCCGCCCCACTCCCACGGGCCAACCTGTCCCATCTCAGAAGTAACGTCCCTTCTAACCCATTGATTCATAAGCCCAAAATGCGCTCCACCTTGGCCCTTCGGCTGCACCCTCCAAGCCGGCAATTCACCGGCGGCACGCTCCGCCTTGAGGAAATATGAAAAGACTTCTCGCTCTCTTGTTGATCGTCGCTGGAACACTGGCTTATGCCGACGACACCAAAATTTCGCCGGAGCTGCGCAATCAGCCTGCCACCCAGCAGACACAAGTCATCGTTCAGTACGCGCCCGGAACGCAGGTGACCTGCACTGGCATCCTTGGCATTATTGGTTGCCTGGTGAGCGACATTCTGAAACTGGGCGGCCAGATCCTCTCGCAGGTGCCGATCGTCAACGGCGTAGTCGCCCTGCTCGATGGCAACGGCATTCAAAGCCTCTCGAACCAGTCGAACGTCGTATATATCAGCCCGGACCGCCCGTTGAAGCCAACCCTCAGCAACGCCGCTTCTGCCGTCAACGCGGAATTCGCCTGGCAATCGAACTACACCGGCGCCGGCATTGGTATTGCGCTGATCGACAGCGGTGTGGCCAGCCATACCGACCTGAATCAAGGCATCCTGCCGGCCTCGCGCGTGGTCTATCAGCAATCGTTCGTGCCTGGAAATTCCGGCGCCGCTGACCAGTACGGCCACGGCACTCACATCGCAGGCCTCATCGCCGGTGACGGCCTGAGCTCCACCGGCCCTCTCTACACCAAGACCTTCAAAGGAATCGCGCCCGGCGCAAACATCGTCAATCTGCGCGTGCTGGACGCCAACGGCGCTTCCACCGACAGCGCGGTGATCGCCGCAATCGCCCGCGCCATCTCTCTGAAATCAACCTACAACATTCGGGTGATCAACCTTTCGCTCGGCCGCGCCGTATATGAAACTTACAAGCTTGACCCACTCTGCCAGGCCGTCGAACGCGCTTGGAAAAACGGCATCGTGGTGGTAGTTGCTGCCGGCAATAACGGACGCTATCAGGCCACGAACGGTTATGGCACCGTCACCTCGCCCGGCAACGATCCTTACGTCCTCACCGTGGGAGCAATGAAGCCGATGGGTACCCCCCAGCGCACCGATGACCTCATCGCCAGCTACAGCTCCAAAGGTCCGACGCTTGTTGATGCAGTCGTGAAGCCCGATCTCGTCGCCCCCGGCAACCTGCTGGTATCGCTGGCCGCGCCCAACTCGACTCTCTATACCCAAAACCCCGCCAACCGCGTGCCCAACAACTACTACATCGCTGGCGGAAATACTTCTTCTTCGACGACTTACTTCACCCTGAGCGGCACCAGTATGGCGACAGGCGTGGTCAGCGGAGCGGTCGCCGATCTATTACAGAAATATCCGTCCCTCACACCCGACCAGGTGAAGGCACGCCTGATGAAGACGGCATGGAAATCCCTGCCAGCCTACAGCAGCACCACCGATCCCACCACCGGCATCACTTACACCGACCAGTACGATGTCTTCACCGTCGGCGCCGGCTATGTCGATGTCGAGGCCGCCCTCATCGGCACCGATGTAGCGAAGGGTACGGCCATGTCTCCCGTCGCCACTTTCAATTCGACCACGAAGCAGGTCTCGATGAAGGGCGATCCCTCCGCAGTCTGGAACACATCTTCCACTTGGTCGAACGCCGCCGTCTGGGGATCATCGCAATTTGTGCCAACATCGTCGAGCACCTACTCGTCGAGCAGCACACTCTACGGCAGCAACGTCCTCTGGGGATCGCAAGAGCCATGGGGCAGCAACGTACTCTGGGGTTCGAACGCGCCCGCGGGCAGCAACGTCCTTTGGGGAAGCAATGTACTGTGGGGCAGCAACGTCCTGTGGGGATCCAACGTCCTCTGGGGCAGCAACGTCTCCGGGGGAGAAAAGTAACAATCAGTAGCGCCGCGTCTCGGCGCCAATGCGGTGGACGTCCTCGCCCACCACCGCCCCGAGGCTTGACAGATAATCTCATCTCATTCCCGCACAGTGCCGCCGGTGAGAAACAGATGGCCAAAGCGGGGCTAGCGAAAGATAAGACACCGATATCACTTGTGAAGGATGAAATAGACTACATGCACAGCGTCGAGTAGGGTCCAACCAGATACAAGCTGCGCATGCCACACTGGCTGCGAGATCGCCGGCTGCAAGCCGCCCAAACCACCGATCCCCTGAAGCGGCGCGAAGACGCGCTGCGTCGCGACCAAGCGCGCCTGACGAAGAGCATTTCCGGGCACGACTGCGCACCAGAGGCAACGTCCTGGAAGTGACAGAGCGTCAGAGAGTCGCACGGCTGCTGGTGCAGGAGATCCTCGTGGGTGGGGACAACATCATAATCCGCCATTCAATTCCCACGCCGGCCTCTTCGCCCGATTCGAACGATGGAGTTCGGCCAAGCCATGAACCGCCCGAGCCTAATATTGGCCCAAGTTACTTTCCATCAAAACGAAAGCGGATTCTGAGCGACATGGAACGTCGCCAGTTCTCACGAACGCCATGCTTTCCATTCAGCGCCTGAGTCACCCACTCGCTGAGTGCGTCCGAATCCGTTGATTCCCTAACCGCGATAAACGAGCAGAAACGGTTCACCGGAATCGGCCGTTCATCTTCAATCCGGTAGCGGCGCTCGGTGTGTTCTTGTTTCCGTTTTCGTACAGGTCGGCCCTCATGGTCACACGAATTCTCATGGCCATCCTCATTCCTCATCAGTTTTCGATCGGGTTGAACCCAGAGCTAGGCGGGTCGTGATTGTGCGCCGGGAGCGGTGAGCTGGCACTACTGTTCATGTGTGCGTGGCACCGTTTGCGGAGCCTCAGAGTCTGCCTCCGGCCCTGCATCGTTTACAGGAACCAGCCTCTCCCAACGGATCGAAAAACTTCGGCGGGACTGTCCTCCTTCGTAGAGCTAAGAAATGAGCCCCTCGGAGACGTAGCGCGGTTGCCAGTGGAATCACGGCAATGCGCCCACCACCGGCAGGAGTCGGAGGATTCTGTTAGGTCATGGTCTGATCCTCACTTATCCAGTGTTTTGTTGGCGGACTGTAATATCAAAGCGAGGGAGTCCTATGGCGCTCGAAATCAAGGTTCTGCACAGCGGCGATGAGAACATTCTCCTGAACGTCGCGCGCGAGGTGTTCGACAACCCGATCGACAAAGAACTGACGAAAGAATTTCTGGCAGACCCTCGGCATCACATCGCTGTCGCTATCGACGATGGCTTGGTCGTCGGTTTTGCGTCCGGAGTGCACTATATCCATCCGGACAAACCTCCAGAGCTGTGGGTCAACGAGGTTGGGCTAGCGCCGACCCATCGGCGACGCGGCTTGGGCAAAGCCGTTCTAAAGGCGCTGTTCGAGGTGGGCCGAGCTCAGAACTGCACGGTCGCCTGGATTCTGACCTATCGAACCAATGTCGCGGCATTGGCCCTCTATTCATCCGTCGGTGGGACCGAAGGAGTTGACGACAGCGGGCCTAGCCAAGCTTTGCTCGGATACTCGTTCGCCCTCACGCATCCAGGTGGGTGCGAAATGTGAAATTAGAACACTCATCGCCATCTATAATTGATAAATGCCAATATCAGCGAGAAACAGACTCAAAGGTAGGGTTGAGGAAGTCGTGCTTGGCACTGTCATGGCTCATGTCGTCGTGCGTGTCGGCGAAAACCTGATTGAGAGTGCAATCACGCGTCGGAGCGCCGACGAGTTGCACCTCAAGAAGGGGGACACCGTCACGGCCATCATCAAGGCTACCGAGGTGTTGATTCAGAAGGACTGACGGCCTTTTCCACCGGAGAGCGGTGAGCATGCAAATCCATCGCGCGGGCCGCTTGTCGCCGGGAACGACAACCTTGGACGGTCCTCCTTTCGGATCGAGCGGCTTTCCGTTCATTTTGTGCGCGACCATAATGCGATTGTCGGTCATCGCCGGCTCGAGTTCGGCGACGGAATAGAGCACCGCATACCAGTCGGAGGCTTGGGCGAGAACGTAAATCGCCATCGCACGTCCACGCAGTTTATCTCCCAGCGGTACTCCCGCCTTCGCCGACAAGTCTGACAGCCTCACCCCTTCGTAATGCTGCATCGCCATGATTTGGGTCCTGAATGGCTAACGCTAACGACAGTCGTGGCATTTGGGCGATGTCCTTTGCCGAGAGGTCGATAGTTTGAACACCAGTGTCGCTAATCCGCAGCGTCGGCAATTGCTGCGCCGCCGCGAGTGCACCCAGCAACCACAAAACGAAGTTAAGGTCCCACGTATAGCTCGGTTGCGGCATTTACAAATTTACCGGGAATCTGCGGATTGGTTTGCGAAGCAGACTCTTCAACCCGGGAGCCAGAGATCGACTCTATCGGGCGGCAGGTCATATACCGTTGGAAAATCCTGCTCTTGAGGCCTCAGCGTGGCTAATACGCCCGGCAAGGATTTAGGTGGAATACCTACCTGCTCCGTTTCAATCTTGAAGGATTTTGAACCTCGTTCGGGGAGAACTCGACCACTCTACCATTTGCGCCAGACATAGATGGGCAAGCGAGGTGGTCTTCGCCAAGTGCTTTACATGATCTCGGTCCCGCTGGATGTTGCGTTCCAGTTTAGATAGTGCCAGGTGGTACGGATCCAGCGCCAAGACGCGAAGATGCTTGAAGACTTTCGGGAAAATCTCCGTGGGTCGCTCTTCGTAATTCTCCGGTACCTTGGCTACGCCGACTCGATCAAGATAGACCTTGTATTTCTTGTGAAACGGGCTACCCTGCATACCACGTTCCAGCATGGATCGTCCGGCTGCTGCAGGGGCAATCTCCAGGACATCCAGATCTGCCGTTTGACCGAGAGAGTCCGTACACTATGGTGACAACGAATCCGCCCATGCAATCCACAGCCGGACTTCTTCCTGTGCTGTCGAATCGAGTTCATGCAGAAACGAGAGTCAGGGCTCTGCAATACCCTTATGTCCTGGAACCCTGCTTGCACTTCCGGCAGGCCAGGGACCCCGTCCTCGGCTAACCCGACCTGTTTTGGGTCGAAGCGATTGGGCCGGAACAGGCGCGCGAGCTAGCGCGTGATTGGCTAACGTCGGATTGACGAATGGTTCCTGGCGCTCAAGCGCTTCCACCGCACTGTAACTCGGAAGGCCATCTCCATCTAGTTCCACCCCGATCACTTCGGGAAAGAGCTCTGAGACCGTTCGCAGCCGTAGTCTGTGTCGTCGGTTCCTTCGATTCAAAGGTTCTCCGAGCACAAATTGACCACTGCAGCGTCCGTTTTTGGAGCAATGGCATGAGTTCGACAAACGTTAGGTTCCTCCTTGGCCGCTCGGCACGGCAGCACCCTGGCCGAAGCCAAGGCGTAAACGGACGAGGCGGCCAAGGCGGCACATGATTCCCACAAAAGTAAGGGAAGGCGAGGACCGGGCGACTGATGACTCTCCTGAGCTTTACTGGGTCGGCCGCCGAGTTGGATTCAGAACTTGGCAGACATCTTGCCAACTATGTCGACTCTCACCTGGCTAAGCCCGACGGGCTTCGCGAACTTATAACGGAAGGGTTCGCTTTGGCAGGGGTGGAACTGGATCGTGACGATAACGCACGTTCCAGTAAGTCCAGGAGCGGCGATCAAAGATTCCTGCGGGCGGGTCGTTCAGCACAGCCTCGAAATCATCCTCGGAAAAATGTCGGAGAGTTGTGGTGATATCGCTGAGCGTGCCGTAGGTCATCACCTGGGCAAGAAATAGCTTCACATCCTTCAATGCGTCGTCTGGCGCCTTGAACCACACCAGTCGTTTAGCCACTGTTAGCAGTTCGGGGTGATTCATTTCGGAACCTCTCTCCGCCGGGTCACGCCGATTCTTGCTCGCATCAGCGGAATTTGCTTCAAGTTTACTTGGCCTGCCAGAGCCCGAAGCTTCGTCTGCGTCGCAGGACTGAGGTTGGGTAGGTCCCCATCCCCGAAGTACGTAAGTGCTTTCAGACTGAGAGCTCCATTGAACTCCTTCCCGTAGGCGGCACCGGCAGCTCCAAGGGCTTCGGCCAAACTGATTCCTGCACCGACAATCGCCGCAAGATCCTCGTAGTCCCTCGCCTGTGCTCGTTGTTGAATCGTGGCAAGCTTGGTAGCCGCGACGTCGAGCATGGATGCCACTTGGATTTCGTTATCTGGTGTTACATCTGGGTCTTGGACGCGGTTCAGGTTAAGCCCGCCGAAGAAGGAAATCTTCACAGGCCCGCCCCGATGCACGATCACGGTCAGGGTATTGGCCTCGGACTGGCTCACTTCGGCACCCTGCATGTATTGAACCCGCTTGCGCAGAGAGTCGGGGGCAAACGCGACATTGGAAAAGAAGTCAAAATCTTCGGATTGCCGGTGCCCCAAGCGCAAGCCTAGCGCTGTTCCTCCGTAGAGAACAAATTCTTCCGGCGTCTGCCTGAGTTCGTCCCATAGTCGCCGCTGCGGGTGTGGAAGAATCTCCAGTTTTGGGGTCAACATTCTGCCTCTCGCTCTAGTATTTCAAAGTCGCCGAACTGTTCCTAGCGCTAGAAACGACCGGAGCGCGGTATCGCTTTTGGCCGAATGCTGGGAATGGGATCCCAGCCTTGCCCTCTAGTCACCGACACTGGCTCTTTGGCGCTCATCTTATCATTGGCACGGAACACTCTCATTGCTACCTCTTCCCTGTGTGGACGCCGGATTGGAGCATATTCGAAGCGGGGTTGACTCAGAAAAGCGCCGGGACGGTCACTCAACCGCGGGGATGGGGTGAGTAGGAAGCGGTGTGCGCCCGTCCCTGTCTATGGCTCGCCAGGAGCACATCACCTTCCCGATAAGGCACTGCTGTCCTGTAACGTGGAAAAACAAGATCGCATCCTTTAAAGTCGCCAGGGCAGCACATGACCCTGAATCCTTCCTTCAGATCTCCAGCGATTCAATCTGAGCCGCTGTCCGCCAACTCCTGTTGCAGGTGATAGTGGTGAAGGGAGTGCGGTCCTCCGGGGTCCGGATCACGAAAGCAAGGGGAGTTTCAGACGCCTTCTGAGACTGAGCCTCCCACCGATCCATCATTACCCGATTTGCCAAAGACGTTAGCGACGGCAGCGGCTAGTTTGGACATTAACCCGAGTTCGGCCGGAAGTGCTCCGCTGTAATGTGTTATGCGGCAAGGGTGCACCTGGCCGCCGCGAATGCTCCGCGCGCTAAAGCCGTCCGTTCCGTCTCTTGCCCCGCCGATTCGCTTGTAGTCCTGTTTGCTGAGTAGCAGGGCACATCCTTGATCTTGCCAACTGTTCCGACCTCGGAACGGCGTGGCTGATAGTCCGTGCGATTTGCGCGCTTGGCCAGTTCAATCGCCGCCTGGTATAACTGCGCGGCCGGCTGCCATTGGTTCTGCAGCCACTGGATGGTCCCGATCTTGACGACAGTCAGCGACGCGTTGGCTAAATCTTTCTGTTGCAAGAAGAGATCCAGGCTGGTTTTCAGGTCCGCCTGCGCTGCCGCCAGTTCTGAGACGGTACTTTTGGCATCCCCGGTGCGGCGCACGTAATCGATCCACTTGTCGATCCTGGATATGCTGCGGGTTTGTAGTGATTGGGGGTCGCCGGCGACTTGGCCAAAGGCGGGAGCAATGTAGCCGCAAGGAATATGCACGCTAGCATCCGCAGAGCATGCCGTCTGGCTGATTCCTGGACTTTCATCGCGCCCCTTATGCCGCTCAGGCGCATCCCCGCGCATCTAGCGTCCGTTGGTTGGCATCCGACTAAGCATAGTGTCGTTTGATCGGCTCCGCGTTTCATTATTGCAAGCGCCTCCCAACTTCACTGCTACCGCCGTGGAGATTGCCTTCTTGCATGACCCTGTAGGAGTGGGATCCTACTCCAGAAAAATGAACGATGCCTCGGTTTGAGGGCCTCCGTCGGTTCAAGGCAAACCGGTTGCGGACAAGCTACCCGCAAGCGCAGTTCCACAGGACGGCGATCGCGGAGACTGAATCGGAGCGGTGTAATAAGGCGCGGTTTTACCCTGAACCCTCGCACAGGGGCGCGCCGGGTGCTGCAGGTGGCGGCACTTGGGAACGTGCATCTCGTCGAAGAGTCAACCGCTGTCAAACGTCATTGACCCCGTTCGGAGTGCAATGTCCAATTTTCGGCGACCAGCCGCAAACTGTTGTACACCCAACTTTCACACACGGGGACGCCTGGTTCGTTTACAGTATCCAGGTCTCATCAGCGTTGCGGTCGAATCACGGCAATATGTGAACCGCAAACAAGGAGTGCGTGTGAGCCGCGGCTAGGGAGGGACTGTGAAGAATCAGCTCGGTTCTCGCAGCGTTATAGAGAGATCGGTTTCGCGGCGCAAGTTCTTAGGGCAAGCTGGCGCGGCGGCGATTGGTCTTGCGATCGTCCCGCGCCGGGTGTTGGGTGGCGCGAGGTACGTTCCGCCCAGCGACAAAGTCAATATCGCTTTCATCGGCGTTGGCGCCCAGGGTTTGCGCGTGATGCTTCGCTTTCTGCGTGAGCCCGACGTACAGGGGGTGGCGGTCTGCGACTGCAACAAAGCCGGCGCAAATTATCCGCAATGGGATACACATCAGTTCTGCAATTCCGTACGCAAACTGCTCGGCGTCGATAGTGGCTGGGACTGGCTAAGCCCCGACCAACCAATTCAGCTCTCCCATTCGCTTGCCGTCACTAGCGGCGTTGCCGGCCGTGAGCCTTGCCAGAAAATCGTAGACGCCTATTACGGCACGCAGCAACGCTCAGGCGAGTATCGTGGCTGTGCGGCCTACAGTGACTTCCGCGAGCTTCTGGAGAAGCAGAAAGATCTCGACGCTGTTGTGGTGTGCACCACGGACAACCTGCATGCGGCCGTCTCGGCCGCGGCCATGAAAAAGCGTAAACATGTTTTTTGCCAGAAGCCTCTTACGCACACCATCCATGAAGCTCGGCGCATCGCCGAAATCGCTGCGGAAACTGGCGTGGTCACGCAGATTGCGGTTGCCAACCAGGCGTCCGAAGCGACGCGCCTACTTTGCGAATGGATTTGGGACGGCGCCATTGGTCCGGTGCGGGAGGTCAACAATTGGTCAAGCCGTCCCTTCTGGCCGCAAGGCCTGGAACGGCCAAAGGAAGCCGAAGCGGTACCTGAGGGTTTGGATTGGGACCTCTGGCTCGGCCCGGCGCCGGAACGGCCCTTCAACCATGCTTATTTGCCCTTTGTATGGCGCGGGTGGAGCGATTTTGGTTGTGGCGCTCTGGGCGACATGGGTTCCTACAGTTTTGACACGATCTTTCGGGTCTTGAAGCTGGAGGCGCCGGTGAGTGTGGAAGCGAGTTCCAGCGACCGCTATGATGAGACCTATCCGCTGGCGTCGATCGTGCGCTACAACTTCCTGGCGCGTGGCGACATGCCACCGGTGAGATTTACTTGGTATGACGGTGGTCTGAAGCCGGCGCGCCCCGAGGAACTGGAAGAAAATCGTCCACTCAAGGGAGACGGCGAAGAAGACGAGGGGCTGTTGTTCGTCGGAGACCGCGGGAAAATTCTCTGCAGCTTCAATGGCGGCAATCCAAAGCTCATTCCCCAAACCAAGATGGACAGCTACAAACAACCACCGAAAACACTACCACGGTCGCCGGGCAACGAACGAGAGTGGCTCGACGCATGCAAGGGAGGCAGGGTGAAGCCCGGTGGGAACTTCGAATTCGAGGGCCTCGTCACAGAGACGTTGCTCCTGGGAAATGTCGCGGCTCGCATGGGACAAAAACTCACTTGGGATCGTTCCAGCCTGAGGGTTAATTCTGAAGTCGGGCAGAAATACGTCCGACCGGAACGCCGAAGCGGGTGGGAACTCTAGCGAGCGCGTTCGTGGCAATGATTTTGATCTTTTGGCGAGCGAGGAGAATATCCATGTCTGGGATTTCGAGAAGAGAGTTTGTGGAGAGAATGGCTAGGTACTCTGCCGCGGCTGGCTTTCTCTCCGCTGGTGCGCTCAAGCTTCATGCCAATCCGCTTGGCATGCCGATTGGATGTCAAACATGGCCGGTCAGGGAAATGATCGCCAAGGACTTTCCCGGCACGATCAAGCAGCTTGCCGCTGCCGGATTCCAGACGATTGAACTGTGCTCACCTGTGGGTTACGCAGAATTCGGCTTCGGAGGGTTGACCAAATACAAGGGAGCCGAGCTGCGCAGAATTCTGGGCGATGCGGGCGTGAGTTGTGTGAGTTCACATTTCGGCATCGCGGAACTGAGAAAGAATCAAGAAGGCGCAATTGCCTGGGCAAAAGATGTCGGCTTGACCCAAATGATCGTGCCCAGCCTCGACGGGCCTGAGAAGCCGACTCTGGATGACGTAAAGCGCGCGGCCGAGGAATACAACAAAATGGGTGAGCAATCGGCGAAGGCTGGCATTCAGCAGGGGCTTCACAATGAGGGCTTTGAGCTTTCAATGGTTGACGGCAAACGGACCTACGACTTATTGCTGGATCTTCTCGATCCGAAGTGGGTGAAGTTTCAATTCCAGGTGTCTACCATCAGCCGCGGCTACGACGCCGCCGGGTATTTCGCGAAGTACCCTGGCCGCTTCATTTCCATGCACGTTCAAGGCTGGTCGGCGGAGGCCATGAAAGTGGTGCCAGTAGGTCAGGACACCCTGGATTGGAAGAAAATCTTTAGCGCGGCGAAGACGGGTGGCATCAAGAATTACTTCGTCGAAATGAACCTGGAAATGATGAGAGCCAGCGTTCCCTACCTTAAGGATCTGCAAGTCTGATCGCGTGTAAGCGCGAGCGAGTTATTGGTGCAGTCAGTGCTGATCGTGATCCCAAGCGGTTTGTAGTTTCCCACAAACTCGCACTCATTGTGTATCACCTGCTCAGCACTAGGGAGGCCTACAACGAGAGTGTCTTTCACCGCTGCGAGGAAGAAGCTCTAAAACGCGCGCAATGTCGGCTCCGCAGGCAAGCCGCTCAACTCGCGTTTCAGCTTATCCCATACAGAACGGATGATGTTCCTTGGGTGTCGGCTTCCCGTGACTCAGGAGCGGTAACAAATAGGCAAGGGCTCTCCTTTGTACTGATCAAGATTAGTTCGTGTCAAAGGCCCGCATTCCAAAGCCTTATAGAATTGACGCACATGTGATAGAACGTCAGCATCCACCAAAGCTGGTTTCTAACGGCAAGTCCCAGCGGACTGATATCTACACTCAAAGGTGTTGCGGTTGCTTCCCGAGAACTTACAGATTGGTCTATTCTGTCTCAGATTGTGACGGGATTCGAGGCTATGGATCAGGCGGACTTTTCTCATAATCGTCGCTGGTGGATTGTAGGTTTGCTTTTTGCAGCATCGTTGATCAACTATCTGGATCGCGCCGCTATTTCATTCGCACTGCCACTCATTTCCAGAGATTTCCAACTCACATCGCAAGGCAAGGGCCTGCTGCTCTCTTCCTTTTTCTGGTCATATGCGCTGATGCAAATCCCGATCGGCTGGAGCGCGGACCGATTCAATTTGCGCTGGCTCTATGCCGGAGCGTTCACCATTTGGTCATTCTCACAAGGCCTAACGGGCTTGGCCAGCAGCCTTTCGGCGTTAATCGCCTTCCGGATTCTCCTTGGGGTCGGAGAATCTATTTACCTGCCCGGAGGAACAAAAATCGTCAGCCTGTTGTTTACACCGAAAGAACGTGGTCTGCCCTCTGGACTTTTCGACTTCGGGACTCGAACCGGACTGGTGCTCGAAGGCATCTTCGTTCCTTGGCTCTTAGTCCGTTTTGGATGGCGCCGCACTTTTCTTATTCTGGGCTTCACGGCTCTTGTCTGGATTGCACCATGGTTCTGGGTTTTCCCTCGCCGCTTGCGAGCGCCGAGCACGAATGCGGGAGCCATTGACCTAACCTGGCGCTCCCTTGCTCGTTCCTTGCTCAATCGCAATTTGCTGGGAATATGCCTCGGATTTTTTTGTTTTGATTATTACTGGTATGTGCTGGTCACGTGGCTGCCCGACTATCTGGTAACTGTTCGCCGGTTGAGCATCGTGCAAGCGGGTTTTTATGCTTCACTCGCGTTCTTTACGTTCGGAATTGCCGAACCGATCGGGGGATGGATCGCTGATAGCTTAATCCGTCGCGGTTGGCACGAAACCACTACCCGGAAGGGGATCGTCGCCGTCGCTTTCACCATGGGCGTCTTTCTCATCGTAGCAATGCGCACCCCTCATATGGGACTCGCAATCGGATTACTGATCGGAGCATCCCTCGTCGGTCTTGCTACAGGCAACCTCCTCGCGATTCTTCAATCATGCGCCCCAACGGAAGCAGTCGGAATCTGGACTGGAGCTGAGAACTTTGCGGGGAACCTCGCCGGAATCATAGCCCCGCTCGTGGTGGGGTTCTTGATTACCTCGCGTGGTTCGTATGTCCCGGGTTTTGAACTCGCCTCGGTCGTTCTTTTGGCCGGTGTGCCCGCCTACTGGTTTGTTGTCGGTGACTTGCAGCGGCGAGACTCGACTGGATTGCAGTGTTAGCAGTGTGAGCCTATCTGCACGTACGATTCGTTCAAAGCATCAACGGACCGACATCCTAACAGTTTGAGGGATCGCTCCAGTTCAGAGCGAAGCATCTCGATCGCCAGGGTAACGCCCGCTTCCCCACCGGCAGCGAGTCCGTAAGCGAAGGCGCGTCCGCAAAGGACAGCCCGGGCACCCAGGCATATTGCTTTGACGATGTCTGAGCCGCGCCGAATTCCGCTATCCATCAGGACTTCAGCTTGATCCTTGACCGCCGCAACTACTTCCGGTAGCACCTGCAGACTTGCTGGAACACCGTCAAGTTGGCGGCCTCCGTGATTGGAAACCACCACAGCGGCCGCGCCATGATCGAGCGACCGCTTCGCATCGTCTGCCGAGAGCACGCCTTTGATGACAATCGGCCCTTTCCAGAGGGCACGAATCCACTGTATGTCGTCCCAGGAGAATGCCTCGCGCTTCATCGCGGTGTGTGCGTCACGAACCCTCAGTACACCCGTTTCGGGGCTGACGATATTGGGCATGTCGGGAAGGCCACCATCAAGGAGAAAGCGTATCAGCCAACGTGGACGAGTGAGAACTTGAGGTGTGAAGGGGATCTTCGACCAGATGTTGCCACGCAGAAGCTGCTCGATTCCGTCACGCAACTCGCGCTCCCGGTGTCCGATGACGGTCGAATCTATCGTAATCACAAGGACCGTGTATCCCACGTCCATAGCTCGCCGCATTGCATTCTCTGCAGCGGCACGGCCGCCCGTGAGATACAGCTGATACCAAACTTGTGCGGTAGAGGCTGCCTTCACATCCTCGAGTCGGTGGCCGGAAACTGTGGACAAAATGAAACCGACGCCTGCACGGCCAGCCGCCTGAGCTGCGGCGATTTCGCCGTCAGGGTGCATTACCCGTAGATAACCCACGGGCGCCAGGAGCAGGGGCATCGACAATTCCGTTCCCAGCACGCGACTTCGGAGATCGCACGCGGGCGCCGCAACGGCTTGGTATGGTCGGAACGTAATTGTGTCAAAGGCTCGACGGTTCTGGCGAAGCGTCCACTCGCCGTCCGCACCACCATCGATGTAGTTGAAAACAATTCTCGGCACACGGCGTCGAGCCAGTTCGCGCAGATCGTCGATACTCACAGCTCGCGAAAGCCGCCCCGCCGATGAAATTTTGGTCATTAGGAGTAATCCTACGCCATTGAATCAGCGAGGCAAGCCGATTGCACCCCGTCCTGGCGATTAAATGCTGCGCGTCATGGATCGTAGGGTTCGACCGCCATCTTTTCTGCTCAGAACGATGTGGCAGATCATGATTAGGTGTCCGCCCCGGGGCCGATGGCGACAACAAAGTAGATGGCCGGACCTGTACCGACATTCTTTATGCCATGCTCCTCATTCGAATGTACGAGCCCTAGCCCTCCAGGGCCTAGACGATGGCTGGCGCCATTGATTGTAAGTTCGACGGTTCCTTCAGAGATAAGCCACATCTCCGAGTGGAGGTGACGATGGGGCGGATGCGGATATCCATTCGGGGGCAGAGTTGTCTCATGTGCTTCGATATGCTCGCCAGTTGCCAGTTTTCCTTTCATGATCTTCCGCACCTGCGCGTGGTTGAGGTCTTCCACGGGCATGCCTTCAAATGGAAAGGTTGCCGATGGCAGCGAATCATCTTGGACTGCAAACGCGGGAATTGCCTTTCCCGCCGCTACCAGCGCTGGAATCAGACTAATGGCCGCTCGTCGTGTCAATGACATGCTCACCTCGCGCTAAAACATCGCCGAGATTTTCGATCGTTGCCCGTTCGTCAAATAAAGCCTGTTCACGATGCGGTTAGAACAGATCAAGCCTTCTGTAAAATCTCGGACGTAGTATAGAGGTTTTTGTGTCAGTGGGCGACCTGGAGAACGGCTGGGCTTGTGAGCACGCGAGGAACAGCGCCCGATCAGCCTTCACATGACAGTCCGACGGTCTGCCAACGGACATTGCTGGTGAGAGGCAAGAACGCGGTCTACGCGAACCGAGTCTCTGTCTAAGAGTTTCCAAGTCATCAGTTTTCCGCCGCTCCGGTACTTCCGTGATCGTGCTTCGGGTTCCACTACTGTGCCATGACGGTGTGGTCAACGTCTGTGGCCCTGCCCAATTGCACCCCGCTCAGTACAGGAGCAGCAACAGGGGGCAGCGCACAATCTGCGCGAGACAGTCTTCCTTTGAAACAGCAGTGCTGCAACAGAGTAATGAGACCGCGCATTGACCATCATCCCAGTACCAGGTGAACCAAGGGATGAGTCCTTCTGCCAGCTTTTCGTGTTACCGTAGGATCACAGACTGACAGAAAAGCTTTGGCTTTCGCCAGCTTTAGCGAATTCGGCCCGATGAATAGTGCACGACACCATCACCACCGGTCAAAAGGCAGTCATGGCAACTAAATTCCTTAAGCGACTCCTCGAAATATTTTGTCGTCATCAATTCTCCTGGCCCCATAGTGGTGTTTACGGGCAGGACTATCAAGTCTGTATGCGTTGTGGAACTGTCTATGAGTATGACTGGGGCGCGATGCGTCGCACGCGCCGGCGGGCGTCCGAACTACAGGGCCAGACAGGTTTGAAAAGCCAACATCGGCACGGCGACTAGCGGCGACTTGCGGCGACTTGGAACCAGCGTGGGCCAGACGTTTCAGCCTCAGCGCTGCCAAGCCTCACTTGTGACTCACTCTGCCTTCCGTCGTCGCTGGCTCCTGCTTCCAACCGAAATTACGCGTTAAGACTCTTTGCCAGAGCATTCAGACCTACTTCCATCTTGAGCCTCCAGTGTTCGATGGAAAGTCTCGCCAGATGCTCCATGGAGTGCTCGAAAGCCTGCGAAACATTCGCGGCCTGGCCCTTCAGTGATTCGGAAGCCGAGGCGACGATTCCATTCTGGACAATCTTCATCTTTTCGGTGGCTTCATCGAGCTGATCGCTGAGCGCTTTGATGCTGCGGGCTGTGAATTCCTCGAGAATCTCCTTCGCCACATTCTCGAATTGGCTGCGCGTGTCCTTTACGACCTCGCTGGACATCCGGCTCAGGCGATGGTCCAGGCCTGACTCCAGGCAGCGTGTAGATTCGTCCAGTTTCGCGATGCGAGCGTCCAGATAATCAACCTGTTCTTGCAAACGTGACGATTCTGACGCAACCGCTGATCGAAGTTGCTCTAAGTCTCCGCGCCGCGCATCGTGCTCGGCATTCAAGTTATGTTGGAGAAACTCCAGAAGCTCTTCGCTCAAGTGTTTGAGGGAGTTGCCTCCGTCCAATAATCTCTGCTGAAAATCTTCCAATCCGCGACGCAAGTGCTCCCGGGTGTTCTCCGAGATGTGCGCGGAAATGTCCTGTGCACGTTTCTCGACGACGCCAAGTTCTTCCCCGACCCTGCGCAGAAAATTGTCGTGGCCTTCGGTAACTCGCTGGTCAATCGTTGTCTTGGCTGATTCCAGCAAATGCACGGACTGTTGGCGCGCCTCGTCCAGGACTCTTGGTCCGAGGTCCTTTCGCAGACGTGACTCGATCTGTTGTTCGAGCTCAGGAGGAATTTTCGAGAGCGAAACCTCAAAGCGACTAGGATTCGCCTCTCGTTGCGCCATCCGCTCCCTGAGCGCCACGACCTCAGCTTGGAGCGGACGTACCGATTCTGCAATCATCCTCCGCACCTGTTCTTCCAATTGCCGCGCGACGCGATCACGCACGGCTTCCGAGGGCTGGTTTTCTTGGCCGGACGGCTGGGGAGAGACCGAAGTGTTCATGGACTTAAGAATCTGGGGAGGCCTCTGCACCACCGGCGCCGGAAGTACCCAATCTTTAGGACAATCTCTCAAGCCCCAGAAATTCTCGGGTCGGTCGAGTTGCGCTCCCAGCCTCCAGCTCCCTTGATCTGAGCCGATCGGTTGGCATGTGACCACATGAGCTGTAGTCTCGCGCCCGTCCTTGCTGTGAAGGTTCAGAGGAACACCTGTGTCGAACTTGACTCGGGTCAGAATGGCACAACCATGTGCGTTGACTACCAGGGTTTCACACACCTCTGAGAAGTGTGTTCCTTCTAGACTGGTAACGAGGATCTGGAGTGCAGTCGGTACTCTCGAACTGCGCCGAAGTATTGTGGGGGCTGCTCCGTTGTGCATGTCACTGTACCTTGCTCTTCCGAAGGATTGGTGCCAGTCGGCCAGTGCAAGCACCACGTAGTTCCCACCTTAACTCCAAATTGGTCTGAAACTGAAAAGTCGAAAGGATTGTGGCCGGGGTGTCCGCTGGTACACTATCTGCACGAACTTTGGTAACGACCTGCGGCGCGAGTCAAACCACTCGCGCGTCAGAGTTCCCGATCAGTGCCCTTAGTGTCGTGGTTGCCTTTAAGACCAGTCTAGTAATGGTAAAGATTTCATGGCAGGGGGAGAGACTCGGGAGACCAAGGGCTCGCTGTACGGGGAGAACTCACGACTTTTCAATGGATTAGCCCAGATCCCCGCTGGCACTTAAGTTGCTGAAAATGGGTGTCAGGAGAGCTCCCATGTCAGAGGGAACACTTTCACACCTGGGTTCTGCGCCCCGATCCCGCGTCACTGTGGCGGCACTTTTGATGTCGGTGGTGGCCGTCGGCGCCTATGCCATCCATGAGCGCAATGCAGTCAAGCAACTCGCCGCACAGAACAGCGCAGTGACCTCGACACTGAATGCCGCCCGCGACCAGATCGGCAGGTTGACCACCCGGCTCGATGCCATGAACGCGGAACGGTCGGCGGAGAAGTCAACGGCGCCTCAATCCTTTATTTACAGAAAGCCAGTGACCGCGGCAAGTGCTCGCCACCGCATCGACGATCCGCGCTGGAAAAAGGTCCAAGGACAACTCGATGAGCAGGCGAAACAGATCGACTCAACTCGCCAGGATCTCCCCAATACCCGTACCGAACTCCACGGCTCGATCGCAACAACCCACGACGAACTGGTGCTGCTGGAGAAAAAAGGGGAACGCAGTTTCTACGAGTTTGACCTCGACAAGAGCGGACAGTTCCAACGCGAGGGCCCGGTAGGCGTCCGCTTACACAAGGCCAACACTAAACATGAGTTTGCCGACCTGGAACTGCTGATCGATGATTTTAAAGTTTCGAAGAAGCACGTCAACATCTATGAACCAGTGGTTTCCTACTCAACGAATCGCAAGCTGCCGGTTGAACTGGTGATCAATAGCATCAGCAAGAACCATATCCACGGCTACGTCAGCGAACCCAAGTACAAGACAGCCGAACCGGAAACAATGGCCAACCCATCCGCAAACAACACGGCAACCGGTACGAATCGTCCTCAAGGCGCTTCTCCAGCGAAGCCCTCACCCGTGCGGCAGCGGTTGGAGCCTCCCAAATAAACTGAGGGACTGGGCAGCACCTCTCGCCCGTGGCCCTCAATCTGCACGGGTTTGTGCGAATTCATCGATCTGTGCTGGTGAACGCGGCATTGGTTGAACAGATTCATCCACGGTCCACGGGCGAGTATGTGCCCCGCGTGCGGGGAGGAAGGCCGTTCACATTGGCGAAGAGTCCGAAGTGGCGGATGCGGACCAAGCCCTTGGGCAGAACATGGACCAGGAAGCGGCGCAGGAACTCCACTTCGGAGACCGTCATGATCTTCTGTCTGCCGCCGTGCGCATAGTCTTTCCAGAGAAACGAGACCCGATCATTCCGGAACGCAACCGGTCGATGGTTGGAGATGGCGACGCGGTGCGTCTAACGAGCGAGATAGTTCAGAACATGCTCGGGACCGCCGAAGGGTGGCTTGGCATGGACGACCCAGTCTTGGTGGAAGCGCTGTCGGAGAAACTGGCGAAGTGACGTGGCTCAGCAAGACTTTGGAATGAGCCGTGAAACTGGAGCTTGTGCGCTTGTGCTGACGTTAATGGAATCGAGCTTTTCCTAGACGGGGGTGTCGCGCAAATCTAGCGGCTTTAGAGCCTCAGAATCGAGAAGTCCAAGAGCACCCGGCCGGCCATCATGGGAAATTGGCAAATTGGCCGTTCTTGAGGATTACAAAAGAATCCCCTTGTCGACAAGCCATTAGCTGCTTCTGTGGAGTGTCGATGCCGTCATCTGCCAGTCGGAACGTTCCATGGTGGATCGCGATGCTGGTCTTGGCCCCCAGGATCTCGTGGGCTCTGACAGCCTCCTCGGGGTTCATGTGAACTGACGACATGAACCAACGGGGTTCGTAAGCCCCAATCGGCAATAACGCGAGATGCGGCGTTCCGAACTGTTCGCGAATTTGTCCGAAATGATTTCCGAACCCAGTGTCACCGGCGAAATACACGAGCCGATCCGGACATTCAATCACATAGCCGCACCATAGGGTCTTGTTGCGGTCGTAAATACTGCGGCTTGAGAAGTGCAGCGCCGGGACGCAGTGGAGGGTGAAGCCTGCCAGTGACAGTGATCCACCCCAATCCAATTCGTGAGCTGGTTCTATATGTTGCGTGCGAAGCAGGCGGGCACACCCGGTCGGAACAACGAAAGTAGAATCTTCACGAGCAGCCAGCGAGCGCAGGGTGGGAAGATCGAGATGATCGTAATGATTGTGGCTGAGCAGTACCGCATGGATGTGTGGCACATCCTCGATCCGCACACCGGGTTTTCTTCGGCGCCGTGGACCTATCCAAGACAGAGGACTCGCTCGTTCGGACCAAATCGGATCTGTCAAAATATTGATGCCCCGCTGCTGAAGGAGCACGGTTGAGTGGTTCACTAGAGTGATTTGCAGCCCGCTGCCTTCGATTTGGCGGGGCGGTATCGATTGCTGAACGTCTGAAATGAAACTTGGCGAGGATTCAGGCCGGCTGCTCAGTTTCCATCGAAGCACGTCAAGAAAACCTAGCGCCTGAGGAGCATCCGGATTGTAGAAGCGCTTTCCATCAAAGTGCTTCGGAAATGTTGGATCGCCCATTCGCTGCCGTATGAGTAACCGCTTATTTTAATGCTCCCTCGCAGCCATGGTACTCGGACTGCTCTTAAAATCGTAATTCGGGCGAGGACCCACATGTGTGATCTGGTAAAAAGGGAACGATTCAAAGGATGAGGCCATGCCCGACTTAAGTCCGATCGAAAAGCCTCGAGCAGGTTGCGAAAGTTGCCCTTTCGGTATGCAACTGTTCAGCGAAAGGATTAGCCGGAGAGTGGAAAAAGGATCGCATCGTTTCATCGGGCAGGCACATGACTGACTCATCTGCTCGATCGACGCTGAGCCTCTGGCGGCCGTTGCGCACGCCCATATTTCGCAATCTCCTTCTCGCCGATGTTATCTCCGATGTCGGCACGTTCATGCAGAGCGTGGGTGCGGCCTGGCTGATGATCTCTCTCAGCGCCGGACCGATCTACGTAGCTCTGATACAGACAGCGTCCGCCTTGCCCTTTTTCATCTTCGCGCTTCCTGCTGGCGCGATTGGTGACATCGTCGATCGCCGCAGGCTCATCCTCTACACCGAAACGTGGATGCTTGCGGTTGCGATCGCCGTTGCTGTGCTTACGATTACTGGTTGGATCTCTCCGTTATTACTCCTCATTCTGACCTTTGCGCTCTCAGCCGGAGATGCATTCGAGACCCCTACTTGGCGTGCCGTCTTGCCCGAAGTTGTGCCAAAGGAAGATCTTCCGGCCGCCTCGGCATTGAACGGGATCGAATTCAACTTTGCGCGCGCCGTGGGACCGGGACTTGCTGGTTTCATAGTCGCGGCGGCAGGTGTTGGTACCGCCTTTCTGCTTAACGCGGCTTCGTTCATCGGCGTTCTCGCCGTGATCGCGCGATGGAAACGATTCGTTCCCAGGCGAACATCACCTCCTGAGACCGTCTGGGGCGGCACCATCGCGGGACTGCGATACATTCGCTATTCGCCGGCCATTCGACGCCTGCTACTTCGAACGGGATTGGTCATATTCTTCGCAACCTCGCTTACGGCCTTGCTGCCTCTAATCGCTCGCGATGTGAAGAACAGTCCAATTACCTTTGGAATCCTGCTCGGTTGTTTCGGTTTCGGTGCGGTGGTCGGTGCTGTGCTCATGCAGCGCGCCCGTGCGCGCTGGTCGGCCGAGATCGTGGTCTCGGTGGGTGTTGCCATCTATGGTCTCGCCACCCTGGCGGTGGGCACCGTCCGAGTACTGCCCGCGTTGTGCGTAACCACCTTTGTCGGCGGCTCAGCTTGGATCATGTTCATTTCTCTCGTTAATGTACTGGTTCTCAATCACTCCCCTGACTGGGTGCGCGCGCGTGTTTTGTCTATCTCTACGCTCGTGGTACAAGGCTCTGTGGCTGCCGGAAGCGCAGCTTGGGGCACGGTCGCGGCACATTTCGGGCTGCGTGCCGCACTTTTGTGGGCAGGCGCCGGAACAATCGCGACGACGGTTCTGGCTCTATTTCTGCGGTTGCCGGACGCGACGGTGGACGTCACGGCTTGGAACCATTGGCCCTTGCCGGACCTCGCTGGTGACGCGCTTCCAGCAGGCTACGATTCTGGCCCCGTATTGGTCGCCGTTGAATACGATGTACCTTCCGAGAATGTCCACGATTTCCTGAAAGCAGTTCGTCGCTACGGTCTTATCCGGCGCCGCGACGGCGCATCGCGATGGGCCATTTTCCACGATTTGGAGCACGCCGGTCGATATGTTGAGACATTTATAGTGAGTTCGTGGGCTGAGCACCTGAGACAACATGAACGCATGACACGCGCTGATCGCGAACTAGAGGAGCGGTTGCAAAGATACAGCCGCGGCAGCCCCAGGGTCCGGCACCTGGTATCGGTCGCGACGGACGAGTGAGGATGTGCTGAACGCCATTAAGAAAGGGCCACCTTTTGGGTGGCGTTCTTGTCTCTAAGACTAAGACTAGTCCGTCCTCTGAACCGCTCACTTCTCCTGTATTGAAAACAATCTCGATGAAAAGAATCCTTATATAAGGACAATCATCTCATACCTTGTCTGTCCCAACCGGGCAGCAAGCCTGCGATGGAGGGAATTTCTATGTTTCGCAAACTGATGGCCACGGACAACGACGCTGCCATAGCTATTCTTCGATTGGTGCTAGGGGTGGTATTTTTCGCGCACGGCGCCCAGAAGCTGCTTGGGTGGTTCGGTGGATATGGTTTCACCGGTACGATGGGCTTCTTCACCGGCATGATGCACATTCCGGCTCCATTCGCGGTTCTGGCAATTGCGGCGGAATTCCTCGGTGGATTAGGTCTTATCTTCGGACTGTTCGCTCGTGTTGCGGCCTTTGGAATCTTCTGCAACATGGCCGTTGCTGTTGCGATGATCCATCATCAGTTCGGCCTGTTTATGAACTGGACGGGGACGCAGAAGGGAGAGGGCTTCGAGTTCCACCTGCTCGCGCTGGCGATTACCGTCTTTCTGATGATCCGCGGAGCAGGCGCAGCTTCCGTCGATCGCCTCTGGTCTTCCTCAGGGAAGAACAGCATCAGGACCCAGGTGCGGACGCAAGCTGCCTGATTAGGCACAATGATGACGAAAAGTAATGCCATTACTGCGCCCCGGCTCTGGCTGGTGATTGCAAAGAGTTATCGTGCGCTGAGCCTGCTGGCTGAGCAGAGCATCGCCAACACGGGACTGTGCCTCACGGACTTTGTCGCGCTCGAAGCTCTCCTACACAAGGGGCCGCTCACGATCTCGGAGATCCAAGACAAGGTCCGCCTAGCCAGTGGATCGATGACTGCGGCCGTTGACCGCCTCGAGAAACTTGGCTTAGTGGTTCGCAAGTCGAGCCCAAGTGACCGACGGGCACGGGTCGTGGAACTTACGGCGCAAGGCAAGGGGCTCGCGGCATCGTGCTTCGAGCGGCATGCAAAGGACCTTGAGGCGCTTATTTCTGCCCTGTCCCAGGAGGAGAAGGAACAACTGTACGAATCGCTTAAGAAGATCGGGCTCCTGGCAGCGGAGAAACTTAACCACCAATAAGCCAAGATCGACAGCAGTAGAGAACAAGTTAGGAAATGATCATAGAGTTCGAGGCACCACGAATACCTGAGGAACGCACCCGAAGGGAGAAAGAGGAGATGCTGAAAGTTGGAATTATCGTCGGTAGTACGCGACCGGGACGGAAAGCGGCGGCCGTCGCAAAATGGGCACACGACATTCTGAAAAGCCGCAACGATGCGGAGTTTGAGATGGTCGATATCGAGGATTACAAGCTGCCGCTCCTCGATGAGCCTATTCCGCCCGTAATGCATCAGTACAGCAAAGCTCACACGAAGGCTTGGAGCGATAAAATTGCTTCGCTCGACGCCTACATTTTTGTCACCCCGGAATACAACCATGGCACCTCGGCGGCGTTAAAGAACGCGATCGATTTTCTCTACCACGAATGGAACAACAAAGCGGCAGGATTTATCGGATATGGCGGTGCAGGTGGTGTCCGAGCGGTCGAGAACTTGAGACTCGTGATGGGCGAAGTCAAGATTGCAGACGTAAGAGCGCAAGTGGCGCTCTCGATGTGGACAGACTTCGAGAATTTCACGACCTTTAAGCCGCACGAACAGCACGACAAAGCTGTGCATTTAATGGCGGACGAACTGATCGCGTGGGGTGGAGCATTGCGGACGTTAAGAGCAACTCGCTGAAGAATATTTTCAGCACAGTCCGCGCTCGGGGATCGAACGTGCGCGGTCCACAAATGTCAGGAGTTACAAAAATGCAGATCGGTGTCGACAGCTTCGGAGCAGTCATCTCTGACCCGGGGACGGGTCTGACCGTGAGCGCTCTCCAGCGCATGGACAATCTGCTGGATGAGATTGTCCTCGCCGACCAGGTTGGCCTCGATGTCTTTGGCATCGGGGAACACCACCGCAGCGAGTTCGTGGATTCGGCTCCCCCTGTAATCCTGGGTGCGGCCGCTACCCGCACCAAAAACATTCGCCTTACCAGCGCCGTGACCGTTCTCAGCGCGGCGGACCCGGTCCGAATCTTTCAGGAATTCGCCACCCTGGACCTAATCTCCCATGGGCGTGCTGAGATCGTTGCGGGACGAGGTTCGTCCATAGAGGCCTTTCCGCTCTTCGGTTTCGATCTCGACGACTATGACTCGCTCTTCTCAGAGAAGCTGGATCTTCTGCTCAAGATTCGCAAGAACACCCATGTTCGCTGGACTGGTAAGCACCGAGCACCTCTCACGGGACAGGCGGTCTATCCGCGTCCACTCCAAAATCCGTTGCCCATTTGGGTCGGCGTCGGGGGAACTCCTGAATCATTCGTTCGTGCCGGCACGCTCGGACTTCCGCTGATGGTCGCCATCATTGGCGGCGAACCCAAGCGATTTCGGCCGCTTATCGACCTTTACCGCGAAGCTGGGCGCCGTGCTGGACACTCCGCGGAGAGACTCATCGTGGGCCTTCACGCTATCGGTTTTCTGGGAGATAGAACGCAGCAGGCTGCAGAGGATTTCTATCCCGGATATGCCCACACGTTCACTGAGATCGGTAAAGAACGTGGCTGGCCCCCTGCTACGCGGGCACAATTTGACGCTCTGCGAGGGCCCACAGGTGCGCTGTTGATCGGAGACGCAGAAACGGTCACACGGAAGATCCTGTACGTGAATGAAGTCCTTGGTGGCCTTGCCCGTATTACTTTCCAGATGGGCGTGTCGGCGCTCCCGCACGAGAAGATGTTAAGGTCGATCGAGCTTCTGGGAACCAGGGTCGCTCCCGTCGTCCGTAAAGAGCTCGCCGCTGTCACTTCGCTTTCCTGATTGAGAACTCCAGTCCATTTAGAAGAGTGGGGAGCTCGTGAGCAGCTCCAGATTCTTCGGAAGACGCGTATCTATGCCGTGGGGTTAGAAACATCCAGGCCAAGAGGCAGCTACAGAGTCGCCTTCGTCCAAACGGCGCATTCCGATTTCGATCCGCCGATGGGAATGTTGTAGTACGTACAATCACCCTTGTATGGACGATAGATGTAATGCTGGTCCGAACGAGCAACGACATGTCCGCATCGTTGCGGGCAAATAGTAAACAGGCGGATACCCTTCTCCGCGAGCCGAAGCGCTTGCGCCGATTCAGTGACGATCCTCCCGGCGACCGTTACACTCACTTTGCCCAAAGCCGGAGAAATCGTAATGGGATGGTCCGGTCCAGGAATTTTGATCTCCTTGCCGGTGCTGGACTTGGCATGCGTTGTGCTCCTCACATTGTCAGTCATAGCTTCGAACCTCCATCGACCGGGATACTCGCTCCTGTGATCCAGCGCGCCGCGTCCGACGCCAGGAACGCCACCACGTCTGCTACATCTTCCGGTTTGCCGATTCGTCTGAGTGCTGCATCCCGAGAGTGACCTCGCGGCCTGCTTCAGGTTTAGTGAAGTTCGACATGTCCGTGTCGATCACACCTGGCGCCACTGCGTTTACGCGGATCCCTTGGGGCCCAAGAATGGCAGCCCAGTTCTTGACCAGAGTCTCTAATGCTCCTTTGGTCGAGGCGTAGGCAAGGATCGAGGGGTTGTCCACGCCGGGCTTGCCAACTACGGCGTGGGACCCGATCGAAGAGATCACGATGATGTTCGAACCGTCACCTGGAATGGGCAACAGTTGCTGCACCAGGAAGAACGGACTTCGGACGTTTGTCGCAAAGAGGTCGTCAAAATCCTCTACGTATAATCAGCGAGGCGCGCCGCCTTGCTGATTCCGGCGTTGAGCACAAGCAGATCCAATCGCTGGCCGGCGATCGAACGAACATCCTTCGCCAGCAGTGTTGTTCCTTCGGAGGTTCCAAATCCGCCCAGATCGCATCCGCGCGTTCGCCGTGTGAATTGATTGCAGCTACTAGAGATTCCGCGTCTTGCACGGAACGACCATAGTGGACTAGGACTCGCGCATCCGCCCTAGCCAGAGCAGATGCCGTCGCAGGCCCAATGCCTCGTGACGCCCCGGTGACGAGTGCTGTTTTGCTTTCAAGCGTTCCCACTGTTACATTCCCTCACAATTCAGTTCGTCGGCGGGCACGCGGCGCAATAAAATGCAGAGGCACTCTCACCATGCTGGCCAGGCATGAGTCAAAGTTTCGCGCGACGCATCCAAAACTCACCACCGCATGAGATGCCCACGATAGCTGGTCGTCGCATCTGGGAGGGATACTTTGTAAAAGCGGAGCAGCCATGCTTTTGGAGTATGTTGGTGAAAGATGGAATTACGACACCTGCGTTATTTCGTTGCGGTCGCCGAAACGGAGAGCCTGACCCTGGCAGCAAAGTCCAGGTTGCACACCTCGCAGCCTTCGCTCAGCCGCCAGATCCGAGACCTTGAGGAAGAAATTGGCGCCCAACTCATGACGCGCACGGCTCGCGGCATCGAGCTGACACCGGCGGGTCGAGCCTTTCTCGACCATGCGCGCGGAGTTTTGTTGCAGGTTGACGCGGCGGCCGAAGCTGCGCGCCGGGTCGTTCATCCCGCCAAGCCCTGCTTCTCGATGGGCTTTCTGACCGGACACGAATTGACGTGGATGCCCGAAGCCTTGCGAATCCTGCGCGACGAGCTGCCTAACATCGACGTAATGATATCGAGTCAATCCTCCCCGCTGCTTGCGGACGGTCTCTCGAAAGGAAAAATCGATGCAGCCTTTCTTCGACGGGAAAAAAGAGTGCCAGGGTTGGGGTTCCGTCTCCTTGCGAAGGAGCCTTTGATGGTGATCTTGCCCAGTGACCACCATCTCGCTGCGCTCAAAGTCATTAGTCCCAGGGACCTGGTAGGCGAGACATTCGTGGCCGTGTCCGACACGGCTCCCGTACTGCGGAAGATCATCGACAATTACCTGAAGCGGTCCGGAGTCAATATCACGCCAGCTCACCAGGCGGACCATGTCACCATGGGCATGTCCCTAATAGTGTCGGCGCGCGGCGTGGGCCTGTTACCTGCTTATGCCCAGAATTTTCTCTTTTCGTCCGTAACGAGTCGCCCTCTGAAGGGAATTGCGCCAACTGTCGATCTGGTCCTTGGCTACAGAAAGTTGAACCAGTCTCCCATCCTGAAGCTTTTCCTTTCGAGATTGGACGAGTTGGTAGCTCGTGTGCCGAAGAAGGCGCACTAAGGTTCGAACATACCGCGGCCAGGTCAAAGTGCCACTCCTTCCGAAGTCCTGGCCGGATGACAGGCAAGCGGGAAGTTGGCTCTAAGGACCTTGGGGAAGAATTCCGAAGCCGTCGGCAAGCGAAAGTCGTCGCGCTTTATTCCGCCGGTCTTCCTTGCTGACTGTCCCAGCCACTTCTGGCTCTAGCTTGTTTGAACAATCCATGGGCACGGCGTGTCAAAGTAGTGCCGCCACCTCAGCATCTTGAATCTGCTGACCTAGCGAAAATTGTGGTGTTGTCGCCTTTTGCTGCCCCCGTCGGACTCATTGCCTCGACAGCCGCGACGAAATGGTAGATTCGTAATTCCAATCTCGGCCCCATGCTTCGAAGGCATTGGCGCTGATTTTAATAAAGCATGCTCCCAGCACGCTACCAATGCTCAACGCCGCAATCTAAAGCAAGTGATCTGAGCTATTCCGAAAGCGCCTGGGCTGACGCTTTGTCATGCCTGACTTGCATGGGTGCCAGATCCAAAGGGGGTAGTCGCTATGAGTTCACCAGTCGTTTTAATTACCGGCGCACTGACAGGCATCGGACGCGCCACGGCTCTGGCTTTCGCGCAAGAAGGAGCGCGGGTCGTTGTGTCCGGTCGACACGATGATGAAGGACAGAAGCTGGCCACTGAGCTGCGCAACCTCGGCGCCGAGGCCGAATTTGTGCGCACCGATGTGCGCCATGAAGACGAAGTCAAAAACCTCGTCGACAAGACCATTGATCGTTTCGGTCGCCTCGACATTGCCGTCAATAATGCTGGCACGGTGGGTGATCCTGGCCCGGCTGCCGATGTAACCACCGAAGCCTATCAAGCAATCTTCGACACGAATGTGCTTGGTGTGCTCTTGAGCATGAAGTACGAGATTCGGGCGATGCTTCGGCAAGGCAAAGGCAGCATTGTGAACATCTCATCTGCGTACGGCAAAGTCGGTGGCCCAACAGCCTCGCTGTATGTCGGCAGCAAGCACGCCGTGGAAGGTATCACGAAGTCTGCGGCGATCGAACTCGCCGGCACAGGTGTTCGTGTCAATATCGTTGGCCCTGGTCCGGTGGAAACGAGAATGTTCAACCACTTTGCGCAAACGGAGGAAAACAAAGCAAATTTCCTCGACTCACAAATTCCTAACAAGCGCATCGGTACTCCCGAAGAAACTGCAAATGCCATCATGTTCATTGGCTCTGACAAGGCTTCCTACATCATCGGGGCATCCCTGGCCGTCGACGGAGGGATGATCGCGGGCTAGACCCTCCGCAGCCAGGGCACCTCGCTGCGCGGGGAGCGAGGTCTCATCTTCAGTTTGGGATGAAGGAGCAAGGCGAATCTTGAGGGAGCAGATGAAGAAGACGCCGATGGACGAAGGTAAGAAGTTGCAGGGGAAAGTAGCAGTCATCACCGGGGGCACGGAAGGGATTGGGTTGGCTACGGCAAAACTTTTCGTGAAAGAGGGTGCCTTCGTCTTTATCGTGGGCCGTCGTCAGAGGGAACTCGACGAAGCCGTTAAAGCAATCGGCAACAACGTTTCTGGCATCCAAGGAGATATGTCCAAAGTGGACGACCTTGATCGTCTCTACGAGACCGTCTCTAAGGTAAAGGGCGAATCGATATTGTTTTCGCCAACGCCGGTGTTGGCGAATTTGTTCCCATTGAGGCCGTCACTGAGGAGCATTTCGACAAGCTGTTCAACATCAATGTAAGAGGAACGCTGTTTAGGTGCAAAAGGCGTTGCCGGTTCTGAAGGATGGTGGCTCGATCATTCTCAACGGCTCTGTCGCGAGTGTTAAAGGAACTGCCGCCTTCGGCGTCCATGCCGCGAGCAAAGCCGCGATCCGCTCGTTCGTGCGAACCTGGACTACAGATCTGCAGGACCGTCGCATCCGTTCAAACGTGGTTAGTCCGGGTCCGATCAATACGCCACTGGCGAGTCGGCAATCTCCAGACGTGATTGCGCGGATTGTGTCCACCATTCCGATGGGACGCATGGGGGAACCCGATGAAGTTGCAAAGGCGACGCTGTTTCTGGCTTCGGATGACTCCAGCTTCGTCACGGGTATTGAACTGTTCGTTGACGGCGGCAGAGCGCAGATCTAACCGCTCAGCGCGATCATACACCGACTGAGCGCAGAGTCACGAAAGTGTTGGGGATGAAGGAAACAAACCTGATCATTTCTGAATAAGGAAAATCAATGAGCCGAACTAAACCGGAGAAAAGAACAGGGCACTCGTCCTTGAGGCTTTTGACACTCTCTTCAACAAACGGGACCACGTAACGGCCGAACGCTATTGGTCCCCTACTACATTCAACATAGCGCTCATATCGCGCCCGGTCGTGAGGGGCTGTTCAATCTCATCAAGAGCCTTCCGCCGACGCTCAAGTATGAGCCACGAACGATCGTCGCTGATGCAGACTTCGTAATGGTGCACGGACGATTTTCAGATTTCGGCCTGCCCCTGAACTGGATTGCAGCGGACATTCTCCGTATCAAGGACGGCATTCTTGTCGAGCACTGGGATGTGATCCAAGGCGAAGCCTCGCGCGAACAATCAAAGAGCGGCCTCCCGATGTTCGGCGATCTGTTCACGAAGTGAACGTTGCCGGAACTGGTCCCATGGTCATTGAATGGCAGTTTCCGGGTAGATTCAGATCGAGAACATCTATAGATAAAGATTTATGTCAGCGATTATCCAAGGCAGTCGCGTCGAGAAATTATCGCAAGAACCACTGCTAACCGGAGATTCGTGTGTCCTGGTTATTTTTGGAGCTTCGGGTGACCTGACGAAGCGGAAGCTGATGCCTGGTCTGTACAACCTCGCCTGTGAAAGCTGCATGAACCCTGAATTCGAAGTTCTCGGAATCGGCCGCACTCCGATGAGTGCTGAAGAGTTTCGCAAGAAGACTGGGGAGGCAGCCGCCAAGTCGAAAGATACGCGCGAGTGCAGCGAGTCGGGATGGGAGGACTTTGAACAGCGACTCTACTACATCGTAGGTGACATCAACGATCCGACTTTCTATCCTGAGTTGCGGAATCGGCTGGACGAGATGGAGAAAGGTGGTTCGAGCCCAAACCATTTGTTCTATGTGTCGACGCCCGCGTCAGTAGCAAGGCCCATCATTGAAGGTTTGGGAGCGGTTGGACTGAACCACCGCGACGATGGGTGGACGCGAATTGTTTTGGAAAGAGGGAATCTCGATCGCATTCGACGCGAAACGACCGGGGACGCAGATGCGGACGGCGACGGTTCAGGCCAACTTCACTTATCAAACCAGCTTTGGGTCGAAGGGGCCAGTTGCATACGTGACTCTGCTGCTCGACTCGATGCGTGGCAATGCCACGCTATTTACCCGCCACGACGAAGTAGAGGCGGAGTGGCGCATCATTGCGCCGATTGAAGAAGCATGAGCGCGTTTACCGGCGCCGGAGTTCCCCAACTATGCCGCCGGCAGCGAAGGACCAACCTCGTGGCATGACCTGCTCAAAATCCGTGATAGCATGAACCGCGCAGATTCTAAGGAGGTATGAGGGAGCGGCCCAATGGCCAACAACCGCACTTCCCAGAATAATGCGACTTTTAGCGGAATGGGATCATCAATTTCTAAGTAGCGCCGGCCCGCAACCCACACCGAGTTGGTGTATCGGAAAAGGGCATGAACAAGGCAGTACCTGTCATCGCGCGTGAACCGAGGAGCCATCACTATGAGGCTGTGATGCGCATCAGTGAGGCGATCGCGGCTTGCCGTGAACCTGAAGAGCTAGCCCGTACTCTCGCGGATGAAATGGGCGCCTTTCTCCACTTCGACCTCCTCTACCTCGCTGTATTCAAGGAGAACTCCAGCGAAATCGAATCTCTCGTTTGGGGTAAGGGCTCTTTGCCTTACCCGGACCTGCCTATTGAAGAGTGGCCAATGTGGCACGCTATGGCGAGCGAGGATCCACAGCATACTGCCGATTGGGATACCGAGGAGCGATTTCCGCGATTCAAGGAGTGGGCCCGGAAAATGCGGCTCGGCTCGGGGGTCCGCGTACCGTTGACGACGCCGCATCGGCGACTGGGTAGTTACGGAATCAGCCGCGACACCGTGAATCCATTCAGTGAGGAAGAGATATGCTTCCTCCGGCTGGTCGGACTTGTCGTCGCATTCGCGCTTGATGATGGTTTGAATTTGAGGCGCGCGCAGAGTGCGCATGCGTGCCTACAAAGTCAAAACGAGCGCCTCCAATTGCTTCTGAACCTGACCAATCGAATTACGTCGAATCTTCATCTTCGGGAACTGTTACGTGCCGTCGCAGCTAACATTCGCGAGGTCATGCAGTGTGATGCCGTTGCGGTTTCGCTCGTAGATTCGGCTTCAGGCACGTCCAAGTTATATGTCCTTGATTTTCCTCAGGGCAAAGGCTTCATTAAGGAGGAGCGGGTCGCCACAATAGCCGGCGCCACCAAGCGCGTTCTGGAGACATTGAAGCCAGCTGTCGTTAACAGGGCCGATCCTTCCGAACTCCCCGCTGAGATCTACGATGAATTGGTCGCCGAAGGCCTGAAGACCGCTTGTCTGTTTCCGCTGATTAATCGGGGTCGAGCGCTCGGAATCCTGAGCATAGCACGGACTACGGAAGCTCCTTTCGCCCCACACGACGTCGAATTCCTGACACAAGCCGCGGGACAGATAGCAATCGCCATCGAAAATGCATTGGTATACCACGAGATTTCGGAACTTAAGGACAAGCTCGCGCAGGAAAAGTTGTACCTCGAAGAAGAGATCCGCGGCGAGATGAACTTTGAGAATATCGTTGGAAACAGCCCGACATTAAAGCACGTTCTGGAACTGGTTGAGACCGTCGCTCCAAACGACTCTACAGTCCTGCTGCTTGGCGAGACCGGTACGGGCAAGGAATTGATCGCTCGCGCCATCCACGACCGCAGCCGACGCAAGGATCGCACGTTTGTAAAGATGAACTGTGCTGCCATTCCAACGGGGCTGCTGGAAAGCGAACTATTCGGGCATGAAAAAGGAGCGTTCACCGGTGCCATCGCGCAGAAAGTCGGGCGGCTGGAGTTAGCCGATCAGGGAACCCTCTTCCTCGATGAAGTGGGGGACATCCCGATCGAGATTCAACCAAAATTACTGCGCGCTCTGCAGGAACGAGAGTTCGAACGGCTCGGAAGCATTCACACGCGAAAAGTGAACGTACGACTGGTGGCGGCGACCAATCGCGATCTGGAAGAGATGATTGCCGAAAAAGAATTCCGCAGTGATTTGTACTATCGCCTCAACGTATTTCCGATCCGCATACCGCCCTTGCGGGAACGCAGGGAAGATATTCCTCTGCTGGTGAGCTACTTTGTACAAAAATTTGCGAAGCAAATGCAGAAGAAAATCGAAGGCATTTCACCGGCCGTCATGAAAGGGCTGACCGCATGGGAATGGCCCGGCAACATCCGTGAGCTCGAAAATTTCATCGAGCGTGCCGTGATCCTGACCCGCAGCAAATCGCTTGAAGCGCCGCTGGCAGAACTTCGCAGATCCAACACCCAGGAACCCGCTGTTACGATGCAGGGTTCCGGCAAGGAAGACATTGCACGAATCGTGAAAGAGACCCTCCATGTTCTCAATGGGAACACGATTGCCGCCGATGAAAGGGTTCAGAAGCAACGCGAGGAAATTGTGCGCGCGCTTGGCGCAAGCAAGGGTCGTGTTGGCGGTGCCGACGGAGCTGCTGCACGCATGGGCATCAATCGAACCACGCTTCTGTCACGCATGAAGAAATTCGGCATCGACCCCGGTCAGTACGCTTAACCAGGTTCCCGCGCGGGATGTTTCTCTCCGATAACCTTGACAAGTAGATTAATCTCTACGGATTAAAAATCACAATTTCCGGCGCCGGGTTTTTCATGGATATCGCCAGCTGATCCGGTCAACGCTACTACCAACGAGGCAAAGAGAGACATGATGCTGATGAGGAAATAGCTACCTCAAATATTGCCCTTCACCCTGACCATTGATAAAAGCACAAGAGCCCTACCAAGCCCAGGACCAGAATCAGTATGTTGATCATGATCATGGAGCGACGATCCTCACAGTCAGCACGGGCATGCTCATCCGGATCAAGATGGCGAATGGCCAAATAGACCTCAGCGTTCGTTAGCTCTTCGAGATTCCAGTTGGATGAGTCTTTTCTTCCCATACAAGCTTCATTTAATTAATGCATTGGAGCGTGGCCTGCCGGTCCTGCGGGTCGCCCATTTCGCGATTCATGTTGTCAACCCTGCGGATCCTTGCGTACTGAATACAGAGTCAACCCAACAGCATTCGGCTACAGCCTCAGCGGAAGAATCACTTCAACTTTCCCAAAAACTATCGGGTGGCGTCGATACCTATCTCCAGGTAGTTATCTGGCAAACGACCGCTCTTACGAACGAGCGGAATGATATCGACATCATGCGACGGCGGCTTGAGGCAAACATCCTTCTGATCAAAGCACTCGGCGGCGGATGGGATACCAGCCAATTTGCCTAACGTGTGACATTCAAAACGTAGGTGCTGAAAATCCCGGGCGCGCCCGTCGGACTTGGATTGCAGCTCTGCTAGCGGTGGGCTTTACGGAAATGGTCGGCTTGTTCGTCGCCATCCTACCCACTGCCTGGCTCTGCCTCTTCGGCCATGATCCGGCGGTTGTGAGGATTGGCGCCCTGTACCTGTGCGGCGTTGGGCCGGTCTATGGAGCCATCGGGCTGGGAATGCTGCTCTATTTCGCTTCTCAGGGCATCGCGCGCGCTTCATTTCTATTGCACTGGACGAGAGACGACTGGCAAAACTCGAAGGATACGAGGTCATAAGGAACGGCGATTGGCATCGAGTTCGTCGATATTCCGTTGCCCGAGCAGCAGAGAGATCTTATTCGATTCACCTTTCTTTGGCTCGGAGGAAGATCGCCGGGAGGGTAACGACTACGCGGTAAAGATCGGAGTCCGGAACGCTGCGGCATACCGTAATAGGAATCTTCCGCGCACAAGAAAAGCGCCAGGCAAACACAAACAAAATGACAATTGCATAAACCCTCGACAACCGCATCGAACGTGGAGAACGCTGACAGCGCGATCCGACGGCCCGGTTCATCAACCCCGCTCGGACGCTCACGGGCCGATGAAACTGCCGCAGCATAGATAGATGCTGCAGGCGGGGGCCAAGATCCCGATTTCTCTCGTCGAGGCCACGGGTAATAAAGCGCGAGAGGCTGGAGAATGTCCAGACCGCGACAGCAACAGCGCCCCGTCGGCTGATCGGTGAAGTCGCCGGATCTTGCGCCCCCTCAGAAGACTGTCAAACGTGTTTTCGACATCGTCAACTCTCAACACCGGACTTCCACTACCCATGTTGAAAACTCATTGGCATACGCGCGTCGGTTTGGCACGCGCGTTGCTCTTACAACTGATGAAGAAAAAGGGTCATTCTCAGGACCGTGGGTGCCGAGTTCTGCAATCTGGGTGCATTTGAAGGAAGCCCTTGAGGCTGCGTCCTTAGCTACGCGTCGAAGCGGCAATCGAAAGCTTCTCGAGTGAGAAGAAAGGCAGCTGAAATGAAAAACAAGTTGGTTGTCATCATAGTCCTATGCACCGTTATTCCATCCGTCGCGCTGTCTGCAGCCGATGACGCGAAAGGGAATGATCAAATTAGGGTCTCTCGGTCGCCTATTTCTGACTCTGAGAACCCGAGTTCGACAATCCACTCAACTAGTCCGGATGTTAGGGCGAGCGAGCAGCAGGAAAAACCTGAGGACTACGAGGGGGCGATGATGGCGATCACCCAGAGGTTCTCAGCCACACTCGCAGCAATTGCCGAGGCCGTGCAACAAGGAAAAATCAGCAGCGAACAAGGGAAGGAAAGGAGCGCCGAGCAATATCAGCTGACACAAATGCAATTTGAACTGCTCAGCCTGTGGCGCGAAATCGAGAAAGAAGGGGTGGCGCGAATCCCCGATGCTCCCGCAAAACCCGCTGCGATACAGGACAGCGAAATCGTGATGGTGGCTCTCCCATTCTCGTCCCTTCAACTGAATCCTTCACTCGCTGAATATCTAAGCCTAAAGCGTTCGCAGGTCGCAGCCATCGAGCAGGTGATGGTGCGCGAACGGCAGAGTCTACAGCCCCTGATGACACAGCTGCGTATCACGAGGGAGAAGCTGCTTGCGATCGGCAGTGATCGCATGAACGAAAAAGAGATCAAAAGCCTTGCCCAGGCCGAGGCGGCTCTACTGGCGAAACTGATCGTAGCCAACGCTCGCATGCATTCCAAAATCTACAGAATTCTCAGTCCTGACCAGCAAAAGAAACTCGGTGATCTCGAACGAACCCAGGGATCATCAGCCGCAAAAGAAAGTGAGTAGCGAGCGGATTAAATCAGCTTAAGGGAGGCCGAGTGCCAACATGCTTTGAGCGCCCAAGAATAGATGAAGTCTGAGCCAGCGCTGATTTGAAGGGAACGCCTAACAATCTTGCCCTGTATTCAGATGAATTGGGCCCCATAGTCGGCATCCCGGTAGTGTTTCGCTATGCGTTCACGCATCGTGCCCTTCAGCAGGCGCCAGCGTTGCCGGTAGGATCAAACATGAGGGCTCCGCCGCTGGCAAGAGCGTACGGTTGTAACCTGAGAAAGCCGGGCAGTTTCACCACGGCTTCGCCGGTGACTTGGTGAACGTTGGACTACACACGCCCTTACCCGCTGCCGAAGTAGATCTGTGCATTCCGGTCATAGCGGTAGTTGGCCTCGGCAGCAAGCCAACGATTGATGTTGTAACGATAGCCAATCATAAATCAGCCCGTATTGGTGACTTGGTCCCGAACACCATTGCCTTCTGTGTCCTTGGTGAAGAATCCGATACCTGGACGCTGATTTCGGATCGAACTTCCTGCGCGACTACCGTGATGGACACTAGCGCTATAAATGCCAGGGCGATTATCCCTTCCGCTGGATCGAATGCCTTACTTCCATGTACTGCGTCCTTTTTGCTCGGCGACGTCTCTTGGTCGCGTTTGGCGGCCCATGTCAATGCGGGCTGCGATGTTCATCGCAGCTAGGATTAAGACTTCCTGGAGCGTGAATCCCCGTGTCGTGATTCTCCACATAACCCACCTCACATCGAAGCGTCGCCTCTCAAGTCAGGGCAACTATCGTGCCAAGGGGGACGCAGTGATAACCGCGCGCAAAATGTGCTTTTTTGGCGCGACACTCTTTGAGGGCCACTGTCGAAAGTTGGTGGTGTCAACAGTTCATCAACACTGGAGGCACCTGCGGCAAGAATGGGTGCCATCGGAGAAACCGTTACCCCATCGGTTGCGCGCCGGTACTCTCTCGCGAGAGAAGGCCGGGATCACCGTCCAGTAGTACGCATGACTAAGCATTCTTGCTGACTCTGATTCTCACTCCGACATGCGTTCGGATGGGAGCGGGTTTCATATCGCTCATCCCGGAGCTTTTGTAGCTGGGCCGCAACTCTAAGGTTGGGATCGCGCGAGTAGGTAACCGATAAGAAGTTTCGAGAACCTTTTCGAATGGGGATGCTGATCAAATCATAATCGGAATATGAGGACCACAGGTGTTGTCCATCCCGTCCGTCCCGAACTTCTTGGCTCCGGGCCGAAATAGTCAGAGTGTAGTTCGAACCTGCGTTCGCAATAATTTCGAGTTTATAGGTTCCGCTTAGCGCTCCACAGACCTCGATTAATCCGCGACATGTATCCTTGTCGTCCGACTCATCACAATCGATGGAGCCTTGGGCCACGGGCAATTCCTGCCAGCCGCGTTTTGTGAGCGGATCGAAACCAATGCGGCGTCCGCGCGGATCCGTCACCACTACGCCGATGTTAGGCGGGCCATTGTTATCAGAGCGGAACTCGATGTCGAGTTCGCCCATTACAAAGCACTCCCTAAACTCGTCAGGATCTCCCTCAACTTGCAGTGCCCGTGTATCTATGGCGGCTGCGGATCCGGCATGAGGAAGATGTGGATCGCCGAAGGCTTGACCGGTCCCTAGCATCAGTAATGAGAGTACTGTCGCAAGCCGGAAAGTGGTCATCAAACCGATATCCGCAAAAACAATATCTATCGACCCGGCCGCCAGCGCTTTGCCTAAGACCTAAAACGGAAGCCCGCGGCCCGAAGGTCAGACTCAGTGCGGGTAATCGCAACCGCAGTTCCAGATTGCCAGTGAGCCAATTCGGCTCGATACGCTACGGCGAGGCCAACGTCAGACCCCCAGGAACTCGGCAGAATCAGTTGCTTAGGGACTGGATTTCATTCTGACTTCCAGATCATGCCGTTGTTCGGTTGTGACGTCGTCACGACTGTTTGCCCCAAGACTGTCGTTGACGGTGACAGTCTCTTGACAGTATCGACATTTTCAACACATGTCGGGACCGTCTCTCGGAAAGCCTCTGCATTTTCGGGAATTAAAATCATACCTCTCTCGTCGTTCTTTGGCATGCCACTTGCCTTTCAGTGATGTGCGAAAGGTGCATAAAATGACGCCGCAATTCAGCCAAGAAACAGATGACAATCTCAAGACCGGTCAGAGCCCTTATTGCAGCTATCAGGCCTCCTTCACCACAATGCTCGCCGTCCGAGATCTAGGCCGCGAAAATAAGTTCATAAATAGGATATTCGCCATATTCGCGACGGTTGCCGTGGCTCTGTTTCTTACAACGCCGGGGTTCGCACAGGAACAACACCATGCCTATAGCGAATACACCTACTGGTTCGGGGGCGCATTTGGTAACGGCCATGCGTTTTCCAGCACCGTGGATGGCAGGAATTATCAACTCGAGAGCCGGTACGAACGGCTTATCTACTGGAAGGAACCCTTCGCGGTGCGCTGGGTGTTCGACGTAGTTCCTGTCGCACTGGTCGGCGACCCGCATACCAGCAATGGTCACCGCGCATACGCCTACGGCGTAGGAGGCAGTCCTATCGGTGCACAGGTAAACTTCGTGCATTTCCGTCGGGTCGAACCATTTCTCACAAGCGGTGGCGGCTTCCTGTATTTCAACCATCCGATGTTTGGAGCCACTCAGTTCAATTTTACTGCCCAACTTGGTGGCGGTGCGCAGTTGTTCTCATCCAACCGCCGCACAGCCATTGATATCGGATACAAGTACCACCACATTTCGAATGCGAATCTGGGGAATCAAAATCCCGGCATGGACTCCCACATGTTGTTCATCGGCATTTCGTTGTTTCGCTGAGCAATGCTCGCAACTGTTTCTATATTCGGGAAAGGGGGGTATGCTGCGCTGCGATAGCATGTCCAGGCGATCCAAAAAGTGGCAGGTCACTTGTAACAGGGCCTATCGGATACGCCCACAGATTCGCCTCTCGCTTGAAATCGAAATCCACGGTTGCGATCTGCTGTCAACAGGGTTCGACACTTTCAACTTTTAAGCACGAGGCGCTGGCTATTTCTAGAGGCATCCTGTGTTTCCAGCGAATTAGCAACAGAAAGCCGTTAAGTCCTGTTTGGCATCTCGGTTGCTCCTCCTGATGCGTCGGAGGTACACGGCAATGACCCCACACACGAGCCAGACGGCAGATCGTAATCTCCAGGCCGAACTCGAACGGCTAGCATATTCCGCCTATCTGTTGACGCTCGACCCTGGCGTGGCGCTCTCAGTAGTGATGACGGCCCTTGATGGATCTCTCGAGGAAATCAGCGGCGGGCCAGATTTGCTCGAACGAACGGTCGAACTCGCGTTAGAACAGTTACGCCGCGAATCCAGAACGGAAGGGGATGGTGAGTCATCGGCCTTCGATGCTGTGCTTTACGGACATTCCCCAGTGATCAACTCACCCACATTTCAATCGCTCAAGGACCTGAGCAGCAACCCCATTCTGATGCTCGATTCCACTTCCCGCATAGCCTTCGTTCTGCACCATGTGCTCGGATACAAGCTTGGGGAAGCGGCTGCGAAGGCGCAGATGGACGATACCGAATATCGCGCACAGTTGCGAAAAGCCTACCTGCGATTGGCATCGTTTCACTCTGAGGGGCAGGTCCCAGGCGGCAAATTCCTCGAGGAGCCTGCGCTGGCCTAGGAGAAAAACCATGACCTGGCTGAGTTGGATTTTGGCTTACTTGTTTGATTGCGTCCATCCACACACCACCTGGCCGCACCGTCACCGGGCTGGATTCGCGTATGTCGCCTGCCTCGATTGCGGCAGAGAGTTGCTGTATTCGCTGGATCGCATGAGGATCGTAACCAGAGTGGAGTTATTGGCAGATCGCGAACGGGACGCATGGCAAGGAACTTGGCACCCCGAGAGATCTGCACGCTGAGCGCGATATCTCAGGAACGGCTTTGAATTTCGACCTCGAGTTAGGGCATGCATTGAGTTACGCGCGCATCTGCTTTGGCTGTAGCGTTGTCATACTGCGGTGCTGCTCTCGGCCGCCGCTTGTCCTGAGTTTGACGGTCCGTGTATTTTCGCTGGTGTCTGTGGCAGCGCTAGGGATCGAAGCGGTCGGTGAGGACTCTCAGCCGGCGGCGGTTAAGCAATCGCCTTTGGTGTCGTCGTCCAAGGAGAGCCACGTGATTGAGTTTGCGGGACCGGCTCGTACGGATGTTTTGCAATCACAACTTCTGAGAGGAATGAGACCCATGGCAAACTGCCGCAACTAAGTTTCGCATCGATGTGAGCATTCACGATCTTCTTCAGGATTCCAAGGGACAAAACCCACGGGCAGCCGAGCCGGAGGGCCTCACTCTTCCCGTGCCAGTATTCTCGCAATATCCGGAGAAATTGAATGATCCCGGACTGGAGCGAGCGCCCGAAGGAAACCGGAAATGGGGCATGAAACCTATTTGCCGCGCGATGCGCGGGTTGGCTATTTCCTTACGTACGATCGCGTGCGTTGCCCGAAGGCTTCCACCCCATCACGTCGTACCTCTTTGTCGAGTACAAGGGCAATCTGGATTGCTGGTACTGCTGGTCCCTCGATAATCGTGTGAAAGGTATGACCGAGGACGTCGCCGACGGTCCATCGCCTGGCTCTATGATCATGGCTGCCGCGTTCTCGCGTGCATGGGTGGCGAGCCCCAGCTGCGCCCGAATTCATCCACAAGGTTGTATATTACGCCGCGAAGAAAGGGTTCTGGGTTTATGTCGCGACCAACGGCAGGCTGCTTCGGCCGGAATTGGCCGACCCTTCTCGGAGGCGCTGGAGTTGCAGTATTCAACTTCGCCCTGGACTCCTGGGAACTGCAGCCCAAGTATGCCAAAGGCTTTTATCCCCGCGCAGACAAACCTGGAGCACATTTTGCGCAAGCAGTACGTTTATGACTACCTTGTCTTTTTCGGTATCCACATCTGCCGAAACAATCTCGAATGTGAAGATGTTGACGAGTACGCGCACGATCATCACCTCGCTACGTATGTCGTCCGACCTCAACATCCGTGAGGTCGGCTGGTATGGCGGCGGCAATGGATCAGCGGCGGAACCCCCCGAGATGCTGAAGAAAGCCGCTGGAGTCGTGCAACGGGAGGACGGAGATCTCGGCTTCGGCGAATGGAACTGCCGCGCTGGTCAAAACAACGTGATCGTCCGGATCGATGGAACTGTGGCCCCATGCTTTCCCATGTACTCCGCCTCGTTCGATTGGGGCAACATCGATCAGTTCTCATTTAATCGCGAGCAGCTGACGAATATGAAGAAGACTTGCCAAAAACAGTGCTTCTCCACGCTGAACCACAATCTTGCCTACTGCTACAACGACGCGCGCGTCATCAAGTGGATGTGGGAGAACGCGAATCGCGGATTCCGGGGCGGTGTTCGCAGTTTTGAAGACTAAAATGCAGCATGGCGGTTAGCGAGGATCTTTGCTGGCTCAAAGAGATGCTCGCTCGTCTCTCACCTGCTTTTTAAATTAGAATCACGTCCCACCATCTCAATCCTTGTGGTTGCCGTACCGAACGTTCTGTCGACTGTCACTTCGCCGTCATTTGCCTTCGACACTTTCAACTCTCAACACTGCTGCGCATTCACAGTATCAAATTCAATCACTTAGCTCGAATTGATTGGCATATTCCTTGCCTTTACAGAAAGACAAGGACAATCGCATGTCAATTTTCTCTCGCACACGTTCTGCGATCGTGCCGGCTGTGGTGTTGGTGCTTTCCGTAACCATGCATGGACAGAGCTTGCAAGGCCAGCAATCTAAGCCAGGAAAGCTAGTAGGAACGGTTACCGATGTGAACGGTGATCCAGTACCCAATGCGACGGTTGTTCTCGAAACTCCGGAAAGCAATGATCGCCGTGCACTCGTGAACCCCGAAAGCGGGTTTTTCGAATTTACCGACGTAAAGCCAGCCACTCCTTACGAAATCAACGTCAGCGTAAAAGATTTCGCGGACTGGAGGTCTCCCACCGTCACCGTAGACCCAGGACAATTCAAAATTGTTACTGGCATCCAACTCCGGATTGAGACTGGGCGAACAACGGTCAACGTTCATTACGATGCTACGGAAGCGGCAACTGAGCAGTTCAAGTCCGAGGAACGGCAGAGCGTTTTCGGAATCATTCCAAACTTCTACGTTTCTTACGAGAATGATCCGGCGCCACTCACCGCGAAGATGAAATTCAAGCTCGCCTTCAAGGTGTCCACTGATCCGGTTACCGCTGCCGGTGTCGCCTTGGTTTCTGCCTCCAGGCAAGCCGCGAATACTCCGAAATACGGCCAAGGCTGGGGGGCTTATGGAGAGCGATTTGGCTCTACTGCCGCCGATGGTTTCTCTGACATCATGATCGGCGGCGCCATACTGCCTTCGCTGTTGCACCAGGACCCACGCTACTTCTATCAGGGAACTGGCACGACCGGTTCCCGAATCCGCCCTGCGATGTTCAGTCCGTTTGTCGCGAAGGGGGGATAACGGAAAGTGGCAGCCGAACTATTCGAGTTTAGGGGGAGATTTGGCATCATCGGCTCTCGCAAACCTTTGCTATCCCCAAGCCAATCGTGGTGCCGGACTAGTGTTCGGAAATTTTGCGATTGGCACGGCTGAACGGATTGGCGCAAGCCTGGCCCAAGAGTGCCTTTTGGGCAAGTTCACCCGAAGGGGTGGTCACATGAAGTAAGCGCACGATGACGAGACTCTCCACCCGGCCGCGAGCACCAGGAACCTGCTGGCGACTTGCGACTCTTCTTTACGCCAACCTGTGACTCCTGCCATGCCCGTCCGGGCTTCATTGCCGGGCTCCTGCCTGTTGTATGGACTCAATCCGGAGCGGGGACGCGAAGGTCAGAGACACTTTCGACAACTTCAACTCTCGACACAAGTTGATGAAAACCAGCATTGCAATCCTTGCACTTAGAGTGCGGGAGGTTTGGCAACCTCCTTGCCTGTGTCCCTACGTTACGGAAAGGACCCATGCTGAAGATCTCGATCATTGAAGGCCACACCGAGCGGCGGTTGATCGTGGAGGGCAAGCTAGTTAGGCCCTGGGCGGCAGAGCTAAGGAGTGCGTGCGAAAACGGGAATACAGACCTTTTCGGCCGCAAGCTCGTTATCGACATGAGGCATTTAACGGCAATTAGTCAGGAAGGCGAGAACGTGTTGTTTGAATTGATGCAGAAGGGCGTCAAATTTCGCTGCCGCGGTGTGTTCACGAAACACGTTTTGAAGCAGGTCGCCCGTCGCGCAAACGGCAACCCTGGGAAGTAGGAGAAATGAGGGAGCAGGCCCGCCATCAAGTTCGGCAGAAACGAGCCAAATCCATATGCGGCTCGCGAGGACTTATCAAGGTTTTTTACGAGGATATGAATGCACTTTATCAGCTTTCGCTTCTGCTTACCGGAGATCACGAAAAGGCAGAAAAGTGCTTTGTAGCCGGTATTGAGGATTGTGTTAAAGAGAACCGCGTGTTCCGGGAGTGGGCACGTTCCTGGGCGAAGCGCATCATCGTCGCAAACGCAATTCGTGAGCTGAAGCCGCGCCCGAGCCTCCCTGGCTCTCCTCCGTCTGCGACTGTTTTCTCGCACAGCGAGCAGTCAAGCGGTTCACGTGGGCATTTCGACCTGGAAACAGTATTAGGGCTTGGAGATTTCGAGCGGTTTGTTTTCGTGATGTCGGTTCTGGAGAACTATTCGCACCACGAATGCGCCCTCCTTCTAGGTTGCTCGGTCTTGGAGATCCGGCAAGGTCGCCTCCATGCTCTTGAAGAGCTGGCCAGCTCGGGCCAAGTGGTTTCTTTCGCACCGTAGCTTTTGACCTAATGTTGCCGGCAATCATGAAGGAGACATTTTGATGATCTGTGTGATTGGTTCCAATCATCGCCGGCCAGGCTTGGATAGCAAGCCCGTCGCTGCTGGGGCGGCCGACCTAAAGGAAGGACAACAGCATGCCAAACACCAATGTATTCGTCGGGGCTGACGGACCTCTCGAAATTCCTGGCAGAGAGGGAATAACTCAGGCGTTGAGCACATTTTATCAAGGCGCCTCGCATCCTTTTACAGAAAGGCCTATCGGATGCTGGGGAACCGAGCGGACGCCGAGGACGCCGTTCAGGACGCTCTTCTCGCTGCTTATGCGCACTTGGATCAGTTCAAGGGGCAATCGGAGATGTCCACCTGGGTGACCGCCATTGTGCATAATTGCGCCCTACTACAACTGCGGAGGCGGCGACGTCACCTCTACGTGTCTCTCGACGAGCCTACGGGAGAACCTGAGGCAGTTTCGCGATTGGAACAACTAGCAGATCACAGGCCTAGTCCCGAGGATGAGCGTCAACATTCTGAGCTAAGTACACGCTTAACCTACTTTTATTCTCAGCTGTCGCCAACGCTGAGTAGAACATTTCGGCTGCGTGACATTGAAGGTCTATCGATCCGTGAGACTGCGCGGGTTTTGAGAGTACCTCGGGGTACCGTGAAGGCTCAGTCAGCACGTGCGCGACAAAAACTCAAGAAGTTGATGCAGCGCGCGCTCAGGCCACGATCTCGTAGTCTGTCCAAGAACCAATCGGTAGCAAATGCAAAGCCCCAACGCACTAACAAGAACGTCTTATGCTGACAAACCCCGAGCCAGATCGGAATATCGAAGAACTGAATGATGACGAAATCTATGCCGCGATTCGCTACCTTGAGTCGGACCCAAGAAGCGCAGGTAGGCAGAGCGACGATACCGCCACAACCGAGCAGAATGACGATAACGGCGTTGTGATCTGCGTCTGTTTATACATCGCAGTGTTAGGTTGCCTAGCGGTCTTCTGGCTGTACTTGAGATGATGCTGGTTTCTGGCAAGTTCTGAAAATGAGATTGATTGGTGGATCTTGGGACCCAGCCAGCATTTCGGCTGGCGGCCATCTTTGGCTCGATTACCGGCGCACTGGCCTCCAGTGTGAGCATCTGGATCACGCAAAGACACCAGGATCGACGGGATATTCTGGCTAAGCGAATTTTCTACCGCGAACAGTTGTATCCGAATTTCATCCGTGAAAGCGCGCACGCCCTGGCTGATGCCATCCAATATAATCTTCAAGACCCGAGTAAGCTCACTCCGACCTATGCACTTCTGAGCCGTATACGTTTGAGTTCCTCACCCAAGGTCCTCGCGAGCGCCGAACAGGTTGTTCAGTACACTATTCAGTTAGGGCATATTCAGAGCCCAAACTAGCGGCAGAGGAAATTCAATCCAGGTCGAAGCGCCGGTACCCTTTGCGCGAGTTCAGCTACATCTGCCGTGCTGAACTTGAAGGGATGCAACACCAACTTCGATAGCGTTCCAAGCGCGGAATCGCGGACCCACTTCAATTCTCTTTGTTCAAAGTTCTGCCCCGAAGCGAATGTCTGTCGGCGCGTCTCAACACGTTCAACAGTCATTCAACACTCGCGAAGTACCTCTCAATCCCCCCCTTGAATTTCAATCACTTACTCCAATACGAACTTTGGCACGCGCCGTGCCTTGTCTCGTAATGACTGGAACGCAAATTCCAGTCGGAGTTCGGGGACATGGCATACGCACAAGCTCTTTCGCCCAGAGCGCCAGCTTTTCGTTCTGTTCCTTTCGTCGAGCTGAGGCAGTCTCTCCCGAGCCGGATCTCGATCATCTCGCCATTCGTCGAACAACTCATGTGCTTCATTGCGAGGTTCCGAAACAGTGACGGGAGCGAACTGGACGTTGAAATGGCGGTGCGTGAAGCGCTGGCGAATGCCATCGTCCACGGCAACCAGCAGGATCCTCGCAAGTCCGTGTACGTCGCGTGCCGCTGCACCACAGACGGAGAGGTCTCGATTACGGTCCAGGACGAAGGAGAAGGGTTCGATGCTGACTCAGTAGTGGACCCGACTGCTCAAGAGAACCGGCTGCTCACGCATGGACGCGGGATCTACCTGATGAAAACGTTATTAGACGAGGTTCGTTTCGAGTGTCGCGGTGCAGTTGTGTACATGCGGAAGGCGTCCAACGCAAGGCCAGGGGAGGAAGGAAAACAGCATGATCCGAAGACTTGCAACAATCGGCTTCGCCTGGGGTCTGCTCGCTAGTTTTGCTCTTGGTCAGAGTCCCGGGCCAGCGACTGGCACGGTTCAGGGCGTGGTGTTCGCTGCGGATGCCGATGGCGGGCGCTTGGTTCTGCCCGACACAAGGATTTCGCTGGACGGCTCGAGTCATATCGAAACTCAGAGCACCCCCGACGGTAAGTTCGTACTCAGCGCAATTCCTGCCGGTTCGTACACGATCACCGCGCAAGCATCGGGAATGGCTGCAACGCGGCGCATTGAGGTTACAGCCGGGACTGTCTCGGAAGTCGAGCTACAGATGAATCTCCAAGCGGTTACCGAATCGACCACTGTGACCGCCAGCGCAGAACCGGCTGACACAAAAGAGCCTCCCGGAACGGGCACATTGGGCGAATCTGCCGTCCGGAACATGCCAAACATTGACGAACAGTTCCAAAGCTTGCTCCCACTGATTCCCGGCGTCGTTCGTGGCCCGAATGGCTTGATCAACATGAAAGGCGCCCGCGCGTCTCAGAATGGATCTCTCGTAAACAGCGCCGACGTAACCGATCCAGCGACGGGCACAACCGCGATCAACATTCCCATTGACGTCGTGTCGTCCATACACGTCCTCTCGACCCCATACAACCCCGAGTACGGCAAATTCACGGGCGCGGTCTCGAACGTCGAGACACGGTCCGGAGACTTCAACAAGTTTCGACTGTCGGGCCAGAATTTCATTCCCCGTCTCCGCCGAATTGATGGTTCGATTATGGGTATCGCCGCCTTCACGCCACGGATCACCTTCTCGGGTCCGATTGTGAAGGACCGTGTTGCGTTCACCCAGTCATTCGAGTATCGCTACGAACGAGATCCGGTGAATAGTTTGCCACCGCTTCAAAGTTACAACCGATCAGAAAACTTCAACTCCTACACCCAATTTGACGTCAACATCAGCCAGAAGCAAACCGCGAGCGCTTCCTTCGCAATCTTTCCCCAGAGGTTTGACTATTACGGGCTGAACACCTTTACACCTCAGCCAAGCACGCCCGCCTTGAACGAGCGTGGCTATCAAGGTTATCTGCAGCACCGATACGTCACCGATTCTGGCGATCTGCTGACGTCACAGGTGAGCTTCAGAAGATTCGACGCCGACCTGGTCCCTAATAGCGGTGCACCCTACGAACTCCTCGTCGAAACGACCGAGGGTGTTTTTTTCAACCACCAGGACCGCAACACGACGCGCACAGAATGGGAAGAAATGTTTCGTTCCCATCCGCATCATTTCTTCGGGTCTCATGAACTAGACGCGGGTGTAGATTTCGCGCACAGTTCGTACGACGGCCGCCAACAGTTTCTTCCGCTTCAGATTTTCGGGGTCGCGGGATATCCGCTAGAACAAATCCAGTTCGGGCCAACCTCGACTTTCTCTGTCGATCAGAACGAAACCGCCTGGTTCATCGGCGACAAATGGACGGTTTCAAATCGTCTGACGTTCGATCTGGGACTGCGCTTTGATCGCGATTCCGTCACCGATTCGGTCAATACAGCGCCTCGCGCCGGCTTCATTCTCGCGCTAACGAAGGACGGCAAAACCGTGCTGAAGGGCGGCGCCGGATTCTTTTACGACCGCGTTCCTCTAAACATTCCGGCATTTCCTTATCTGCCGTCACGCACCATGGCTGCGCTTAATGCGGCCGGCACGGTCGTCAGTTCCACTGAGTACGCGAATGTCATTGCGAATGGTTTGCGCAACCCGCGCAGTGAGGTCTGGAATCTCGAAGTCGATCGTCAGGTCACCAGTGACTTCCTTGTTCGCGTCGGATACCAACAGCGCCATACTGTGCGCGAGTTCTTTCTAGATCCCATTGCGTACGGACCAACGGGAAATCTCTCGCTCTCCGACGGGGGAAGCGACTTCTACAAAGAGTTTCAGATCATTGGGCGCTATCGCATCCACAGCAGCACGCTGAATGCCTCCTACGTGCGGTCGCGAGCCTATGGCGATCTGAACGACTTCAATCAGTTTTTCGGGAATGATCCCCAGGCGGTAATCCAGCCCAATCAGCGTGGTCCTCTCAACTTCGACGCTCCGAATCGAGTGTTGGCGTGGGGTGAAATTGCCGCGCCCTGGAAACTAACCTTAGCGCCTGTAGTTGATGTCCACACAGGATTTCCGTACTCGACGATCAATCAGTATCGCGAGTTTGTTGGACCGAGAAACGACTTACGCTTCCCGCGGTTTGTCTCGACCGACCTGCAGGTCCTGCGAGAGATCCGATTGCCAATCAAGGAAAAGCATGCGCGTGTCGGATTCGGCGTGTTCAACATTTTCAATCGTGCGAATTATCGAGATGTCCAGAACGATCTCGATAGTTATCGCTTTGGCGAATTCTTCAACGGCATAGGCCGGACCTTCCACGGCAAATTCGTATTGGAGTTCTGAACATGAGACTGACGTTTTAGCCCGCGTTTTTCACACTGGCAATCGTACTTTCCGCAGCGACGATTGCTTCAGCACAAACCAGCAGCGATTCACTTCCGTCGGCGGACGAAGTTGTCGCAAAGATGTCTCAGCTCGACGCCAAAAGGGAGTCTGAGCTGACCGGGTACACGGCAGTGCGGCGCTACCCACATCCCGGCAGAATCATCTTTGCAGATCGCCAAGTAAGCACGCAGACCGGAACCATTCAGATCGTGGGCGAGTTTCCCAACTCCAAGAATCTGCTGCGCCCCGGCCAGTACGCTCGCGTTCAGGCACCAACCGGAAGCATCACGGGAGCGCTGCTGGTGCCGCAGGCGGCAGTGAATCAGCAGCAAGGAACGTATCAGGTCGCAGTCGTCGGCGTCGATAACCGCGCGCAGCTCCGTACCGTGGAGGTCGGGCCGAGAGTTGGCACGCTGTGGGTGATCACATCCGTTCTGAAGCCGGGAGAACGCGTCGTGGCGGTTGGTGCGGAGAAGGCAAAAGAAGGCGAACTGGCAAATCCCACGCCGTACAAAGAAACAGAGGAGCGCTAATCATGGCAAACTTTTTCATTGACGACCCATCGTCGCGATCGTGATTGCCATCCTCACGGTCATAGTCGGCGTGATCATAATCGTGACCTTACCAGTAGCCCAGTTCCCAAACATCGCCCCACCTGAGATCCGGGTGCCGATGCGCAGAGCCTTGAGCAAGGTGTTGCCACACCTATCGAGCAGCAAGTCAGTGGCGTCGACAACATGAGCTATATGTACTCGCTGAACGCCACGGCGAACCAGCAAACGCAGTTGCTTGTCGATTTCGACCTCAAAACTGATCCCAACACGGATCTGCTGCTCACGCAGTCGCGTCAACAGTTGGCCAACGGTCAGTTGCCGCCCGAGGTAAACAACTACGGAATCACCTTGAAGAAGTCGACCACCGCTCCGCTCATGCTGATCGCCTTGTACTCGCCGCACGGCGGTCGCGATTCGAACCATCTGGCGAATTACGCCTACATCAATCTCAATGATCCGATCGCGCGATCGTACGGCGTCGGCCAGACCCAGGTTTTCGGCTCAGGGCAGTATGCCATGCGGCTATGGGTGAAGCCTGATCAGATGGCGAAGCTAGGCATCACGGTCACCGATATAGCCAACGCCCGCCAGTAGGAACATTATCGGTTTTTGGGTTCAAGACGCCGCTCCCGTATCCATTCGGCTTGGAGCGTACAGCCTATCTGGTCACAAACATGGACGAAGCGATCCGCGCCGCCAAGGACACTGGCGCAGACGTGTTCGTCGCTCCCTTCAACGATCCGATCGGTCGAGACGCGATTATTCATGGTCCGGTGGCGTGAGCACGCAACTGTACTGGCACCCTACCGCTCCGTCCTATACCCCGCTCCAGATAATCCCGGGGAATCGTCTATGTGTCACCGTCGGCCCGCTTGCTCGCCCGCGCCGGTTTTGGCTTGTTCTTGCCCTTGAGATTGAGGGCCACTGCAGCGCGTATGAGATCTTTCAAGGCCGCCTCATTGATCGTTTCGCCTTCGTGGATGTCGATGGCGCGCCTGACATTCCCCTCGAGGCTGGAGTTGAATAGACCGAAAGGGTCCTTCAACGCAGCTCCCTTGGCAAATGTCATCTTAACGACGGTCTTGTGCGTCTCTCCCGTGCAGACGATGCCGCCGTGGGAAAAGACGGGAGTCCCCGGCGATGTCGGCTTGACCCACTTCCACTCTTCGACGATCTCAGGGTCTGCCTCGTGTATGATTGTGCGCACTTTCGCGAGCATCTTCCCGCGCCAGTCCCCAAGTTCCTTGATTCTGGCGTCGATGATTGCAGAAGCAGATTCCATCGGGGCCCTCCTTTTCACGTATAGCTCCAATTCTCGCACCTAATTTAGCTGCGCTCCGCGTCACCTGCAACCTCTGCAAGTGGAAGGAGAGAAGCCCATTTTAAATTTCGCGTTCGTTGCGAAATTTAGACTCCATGTGTAGTATACTGTGGAATAAATTCCACATATGGAAATCGTTCAAATCGTGCTCGATAAAAAGCTGTTACACGCCGCCGACCAAGCCGCGAAGCGCACCAGGCGAAATCGGTCCGCTCTGGTGCGCGACGCCCTGCGGGAATATCTCCGTCGGTTGGAACTGCGCGTCAGTGAAGCGCGCGACCGCCAGGGCTACTCGCGACAGTCGGAATCCGACGCGGAAGCGCCGGGTTGGGAATCGGAGGCCACGTGGCCGGAAGAATAGCCCGAGGCGAAGTTCGGCTCTACCAGTTTGCCGCGCCCGACAAGAAACGAGCGGTCCTCGTGCTCACCCGCAACAGCGCCGTCATGTATTTATCCACAGTCACGGTTGCGCCTGTCACTTCGACCATTCGCGGCGTGCCCTCGGAAGTCGTTCTGAACGAGGAAGACGGCATGAAGTCTCCTTGCGCAGTAAACCTGCACAACGCAGTCACTGTATCTCAACAGCGATTAGGAAGACGCGTGGCCCAGCTTAGTGCCGCACGGATGAATGAAGTGTGTGCTGCCCTACGCTTCTCTTTGGGGTGTGATTCAAACTAGTTACCGGATAAACTGGTGAACGTTCCGTCTGTCCCCGGTTTCGGCTGCATGCCGATTGAGATCCGGCCTTAAAGTAGGTCGAGCTCTACGTCGGCAGGGTCCCCGCAAGAGTTCCTCCCCCTACGTCAGCAGGCCAAACAGGTGTATAGTTAGGCCGTTTTTGAAGAAACCGGGAAGTCGATGAAACGGACCAGTGGCCGCAACTCACCATTTATGAGGAAGCCTGCAACCAGTTGCGGCTTGTGGCAAGCGACGGCAGAACAGGGAGGTGGCCCCAATGTACAAAACACTCACCATCGGAATGAGAGACCACTACGTTGCCGTGTTGCAGGCCGGGCTGAACATATCGCTGCCGGGAGAGACACCGCTCGCTGTCGACGGAATTTTTTGGACGCAAACTCAAGGGCGCGTCAAGAAGTTCCAGCGCGAGAAACAACTGGAGACCGATGGAATCGTCGGACCGTTGACGTGGGGGAAACTGCTTGAAGCCGGATCGGACCCGGGCTCCCCCTTCCTGTGTGACCCGTCCTGCGACAATGGAAATCCAGAGCACGAAGGATCGGCGGGCATGATGGACTCCTCCACTGCCGGGGCCTTGCCAGCAACTTCGGGATCCGGTAAGCCAGGTGTGATGCTGGCTTTCAGTTTCCCGGTACCAACCCTTCCCAAGTTGCCCAGTCTACCAAAAATCAGGCCTTATGCGGGCAGCGCCGAAGAGGCAATGGGAACCGCCGTATACGGCAGCAGCATCGACAGCTCAACCGTGTTTCTGTCGGATAAGACCGGATACGATGACCGGGCGTTCACGCTTACCATCCCGCCGACGCTGGTTTCCCCATTGAAAATCATTATGAACGTGGGCCCGACGAAATCGACATCTGATTATCACGACACAATCATTCACGAACTAGGCCACGTCTGGCAGGCTCAGCACGCCACCAATCCCACACTCTACATGTCCAACTCGATCAAGAGCCAGGCCATGGCGGAGGCATCGAATCTTGCCCTGTCTGTGCTGCTGAAGAAAAAGGTCAAGGCATTTTCTGCGTATGCATATCGGCCGGGGAAGAAATTCAGCGAGTATGCTGCAGAGCAGATCGCGCAGCAGGCGATGAACGGGGAAACAGCGATTGTGGCTCACATGAAGTCGGTCGCGGCCGGAAAAGTTGATCCGGAAAACGACACCGGCCTGAGCACTCCTCAAATCGAGGACACCAGGTCACCGGGCGTCAAGGTATGAGCAGTTGCCCGGGACCGAGCCCGGACAGAGGAGCGCGTTGCGATGTTGAGGAAGTACTGGATCCCGGGCCTCTGGCTGCTGTCGCTGCCACTCTATTGGTGGGCGGGGTCCGATTCGGATACCTACGCGATTGCTGTGCACCATACCAATCCGCATTACCCAGTCGGGGGAGTACTTACATTTATCGTGATCGCCACCATCGAATCATTGATCCTTTATGCCATCATCAGGCCCAGAACGTATGCGCGGTCCTGGAAGCGGTCCGGCGCGGCACTGCTTCTGTTTTTCCCCTGGCTCGCCGTGTGCGCCATTCTGCTGATGCACCAACCTCCCTACGTGTTTATGCACTTCTTCTGGCTGCTGCTGGTGAATCTGATTCTGGTCGTGCTGTGTTTCTATTCGGCTGTTGCGCAGCTCGGTAGGCGATAACCGTGCCAAGCCTCACTTTATCTTTGTAGGCATTGGCGACCGCGATGCTTCCGTCGTGAAACCAATTCGAAGTCCAAATTTAGACCCTTAGCGAGCCACGGAATCCCCTGGCGGCATAGTAAGACTCCGCACCGTTGTGATACGCGAAAACGGTGTCGTAGCGGCGATCACAAAAGAGGGCGCCGCCGAGTTTTCGGATAGCAGAAGGTGTTTTCACCCAGCTCGAAGTTTTCGTATCGAAATTTCCAAGTTTCTGCAACTCTCGATATTGTTCTTCCGATAAAAGTTCAATGCCCATGGCAGCTGCCATACCGATAGCGTTATCTTTTGGTTTATTTTCTTTCCTTGAATCCAGCGCTTCACGGTCGTAGCAAATACTTCGGCGGCCTCTCGGACTTTCGGTTGAGCAGTCATAAAAAATGTATTCGCCCGTTTTTTTGTCATGAGCAACAACGTCCGGTTCACCGCCGGTTTTTTCCATTTCATTGAGTGACCAGAGTTTTTCAGCATTCGCTTCCAATTTAACTTGTACTTGAGCCCATTGAAGGCCCTTGTGGCGGTTCTTGTTTTTCTCAAAGCGAGCTTTCAATGCTTGGAGTAGTTCTTCACACTGTTTTCTTGAAAGAGTTAGGTTCGCCATAGTCTTGGGAAAGCTTTCACGCGGTAGGAGCGGAGTATGAGAGCTCAACAAAGCCATTCTTGTAAGCGACCACGTTCTTCAAATTCCACCTTTCCTCCGTCAGGGAACCACCGAACAGCCGGAGTCCCTCACCCAATAGGACAGGCGCTATCGTCAACCTGATTTCGTCCACCAGGCCGAGTTCGAGAAAACGGTGACACAGCATGGCCCCGCCCACGAGCCAGATGTTTCGAGATCGAGGCGCGAGTTTCACGTCAACTAATGTCTTGAGATCGCCGGAATAGAACTCAACGCTCTTCCTCGCCGGCGGCCATTCTCTGCCGGTCACCACTACGACCGGAGTATCGCCATATGGCCAGCCCAGTTCAAGCGCATGTTCATACGTGCGGGAACCGAGCACATAACAGTCGATTGTTTTGACGAAGATCGCAGCTTCTTCTTCCGAAATGGAAACCCCGGCTTCGTAGACGCTTCCAGGGCTGTCTAGCCAGGAGACACCGTTGTCCTTCTTGGCGATGAAACCATCCAGACTGGAAACCATGTGCAAAGTTACGCTTCGTCTTTCTGCATTTCCTTCGCTATGTGACATAGTTCCTCCTCCTACCGGGCTCCCCACCGCCAGTGTCACAGCCTCCTCAACTCCCGCGACCTAAACAGCCGGCGATGCTGCTGCGCAATCGCCTATCGTACATCACACATTCGTGCACGAACTTGTGGCACCCGCCGATCTCTTCGAAATAAGTCGTCGAACGACATGGCCTTTCCACATCCACAATCCCAAAAGGACAAGTACCGTGACGAAGACAAACCGAGTAGCGGGGGTATAGTTTGGAACTTGGTCAAACGGACTATAGATGTAACCGACTGTCGGAATGGCAAAGGCGAGGTGAATCCAGCGAAAAATCGAACATTTGGGGGCATCTTTCATGATTAATTTGTGCTCCATTTATCGGCGACACCGCGTCATTTGCGCTGGCCTAGCTTTGGATTGTGCCGGCAGATTTCAGTTCATCCGCGCCAAGACCTGCTCCAGGGCTGCAAAGAGCCTTACTCTAGGTTCCGCGGCTTACTCCAGAGCCGCGGACGCCGTGACAATGGCCGCCGCCATGGCGAGCTTGTGATCATTGTTCCAAGGCGGCCCGATGGCCCTCCGCACCTGGAGGAAGTGGTCGTCGAGGTTCTCTACACGCAACGCCTGGCCCGCCGCACCCAATACGCCCTTCGCGTCGTACCAGTGGACGGGCCAACCACGTGCCTCGGCCGCCGAGGCCAGGGCCTTGCGGTACATCACCCAGTCGGCAACGTTCTGCGCACGGTAATCCTTGATTCGCTCGGCAATCGTGGGTGGAAGCTGTGGGCACTTGCGAAGGGCGACACCGAGGATATGCGGCACCGCCGTCGTGACAGCATCCAAGGCAAGCACCGCGTGCCTCTCCGCCGACACGCGCACGCGCTCTACTAACTCCACGGCCTCGTCGAGCGGGAGCCCTTGGCCCTCGCTGTGATGCGGAATCTTCGGCAAGCCTTCGCCCACAAGTTCTACGCGGCGGCGGTCGAGGAGCGTCCCATCGCGCGTCACCGTCACCAACACCGCCCAACCGCCGTGATCTGATACCCCGATGATGCCACCGTTCTTCGACATGATGTTCCCTCACGCCTAGCTTCGCCCTTTGAGGGCTGGGAGCTGGTTGACTGGCTCCGATGCAACAACCCAACAACATCCGTCTTGTAAGCGATTACGTCCTTCAGATGCCGTCTCCTTTCGGTACCGGAGTTGTCAAAAAGTGCAACCGTCACCCAATAGGACCGGCATAATCGCCAATCTGATTTCATCCACCAGATCGAGCCTGAGAAAACTCTGGCACAGTACCCTGTGAAGAGTAAGAGTCGATGTTCCTGCGTTCACCTCAGCGCGTGAGATATATAGCCTTCGCTACGGACCGACGGCGGTCGCGCATGCCTTCTCTGTCGCACGTTCGCGGGCCGCCTCCTCGCACTCCTACGACCTAAGGCGGTGTGCGGTCAGGCATTCGCCGGCGTGGCCTGCGGGCGGCGCCAGAAGAAATACGGAGAGTCCCCAGCCTCCAAGCCTCCGGGCCGTCCTCGTGCGACTGGCCGCCCGCTCAGTCCGCGCGTCGCCCGCTGCCCCACTTGGTGGCATACGGTAACACGAACAAGTACAGACCGGTGAACAAGAGCAAGGCAAGCGGGAACACCGCCATGAGGCCCACCCTAGAGGTATACCTCCCCTGCACCACGGCGATGATGTTGACGATGACGGCCACCGTAAAGGCCACGGACAGCCAGCGGTGGGTCTGCCGAATCCATTTGTTCCAGTTCAATGTGACCTCCTCTGAAGACCAACCCGACACGGGTCGGGCAAACTACAGCTACAACTACATAACCGCCGTCGGCGAGAGCCCTGCCCGCCGAGCGTGACGAAATGGGTTCCACCTTGATTCACGACTCTTGAGCGGCCTTAGGCGGCCAGTTGGGCGTTTCGATACCGAACTGCTTGGCGTACTCCGCGTTCAACCGCTGCCAGCCGCCGAACTTCATGGCCTCGGGGCCAACCATGCGGCCGATGGGAGTTCCGCCGAGAAGGTGATCCAGAACATCGAGACAAATGTGCCACCCGGCAGCGCCCATGGCGATGAAGCGGTGACCGATGTTGGTCCACAGCGTCAGGCGCGTGCCCCTACCCAAGGGTTCGAGTTCCCAGCGCATGTCGAAGCCACCCCACTTGTACTCAAGCAGCTCGGGAGCGTCGGCTCGCGTCACCGTTGTTTCGGTAACGCGCGGCGCGGGCGCTCCCACGGTGGTCAGCTTCACCGTGGTTCCAACCGTGCCCAGGTTCCCATCGGCGTCGAAGGGAGCCCACTCGCGCAGATGCGCCGGGTCGGTGAGCGCCTGCCAGACTTTTTCCGGCGAGTGGCGCAGTTCCCGGACGAGAATGAGCGTCCACTTTTCTTCGCCGTTTTGTAGCCGGTCCTTTCTTACCTGCGCCCCCGTGGCCGGACCCGGTATGTACTGCTCGCGATCGGTCATCGATCTTCTCCTGGTCTTAATAGCGTGCCAGCTGGGTGAGCTGAATGAGGTTGCCGCAGGTGTCTTTCAGCATCGCAATGGTCGAGCCGGTCACGTCGGTCGGCGGCACGGTGAACTCGGCGCCGCGGGACTTGATCCGCTCGTAGTCGCCCTGGACGTCGTCGGTGAAGAACATGGCCGCGGGCTGACTCTGTTGAAAGATCGCCTGCTGATACGCTTTGGCGGCGGGGTTGTTGTTCAACGCCAGCTGCAGCTCAGTGCCGTCCGGCTCCTCGGGCGAGGCCACGGTCAGCCAGCGATATGGGCCCTGACTGAAATCCGTCTTCTTCGCAAAGCCCAGGATCTCCGTATAGAAGCGCAGGGCCTTGTCCTGGTCGTCGACGTATAGGGTGGTCACTTTGATTTTCATGTCTTTTCACCTTTTTTCACGTTCGCGGTTTTGGCCGCGTCGTTTTCTCCTTAGTCTTCCTTTTCGTTGGTGTTGATTGATCCATGCGGTCGAGGTGGCGTTCGAGAGCATCCACGTAACCGGACCAGAACCGACGGAACTGAGCCAGCCAGGCATCCACCTCCTGAAACGGTTTAGGTTTCAGCCGGTAGAGACGGCGCTGTGCGTCCACCGTGGATTCTACGAAACCGGCCTCTCGCAGTACTCGCAGGTGCTTTGACACAGTCGGCTGCGACACACGAAGTTGACGCTCGATCTGTCCAACCGACTGTTGTGAAGACACCAGGAGGCTCAATATCGCGCGGCGGTTCGGCTCCGCAATGATTTCGAATACGGATTCCACGCTTTTTATATACTCCTAGGAGCATATACGTGTCAAGGTATATTTGCAGCCAGGGGCGCAGGCGACGGTTTCAGTCGGCGTCCGGGGGGCAGCGTCTGATCCGTTCTTGGCGGGAACGATTCAGAGGCAGCGCGCTCCGGCCACTTCAGCGTTGAGGCAGGGACAAGGGCTGTCGCCGCTTTCCCGAACCCTTTTCTCCGCTGGCGGCGTTCTTCCTCCACTGCGCGCTCACTCTGACGGAGAGCGGAGATCCCTTGCGTGTTGCAGCAAGCTGGATTTTCTGTTGGAGCGCTCCGGACAGGTTTCTCTTGAGGCAGCCGAACACTTCCCAGCACAATCGAGAAGCCAGCGTGCTGCGCGCCGATGGTGTTCGGGATCGTCCCGGAATACCGTTCGGCTTCCTTCGGAACAGGCGTTCAGCTCTTCCGGAATCCCCACTTACTTTTGTTCATTCACACATGCCTTGCTCAAAGGTGGGACTGTTCGGACCCGCTTAGCCCGTGATCCGCTCCCCAAAGCCGGTACCGCGCGAGGATTTCGTGTGAGGGTTTTACTCGCTCCTAAGAGCAACGATCGGATTGACCCTAGTCGCTCGCAACGCAGGGATGAAGCAGGCCATGAGCACAACGACTGAAAAGACGGCCGCTACGGCAAGAAAAACCCTGGGATCGTATCGGCCGATTTGAAACAACGTACTGCGCATGAAATGCACCAGCATCAGGGCACCTGTCAGTCCCGCACCGCCACCGAATACCGCCCAGCGCACTCCCTGGCAGAGAAAAAATCCCAGAATTTGGCTCTGCTGAGCACCCAGCACCATTCGCACGCCAATCTCGTGCCTGCTTTGGGCTACGGTGTACGCGAGAACCCCGTAAACGCCGATTGCCGCAAGGATGAGAGCTGCAGCCGCAAACAGAGAAAGCGTAATCGCAGGAAATCGGGTCTGTGAGACAGACGATGAGACCATCTCCTCCAACGTTGAAACTTGATAGATTGGCAACTCTGGGTCAAGCTCCTTGAGCTGTCCACGAATCGCGCCGACAATTTGCGACGGTCCTGAAGCGGTGCGGACAACCAGTGTCATCGAACGGAGATCGGTCCAGATTCCAAAGGGCTGGTCGGTGAGCAGGAAATACATCTCGGCCTTTGTACTGGTGTTCGAACCATGATTCTTGATGTCGGCTGCGACTCCGATCACGGAAAGCCAAGGAGCGTCCGAACGGAGCCTGATTCTCTTGCCGATCGGATCTATCCCCGGCCAGACTTTGTGGGCAAACGTCTGATTGACAATGAGGGAGGCGGCAGGCAGATTGGCGTCCTCTTCATTCAAGTCTCGGCCATGCATCAACGAGATGCCCAACACCCGGAAATAATCGGGACTGATGATCTTCGTATCGGCGACGTTGATATCGGTGCCCGAAGGTCTACCCTCCACCTCAAAGGAAGAATTCGCCGTAACCTCGCTCATCGGCAACTGATTTACGATTGCGACTGCCTGAACACCAGGCAGCCCTCGCACCCGATCCTGCAACTGATTGTAAAAGGTGGCGGTTTGCCTCAAAGGATAGCGAGCTTCAGGCAACGATAGTCGCATCGTAACCACGTTCTCCGGATTAAAGCCGAGGCTGATGCCGAGCAGTTTCACCAGACTGCCAATCATGAGTCCAGCGCCGGTTAGCAACACCAGCGAGAACGCAATCTCCAAACTCACTAAGAGACCCCGAGTGCCCGTGCGATGACGGCTATCCATCGCATCTCGGCCCCGGCCCTTGAGCGTGTCGTTGAAGTTCAGTTGCGATGCCTTTAGGGCCGGAATCAGGCCGAAAAGCAGTCCAGTCAAGATACTGACGATTGTCGCAAAGGCGAACACTCGCAGGTCGAGTGTCACACCACCTACCTGCGCGACCCTCAGATAGTCTTCCACGGTAAGCACTTTTAAACAGACGAGTGCAAGCAGCAACCCGAGGACCCCACCAGAAAGGAACAGAAGCAGATTCTCAATCATCACCTGATAGAGAATGCGCCAGCGCGTAGCCCCGAGAGCTGTTCGGGTCTCGATCTCCTGCTTGCGTTCTTCGCTGCGAGCCAAAAGCAGGCTGGCCACGTTTGTACAAGCGAGTTAGGAGCATAAACCCTACTCCAGCCATTAGGATTACAACTGTGGGTCGCAGATTTCCGACCATCTGTTCGCGCAAGGGAACGAGACTGACACCCATCCCGACGGCCTCTTCGTAGTACGCTGGATATTTTACGTTGGATTCGCGTCAGGATTGTGGCCATTTCTGATCTAGCCTGCTCCAGCGTTGCTCCCTGCTTAAGGTCTGCGATGAGGTTAAGATAATGGTTTCCCAGATTGGAACTTGCCGGCGCAATTGGTAGAGGTTGCCATATGTCCACGTCATTACTAGGAAGGTTGAAGTTGAGTGGCATGACTCCGACAACTACGCAGCTTTGACCATTGAGGAGGATCGATTTGCCGACAATCTTCGGATTCGAGTCAAACCGATTTCGCCAAAGCCGGTAACTTAGAATTCCGACTTGTGTGTGTCCCGGCTGCAGTTCGTCAGCGGAAAAGGTGCGGCCGAGGAGAGGCTCGGTGCCCATGACCGCAAAGAAATCCGACGTTCCCCAGCTAGCCGCAACACGCAAGGGATCTCCGCTCTCCGTCAGGGTGAGCGCTCCAACCGAGAATCCAGCTAAATGAGCGAAGGTGTGACTCTGACGATATTCAACAAACTCAGGCTCCGACACGGGTATCTCCATCATCCCGCGGGGAGCGAAGATGTTCCAGATTCTCACTACACGCGGAGAATTCGGATACGGCAGGGGTCGTAACAGCAGAGAATCCATGACGGTGAAGATTGTGACAGTGGCACCAACCCCGAGCGCCAGCGTAATCACGCAAGCCGCTGTAAAACCCTTATTCTTCGCTAACTGTCGGATCGCAAATCGAACATCCTGCGACACACGTTCGAATGGCACCCAGCCCCATGCTTCACGAGTTTGTTCTTTGATGAGGACCTCATTGCCGAAGGCGCGCCGCGCGGCGTATCTGGCCTCTTCTGGCGGCAAACCGCTTTTTCGTTGTTCTTCCTCCTCTAACTCCAGATCAGACCGCAGCTCCCGTTCTAAGTCCATCGCGCTTTTGTTTAGCTGCCACCACCATTTCATCTCAACTCTCCTCTACGGCTGGCCACATCACTCGAGCCACAGCTTCCGCCATTTGCCTCCACTCTGACTCTTCAACGACAAGCTGCTTCTTCCCTTTATCCGTTAGTCGGTAATATTTGAATTCCCGGTTGCGATCCGGAGCCATTTGCCATTTGGAAATGACCCAGCCCTTTCTTTCTAACCGGTGCAGGGCGGGATATAGTGAACCGTGGTGCATGTGTAGGAAGTCGTTCGTACTCCTTTGAATATGTTTGCCAATCTGGTGACCATGCGCCGGTCCATAAAGAAGCGTTCGCAAGATCAGCATGTCAAGAGTGCCTTGAAGAAGACCCGTCCGTTGCTGTGTTTTTTCCATAGAAGACGCTCTACCCTCGATCCAGGAAGTATGGTAGACAGTCGACCATCGGGTGTCAAGCACCTCGATTGGGACGTTAGGCCGATTCACAATTCGCGACCGTGTTTTGGCGGGTGTGATGAGGGCGAACGGGTAGTCGCGGGCGAGCTCGTATCACGCTGCGACGTCTCGTTCGCGGGCGTATCCTGCGAGTGGGCCTAATCCCCATTGCGCCATTCGATCGGCGACGAATTCCAACTTGACAGAGACGGTCGGGAACGCAGTTGCGAAGGGCACAAACGGATCGGGATCGTTCAGCAGGATCGAGCCAGGAGCTTTTGACTCCTCAAGAGTTATACCGGCCCACTTTGTCGCCGGATCGAGTCGCAGCAAGTTCCCGTCATGCTGTGACCATCTTCACCGACCAACCCTTTACGAATGCTCCGAAGCGGTCGAGCGCCTTGGAGAAATTGTCGCCGGCGGCGGCAAAGCCCAGGCGGAAATGCGAGGGCACATCGAAGCAATCGCCGGGAGCCAGCAGGATTCCACGCTCAGTCGCGGCCTGGCAAAACGGGCGGTCGTTCTCTCCGCTCACTAGCCAGGGGAATGCGGTCATGCCGCCTTGGGGCGGAATCCAGCCCAGTAGGTCGCGATGGTCCGCCATGAAGCCCTCGAGGAGCTTGAGGTTTCGGGCGGCGGCTTCCTGGGTCTTGCCGAGCACGACATCACGTTTGCGGATTGCGATTTCCGAAAGGATTTCTCCGGTGGTGGTGTTGCAGATCGAGAAGTAGGCGCGCGCGGTCCAGTATTGCTGGCGGCGCTGGGCGTCATGCTCGATCATCCATCCCGTGCGCACGCCGGCAATCGAAAATGCCTTCGACAGGTCCGCGATCACGGTGGCGTGCGGCAGGCGCGCCGCCGATTTCGTTTGCCTTCCGTGGTAGATGGGATGGTAGACCTCGTCGCTCACTAGCTGGATTCCGCGCTCGGCGGTGAAGTCGTGCAGGGCTTCCATTTCGCCGTCGCCGATGGTCGCGCCCGTGGGGTTGTGCGGGCTGTTGACCAGGATGAGCTTGGTCTTCGAGTCGGCGAGCCGTTTGATCTCATCGGGGTCGATGCGGAAGCCGTTCTCGCGGCGCAGGCGATAGAAGCGGGTTTCCAGGCCAAGAGATTCCGGGAGCGCCGAGAAAGTAGTGAATCCAGGCAGCGGGATGATTACGTTCGCGCCGGGCTCGGCAGCCAGCCACATCAGGGCCACGAGCGCCTCGGAGGCGCCGGTCACGATTTGGACCTCCTCTACTGGGACACGCTGCATTTCAGCGATCGCCTCACGCAGACTGTCGGCGCCGGCGGGGCGGCTGTAGACCAGGTTGTGGTTCAGGAAGCGGTGGCGCGTTTCGTCGTCGGCGAGGGCGAGGATGTCGTTTACGGTCCAGGTCGGTCCGGTGCTAGCAGCGAGGTTGAATTCTATGTCGTGTTCGAACTGGTCGAGCCAGGCATCGAGCAGGAAGGGCTTGAGTTGCATGCGAGCACCTCGAAGGAAAAGTTGATTCCTGTTATTGATTCTGCGAGTCTACGCTCGGATGATTTTTTAGTTTACGAGCGATGAGAATCCGGCGGCTAAAACAATTGGCTGCAACCCACGTAGGGCGGATTCAGCCCCTAAAGGGCCAGTAAACGCGGTCGCGGCTTTTTGATGGCAACCCGAGCGAGCGCAACCAGAGTTCGACTTCGCGGGCTTGCATTTCCGTAATCGGCCCTTTGCCCAACCCGGCAGGATGTGATTCTTGATGTGAGCCGAATGTAGGTATCGCCTGCTGAACCGCTCCGGCACTTCCTGTCTGAAATTCTCCGTGACGCGAAGCGAGGTCCGCGCAGCGCTCGGGGTGGGGTCGAAAGACCTCTTGTCATTTCTCGCGGGAGTACTACACTCCGTATCCGCAAGCCTCTGCTAGGAGACCGCAGTTTGTCCTGCCCCATTTCGGCCCTGGTTCTCGAGAGAGAGAAAAAATCAGGGCCTTTTTCTTGCGCGCTGACGAACCCACCAAACTTCGCCCGAGTTGCGGAAGGGAAGATAATTTTTATGTTTGTTACACCGTAGTTTGTAGTAGCATAGCCGGAGCGAGTAGGAGTTCGAGGAACAAAGCGGTCTTTCGAAAGCTGAAACACGAATCCTGGAACAGTGCTGGAAGTACGGCGGCACCAGCGCGAGTACGCCTCGAGCGCAACAGTCGCAGACTCCGCCAACTATAGCTGCAACCGTGGACCGCAGATCAGCACGATCGAAAAGCAAGTTGTGGAAGCTGCCGAGGCCATGCCCTAAGATAAGTTCAACTTCTCTCCTGAGAGCTTGAACATTCCAGGTGATGACTACAAGGGTGTGCGCACGTTTGCCTTGCAAGTCAAGCATGTTGCCGCCTCCAACTATGCCCTATGGTCGCCGCTCACCGGCGATAAGATCCCGGACAACTTCAGGGGCGGGAACGGTCCTGAGAACTTGAGGACCAAAGCTGACATCATTCAATTCCTCAAGGATTCGTTTGTCCTGGGTCACAAGGCCGAGGCCACGTTGACTACTGAGAACATGTTGCAGCCCCCGGGAGGCGGCAAGTCGCCCCGCGTGTATTTGGCGACATTTGGCGTCGCCCATGCATTTGATCACTCGGCCAGATGGTGGAGTATTTGCGGATGAACGGAATTCTGCCGCCCGCCAGTCGGGGAAAATCCGACTGACCCCGCGGCGTTCTCCTTTCACTTGCCGATCTCGAATGCTGGGACATCGACCCAACTTCGCGCCTGATGGCTCTGCAACTCAGCGTTGAGGATCGTGAGTTGGCGCAGGCCATCGACAAACTGCGGGTATTCCGGTGCCGCTCCGGGCGTGGCGATCGAGGAGTAGAAGCGCCGAAAGACTTGCTTGAAAGTGTCGTCGTAGCCCTCGCTGTGGCCTCCCGGAAGGTCAGCGTAGCCGCGCGCTCCCGGCTTCAGAAGAGAGGGATCCTTGACGAATATCTGATTCGCTACATCGCGATTGCCTGCCCACAGTTCATCGGGGCGTTCCTGATCCCATGCAACCGAAGATCGCGTGCCATAAATCTCAATGCTGAGCCGGTTCTTGCGTCCGGCGGAGACCTGGCTGGCCGTGACACAGCCGCGCGTTCGGTTTCCCATGCGAAAGATGACGGCGCCGAAGTCTTCCGTGTCCACGGCTGTTTCGACGTACTCTTCCGGCCCGAGTAGCTTGTTGGCGAAGGTCTCGACCGAGTGCTTTGGCTGCTTGCGCGTGGCATGAAAAGTCTGCAGGTCGGCACAGAGGCTGGTCACACGCAATCCGGTGACATGTTCCGCCATGTCGAACCAATGGGAGCCGATGTCGGCCATGCACCGCGAAGGGCCGCCGGCCTTGGAATCGACGCGCCAGTTCCAATCCGTGTCATACAGCAGCCAGTCCTGCGAATAGCTACCCTGCACCACGAGAATCTCGCCCAGGTCGCCGGCCTCGCGCAGGCGGCGCATCTGCTGCACCATGGGGTAGTAGCGCAGATTGTGACAAACGCAGTTGCGCACTCCCTGCTGGGCGGCGAGCGAGACGAGTTCTTCTGCCTCGGCTACAGTCGTTGTGAGCGGCTTCTCGCATATCACGTGCTTACCCGCCAGCAGAGCGTCCTTGGCCATAGAAAAATGTTGAGCATTGGGGGTACCGATGTGGACCGCGTCGATGGCGGGGTCGCGGAGTACTTCGCGATGGTCGGTTGTAATAAACGGAACAGCGAAGGCGGCGCCTAGCCGTCGCGCCACCTCGGCATTTCTACCCGCAATCGCAGCCGCTTCCACAGACTCCACTCGCCGCACCGCCTCGAGATGCACACGCCCCATAAAGCCAGTGCCGAAAATTGCTGTCTTAATTGGTTTCATTGTTGGTTGCCGTCCGTTTCGCACTAGGACCACCACGCAGCTGCCGGTTGCTCGTGGATCACGATGCTGTTTAGGAAATTCGCCGCTTTCGTCAAACCCTCTCCTGGCGACAGCAGGCTGTCCTCATGCTCGATGGAGAGCACGGAATCATAGCCAAACATACGCAGGATGGAGACAAACTCGCTCCACCACTCGGACCCGTGCCCGTAGCCACAGGTGCGGAAGATCCAGCTGCGATCGCGTTCTTCGGTATATGGCTTGGTGTCGAGGACTCCCGCGCGATCCAGGTTCGCAGGATAGAGCTGTGTGTCTTTGGCGTGGACATGGAAGATGGAGCCGGCGAGCACGCGCACGGCGGCGATGGGATCAATTTGCTGCCAGAAAAGATGGCTGGGATCAAAGTTGCAGCCTATGTTCTGTCCTGCGATCGAGCGCAGCCGCAGCATCGTCTCCGGGTTATAGACGACAAAGCCTGGGTGCATCTCGACCGCGATCTTCACGCCGTGGTCGGCGGCGAACTTTGCCTGTGCGATCCAATAGGGCGCGACCACCTCGTTCCACTGCCAGTCAAGAACCTTACGGTAGTCCGGAGGCCACGGGCAAGTGACCCAGTTGGGAGCCGTGGCATTTGGCGAATCCCCAGGACATCCCGAAAAGTCCACCATGACCGAGACACCGAGCTTTTCGGCGAGCAGTATCGTCTTGCGGCTCACCTCGCGGTGTTGCTGCGCCTGGGCCGGATCGGGATGCAGAGGGTTGCCGTGACAACTCAACGCACTGATGCTGACGCTATGATCTCGAAGCACTTTTTGAAACTCGGACAATGCCGAAGCGTTTTCAAGCATCGTGAGCTTGCAATGTGCATCGCCTACATAGTTCCCCGTGGCCAGTTCGACGGTATCAATATGGAGCGCTGCGAGCTTCTTGAGAACCGCGGGTAATGGCAACTGAGAAAGCAGGGGGGTAAAGACTCCAACGCGCATACGCTTTTCTGTCTCCTCAAATCGAAGCGCTCATTCTATCGCAGCCTCCCGTGGGCATGCGTTGTGTTAAGTTAGACGGCGTCTCAGGACTCGGCTAGAGTCCCTTCATGCCAGACCGGGGCTCGCAACGAACAAGTTGAGGGAGGTCGCTTGCGCCAAGATCGAATCGCTCTGTTGCTCTTTCTGTCTCTGATTCTCGTAACGTCCATCGCTGCGCAGGATCGCCCGGCGGTGGATCCTTCGCTTCCACCCCCGCCGCACGAGAAGCAAGTCCGGCTCAAGCACATTCTGGTGATCGGTCAGACCAAAGGATTCGAGCACGATTCGGTTTCAGATGGAATGGTTGCGATCTACAACTTGGGCCGCGAGAGCGGTCTCTGGGATGCCACGCTGCGCACGGATGTTGAACTCATCACAAAAAAGGATCTGGGAAGAAATGCGAAGACTCTGGACTACTTCGATGCTCTGATTTTTGCCAGCACGACCGGCGAGCTCGACCTGGACGACAATCAGAAAAAGGATATGATGTCGTTCATCAAGGACGACGGCAAGGGCTTCGTCGGCGTTCATGCCGCCCTCGACACCAACTACAAATGGCCGGAATACGGCGAGATGATCGGCGGATGGTTCGATCAACACCCGTGGTCCACGTTCAGCGCGCCAATCATCAACGAGGATCCCAACTTCCCGGCAGTCCGTCACTTTCCGAAATCGTTCGTCAAGTACGACGAAATCTATCAGCCCAAAGAGTGGTCGCGGGAAAAGGTCAACGTGCTCCTCAGTCTTGACCCCACAAAGCTTAACTACACGAACAACCCGCGCATCCACCGAACCGACCACGATTTCGCCGTAGCTTGGGACAAGATGTACGGGAAAGGGCGCGTTTTCTATTCGACCCTGGGCCACACGCAGGAGGCTTGGAACGACCCCGACATTCGCAAGATGTATTTTGAAGCGATCAAGTGGGTGCTGGGCATGACGGAGGGAAGTACGAGTTCTCATCCGCGGCCAACAGGCGATGACCACGGAGCCCACTGAGATGAATTTGCCTCGTTCAACATGGCACTGGGGTTCGCTGTTGCCGACCGCGTTGTTTTTGAGCCTTGCCGTTTCCCCCGCGCAAACACCCGCCAACAGCAGGCAAACGGGGAGCAGGGTCAAACCAAGCGGCGTGGCTTCGTCCAAATCGTACTCGCCCGACCTGGTCCAGAAAGGAAGCACCCTTTTTGCGCGAGACTGTTCCTTTTGCCATGGTCGCGATGCCAGCGGTGGAGAGAGCGGTCCCGACCTGACAAGATCGAAGTTGGTGACGCAGGATCGGGATGGAAACAAAATTGGCCCCGTGGTGCGCAACGGACGCCCGGAGAAGGGCATGCCGCCCTTCAATTTTTCCGATCCCCAGATCATCGCCCTTGCAGCCTTTATTCATACCCAGCAGAAAACCGCGACCCCCAGAAAAGGAGGGCGCAAGGGCGTTGATGTCGCGGATCTGCAAACGGGAAACGTCGACGCTGGTAAACAGTACTTCAACGGACGGGGAGGATGCGCCACCTGCCACTCTCCCACGGGAGATCTGGCCGGCATTGCATCCCGCTACGAGGGTCTCGCGCTGGAAGAGCAGATGCTGTACCCCAAGAACGCGAAACCCAAAGTTACAGTATCTCGCGCCGGTCAAACGACCACGGGCACATTGGAATACCTCGACGAGTTTACGGTGGGACTTATTGATCCTTCAGGCGTGTATCGATCCTGGCGGACCACCGATGTGCAGTACAAGGTCGACGCACCCGTGAATGCCCACGTCGAGCTTTTCAGCAAGTACACCGATGCCGACATCCACAGTCTGATGGCGTATCTGCAAACCCTGCGCTAGTCCCGTGGCTCTCGGGATGAAAGGTCTCCAGAATTATGAAGTTATTGAAGGCTACATTTTTTCTTGCGTTGAGCGCTCTGATCGCGAGGCAATTACCGGGCGTGCTGCGCGCGCAAGACGTGAATGCACAAATGCTGCTGCATCCCCCTGCCGACAGTTGGCCCGGGTATCATGGCGACTATTCGGGCCGACGTCACAGTTCGCTCAGCCAGCTCACGCCGCAGAACGTGAAGAATCTGTCCCTGGCATGGGCCTTCCAGACAAACCAGACCGCGCAAATCAAGTCCTCGCCGCTGCTGGTGGATGGCATTTTGTACTTCACCGTTCCCGACAACATCTGGGCGATCGATGCCCGCTCCGGCCACCAGATCTGGCACTACACCTATCCGCCGAACAAAGGCTTGCACATCGGCCATCGCGGCGTGGCTATGTACAAGGGATACCTGTTCTTCTTGTCTCCCGACGCACATCTTCTGTCTCTAAACGCCAACGATGGGAGTGTGCGCTGGAACGTGACGGTTGCCGATGTCACAAAGGGGTATTGGACAACGATGGCCCCGCTTGTCGTCGGGAACCACGTGCTGGTTGGTGTCTCGGGGGATTTTGATAACCTGGCGGGCTATATCAGGTCGATCGATCCCGAGACCGGAACGACGCAGTGGCAATGGGATTCCACTCCTCCGGTAGGAACGCCGAATCAAACGACTGGAGGAATGACGTGGATGACGGGAACTTACGATCCCGATCTGAATCTCATCTACTGGGGAACCGGAAACCCGACTCCGGTCCTGAACGGTTCGACGCGGCCCGGCGATGATCTGTACACGTGTTCGATCGTCGCGCTCAATCCGGATGCGGGCAAGCTGGTGTGGTCCTTCCAGGTCTCGCCGCACGATACCCACGACTGGGATGCCGTCGAGACTCCCGTCTTGGTCGATGCCGACTTTCACGGCGAGCCGAAGAAGATGCTCATGCAGACTTCGCGCAACGGCTACTTCTTTGTTCTTGACCGCACCAACGGGAAGAGCCTGTTGACCGCGCCGTTTGGGCCGGTGAACTGGTCGCTTGGAGTCGATAAGGAAGGCCGTCCGATTCCGAACCCTGCCAAGGAACCAGCCCCCGATGGACGCCTGATCGCACCCGACGAAGGCGGCATGACCAACTATCGTTCGCCGAGTTTCGACACGAAGAACGGGTTGTTTATCGTCGACGCGCACCCCAGCTGGAGCATTTACTTTGCCAAGCCGGCCGATGGAGTTTATGGTTGGGCGGGCGCGGACTACGATGTTTGGGGCAAGGGTGTGATCGAGGCCATCGATTACGAGACCGGTAAAATCCGTTGGAGCCATGAACTCGGGCCGGAAGGATCGGGCGCTGGAGTGCTGACGACAGATTCCGGCCTTACGTTTACCGGCGACGCGATGGGCAATTTTCTGGCATTGGATTCGAGCGACGGCCGAACGCTTTGGCACGCGGGTTCAGGTTCGCGCATCGCGAGTTCTCCCATCACTTACGAACTTGACGGTCGCCAATATGTGCTTACCAGCAGCGGCGGCGTAATTTTCGTATGGGGGCTTCCGGAAGCGCAGTGAATTTGGGACCCACTGCGTTCGATCTTGAGACACCTCCTCAGAACGAAGTAGTGATCATGGCGTCTTCGGGATAGCCCGGCATGCCGAACTCGGGGACATCCAGGCCTTGTTCTTCCGATTCGGGGGTGACGCGCATGCTCTTCAGTTTGTTCACGGTCCAGAAGACTACAAAGGTCGCGCCGAAGGCCCAGATCGCGTATATCGTCGCTCCCATGAGCTGGCACCAGAACTGGCGCGTGTCGCCATGAATCAGGCCGGTCACACCCTGACCCGCGTGTCCCAGGTAACTCGCGGCTCCCACGCCGTTCCAGCCCGCACCGTACGTGCCATCGGCAAAAATGCCGACGCTGACCGCTCCCAGCCAGCCGCAGAAACCGTGCACCGAAACCGCGCCGCAAGGGTCATCGATTTTGAGCACGCGTTCGTTGAAAAGAACGCCGCCGCAAACCAGGCAACCCGCGAGGATCCCGATCATGACCGCCGACGTGGGTGAGACAAAGGCGCAGGGTGCGGTAATCGCCACCAACCCGGCCAGCATCCCGTTACACGCCATCGTGATGTCGGGCTTGCCGAACAGGAAATACCACATGAGCATGGCCGCCGCTGACCCGGCCACGGCCGCGAGATTCGTGTTCACGGCAACCACGGAAATCCGAAGATCGGTGGCTCCCAACGTGGAACCGGGGTTGAAGCCCATCCAGCCAAACAGCAGAATGAAGGTGCCGGTCACCACGTACACGATGTTGTGAGCAGGAAAGACGCGAATCTTTCCTCCCGGCCCAAATTTGCCTAGCCGTGGCCCTAGGATGATGGCCAGGGCCATGGCGCAAAACCCGCCCACCGCATGCACCACGGTCGATCCGGCAAAGTCGACGTATCCGTGGCCGAGATTCATGGTCGAGCCCAGCTGCGACATCCAGCCGCCACCCCACGCCCAGCAGCCAGAGATCGGATACAAGATCGCGCCGATGAAGAGTTCGCAGACTAGGAACGCCCAGAAAGTAATGCGCTCGCAGATCGCGCCGACAATGATGTAGCCGGCCGTCTCCATGAACACGACTTCGAACAAGGTTAGACAATTGCTGCCTGCGTCGTAGGCGGGACCGGTGAGGAAAAAGCCCTTGCCCCCCACGAATCCCCATTGCCCGCTGCCAATCAGGAAATGGTTCAGGGTGGGCACTCCGCCCAGGTTGCCGGGAGCGGCGTTGATTGCGATCGCGCCAAACTGGAAGGCATATCCGACGGCATAGTAGGCGAGGAAGGCGAACACGTAGGCTGCAAAGTTCAACATCATCAGATGAGCGGCGTTTTTCTTTCGCACCAGGCCGCAGGTGAGCAACGCGAACCCCGCCTGCATGAACAGAACCAGGTAGCCCGTATTCAGCGTCCAGCCAAAGTTTGTCGCGACGCGCACGTGCCCCACGCTGTCAGCTAGCTTTACCGCGAGCGGCTCCTTCGCCGCCTGAGCCTGATACTCATCGAATGCCTTCTTGTTCGCGGCATAGTCGGGAGCGTTCTTATCAGTGGGCTCCGAAACCACAAAGGGATTTCCCGCAGCATCCACCGCTGTCGTCTTGTCGCCGGTGGCGATGCCGGCTGGATCCGGCTTCGGTCCGTCGTCGGCAAAACTGCAAGTGGACAGCGCGGCGAACATTGCGACACCCACAAGCACTACGACGCCGGCTGACACCAAAGATCGATCCAGAAAAGATCGGGGCAGAGAGCGCCTTCCTGCGGGGTTAGTCATTTCTTCAGTGCTCCTGTGTATGAGTCGCGCACAATGCGGGAGACAGACGATGCGGAGAAGATCTCCGCAGCAACTATCGGCTGGACGGCCATAGCCATCGTTTCATCGGAGGATTTGATCCGCTCACACCATTTCCGCCCCGGGCGCAGAGTCAATCCGCGAAAATAAATCCCGGCCGCAGTTGAGTCCAATAGATATTTCTTATCGAAATGATTTGAAATGGCGTGGGGCCAGCCCCTCTGGCGGCGGAGGCTAAGAGCCGATTCTCTTACCAGGAGTTAAGGAAAAGCGAGCGAGCAAGCTTCGGCGACCAGGCGTTACTTCAGCGGAGGTGTGCCCCGGCTCATAGCGCTCCAATGCTGGCGGACAAAGCTGGCAAGAGCGTTGCGATCGCGAAAGGCTTCCGTACCCCCTTCTTTCGTGGTTGAGTAGGTGCCGGCCAGGTTGGCTAAGGCGAGACAGTCCTCGAGCTTCGCTCCCGCCAGGAACTGATGGATGAAGCCTGCGTCGAAACTGTCTCCCGCGCCGACTTCGTCCACAGGTTTCACGCTGGGAGGCACTAGACTGTACTGCTCCTGACCTGACCGGCAGATGGCTGCCGAAGCTCCACGCTTCACCACCACAACTTTCGCCAGCCCTGCGAGCAGGGTGATAGCTTGCGAAAGGTCTTCGGTGCGCGCGATCTTCTTCGCCTCGCGATCATTGGGAAGAAAGACATCCACGTACTTGAGGACTTCCAACAGGTCTCGATCCCATTTGTTCTCGGGATCGTCGTTGGTGTCGAGCGAGGTGGAGAGCCCCGACGCTCTCGCCTGGCGGAATAGATCACCCATCCTCGGCCGCAATGCGCGATGCAGAAAGAACGATGACAGGTGCAAGTGCCGCGCCGACTGCACGTATGACATATCGATGTCGGAATACTGCATCTCGAACATCGTGCCAGGATAGGTCAGGATGTAGCGCTGCCGCGGGCAAGGCAAAATAATCGTCAGCCCGGTACCCGTTCGCCCGGTTGCCTGCTTCACTCGCGCTACGTCGACACCGCCAGCTGCCAGACGTTCCAGAGCTAATTTCCCGAAGGCGTCACCACCAGTTTTCGAGACGAAACCAACTTTGCTCCCCAGCATCGCAAGGTTGTGGGCAAAAATTGCAGACGAACTGCCCAAAGTCATCGCGAGACCGCTGGCCAGCAGTTCACGCTCGAGCACGAGCTCTTTAGGGAGACCGTAGAGGATCAGGTCCAGATTGAGTTCACCCACCACGCATACATCAAGCTTCGCCACATTCTCCTCCGGGTCGCGAAACAAGCAATTCAATCATGAATCTCTGGTATATTTGAAGCATAACGAAAGATATAGAAACATCATATATAACAAAACGAAAGTTTGCGACGACGGATCTTTAGCGGGTTCGCCCCCGGTCAAAATCGTAACTGCTTCGTGATGCTTTATGAAAGACGAACTCCCGACGCTCGCGTTACGGCGGTGAACTCTGCTCCAGACGGAGGCTAGAATGCAGCATCATTCGTATTCATCACGTGAGAGGGAGCGCAGGATCTGGTTTTCTCGAACACTCCTCGGGCTGGCTATGCTCTGCATGATGCAAATCTCCGCCTGCAGCCGGCGAACGGCTCCAAGCCCCGCTGCGGCATCGAAGGAATCCCGAATCCAGCTTCACGTTGGGGCAGATAGCATCCGCATCCAGACGCCGTCGGCACAATTCGTCTTACTGCCCAGCGGTTATCTGCAGTCTGCTTTGCTGCAGGAGGGCAAGTCCTTAACGCTGGATGATGCGGCTCCGAACGCCGAACACGCCGTAAGCGTCAATGGCCACGACATTACCGATATTGGCTTCGATCTCGCCCACGCCCAGATTTCCGCAGCAACCGGACAAATCGGAGCTTTGGGGAAACACATTGAAGCCTCCGGGCAAAGCCCCAGCACGGGCCTCGTTGAAAAGCTTGTGATCGATGTCTACGACGATTTTCCGACGGTTGCGTTCATCTCCGCTTCTTTTACGAACGCTGGCAGCCATGACCTGCAGCTCGATTCGCTGGCCATGGTCGAGCGATCTCTGAATGCCGCACTCGGCGACTCCCGGTCGGCTCCCTACCAGATGTGGTCCTTCCATGGGGCCAGCATCAAGTGGGGCAAGGATGACGTGCTGCCGATTTCCAGCAAATTTTCGCAGGAGAACCCGTTTGGAGCGCCCGTCGAGACCAAAGACGACCTTGGCCGCGTAGGGGGCGGCATTCCCGTCGTGGCGTTCTGGACTCGCGGTGTCGGGGAAGCGTTGGGCCACGTGGAGACGATTCCGCTCACGCTCTCGATTCCGGTGCAAACCGAAGCCGACGGCCATGTCCACGCCGAAGTGCGACTCGCTCCGAACGCCACCCTCCGGCCCGGCGAGACCTATTCCACGCCTCACGCTTTCGTAGCGGTCTACTCGGGCGACTATTACAAGCCCCTAAGTATTTGGTCGAAGATTGTGGACCGCGAAGGTCTGTCGCGCCCCTCCAACAATGATGAGAACTACGCAGTCAGTTGGTGCGGGTGGGGTTACGAAGAGAACGTCACTCCCAAGCAGATGTTGGATACCGTCCCCAAACTGAAAGATCTCGGGATTCACTGGGCGACGCTGGATGACCGCTGGTTCAACAACTATGGGGACTGGCGGCCGCGCAGCGACACCTTCCCCGGCGACTCGATGCAAAAGATGGTCCAAGATTTCCACCAGAAGGGCATCAAGGTGCAGATCTGGTGGCTCCCGCTCGCAGTCGAGAATGGACAAGGGCACTACGACGGCCTCAAGTACGAGGTCTCCGATGTGGTGAAGCAACATCCGGACTGGCTGGTGCTCGATAAGAACGAAAAGCCTGCTCGGATGGCTCGTAACCTGGCCACTCTTTGTCCTGCGGTTCCGGAAGTGCAGGCTTACTACAAGCGGCTGACCGAACGCTTCATCAAAGACTGGGATTTCGATGGACACAAGCTCGACAATATTTATTCTGTCCCGCTCTGTTACAACCCGAAGCATCATCATAAGTCGCCCATGGATTCGGTGTATGCCATGGGCGACGTGTACAAGATCATCTTTCAAACCACCCGGGCGCTAAAGCCGGACAGCGTCACGCAAAGCTGTCCCTGTGGCACGCCACCCAGCTTGGCATGGTTTCGCTATCTGGATCAGGCGGTTACTGCCGATCCTGTTGGTTCCGTACAAGTGCGCCGCCGAATGAAAATGTACAAAGCTCTGCTGGGTCCGAATGCCGCAGTGTACGGCGATCATGTCGAATTGACGAAAATCAGTTTTGCCTCGCATGCCAACGAACGCGACACCGGCCAGGACTTTGCTTCCACGCTGGGCACCGGAGGCGTGTTGGGCACAAAGTTCACCTGGCCTGACTACGGACCGAAATTCAAGGATGTGCAGCTGACCCCGGAAAAAGAAGCGCACTGGAAACAATGGATCGGCCTGTACAACGAGAAGATACTGTCGAAGGGAACTTTCCGTAACTTATATGTCTACGGATATGACGATCCCGAAGGCTATGCCATCGAGAAAGATGGAAAGATGTACTACGCCTTCTATGCGCCTTCTTTCGCCGCCAGTCGGACCTCTTCTGGCGACCATTGGAGCGGCGAAGTGCAACTGCGAGGACTTGCCCCGGGAGAATACAAAGTGACGGACTATGTAAACGGTAAAGACTACGGGATCGTCACCGGACCAAGCGGCAACCTGAAGGCTGATTTCAATGGCAGCCTGTTGTTAGAGGCCATGCCGGTCCCGGCGCATTGACCGATTGCACGACGGAGCGCCTTGATGGCAAAAGATATGCCCGAAAACGATATGCACTCTGTCGCAGGAAATGGTTTGCTCAACGAGGAGCGGCGGCGCGCCATTCTGGAAATGTTGCACCATGACGGAAGAGTCCTCGTCGTAGAGCTAGCGCAGCAGTTCCAGACGTCACAAGTGACCATTCGCAAGGACTTGGATATCCTCCACCTTCGGGGCCTGATTCACCGCACCCATGGGGGAGCATTACCCTCCCGGCACGGGGTGCTCGAAGATCCCACGCTGCGCGAAAAAGAGAAACTCCAGCGCCAGGAAAAGCTTTCCATTGCCGCGGCGGCAGCCCGCCTGGTAGTGGAAGGTCAAGTCATCATTCTGGATTCGGGCACTACAACGACCGAAATCGCGCGGGCGCTGCGCAATTTCAAAAACTTGACCATCGTCACGAACGCTGTGAATATCGCAGCCGAACTCGCCAACTCATCCGTCGACGTCATTCTCACCGGCGGCACGGTTCGCAAGAATTCCTTTTCTCTGGTCGGACCCATCGCGGAAGAAACCCTGCGTGGCTTGAGTGCGGATATCTTGTTTCTTGGAGTGGATGGATTCGATGTCAAACACGGCCTGAGCACGCCCAATCTTCAGGAAGCGAAGGTGAATCGCGTGATGGTAGAGATCGCGAAGCGCACCGTCGCCACCTGCGATTCCAGCAAATTCGGACGTCGCAGCCTTTCGCTGATCGTAGAGCCTTCCGCTCTCCACCAGGTCATAACGGATCGTGGCATCTCAAAGACAGATATGCAGGCTCTGAAAAAAGCGGGCATCGAAATCACGCTGGTGTAGAGAGCCGGCGGTCGCCGCGGTCGCGCTGCAACTTCCTTTCAGAAATAGAACTTTAGAGCCAGTTAGATCTGGCGAGGGGCTCGGGCTGCCTGCCGATATCCAAACGGGCTCGCGGTTTCTGTTGGGTATTAATGTTATTCGGATCGAGTTCTAAGGCCGTTGGCTCTGTGCTGATCGCGCCAAACTGGCTGAACAGGTAATTCACATGGTTGAGGATGTTTAAAGAATTCTGCCCGGAATTCGAAGTGCATTTGCTAGCGAATCGGGAACTGCTTGACCAGCGACATGTGCCAGGTCTTATAGCCCGGTCCTCGATGATGTTGCGTCCGGCATTTCCGAATGTGCCCTGCACGAGGTTGTGCGCCAAGGCGCTGGTGTTGAACAGCGTGCCGGCGACGCAAGGATGAGAATTTGGACGCGATGTTCCGAGAAATACCGGCCTTTGCCTGGCGGAGACCCAGCCCGGCGCGGGTGTTGGGAGTCGTGGCAATCCTGTTTGCGGGCGCCGCCCTTCTGGAAACCTTGTGGCAATCACTAGGGTCCATGCTCATTCCGGTGGTAGGCTATTCCCGGGTTCTGTGCGGCATGGGAAATTAGTGCAATGCTGGCCGATCTGGGGACCGCGCTGGCTGGCTTTGGAGCCGTCTTGTTCATCGCCTGCGATGCGATGATCGCTATCAGCAAGTTTCGCCATCCCTTTCCGTACAGTCAGCAGCTCGTCTGGACCACCTACTACGCGGCGCAATTTTTCATCTTGCGGGCTGTCGAGTGCCGCCATATCGCGATCAACGGACGCCATAGATTGCGAGTCGGACTCGCCTGACAGGGCGGGACTCCCCATACCCCGCCGCATTGCCCGCCCACTTCTCATATACTGAATAAAATCGGTTGGCTGCCGCATCGAAGTCCTGGCGGCAACCGGGGCGTGTTGAACTCAAGTTACGCGGTGCACCCTACCTGGGTCGGAGAGCGGTTACACCGATGTGGATCGTTGCATTAGCCCTCAGGCGCCCTTACACGTTCGTGGTAATGGCGATCGTGCTGCTTCTGCTCACGCCGCTCGTCATTCTGCGCATGCCGGTCGATGTCCTACCGGAGATCAACATCCCGGTGATCAGCGTGGTGTGGACCTACTCCGGTCTTTCTCCCGAAGAAATGGCCGACCGGATTGTCATCAACTCCGAACGCTCCCTTACCATTACCGTCAACGACATTGAACACATCGAGTCGCAGTCGCTCAATGGGTTTGGCGTTATCAAGGTTTTCTTCCAGCCGACGGTGAACATCCAGACCGCGCTCGCTCAGACCACGGCAATTTGCCAAACGATCCTGCTCCGATTACCCCCTGGAACGGTTGCCCCTATCATCATTACTTACTCCGCATCCTCGACTCCGATTGTGCAGCTTGGGTTGAGCAGCAAGACGCTGCCCGAGCAACAACTCTTCGACCTGGGGCAGAATTTCCTGCGGACGGAATTGGCGACGGTGCAGGGTGCGGCGACGCCGTATCCCTACGGCGGCAAAATACGCCAGGTCCAGGTGGACCTCGACCTGCCACGGCTTCAGGCCAATGGCCTCTCTCCCAATGACATCGTCAACGCGCTTAGCGCGCAGAACCTGATTCTCCCCGCCGGCAGTACCAAGATCGGCTCGCTGGAATACCAGGTGGAGATGAACGGCAATCCGGGGACCATCGCGGAGTTAAACGAACTACCGGTGAAGACCATAAAAGGCTCGACCATCTATATGCGCGATGTTGCCCACATCCGCGATGGCTTCGCGCCCCAGACCAACATCGTGCGCATGGACGGTGTGCGTGGCGCGCTCATGTCGATGTTGAAGGTCGGGAGCGCCTCTACGATCACGATTGTGGAAGGCGTGAAGCATGCCGCTGAGGTTGCGTCTCAGTACCTTCCGCCGGAGATGAATATCACCCCGCTCTTCGATCAATCGCTGTTCGTGCGCGCATCCATCCGTGGGGTGGTATTGGAAGCGCTGACTGCTGCCGTCCTGACCGCGTGCATGATCCTGCTGTTCCTGGGAGACTGGCGTCCCACGATTGTCATCTCTATCTCAATCCCGCTTTCGATCTTTGTCTCTATCCTCGTGCTTAGTGCGCTGGGGCAAACTATCAACATCATGACCCTGGGCGGTCTGGCCCTCGCCGTCGGCATTCTCGTTGACGATGCCACCGTGGAAATCGAAAACATCGAGCGCAACCTGGCGCAAGGCAAGGAGATGAAACAGGCGATTTTGGATGGCGCCCAGCAGATCGCGGTCCCGGCCTTTGTTTCCACAATTTGTATCTGCATTGTGTTTGTGCCCATGTTTTTCTTGACGGGAGTGGCAAAATTTCTGTTTGTGCCGCTGGCCGAAGCCGTTGTCTTCGCCATGCTCGCCTCCTATTTCCTTTCCCGAACTCTCATCCCCACCCTCGTGATGTACATCATGCGCGGACACGAACACCGGGCGGCAGGGCCCAAGACGCTGATGGGGCGCTTTCAACGCGGATTTGAAGCCAGCTTCGACAAGTTCCGCAGCGGCTACTATCAGTTGCTGGAAACCACCCTGCATCATCGCAAGCTATTCGCCGTCTGCTTCCTCGCATTCTGCCTGCTGTCGTTGGGCTGGGTCTTCTTCCTGGGGCAAGATTTCTTCCCGTCGGTGGACGCAGGCCTCATCCGCCTGCACCTTCGCGGCCGCGCGGGTCTCAGAGTGGAAGAAACGGCTCGCCTCTGCGACCAAGTCGAAGACTATCTGCATCACGATCTCCCCAAGGGCGAAATCGCAAGCATGCTGGACAATATCGGATTGCCCAACTCATCAATCAATTTGTCCTACAGCAATTCCGGAGTGATCGGAACCAGCGACGCGGAAATTCTGGTCGGTCTGAACGAGAAGCACCAGCGCCCAACGGCGGAGTTGGTGCAGCAGTTGCGGCAGGAACTGCCACGGCGTTTTCCGGGTGTGGAATTCTTCTTCCAGCCGGCGGACATCGTCACTCAGATTCTGAATTTCGGATTGCCCGCACCGATTGATATCCAGGTGATCGGCGCGGATATGCAGAGCAGTTACACGATTGCACAGCAGATTGCCAACAAGGTGCGGCGCATCCCAGGTACAGCCGATGTGCACGTGCAACAGCTGCTGGGCCTGCCCACGTTGCATCTTGATATCGATCGCAATCTCGTGACCCAGGTCGGCCTCAGCCCGCGGGATGTGGCGCAAAGCGTGCTGGTTTCTCTCAGCGGCAGCTTTCAGACTTCACCCAGTTTCTGGCTGAATCCCACGAATGGTGTTACTTATCAAATGGCGGTGCAGGCTCCCCAGTACCGCATGACGTCGCTACCAGACCTGCTGAATCTGCCGGTGAACGATCCTTCGGTTTCGGACGCGCAAGTGCTGGGGAATCTGGTGAAGTTGGCGCCGACGGCACGGCCGGCGGTGGTGTCGCATTACAACGTGCAGCCGGTCATTGACGTGTACGCCAGCACCCAAGGCCGCGATCTGGGCGCTGTGGCCAAGGACACGCAGACAGCCCTGCAGCCGTTCATCGATCATTTGCCGCGGGGCACGCGCATCGTGGTGCGCGGGCAAGTCGAAACCATGCAGACTTCGTTTGTCGGGTTGGGCATCGGACTGCTGGGAGCGATCCTGCTGGTCTATTTCCTGATCGTCGTGAACTTCCAGTCGTGGCTCGATCCCTTCGTGATTATCACGGCCCTTCCTGGAGCGCTCGCGGGAATCGCTTGGATTCTGCTCCTGACGCATACCACGTTGAACGTTCCGTCGCTGACCGGAGCCGTCATGTGCATGGGCGTTGCGACGGCCAACTCGATTCTGATGGTTTCGTTTGCGCGCGACCGCATGCAAGCTGGCGTGAAGGCCGTACAAGCAGCTCTGGAGGCGGGCTATACCCGAATTCGTCCCGTCCTGATGACCGCCCTGGCCATGGTGATCGGCATGCTCCCTATGTCTTTGGGTCTGGGCGAGGGCGGCGAGCAGAACGCGCCGCTGGGCCGCGCCGTTATCGGAGGCCTGCTATTCGCGACAGTGGCAACATTATTCTTTGTGCCCTCTGTGTTCGCTATTGTTCACAGCCGCCGCGAAGCGCGGGCCGGGGTAGTGAAGCATTTCGACTGAGGGACGGATTTCTTAGACGCCGTCGAAGTAATCATCCTCCAGCGGTTATCATGGAGATCGGGATCAAGGAGCCATGCAGACCGAATTCGACACTAAAGACTCGACCGGAGAGCAGCACCGCACTCCACCCCAGGTGACGCCACCACCAGAACTTCCGCCGGCGCCTCCGCGCAAGGCCCTGATCATCGTCGCCCTGGTGATCCTAGTGCTTGCCCTGAGCGGAGCTCTGAGTATGGTGAGCCGATTTCGTGATGCGCAAGCTTTGGCCAAGGAGACGGATGCCGATTCCGTCGCCACCGTCGTAGTCGTTCATCCCGTGGCCGAGAAGCCCGACGAGGAGTTGGTGCTGCCGGCATCATTGCAGGCTTATGAAGAGTCCCCCATCTATGCTCGTACTAGTGGCTACCTGCTGCGCTGGTATAAGGACATTGGCAGCCGCGTGGCCAAGGGCGAATTGCTGGCGGATATCGACACTCCAGAAATCGATCAGGAGTTGTCCCAGGCGCGCGCCACCCGCCAGCAGATCTCTGCCCAGTTGGAGTTAGCAAAGATTTCCTCGGATCGCTGGCAGAGTCTGCGTAAGACGGATTCCGTTTCCCAGCAGGAAACCGACACACAGACGAATGCCTACCAGCAGGCCTTGGCCAACCTGGCCGCGGCCGAGGCCAATGTCCGCCGCCTCGAGCAGTTGGAGTCGTTCAAGCACGTATACGCTCCATTCGCGGGTGTTCTGATCAAACGCAACGTCGATCCCGGTGCGCTCATCAACGCAGGATCGGCAGGTGTGGAGCTGTTCATTCTCGCCCGGGTCGATCCCTTGCGCGTCTTCGTCAACGTGCCGCAAGCCTATTCGCCGGCGATCAAGGATGGAATGCCGGCCTACATCACGCTGCCGGAGATTTCCGGTCAGAAGTTCCGAGGCACCGTGACGCGCACCGCCCAGGCGATTGATCCGGCAACCCGAACCTTGCTCACCGAAGTCGACGTTCCCAACAAGGACGGCCGCCTGCTACGCGGCTCCTTCGGCGAGGTGCATTTTGCGCCCAAGATCAACGCCGAAAAAGTTACAGTTCCGGTGAACGCCATGCTCTTCCGCCAGGAGGGCCCACGCCTGGCGATCGTTGGAGCCGACAATAAGGTGCAATTGCGGCCCATCACGATCGGCCACGACTACGGTACCACGCTGGAGGTTTTGGGCGGCGTGAGCCTTGAGGACCGCATCATCATTAATCCCGCCGACTCCCTGGAAGATGGTCAGATGGTCAACGTCGCCCCTGAAAACCAGGCAGGGAATCATTCATGAAGTGGTCGGCCGCGGCAGCGCTATCAGCGGTCGTGTGCCTTTCCGGATGCTCGGTCGGGCCGAAGTATCAGCGCCCGCCGATGCCATCCCCTCCGGCATGGAAGACCGAAGCGCCTTGGCGCGAGGCCGCGCCCAAGGATGCCATTCCCAAGGGAGCCTGGTGGGAAGTTTTCCACGACGACGAATTGAACGGCTACGAGCAGCAACTCCTGGCCGCGAACCAGTCGCTCGCCGCCGCCCGGGATCGCCTTGATGAAGCTCGTTCGCTGGCGCGCGTGGCCTCGGCCGGATTGTTCCCGATAGCCACCGTGGACCCCGGCGCCTCGCGTAATCGGTACTCCGGCAATCGGCCCTTAACTCTTACGCCCGGTTCTGCGCTCTCGCAAAGCGCGTACCAGATTCCGTTCGCCGTGAACTACGAGGTGGATCTGTTCGGTCGGGCCAGGAAGAACCTCCAGGCAGCTAACGCCAGCCTGCAAGGTACCGCGGCCGATCTGCAAAACGTGCAACTGGTCTTGACCGCGGAACTCGCCGCTGACTACTTCAACCTGGGCGAACTCGATTCCGAAACTCAGGTGGTCCAGGAGTCAGTCAAGATTCAGCAGGAAGGCCTGGTCCTGGTAAACCATCGCCATGAAGGCGGCGTAGCCTCGGGGTTGGACCTGGCGCAACAACAAACCCTGCTCGATTCCACTCAAACGCAACTTTATTTGCTGCAGCAGCAGCGCGCGCAGTTCGAGCATGCCATCGCGGTGCTCACCGGAAATGCGGCGTCAACATTCAGCGTGCCGGTCGCGCCATTGCGCGCCACTCCACCGCCAGTTCCCCTGGGAATGCCCTCCGACTTACTGGAGCGACGCCCAGACGTCGCCACCGCCGAACGAGCCATGGCCCAGGAGAACGCGTTGGTCGGAGTCGCCAAGAATTCGTTCTATCCCCAATTGACCATTTTCGGCGCGGGCGGTTTCCAAAGCACCAGCCTGGGTTCGCTGATCACCACACCCAGTGCGTTCTGGTCTCTTGGGGGAGATCTTTTGCAGCCCATCTTCAACGGGGGACGGAATCGTGCCAATCTGGCCGCCACCAAATCGGCCTACGACGAATCGGTAGCCAACTATCGCGAGTCCGTGCTGACTGCGTTCCAGCAAGTCGAAGATGGCTTGTCCGGTCTAAATTCCTTGTCGCAGGCCGCCGGAAGCCAGACCGCCGCGGTCACGGACGCGCGCCGTGCCTTGGAGATCGCGAACAACCGCTATGTTGGCGGCCTCACTACGTTCCTCGACGTCATCACCGCGCAATCTGTGCTGCTGACCAACGAGCGCCTATCCACTCAATTGCTGGGCCAGCAAATGGTGGCGTCGGTTTACCTGGTGAAAGCATTGGGCGGAGGCTGGGATGCGTCCGCGATTCAGTCTGAGCAGGTTCATCCGAAGGCAGGGCAAGCACTTCAGCAGTAATGCCGCTGCCAATTGGGCCAAAATTCCCCCGATCAATCGGGACACTGTGGTCACAAGAATCAGATGGACCAAGGTAACCTCCAGCCGCCCAATTGTGGCGATACCATGATCAGAGCGGCCGTCGCGCCCAGCGGAGACTCTTCTCATGCGTAAATTACGAAGGCTTTTGTTGTTGCTTGCAGTAGGCGCGTTGGGCGCCGGCATCGCGGGATATGGTCAGGACGATTCGCCATCTCTGGGAGATGTTGCGCGCCAGTCGCGTCTACAAAAACAGCAGAAGGACGCCCAGACCAAGGAGGGAACGGCCGCGAAAGATGCCAAAAGTGCCCCCAGCAAAGACACTCCGGTCAAAGTCGCATCTGCAAAGGACGCCCAGAGCAAAACGCCCAAGAAGATTGTTACCAACGACGAAATCCCGGAGCACATTGGTCCGACCTCGACTTTGCCCGCCAAGAGCAAGACTCCGGGCGCGTACACCCCTCCACCGAACTACGGCGACGGAAAGGTGCCGCCCGAGTACTGGAAAAGCCAGATTCAGGCGCAAAAGGCCGCCATCGCTTCGTTGCAGAGCCAGATCAGCAACCTAGCGGCGTCGATTCAATATGCCGGGGCCAACTGTGTTTCCAACTGCGTGGAGTGGAACGAGGAGCAGCAGCGGAAGCAGCAGGAACTGGAATCCATGAAGTCGCAGTTGGAAGGGATGCAAAACCAGCTCGAAGACATGCAAGACATGGCCCGGAAACAGGGCTACGGCACCGCGGTTTACGATCCGTAGAACGTGGGATACAGACAAACGAAACGCCGCCTGCGTAGACTGAGAGGCGGCGTTTTTCTTCGCAAGTGAAACGTAGCGATTCGCTCTACTTTGGCGGGTACGGATTCGGATATTTCAGCACCGTCGCCAAATCAATTCCGCGAATGAAGCCAGCCGAGTGATAGAGCAGCCCCCAGGAATCGATGGTGGAATTATCCGGAAAAATGCAGGCCTCGAGCAGTTGATCGATCCCGCCCTTGGAGACCCACGCGCCACCGGCAAAGTCAGTGGCACCGATCTCAGCCCCGCCGAGCTGTGAGCAGTAAAAAGAAGCCGGGTTGCCATTTCCCTGGCCGTTCCATTTCACCTCCGCGTAGTAGGCCAGCGCCGCCAGCGTCGGTTTTTTCGTGGTCAGCGTTTCCAGCGACAGATGAATCCGCGAGCTGTCCGAAGCTGTGTATTGGCAAAATCGCTCGACTCCGGCGAGCCACAGCCAGGTTGAGGGGTCGTTATTCGTGCCGTAAACCGCGTGGCGCAACTCCACGACCCCACCCGTGGCCTTGCAGTAGGCTCTTGCATCGTCGTCATCGTCCCGCTCGTGTTTTCGATTCGTGTCTTGGCCAATTGCATGCAACGCAGCTCCGAAGAGAAGCAGAATCGTCGCCGCTCTTAGAACTCTTCTCATTTTGTGCATGAACTCCCCCTGCTTTTGTGTTGTAAGCCAGAGGCGAGTCTACTATGGCACTCTCTTCGCCGGGCCGACATTCAGACGAGTGAGCTTATCTAGGTGAATCTAGTGCGACCAGTAGCCACAATTAGTCGCATTCCGCGGGAACATTTCGGAGACCTCATTCCCCCATTCCCCAAAACCGCCTGACCGTGCGAAATTAGTATGTGCCTCTAGTGGTTCGTCCATCCCCCATTCACTCGGTCGGCGTGTACACCACGACTCCGATCCGCAAGGGCGCCCGCGTGGTCGAGTACAGCGGGCCGCGCATCACCCCCGAAGAAGCCGACCGCCTTTACGACGGCGCCACCCGCACCTATTTGTACGGGTTGGATGACGGCAAGACCGTGATCGACGGCGAGGGTCTGGGTGCTTACCTGAATCACTCCTGCGATCCCAACTGCGAAGTGGACGAGATCAAAGGCCGGGTCTGGATCCTCGCCTTGCGCGACATTGCCGCCGGCGAAGAACTCGTCTGGGACTACAACCTCTACGACGACGAAGATCCCGCCCCCTGCTTCTGCGGCTCGCCGAAGTGTCGCGGCACGATGTATTCGCGGGAATGGATGGCCAAGATGCGCCGCCGGGAAGCGCGTAAAAAGAAACGAGAGGCGCAGGCCGCCAGGAACGGAAAAACTGCCAAGAATCCCAGCGTCAGTACTTCAAGGTTCCAGCCGCGTGGCGGCGATATTGATTAGCCCAGGGGGCAAGCACTGGGTAGCCAAGGGAGAAGCAAGCGAATCCAGTCAGGGACGACACTCGAGCAGCGCCTCCTTATCGATGCTCCGGCGCCTTCCCGTGCTCGCGCCACCCCTCAATAATCAGATACAGCACCGGAATGAAGAACAAATTCAGCACCGTCGACATGATCATCCCGCCAAACACGGTCGTGCCCACCGAGTGCCGCCCGTTCTCCCCCGCACCCGTTGCAACCACCAGCGGCACTACGCCAAGAATGAACGCCAGCGACGTCATCAGAATGGGGCGCAGACGTATCGTCGCCGCCTGCACCGCCGACTCCACCAGCGGCACCCCGCGCTCGCGCAGTTGTTCCGCAAATTCCACGATCAGAATAGCGTTCTTGCTCGACAGCCCGACCAGCATCACGAGTCCGACCTGGCAGAACACGTCATTCTGCAACCCGCGGATCCACTGCGCCCCCAGCGCCCCCAGCAGCGCCATCGGCACCGCCAGTAATACGATAAAGGGAAGCACAAAGCTCTCATACTGGGCCGAAAGCGTGAGATACACCACCAGCGTCCCTAGCCCGAAGAGGACTAGCGACGTCCCACCGGCCTGTAATTCCTCCAGCGACAGACCGGTCCAACTGTAAGAAAATCCCTGAGGCATCTTCGAAGCCAGTTGTTCCATGGCCGCGATCGCCTGGCCGGAGCTGTAACCTGGTTTGGGCGAACCGTCGATTTCTGCCGACCGGAACAGGTTGTAGTGGCTAATTACTTGCGGAGTCGTAGTCTGCGTGATGCTGATCAGGTTATCGAGCGGCACCATCGCGCCGGTGTCGGCGCGCACGTAGAACTCCTTCATGTCCTTTGCTTCCGATCGAAACTGCTTGTCCGCCTGCACATAAACGCGATACGACCGGTTGTTGAAATCGAAGTCATTCACATATGCCGAACCCATGTACACGCCCAGCGTGTCGGTAATCTGCGAGAGCGGCACTCGCAGGCTCTTCGCCTTCTCGCGGTCAATCGTTACCAGATACTGCGGGTCATTCGCGGTAAACGGAGTATAGAGCCCGACAATTTCTTTGCGCGCGGCCGACTGCCGCATCAGTCCTTGCGTTGCCCCCGCCAGTTCCTCGAGCCTGTGAGCGGCCTGGTCTTGCACGACGAACTGGAAGCCTCCGAATTGTCCCAGCCCCTGGATAGCCGGCGGCAACGTGGCAAACACGATGGCTCCCGATACCCCAAACAGCCGCGGACGAACGCGGTTCACAATCGCCGACGCCGTGTGCTCCTCCCCTTTGCGCTGCCCGTACGGTTTCAGCGGCACGAAGATGAGTCCCTGGTTTGCCGCCGATCCCGAAAAACTGAAGCCGGCCACGGAAAAAGTCCCTTCCGATTCGGGCACGCCCGCCAACAAGCCGGATACCTGATTGCCGATCGCCTTGGTATATTCCAGCGACGCTCCTGACGGCGCTTGAATGACGATGATGAAATATCCCTGATCTTCGTCAGGCAAGAATCCTGTCGGCACGCGCAGGAACACAAAATAAGTGAGCCCCAGGCCGGCGAAAAACAGCACCGCCATTGCCAGTTTGTAGTCCAGCACGTGATGCAGCAGGCGACGGTACCCACGGGTGAGGGCAGCGACGACAACGTCAAACTTTTGCAGCCACCACCACTTTTGTCGGTGGGAGTCTCGCAGAAAAATCGCCGCCAGCACCGGAGCCAGAGTGAGCGCGTTGAAGGCGGAAATGGCAATGGAAAATGCGATGGTCAGCGCGAACTGGCGAAACAGAATGCCGGTCGTCCCGGGAAAGAACGCAACGGGCACAAACACGGCGACCAGCACCAGCGAGGTGGCGATGACGGCGCTGGTGATCTCGGCGGTGGCTGCCGCCGCCGCTTTGTGGGAATCGTGTTCGCCTTCCGCCATGTGGCGCTCAATGTTTTCAATCACGACGATAGCGTCATCGACGACCAGGCCGGTGGCGAGAGTGATGCCGAACAACGTCAGCGTGTTGATGGAGAAGCCGAGTAACTTCACAAAGATGAAGGTGCCGATTAGCGAAACCGGGGTGGCGATAAAGTGAATCATCGTCGTTCTCCAGTCGCCGAGGAAGATAAAGATCACCAGGATGACCAGCAGGATCGCCGAACCCACCGTGTAGATGACGTCGCGGATGGATTCGCCCACCGCATCCGTGGTGTCGAACGCCAGCTTGTAATGCAACCCCGGCGGGAAACTCTTCGAAAGCCGCTCCAGTTCCGCGATTGCGAGCCGATCGACATCGAGCGCGTTGGCGGTGGAGAGTTGCGTCACGCCGAGTCCGACCGCATCCTGGCCGTTGAATTGCAGATCGGTTGCGTAGTCTTCCGCGCCCAGTTCGGCGTGACCCACATCTTTCAGGCGGACCAGAGTGCCGTCGGAGTTGGTTTTCAGAATGATGTTGTCGAACTGCGCCGGCTCGCTCAACCGCCCAACTGCCCGTACGCTGACCTGGTATTGTCGTCCCTCGATCGCCGGCTGCTGCCCCACCTGTCCGGCCGCGACTTCCACGTTTTGTTCCGAGAGCGCGCTCACCACATCGGGCGCTGTCAGAGCCCGTCCTGCCATCCGCACCGGGTCCAGCCACAGGCGCATCGAGTACTTGCGCTCGCCGAAGATGATCACGTCGGCCACGCCCGGGATGCGCTTCAGCGCGTCCTTGACGTAGACGTCGAGGTAATTGCTCATGAACAGGGTGGGGTATTTGTTGTTGTCGGAGATCACGGCCGCGCCGAAAACGAAGTTCTGCGAGGTCTTCGTCGTGGTGATGCCCACAGCCTTCACCGCGCCGGGCAGCCGCCCCTGCGCCGTGTTCACCCGATTTTGAATGTCGACCGTGGCCAAGTCGGGATTGCGCGTCAGATCAAAGGTCACGATCACGCTGCTGGTCCCATCGTTGCCGCTGGTGGAAGTGATGTACTTCATCCCCTCCGCGCCGTTGATCTGCTGTTCGAGGGGGATCGTGACCGCGCTCTCCACCGTCTGCGCGCTCGCACCAATGTAGAAGCTCGATACCCCGACCTGCGGTGGGGCGAGATTGGGAAACTGTGCGATCGGCAGCGTGGGTATCACAGCCGTGCCACCCAGTATGATCAGCAGCGCGCACACCGAGGCAAAGACAGGGCGCCGGATGAAAAAGTTAACAAACATGAGAAAGTCCGCCTCTCAACTGCAGAGTGCCCGTGGGTCTGTGCCCCACCGAAGAGGAAGGAAATCGTGGCTGCCCAATTTCTCGCGCGTTGTTGGCGCGAGAAGTGGGGATTTCCGGCAAACTGGAAGCACTCAATCCTTTTCTTGAAGACATGCGAGAACCGAAAGAGGGCAGCCGCTAACTCTGCGGAATGACCGGCGCCCCGTCCAGCAGAAATTGCGTCCCGGAAACGATCACCTTGTCGCCCGGCTTGATTCCGTCCTGCACTTCGAAATCGTTGCCCACGGTCTGTCCGATCTTGAGAGGCTTCTGGCGCGCTACGAACGACCCGCCCTTCTGCGGTTCGGCTACAAACGCGAAATACTGGCCCGCCAGCCGCGACACAGCGAGGATCGGCACCTGCGGGTTCTGGTGGGTCCCAAACACGACGCGCGCGCGCACAAACTGCGATTGCCGAAGTGCATCGTTGCCGTTGGCAATTCGCGCCTTCACCAGCACCGTCTGCGTCGCATTGTCCACCTGGGGAGAGATGAAGCTCACGCGCGTCTCCGCCAGTACTTTGCCGTTGCTGTCGATCACCTGCACTGGCAGGTTCATCTTCAACTGCGAGGAATGCTCGATCGGCACGTAGACGTAGGCTTCTAGACTGCCGGGTTGATCGACGGTCGTCAGTGGCGTCGCGGTGGTCACGCGGTCGCCCACACGCACCGGAATATCTCCCACGATCCCGCTCCGGGGAGCGACGACCCTGAAGTAGTGCAACTGGACTTCCTGCTCTCGGACCTGCGCATCGAGCGCGTCCATCTGTGCCTGGGCCGCGTCCAGCGCGGCCTTCGCCTGGTCCAGATCCTGCTTGCTGACCACGCCAGCTGCGAAAAGCCCCTGGCTGCGATCGTACTGCTGCTTGGCCCAGCTCAGATTTGCCTGTTGCGCCGCTCGTGCGCTCTCCTGGCTCTTGACCGTCGCCTGCTGCTTGAGGGGATCAATTTCCACCAAAGCGGCCCCGGCCTGAACCCGGTCGCCCGAATGCACAAAGATTTGCGTGATCTGGCCCTCGACCTGCGGCATAATCACGGCGGAGTCGCGCGATTTCACCGTAGCCACATAGTCGGTGGAGTCATTAATCGCAATGGCCCGCGCCTCCATCACCTTGACCGGCATGGCGGGAAATCCACCTGCCTGCGGATTCCGCGCCGGATTGGCAGAGCACCCTATCCCGCTGGCCACCAGAACCGCGCACAAAACATCTCTCGCGGCGTGCCTTCGATATTTGTTCTCCATGATTCCGTGAGTTGCCATCGCCTTCCATGAATATGACGACCCATTACTTTACCCCTACCCGACGCAAAGGGAAAGCCAGCCTTATCGTTTTTGCGCGGAACAAAACGACCGGTCACAGGCTCCTGCCGTGTGCGCCTATTGGCTGGAGTTCTTACCGCACGTATCATCTCATCCCACGATCATCTTCCCCAGAATCTCCTTCAAAATTTTCGTCGTCACCGTCGCCGTCATCCCTGCAAGGTCCTGAACAGGGTTATATTCCACAATATCGGCGCCCACGATTTCTCCCCTGATCGCGTGCAGATGGGCGATCACTTCCCGCACCGACATCCCTCCCGATTCGCGATGGGATACTCCCGGCGCAAACGCCGGATCAAGCACATCCATGTCGAACGAGATGTACACCGGCCCCGCCGCCTTCAACCTGTCATACGCCGGCAACGCCCGCATCTCCACCACTTCGACACCAAATCGATGCGCCTGTTCCCTCTGATGCCGGTTCATCGTCCGAATCCCAACCTGCACCAGTCGCTTCACCAGCCGCGCCTCCATAATCCGGGCAAACGGACACGCATGCGACAGCCGGTTCCCCTCGAACTCGTCATACAGGTCGGGATGCGCGTCGAAATGAAAAATCGTCAGATCTTCATACTTCTGCGCAAACGCCTTTATCACCGGATACGTGATGGAGTGATCCCCGCCCAGTACTACCGGCCGTGCGCCCGGCTCCAGGATCTTTGCCACACCCGCCTGAATGCCTGAGAACGCGTCCTGATCGTCGAAAGCGAGCTCGCCCGCGTCTTCGTAAGCTCCGTCCCCGCCAAGATCTACCCCGGTTTCCGTCCAGTGGTTCGAAGCGCTGCAACCGAGAGCCTCCCGGATCATGGGAGGCGCCGCGCCCGCTCCCCTCAGATATGAGGAGCAAGAATCAAAACCGATCCCCAGCAGTGTTGGCGTGCCCGCATTCACAGTTGTTAGGCCTCGTCCGAGAAATCATAAACGGGAATGCACAAGATCGTCTTATTCTGTTTGCCCTTGTTGCAAACCTTGTAGCCTTGTGCCGGGTGCCCCATTTCTCGCGCGTTCTCTGCCCGAGAAGTGGGATCCCTGGAAGAGGACCACACTGTGATGGCATGTGTGGAGCGGGCACTCATGCCCGCTTGCCCGCAGCACCAATAAAGCTAGTGAGCAGTGGGTACTGTCCCCGAGCGTCCAAAGAGCCAAACCGCCCACGAATCCTGCGCACCTTGCCTCTCATCCTTTATGCTAGTAGCTGCATTCTTATGACTCCGAAATCCGAGACTTCTAACGGCGGCTCCGGCGCCGCTCTTGCAGAAACCACTAATGGTTCCAGCCCTGAACGCGAGCGCGTCTTCAGCGCCTATCGCCAGTGGGGATACCTCGAAGGCGATCTCGACCCGCTCGGCTTCCTCCGTCCCCGGGAAGCCCCTGAACTCGAGCACGACGGCGCGTACGCCCGCGAAGCCCGCGCCATTTATTCCTCGACTGTCGGCGTTGAGATCAACCATATCTACGCCCCCGAGCGTCGCCGCTGGATCTACGAACGCATGGAATCGGAACCGCCCGAGGAAGACCAGAGGCGCACCCTCGACCTGCTCACCCGCGCCGACATCTTCGAGCAGGTTATGCAGCAGCGCTATTTGGGCAGCAAGCGCTTCTCGCTCGAAGGCGTCACGGCTCTCATCCCCCTGGTTGACGAAGTTCTAGAGTCGGGCTCCCGTCTCGGCGCCATCGAGTTGGTTATGGGCATGAGCCATCGCGGACGCCTCAACGTGATGGCTCACGTGGCCCGGCGGCCTGCTGAGGAAATCTTCGCCGGATTCGAAGATGTCGACCCCCGCAGCGTTCTCGGTTCTGGCGACGTGAAGTACCACATGGGCGCCACCGGCGAATACACGACGCGTAGCGGTGGCAAGGTTCATATTCATCTGGTCTCGAACCCGAGCCATCTCGAAGCCGTCGATCCCGTTACGGTAGGCCGGACTCGCGCTAAGCAAGACCGAACCCCCGAAGGCGGACGAGAAAAATATCTCCCGCTACTCGTCCACGGCGATGCCGCATTCGCCGGACAAGGCATTCTCGCTGAGACCATGAACTACGCCGACCTCCCGGGATACACCGTCGGCGGCACGATCCACGTCGTGGTCAACAACCTGCTCGGATTTACCACGAGCTACGTCGAAGAGCACTCCACACGTTTCGCCGCCTGCATCGCCCGGCGTCAGTCGATCCCCATCTTCCACGTCAACGGCGAAGATGTCGACGCCGTCGTCCGCGTGGCCCGCATCGCTACTGAGTACCGATATAAGTTCGGCACCGACGTGGTCATCGATCTGATCGGCTACCGCCGTCACGGCCATAGCGAAGTCGACGATCCCACCATCACGCAGCCGCTGCTCTACAAAAAGATCAAAGAGCATCCGCCGCTGTGGGAAATCTACGCCGACGATATCGGAGCCTCCGACGCCCAGGCACGAGCCGAAGCGATCAAAGCCGAGTTTGAAGCCGCCCAGAAGAAGGCCGGCAGCATTCGGCACAAACCGACTCTGCGCGACCTCCCCAAATACTGGGGCAAATATTTCGGTGGCCTCCACCGCCCCGAATACGAAGTCGAAACCGGCTTGTCGTCCGACCAACTCTCGGAACTTACGAGTCGCCTCACCACCTATCCCGACGGCTTCCACATTCACCCCAAGGTGAAGAAACTCCTCGAACAGCGCGCCGAGATGGGATCGGGTAAGCGCGCTGTCGACTACGGCATGGCCGAGGCCCTGGCCTTCGCCAGCCTGGTGAAAACGGGCATCCACGTGCGCTTCAGCGGGCAGGATTCCCGCCGGGGTACTTTCAACCAACGCCACTCCGTTCTCGTGGATATCGAAAACGAGAACGAATACGTGCCTCTGGAAAACATCGTTCCCAATCAGGCCCGCTGCGAGATCTACAACTCCACGCTCTCCGAAGCCGGAGTCCTGGGCTTTGAATACGGCTACAGCCGCGACTACCCCGAATCGCTGGTCCTGTGGGAGGCCCAGTTCGGCGACTTCGTCAACGTTGCGCAGGCCATCATCGACCAGTTCATCAGCGCGGGCGAAGCCAAGTGGAACCTGCTCTCCGGCGTGGTCATGCTGCTGCCTCATGGCTACGAAGGCCAGGGACCGGAACATTCCAGCGCCCGTATCGAGCGCTTCATCCAGCTCGCCGCCAAACACAACATCCAGATCGCCCAGCCGTCCAATGCCGCGCAGTATTTCCACCTCCTGCGCCGCCAGGCCCTGCGCCACTGGCGCAAGCCGCTGGTCGTCTTCACGCCCAAGAGCATGCTGCGCCATCCCGACGCGAGTTCGCCCATCGAAGATTTCACCCACAAGAATTTTCTGAATGTCATTCCCGACGCAGAAGTTGGCGAAGCCGACCGCATCCTGATCTGCACCGGAAAAATCGGCCACGAACTCCAGGCCGAGCGGAAGAAGAGAAAAGACACCAGCACCGCGATCGTCTTCCTGGAACAGCTTTATCCGTTCCCCGAGCAGGAGGTCGTCGCCGAATTCGACCGTCACGGCAAGAACGCTGACATCGTCTGGGTGCAGGAAGAGCCTGCCAACATGGGCGCCATGTTCAACATGCTCCCCCGCCTGAAACGAATCTCCGGCGACCGCCCGGTCCTGAGCGTAAAACGCAGCTCCGGCGCCAGCCCCGCAACGGGGAGCGCCAAAGCGCACGAGGTCGAGCAAAGGACCTTGCTGACTTTGGCCTTCACCACAAAAGGGTAGGAACAAATCGTCGGCGGCACGAGAGCATCTAGCAATAAGGGTTGTCATTCCGAACCGCGATAGCGGTGAGGAATCTGCCGTCCTGTCTGCCGCCGCGACTCAGGTGGGGACAGCCGCCTTCGGCTGTGCACCGAGCGCAGCCAGGCGGGTCTAGTCTGGCCGTTCCGTAACCGCCTTTTCACCTTTTCCCGGTAACTTAGCCTTAGCTCCTCCTCTACTCTCGCCCGTCAGCAACTCTTCCAAACTTCCGTACGCGTAAATTGTCGGAGCATGGTTTGCCATCAAGCCTCCTGTATCGGCCGTCGGACCATAGTTGCTGTGTACCTCCCGCCCCAGCATGCGCAGCATCGCCATCAACTGACCGCGATGATGCGACGTATGCGTCATGCGCCTTACCATCACCCACGCCCGCGAGCGTTCCACATCAAAGAACTTCGTGTCCTCTTCCCACCATGACTCGGTCTTGGGCTGCAAGACCGCGAGCCGCTTCCCGCTGTCCTCCGCGTATCGCTGGATGAACCCCAATCGCGTCTCCAGCCTCGGCAACGGAGGTGCGCCAACATCAATTCCCAGCATGGTTCGAAACCACACGTCCTCGCTCACACACTGATGCACCATCTGCTCGAGCACACTGCGTCCGCGTGAATCTCCTTCCCTCGGGCGGATCGAAAGATCTTCATCTCTGAACTCGCTCCACACGCTAACCACCTTGACTCGTTCCGTGGCATAAGTTTCAACCAGCATTGCGTATCTCATAGCCTGCAAATGTTAACTCAATCGCGGAGATTCCTGGGTGCCCCATGTCTCGCGTCCTAGGCGAGACGTGGGGGAAGTCTGGCGGATGTTAATCTTACTCTCCGACCACCCCATGCCCCGCGATTCCCAACCTCTGCGCATCGCCATCGACACCGGCGGCACCTTCACCGACTGCGTCTGGATCGACCGCGGCCGCGTTCGCATGCTCAAAGTTTTTTCCACGCCCGCCGACCCCTCGCAGGCTATCGTAGATGCCCTCAACAAAATCGCGCCCCCCGGGAAATTCATCCTGCTGCACGGCACCACCGTCGGCACCAACACGCTGCTCGAACGCAAAGGCGCCCGCACCGCGCTCGTCACTACCGCTGGTTTCGAAGATGTCATCGAAATCGGGCGCCAGGCACGCCCCAAGCTCTACGACTTTTTCTTCGATCGCATCGAGCCGCTGGTCCCGAAAGAGCTCCGCTTTGGCGTGAATGAACGCACCGCCAGCGACGGCGAAGTCCTCGCCTCGCCCACCGCGGGAGACTTGCGCAATCTCGCCGAGCAGATCGCCGCCGCGAAGCCAGCATCGATCGCCATCTCTCTACTCTTCTCGTTCGCGAATCCGAACAGCGAACGTGAAGTCGCCAAGGGCCTAGCGCGGCTGGGAGCCCCGCTCTCCATCTCGCACCAAATCCTTCCCGAATTCCGCGAGTACGAACGCACCTCGACGGTAGTCATCAACGCTTACCTCCAGCCAGTAATGCAGGGCTACCTCGAAAACCTGGAGTCCCGGGCAAAAAGCGTCCGTAGAGACGTTGCTGGCAACGTCTCTCTCGCCAGCCGCACGAACGCCCGGAGCGCCCAAGCCCGCCGCATCTTCGTCATGCAATCCAGCGGAGGCATCACCGCTCTTTCCACCGCCGCCCGCGAGCCCGTCCGCACCGTCCTCTCCGGCCCGGCCGGAGGCGTTGTCGGTGCCGCAGCCACCGCCCGCGCCAGCGGATTCGATCGCATTATCGCCTTCGACATGGGAGGCACATCCACCGATGTCTCTCTCGTCGAGGGCACGATCACCACGGCGACCGACGCGCAGATCGCGGGCCTACCCATCAGCGTGCCCATGCTCGACATTCACACCGTCGGCGCCGGCGGAGGCTCGCTCGCCCGCTTCGACGCTGCTGGTGTTCTTCGCGTCGGCCCCGAATCCGCCGGCGCCGATCCCGGGCCCATCTGCTACGGCCGCGGCACGCAGCCCACCGTCACCGACGCGAACCTACTTCTCGGCCGGTTACAGCCCACCCGCTTTCTCGGTGGAGATTTCACTCTCGATCTCGAGCGTACTCGTCGTGTCACGCAAGAATGGCTGAAGAAACAGGGCTCAAATCTGGCTCTGGAAAAATTCGCCGCCGGAGTCGTCCGCGTGGTCAACGCCACCATGGAAAAAGCCATCCGCGTCGTCTCCATCGAGCGCGGTCGCGACCCGCGCCATTTCGCGCTAGTCGCTTTCGGCGGCGCCGGAGGACTGCACGCCTGCGCCCTCGCCGAGGCCCTCAGTATTCCGCATGTCATCATTCCTGCCCTACCCGGCGCACTCTCCGCCGTCGGAATCCTTTGCAGTGACGTGGTGAAAGATTACTCGCGCACGGTTCTGTGGCGTGTCTCAGGAAGAGTTCCTACCGTGCAATTGAAACGAGAGTTTGCAGGGTTAGAAAAAATTGCCGCCACGGATTTTCGCCACGAAGCCTGGCAAGGAAGAGCTCAACGCCACCGCAGCGTCGACATGCGGTACCGCGGCCAGGGCTACGAACTCAACATCCCGCTCACGAAGAACCTGCTGCGCGACTTCGAGCAAGAACATCTCCGCCGCTACGGCTACACACATCCAAATCGTGAAGTAGAAGTGGTAACCCTCCGCCTTCGTGCCGCGGTAAAGTCCCCGCAGCCCCGAATCGCCAGAGAGCATCTGGGAACGGGCACTTTTGCCCGTCCGGGCCGAGCGCAGCTCGGCTCGATTTCCTCATCAGGAAGCGCTGTCCTCTTCGATGGCAAGACTCTGTCCTCAACGATCTACTCCCGCGACGAACTCCGCCCCGACAGAAAATATTCCGGTCCCGCGATCATCACCGAATACAGCGCCACCACGGTCATCCCGCCCGGCAAGCGCTTTCACCTCGACGGCGCAGGAAATCTGCTGATCGTTATTTAACAACACTTCTTAGGTCGTGCCTCTTCTTCTGCCGCTTGTAGAAGCGTTGGAACTTGGCCCGGTTTCCGCACTTGGTCATGTCGCACCAGCGCCGCCGATGGTTCTTGCTGGTATCGAGAAACAGCCACAGGCAGGTCTTCGACGCGCACGCGCGCACGAACGCCAGTTGATCAGAAGCCAGCAGATCGGCCGCCGAGCGCGCGATCGGCCACAGCGGAGTTTCGAAGTCGTCAGGCACGGCGTCGAAGCGCCATTCAAAACTACCGTTCACCTGCACCAGGCGCGAGCGTTGCGCGGCTGCCTGCACGAACTGGTTGAAAGTCGCGAGCGCTGCCTGAAGTACAGGTTTCTTCTGCACCAGGGCCCAGAAGACTGCATACATCGCCTCTCGCAACTCGATTGCCGCGTTCAGCGCCTGCTGCGCAGCTTCCGGAGACCTCTGGCTCCGCTCGAACAAACGGTCTACCTGCGCCGGATTGAGGATGCCCGTGTCTTCGCCAAACCGTGCGAGGTCAAGGTAGCTCGCGAGCAGTTCCTTCGGTTCGGTGCTAAAACGGTCGTCCAGCGTGTTGAGGAAGTCGAGGCACAACGCACCGCCAACTAGGTCAAAGCGCGGTGGACGGCGTCGTCCGATTTTTCGGTTCGCTTTCATAGTCCCCAGGTTACGCAGTACCTTCATTATCTAACCATCAAAGTGTAATTGACAAGTTAGAGGCCAGAGGTTACGATGGATCTAACCGATGAAAGTAATATCAGAGGTTAGATTATGTTCTTCCAAGAACCGGCCCAAATGATGGCCCTGAATCGCAACCGCAGGCTGACAACTGAAAAGATGATTAACATAGGAGGCAGACCAGTGATTGTGCCCCAGCCGCGCCCATCTCCGACCGGCCACGACCGTGGCGAAACCATCAAAATGGCGCTGGCGTTCGCGGCGATCTATCTGGTTTGGGGCTCGACTTACCTGGCGATTCGCTACGCTGTCGAAACCATTCCGCCGCTCGTAACCGCTGGTGTTCGACACTCCATCGCTGGTGCAATCATGCTGGCATGGGCCTGGGCGCGCGGATTCCGTCCCAAACGCGAGCACTGGATTTCGGGACTCATCGTCGGCGCCCTGTTCTTCCTGGTGGGGCATGGGACGCTGCACTGGGCCGAGCAGTACGTGGGTTCGGGTCTGGCGGCACTGCTGATCGCGACCGAGCCAATGTTTATCCTCGTGCTCGCCTGGTCGATGGGCCAGCAGAGGATCAGCCGAATCGGCCTGCTGGGCCTGCTGGTGGGCGTGGTCGGCGTGGCTATCCTGATGGGCACTGAGCTGACAATGAAAGGATCAAGCTTAATCGGATTGCTCGCCGTGCTCATGGGTTCGCTCTCCTGGGCAACTGGAGTAGTGATCTCGCCGAAGGTGAAGCTACCCACCGATGCGCTGGGACGCACGGCGCTCCCCACGATCTGCGGAGCAGCGATGCTGTTGATCGCTGCTGGCATCACGGGTGAGTTCCGGAGTGTGCATTGGACGAGCATTTCGCTCAAGTCCGTCCTCGGTCTGGTGTATCTGATCGTCTTTGGATCGGTGGTGGCGTTCACGGCATATACCTGGCTGCTGCAGCGCTGCCCACCGGCACTGGTGGCGACTCATACCTATGCCAACCCTGTGGTTGCGGTGCTGCTGGGGTGGCTGCTGGCTTCCGAACAACTGACTGTACGGGTGACGATCGCGTCGGTAGCGATCCTGGGAGCCATCGTACTGATTCGCCGTGGTGAGAAGACAGCGGCACCAAGAACTTCTCAAGCAGCCACGTTGACCGCGGAGGCTGAGTTGCGCCCGGCAGTCCGGAGGGTGTCATGATCAGCCGGGTATGGCATGGATGGACAACGCGAGACAATGCCAACGCTTACGAGACGCTGTTACGGAGCGAAGTACTGCCGGGCATTCATCGAGTGCGCGGATTCAAGGGCGCGCACGTGCTGAGGCGGGACCTGAGGGATGAGGTAGAGTTCGTGACCATCACGTTGTTTGATTCGCTCGAGGCGGTGAAGCAGTTTGCTGGTGAAGACTATGAGGTTGCGGTCATCTTACCCGAGGCTCAGCGGCTTTTGTCTCGCTTCGACGCACGCTCGGCGCACTATGAAACGGTTTTCAGTCTCGAGTAGGACGCAATAGTTCCGCGAGATCATTCCAACCATCTCGACCTACGCAACAGACTCCCTTCTTTAGGCTTACCCGGGACTTCCGTCGTCAGCTATTATTTTGCTCCCCCCCAGCGCTGGCGTGTGGAGATCTGTCGGCGCTTCGCGCGCTTCTTCAACAATCATTCAGAAGGGCCAACGAGAGTTGGAACCGAAGGGCTTCGCGCTGCGTAATGCTACAAGGGAAACTTGTGTCGGGACGGGGTGACAACGAAATGGAGCATAGACTTGGGCCAACCGATCGCCAGTCGCGGGCCGACACCGTGCTGCTGCTGGGAATCGCGGGTGCGATCGCACTCGTCCACCTGGTAACCAACAACCGTTACGGCCTTCATCGCGATGAGCTGCAGACTTTGACCGATGCGCTGCACATGGACTGGGGTTTCGTGGCATATCCGCCGTTCACACCGTTTGTGGAGCGCGTCAGCCTGACGATCTTCGGACACTGGCTGGCGGGGTTGCGGCTGTTTTCGGTCATCGCGCAGGCCCTGGCGGTCGGGGTCACGGGGTTGATGGCACGGGAACTCGGGGGAGGCCGGCTGGCGCAGGCCACGGCTGCGCTGGCGGTTGCACTCGCGCCACTGCCACTGTTCGAGGGGACCGAGTTCCAGTACACGACCTTCGACTATTTGTGGTGGGTATCGATCGCGTATTTCGTGATTCGCCTGCTCAAGTCTGACAACCCACGCTGGTGCCTGGCGATTGGCGCGACTGTCGGCGTGGGACTGATGACCAAGTACACGATGGGCTTCTACGTGGCCGGGATCGTGGGCGGGCTGCTGCTGACCGAGGCCCGGCGCTTTCTGAAAAGCCAGTGGTTCTGGGCAGGGATGGCACTGGCGGTCGTGATCTGCCTGCCGAATCTGGTGTGGCAGGTGCGGCACGATTTCATTTCGCTGCATTTCCTCCAGCATATTCACAAGCGCGATGTAGGCCAGGGGCGAGCGCAGGGATTTGTGCGCGAGCAGTTCCGGATCTGTACGAATCTCTTTTCGGCGCCGCTGTGGATCGCGGGGTTGATCTTCTTTTTTCGCGACCGGCGCTACCGAATGCTGGGGTGGATGTACGTGATCCCTCTGGCGCTATTCATGGCGGGGAAGGGACGTTTTTATTACCTGGGAGCGGCGTATCCCATGCTGCTGGCTATGGGCGCGGTGGCTGGGGAACGCTGGGTTGCATCTTTGAAACCGGGCTGGCGGTGGGCCGTGGAGGGTGCGCTGTTCATCGGGATGGCGGCCTTTGGCTTGTATTTTATCGCCGTCATCATTCCCGTCGCGTCCGGCGGCCCGCTGAGGGAATTCGCGCTCAAGAATAACGGCGATCTGCGCGAGGAAATTGGCTGGGAGGATCTGGTCAAGGCGGTCGCGGCCGTTCGGGATTCATTGCCTGCCGCGCAGCGAGGAAATTTCCGTGTGGTGGTGGGAAACTACGGCGAGGCAGGCGCCATCGAGATTCTGGGCCCCGCGTACCAACTGCCAGCGCCGATCAGCCTGACCAACTCGGCGTGGTTGCGGGGATATCCAACGCCGCCGCCCGCGAATCTGATTGTTGTGGGGTGGTCACGCCAACAGGTGGACGAGGCGTTTACCGGGTGCAGGCTGGCGGGGCACAATGGTAATCCGTACGGTGTGGAGAATGAGGAGAGCAGGGACCATCAGGATATTTTTGTTTGTGGCGGGCCGCTGCAACCCTGGCCAAAGTTTTGGAAGGATCACCAGAGATTTGGATGAACAGCGGCGCTGACGGACGACTTCGCGATCGTTAATTGATATTCGTTCTGAGGATGGATTTTAACAGTGGCGTAACGACCGGATGCTAGGGTGATCGGCAATCGAAGCGATGGGCGCGGGACGCTTCAGAACCCAGACTAGAGGAGATTGCCGATGCTTGCCATGCTTTCGCGAAGTCAGAGACCTTGGAACTCACTGACCAGAGCACTCGCCGTGATTTCAGTGAGCGTCTTCGTTTTCACGATCCCAATCCTTGCGCAAAATAAGCCCCGCCAAGAACGGTTTTTCTGGCCTAGAAACCTGGTCGTCAGCCGCAGCGTGTACGACAATAATCCCAACAACGTGCAGGTCGGGCAAGTCCTTCCCCCGAATTGTGCGTCGACGACGGGCGGATGCGCTGCCAGCACGGGTGCTCCGTACGACGGAACCTACCCGCTCGTCTGGAACGACAACACTTACGATGGCAGCTTCGGCATCACTTCGAAAATCTATCTTGACCAGATGCTGCCGTTCGGTTTCGTGATTAACAGCCTTGAAGTGCCCAACAGTTCGGAGCGCGGCATTACCGCCGCGAGCGATCAGATGGTGACCAGTTTCAGTTCGAAATCGGAACTGGCACTCAATCTATCCAATGACGGCCGGTACGTGACATTTATGGGCTACGTCGCGCCCATCGACGCAATCGACCTATCGAATGCCAACACGCCGGGAGCGGTGGATCCGACCAATCCTGTGGGGGAAAACGTCATACGAGCGGTGGCGCAGGTCGACCGCTACGGCAAATTTCAGTTCACCGAAAGCAACGCCTATAGCGGCAACAATGGACGTGCAGCGATCCTGAACCACAGCCACGGCAGCAGTTTGATCTACACCTCCGGCAACGCGGGAAACGGCAGCAATCCTCAATCGGTAGGGATTATCCTTGGCGCGGGAACCCAGATCCTCAGCCCGGTGAATGCGCCCGAGAGCGCGCAGAATCCGGGCACGCCTACGCCGGTTGGCAGTTTCAACATCACGCAACTTGGGTATACGGCCGACAAGATCGGCAAGGATGACAATTTCCGCGGTCTCACGCTGTTCAACAACGTTCTCTACTATTCGAAGGGCAGCGGAGGGAACGGGGTGAACACCGTTTATTTCCTCGACACGACGGGTACCGCATGCCCGAATGGCGTCGGCCTGCCGTCTCCTGGGGCGACGTTGCCGACGGCGCCGCTCAGCTACGTTGCCGCCAACCTGCAAACCACGGGCCTTCCCAGCAACATGTGCATTCTTGCCGGGTTCCCTGCGATTCCGAACAAGTTCGCGACAACCACCGCCTATCCGTTTGGAATCTGGTTTGCCAACCCTACAACTCTTTATATTGCGGACGAAGGAGACGGCTACGCCGGCGGAACGGATCTGTTTACCCACGCCGCCGCTCAGACCACCGCTGGATTACAGAAGTGGGTTTTCAATTCCTCCACCAACTCCTGGAATCTGGCGTACACCTTGCAGACTGGGTTGAAGCTGGGACTGCCTTACACCGTTCGGGACTATCCAACCGGCAACAACCCGGTGACCGGTCTTCCCTGGACGCCAGCGACCGACGGCCTGCGAAACATTACGGGCGCTACAGGCGAGGGCTATGCTGCCATCTGGGGAATAACCTCAACCGTGAGCGGCAACGGCGATCAAGGCGCTGACCCCAATCAACTCGTGGTGGTGTTCGATTCGCTGAGCAACACGGACCCCACGGTCGGAATGAACGAGAGATTCTTCACTCTGCGCCAGGCTCGCTCCGGAGAAGTTTTGCGGGGAGTTTCGTTTACGCCGGGCACTGGAACTGACCGATAGCAACAGCGGCGGTTTCCGATTGGATCGATCTGCACGAACTTTCGGTGGCGGGAACCCTTCTGGTTCCCGCTTTTTTCATCTTCCCCAAGGAACTGGAAATGTCCCCACGGTTCTCCGCCATCAAGGCGAAGGCCCCACTTCTCGCAAAAGGCGCGAGAAATGGGCACCCTCGGATGCTTTGCCCACTTCAGCGAGCAATCGTGGCGCGGAGATCGGCGTGGTCCAATCTTCCGTGGAGTGACTACTGGCAGGTGAGCGTAAGGCGCCGCAGGGCGCCGTTCTGCCATCCTGTGCCATCGGTCGGGAGGTGGGTGAAGAACACGTAATAACTCTTCCCGACGATGTGCGGATCGGCGCCGAATCCTATTGCGGTGGGATACGGCGCAATCGGGCCAAAGTCGCCGAGAGAGACGGGCGCGGTCCAGTGAAGCGCGTCGATGGATTCTGCGTAGGAGAATGTGGTGTCGTTCGAGATGATCATCACATAGCGCTGCAGTGCGCGGTTGTAGTGGATATCGAGATAGCCCGAGTAGGCCGACTGCGGAATGAGGTCTGTCGAAGCGCCGCCGATCGCGGGTTGCAGGTGCCAGTTGCCTTCATAGAACTTTTCGAAGGGGACCGTGTGCGGGTGTTTCGATCCGAAAGCGGCTTCGAGGACGGAAGATGCCAGGGCGCGCGCAACGGAAACGTTCGTCGTCGTGGTGATGTGAAGCGTGCCGTTGGGGATCCAGTCGGGAAAATTAAAGATAGAAATACTTGCCATCGGGCGAGAGCACGAGCGGTCCGTCGCCGATTTCAAAGCCGTCGAGCCCGACCGCGCAGGACTGGTTCAGGCGAATGATCTCGCCGAGGTCGGTCCATGTCTGACCATTGTCCGCGGATGCAACCAGCCCGAGAGCCGCGTAGAGCGCGTCGTTGGGGAGTTCGCCGTGGTAGGTCGCCAGCAGGTTGCCGGCACCGGGCATGCCTTCAGGAACCTGATAAACCGGGCCTCCGCCCATGTAGCCATAGCTGGGATAGATGGGGTTCACGGCGGGATCGGGATTGGGCGAAACGCTGATGTCCTGTGGATCGCCCGAACCGAGCGGGTTGTCTAGCGTTCCCGTGGTAGTGACAAACGATCCGTACTTGTTGTTGCCGACCCAATGGCCGTGCCACATCTGGCGGGAGTGCGAGCCGCCATCGCTAGCGAAAAACTCGTAGCCCCTGTCTGTCTTGATTACGCCCATGGGTGTGTCGGGCCAGGCGAAGCCGTTCGCGGTATCGGTGGTCGGCGGCTCCGCCTTCTGACCGGCGTCGTATCTCTGTTTCGGAGATGCGACGACCCGGTTGTCGGTAACCTTCGGCGTGCAGAGCGGGGCGAGGGCAGGCTGTGCGTCTTGAGCGGAAACCAGGTGCGAGTAGAGCGCAAAACCATTACACACAATAAGAAGGCGGAGAGCGATGCGGAGTTTCGACGACATTTGGTTACCTCTCGTCTGGCAAAAACACGGTCTTCAGGCAAAAGTCGCGAGGGCGAGGGATTTTGATTCGGGGGCGAAGTCCTGTGGCGCTGCTAGGAAGCGGACATGAGTGTCCGCTCCCTATACACCGTCAGTGGTGTTGGTCGCGGCGGCGTAGGTAGTCGATGAACATTTGTTCGACGGGCTTGTCATAGGCCATGAGGACGTGGCGGACGGTGTGTCCACTGACGAAATGGCAGACTTCTTCGGCGAGATTTTTGGCGTGATCTCCCGCGCGTTCCAGCGACTGGGTCATGAAGATGACCTGCAGGCTGGCCTGGCGGTGAATGTTTTCGGGATTCTCGATGTGGCGCAGGAAGATTAGATTGCGGAGGCGGTCCATCTCGGCATCGGCGCGGAGGACGTCGATGGCCTTACCGATTTCGCGCTCGGAGAATGCTCCCCCGCAATCGGTCAGCATTTTTTCGAGGATGGTCGCCATTTGCGTGAGGTCGCGCGTGTCTTCGGAATCGATGCGGCCGCCGGCCGCTTGCGCACTGTTAGCAAAACTGAGCAGCAGATCGCCGATACGCTCCAGGCCGATCATGAATTTCATGCAGGCCAGGAGTTCGCGCGCCTCGGCGGGGCCGACTTCGGTGATGGCGGTGGTAACGCCGCTGTCAATCTCCATGTCAATGGTGTCGAGTTCGCGCTCGCGCTGGCGGAGGGAGTTGAGCAAAGAATTGGAGCCGGTGGCAATGCCTTCCGCCGCCGCTCCAGCGGCTTCCTTGGCGAGGCGGCAGGCTTCCACGGTGCGGCGCACGATGTAATGATGGGCCGGTTCGGGATTCGGGCTCTTGATTGCGGTACTCATAACGGCATCCGCCGGGCGAGAACGTGGGCGACGAGGCGGTGTTGCGGCCTTGTCGTCACGATTCCGCCGTTCCTGAGATGGGATGGCCAACGGCTAAGCATAATGCTTCTTGTGGATTTCGTGGTTAATAAGCTGTGAATTTTTGAGCTCATTTTTCGACATCCCTAGTAGACCCTAAGCGAAGGGAAGTGTGAACAGGAAAGTGGCGCCGTGGCCGAGTTCGCTCTCGGCGCGGATAGAGCCGCCATGGGCGCGCATGATGTGCTTGGCGATGGCAAGACCCAGGCCGGTGCCGCCCGATTCGCGAGAGCGGGCTTTGTCGACGCGGTAAAAGCGCTCGAAAAGCCGCGGCAGGTGTTCGGAGGAGATGCCGGCACCGAAATCTTCGACATAGAATTCGATGCCGCGCTGGGCCTGGCGCGCGCCGAGGATGATGCGGCCGCCGGCGCGTCCGTACTTCATTGCGTTGTCGATGAGATTGGAGAAAACCTGGTGGATGGCCTCGCGGTCGGCGAGCACTGGCGGCATGGCTTCCACCCTGCCGCTGCCCTTTCCGTCCTGGTTCTCATCGATATGCAAGTCCACATCATGACCGCGAGCGACGGCGCGGAAACTCTCTTCGGCATCGCGCAAGAGCTCGACAGGCGGGACGGGTTCGGTTTCGAATCGGGTCTCGCCCGACTCGACGCGGGCGAGAGTCAGCAGGTCTTCGGTCAGTCGCGACATGCGAGCCGCGTTCTTGCGAATGATTTCGAGGAACTCTCGCGTGGGGCCGGAGTTCTCCGGAGCGCTGTCGAGCAGAGTCTCGGAGTATCCCTGAATCGAGGTAAGAGGCGTGCGGAGTTCGTGAGAGACGTTGGCGATGAAATCTCGGCGCGTTTTTTCGACGCGCTCGGTCTCGGTGAGGTCGCGAAGCACAGCGACCACGCCCCCGTCGGGCAGTGGGGCTGCCGTCACGTCGAAGGCCCGGCCGGGAACGATGGAGGTGGCGCGGGCGGTCTTGACCTCTTTTGTGGAGGTCGCGGCCTTGACGGTGGCCAGGAAATCGGGATCGCGAATGGTCTCAACCACCGGCGCATGGAGGCGCGTCCGCTGCGGAACCAGGCGGTCCATGGGTTGATTGGCCCACTGTACCAGGCCATCGGAGCTGACGGCGATGACGGCGTCCTGCATGCTGTTGAGTAGAGTTTCGAGCTGGCGCTGGCTGGAGCGCACGGCGGCAAAACTGCGCTCGACCTGTCCCGCGGTTTTGTCGATGGCGGCGGCCACCCGGCCAATCTCATCGACGGAGTGATCGTCGAGGCGCGCTCGCAGATCGCCGCGCTCGATGCGGACGGCAACGTCGACAATGCGCTCAAGGCGACGGGAAGTCCAGATGGAAGCCATGGCCGCCACGATTAGAGCGATCAAGAACGCCAGAGCCGCTCCCCAGAACATACGGCGGCGGACTTGGGCCTGAACCGCTTCGATGTCGGAAAGTGGGTAGGCGAGGCGCACGGCGCCTCCAGAAACGGGGGCGGCCACGTAGAGAAACGGGATCCCCAGCGCCGCGCTGCGACGTTCGTTGGAGCCCGTCTTACCGGCGAGGGCGGAGGCGAATTCCGTGCGAGTGGCGTGGTTCTCCATGCTGGAGGGATTGGCTTCAGAGTCGGCGAGGACCTTGCCGGAGGCGTCGATGATGGTGGCGCGGGCGCCGGCCGCCTGACCTTCCTGAGTGGCGATTTCGGCGAGGGAGTGGCTGCGGTCAGTTTCGACGCGGTGCGCGAACAGCAGCGTCTTCTGCGTGAGGTTGCGCTCGATTTCCGAGCGAAGAGAGCTTTCCCATGCGCTGCCCAGCATGATGTCCAAAATGCCCGCCGTGGCGCCGATTACGACCAGAAAGACGGCCAGCAGCTTGAAGAAAATCCGGTTCTTCACCATCTCCTCATTTGGGGGCTTCAAAGCGGTAGCCGGCGCCGCGGACGGTTTTGAGGTAGCGCGGATTTTCCGGGTCGGGCTCGATCTTTTCCCGGATGCGGCGGACATAGACGTCGACCGAGCGCGGAGTCACGTAGGCGGTGTCGCGCCAGACTGAGTCGAGAAGGTGGTCGCGGCTGAACACCCGTCCGCGGTGGCGGGCAAAATAGTCGAGCAGGCGGAACTCGGTCGCGGTTGTGGGAACGGCATTGCCGCGCACCGTGAGCGTCATGGCCGAGGGATCGATTTCGATGTCGCCGACTTTCATAGGACTGGGCGGCAGCGGTCGTTCAAAGCGGCGCAACACGGCCTTGACGCGAGCCACCAGTTCGCGCGGGCTGAAAGGCTTGGCGATGTAGTCATCGGCGCCCAGTTCGAGGCCGAGCACGCGGTCGGCTTCGCTGCTCTTGGCGGTCAGAAAAATTACGGGCACAGAGGCGAGGCCGGGCATCTGGCGCACGTTGCGGCACAACTCCAGTCCGTCCTTGCCGGGGACCATGATATCGAGCACGAACAGTGCCGGACGCTGGCGTTCGGCGTCAGAAAGAACGTTGGCGCCCGTGGGGTAGACGCGCACCGTGAAGCCCTCGTTTTCCAGGTGATGACGGACAAGGCGGGAAATGTCTGGATCGTCTTCCACCACGAATATGCTAGGTTTCACACGATTATTGTAGCGGAGGTGGTAGCGGCTACCTAGTGGTGAGTGGCGGGTTTTCTGGGCGTGGGCAAGAATTTTATCGGATTGTAACAATCAGGCTGGCAGGAAAATCCCCACCCTAACGTCGCAAATGACGCCACCTTAGGATGGGGCACCCAGTTTCGAATAGTCGCCTAGCCTTTGACAATCTTTTTGGCGGCGGCGTCCCATACCGCGACCGACTTGTTGAAGTAGGAGAAGTTCGCCAAGTGACAGCCGAGGGCGGCGTTGTTGCCGAAAACTTCATTCTCGGCGACCGGCTTCCGCGTCCGCACTGCGTTATAGAAGTTGGCCTGGTGATCGACGGTGTCGCTGTAGCCGGGAGGATTGGCGTAGGACTCGCCTTCCGTGTCAACAGCCGATTTCAGAGCTTCCGGCTGCGGATGCTCCTCGTGCCACTTCTGGAGATACTGGTCGCGTAGTGCTTTCGGCCAACCGAAGATCGAATAGCCTTCGGGCTCAGGACGTGTGTCCTGCGGCTTGTAGCTCAAGGTCGCGTCTTTGATGATCATCGTGCCCTTGGTGCCGTAGAAGCCGATGAACTCTCCACCATCGTTGTTCAGGTTGCAACGCAGAGTGACGCGGCAGGTCGGGTAATCGTAGAGAGTCTCGATGAGGTCAGGGAACTCGCGGCCATCTTTGAAGTGGAAAAGACCGCCGGAGGATTGTGCGCGCTGCGCGGGCTCGTTGATGCCGGTGATGAACTGGATGCCGGAGATCAGGTGAACGAAGAGGTCGCCACCCAGGCCCTCGCCGTAATCGGTGAAGCAGCGCCAGCGGAAGAAGCGGACTGGATCGAAGGGTTTCTTGGGAGCACCGGTGAGAAACGTGTTCCAATCGATGGTTTTTTCGCTGGCATCGGGCGGAATGGGATAGACCCAGGCGCCGCTGGGAGAGTTGCGGTCCCAGTAGGCGTTGATGGAGAAGACCTCGCCCAGTTTGCCGGAGTCGTAGATCTCTTTCGCTTTGGCGTAGAGGACCGAACTTACGCGCTGGCTTCCGATGGCCACCATGCGGTTATGTTTGTGGGCGGCTTCGACCATGGCGAATCCGTCTTCGACGAGGTGCGACATCGGCTTCTCGCAATAGACGTCTTTTCCGGCGGCGCAGGCATCTTCGAAGATGCGGCGGTGCTGGTGGTCCATGGTGGCGATGAGGACGGAGTCGACGTCTTTGCGGTCGAGAATGGTGCGATAGTCGCGGGTGGCCGGGACGCTGGGATTCTTGACGGCTTCCTGGGCGGCGGTGTGGCGGCTGTCATAAAGATCGCAGACGGCGACGCACTGAATGCCCGGGACGTTGAGCGAAGCCTCGAGGTGTTCGCACCCGCGAATGCCGGTGCCGATGGAGGCGAAGCGAACCGTGTCACTGGGCGCGACCGAACGCGGGGTGGCGGAGAGCACACGAGGTTGCAGGACAGTTTTGGCGACCGTGGTCGCGGCCAGGGCGCCAGAGCCGAGTTGAATGAATTTACGGCGAGACAGGGGATTTTTTGCCATGAGATTTTTTCCGCCTCGAAAATGTTTGAGATTGGGTCCGTGACAGCAGGTAACGCCGGCGCGGAAGGCTTCCGGGGAGGAATTATCCCACAGGGGCAGAGGAATTAGTAAAACGATTTTCTAGCGAGCCTGGAGAAATCGCAGTTCGGGCCATCTCTGCACAATCCGCTGCTGGAGACAGACCTGCGTCTGTGTATTCTGAGCGGTATAAGGAGACTGATCGCCAAGGTTCGGAACAGGTTCTCGGTTGACGAAACAACGCCGCTAGCTGTTCGCCCGTATTGAACGCCGAGAATTCCGCATAGTGGAGGAGGTCGTCGTTTGGTCGCAAAGGGATTTGTATTGGCCCAAGTTCTGCCCTGGCTGCCTCAAAGACACAGAAACGAGCACGCGTGTCGATGCCGATAAGGGCAGGTTAACGGGTTTTTATTTGATCGCAATCTAAACCGAACACGTCTCGGTAAACGGACCCATCGGCACTCGTTGCGCCAATCGTCAACAGCGCTGGGTTCGTTGGGATTCGGCACTGCTGACAATCACGTCGATCACCGCACTGTCTCTTGCGGCGTGGTTAGGATATCTAGTGAACGCAGGAGTCCGGGAATTTGGATGATTTTTTTGGTCGCGGCGGTGACACTCGCGCTAGTGAGTGATGGCCGAGCGGTAAGAATCAAAGGTCATGACAGCCTAGACAATCGCATTCGCATTTAGCAGTCGCGAGTATGCCCGAGAGTTCGCGCGGTTGAATCATCGTGTCGGGATAAGCGGGTTGCCGTCGTAACTTCTGCATACTAGTGATCGACGGGAAGTTCGTACCTGGCTTGTGGGGAGAAAACGGGCAGGAAAAAATTGAAAGGGCCGTGACATTGGTTATGCTCTAGCCGCCAGCTCCTGCGAGGGAGCTAACAGCGTGGAGGCATGTACCGTCACAGCCCCTTGATGCGATCACTGCTTTCGCAGTTCCAAACCCCAACTACCCCTCGCAGAGCCGTCGGTTTTTTCAGGTCTGGTCGCCCTGCGGGTCGCCCCGCCTGACTGATCACTCAGTCTACTTCGGGCCGGCTCAGTATTATTGTGCCAACCCTTTCGACCGTCGACGAAAGCAAAGTTAACAGAGCATTCACAAAAGTCAACGCAAAGTTTTGGTGCATTAGCTTCCGGCAAAGCTGTGCATAACGGAAAATGCAAATGGTTGTTGTTTCGAAAGTTACACTCAGGTGACTTCAATTCATCTCGCTTTTGCACAGGAGATTGCACAACCCTGCTGCCAACCGCAAAGCGATGAAAGGGAATCAAATAATCGTCTTGACGGCAGATCGAGATGGGCGCATCGTGCAGAGAGCAACAAAAATCGCAGTGATTGCAGAACTGGTGGCCTATGTGGACGGCGGTTGCCTGGGGAATCCTGGGCCGTCGGCTATTGGGGTGGTTATCGATGGCTGCGAGAGCGGCCCCATCCGGATCGCCAAATGGATCGGCCATCAGGATAACAATGTCGCCGAATACGCCGCGCTGATGGAAGCACTGCAGTGCGCAGTGTCCCTGAAAGCGTGCAAACTGCACGTCTATTCAGATTCCGAAGTGGTGGTGCGGCAGATGACGGGCGAGTATATCTGCCGCAGCCCGCGTCTGTATTCCCTGCACTGGACCTGCCGCAAACTGGCGCGCTCGCTGAAGTTTTCCATCTCCCACGTGCCGCGAGAGAAGAATGCCGAGGCCAACCGGCTGGCCCAGGCGGGGTTGCGGCGGCGAAAGTCCTAGAAAGCCCATCCGGACGACAAGTTAGCGGTCGAGACGTTAGGCAGCAATGTCCCTAGGATTGCACTTTTGGCTTAGCACTTCCGCGCACGGAATTTCTTGACACCGCGCGGGCGACGAGCGAGACTCGTCTTACTGCATCCTTTTCAATTCGTTGGAGCGAGCACGTCGCGGGCGGATGCGTTTTCGTCGCGACCCTTGTGTGGATGCCTGAGCACGCGCGCCATGGAATCTTTTTCCACCTTCGACGGGCTGTCGCCGGCGACTGGCAGTGAGACGGCCAGTGCGGCGAGTCTCGAGCCGAATACGCCGAATGCGGAGATGCAAATGCAGCGTGAGAGCTCAGACCGGACCTCGCAGGCCAGCATCTCGGCGGCGCTCGCCGCAGCTGATGCGGCCGCGCGCGGGGCAATGGCCTGCTTGCGTTTTCCCGGCGAAGTTGGCGGCCGTTCTCTCGGCGAGATGGCGGAGCGCGATCTGGACGCCGCCCTGCAGTTGCTCACCGACCGCGCGCAATACATCACTGGATCTACCGGGGCGGCCATTGCCTTGCGCCGCAACGGGGGCAATGAAATGCAGTGCCGCGCCAGTACGGGATCGAATGCTCCCGAGCTCGGTGCGCTGCTCTCGACCGAGTTCGGACTGTCCGGCGAAAGCGTACGCACCCGGCGCGTTCTTCGTTGTGACGATGCCGAGCGGGATGCGCGCGTTAATCAGGCAGTTTGCCGCGAAATGGGAATCGCCTCGGTGGTGGTCATGCCGGTGGTGCATGACGACGAAGTCCTGGGGGTATTTGAACTTTTTTCGGGGAAGGCAAAAGCGTTTGGCGAGCGCGACCTTACGGCCCTGAAGCGGCTGGGCGAGATGGTCGAGACAGCGGTCACGCTAGCCCGTACGGCGGAGGGAATTCCGGCGCAAATCGTGGCTGCCAAAACTGCCGTCGCCCAGGAACACTCTGATGATGCCAAGGACATTCTGGAAATGCCGGCCTCGGAGGCGGAGGTAGATGAAGTCGCGGCCGCGGAGCCCGCCGCGCCGCAGAAACTGGAAGCAACTGAGGTACTTGAGCCCAACGAAGTGCCGGAGGCATTGCCGAGCCTTGAGGTAAAGGCGCCGCTTAAGGCCATGGCAGTCGACGCAGGCCAAACACCGGAAGCCGTCGAGACTCAGGTGTCGGCATCGCAGCTGGACTCGACGTCGGCCGAGTCTGCCCCGATGGACCTTCAGCCCACGACTCCGCAACCCACAAATCGACCATCTGCGAATCCGGTGCCCGGGAAGAAGCCGCTCCTCTGGTCGGCTGCTTTGAACGTTAGGGGCGATGGCCAAAAGACGCCGCTAGGCGATCAAAGCCATGTTCCGCCTGCTTTTCGGGATCTTCGGAAATGCGAGGCTTGCGGCTTTCCGGTTTCGGCGGGGCGCGCGCTTTGCGTGGAGTGCGAAGAAAAGAAGTGGCGAGGACAGCTGAAGATGTCCCGCTCAATCTCGATTGCGACGGCATCCGGTGCGGCAACCGCTGTGGCTCCCGCCCGCGAGGTACCGGCCACCGAAGTGCGCAAACCGGTGGTGGCGCCGGCTTCTGCCGCGACGACCGAGGCCCGGCCTCTGAAGGAGCAGGCGGTCGCGCCAGCGGTTGAGTTAAAACCAGTCGGACAAAGAGAGCTGGCGGCGGCCGAGCCAGTCCAGGCTCCTTTGCCAGCAGTCCCGGAGCCGGCGCAGCCCCCAATTCCGACCCTAGTTTTGAGCGCGGGCCTCGAGCCTTCGCAGTCGTGGCTGGCCAGGAACAAGTACGTTTTCGCTGCCCTTCTGGTGGTTGCAGGGAGCATTGCGGCGATCCTGCTGCTGCGCTAGCACTTGATAGGCAATTCTGCCGGTTTTAGGCGCTTTCGGCGTCCTTCGGCGTCCCGAAAGCCTTGACAACACAGGCGACTCTGCTAAAGTTCAAAGCAGCATTGTGCTCGAAACTACCCCTCCAGGTGCCAAGATGAAGAATGTGTACGAAGTGTTGCGCCAAAAAGAAATGGAGCTTACCCGGTTGGAGAAAGAAGTAGAGGCGCTGCGTCTGGTTGCCCCCCTGCTTTCTGAAGAGAAAGAATCGCTGATGTCCGAACTGGGGAAGCCCGCCCTAGCTACTGCCGTCAACGGACCGCAGTCCCCCACGGCGCGGATTCCTGTGGCAACAGCATCCTCCCCAGCCATACCCGCTCCTCAGCCCGTGCGCGCTGCGGGATGGGAAGATACCGGCAAACGCTGGCCGTAGAGCGGTTCCACCTCTGTTTTGCACAGCTCGTCCCTTTCCAGCCCGGGATGCGTCCCGGGCTGGCGTGTTTTTGGCCACCTCCACCCCTTGCAGGGAGCTACCGACGGAGTACAATAAACGCCGTTTTTGCTGGGCGCACGTCTCGTGTCTCAGCCGGGAGGTTCTATGGCAGGCTTCTGTGTAAATTGTGGCACGCCTCTCACCGGAGCTTTTTGCAATAACTGCGGAGCTCGGGCAGTATCGCCGAGCCCGGCCTCGCCGGTTCAGCCTGCTGCGCAGCCGCCTGTGGTTCCGTACCCTGCGGTCCCCGTGACTCAAACCCCGCCTATTCCTCAAGTCGCGGCGCCTGCGAAGGGTTCGGGGCTCGGGAAAGTGCTGCTCATCGTTGGGGGGGTGTTGGTGCTGCTCTTCGTCATTGGAATCTCGGCGGCGATGTACGGCGTGTATTGGGTGAAGCACAAAGTCTCGTCTTACGCTTCTGCCGTAACGGGTGGACCCAGCGCTCCGATCAAAGTGGTGGAGAATGGCAATAGCTGCCGGTTGCTGTCGACGGCGGAGTTACAGAGAGTGCTGGGAGTGGCAATCGAGAAGAGTGCAGAGATCATGGAAAATTCCACGCCCGGATGCGCCTATTTCACAAATCAAGATGCCTTCAGCCAGTTGCAGCGGATGGCCGCCGAGCAAGCACGCCGGCAGACCGAAGAGGTGAACAATCGGCCCGGGCCCAAGCCGGACAATCTCCCGGCGCTCATGAAGGATGCCAATCAGTTGGAGGGGGTCGTCAAGACGCTGGCGATGACCCAGTCGGTCCAGGACGGGAAGGTGTTTTCCTTCACGGTGCAAAGCAACTTTGGGCAGGATAGCTGGTCAGGCATGCGCCTGACCGAATCGGCCGTGCCCGGCTTCGAAGAAGTTTCGGGGGTCGGAGACCACGCCATGATGGGTGCTTTTGGCCACGCCTTTTACATCCTCAAGGGGGACAAGATGATCTACATGGACATGACGACAGTCCCCGACGCGCGCACTCGCGGCGCGCAATTGGGAAGAAAGATCATGGCGAATTTCTAGCGCGGGTTCTGGTGGATGCGAAATTCGTTCACCGGATCGCGGGGGGTTCAGTTGATCAACGTTTCCTGGTCGGCGACGCACTGCCACTTTCCATTCTTCCTGATCCAGGTATCAGTGAAGCGGCCATGATGGGCGAAGGGTTTGCCTCCGTCGGTGCCTTTGGTGCGATAAGCGCGGTTACGACGGCGACGTCGCCGTAAAGGTACACGCTAGTGTCGGAGTTGGAAATCTCTTCGGGAGGGAATGTTGGATCTTTCAGGTCGGCCAGATACCTCGCCTTATTCAGTAACGTCCCATAGTGATCGATTCTGATGAAGGTGTCGGCGAGAATGGCTGCCGCGGCGTGCATCGTGGTGGAGCTCGGCCTGGTTCCAGGCACCCTCTAAGGCGAGGATTAAGCTCTTGTCGGCGGACTCAGCATTCTCCTGGGCGAACGTGAGCAGAGCAGAGCAACAGCAGGAAGCAGACAACCGGGGTGCGCGTCATGACCGCCTCCATTTCCTACACAACAACTTTTGAGCCGGGTAGATCGCTGGCTGAGCCTATACTCCGACAATATCGCGCAGCGCTACAAGCAGGCGGTCGACTTCCTCCACGGTGTTGTAGTGCACCAGGCCGATGCGCAGGAAGCCGCCGGATTTCTCGATATTGAAATGTTCGGTCAGGTTCAAGGCGTAGTAGTTTCCATCCCACGTGAAGAAGCCGCGGTCGCCGAGTTGGGTGGCGAGTTCCAGCGGCGTGTGGCCCGGTTTTCCGCCGTCGATTCTGATGGCCAGTGTCGCACAGCGTTCGTGGAAGCGTGCGGGATCAGTGATGCCGTAGATTTTGAGGCCGGGAATTTTGCGCAGGCCCGTCATGGCGCGCTCCAGCAAGGCGCGCTCGTGCTCACGCGTGGTCTCGTAAGCGGCTTCGATCGCGGCACGCCGGGTAGTGACTTCGGGGCGGGCACGACGGCCCATATCGGTGATGTATTCCACGCAGGCGGTTATTCCGGCGATGCACTCGTGATTAAGCGTGCCCCACTCCCAACGGAAGGGAATCGCGTCGGTGAGCGGGCGCACCTTGTAAGGACGCAGGCGTTTGAGGTGCTCGCGCTTGCCGAAGAGCACGCCCATGTGCGGGCCGAAAAATTTGTAAGTTGAACACACCAGAAAATCGCAATCGAGGGCGGCGACGTCGATGAGGCCGTGAGGCGTGTAGTGCACGGCGTCGATGAAGGCCAGGGCTCGCGCGGCGTGTGCCAGGCGAACGACTTCTTTGACTGGATTGATGGTGCCCACGGCGTTCGAAGCGTAGCCCACGGCGACCAGTTTCGTTTTCGCATTAATTTTCGAGGCGAGGTCGGCCATGTCGAGCGTGCAGTCTTCGTCGTGGATTTCGGCCCAGCGAACGGTGACGCCGCGGTCTTCCGCCATCGCCAGCCAAGGAGAGACGTTCGCGTCGTGATCGAGGCGGGTGACGACGATTTCGTCGCCGGGGCCGAGCTCTCGGCCGATGGAGCTTGAAATGGCGAACGTCAGCGAGGTCATGTTCTGTCCGAAGACGACTTCGTCGGCGCCGGAGTGGAAGAAGTCGGCCATGGCTTCGCGGGCGGCAGCGATCACGGCGTCGGTGCGGCGGCTGGTCGGGTAGTTTCCGCCGCTGTTGGCGTTGTCGCGGCGCAGGTAGGAGGAGATGGCGTCAAGCACGCGCTGCGGGACCTGCGTTCCGCCTGGGCCGTCGAAGAAGACGGCAGGATGGCCGTTCACGGTTTGGGTGAGCGAGGGAAATTGGGAGCGGACCCAGGTCAGGTCTAGGGCGGCGGCCGTGGTTTCGGTGGAAAGCATAACAGTATCTATTTTTATCACGCCGTGGAACCGGACATCGGGCAGTTGCGTTCTGGAAAGGAGTGCGACCGTAAACCGGCCCAGGAGGGTTCATGCAGCGGATAAGCTCGCAGTTCAACACAACAGCGATTCAGTGTTTCTATGCAGCGACGCTGGCGCTCGGTCTTGCGCATTCGGATAGGGCCGCCTCCGCACCGCCTGCCCAGGGGACCTTCGTTGATCTTGGCGGGCACCGGCTGCATGTAAATTGCACCGGGAAGGGGAGTCCGACCGTCTTGGTAGAGAACGGGTTCGGCGACTTTTCCTTCGACTGGATTCTGGTGCAGACCCGCGTCTCCCAGTTCACGCGCATCTGTACCTACGACCGCGCCGGATACGCTTGGAGCGATCCTGGTCCCAAGCCGCGCACCTTGGCGCAGATCAATCTCGAACTGCGAGATGCGGTCAATAAACTGGGTGAGCGCGGACCATTTGTGCTGGTGGGGCATTCCTTCGGCGGGCCCGTCGTGAGGAACTTTGCTATGACCTATCCGCAAGACGTTGCGGGGATGGTTTTAGTGGACGCATCGTTCGAGGGACAGCGAGTGGGAATCGGCGGCGGTAAGACGATGCGGCTGGGCGACGGGGCGAAGGGCGGGAGCATCCCGCTGGCTCGCGAGGAAATGAGGCAATCGGACAAACCCACTACGCACGGAGATGTCGCCAGGGAGGCCGCGCAGCCACTCGATCCGATGTACAAGGTGCTTCCGCCGGACGCGCAGAGGTTGCAACTCTGGGCGCAGGCCTTGCCTGAGATGGAAGACGCGGAGACCAGCCAGCGCCAGTGGTCGGGGGAATACTTCGCGAAATGGCTGTCCGCGCCGCAGGCCGGGTCGTTAGGAGCGATTCCGCTGATTGTGCTCACCCGGGTGGAAGGCGGATACGATAACAACCAGGATACTCCGGCCCCGCAACTCGAGAAAGAACGCAAGCAGGGGCAGGCGAAACTGGCCCTGCTCTCAACCAACGGCAAGCAGGTTATGGTGCACAGTGGGCACAACATGGAACTGGAGGCGCCCAACGATGTTGGGGCTGCCATTCGAAGCGTGGTCGAAGCCGTCCGGCTCCGCAGCAAGCTATGAAGGCTGCTCGCTGCTCCGCACCGCCCGTACGAAATCCGCCAGCAGGCCATAGGCGGTCGCGTACAGGCCCGGGTTTTCTTCCGTGAGGGCGAGGCCGGGGAAGATATCGGTTTCGAAATAGACATACGACGACGCCCCTGAAATCTTGCCCATGGGGGAGCTTGCCAACACTTTCTCCGGCGCAACGCTTGCCTTCACGCCATCACCAACGCGTTGCGCGCGGCACGCGAGTTTGAATGGCCAGCCATCACGCCTCGCGTTGCGCAGGGCCTGCGGCGTCAGGTCGCGGATGCCTTCGCGCTCGATTTGGTCGAGACGCACGGGAACGTCCATTAGCACAGTGATCAGCGCAGCGGTTTTGACCGCGGCGTCCCAGCCGTCGATGTCGTGGGAGGCGTCGGTTTCGGCGACGCCCAGGGACTGCGCTTTCTTCAACGCTTCGTCGAAGCTGAGGCCCTGCTCCATTTCGCCGAGGATCACGTTCGTGGTTGAGTTCAGAATTCCGTGAAAGCCCTGCAGGTGGATGGCGGGCAACTGGTCGAACAAAGAGAAGATTGGGACGCCGTCCATCACCGTGGATTCGAACAGGAAGCGCCGGCCACGCGCAGCGGCCAGATCGCGCAGTTCGCGGTAGGCATGAACGATGGGGCCTTTGTTGGCGGTGATGGCGTGGGCTCCATGTTCGAGGGCGGCGCGGATGTGGTCGACAGCGGGCTCGCCGGAGCCGACGTTGAGCGAAGTCGCTTCGAACAGAACATCCGCGCCGGCGGCGGCCAGCCATTCGCGGACGTCGTGTGGGGCGGACACTTCTGTCCGCCAACTGCCGGCAGCCGAATCAGAATTCAGGGTGAGCAATGAAGCCGCGTCCAATCCATTTGCGTCCGCAATCCATCCCAGGCGGCGCGAGGCTACCCCAGAGATCTGGAAGGAAATGCCGTACCGCTCGCTCAGTTCCTGCGCGCGATCTTCAAGGAGCCGGATGAGCGTCCGATTGACGTTGCCGAAGCCGAGGAAGCAGAGGTTAAAGGTGGGGATGGAATTGTCCTCGACGGCGGGCTAATCGACAGCGCTAAGCGCAGCGGCCCGATACACCTGGGCCGCCGGACAGCCGGGGGCGGCTGTCCCCACACGAGCTTCTACCCCATCACGGTGGTGTGCTCGGGCTTGATCTTGTAGACCACGCGTACTTCGCCGGGTTGACTGTAAGGATATTTGTCGACGCCGAGATATTTTTTCGCCATCTTGTTAATGTGCTCGGCGGCTCCTTCTTCGGTGATCTCGACCACGCGGCCGCGGATTTCGAGATAGCGGTACGGGTTTTCCGGATCAATGATCGCCAGCGAAACCCGGGGATCGCGGCGGACGTTGCGATCCTTCTGGCGCCCCTTGGCGGAGTTGAACAGGACGTGCTGGCCGTCAAAGTCGCACCAGACAGGCGTTACCTGTGGACGGCCATCGGGCATAAGCGTGCCCAGACTGGCAAAGGCGCGCTTCTCAAATAAATCGCGGTACTTTTCCGGGATGGGTTCAGTCATGAGAGCCTCCAATCCAGATTGCAGTCAGCATTATAGCTGGCCGACTAAGCCGAGGGCGCGTCTGCAACATCCCGCGGGGGATGCATGTTCATTTAGAATGACGAACTCACGAATTCAGAAATGGCGGAAGGCTCTACCTTCGGCTGATTCGCTTCAAGGAAAACTCATGGCCCTTTTGCAACCCAAGTTCGCTCAACGATCGCCGATGATTCCCCTCGTCGCTGTTCTGATTCTGTTGGTCGCTAGTGCCGCACAGACGCCCGCGTCCAGTCAGCCGCAGCAGAAGTATCCACCGACTATTGTGTTCATGACCGACTTCGGAGTGCTCGACGACTCGGTCGCAATTTGCCGCGGTGTGATGTACTCCGTCATGCCCGGCGTGCGCATTGTCGATTTGACACATGAAGTCACGCCGTTTTCCATCCTGGATGGGGCGCGCTTTCTGGAAGGCGCAACCCCCTACTATCCCGCGGGAACGGTGTTCGTGGTGGTGATCGATCCGGGGGTGGGAAGCACGCGCAAGGCGATTGTGGCGCGGTCGGGGCGCGGTCAATATTTCGTGCTGCCGGATAACGGCCTGCTGACGCTGGTCGAACAGCGTGACGGGATTGAGGTGGTGCGCGAGATTACCAATTCCGATTGGATGATCGGCACCAAGCTGTCATCGACGTTTCATGGTCGCGACATCTTTTCGCCCGTGGGCGCGCACCTGGCGCGCGGGGATGACTGGACGAAAGTCGGGCCGGAGGTGGCGGTGAAGGACCTGGTGCGGCTGCAGCTGAAGGCAGCGACGATCGATGATCACGGTCTGAGCGCCACAGTGATCGCGACTGACGGGCCCTTCGGCAATCTCGTCACCAACGTGACCGGCGAGGATTTTCTCAAGCTCGGCTACCGGCATGGGCAGGAGGTGCCGGTGAAGGTCGGCGGTCGGGACATGAAAATGGAGTTCGTGAATACGTTTAGCGATGTGCCGGTGGGCCAGCGGTTGCTCTATATCGATTCGCGCGGGCTTCTGGGGCTGGCGGTGAATCAAAATAATTTTGCGGCTACTTATGGAGTGAAAGTGCCGGTGTCGCTTTTTATTCCACGGGCAGGGAAGTGAGACCTGGCTAGAGAGACGTAGCCAGCTACGTCTCTACGACGTCTTTTGCCACGCGTGGCAGCACTGCGCGCAGGAGCGATTCGAACGTGGTCTTTACTCGCTCGCCGGTTTCCATGACTTCTGCGTGGGAGAGTGGTTGGTCGAGAATTCCCGCAGCCATATTGGTCACGCAGGAAATGGCGAGCACCTTGATTCCCATGTGGCGCGCGGCAATCACCTCGGCGACGGTCGACATGCCCACCAGATCAGCTCCGATGCGGCGCAAATAGTCGATCTCGGCCGGAGTTTCGTAACTCGGCCCGAGCAATCCGGCGTAGAGACCTTCGTGCAGCGTGATATTTAACTTGGCGGCTTCTTCGCGGCCGATCGCGCGATACTGTTTCGCGTAGGCGTGGGTCATATCGGGGAAACGCACACCGAAGCGGTCGTCGTTGGCGCCGACCAGGGGATTCGCCCCCTGCAGATTGATGTGGTCCCGGATCAGCACCAGCGCTCCCTGTGAGTAGCTGAGATTGATGCCGCCAGCGGCGTTGGTCAGAATGACGGCGCGCACATCCATGCGTCCGAAGACGCGAATGGGAAACGTCACCTCCTGCGCGGAATATCCTTCATAGAGATGAACCCGGCCCTGCATAGCCGCCACCGCGACGTCGCCGGCTTTGCCAATCACCATCCGACCGGCGTGGCCGATGGCTGTCGAACACGGGAATTCCGGGATTTGTGCGTAGGGGACGCGGATGGCCTCGGTGAGGGAGTCGGCGAAAGCGCCGAGGCCGGAGCCGAGGACGAGGCCTATCTTGGGGCGCAGTGTCGTGCGCGCGAGGATAAACTGCGCGGCGGAATCGGCGAGAGTGAATTGATCAGTCATGGTTGGAAGAGGGTGTCAGAAAGTCGACGAGTTACAGATCTCCATCGGCCAGGTAGCGGCCGTGGCCGTTGCGTTCCAGCCAATCATACAGAAACGTCTGATAGAGATAGGAGGCGACGATCTCCTCGCCGAGTTCGTGCGTATCAGTGCAGATGAAGGGCAGGCGCAAGCCCGCAAGCACGGCGATGAGCGATTGCGTGATGCGATTGGGATTCGCCGCGCGGTAGGGATAGTCGGTCTTGATCTCGGCGAGAGGCGCGGTGATAACCAGCAGGCTGTGGGGAAGGTGGCTCATGCGCTGAAGGCGGCGAACAAAGACCTGGCGATTTGTAGTGAAGGACTGAATCAGGTCGGCCAGATCTTTGCGCTCGACCACGCAGGAGTTCTCCATGCCGCCGACAGAATAGTCGCCCAGCGGCAGGGCGCTTTCTTCAATGCGGGCGAACCAGCCTTTGAAGCGGCGGAAAGAAAGCGGATTCTGCTCGCGGGTGTCGACGATCGCTACGGGCAACGGAGTCCGCAGTTGCGTGCCGCCGCGCTCGGCCAGGACCGGCAGCTGTGGAGGCGGAACCGGGTTGGGTTGCATGGTCCACGCGAGGGGCGACGGGATTAGGGTGCGCTTGCGGGGCATGGATTTCCAGTGTACGCATCCCCAGCCCAAAGTGGCGCAGCGGCTAAAGCCGGTACTGACTTTGCGCCCAGTGACGGCATTACTCAAGCGATGCCCTGATACCAATCGCGATTCAGCAAAGCACGTCATTGATATGTTTTACGGCACGGTTGAACTCAAAACTTCTTTTCGAATCTGGCGAATGCCGTTTCCAGCTTCCATTGTTCCCGGGCGCGCTCGCTGGCGGCGAGGAACTTCGCGCATGCAGACGACGGTCTCTCCTCGATGGCAGTATCCGCCGAGCAGGCAGCGACGGGGCGAAATGTGTTTTTAGTCGAAGCCCACAGGCTGTCTCCCGGCAAAAAGCTATGCTCTATGCTTTGGCGCGTCAGGCGCTTCAACTCGGTGTACGGCAGTTGATAGCCCTCGACCGCGCGCAAGTATTCATGCGTCATGTCGGAGCGCGCGACGCCTTCATCGTCTGTAGAAATCGCAACCGGCACACCGTTTTTCATATAGATCGGCAGCGGGTGCTCGTCGCCACTGATGCCAAGGATCTGATCATTCGACGTGAGGTTGATCTCGACCACCACGTTGCGCGCGGCCATCTCTTTCATCAGGCCGAGAGGATCTTTTTCCTGCATGACGTCGACGCCGTGGCCGATGCGCTCGGCGTGCCCGAGTTCGACCGATTCGCGAATGTGGAATGAAAGGTCCTCTGGCTTTACCAGGCCCTCGGCAAGTTCTCCGGCGTGCAGGCTGAGGTGCACTTTGGGATAAACGCCATGCAGGTAATCGAGCATCTTCATGTGCTCGTTGAAATCGTGGATGGGCACGTACCAGTCTTCGGGCATGACGAGATTCAACCCAACGAAATGATGGTCGGACGACGCGAGTTCAAAGCCCAGCAAGATCTGAGCGAACACGGCTTCGTGCGGAAGTCCGCGTTCTACCTGGTAGAGATAGCGAACGGCAACGCCGCATCCGGGTTCGGCATCAGGCGTGTCACACTTCAGTTCCTTGCGGGCGCGCGTCTCCTCTTGCGCGAGAGTGTGGCCGGTGGCGGCGACGATTTCGTTGAGGCCGCCTGCCAGCAGATTTTCGCGCATCTTGGCGAAATCGGCGTCCCATCCCAGTTTCATGCCCAGTTGAAAAGCGGCATTGCCGTCGGCGGTGTGCATGAATTCGATGTACTGCACACCTTCACGCGCGGCGCGGTCAATCACACTGGCTATGGATTCGGCCACGTGGTTGTGGGCGGTCAGCGAGAACTTGCCAAAGGTGCCGAAGAAGTGGTCGTGGCCGGACTCGTCGCCCGGGCGCCAGTTGCGCATCGACCAGGCGTCGATGATCTGGTTGTAGAGAATCTGGTCGCCGTAGGCGCAGTGGATGGCCGGCTTTGCTGTGTACTTCTCGCAGGAGTCGCAGGGCGGCGCGATCAGGCGCGAGGTGGTGCGGTCGACGCAGAGATTGTCGGATACGGCGAAGTCGATGAGGTCCTCGGCATAGATGGCGCCGGAGAGGTGATTGTGCAGGTCGCCGCCTTTGGGCATGTCATGGAGGAAAGCCAGCAGCAACGAGGGTTGTTTCCGTACTGAGTCGAAATAGCGCGCTGTCTTCTGTTCGGCGGTTTGGGCTACCGCAACCGCGACCAGAAGAGCGAGGATCAGAGAACGCTGCACACGCAGCCGGACAATTAAACTCACGGGCACGCCTCCCAGAAGCAGGAAAGGCATTGTAATTCGAGGTCGCGGTGTGAGCCAACGCCGTCGTCCGGTGGACGAGGCTGTCGAGCTTCGCTCGCAGGACAGCCGAGGGCGGCTGTCCCTACCTAAGGGCCACTCTGCTACATTGTTTCGGTATGCCGCAGGTTCTTGCCAAGACCACACGCAGCTTTGCCAGCGACAACAATGCCGGAGTGCATCCCGAAGTGCTGGAGGCGATCGCCCGCGCCAACCAGGGACACGTCGTGGCTTACGGCGATGATCCGTACACGCGTTCGGCGATCGCAAAATTTGAGGAGCACTTCGGGGCGGAGATTGATGTCTTCTTCACCTTCAACGGGACGGGCGCCAATGTGTTGAGCTTGCAGGCGCTGAACCGGCCCTACAACGCCGTGCTGTGCAGCGACTATGCGCACATCTATTGTGACGAATGTGGGGCTCCGGAAAAGCATACGGGATGCAAGCTGATCCCCCTGCCGCATCATGACGGCAAGGTTACGGTCGACGCCGTGCGCCACGCCTATCATGGAATCGGCGACCAGCACCATGTGCAGACGCGGGTGATCTCGATTACGCAGTCGACCGAGATGGGGACGGTCTACAAGCCGGAAGAAATTCAGGGGCTGGCCCGGTTCGCGCATGAGCATGACATGTTTCTACATGTCGACGGAGCACGCATCGCCAATGCCGCTGCCAGCCTGGGGCAGACGCTGCGGCAGGCGACACGCGATCTCGGGGTCGACGTACTCTCCTTCGGCGGGACGAAGAATGGAATCATGGGCGGGGAAGCGGTGGTGTTTTTCAATCGTGCGCTCAGCGGGGACTTTCTCTACCTGCGCAAGCAAGGGATGCAACTGGCGTCGAAGATGCGATTCATTGCCGCGCAATTCGAGGCCCTGCTGACGAACGACCTGTGGCGGCGCAGCGCCGAGCATGCCAACCGCATGGCGCGCGCGCTGGAGGCGGCGGTGAGCCGGATTCCCCAGGTGCGGATTGTCTGGCAAGTCGAGGCCAACGGCGTCTTCGCGCAGATTCCGTGGCACGCGATCGAGAGAATCAAGGAACGCTACTTCTTCTATCCGTGGATCGAGGAGGAGTGCATCGTGCGCTGGATGTGCTCGTTCGACACAACGGAAGAGGATGTCAGGGAGTTTGCGCAGGTCGTGGCGGAGGCGGTCAAGGGGTGAATACTCCCCTATACTCCCCTAGCGAGCTATTGATTTTCATCCGCGCTTGACCTACATTGAGCGATTCACAGCCGGATGGGTCTTGTTGTCGAGTTTAGCAGATCCAGGAGTCGTTTGATGAGAGGGAAGTGGGTCAGCATTGCTGTCCTCGCAGCCGTTGCGAGCTCGTTGTTTAATGTCACCAGTTGTGGGCGGGATCAGGAACTCGTGTCAATTCAAATCCAACCTGCCGTCGAAACATTCGGGGCATCAAACGTTCCCGTCCCTGACGATCGTGGGTTGAGGGTGCAACTCAGGGCCCTGGCTACTTACATCCATCCGCCGGTGACGAAAGACATCACGACCCAAGTGACCTGGGCGTCGAATGACACGCAAATGATGACGGTCGACTCAAATGGGCTTTTGACTGCGACCGGGATTAGCTGCGGAGGTACTCTCATTTCGGCCACGGTTACGACCAACAAGAGCTCCGGCGGGATCTCTTCTTCGGGAGCTCTGGTGACTGGTTACATGACCGGCAACGTGGTCTGCTTTACAGGCTCGGGAGGCGGAGTGTTGCCGGTACTGACTCTGACCTTCGCGGGAAACGGCGCGGGAACGGTGACGAGTTCTCCACACGGTTTGAGCTGCGCGAGCCCCACGCCGTGCCTTGCCCAGGCCCAAAGCGGCGCGATGATAACCCTGACAGCGACTCCGATTAGCCCTTCGACTTTTGGGAGTTGGTTGAATTGTGATTCCGGACCCGCAAATCCTTGCACGGTCACGATGACTGGGAACAAAACCGTGACTGCGACCTTCAACTAGACGTTCGACAGATTATTCCGATTCGCCTAGCAGTTTCCCCAGCGTGAGTTTGTGCTTCTCTGGCTTCTTCTTTTTCTCAACCACGATCTTCTCGGCTGGGGGCGTACCGAGGCGTTCGCGGGCTAGTTCCTTGACCGCAGTTACCACATGAAAGCGTTTCTTTCTCTTCTTTCGCGCCATCCTGAATCGTAGCCGCATCCATGTTGCCATAGATTGTTGGACGCAAAACTGTAATAATCTCCTGTCGCGGCTAATCAGCTAACGACCAGCGACGAACGATCAACGACTGTCATGGAAGAGCGCGATTTTTTTGACGAGAAGCAAGAGAAGAAACCGGTCACCCTGAACTGTCCACACTGCCAGCAGTCGGCGGAGTACGAGGTGACCTGGGTGGTCCGCACCAAGAAGCGTCAACTCGCCGGCCGGGCCGATGAGCGCGACCGGGCGCGTTTTGCCAAAGCGCGATCCTACATGGTGCGCAAAGACGACCAGATGGCCTGCAAGAACATACGCTGCCGCAAGCGCTTCGAAATCTCCGGCCAATCGACGGTGATCACCGAGTAGGACACGCTTCCGAGCGCTCCATTCACTAGATCAGCCCCGGGTCCGGCGCATACTCCGGCGTGAGGATTTCAGGCAATCCTTCAAGTCCGGCCTTTTTGACCTTCCTTTGCGCGAACGCGATCAACTCCTGTTCGCGTTCCCCCGCGAGCGGGTGGCTAGAGCCAGCGATGCGAAAACACGTCTAACTGTCGAGAGCGGGCCGGTCAAACGCTCCAAAAAAAACCCACGGGCAGGAGCGACCCGGGCCTGTGTTTCCCTCCACTACACACGCTCGTTTATACTTACCAGTTTTGCCGTGGCTACTGCTGCTACGTGTGAAGGAGTCATACTCTTGAAAATCCTGGTTTGCATGAAGCAGGTGCCGCAGAAAGATGCACCGCTCAAGCTCAACGAAACCGGCACGTGGATCCGCGAAGACGTTTCCTACGAAGTCAACGAACCCGATGCCTATGCGCTGGAAGAGGCGCTGCGCCAGAAAGAAAAACACACCGGGGAAGTCGTGGTCATCACCAGTGGCCCAGCGCGGGCGCAGCAGGTGCTGCGCGAAGCGCTGGCCAAAGGCGCGGATCGCGCGATTCACCTCGAAGACGACAAGTTCGTCGGGCTCGATGCCTTCAATACCGCGAAGGCCTTCGCCGCGGCCATCAAAGACGAAAAATTCGATCTAATCTTTACCGGGCTACAGTCCGACGATTACGGCTACGCGCAGACGGGCGTGATCCTGGCCGAACTGCTGGGCTGGCCGCACGCTACCATCATCATGCTGATCGAGAAGACAGACGGCGGTATTCGCGTGAAGCGCGAACTCGAAGCGGGATACTTCCAGTATGTCGACATGCCGACGCCCGCGGTGCTGACCATTCAGTCGGGCATCAACAAGCTGCGCTATGCCACGCTGATCGGCATCAAGCAGGCCAAGAACAAGCCGATGCGGAAGGTGGCGCTCGCGGAGGTGCAGTCGGCGATCGGGGAGAATCTGCAGAAGATCGAGCGCCTGTACATTCCGCAGAAAACGAAGAAGACGGAAGTCATCGAAGGTCCGCCAGCGGAGGTGGCGAAGAAGCTGGTGGACAAGATGCGCAACGAACTTCGCGTGCTGTAACAGTTCATGTGGGGCCGGGTCTAGCCTGTCCTGAGCGAAGCCGAAGGAACCCGGCCGGGCTGAGCGCAGGTCGGCTGTTGCGGTGCTGCAGACAGAGAGCAGCAGATTCCTCGGCGGGCTTTGCCCGTTCGGAATGACAAGAGATTAGGAGTGAGTGACGTTTATGGCCGATGCGATTTTCGTCGTCGTCGAACAGCGAGAAGGTAAACTCAATCGCGTTTCTTGGGAAACCATCACCGCCGGACAGGCGATTGCCGCGGCTACTGGATGGACGCTCGAAGCGGCCGTCGTGGGCGCAAGCACGCAGTCGATTGCCGCCGAGGTTGCCGCGAAGAAGGTCGTGAAAGTTTATGCCGTCGAGTCGGCCAAGCTTGAGCCCTACACGCCCGACGCCTTCGTCGCGGGGCTGACGCAGTTCCTCGCGTCCAAGCAGCCGAAGCTCGTGCTGATGCCGCATACGTACCAAGTGCGCGACTTCATCCCCAAGCTGGTTATGGCTATGGGACGGACCGTCATCAGCGACTGCATTGGCTTCAAGCACGAAGGCGGCAAGCTGCTGTTCACCCGCCAGATGTTTCAAGGCAAGCTCTCGGCCGACGTGAGCTTCACCAGCGATGCCCCGTGGTTTGCAACCTTTCAGAATGGCGCCTTCCGGGGAGACAAAGCTGAAGATGGGGCGAGTGCGGCGCCGGTCGAAACGGTGAGCGTCGAAATTGCCGACGGAGTGGTGCGCAACAAGCCGCAGCCGGTTTTCAAGGAGGCCAAGCAGGCCGTCGACCTGACGCAGGCGGAAATCATTGTCTCGGTGGGCAGGGGTATCAAAGAGCAGAAGAACATCGACCTGGCCAAGCAGCTGGCCGATGCGCTGGGCGGCGAACTGGCGGCCTCGCGTCCGATTTGCGACTCCGGCTGGCTACCGATGGACCGGCAGGTCGGCTCTTCGGGCCAGACGGTTTCGCCCAAGGTATATCTGGCGCTTGGCATCTCGGGCGCCATCCAGCACATTGTCGGGATGAAGGGATCGAAAGCGGTCATTGCGGTCAACAAAGATTCTGAGGCACCGATTTTCGAAATCGCCGATTACGCCGTGGTGGGGAATCTGTTCGACATCGTGCCGGCACTGATTGAGGAAGTGAAGAAGGCGAAAGCGGGAAGCTAAGAGCGGCCACGGATCTGCGAGGATTCACGCAGATCAAACCTCCATGAAGTTGGTCTATCGGTGGCGATCCGCCTGAATCCGTGGCCGATTCGTTCTCAAGCTGGTTTCTCCGGTCCCGTTTTTGCAATCGCTGCCGCAGCGATCTGCACCACATCCAGCAGTTCCGGCGGCGTAGCCGAGTTTGCCGCCAGGCCGTCGCGCAGCATCGAATTGCAGAACGGACACGCCGCCGCTACCACGTTGGCGCCGGTGGCCGCCAGTTCCTGCGCCCGCTCCAGATTGACGCGCTTTCCGGTTTCTTCTCCGAGAAACATCAAGCCCCCGCCTCCGCCGCAGCAGAAGCTGCGTTCGCGCGAGCGTGGAGGATCGACCACCTTGCCAAAGCGCGAGATGACGTCGCGCGGCTCGTCGTAGACTCCGCGATAGCGGCCGAGATAGCACGCGTCGTGAAACACAACGCTCTGCCCGTTGCTACTGGATGGCAGTTTGTCGCGGAAGCGCGCCAGCAACTCGGTGCTGTGCTCGATGGCAACGTTGGCGCCGTGTTCCTTCCAGTCTGTGCCGATGGTGCGCACGCAGTGCGGGCAGATTGACACCATCTTTATCTCTTCGGTTCCGGTGCCCTTGCTCTCGCGGATCTGTTCCAAATTTTGCTGGGCGAGTTCGCCGAACAGATAATCGTTGCCCAGGCGGCGCACCGGATCGCCCGAGCACTTCTCCTGCTTCAGCACGCCAAAGCTGATGCCCAGATACCGCAGTACCTCAGCCAGCGCCAGCACAATCTTGCGGCCATTCGGGTCGTAAGAACCCAGACAGCCCATCCAGAGACAGTATTCCTGCGAGCCATCGAAGTATGGCAGGTTGTTTTTCTCGATAAATTTCTGCCGCTCCGAGGGAGCGAATCCCAGCGCGTTGCCCTGGCGCTCGAGGGTCACGAACAATTCGCTGCCATAACGGTTGTCCCATTTGCCGGTATTCACCGCGCCACGGCGCAGGCCGACAATCATGGGCAAATGCTGAATGCCAACCGGACACTGATATTCACACGCGCCGCAGGTCGTGCATTGGAATGCCGCTTCCATCGACAGGTGCTTGCCCAGCAGCAACTCGCCGCTCTTGGGGCCAAATTCATTCAGGTAATGGCGCGTGCCGAGAATGATTTCCTTGGGGTTGAGAATCTTTCCCGTGATATTGGCAGGACAATTTTCGCTACAACGGCCGCACTCGACGCAGCTATAGGCCTGCAGGCTGGCGATGCGGGTCAGGTCTTTGCCGCTGTCGAGGCCGAAATCTTCGTCGCCCACCAGCGGCGGGATGCGGCTGAATCCGTCGCGCTCCAGAAAAACGGTGAAGGGGCTGAGCACCAGGTGCATGTGCTTGGTCTTGGGAATGAGCGGAAGAAAGACAAGCAACATCAGCGTGTGCGACCACCAGACCGCCCATCCTGCGGTCGTACCTTGGACCACCCAGAAGGTGGCGAGGTAGGTAATCATCAGGGCGAAAATGAGAAAAGCGATCAGGCCGGACTCGGGCGATAAAGGTTCGAGAGCCTTGGGCCGGATGACGAAGCGGCGGAATGCCAGTCCGGCGATCGAAATGGCCACGGCCACGGCGAACGCGGCGACCAAGTAGAAATAGAAGCGTCCGAATCCCTCGCGGGACAGAAAACCTATGCCAAACGCGGTGGCGAGATGGTTGAGCGTGACCAGGCCGAAGACGCAGAATCCCCAGAACACGAAGGCGTGGGCTAAGCCGGGCAACGGGCGCTCGGCGATGACGAGCGCTTGCGCGCCGACTTCCCAGAGCAGTTTGCGGATGCGCGGGCCAAGCGGTCGCAGTTGGAAATCGGCGTCGGGCTTCGAGTCGAGGATGATGCGCAGTAGACGGCCGAACTTTCGCCAGAAAAGATATATGGAAGTGAGGAGGGCAAGCAGCAGGACGATTCGTCCCGTCCAGTTCATGGCAGGTCTCCGAGCAACGACACAGTCTAACAGCTCGGGGAGCGTTGCAGGTGTGGCGCGGGCACTCCCTGCGACAGACTCAGGGCAGGCTTGCCGCGAACTTTTGCCGCGGATGTGCGCGGAATCACACGGATGAATCTAAAGCGTTGTCATTCCGACCAAAGGGAGGAATCTGCTGGCCTACTGCAACCAGCGCTTGCCATGAATGACGGCCGCAATCACGATCTCGTCGTCTTGGTGCAACCGATAAACAATCCGATAGCTGTAGACGATCACCTCACGCACATTTTCATCGTCGAATTCGGGACCTTGCGTCCGGCGCGCGGAAACTGGGCCAACATTCTTGTCTGGTTCAGGACCTTCGTGACAACGATGCTTGCGTAGGTTGGCGAGCGGCGGCTATAAATTCAGCGATGCTCTCAAGGTCATGCAGAGCGTGCCGGGACCAGGCTACTTGGTGAACCATTTGCTGAGGCGGGTCTCAACCTCTTCCTGAGGCACAGTGCCATTGAGACGGGCATCATCGAGTCCTCGGCGGACCTTGTCGAGAACGTAAAGCTGATATTGGATGCCCTCTGCCGAGCAGTCGTCCGGGAGTCTGTTCAGCAGCACTTCGACGTCTTGTTTTGCGGTGCTCATGGGCGTCCTCGATAAGCATAGTTACGCCGAACCCAGCAGGAGCGGAGGCATCTGCCTCTGTACCCAATTTTGTTCCATCATCTACCTGTTTGGCGTTACTCTATTGCCGCGGAAACCGCGAGATGGAAATTCAATATCAATGCACCTTTAGCGACTACCAGGAGGTGGTCGCAGCCCAGCAGTTGAGGCCACTCCGACGGAAAATTGCGTTCGCTTTGTTAGCGTGCCTGATTTACATACTTGGATCTTTTGCTTTGGTTTCGCTCGGGTTAACCCAACCGCGAGCTTTCTTTGCGATGTTCGGCGTTTTTCTCCTGTTGGGCCTCACGTCCTTGGTGTCGCGACCTTTTTGGCTCAAGCGAGACTTTTGTCGACATCCTAACTTTGCTCGACCGGAGCGTGTCCAGATTGACGAAACGGGTGCGCATTTTGAGAGCGAGGTATTCAACGGCGAAACGAAGTGGCTTCCGTACGTCAAGTGTCAAGAAACACAGAATCTGTTTCTGTTCTATCTTGGCGCAAGAGCAGTCCAGCCCATTCCGAAACGTGCTTTTTCCACTGACCTGGTAAAAGAATTCCGCCGGTTCGTTAGGGAAAAGCTGCCTGGCGGCGCACCTACCTCAATACAAAGGAACGAACGTGTCGAAGCTTCTCCTTAGATCTCTCGTCGTAGTCCTTCTTGCGACCCAGGCTCTCGCTCAACAGTCACCGCAGGCGCCGCCGAGCATTCCTTCAACCGGCTTCGCCGGGTTGGATCAGTACCGGGCGTCGCGGATCGCAGTATTCACCGACGACTTCGGGCAACTCGCGCGCTATCGCCAGGCCGATGCGGCGCTCGGTCCTCTCGCAGCGGGCGAAAATCGTGTTGTCTTCTTTGGCGATTCGATCACCGACATCTGGCATCTGGACCAGTATTTCCCGGGCAAGCCGTACGTCAACCGCGGCATCGGAGGACAGACCACACCGCAGATGCTGGTGCGATTCCGCCAGGATGTGATTGATCTCCATCCCAAGGTGGTCGTCATCCTGGCGGGTACCAATGATATTGCTGGCAATACCGGGCCCATGCGGAATGAAGATATCGAGGCCAACCTGGCTTCGATGGCGGAGTTGGCACGCGTCCACGGTATCCGCGTGGTTTTTTCTTCGGTGCTGCCAGTGCACAACTACACGGAGAGGGCGAAGGATTTCTTCGCGCAGCGTCCGACGGCAAGGATTCTCGAGCTCAACACCTGGCTTAAGGATTACTGCGCCAGGAACGGCGTTGTGTATCTGGATTACTTCTCAGCGTTGGTGGATGACAAGGGGCTGCTGAAAAAGGAATTGGCCGACGACGGGCTGCATCCGAATGACGCCGGGTACAAGATCATGGCGCCTTTGGCGGAAGGAGCGATTGCGAAGGCGGCGAAATAGTCCTTAATTTTGAGAGAACTTGAATCAATGGAAAAAGCTCTCGCTGAAGTCATTTTGAAGTCCGTGCTAAGTCTCGGCAGGGACTTAACGATCTCGACCCCGTCGTGCGAAACGTCAAGGATCTTGATGAAAGAATGCGGCTACTGAAGTGTCTTGGCGTTGTAATGTCCGAACTCAACGCGGATTTATTCCAACAATCAACCAATATCCAGAAATGGACCCGGATGCGCCTGAAAGCACCCAGGATGGGTAGTTAGCGGTCACACGTTGGCAAATCGGCGTAATCGGCGTGCACGCGCTAGCCATCCCAATCTATAATGAGTGGAGTTTCCGACTGCCCCGGCCTGCGGGCAATCCCTAAGGCTGCGGTGGCGAGGGAGAGGTTTGACGGACAAGGAATGTCCGTCCCGCACTTCCCGAGGGTACGGGTGGAAACGCCCGCGCCTCCCGCGCTGTAAGGCGCATTGGAAAGGAAACGGCTGCCGGGACGCTCCCGCCTGTTCGTATCTTTTCCTACGAAACTTATCGTTGCCAGCGCGATCCAATAGTTATGGCTGCTCTGCACGACAGATTCGGGCGCGCCATCACCGACCTGCGGATTTCAATTACCGACCGCTGCAACTACAAATGTGTGTACTGCCGTACGGGGAACGAAGGGGCTCTCTATGGCGATTTGCCGTTCACGGACTATTTGCGAATGGCGCGGGTGCTGGTCGGCATGGGAATCACGAAAGTTCGCCTGACCGGCGGCGAACCCTTATTACGCAAGGGCGTGGTGCAGTTCGTACGCGAGTTGGCCAAGCTCCGCACGCCGAACCAAAACGGCGATGCGCTCGACATCGCCTTGACCACCAACGGACATCTGCTCGCCGATCTGGCGCAGCCGTTGAAAGACGCTGGCCTTACCCGCGTTACGGTTTCGATGGATGCGGTCGATCCCGACCGCTTTGCGCGGATCACCCGTGTGCCCAACGGATATGACCACGTTCTGGCGGGCATCCGCGCGGCGCGCCGGGCCGGGCTGTGGCCATTTAAGGTGAATTGCGTGCTGATGCGCGGTTTTAATGAAGACCAGATCATCCCCTTCGGGATGTTCGCCCGCGAAGAAGGCGTGACCGTGCGGTTTATCGAGTTCATGCCGCTGGAAGAGGATCGGGTGTGGGCGCCCTCCACCGTCGTGACACTCGATGAAATTTTGGCGCGCATGGCTGAGTACCGGCCGTTGGTCGAGATTCCCCATGCGCGTTCAGAAACGGCGCGGCGCTACCGGTTTGACGACGGTGTCGGCGAGATCGGCATTATTGCGCCCGTATCGCATCCGTTCTGCGGGCATTGCAGCCGCATTCGCATTACCAGTGACGGCAAGATCCGCACCTGCCTGTTCTCGGTCTGGGACCACGACCTGCACGCGCAAATGCGCCGCGGCGCGATCGACGAAGAATTGGAGGAGTTCATTCGCGGAGTGGTGGCCAAGAAAGAAGAGCGCCACCACATCGGCGAGCCCGATTTCGTACCGGCGTCACGCACTATGGTGCATATCGGGGGCTAGAGCTACTGAACTTCGGTCGTAGAGACGCAGCTTGCAGGTTTTGCCGGCAGCATTTCGGATGATGGGAGAGAGACGTTCGAAGCAACGTCTCTGCGGCTAGTAAGATTAGGTAAGATTGTTCTCATGAGATGTAACTACCGGGTTTTGATCGCAACTGGTTTTTGTCTCTCACTATCTGTGGCACGCGGCCAGTCGCAGTCATCCTCCTACCTCGGTTTCGACCGAAACGAGTATCCCGCTGACACGAATCTCAAGACCCTGCGGCAGACTTTTTCTTACGCCGGTTACTGGCTCAACAATCCTCCGGGAATGTCGTCCAACAGCTGGGCCGGGCACCGCGCTGCAGTCGAGGCCGCGGGATTCGGGTTCCTCGTCCTGTTCAACGGACGGCTGTACTCCGAGTTGAAAACTGCTTCCCGCGCCACGCAGTTGGGCCGCTCCGACGCGCATGCCGCGGCTGCTGCGGCGCAGCGCGAGGGCTTTCCGCACGCGACCATCATCTTTCTCGATCAGGAGCAAGGCGGACGCATGCTACCTGAGCAAAAGGCCTACATCTACGCCTGGGTGGACGGCGTGACTGCGGCTGGATTCCGCGCCGGCATCTACTGTTCGGGTATGGCTTCGCCAGATGAAGGCCACGTCGTTACGGCGGAAGATATTCGCGAGCACGCCGATGGGCGCCAGATCGTGTACTGGGCAACCAACGACGCTTGCCCGCCGTCGCCCGGATGCACCTTCCCACAGCATTCGCCAATGCCGGCGCAGAGTGGCGTTGACTTCGCCGCAGTCTGGCAGTTTGCGCAATCTCCATGGCGTAAGGACGTTGCTGCGCACTGTGCCAACTACAGCCGCGATCGGAATTGCTACCCGCCGGGAGTTTCCGCCGCACAGGGGCTGCACGTGGACTTGAACAGCGCTACGTCGTCCGATCCTTCCCATGGACGAAGCATCTAATTCTGAAAACGCGTCTGCCAAGAATTGACGCGGATTTGCGCGGATCAACTCGCTAACCTTGGTCGTAGCCTTACCAGCGGCCATCGACCAACGACGAGCGACCGCTGGGCGGTATGCGGTAAAATAGAGGCATTCCCATGTCAGACCGTACCTTTACTCTCGATGAAGCGCAGTCGCTGCTACCTGTGCTCGAGTCGTTGCTGCGTACCGCCATTGCCGGCAAGAAGGTGATGGAGGAATTCGAGGCCGAGCAACAGGAGTTGAATCACCGCATCTTTCTGAACGGCGGCACGCACGTCGACGTCGTCCCTCTGGCGCGGCGCAAGGCCGAACGCGTAAAAGCCGAACAGCGCGCCAAGGACGCGCTCGCCGAAATTGACTCCATTGGAGTACAGGTGAAGGACCTCGACATCGGTCTGCTGGATTTCCCCTGCGAAGTCGAAGGTGAGATTATTCTGCTGTGCTGGAAGCTGGGCGAGACGTCGATCACCCACTGGCACGGTACGCAGGAAGGATTCGCCGGCCGCAAGCCCATCGACGAGCGGATTGCGCGAGGCAGGAAGACGAACTAGTTCTAGACCTCTCGTGTCGGACGATGGCCGCGTCGCTTCGATAGAATTCCTCTCACAGCCATGCGAACTCACGCATCGGTCACGGCCGGAAGCTCCACATTCCAAAATAGTTCTGGCTCAGTGCAACATACCCCGAAGTTTGGTGTTTACAGGGGGAGGAACGTAATGGCGCCGATGCGGGATTTTGCGCCAGAATGAGGGCACGCAGTGCAAGGAATTCGTTCAGCATCGGTGATCAAGGGGCAAGGACAATGAAGATGAATCGATCGGTAGGGCGCTGGTTGTTGCTGGCGGTAATTTTACTGAGCTTTTCGGCTGCGTCGTTTGGGCAGATCGGGGTCGGTATTTCGGTCCGCATCGGTCCGCCGGCGCTACCGGTCTATGCGCAGCCCATCTGTCCGGGACCGGGCTACTTCTGGACGCCGGGGTATTGGGCCTGGAATGACGATGATGGCTACTACTGGGTCCCCGGAACATGGGTGGTCGCGCCCGTGGGCATGCTCTGGACTCCCGGATACTGGGGCTGGAACGAGGGCCTTTACGCCTGGCACGGCGGATACTGGGGGCCGCACATCGGTTTCTACGGCGGAATTAACTACGGGTACGGTTACGGCGGCGTCGGCTTCGGCGGCGGCGAGTGGCGCGGCGGAGCGTTTTACTATAACCGTTCTGTGACCAACGTCAGCGTCACCAACGTGACCAACGTCTACAACAAAACGGTGATCGTGAACAACACGACCGTCAACAACGTCAGCTACAACGGCGGCACCGGCGGCGTGAGGGCCGAACCGACTCAGCAGGAGCGAATGGCGGAGCACGAGCAGCACACTGCTCCGCTGGCGACGCAGACGCAGCACGAGCATCTGGCCAGTCAAAACAAAGAGAACTTTGCCCGCGTCAACCAGGGCAAACCTGCGATTGCTGCGACTGCCAAGGCAGGCGACTTCAGCAGCCGTTCCGCCATTCCGGCCCGGGCTGCGGGCGCTGCGTATCATCCACCAGCCATGTCGCCGAAAGAGGCGCGCGGTCCGGCAGTGGCGGGAAATCGTCCCCTCACCCCGGCGAACTCAAATAACGCGAACCGTCCGACTGGCGGCGCCAAGCCGAGCCCTCAGGACAAGTCCAATCAGGGGTTCCGGCCGTTTACGCCGCCATCGAAGGGCGGGGCCGGAGGTGCGGTGGGCAGGAATCAGAGTCGTCCGAGTGGCAATTCGAACGGCGCGACACAGAACAAATCCAATGGTGAATTCCGGCCCTTCACGCCGCCGTCGAAGGGTGGTTCTGGGACCTCAGCCGTCGGGAATCAGAACCGAGCGAACGAGAGTCGGGTGAACGAGGCTCGTCCGCAGAATCAGTCCCGCCCGCAGAATCAGTCCCGCCCGCAGAATCAGTCCCGCCCGGAGAGCGCTTCGCGGCCCATGTCCCAGCCGAGGCAGAACGCGCCCCGGCCTGAGACGCACAAGTCGAGCCCGCCTCCGCCGCCCAAGAATCAGCCCGAGCATCATAAGGGCAAGTAGAAGTTAGGGGCCGGATCTCTCGGTCCCGAGCGGCGTAGCGGCGAAAAGCAAGATGACCGGGAAAGCCCCACTTCTCGCAAAGAACGCGAGAAATGGGGCACCCGAACTTGCCGGTCCCGTTTGCAGGCTCTTTGTCGAAGAGCAAAGAAACAGTGCAGGTTCGGACGTAGTCTGAAACTATCGGTTCTCCCCCAAAAAACCTGCTGCCGGACGGAATCTGTGCAAGCCAGCACGAGTCGTTCGTTCTACTCGGGAAAGAGCTTGTCCAGCGGTCTGTCTGGAGCTGTCTAGAAACGACTTACAGAGCTGGTGCCCAGGGCCGGATCGGGACTGGTCCAGCGCCGTAAGTTCAAGTACTGCGGTGCGCGCCGGGCGAAATCGTCTCTGCTACAATTTTTGGAAACCGGTTGGCAGGCGGGATTAGCCGATCCAGCGTACCCAAGGAGCCGTAACCAATATGCCCTCATTAAAGTCCAAACTGCGCTTGATCTGCGTCTTCGCCGCGCTGGCGACATTAGCCCTGGCAGTGAGCTGCCGGGGATTTTTCGTAAAGCCCACCTTGAGCTCGCTTGTGGTGGCGCCCGCGTCGCCGTCGATCGAAACGGGGAAAACAAACAACACAGTGCAAATGTCCGCCGTGGGCACCTTTAACGACGGCAGTACGGGCAATGCATCGGTAACCTGGAGCACTAACCCCACGGCAGTGGCAACGATTTCAACGGGCGGGTTAGTGACGTCGGTTAGCACTGGCACGGCGACTATCACCGCGACTTCCACGCAAAATCCAACCATCACCGGAACGCAATCCCTTACGGTCACAGTTGGTTGCATCCAGTCGATCGCAATTTCGCCGACGAGCGCGACCATCTCTGTTTCAGGAACTAATACCACCACGTTTGCCGCAAAAGCGACCACATGCAATGGCGTTGTCGATGTCACGAGCAGTTCCAGTTGGAGTTCCAGCAATACGGCTGTGGCGACGGTCGCTGGCGGATTGGCCACAGCCGTGGCGCAGGGCACTGCCGTGATCAGTGCCACATCCGGAGGAATCACAAGCAACATCAACGCCACGCTGACGGTCAATCCGTAAGACCGATTCACAAAAGGGACTAGTAAGGGTGCCCCATTTCTCGCATTTTTTGCGAGAAGTGGGGCTTTTGACTTTGACTTGCATTTGACTGCCTGGAACCTGAAATTTCGACCGGTTCTCCCAGTGCTGTGACACTGTCGACAAGAATCCCCACTTCTCGCGCACAAAACGCGCGAGAAATGGGGCAGCCGACTCCCCTTACACCACCAGCTTCACTTTCTCTGCACGTGCCGCACGGCGCAGGACCTCATCCAGACTGGCGAGCGGCAGATTACGGCGTAACGCTAGTTCCAGGTAGGCTGCATCGTAGAGCGTCAGTTCGTGGCGAATGGCAAGACGCAGGGTTGCTCCCCATGCCTGGTGGTCGGTTTCGCCCTCGATATCAATGGGGAGTTGCGCCAGATCGGCCAGGGTGGCACGCAGAACTGAGCATTGTGGCGCTTGTGTCGCACACCCATCTCCAGAACATTGGCGATTTCCAGATGCCACAGTCCCGGAACCCAGGCGCCGCTCTGAGCGAGCAAATCAAACACCTGCCTTATCGCCTGCGTGGTCTCATCGCTGTACGCCCAAGCCAGGGCAGTTGAATTGTCGAGAACGTAGCTTATAAGAAATGCGTGCCGATCCTTCAGGGCCGATCTTGATCTCTGAGTTTCTTGAGGGCAGGCCAGTCGAAGGGCGAGGGTCTTTTTTTCTGGAGTTGGCGCGCGCGTTCGCGAATCCGCTCAAATGCTGCTAAGGCTTGCTTCGGATCGACACGGCGAACATTGGGAACGAGGCGCGCGACAGCCTTCCCATGACGAGTGATGACGATTTCCTCGCCGCGCTCTACCCGGTCCAGCAAAGTTCCCAAGGTATTCTTGGCCTCAAAGGCGCCGATTTCGTTCACACTAGAAACTCCTGGCCGACAGCTAGCTTATCCTAGCTTAATCAGAGCAAATCAATCCATCATCCAGTGGTTCAGAGTGGTTCAGCAGCTCGAGAAGAACGACGCCCAACGGTGCGCTTCTCGCCGAACGTCTCGGGTTTGCGTCGCGCGGCGTCGCTGTTTCCAAGGTCGCGCGAACTGTGATTCCAATCACAGTCCTTATTTCAGTCTTCGTGGGAAGATCCGTCATCGAACGATCCATGCCGGAGACCACATCCCATTTGGTGACTTTGTCGTCGGCCCAGCGCGACGAGCGCGAGTTGTGCGCGGCGCGGTTTGCCATGCGCTTGTCGCTGGCGGCGGGCGTGGGCAAGACCACTGCCTATTACATGACCGGATCGGCGGCCATCCTCTCGGACTTTGCCGAGTCAGTGGTGCATGTCATCGCGGTGGCCATTGCGGTGGCATTTGCCGCGTTCAGCCTTCGCTTGAGCACCAAGCCCGCAGGCCCGACGTTTCTGTACCGTACGAGCGCATCACGTTCTTTTCTGCCGGATTCGAAGGCGCCATGATCGTGGTGGCCGCCATCTGGATCCTGGTAGAGGCGATTGAGAAATGGCTGGCAGGCTTGCCACTGGAGCACCTGGGATCGGGCACGCTGTTTTTGCTCGCTGGCGGCCTGCCAAAGGCCTGGTTGGGCTGGTATCTGCTGCGCGTGGGGAAGCGCAGCCACTCGCTCATTCTCGAAGCCGACGGCAAGCACGTGCTGACCGATAGCTTCACCAGTTTTGGCGTGGTGGCCGGACTCGGCCTTGTCATGTCGACTGGATGGAAGCCATTCGATCCGCTGATCGCGATCGCGGTTGCGCTGAATATTCTTTGATCCGGCGGCCGCCTTGCATGGCGCTCGGCCGTGGGACTGCTCGACTACTCCGACCCTGACGTCGGCAAACAGATTCGCGAAAAGCTGGATGTGATTTGCAGCCAACTAGGCGTGCACTACCACGGCGTGCGCTTCGGCGCGACCGGATACCGTCAGATTCTCGAAGTGCGTTTATTGTTTCCGCAAGCGATGGGCGTAGGAGAAGCGCATCGTCTGGCGACCCTGATCGAAGAACGCCTGCCCCTGGAACTGGGTACGCCCTCGGAAGTAATCACCCACCTGGAGTCTTTGGAAGACCACGAAGACGTGCACTCGACGGAGCACTACACCTGGCGGCCGGGGTGAGGCGTCGTTAGTCGGTGGTCGTTAGTCGTTGGCGCCAACTCTGACGCGGCGTACCATGCCAACGACCGTCGACTAACGACTGGCAACTAGTCCTTCATCATCGCGTCGATGGTCGAGTACAGCTGCGTGTTGTCCTTGACCTCAATGTACGGCTTGCTGGGGTTCCGGCTGCTCACGATATACACCGTGGGAGTGTGACTCAGCTTGATGGCGGTGCCGAGGTCACGGTCGGCATTGACCTGGCTGGCGAGTTTCCCGCTGGGGTCAATCACGAAGGGAAAGTCGACCTTGTGTGCGGTGGCGAATTTCTCAGCGTAGGCGCGCAGGTTCTGGGGATTGATTTCGAGCTGGTTCTCGAAAATGTAATCGCGGAACTCGTTGCCCAGCGCCTTGGAATGAGTGTCGAAATATCGTGCCATCACGGCCGCCTGGTACGACCAGTTGTGCATGGGGAGCGGGAAATCATGCCGCACGACCGGGATCTTGTAGGTCTTCGAAGCCTGCTCGACCAGCGGAGCCGTGCGCCGGCACATCGGACACTGCAAGTCCTCGAAGACGACGATGGCGACCTGAGACCCTTTGGGAGGACGCAGAACGTCCGGCGTGTCCTGCGCCGCAGCGCAAACGTTTGCGGCCATAGCCAGTAGAAACACAGATAAAACGGCGAAACTGCTCTTAAAGGTCACTTTCATCATTTCTGTCAGCATATTTCGTGAAAAAGTCCCCATGTACTTAGACGCCGGGAATCGCTTCCCAGCAGCCTGAAGCCCAGCTCTCAAACCTCTATCTATGGTAACCGAAGCGCCGCGGTAGCGTCAGTCGATCGGCCCTGAATGTTGATTCTAGGTCCCCAGGCGCGGCGCCGGCGCAAGACGTGCAGCGGAGGTAAACCTTCGTGCGGCGAAGCGGTCGCGAGAACGCGCTATAGTGGAGAGTTCTCCTCATTACACCCTGTGAGACGGTTGGTTTCATCGCGCGTTGGCTGCCTTTTGCTGGCGCTGGGAATGGCTGCCTTGCTGCTTGCAGGCTGCGGCCGCGGACGCCACCGCGTCCTCGATGTGGCCTACGTGTCAGCGCCGCAGGCGGCGCTGCGGGACCAGGTCTCGACAATTTATAGCCGCGTCGGCAATGTCAAGAACGGCGAACGGGTCGAGGTCCTGGACCACGAAAAACGCTTCGCCCGGGTCCGCACGGGCGGCGGCATTGAAGGCTGGATTGAGCAGCGCTTCCTGGTCGATCAGAAGACCTTCGACGCGCTGCAGAAGCTTACCCAGGACAACCAAAATGATCCGGTGCAGGCTCCCGGCGTTCTGCGGAACGACACAAACCTGCACGTCACTCCAGGCCGCGAAACCGAGCATCTTTACCAGTTGGCGTCGGGCGCGAAGGTCGCAATCCTGAAGCGAGCCACCGCAGAGAAACAGGCTGGAACGTTACCCGCGGCCAGGCCTGCGGTGGCCGCAGCCGGCGCGAAACTCGGCGCGAAATCCGCGCCTCCAGCGGTGCTCGAAGACTGGTGGCTGGTGCGCGACGATCAGGGCCGTGTGGGATGGGTTCTCACCCGGATGGTCGACGTGGACGTCCCGCTGGAAATCGCACAGTATGCCGAAGGCCAGCGTTTCGTCGCCTTCTTCGTGTTGAACGAGGTGCAAGACAACGACAAGGGCGTGCAGAAAAAAATTGCGCAGTACCTGTGCGTGCTGACCGATCCCCACGACGGCCTGCCGTACGACTTCGATCAGGTGCGCGTCTTCACCTGGAATGCCCGCAAACACCGATACGAAACCGCCTATCGTGAGCACGGACTGAATGGAGTTCTGCCCGTCAGGGTGACGCAGGAGAATTTCGACAAGGAAGGAATCCTGCCGGTATTCATTCTCCGGGTGAAGGATGAGGCGGGCAATATCGACGACCACAAATACAAGCTCAACACTCCAATTGTCAGGCGGGTGTTAGCTCCTGGAGAAGTAGTTTCGAGGCCGCACCGGCCCGTGCGCAAGCGTCGACACTAGCTCAGATCGCCAATCGAAATCCCCGCATTTTTTCTGAAAATCATAATGTCCCGCCAGACAGTCTACGCATTTTCGTACTGACATTCTGTACAACTCTGTCTTAGACAATTGGAAAATAAGTGTGTGTTTTGATCTTCGTTTTGGACGGTTACTTGCACAAATGGTTCTTCAGTGAGTGTGCGGCAAACATCGCTTCAGTTTGAATTTTCATCAAGCCCGCCACCGAGTGGTTGACGACCATAACACTTGTCTGCAGTGAGATCAGTCTGGCGGTTTTCCCGCCCGGGCGGGCGCTGCTCTAGGGAATCAAGGAGAAAATAGATGAAACAGGTCATGCGGAATTTCGCCATCCTTGCACTATTGGCCGGCTCGATGGGGTTGTTGGTCACCGTGCAGCCAGCCTTTGCCGACAACCTATACGGCAGCATTCGCGGAACGGTCACCGACCCTACTGGCGCTGCGGTAGTGAATGCATTGGTTGAAGCGACAAATACCGACACCGGCATCGTGACTCGAGTCACCTCGAATCAAACTGGAAGTTATGTCTTTCCCCAACTCGCGATCGGCAACTATCGCGTGAGTGTCTCGGCGAAGAATTTCAAGACCTTCCGCGCCGCTGGCGTTCATCTGGACCTCGATCAAGTTTTCTCGCTGAACGTGAAGCTGGACCTCGGAGCCGTGGCCGAAGTCGTCGAAGTCGAAGCCAATCCATCCCAGGTGGAAACCACGAGCATGCAACTGACTACCACGATCACCGGGACCCAGATCGTTGACCTGCCGTTGAACGGGCGAGACTGGACCCAGTTGCTGCAGCTTCAACCCGGAGTGCAGGGGGCCTCAGATCGTTTCGGCACCGCAGCGGTTGGCAATTCCTACTCGAGCAGCGGGGCAGAGACCCAGCAGAATTCTTTTCTGCTGAACGGAACCGATTCCAACGACACTTCATTGAATACACCGCTGGTCGTTCCCAGCCCAGATGCCATTGGTGAGTTCAACATGGTGTCGAGCACGATTAATCCCGAGTACGGGCGCAATTCTGGCGCGATTGTGAACGCCGCCATCAAAAACGGCACCAATCAGTTTCACGGTGACGTGTTTGAGTTCTACCGCGACACGTTCCTCGATGCAAAGCCCTGGTTCCAACAGAAGGCAGCGCTCTTCCACCAAAACCAGTATGGCGGCACGGTGGGCGGCCCAATCGTTAAGGATCGCGCGTTTTTCTTCTTTTCCTATCAAGGCAGACACTCCGCCACGCCGCAGCCGGCGGGATTCGCGAATAGTTACAACAGCTTTTTCCTCGGCCAACCCACGCCCACGGTTTACAGTCAGGCGGAAAGGGGCGGCGATTTTTCTGCGGACGGTGCCTTTGGCAAAAAGCCCATTCCGTTTGCGATGTTTGGAGACAGCGCTTCGATCTGTCCGGTGAGCAGTGGCACCGAGTGTCAGCCCAACGGAAAGAACAGCTTCCAGAGTCTCTTCAGTACCGGCGTCGTTCCCACGCAGGATTTCAGCCCGCTATCGCAAAAGATCCTGAGCCAGTACGTTCCTCTGCCGAATGGTGCGAACAATTCATTTCAGTTCAATCCGCTTGAGATCGCAAAGCGAGATCAGTATCTCGGCCGGATCGACGAGAAACTCAGCAGTAAGGACACGGTTTGGTTCTATGGGTTGTTTGAAAACGACACCACGAACGACGATCTGGCTTTCGTTGGGTCCAACCTTCCTGGCTTCGGCTCAGCCAACCCATCAAAGACGTATGAGTACACATTGGCCTGGAACCACACTTTTTCACCGACCATGCTGAACGAAGCGCGCTTTGCCTATCTCCGTTTCAATTATCCGTCGGTTACGCCGCTGGCAACCCAGGACCCAGCCGCCTATGGCTTCACTGGCATTACCACTTCCCAGGCGAAGCAGTTTTCACAACTTCCCATCATGGCTGTGGCGGGTCGATTCAGCCTTGGCTTCAGCGCAGACGGGCCGCAACCGCGCGTGCAAAACACCTACCAGGTGGTGGACAACCTCAGCAAAGTTTGGGGCCACCACACCCTCAAATTCGGCTTTAACATGGACCGGTTGGAGATCAACAACCCGTTCTACAGCAATCTGAACGGCACCTATCAATTCTTTGGCTCGGGGCCGTTTTCAACCGGCAATGCCGCCGCAGATTTTCTGCTCGGAATTCCCGACTCTTACGCCCAGGGCAGCGGCAGCGTCATTCGCGCGCGTGGACGGGAATATTATTCGTACGGCCAAGACCAATGGCAGGTCAGACCGAGCTTGACCCTGACGCTGGGCTTAGCCTGGGATATCGAAACCCCCTATCAGAATCTCTATGCAAACGGGCTGGTTCTGGATGCGTTCCACCCGGGGCAGCAGTCCACTGTTTTTCCGAGCGCTCCAGTTGGCCTCGTCTTCCCCGGCGACAAGGGAGTTAACCAATACGGGGGCGCAACGGTGAAATACAACCACCTTGCACCCCGTTTTGGGTTCGCCTGGAGTCCGGGCGATTCCCACAAGTGGAGTGTCCGCGGCGGCATCGGGCTCTATTACAACCGAACGGAATCGGAAGCCACGCTGCAGACCCTCACCAATGTGCCATTTTCGCTAACCACGGCGGGCGGAGGCGTCGGTGGCGGTTCACCAGCGTTTGCTAATCCTTACAACTCCGTGAATCAGGTCGCAATCGGGAAGATTCCGACCGTGTGTCCTGCAGGCTGCACTGTGACGGACAACGCCACCCCGTTCCCGTTCTCTCCGCCCACAAACGGGGCAGCCGTTCCTAGCTTTGCTCCGTTTGAGCCCATCGGGCTCAATGACGTTTTCTACGATCCCCGGCTTACGGTTCCCAGGGCGACCAACTTCAATCTGAACGTGCAGTACCAGATTTCGAAGTCGACGGTGGCGACGATCGGCTACGTCGGATCGATCGCGCGGCATCAGGAGGGCGCGTATAACATGAATCCCGGTGGGACCGCAACCGGCAACCCGGCCGCAGTCGCAGCCGGTGCCGTCAGCGATTTCGGCCTCGGTGCAACCGTGTGTCCAGCCGACCTGAACAGCAGTATTTCGGGACTTCCTAAGGGCGCATGCCTGCCCGGCACCTTCGCGTACAACGCAAACGTGTACGGAGAAATTGGCGTGTTCGCCACGAACTGGAACTCGAATTACAACTCGTTGCAGGCTTCCATCAACCGGCATTTCAGCAGCGGCCTGCAACTTCAAGCCGCCTACACCTGGTCACGCAACTTTGATTACACCTCAAACCTGGAAAACAGTGCCTTCAACAATCCAGGGTTCAACGCACTGAACTTCGCCCGGAATTATGGTCCGTCGGCGAATGATGCGCCGCAACGGCTGGTGTTGAACTACGTCTACACGCTGCCGTTTTACAAGTTTGGACACCGCTGGAAACGGCTGACCGACGACTGGAATCTTTCGGGAATCGCCACCTTCCAGAAAGGATTCCCGGTCGGTGTCTTCCAGACCAACTTTACAGACCTGCAGTATTCCGGAAGTCAATCGTTCTTCGCTGCGCCGGATTTCGTCAATGCCACCGGAGCGCCGCTGAACATAAACCACAACCCAAGGCAAACGCAGCAGTGGGTAAATCCGGCGGCGTTCGTGGCGCCCGCTCTCGGGGTCCAGGGCACGGCCAATCGCAACCCGTTTTATGGTCCAGGGTTAAACTTCTGGGACATGGCTTTGGAGAAGAACGTTCACTTTACAGAGTCGATGTACGTCCAGTTGCGGTTTGAGACCTTCGACACCTTCAACCACGCAAATTTCGCTCCGCCCGTGAATAACGTTTCTGCCGGCCCAGCCTTCGGGACAATCGATAATGTCCTCCCGATCAGCACGACTGGCGCAGGCCGAGTGGTACAGCTGGCTGGGAAGTTCTACTTCTAAACCGATTCCAAATCGATAGTCGAGGCCGGGCTCTTTGCCCGGCTTTTTTTGTGTACTGAGATCACGCCCGCAAGTTCCAGTCGGATCTTTCGCGCGCAACATTTGCCGACCCACAAATACAAACTCAATACCGCAATCGTACGGCGTGTCTGGTTCTACGTCACCCGTCAACCTAGAGCAGAGAATATCGTTTTTTCTAGAAATCATAGAACCATGCGGCCGAGTATATGCATTTTGGTAAACATACAACAGTGGCTAGGTGCTAACTAGCTGAAAATTAGGTGTTTGTTATTGGTCTTTGTTTTGGATTGTGAGTTGCAGAATCAATTGATAGCGTGTGTGTCCATCAGTATTGTTTCGACTTCATTTCTCGTAGGCCATTCGAAACAAAACATTTGTGTATTGCTAGCGAGCAGCCAAGGATTCCCGCGCGGACGGGCGCTGCTCTTGAAGATTTAAGGAGAAGAATCAATGAAACTGATCATGCGGAATTTCGCAATCGTTGCGCTGGTGATCGGCGTGATCGCGGCACTGATCGCGGTGCAGCCTGCCTTGGCTGATAACCTTTATGGCAGCATCCGCGGGTCGGTCACCGACCCCAGCGCAGCGGCTGTCCCGAATGTTGAGGTTATCGCAACTAATACGGACACGGGTATCGTGTTCAAGACGACGTCAGGGTCGGACGGACTCTTTGTATTTCCCCAGCTTCCTATCGGCAACTACAAGGTGACGACCACGTTAAGAGGCTTCAAGAGTTTTCAAGCCAGCGGGTTACACCTGGATCTTAATCAGGTCTACGCACTGAACGTGAGGCTGGAAGTCGGGGCGGTAGCGGAAGCAATCGAGGTCTCAGCTAATCCCGTCCAAGTCGAATCGACCGACATGCAGCTCGGTACCACGGTACAGGGAAGTCAAATCGTCGACATACCTCTGAATGGCCGCAACTGGACCCAACTGCAGCAATTAGAACCTGGGATCGTTGCTACAACCGATCGGTTTGGGGGAAATAACGGGGGCTTTTCCGGGAATGGACAAGAAACCCAGCAGAATTCCTTCCTCATTAACGGAGTCGACTCCAACGATCCAACTCTCAACGTAGCCCTCGTCATCCCCAGCCCAGACGCCATCGGCGAATTTCGCCTCGTCGCCAACACCCTGAATCCCGAGTACGGTCGCAACTCCGGAACCGTGGTTAACGCTGTGATTAAGAACGGCACCAATTCGTTCCACGGCAGCGCCTTCGAGTTTTACCGCGATACGTTTCTGGACGCAAGGGCTTGGTTCAAACCCAAGGCCTCTCCTTTTCACCAGAATCAGTATGGCGGTACAATTGGCGGTCCCATATTCAAAGACCACACCTTCTTTTTCTTTTCTTATCAGGGGTTACACCAAACGTTTCCGCAAGCCGCCTCCACTCCCGTTGTGTACAGTTCGGCACAGCGGGGCGGCGATTTCGCGGACCAAGCTGGCAACTTCAGCACGAACCCCATTCCATTTGCCATGTTTGGCGACAGCGCGTCGTCTTGCCCGGTCAGTGGCGGCGTTCAATGCCAACCTGGTGGCGCTACGCCTCTTACCTATGCTGATTTGTTCCGCACAGGTGTGATTCCTTCTGAAGACCTGAACACCTTGTCTCTTAAGCTGATGAACCAATTCGTTCCCCTTCCTAATGCCTCGGGAAACAAATACCAATTCAATCCCAGCACCGTTGGCAAAGACAACCAGTATCTGTTCCGTCTGGACCACAAACTGGGAAGCAAGGACACAGTGTGGTTCTATGGCCTGTTTGAAAGCCACCCCTCAACAGACTCGCTTCCGTTTACGGGAGCGACGCTCCCCGGCTTCCCAGAGCAAGCCCAGCGCCATCAAAAGCAATTCTCATTCTCTTGGAACCATACATTCACACCCACACTTCTGAATGAGGTGCGCGTCGGCTACACGCGGTTCAATTTTGCCGCGGTGGAACCGGTGAACCCGATTAACGCTACGACCTATGGCTTCACAGGCATCATCCCTCAAAATCCGGCCGTAGCCTCCTTACCCCTGATGACCGTCGGCGGCCTGTTTACTCTGGGATTTAGCAACAATGGTCCTCAACCGCGCATTCAAAACACGTATCAGGCGGTGGACAATCTCAGCAAGGTCTGGGGCCACCACAACCTCAAAGCGGGTTTCAACTTGGACCTCATTCGGGTAGACAATCCGTTCTTTAACAACTTGGCAGGGAACTTCAGCTTTAGTGGGGCTGGAGCTTTTTCTACTGGAGTTCCGGGTGCGGATTTTCTGCTCGGTGTTCCTGATGGTTATTCACAAGGCAGCGGATCGATCGTTCGCGAGAGAGCGCGCGAATACTACGCGTACGTTCAAGACCAGTGGCAGGTCAGGCCGAACTTGACTTTGACCCTCGGCACGGGTTGGGATGTGGAAACACCGTGGAGAAACCTGTTCGCCAACGGCGAGATTATGTCAGCCTTCCGACCGGGTCAGCAGTCTACGGTCTTCCCGAATGCCCCTGTGGGATTTGTTTTTCCCGGCGACAAGGGCATCAACAAGTACGGCGGCATGAGCGTGCACTATGACCATTTTGCTCCACGTTTCGGATTTGCGTGGAGTCCGGGAGCTTCCCACAATTGGAGCGTACGCGGCGGCATTGGACTCTACTACAACCGAAGTGAGTCCGAGCTGTCGCTGCAGACCCTTACCAACGCACCATTTGCCCTCACCTCTATAGGCGGAACCATCTGCGGCGCGCCTGCATTTGCCAATCCATTTCAGAGCGTTGCGTTCGCGACTGATGGGTGCTCGGCGCCGCAGGTATTCCCCTTCGTACCACCTGCCCCGGGAAGCAGTATTGACTTCACGCCATTCGAGCCGATCGGGCTGGGAACTGTTGTCAACGATCCCAGGGTGACCGCACCGAGGTCGACCAACTTCAATCTGACGGTCCAGCGTCAGTTGGACAAGGCTACCATCTTGTCCGTCGGCTATGTCGGCAGTCTGGGACGGCACGAGGAAGGGGCCGCTCTTCTGAATCTGGCCGGCCAGGCCCCAGGAGTGAATCCAGCCGCTGCGGCCTATGTTGGGGCGAACGGTAAGTGTACCAATGGCTTCCATCTAGCCGACCCCAATCGATGCCCCGCGTTTGGCACCCCCGGAGGTACGCCGTATGATCTGAACGTTTATGGGCAACCGGGTATCGAAAACACGGAATGGAACTCACGGTACAACTCTCTGCAGGTTGAGTTAAACCGTCACTTCAGCAACGGACTGCAGATTTTGGCGGCCTATACTTGGTCCCGTTACTTTGACCAGACGTCGAACCTGGAAAACAGCGCGTTTAACTTTCCTGGTATTAACACGTTCGACCCCAAGCATATGTGGGCGCCATCGGCTAACGATGCGCCCCAGCGTTTCGTCGTGAGCTATACTTACACCTTGCCGTTCTACAAGCTCAGCCACCACTGGCGGCGGTTGACAGATGACTGGAACGTCACGGGCATCTACACGCTGCAGAGCGGCACTCCGGTTGCAGTATTTAACCTGCTCTCCACGTCACTTACCTGCGATTTGAATGTCTCGTTCTTTGCATGCCCGGACCGGGCCAACTCCTCCGGTGTTCCATTGAAGCATGTCAATCCGCGCACGACACAGTTCGACAGTTCCGGCAACTCGCTTGGGAACTTCTGGTTCATCAATGGCTCAGGGGCTGTTAACGATCCCGGTGCGGCCTACGTCATTCCCGCCCCGGGAGCGGGCATTGGGACCGCCAGCCGTAATCCGTTCTACGGACCTAGCATCAATTACACCGACATGGCTCTGGAGAAGAGCATTCACATCGACGAAACGAAGTACATCCAACTTCGCCTCGAGACCTTCAATACCTTCAACCATGCGAATTTTAACAACCCGCTCACCCCGGGTTTCAACTCTGAGGACGCGTCTCCGATCAACGCCGGCACCTTAGGTCAGATTTTCAGCACGCGGCAGATCTCGACCAACGGCGACGGCCGAGTCTTACAGCTGGGGGCGAAGTTCTACTTCTAAGTAGTCTCAACGAGTATGCGGGCCGGGCTTCTCGCCCGGCCCGTTTTCTGTGCGCTGCGTAGACACGCCATAATACCTGGCCTCGCCCATTGGGCGAGGCCGGGCGGAATCCGAACAACCTACTTCCCAAAGATTACATAGTGGTAGCTGGTCGCCATGAAGAACAGCAGCGGCACGGACAGGAAGAAATTCGTGCGTGACGCCAGGAATGCCTGGCGGGCGAGTGCGGGGGCGTCCGCTGGAGGCGTGCCGGCGAGCGTTCCTCGAATGATCTTCTTGTTGTTGGGCCAGATGATGCCCCAGACGTTGAACAGCATCACGATGCCGAAGCCGCCGCCTACGCCGATCGAGAGCACGTGGTTGTCGTCCTGCCCGACAGGCGTGTAGTTCACGAAAAGCCATCCGGCGGCGATGCAAAGGATGGTGGTGATGGTGCCGAGGACGTATCCGCTGGGCGTCATTTTTTTGATCACGAAGAATAAGATGGCCCAGACCACGATCCAAAGCAGCAGGAAGAATCCCATGGTGATGCCGGCGCCGCCGCCCTTCAGGTCCGCATCGGGTCCGACGTAGAATTCTCCCCAATACCAGCCGCCGACGAAGACCGTGACCAGCGCGCTCCAGCGGAACCAGTTCAGCGCAGGCAAAGTCATGTACTGGAGAATCTTGGGTTTCATGGCGGCGTCCACCTGCTTCATGAACGGGACGTTGATCAAGTTGAAGAAATAGAGCAGGCCGACCCAGGTGATGCCTGCAAGAAAGTGAAACCAGCGCAGAATCAGCTGAGTGGCCTCCTTGCCCGTGTGTTGCGGCGCCATAAAAGAGGCGATGAAAGAGGCTAACATTGCGACGAAATGGTGCATTTGGGATTTTCCTCCGCCAGCTTGGAATTGAAGGTTGTGGGCCCCCGAACGCCGTAAGACCAGGTAGCGCTCGACGAAGAAGGAAAGCGAGCTGCATCGACCATTAACGCTCACGAGCCGCTGAATCTGGTCGGGTGCGGCCGCTGAGTCGAGGAAAGTCTGCGCTCTGCATGCAAGGTCTGTCAACATCTGCGCAAGGTTTTGTAACTTCCCGGTTGAAAAGCTGCGAAGATCGCCGTATGGTACCTCTATTATCTGTCTGCCGGAGGGCACCCACTCAGGTGCGGGCCGGCGAGATTGTCCCCCCTTGTTCCCGTTGCCTGCGGGAAGGCTTTTGGGAACATGCTGTTGGTCTTGACCCTGCCAGGGATGCGGTTCTTTGGAAGGGTAAGTGGTTCGTTCGCAGTCTAAAAAGCGAGGAGATCGGCGATGGACAGCAATAAGCCGGCGCAAAATATTCAGGATTCCTTCCTCAACACGGCCCGCAAGGAGAGAGCAAGCATTACCATCTATCTGCTCAGTGGGGTGAAGTTAACGGGCCGCATCCGCTCTTTCGACAAGTACTCCGTCGTGCTGGAGGCGAACGGTCAGGAGCAACTGATCTTCAAACATGCCATCTCGACCGTGGTGATGGGACGAGTGGCGGCGACGCACGGCCCGCACGTGACGCATACGGACAGGCCGATCAGCGCCGGAACCGCGGCCGCGCCGGCATCGGCGGCGAGCGCTTCGGGCACCGACGGATAAGGCGTTTTCGCTTTGGGAAGTTCTCAATCCAAGACATCCCGCGAAGTTCTGCGTCCAGGCAGACGTGTGCCTCTCAGGAGCGAGGTAGCCCGCAACGACGTGGCGCGCGACGAAGCCGAGGGCGAGCGAGCGTTTCTCGTTGGCCTCGACGTGCGCACGCGCGGGCGGAGCGTTAAAGGAACCGTCACCGCGCAGGCCGCGGCCGCGCGTGATGCGATGGCCATGCAGCCGGCGAAGGCTGGCGCGGGAGGGGCCGCGGTGAAGTCCAGCGGCAAGCCCAGCATTCCCGAGTACGATGCCGATGAGTCGCTGGCGGAGCTGCGCACCCTCGCTGAGAGCGCCGGGGCGAAGGTTGTAGGCGAGATTTTGCAGCGACGCGACCGCGTGGATCCCGCAACGCTAATCGGCGCGGGCAAGCTGGAAGAAGTTGCCGGCGCGGCAGCTTCGGCGAACGCCGATGTAGTTCTGTTCGATCACGACCTCAGTCCTTCGCAGCAGCGCAATATTGAAAAGATCGTGAACCGGCGGGTGATCGACCGTACCCAGCTTATCCTCGACATTTTTGCGCGGCATGCGCGCACGCGGGAAGGCCAGTTGCAGGTTGAACTGGCGCAGTTGCAGTATTTGCTGCCCCGGCTCGCCGGGCGCGGCGTGGAAATGTCGCAACTCGGCGGTGGGATCGGCACCCGGGGTCCTGGTGAAACACAGCTGGAAACCGACCGCCGCAAGATCGCTCGGCGCGTCCGGCACGTGGAGAAGCAACTGGAGAATGTACGGCGCATTCGCGCCCAGCAACGGCAGCGGCGGGAATCGGCGCCAGTGGCCACCGTGGCGCTGGTGGGCTATACGAATGCAGGCAAGTCGACCCTGTTTAATGCGCTGACGCGGGCTGCCGTTTTGTCTTCACCGAAAATGTTTGCCACGCTCGATCCAACCATTCGCGGCGTGGAATTGCCCTCGAAAAGAAAAGTGCTTTTGTCCGACACGGTGGGATTCATCCGCAGCCTGCCGCACACGCTGGTCTCGGCGTTTCGCGCGACGCTGGAGGAAGTGCAGCGGGCTTCGCTCATTCTGCATGTGTCGGACGCTAGCAGCCGGCTTTCGGCGGAGCAGGACGCCCAAGTGGAAATCGTCCTCAAAGAGTTGGAGGCGGAGAAAAAGCCGCGCCTTCGCGTGATGAACAAAGTTGACTTGCTGGACGAGGAAGTGGCTCAGAATTTAATAGCTGATGCTCAGCACAATGAGGCCAAGACTCTGTATGTGTCGGCCGTGGAGGGCACAGGGCTGATTCGCCTGTTAGAGCGTATTGACGCGATGATCGAAGAAGACCCGGTCAGCCGCATCCATCTCCGCGTGCCGCAAAGAGAAGGCAAGATGCTGGCGTTACTCGAAGCACGGTCGCGGATTTATGCGCGGGCCTACAAAGGTGGCGCCGTGGAACTCGAAGCGGATGCGCCAGAGTCGGTGGTGCGGCGGGTCAGGGAGTTCGTCGTGGTTGACTTCGACGTCGTCGAAATGCCTGCTAAGCCCGTGACGGAAACGATCAAGCGCGACGGGCGACGGTAGCGTTCTTTTCAGGATGTCGCGTTGGTTGGCCGAAGCCCACTTTTCGCAACGAACGGGAAAAATGGGTACCAATTCCGACCCAACCACGGCCACTCGCTAACGTCAGAAATTAAATGGGCCGGCAACCAAGAAGCGGTGACATTCCTTGGCTATCGGCCCATTCGATCCTGAATTGGATCGGAGGTGATACTTACATGCTAGCTCTTTGGGCAGGGAAGTCAAGCTTAATGTGCAGAATGTTGCCTATGCGAAAACCATAAGCTGTCGCCGCCATCTCGCTCGCCCCCGGTCTTGCTCTGGACCAGGTACGTCTATGTCAGGAACTCGTTCAAATAGTTGCACTTACGGCTTCGGTCGTGGTGGCGCCATTCAAGGGTACCGAGATCAACGCCAGGTTCTCGTTGACCTTGTCGAGCGAGACAGGCACCGCGACCGTAGTGCTTCCGTTTGTCGCCGTGACCTGGAGAGCGTAGTCGATTTCGACTGAATAGTTAAGGAAGACTTTGTCCGAGGTCGCCGTGGCGAGAGCCCAGGAGTATGGCATTGAGGCTTTGCAGAGCCACTTGCCGCCGCTCAGGATGGCGATGCCTGTAGCTTTCTGGGAAATGTTCTGGCCGCTAGTCTCGTTCACTGAGGCGTTGGCATTGCAGACGACAACACCGTTCTTCGGAACTGCCGAAGAGGCTGTTATCGTGAAATTGAACACGAGAGTTCCAGTGGTGGGTGCAACTGCTGCAAACTCCGCATTTTGGGCCCAAAGGGACGCCGCAAGTCCGATGACCGTGGCGCAAAACGCGGCGAAGACTCTACTGACTACGCGCATTTTGAGGCTCCTCTTGTTGGTGGATTTCTAGCTGCGAACTGGCGGGAAGTGTACACCCGAAGGTTTGGGGCTGCCACCAACTTGAGCAAAGAGCGGAGTTGCTGGAGTTGCTTCCTCGCGTTGACATTAAACTGCTCGGGACGTTAGACTTAACAGTTTTCATAGCCCTCATTTTCCGGTCTATATCAGCACCACATGGATCAGACGCTTCATCAACTAGGGGAATTACTGCTCGGAGCAGTGCCGACCGTAATTCTTCTGGCGTTGCTCTACGCGCTGTACTCGGCGATTGTGCACAAGCCGCTGAAGCGAGTGTTGGCGGAGCGGCGGAGCAAGACCGAGGGAGCGGTAGAGAAATCGCGCGCTGATATCGCAGCCGCCGAGGCACGCATGTCAGAGTACGAGCACCGTCTGCGCGAGGCGCGGGCCGCTGTGTTCCGGGCCCAGGAAGCGCGACGGCAGGCGGCGCTTGAATCCCGCGGCGCTGCGGTGAATGAAGCGCGCAGCAAGGCACAGGCGCAAGTGCAGGCTGCGAAGAAGGATATTGAAGCCGATCGTGTGGCGGCAGAGGCGGGACTGCAGAAGGAAGCGTCCGCACTCGCCGCTGAGATCGTGCGGCGCGTTCTGCTGCCGGTGCGGGTGGGGCGTTCGCAGTGATCGAAGGATTAGTGGTCTCATTGAAGATGATCTCGCCAAAGAAGATTCTGCGCGCGGCGGTTCTGACGGGGCTCATGGTGAGTCTCGCCGGGCTGGTCCAGGTGCGAGCGCAGCAGCAATCGCCTTCGCCTCCGCAGCCGCAAGTAAGCAAGGATAAGTCGCACAATCCCGGAGGTCCAGGGCGGCAACTGGTGCATGAGAGTCGTGAAGCCGCCGGCGAAGATAAGGACGAGACTGCGGAATTCAAGCAGTCGGCTTCAGTGCGGCTGGTTTCGCGGATTACTGGTTTGGATTTGCAGAAATCCTACTGGCTGAGCGTAATTACAAACTTTGTGGTGATCGGCGCTGTTATTGTGTGGGCCGGGCGTAAGTACATGCCGGGAATATTCCGCGACCGCACCGCCGCCATCCAGAAGGCTATGCAGGAGGCGCAGAAGGCCAGCGAAGAGGCGCGTCGCAAGCTAGCCGACATTGAATCGCGACTTATGAAGCTCGATGTCGAGATCGGCATGATGCGCGATGCGGCTGAAAAAGAAGCGGAGGCCGAGGCAGCCCGCATCCTCACCGCCGCACAGGAAGAGGTAAGGAAGATTGTGGCGGCGGCGGAGCAGGAGATCGCAGCGGCGACCAAAGCTGCGCGGCACCAGTTGACTGCCCATGCGGCTGATCTGGCGGTCGGGTTGGCGCAGAAGCAGATTCATGTGGACGCGTCCACCGACCAGGCTCTGGTGCGTAATTTTGCCGAACAGTTGAGCGCGGCGTCCGATAATCCGGGAAAGGACTGGAATTAGGCCGTGGCCTCCATCGCCAGCACCTACGCTCGGGCTTTCGCCGACGTGGTTCTCAGCGCCCGCCTCGATGCAAATCGGGCCATTGAGGGACTGCGAGGAATCGCCGGGTTGCTCTCGGAGAGCCCAGAGTTGCGGCGCGTATGGGAGAATCCCGCAGTTCCAGCAGATCAGAAGCGCCGGTTGCTCGACGCGATCGTCCACCGCGAGGGGATCGAACCTCACGTGCGCAACCTGATTGCCGTGCTCATCGACCACCGGCGAGTGCAGTTTCTCAGCCGCATCACCGAGCAACTGGAGAAAGAACTCGACGCCCGGCTGGGATTCGCCGAGGCGCACATCACCAGCGCCCGCGAATTGGGAGATGCCGAGAAGCGGGCTCTCGAAGCTCAGATCGAAAAAGTAACGGGTAAGAAAATCCGTGCCCGCTTTGGACTCGACGCGTCACTGCTCGGCGGCGCCGTGGTCTGTGTCGGCAGCACGATTTACGACGGTTCGGTGAAGGGACAGTTGGAGAGGATTCGAGAGGCAATTAGCTCCTAGCTGCTAGCTCCTAGCTTGAACCCGGGGTTCGTGGGTTAGCTAGAAGCTAGCAGCTAGAAGCTAGCAGCTAGAAGCTAGCAGCTTTAAGGCTGAGAGCTGACTTTATGGCGCAAATCAAAGCAGACGAAATCACAAAACTGATCCGCGAGCAGATCGAGAACTACGAAACCCAGATCTCGGTGGACGAGACCGGCACGGTCATCACGCTGGGCGACGGCATCGCGCGCGTGTACGGACTCGACAAAGTCATGGCCGGCGAACTTCTCGCCTTTCCGCACGGTGTGGCCGGCATCGCCATGAATCTGGAAGAAGACCAGGTGGGCGTGGTGCTGCTCGGCGAATACACCGAGATCAAGGAAGGTGATGAGGTCAAGCGCACCGGCCGCATCATGAGCGTGCCTGTCGGCGACGCCATGATCGGGCGGGTGGTCAACTCGCTGGGCCAGCCTATCGATGACAAGGGTCCCATCTCGAGCGACAAGTTTATTGCGCTGGAACGTATCGCGCCGGGCGTGATCGATCGGCAGCCGGTCCGCGAGCCCATGGCCACCGGGCTAAAGGCCATCGACAGCATGATTCCCATCGGTCGTGGCCAGCGCGAATTGATCATCGGCGACCGGCAGACGGGAAAGACGGCGGTCGCGCTCGACACTATCATCAACAGCAAGGGCAACGATCTGATCTGCATCTACAACGCGATTGGTCAGAAGCGCTCGTCTATTGCCCAGGTGGTGAAGATTCTGGAAGATGCTGGAGCGATGGAGTACACCATCGTCGTGGCGGCTTCGGCGTCGGAACCGGCACCCATGCAGTACATCTCTCCCTATGCCGCGTGCGCCATGGGCGAGTACTTCCGCGACAGCAAGCGGCACGCCCTGGTGATCTACGACGATTTGTCGAAGCACGCCGCGTCGTATCGCGAGATTTCGCTGCTGCTGCGGCGTCCGCCGGGACGCGAGGCGTATCCCGGAGATGTTTTCTATCTCCACTCCCGACTGCTGGAGCGCGCGTCCAAGTTGAGCGACAAAATGGGTGGCGGTTCGCTGACCGCTCTACCCATCATCGAGACGCAAGCCGGAGACGTCTCGGCCTACATTCCGACCAACGTCATTTCCATTACCGATGGCCAGATCTATCTGGAAACGGATTTGTTCAACCAGGGTATACGTCCGGCGGTAAACGTAGGTCTGTCCGTGAGTCGGGTCGGCGGCAGCGCGCAGATCAAGGCTATGCGGCAGGTTGCGGGCACGCTGAAGCTGGAACTGGCGCAGTATCGCGAACTGGCGGCATTTGCCCAGTTCGGAAGCGATCTCGACAAAGCCACGCAAGCGCAGTTGAATCGCGGCCAGCGGCTGGTGGAACTGCTGAAGCAAAATCAGTTCTCGCCCCTGCCGTTCTCCAAGCAGATTCTGATCATCATGGCGGGCACGGGCGGATTCCTCGACGACATGCCAGTTGCCCAGGTGCGCGAGTTCGAGGCCGAGCTTTACAAGTATGTGGAGTCAACCAACCCCGGTCTGCTGCGCACGATCATGGAAAAGAAGATTCTCGACGACACGCTGAAAGGGCAGTTGCAGGGCGTGATCAAAGAAGCGAAACAGCAGTTCGTGGCGGCAAGGGAAGCGGTAGCAAAGTAGCAGGCATCCGATTCGAAGGACTAGACTGCAGAGGTCCTTCGCCTTGCTCAGGATGACAAGGGTTCTGACTGGCTGACGACCAACGACTGACGACCAACGACTGATTCATGCCGAACATTCTCGACATCCGTCGCCGCATTCGCAGCGTGATCAACACGCGGCAAATCACCAAGGCCATGAAAATGGTCTCGGCGGCCAAACTGCGCCGGGCGCAGGAGCGGGCCCTGGCTGCCCGTCCGTATGCTCAGATGTTGACGAGTGTATTGAAGTCGCTGGTGGCGCGCGCCGAGATTTACGATCCCGAGACCGGCGAGCCCAAACATCCTCTGCTGGCGCAACGGGAAGAAAAAAACATTCTGCTGATCGTGGTGACCGGCGATAAGGGCCTGGCGGGCGCATTCAACGCCAACATCACAAAAGCTGCCATGCGCTTCCTGGAGTCGAAGTCGGGCAAGAACGCCGACATCGAGGCGGTCGGGCGCAAGGGCCGTGATTTCTTGCGCCGGCGCTATCCCGCGGCCAAGGTACAAACCCGCAGCCTGGCGGAGTTGGCCGAGTCGATCGAGGCTGAGCCCGAGACTGCGGAGCGCGCAGCAACGATTCAAGTCACCGGTGAGCATGTCGGCGTCCTCGGCAAAGTGGAATTCGTGCAGGCGTCGGCGCTCGCCCAAAATGTGATTCAACGCTACTGCCGCGAGCAGATCGACGCGGTTTACGTTGTGTTCAACGAATTTAAGTCGGTGATCGCGCAGCGGCTGATTGTGGAGCAGATTCTGCCCATCGAACAGATCGGCGAGCAGGCAGTGCGACTGGCCGAGGAGATGACGGAAGAAGAAAAGAAGAGGGCTAAAGAGGCGGCCGTGAGCGCTGGTGTGGGCATGCGTGGCACCGAGCGCGCCGCTGAAGCGGCTTCGCAGTTCGGCACCGCGCAAGTGGATTACATCTACGAGCAGCCCCCTGCGGATCTGTTCCGCGCGCTGCTGCCAAAATATGTGAGCATCCAGATCTTCCGGGCTCTGATGGAGTCGGTGGCTGCCGAACATGCGGCGCGCATGACCGCGATGGATTCGGCCACCAACAACGCGACCGACATGATCGATTCGCTGACCCTAATCATGAACCGAGCCCGGCAGGCGAAAATCACGAAAGAGATCATCGAGATCGTTAGCGGCGCGGCGGCAATGTGAGAAGAAGCTGCTAGCTTCTGGCCAAACGAATTTGCGATGTTTGAAGTTGTAAGTAAGGTCGAGGCGTCGAAACTTGGTGTTGACCCAAGCTAGGAGCTAGCAGCTAGTAGCTAGAAGCTAATCTATGCCTGAAAATGTAGGACATGTTATTCAAATTGCCGGGCCGGCAGTCGACCTGCAGTTTTCCGAGGGGAAACTGCCTCCGATCTACGAGGCCGTGAAGGTGGTAAGCGATGGCTTCAAGGTGCCCGCCCCCATCAACGTGATTCTCGAGGTGCAGCAGCACCTGGGTGAGGGCCGTGTGCGCTGCGTCGCCATGCAGCCGACCGACGGCATGGTGCGCGGCATGAAAGCCATCGACCAGGGCGGACCGATCTCGGTGCCCGTGGGTCGTGGGACGCTGGGGCGCGTGATGAACGTGATCGGCGAACCCGTGGATCAACTGGGTCCGATCGACTACAAAGAACGCATGCCGATTCACCGCCTGGCACCGGCGTTCGATGAGCAGGCCACCAGCGCCGAAATGTTCGAGACCGGCGTGAAGGTCGTTGATCTGATCCAGCCGTTCTTGAAGGGCGGCAAGATCGGATTGTTTGGCGGCGCCGGCGTGGGCAAGACCGTGGTTATCATGGAGCTAATCAACAACGTCGCCAAACAGCATGGCGGCTACTCCGTGTTCGCGGGCGTCGGCGAGCGCACCCGCGAAGGCAACGACCTGTGGCTGGAGATGTCGGAGTCGGGCGTGATCAAGCCCGGCAAGCCGGCGGAATCAAAAGCGGCGCTGATCTATGGCCAGATGACGGAACCTCCCGGCGCTCGTTTGCGCGTGGCGCTGACCGGGTTGACGGTGGCGGAATACTTCCGCGATGCCGAGGGCGCCGACACGTTGCTGTTCATCGACAACATCTTCCGTTTCACGCAGGCGGGATCGGAAGTGTCGGCGCTGCTGGGCCGCATGCCCAGCGCCGTAGGCTATCAACCTAACCTTGCGACGGAGATGGGCGAACTCCAGGAGCGCATCACCTCGACCAAAAAGGGCTCCGTCACTTCGGTACAGGCGATTTACGTGCCCGCCGACGACTTGACCGATCCCGCGCCAGCCACCACGTTTGCTCACCTCGATGCAACGACGGTGCTTTCTCGAGCGTTGACCGAGATCGGAATCTATCCCGCCGTCGATCCGCTGGCGTCGACGTCGCGCATTCTTGATCCGCGCATTGTTGGACAGGAGCATTACGACGTGGCGCAATCTGTGAAAAGGACGCTGCAGACCTACAAGGATTTGCAGGACATCATCGCGATTCTTGGCATCGACGAACTCAGCGAAGATCAGAAGCTGACCGTGGCGCGGGCACGCAAGATTCAGCGCTTCCTCTCGCAGCCGTTCCACGTGGCCGAGCAATTCACGGGCGCGGCCGGACGTTATGTCAAGATTGCCGACACGGTGAAAGGCTTCAAGGCAATTGTGGAAGGGAAGTACGACGACATCCCCGAGCAGGCTTTCTATATGAAGGGGCCGATCGGGGAAGTGCTGGAAGCCGCGGAGAAAATGAGGTCGGCAGCGTAGAGCCGGTGCTTGCAACATATTGTGCCGGGACAAAAATAGACATAGCAAGCTACGCCTCTACGAATGAGCAGGAAAATGGCTGATACTTTTCAACTCGACATCATCACGCCCGAGAAAAAGGTCGTAGAGACGGCGGCGGAAGAAGTTCAGATTCCCGGCAAGAACGGATATCTGGGCATCCTCCCGGGGCATGCGCCGCTCATTACCGAACTGGGGGTCGGCGAGGTCACTTTTCGCCAGAATGCCACCGAACAGCATTTAGCCGTCGCGTGGGGGTTTGCCGAAGTCCTGCCCAACAAGGTGACGATCTTGGCCGAGACCGCAGAGCGTCCTTCGGAAATCGACGTGAAACGCACTCGCGAAGCCAAAGAGCGCGCGGAGCAGCGGCTGACCAACGGGGACGCCAGCGTTGACGTGGAACGTGCGCTGGATGCGCTCAATCGCGCCGAAGCTCGGCTGGACGTAGCTGCCAAGAACCAGTAACCCGCCCCCAATTCCTTAGCTCCTTCTGACTGATCTGGCCCCAGCGCGCTAGCGCCGCTCGGCTCTCAACTTATACAATTGGGCCGCCTAACCCTAAGGAGCTCCCGCGATGAAGCTTCACCTTGCCCTTCTTGTCTTCTCTTTCTTCGTATCTTTTGGTCTTGCCACCGGGCAGCAAACCAAACCCGCGGCCCAACCACCGCAAATGCCACCCTGGCTGGTCACGCCGGAAGTACATCCGGAAAACAGTGTCACCTTCCGATACCGCGCCCCCAACGCACTGGAGGTCAAGCTAGCCCGCGAAGGCACTGATCCGGTCGCCATGCAGAAAGACGATCAGGGGGTGTGGAGCGTGACCACAGCACCGCTGCCACCGGACTATTACGGATATTCGTATAGCGTCGACGGCGTGCGCAACCTTGATCCCTACAACCACATGCTGGTTCCGAACTTGATTATGCCGGGGAACGCGGTGCACATCCCCGGGCCGGGGCTTCCCTGGGAAGTGAGCGATGTGCCGCACGGGGAGATTCATCATCACTTCTACAAGTCCGAGGTTGCGGGCGACGATCGTGATTATTACGTCTACACGCCTGCCGGATATGACGCTGCGGCGAAGAAAACGTATCCCGTGCTGTATCTGCTGCACGGATTCAGCGACGACGCCAGCGGATGGACAGCCGTCGGCCACGCCAACGTCATCTTCGACAACCTGACTGCGCAAGGCAAAATCAAACCGATGATCGTCGTCATGCCGCTCGGCTACGGAACGATGGAGATGATTCGGCTGGGATGGGGTGCCTGGAGCCACACCGACGTACGCGACAAGAATTTCTCGCGATTCCGCGAAGCGCTGCTGACCGAAGTGATGCCCAAAGTCGAGAGCGAATATCGGATCACAAAAGACCGCAACTCCCGCGCGATTGCCGGACTTTCGATGGGCGGATCGGAGTCACTCCTGACCGGACTGAATAACCTCGACAAGTTCGCCTGGATCGGGGCCTTTAGCTCCGGCGGCATTCCAGACGAGTTTGAGAAGGACTTTCCCGGCCTCGATGCCAAAGCCAACCAGGAGATTCGCCTGCTGTGGATCGCATGCGGCACCGAGGACCGCCTTATCACGGTGAATCGAAGTCTGCGGGAATGGCTAAAGTCGAAGGGCGTGCAGCATACCGACATCGAGACGCCGGGCATGCATACGTGGATGGTTTGGCGACGGAATCTGGCGGAATTTGCGGCGCTGCTGTTCAGATAACAGTTCAGGGTCTGCCCTAGGTAGGGATCCTTCGTCTCGGATTGGCTCTCGTTTCACGAGAGCCAATACTCCGCTCAGGATGACAATGACTTAGGGCACGTTCACCTGATCGCGGGTTTCCGACGGCACATACCTCACCGCGGCGGTGCGCTCCAGTTTGTCCCAGGCAAACTTGCGGCCTTCGAGCGCGCGCTTCAGGGTCTTGAACAGCACAATTGAAAATAGCTGGCGGTAGGCAAAGCGCTGCAGCCAGACCTGGCTGAGTAGCCAGCCATCTTCCTTGTCATCGGGACGACGTCGTTCCAGCGCGAACGCGATCGCCGATGCGAAGAAGTCAATCACCAGGAATGCGAAGAAGAACGCGACCAGTTTGTGGAAACTGGACGGATCGGTCGAGTCCGGATGAAAGTGTTTCTGGATCAGATACCACATCGTGCCTACCCCGAACATGATGTCAATGAGCGGCGACACCAGCGGCAGCAGAATCTGGAAGATCACAATGTTGGGCAGTGCCACCCATCCCAGCGCGCCCTTGCGCGCGAAAACTCCGCGATGCTTGTAGACCGCCTGCAGAATGCCGAAGGACCAACGAAAACGCTGGCGCATCAGGCCATTGGCGTTGATGGGAGCCTCGGTATAAGCGAGCGCCATGTCTTCGTACTCGACGCGATATCCCCGGCGCAGCAAAGCCATGGTCAGGTCGGCGTCTTCTGCCACCGTGTCTGTGTGATATCCGCCAGCTTCGCGCACGGCGGAAACACGCCAGGCGCCGATCGCACCCGGCACCACGCTGACCGCGCCTAGTACGTCAAGGGCGCGGCGTTCGAAGTTCTGGCTGGTGATGTACTCCAGCGCCTGCCAGCGCGTCCACAGGTTCACCCGGTTTCCAACCTTGGCATTGCCAGCAATGGCGCCGACTATGGGATTGATGAAATGGGGTACCAGGCGCGAGATGGCGTCGGACGCGATGATGGTGTCCGCGTCGATGCCCACGAACAACTCCGCGTCGCCGATATGCTCGATGCCGTAATTGAGAGCCTCGGCTTTGCCGGAGTTCGCCTTGCCCAGGATCAGGACTCGTCCCGCAGCCGCTTCCGACGCGAAGGCCCTTCGCGCGACTTCGAGCGTGCGGTCTTTCGATCCGTCGTCAATCACGACAACGCGCAGATTAGGATAGTTGGAGTTCAATGCGGCGCGTACCGTCCGCTCGATCACTTTCTCTTCGTTGTATGCCGGGATGAGGACCGCGACTTTTGGGCGGTAAGAAGCGACTTCCGCAGGCTTGCCGAAAATCTTCTCATGTACCCGGTCATAGACCGCGGCCGCTCCGATGAACAGCAGACGGCCTGTCATCAGCAAGTCACCGACGAGGAAAATCCAGGTGATGCCGACGATGCCAACATCGAATAGCCAGAAGCCCAGCCGGTCCAGCCGCGCAGCCCATCGCTCGCCCGCCGGTAGCGGTCCCATCACATCAGCCCTGGTTTTTCCCAGCAGATCGTAAACGGAAGCGATCTCATAACCGCGCGCCCGAATTCCGTCGATGATCATAGGCAGGGCGCGAACAGTCTCTGCGCGGTTGCCACCTCCATCGTGGAGCAGCACGATGTTGCCGCAGCGCAAGTCTTCCTGGCGGCAGGGCGGCAAGTGCGAAAGCACATAGGCCGTAATCTGCTCCGCCGAGCGGCGCGGATTGTTGCTCCAATCGTTGGGATCAATGCGGTTGCCCACCGTGATGTAACCCATTTCTTGCGGGATCTCGAGGGGCCGTACCTGGTCGGCTGTGTCCGGTTCTTCGTCAACCGCATAGGGGGGACGCATCAGCGTCACTCGGACTCCCATTAAGCTGGCGAACAGGCGCTCGGTCAGATTCAGCTCCACCTTCATATACGAGGTGGAAATGTTGCTCACGTCAGGATGGGTGAACGTGTGGTTCCCGATGGTATTGCCTTCGCTGTAAATGCGCTTGGCGATGCCGGAAAATTTGTCCGTCTGGATGCCAATCAGAAAAAAAGTGGCCGTTGCGTGCTTGTTCTTCAACACGTCGAGAATCTTGGGCGTCCACTCCGGATCAGGCCCATCGTCAAACGTGATCGCAACCCGGTTCGGGCTGTAGCCGTACCGGCCAACACGATAAGGCTCAGGCGTGGTCTGAAAAACCTCATCGGTGATCAGTTTGCTGTCGGCGTCAATGGTCAGATCACGAGTGCCGTGAGCGGGTTTGTCTTCGATGCGCAGGATCTCGCCCTGGCCCTCCATGTCGACGTCAGCGCCGGGGGGCACGTCGTGCAACCTGTCACTGGCTGAGGGATCGCCGGGGATGTCCCAGACCCGCCACAGCGAGCGATCTTCGCCGCCGAGGCGCCAGAGAGCGAAGGTCTTAATTCCCAGCGTCTGCGCGGCTCGCATGTGGTTGAGAGCGGTAACCGCGTCCAGGAACCAGACATCGTGGCGCAGGCTGCGTTCGTCGAGATAGCTGAAATGCGGGTTCAGGGCGTCATCATCGAAGCTGATGTCTTCGTCGGAGTCGCGCGCGGCGAGCCACGCTTCTTGGACGCTGACGCTGGAGTCGTGCTCCTCCGGTGGCAGTTTTCCTTTCTGCGGCTTCAGCACCCAGTCGTAGCCGTAGTTCGCGATGGCGCAGATGATCTTCTCGTTGGGTATGACGCTGGTGGCGTAGGTCAGGTTCTTGACGAACCAATCCTGCGAGGCCACCGGGCCAGACGCCGCTCCAGGATAGTGCTCATCGTAGTTCATGAGCACAACGCCATCCGAAGCGGCCGCGATCGCCGGATAATCGTATTCCCCGTTGTGCGGCGGGACCGCGACGTAGAGCTTCATGCCGCGGGCGTGCAAGTCTGCCGACAATTCCTTCAGCAACGCCACGTAACCGGGCTGCCCGCTGGGCGGGAAGGCCTCGAAGTCGACCATCAACCCGTGGTAGCGCCCCGAAGAAAGAAACTGAGCTGCCTGGCGGCGGAAGAGCGCCCGCGCGTCGGGATTGTTCAGGAAACCCGTGACGCCCCCGACCCAGACCGCGCCATCGAAGTTATTCACCATGGGGAAGACTTCCATGTTGGGGTCTTCCGCATTGACCAACGGCATGACGCGATCGTCGACCGGGCGGACGCTACCGCCTTGCACGACATCGAAAAACTTGCTGGTCTGATCGTCAATGCCCTGCAGGCGCCCGTCGGCCGTGAGCACGTGCAGCCAGTCGGGATAAAGGATGTCGATCTGGCGGCCGTAATCCCGCAGGGAAGAGAAACTGGCGGCGTCCCAGGGCGCGTAGAAGGCGGCGCGAATTCCTTCTTCCTGGTTCAGCTTCACTTGCGACGCCGCCAGCTTCGATTTTCTGTGCGAACGGGCTGCCAGCTTCTTTTGCCGGTCGCGAGCCTTCTCCTTTTCGCTTTCCTTGAGAGCCTTGAAGGCGCGTTTCTGCGGGGAGAACAGGAGTTCGGGCAACTGCTCGTCGCGCAGTGCCGTGTAGACAAAGAAGATCACCAGCGCGGAAACGAATACGGCCGAGACGTCGAACAGACGCCGCAGGCGTTTCCAGCGGGCTCGTCGCGGGTCGTAAAAGACTGGTCCGGCCATGGGAATAGATCATTCCGTCTGCCGCAAGCGGCACACGGTCAATTTGCTGCAACGGGACAGGGCGAGTTTCGCTGCTCTGCGTTATAGAATACACTTTCCTGCCTCGCGGTTGCCGCAAACGCGCTATAGTCGCTCCTTGCGGGAACTCATAAGGAGGAAACCGCGGTTCTTTCTTGGGGCGGGCCTGGTCGGTCTGGGCCTGCGCCTGCTGCTGGTCTGGCGATTTCCCGGGGTGGTAGACGATTCCCGCCTCTACGCCAACATCGCGGAGAACTGGCTGCAGCACGGAGTCTACGGCGTCACCAACTCTGGCGTGATCATGCCGACGCTCTCGCGCCTGCCGGGATACCCCGCGTTTCTGGCCGCAATCTTCGCGATCTTCGGAATCGAAAATTTTCGGGCCGTCCTGCTCGTGCAGGTCGTCTTCGACCTGGGGACGTGCTTCCTGATCGCCGATCTGGCGCGGCGTCTGCTTTCCGAACGGGCTGCGCAGGCCGGTTTTCTGCTCACCGCGGTCTGCCCATTTCTAGCCAACTACGCAGCCACGGCCCTGACCGAGGCGGTGGAGATTTTCTTTACGGCACTGGCGCTCGACTTGGCTATTTGCGGCCTTGGTGTGTTGAGCGCCGATAGGCGGCGCCGTGGATTTATCTGGCTCGGTTGCGGCCTCTCCATTGGGGCGGGCATTCTGCTGCGGCCTGACGGTGGCATCTTGCTCGCGGCCGTGGGCGCATATTTATTGTGGCTGCTCCTGCAGAGCCTGCGCCGAATGATCGGCCGAGTGGCGGTGAGCCCTTTTTCCATCGTCTGGGCCGGAGTGCTCGTTGCCATCGGAGCCACTGCTCCGTTGATTCCGTGGACGTTGCGAAACCTGCACACGATGCACCGTTTTCAACCCCTCGCGCCACGGTACGCCAACGACTCCGATGAATTGGTCACGAGCGGCTTCAATCGCTGGGTCAAAACTTGGATCGAAGATTACGTTTCGGTGCAGGAGATTTACTGGAACGTGCCCGGGACGGAACTCGACTTAACGCGGCTGCCCACCCGGGCTTTTGATTCCCCCCTGCAACGAGACCAGACCCGCCAGTTGTTCGCCGACTACAACCGTGATCACGATTTGACGGCTGAACTCGATGCACGCTTCGCCGCGCTGGCCGTGGAGCGGATCCACGCGGCGCCGATGCGTTATTACCTGTGGCTGCCGGCGGTGCGCATCGCGGATATGTGGCTGCGTCCGCGGACCGAGTTGTTTCCCTCCGACCCGCGCTGGTGGGAGTTCAACGACGACCGCCGCTGGCTCGCCTTGAGTCTGGGCCTAGGGTTGATCAACTTGGTTTACGTCGCAATGGCGGCTGCGGGCTGGCTGCGTGTCCGCGGAATTTTCGGCGTTGGCTTATTTGTTTTGTTTTTGATTTTGCGTTCGTTCTTTCTTGGTACCTTGGAGAATCCCGAGCCTCGCTACACCCTGGAATGCTATCCCGTGGTCATATTTCTCGCGTCTGCGATGTTCCATTGCGCCGTATAAAACTCCAGAATTATGGATCGTCCAGTGTAGTGGAGTGGAGATAAAACGTTTCACTCCGGCCAAATCTTTGAAATTAGCCTTGAAAGCCGTGGTCGGACAATTGCAGAATAGCAGGCACATCGACTCCCAGGGATCCATCCTTTGTTGCCAGTTCCCGTCGGAGACATTCGTGTTTACCTCGGTTTTGTCTAGGAGACCCCGCATGCATGGTGCAGGTCGTTTTCTCACAGCTTTCACAGTGGTTGCTGTTGCCGCAATCTGCCTCTTGCTCGGCGGCAGCCTCAACCTTCAGGCGCAGCAAGCGACGGCTTTGCTGACGGGAACCGTAAAGGATGCCACCGGAGCGGTGGTGTTGGGAGCAAAGATTACGCTCAAAAACTCCGAGACCAACGTCACTCGGAACACGACCTCCGGCAAAGATGGCGACTACCTGTTCACCCTTGTTCCAATCGGGACCTACGAATTGACCGTGGAACAGCAGGGTTTCAATTCCTATGTGAGGAAGGGAATCACTCTCCAGATCAATCAGAACGCGCGCGCCGATGTTGTGCTCGAGGTCGGAGCCAGCACGCAAGTGGTCGAGGTTGCGGGCGATGTAACGCAGGTGGATACGGTCAGCGCCACCCTAGGCAATGTGGAAACTTCGCGGCGCATTGTCGACTTGCCGCTGGTCGAGCGCAATGCCTTCCAACTCGGTCTGCTGCAAGCGGGTGTATTCCCTCCCGACCCGGACGACGGTAGCAACAACCCGTTTTCAGTGAGTGGCCAGCGTTCCGAATCTCTGAGCTTCCTGGTGAACGGCGCGGACAACAACGACTTTCTTGGGAACAATGCCGTCGTGAACCCCAATCCCGATGCCCTGGGCGAATTCAAGATACTGACGAATAACTATGAGGCGGAATACGGTCGCACATCGGGAGGAATCGTCAACCAGGTTATTAAGTCCGGAACCAACCGTTTCCACGGAGATGTCTTCGAGTTTTTCCGCAATGAGGCGCTGAACGCCCGCAACTACTTTCTGCCCACTGTTACTCCCTTCAAACGGAATACGTATGGAGGCACGCTGGGCGGGCCCATCAGAAAGGACAAGACCTTTTTCTTTGTCTCCTATCAGGGATATCGCAAGCATGAGGGCGAGGTGTCGCCGGTGTTGCAAGTGCTCAGTCCGGCCGAGCGGACCGGCAACTTTAGCGAGTTGCTTGACCCCAATGCGCCTGCCTTTTCCCCATGTCCAAATCCTGGTTCAGGAGACCCGACCTTTGAGGCGGGGACGCTATTCGTGCCGACGAGCCCGCTGAAGACCTGCTCTGACAAAATGACAACATATCCGTCACAAACCTATGCGAACAACCAGGTGCCGGTGAATCCCGTAATCGCGAATTACATTGCCAGGTACCTGCCCTCCCCCAACCTCCCGAACAACAATTTCGTCTCCGCGCCAACCAGGGTAGACCGCGACGAGCAAGGGATCGTGCGCGTGGATCATCACATCAGCGACAGAGACACGATCTACGCCTCTTACATCATCGACGACTTGTCCCAAAATTTTCCGTTCGACATTGTGAATGGAGCGTCGTCCGGGGGAGACGTACCCATAGGCTCGGGCTTCGATACACTCACTCGCACGCAGTTCGGTTCGATTTCCTGGCTACACACCTTCAGCACGAATATGGTCAACGAGTTCACTTTCGCGGGCAACCGCAGCGCGCTCCTGCAGTTCGTGCCGCATGACCATACACCACCATCGGCTCTAGGTTTTACGAATGTGAATCCTGACGATCCGGCAGGAACGGCGCCTCCCATAATGACCACCGTAGGCTTCAATCTGGGGCCGAGCCCCGGGGGCCCCACAAAATTGCATGACGTAACTTTCCATTGGCAGGACAATGTCACCATTACGCGAGGGCGACACAATATTAAGTTCGGCGCAGACATTCGCCGGGTCCGCAATAACTTTGATTTTGATTTCGAAAACAACGGAATCTTCGATTTTGGGAACAATCAGAATTTCACCGGGAACTATCTCGCGGATTTTGTTGGTGGATTCTTTGACAGCTATGCGCAGTTCTCCAGAGCCATATACGGTATTCGGACCACGGATTGGCACTTCTTTGGCCAGGATTCCTGGAAGGTTCTGCCGCGCCTGACACTGGATCTTGGCCTTCGCTACGAGTACGACTCGCCGTTGGAAGATCCGCATAACGAGATCCTGGGCTTCTTCCCGGGGCAACAATCCGCGAAATTTCCGGGTGCACCCAAAGGCATCCTTTACCCCGGAGACCCCGGCACTCCAAACCGCGGCCTGACCTATCCCGACCGCAACAACTTTGCGCCCCGGTTCGGATTCGCCTGGGACGTTCTCGGGAGAGCCAAGCTAGTGATCCGCGGTGGTTATGGCGTTTTCTATGACCTCGAAGACGGCGCATTAAACTTACAGTTTGGCGGGGAATCGCCGTTTGGCCAGGTTACGCAAATCTTTCCGTCAGACTACACCGCCGTGACACCGGGCACGAACACGGTCGGCGATCCGTTTGGGACATTTGGCCACACGAACCCCTACCCCACTCATGGCGTGGTCGGATCCACGTTCGGTGTCCCCGCGATTCAGTTCGCCTATGTCGTTTACCCACACTTCCGGACGCCATACTCTGAAAATGTCAACTTTGGCCTGCAGTATCAGATTACGCAGGACACAATGATCGAGGCCGACTATGTCGGCAGCTTTTCCCGAAAGGCGATCGCTACCACTGATGTGAATGCCCCAGTCCAGAGCATCATGCAGGCGCAACTGAATAATCCCACTAACACTACGGGCGCCCTTAATCCCGACTGCGCCCGCCCACTCGCTGGTTGCAGCGACCCTACCGATCCCAACTCGTCACCTACCGGTGCTCTACAGTTGTTCACGGACCTGAGCAGTGGCACCTCCAGCAGCAACCAATTCCAGTTTACGGTGGATAAGCGATTCAGCCACGACTTCAATATTCGTGGAGCGTACACGTTCGCCCATACCATTGATGACCAATCGGGCTTCCGCTACAACAGTTCGGTCTACACCGATCCCTTCAACCACCAGTTTGATCGCGCGTCGGCCAACTTCGATGTGCGCCAGAGATTGGTTATAAGTGGAATCTGGAAACTTCCGCTGGGTCATGCGCTGCGAAACGCGAACGCTGTTTTGCGAACCATCGCAGATGGCTGGGAGGCGAGCGGAATCGCCGCCTTCCAAACCGGGACGCCGTTTACGATCTTCTCCAATTCAAATTCCAGCCAGGAGAACATCTTCCTCGATCGCGCCGACCTGATTGGCCCGATTCAGTATTTTCCCGCCCGGTCTCAACGCTCTTTTGATCCCTCAACCGCCAACTGCCTGGGAGCGGCAGTGACCGGCAACTTCTATTTCAATCCGAACGCGTTTGACTGTGCCAATGTCCCGATGTTCAGTTTTGGCAATTCCGGCAGGAATATCCTGCGAGGTCCGGGGCTTAACAACTTTGACCTGTCAGTCGGGCGCACGTTCAAGTTCGCGGAGAGCAAGAGCATTGAATTCCGCTCGGAATTCTTCAACGCGTTCAATCACGCGCAGTTCTTCAATCCAGACCACGGCGGCGGAAGCGGAACCTTTGGCCAGATCACACAGGCCAGAGACCCGAGAATCATGCAGTTGGGGTTGAAGCTCTATTTCTGAGACGGTCGAGGCCGTTTACCCCAGCGGCGAGTCGCTCATGCGGAATCTGGTGCGGACGTGTTCGGAGATGAGTTCGATGGCTGCGCGGTTTTTCACCGGGTCGACCTGGGCCAGGTACTTCATCGCCTCCACCAGCAAGCGTTGCCCATCCACGTAACGAGGATCGGAGGTGCGTTCCCGGCGCTTGTTTCCCAGCTTAGGAGGGACTGTAATCGTAAAAACTTTGGCCATGAATAAACCCAACTGAGGTGCGGTCAGTATATCGTCTCACGTACACTTTCCAGCACACCTTCTTGCTCTTTAGATTCAATAACTTAACCGCGAGGCGAGATGGTGGTCGTCTTGCCCGTGGTTTTGAGTTGAAAAACGTCGTTGCCGATCTTCTCGTTTACCCGGATCGCCGTGTACTTGGCCAGGCGATAATCGCCCTGCGGCTCAAAAAACTGCTGCTGCACGGAGATGCCTCGATCGAGGTCGATCCAGAGAAAAATTTGCTTGAAGTTATTGCGTACCCGTTCCGACTTCGGGAGCAGTTGCAGCTTAGCGGTGGCCACGCCACTGATCGTCTCCGGGCCCTGGTAGGTCACATCGAATGCCTTCACCAGATCCTGCCCGGTTCCTCCGAAGCCTAGAACCAGGTAGCTCTCGAAGTCTGAGCTGTTCTTGCCGAGGTCATAAAGCGTCACCTGGTCGGGCTTGGGCTGATACATGCGAATCTTACCTTCGCGGAAGAGCACAAACTTCGGCTCAGGTTTCAATTGATCGGGACTGCTGCCTTCCTTCTTGATGACGGCCATCATTTCGATCTCTCTACTGGCGCGTCGATAATAGATGGTACCCGACTGGATGTCGTCGACTTCGTTGATGACTCTTTCATAGCGGTCCCACTCGAAGTCTGCCTGCGTGGTTCGGAAATTTGTGGAAGCGGTGTCCATTTTCTTGAGGACGGCATCCAGAGCGCCTGTGTCGTCGGGTTTTTGAGCCGGCGCCTCCCCTACCTCGAGAAGGCAGGAGCACAGCGCGATTGTGAGGACGAGTGCGAAAGATCTCATATATGGCTTTCTCTAGATCCGAAGAACCGCGACAGCTACTCTCTCCTGACCGTTACTTTGTAGCTCTGTACGTGCCCCTTGCGGTCGGTGACGGTCTCATAGCTGACTATCGAAACTGCGCCCGATATCGGCTCAATGATGCCGAGCAACTGCTCGCGCGTGGAACGATCATCGCCCGCCGAAATCGAACTGGCCGCCACCTGATACAGCAGGCGCCCCTCACCATCGGTCGTAACAACAACATCAGTCGGATGCGAGTTGCGGGCAATGGGTTTGTCATTGAAATCGATGACACGCGGGGAAAAGAAAATGAAGATCAGGATCAGCGTGACCATGATGTCGTAATGCAGCGTGCCCCGCTCGTACTGCCACAGGACGTATCCGCGAATTGTGCGCCAAACGGCGTTCATTGGCAGGGGCGCGCTGGGCGCCGTGGTCGTAATTACCGCTCTCAAGTCTAGTGACCTGTCCTTTTCTTGGCAATGACGTGCAACTAGCAGCCTTTCGCCGTGATGCGCTCCGCGCCGACATACGGGCGTAGCGCCTCAGGAATCACCACGCTTCCATCGGCTTGCTGATAATTCTCCACAATCGCCACCCAGGTGCGGCCCACAGCCAGTCCGCTGCCGTTCAACGTGTGCACGAGTTCGGTCTTGTTCTTGCCCTGGGGGCGGTAACGAAGGTTGGCCCGCCGCGCCTGGTACGACTCGAAATTCGAGCACGACGAAATTTCGCGGAACAACTGCTGTCCGGGCAGCCAGACCTCGATATCGTACGTCTTAGCAGAAGCCGCGCTCATATCGGCGGTGCAGAGAGTGACCACGCGGTAATGCAGCCCCAGCTTCTGCAGGACCTCCTCGGCATCGTGGGTGAGCTTCTCGTGCTCTTCGTAGGAATTCTCTGGCCGGGCAAACTTCACCAGTTCAACCTTCTGGAACTGATGTTGGCGGATGATCCCGCGCACGTCTTTTCCATACGATCCGGCTTCGCTGCGAAAGCACGGGGTATAAGCGGTGAGCGAAATGGGGAGCCGCGTTTGCTCCAGAACTTCGTCGCGGAATAAATTCGTGACCGGAACTTCGGCGGTTGGAATCAGCCACAAATCCTTCTCGCCATGCGGCACGCAAAACAGATCGGCGGCGAACTTGGGAAGTTGCCCCGTTCCGTACATCGAATCAGAATTGACCAGATACGGCGGGAGAACCTCCGTGTATCCGTGCTCGAGCGTGTGCACGTCGAGCATGAAGTTGGCGAGCGCTCGCTCGAGTTTTGCCCCCATGTCCCAGTAGACGGCGAAGCGAGCGCCCGTAAGCTTCACCGCCCTCTCCAGATCAAGAATGCCGAGTTCCGTGCCCAGATCCCAATGCGGTTTGGGAGTGAAGTCGAACTTGGGCGGAGTTCCCCAGCGGCGCACCTCGACGTTATCGTCGGCGCTACGGCCGACCGGCACGCTGGCGTGCGGGAGGTTCGGAATTCCGACGAGGATGTCGCGCAGGCGAGCATCCAGATCGGTCGCGGTTTTTTCCAACTCCTGAATCTGTTCCCGGAGTTCCTTGCTCTGGGCCACCGCGGCGTTGGTGTCGTGGCCGGCCTTTTTCGCTTTGGCAATCTCCTCGGAAGCCTTGTTTTGCTGAGCCTTGCGGGTTTCGGCTCCGGTGATCGCGTGGCGGCGCTGCGTGTCGAGTTCGTGGAAGTCTTTGAGGACAGCCGGGTCCATGCCGCGCTGGCGCAGCTTTTCCTCCACCAGGGGCAAGTTTTCGCGGACGAAATTCAGATCGAGCATGGAAGTCACTAATGTATCGGAAAAGAGGCCGCGCGTGCACGCCCAAGGTAACGAACGCGGGCGGCACAATTTGGAAGCGGAATGGCCATTGCCGCAGGGGCGTCATCCTGAGCCGAGCCGTTTTTCAGGCGGAGCGAAGGATCTCGCACGGACCAAAACGCGACCAGACTTCATGGCCGACGCGACTATAATTCTCCCGACATGTCCTTCCTCCGCTTCCTAATGCTGCTGTCGCTCGTCGCCTGGATCGGCGGGTTGATCTTCTTCGCCTTCGTGCTCGCGCCCACGGCCTTTCAGGTTCTGCCCGACACGCATCTCGCGGGCAATGTGGTCGGACGCGCGCTGGGCAAGTTGCACGGGATCGCCATCGTCTCCGGGATCGTGTTCCTGCTGAGTTCCCTCGTCTACAGCCGCCTCAGCGACGGCACCGCTCACCTCTTCGCCCTTCGTCACCTTCTCGTCTGCCTGATGCTTGGGCTCACGCTGGTCTCGCAGTTCTGGATCATCCCACGCATGGACACGCTACGCGCGCAGGTCGGAGACTTCGCCACTGTCACGCTTAACCATCCCGCCCGCGTGCAGTTTGATGCACTGCACGCCTGGTCGACGCGCGTGGAAGGCGCAGTGTTGCTATTCGGGTTGGTCGCGGTCTATTTGACCGCCAGCCTCTTCGGTCCCAGCAGGCGTTGACCGCAGGTCGGAGCGACTCACGGGACCCGTTTCCCGACGAGTCGGTAGCGGAAGCAATCCACGACGTGATCGTTCACCATGCCGACTCCCTGCATGAAGGCATAACAGATGGTTGATCCGACGAAGTTGAAGCCGCGGCGCTTGAGATCTTTGCTCATGGCGTCGGATTCGGCGGTGCTCGCAGGAACCTGGCGGAGCGACTTCCGTTTATTAACCAACGGTTTACCTCCCACAAATTGCCAGATGTAGCGGTCAAAACTGCCGAACTCTTCCTGCACGCGCAGGAATGCCTTCGCGTTCTCGATCGTCGACGCGATCTTCAGCTTGTTGCGGACAATGCCAGGATTGCGCAGTAGCTGCTCCACCTTGCCACGATCAATAGCGGCCACGCGCTTCGGTTCAAACCGGGCGAAGGCTTTGCGGTAATTCTCGCGCTTGTTGAGGATCGTGCTCCAGCTGAGGCCGGCCTGTGCACCTTCGAGGATGAGAAATTCAAAGAGCGTGCGGTCATCGTGCACCGGCACTCCCCACTCTTCGTCGTGATAGCGGATCATGAGTTCGCTGCTCGCCCAGCCGCAGCGAACTCTGTCGGAGGAATTCTTAACCACAGAGGACCCTGAGTTTCACAGAGTACCGGTCTTTCTTATCGACCCGACGATTCTACTCCAGCGATTTCGGATCGGACTTGTTCACCGGCGTTTTCTTATCAAGCAGGGAAACCAGCTGATGCGCGCACGCCGGGATGCCGACCTTGCCCTGGCGAATGATTTCCTTCGCGCTCAGCTTTTTTCCATACAGCTTCTCGTTGGCGCTGCCATCGGAGCGCAAAGTTGAGCCTTCCAGCGAGACTCCGGCGAACAGGCCTTTGTTCCGCGAATAAGAGAGGATCTCGGCGCTCATTACGATATCCGTTGCGCCCTCGGCCGTTCGTCCCTTGGGCCCTGCCGCGGCCGACGCATCCGCCCCCAGCTTCACTTTGCTGTAGAGCAAAGACTCCGCGCCCTTGGGGTTCATCACCAACAGCACGAAGTCGGTCGCCTGACCGCCCAACTGAAATCCGATGCTGACGCCTTCGAGCGCATACAATGCCGGCGCGCCCCATTCGCCCTTGTAATGCTCGCCGCCGCGGCACACCATCACACCGCGGCCGTAGCTGCCACCGATGCCGAAGGCTCCCTTTTTCACCGAAGGCAGGATGACCACACACTCCGCCTTGTCGAGCAGATCTTGCGGAATGTCGTCCGGAATATTGAGGATTTCCTTCAGCACTTCACCAGCATCTTTCACGCGCTCTTGTTCATGTTCGTCATTGACCGCGAACGTGGCCACTGACGAGAAAAGCGCGACCAAGAAACACACGATGAGTTTCTTCACGATTACCTCCAGAGAGATTGTAAGAAAACGCGGCGAAATTGAGTTGAATATTTCTTGTACAGTGAATCGGACTGGCCAACGCCCGCTAGTCAGTCCCCGTCGCGCAAACTACACAATCTGCAAGTCTTCTGCCATGACCTAACGTGTACTCCTTTTGTAACTTGGCACTTCAGCGACACGCTCCTAAAGTCAATGAGATAGCGCCGTACGGCGAGGACGCGGTTTCGGCCTCTGGCGTGCATCTAATAGTTTAGGAGTGTCCCCTGGCCGTGCTTAGAGTGAAAAAATTGGATTGTCCGGGCATGAAGTACACGAACATCAATCTCCGGCTCTTGGCTCTATTGTTGGCGATTGCCGGCCTCGCGTCGCACGCTCGAGCGCAGGAGGCCTACGCCTCGGCGCCCAGCTTGAGCGCGTACAACAGCGAAGGCGCCACAGAAAATCTGGACGACCCGCAAAGCGCGATGATTACAATTCGCGCAAAAGTAAACGAAGTCAACGTGCTGTTCATTGCCACGGACAAGCACGGAAAATTCGTTCGCGATCTGACGCAACAGGATTTCACGATTCTTGACGATCACAAACCGCCGCAGTCGATCGTCAACTTCCGGCGCGAAACCGATTTGCCGCTGCACCTCGGTCTGCTGATCGACGTGAGCGGATCGGTGGACAGCCGCTTTGATTTTGAGCAGACGGCAGCCACCAGCTTCTTGCAGCACACGCTCCGTGCCGGCTTCGACAAGGCCTTTATTGTCGGGTTCAACAGCCGCAGCCAGTTGGCCCAGGATTTTACCGATAATGTGCAATTGCTTTCAGCAGGCGTCCACAAACTGCACGACGGTGGCGGAACGGCGCTCTACGATGCTGTTTATCGCGCCTGCAAAGAGAAGTTCATCAAAGACCACTCCGATCGTCCGGTGCGCAAAGCCATCATCGTGGTGAGCGACGGCGAAGATAACCAGAGCGAATACACGAAAGCGCAGGCCATCGAGATGGCGCAACGCGCCGAAGTGATCATCTACGCGATTTCCACCGACGACAGCGGCCTGGTGATGCGCGGTGACAAGGTATTGCAGCAACTGGCCGAAGCAACCGGCGGACGAGCCTTCTTCCCCTTCAAGATGAAAGACATCACCCACTCCTTTGCCGCCATCGAAGACGAACTCCGCAGCCAGTACGTGGTTTCGTATAAGCCGGCCGATTTCGACGCGGATGGACGCTATCGCACTATCGAAATCTCTACGTTGAAGAAAGACCTCCAAGTAAGGGCGCGCAAAGGCTACTTCGCACCACAGCAGTAGCTGACGCTCTTCGGCCACTCTTGCCTTTCTGCTATTCCCCCGGGCTTATGTTTCTGGAACTCTTACGTTCTCGGGCGCGGCCCGCTGCACCGCTTCAGCCACCGGATCGTCGGCCATTGCGTCAATCAGTCCGATGCGCAAGGCCTGTTGCGCGCTGATCTTCTCTGCCGTGACGAATATTTCGAGGGCGCGCGCTTTGCCGACCAGTCGAGGCAGTCGCTGGGTTCCGCCCCAGCCGGTGATCAGTCCCAAAGCCGCACCGCGGTGTCCAAAGACGGCGTGCGGCGATGCGATCCGATGGTGACAGGCTAAAGCCAGGTCGAGCCCACCGCCCATGCAATATCCAGAGATGGCGGCATACACTGGAGCAGGGAAGCGCTCGATCGCTGCCATCAAATCCTGCCCCATTGTTGCGAACTCGTGGGCAGATGGACCATCCAGGCTCGCAATTTCCTTCAAATCAGCACCGGCCGAGAAAAACCTGTTGTTCCCGGCGATCACCAGCGGATGACGCACCGGCGCCATTGCCCGGAGAACATCATTCATGCCCAGCACGCAGGCTCGGGTGAGCCGGTTGGTTGGGTCGTCGGAGCACAGATGAAGAACCGAAACTTTCTGCACCGTTTGCACTGAAAAGAACGAACAGCCCATCGGGTGTGTTTCCTCATAAGACCAAGGCTAAAAACTAAGCCCTTCGCTCTATCCACTCCGCCAAGCGGCACCCGTCGTCCTCCAGCAGAAACGTCCCCACTCCGTGGCACTCGCCGAAGATGCGGTGCGATTCAGGGTCGCGGGCGGCGCGTGTGATCCACTGCTGCCCTACCCGGTACTGCGCCGCAGTGAACCACTTCTGCGGCAGAACCTCCACCAGCCCGGCTCGCAAGTAGAAAACGAAAATGGCAAATGCGGGATCGTCATTCGACATCGCCTTGTAGCTCGAGGGGACGATGATCTCATCGACACTCTGCAACTCCGCCGGCACTTCGACCTTGTGCGTGCCCGGACCCAAATCCAACGGGACTTCGAAATCCGCAACGGGGGCGGTCGCCGCATAAATGCGTTCCGCGGAAGGCTTGAACCAGCCCGCGACCTCGGCCAGGTCAAACGCCTTCAACTGATCGGGATCGAAACAAGTCAGGCGGATGTTTCGCCCTTCTGGGCACCAGATGCCCAGAAAATGCGGCCGCACCAGAAAGGGTCGGCAGTAGGTATTCAGAGCGAGGCGAGCGTGATCGGGCTGTTGCTCCAGGCCTAGCGTTACCAAGTGTGCAATCGGACCCTGCTCGCCGTGATGCGTCCAGACGAAGTGCTGCCCGGCAAAGGACCTGAGTTGAGGAAAGGTCTTCCAATACCACGGGGTGGGACCGGCGGTATTCGCCAGCGTCCCTCGGATCCGTGCAGTGTTCACGTCGGCCATCAGCCAGCCGCCGGGACGGTGGGGCCTTTCACGTTCGCCCGAATGAACTGGACGATCTCATCCATCGCCGTGCCGGGCTGGAAGATCGCAGCCACGCCCACTTTCTTGAGCCCCTCGATATCCTGATCCGGTATGATCCCGCCCACCAGCACGATTACATCATCCATCTTGTTGTGCTTGAGCATGTCCATCACGCGCGGCACGATGGCATTGTGGGCGCCAGAGAGAATCGATAGGCCGATGACTTGCACGTCTTCCTGCAGCGCGGCGTTGACGATCATCTCCGGAGTCTGCCGCAGCCCGGTGTAGATGACTTCCATGCCCGCATCGCGCAAAGCGCGAGCAATGACCTTGGCGCCGCGATCATGCCCGTCGAGGCCGGGTTTGGCGACCAGCACACGGATCTTCATTTCAGCCATCGACCATCATTTAACCACAGAGGCACGGCTGATCACAGCGGCAAGCCACAACATCATGCCTCCATGGTTCTCGCTGCTTTCCCATGGTCAAAGAGTTTTGATATCCAGACTCCGCCACAAATACCAACAGGCAATGCTGCGATATGGCACCCAGGGCTTGGCGATCTTCTCCATGATGTGGGCCTTCGGCATCTGGCGCTTCTTGTAGTGTTTCTTGATTGCGGCCTGAACCCCGTAGTCTCCCGTGGGCAACACGTCGGGACGCCGCAATGTAAACATCAGAAACATTTGCGCGGTCCATACGCCCACGCCCTTTACCTGCGTCAGGTGCTGGATCACTTCAGCGTCCGGCATTTCCAGCAATTGCGAAAAGTCGAGCAGTCCAGCCGCTGTTTTTGCCGCCAGATCTTTCAGATACGCCGACTTTTGCTTCGACAGCCCGACGCTCCTCAACTGCGCGTCACTGAGCTTGAGGATTCCTTCCGGAGTGATCGGTTCGCCCGCTAGCGCCGCGAAACGTTTGAAGATCGTCACCGCCGCCTTGCCGTTGAGTTGCTGGTAGACAATGGCCTCGGCGAGGCTATGAAATTCCGGCGGCCCAAACTCCATCCGGCACGGCCCTACGCGCTCGATAATGCCCCGCAGTATGGGGTCGCATTTCTTGAGGTGGTTAATGGCCTTTCGCATGCCTTATAGATTTACCACAACCCCAGGTTACCAGGCGAACAAAAGCCGAATCTACGATCCGCGCCTACTACGACTTTTTAATCGCGATTCCCATGACTTCGTATCTTCCGCTGCGCAACAACTTGTCGATGCCGACAAATGCCCGGGCCGGGTAGTCGGTGTGAAAATAGGTTTTGTAGACAGCATTGAACGTGTCGTAGAGCTTCAGGTCCGTGCAGAAAACCTGCAGTGACACAACGTCGTCCATCGACATCCCGGCTGATTCAACCGTCTGCTTGATCCCATCCATCACGAGTTTGGCTTCTTCTTCCGCGTTCGCGGGAGCCTGCCCCGTTTTCGCATCCAGACCTATGTGGCCTGCAATGTACAGGGTGTTACCGACTAGCACCGCGTCACTGAAAGGCAAGGCCTTGGTGTCCGCAGGGCGTTGCTTCACGATGAACTTGCGGTCGGCGGCGCCGGCCGCAACACACAGCACGAGGAACAACATTCCCACAACAGATTTGCGAAGTTTCATGCTTTTCTCCCTCGATCCAAAAGGTAAAATTCACAACCACTCTCATCGAAAACCAGCTAACAGCACGCCCACCAATCCCCCACCCGGCACGACCCACGCCGGATTTACGTTCCATCGCAACAACACACCAAGAGCCGTTGCGGCGGTCACCCATAACGGCCATGCCCGCAGCGCGTCGCTCCCCAGCCGGATGGTGACCTCAGCCATCAGGACAACCGCGCACACGTTCACCGAATCCAGGAACGCCGCCATCCACGCCGACTGCCGCAGGCTAAACAATATCGGGGCCAGCAGCGCGACATAGAAAAACGACGCAGGAAAATTGCCACTGTAGCCACGGCGGCGCCCGGCACGCCTCCGAGGACGTATCCAATGAATGTTGCCGTCGAGAGCGCCGGCCCCGGCGTAAACTGCCCAATCGCCACCGCATCCAGCAACTGTTGATGCGTCAGCCATGCATTCTGGCGCACCAATCCTTGTTCCGGGAAGGCCAGCAAAGACGTATCCGCCGCCATACAGCTCCGCGCCCACTTTCAGGAAGAACAATGCGATGCTACGGAGCGACGGCTGCGTCGCTGCCTGGGCAGCGACACCCAAGGGGATAGCGACGGCTCCAGTTGAACCTAAGAATCCGGTCCAGGGCGCTCCGGCGGCATCTGAAACAAAGAGCCGTCCGAGAAGCATCGGCCACGAGAACAGCGCCGCCGTGGCGCGAGGGAGCATCAGTCGACGCGCCAGCATGCCAACCAGGCCGCCGCCGAACAGAATCGCAATCGGGTTCAAGTTAAGGGAGAAGGCCGCCAGCGACAGACCTCCGAGCGCGGTCAATCCCACGTCCTTCACTGCAGTTTTTCCCAGCCGCCAGATCGCGATCGCAATGACTGCAATCACGGCCGCCTTAATTCCTGCGAGCACCGATGCGGTCTGGGGCAGCGCCCCAACCCTGACATAGGCCCACGCGAACGCTCCAGTGATCAGGGCCGCGGGCAGGATGAAACTTGCCCCCGCCACGGTCAGCCCCATCCATCCTGCACGGGCGAAGCCGACGTTGATCGCCAGTTCGGTGGAAGCGGGACCCGGAATTAGATTTGCCGCATCCACCATGTCGAGAAATTGCTGCCGCGTCACCCATTGGCGCCTGCGGACGATTTCCGCATCGATTAAAGCGATGTGAGCCGCCGGCCCACCGAAGCTGATGGCGCCGAGTTTGAAGAACAGAACGGCGAGATCGCGCAATCGGCCTGCGAGTGAAGCCTCTGGAGCCTCCGGCGTCATTGGCGGCAGGTCGGGCACGCTCGGCCTACGAGAGGAATCCGACTGTCTGCTCGACCAGTTCCGTGGTCGGCTTGTACGGATCGCCCGGCGCATCGTACTCAATCGAACAATAGCCCTTGTACTCGTGCTTCTTCAGGATGCCGAACGTCCGTTCCAGGTCCACCTGTACAGCCTTGCCCTGCTCGTTCACCTCGCCATTTTTGACGTGGCAAATGCCGTAGGCATGCGCGAACATCGCATCCATCGCGCGATCCGAGAAATCTTCACCATGCGCCGCCAAAGAGTTGCCGAAATCCGGCAAGGCACGCAGCCAGGGGCTGTTTGCTTTATCGATCACCTGGACGATGAAAAACGGATCCTCGCTCACCGGATCGTCATTCTCCAGATGCACCACGACATTTTTCCTGGCTGCGTATTCGGCAACGCGCGAGAGCGTGTCGGCCGCGCGCCCCACGTCGGGCTTGGAGTCCTTTGCCTGTTGGATGTGCGTCCGGATGCTGGGAGACCCGAGAGCCGCTCCTACATCCAGCCATTGCTTGCTCGACGCCACTGCCTTCTCGCGCTCGGCCGGGTCCGTCGCGTAGTGGCTGAAGCGGGCGTCCACCGCGATGTCTACGACCGCGGAGCCCGCTTTCTCTACCGCCGTGCGGAACTGCTCCAGGTACTTCGCGTCCGTCGAAGGAAAGATCGGGCTCCAAGGTTCAATCTTGTGCACGTTAAACTTTTGGGCAACGTGAGCCGCAAAATCTTTCAGCTCGATCCGCTGCGCGACTGGACTGGGAGTCTTACCGTCCTCGGCCTTCCATCCCACAATGAACTCGCGGAACGGATATGCCGCCACCGCGACCCGGTCGCGCGCTGCAGAAGGAAACTTGAAATCGGGCGCGGAAGCAGTCGCTGCATGTGCGAGTTCAGGCAAGAGCCACGCCCCTGCCGCCGCACCGGCCGACTGCTCGAGAAATTGTCTGCGGGATGTCGCGCTCATGGGCGCCAGTGTAACAGAAGCCACGCGGAGCAAAATTGGTAGAGGCTGCGGCAGGTCGACGTTATTCACGGAATCCAGCGAAAATGTCAGGTCGTACAACCAAAGCCCAACGCCGGGCTATCAAACGCATAGGTTACCCGCGTAATGCCAGTCGCCACTTGCTTGCCGGGGCTCCGTCTTTTATGCTACAAACCGTTGGGGTCGTTAAACGCGAGATGCTCCGGCTCACAAACCTCGAAGATTCGCGCAGCAGGCGCTGGAGTGCGCTCGTAGTTTTGTTGGTCGTCTGCTCACTCACCGCGAGCGTGGCCACTCGCTATAGCTTCTTTCGGGGATCTTCCGATGACACGGTAACGAAGGTGCAGAAACACGTGTCGCCGGAGCCCAGCAGGCAGCGGCTCATGAAGAACGCTGCGACCTGGGTACCACCCGTTGTCGCGTCCGCTGTCTTCGAAGCGCCCAGTTCTTATCCACGCGTTGCCCCCGCGGGCCCTCCGATACCAAGTCTTTTCTTCGAAAAGAGTCTTTACAACCGGCCCCCTCCCCCATCCGAATCGTTCTCCTAGGTACATTCGCAGCCAGCCCTGCGTCGTAGTCCCCGAGCATTGATCGAGTTTCTATCCTTGCGAGTGGCACGTGCCATCGACAAGGGGCACTGGACAAAGGGACAAGCGGCAGGCTTTCCGTCATCTCCAGAGGGGCACATTGCGTCCCCGGTCAGCTCTGTTGAAACAGGCTAGATGGATTTGCTTGCGGTGGGATGCGAAACGGATGTTTTGAAAGGAACCAGACATGGCCGTTGCACCCTTGTTGACCGAAGAACAGCTGGATGCTCTTCGCCAGTTCGATACTTGCATGATCGCGAATGCAGTCGAGACGTTCAACGTCAGGCTGCGCAATACGGGCTTCACAGACGCCAGTATTCAATGCATGTTCACGGATGCGCCTGCGATGGTGGGCTATGCGGTTACCGCTCGTCTGCGCAGTGGTGAACCGCCTATCAGTGGCCGCACCTTTCGTGACCGAGGCGATTTCTGGAATCGCATCCTCGAAATTCCATCGCCGCGGGTCCTGGTGCTGCAAGACATGGATCATCCGAGTGGTCGCGGGGCATTCGTCGGAGATATGCATGCCGCGATCTTGAAGGCTCTAGGGTGTGCTGGCTACTTGACTAACGGCGCCGTGCGCGAATTGCCATCCGTGCGCACTATGGGTATCCAGTTGTTTGCCGGAAACGTCGCGGTCTCGCATGCGTATGCCCACATCCTTGACGTCGGCGCTCGGGTAACCATCGGCGGAATGGAAATTCAACCGGGCGACCTACTGCACGGAGACCGGCACGGTGTCCTTACCATACCGTCGGAGATTGCCGCTGCGGTTCCGGAGGTTGCGGCCGGGTTGTAGCGGACGGAGCAACAAGTCATTGACTTTTGCCGATCGAGCGCTTTTTCCGTGGCGAAGCTGGGCGAAGTTATGAAGCGAATGGGATAGAAAGTAACAGCAGATCATCCCAGAGCCCGAAGTTGAGCACAAAAGAAACAGCAGAAAAGGCTGGTTAATAGATGACGACGACTCAAAACAGCAGCACATCCAGCATAACGCGAGCTGGCAGGCACGCGAGATCGATTCCCCCTGCGCTTGTGGTCCTGGTGGTGACGATCGCCGCCAGCCTGTCTTCCTGTTCGGGAACCGGGGACAAGAGAGTTCAGGCGAGTGGACCAACCATCACCGTCGGGGTGACGAAGGTGGTAAAGAAGTCCCTCGGCCGCCACATCACACTCTCTTCGGAGTTGGTGCCCTTTCAGGAGATTGATGTTTACGCGAAGGAGTCGGGCTACGTGAATAAGTTGCTCGTTGACTACGGATCGCACGTGAAAGCGGGCCAGGTGATGGCCATTCTTGAAATTCCCGAGTTGGAGGCGCAACTTCAGGAAGATCAGGCAGAAATCAAGAACGCTGGCAATCAGGTAGTGAGGGCCCAGCACGAATTGACCCGGTACCAGGCGCAGTACAAAGCGCTCCATCTCCAGTACACGCGATTGAATGGAGTTTTCGAGAGCCAGCCCGGCATCGTGGCGCAACAGGAAGTGGATGACGCTCAAGGAAAGGACTTGGCCGCGTCCTCCCAAGTCGACGCTGGCCAGGCGGCACTGGAAGCTGCGCAGAGTCAACTTTCTGTAGCCAAGGCGAAACTGGCTCACGATCAAACTCTCTATGACTATTCAAAAATCACAGCGCCCTTTGCAGGCGTTGTCACCGAGCGCTACGCCAACCTGGGAACGCTGGTGCAAGCGGGCACAGGCTCGAGTACGCAGGCGATTCCGATCGTCAGGCTTTCGCAGGATGACCTCTTCCGTCTCGTGATTCCGGTGCCGGAATCGTATGTTCGATTCATCCGGGTCGGCGATCAGGTGGATGTTCGTGTGCCCTCGCTCAACCGCACGGTCCCAGGGAAAGTTGCGAGGTTCTCGGTGGACGTCAGGGAAGATACGCGCACGATGCACACCGAGGTCGACGTTCGCAATCCGGATCACGTGCTGGTTCCCGGTTTATACGCCGAGGCCGACCTGACACTTGAACACCGCGAAGATATCCCCTCGGTTCCATTGCAGGCGGTGAATCACGAAGGCGACAAGACGACGGTTTTTGTCGTGAACGCCAACCACGAGCTTGAGGATCGAGCGGTGACTCTTGGCCTTCAAACCGCAACCGACGCTGAGGTGGTGGCCGGTTTGCGGGAGGGAGAACAGGTTGTGGTGAGCGACCGAAGTGGATTGAAAGCGCAGGAGAAGGTTGTCCCTCAGCCCGTACCGATCATGCAGTATCACGAAAGCAATCAGGAGTAGAACTCACAGCTTCCCGAAGAGGCTGTAGCAAGCGATCAACCATGTCACGTTTTTCAATTCGTAATCCGTATTTCATCGTCGTCATTTGTCTGGCATTGATGGTCATTGGTGTGACCAGCCTGGTCCGCATGCCAGTGGATCTGTTTCCGTCCATCAATCTGCCCGAGGTCGTGGTCGCTACCTTTTACTCGGGCATGCCGCCCCAGGACATCGAGACCGACATCACCGATCCCTTGGAACGATTCTTCACCCTGGCCAGCGGCATCGACCACATGGAATCGCGTTCGCTGTTGGGCGTAAGCATTATCAAAGTCTACTTCCAGCCGGGAACGAGTGCGGATGCTGATGTAACCGAGCTCTCGAATCTCGCATTGGCCGACCTGAAGCGTCTACCCCCGGGAACACTTCCGCCCGTGGTGCTGAAGTTCGACGCTTCAAGCCTGCCCGTCTGCCTAGTGACGCTGAAAGGGGAAGGGCTGAACCAAACCCAACTTCACGACATCGGGCAGTTCACGATTCGGAATCAAATCGCGGTGGTGAAGGGAGCCGAGATTCCCCCTCCATTTGGCGGCAAGTACCGCCAGATCATGGTGTACGTCGACCCGTACAAGTTGGCGTCCCGCCAGTTGAGTCCGATGGACGTGGTAAGCGCGGTCAACAACTCCAACCTGATCCTGCCAGCCGGCGACGTCAAGATGGGCCCGTTCGACTATTACGTTTACTCGAACAGCCTGGTGGACAGTATGGAGGATCTGGGCAAGGTCCCAGTCAAGACGGTCGGTTCTTCGTGGGTGTCGGTCAACGATCTGGGAAAGGCCGAAGATGCCAATCAAATTCAATATAGCGTCGTGCGCGTCGACGGTCAGAGGTCCGTGTATCTCCCCATCATGAAGCAGGGTGGCGACACCAACACCATTCAGGTCGTCGATGGTATTCGGGACATGATCCGGCATCTTTACGACATACCCAAGCATCTGATTTCTACGGTGGTTTTTGACCAATCGGCGTTCGTCAAGGAAGCCATTAAAACGCTGCTTCATGAAGGCCTGATTGGCCTGCTTCTCACCAGCTTGATGATCCTGATTTTCTTAGGGAGCGTCCGCGCCACCGCGGCCGTGTTCCTCTCCATCCCACTCTCCGCGCTGGCCACGTTCGTCGTGCTCTACATGATGGACAGCACCATCAACACCATGATCCTCGGAGGCCTGGCGCTGGCCTTTTCGCGCGTGATCGATAACTCTGTCATCTCGCTCGAAAACATCTACCGTCATTTGGAGATGGGCGCCAAGCCTGAAGCCGCCGCCGAGATCGGAGGGTCGGAGGTGAGCCTCGCTGTACTGGCAGCAACGCTGACGACAGTCGTGGTGTTCTTCCCGGTCACGTTTCTTTACGGCGTCAGCAAATTTCTTTTCACCGCGCTGGCGCTGGCGGTCGTCATTTCGCTGTTCGCCTCTTATCTGGTGGCGATGACGGTGATTCCGTTGTTTTGTTCTCGCTTCCTGAAGGCCGTACCGCACGGGGCGGGACACACACCGACGGAAGGAGAAGTTGGAGCGGAAGCCGGCAGTTCGTGGTGGGATCGATTCAATGCCGGATTCAACCGGATGTTCAATCGGCTTCTGGATTTCTATGAATATTGGGTGCGGCGAGCGGTACAACGGCCGGGGCTCACAGTCGCCCTGCTGAGTAGCGCATTTGTCTTGAGCCTAGGCATCTATCCCTTGCTGGGGCTAGCCTTCTTTCCCCAGACCGATGCCGGCCAGTTCACGATCAATGTGAAGGTGCCGACCGGCACGCGCATCGAAGTCACCGAGCAATATGTCGCCAAAGTCGAAGATCTGATCCGGCACACGATCGACGCCAAGGATTTAAAGATGGTGGTATCGAATCTCGGCGTGGTGCCTGACTTTTCCTCGCTGTACACGACCAACGCGGGACCCTACACGGCCACGATTCAGGTGGCGCTGCAAGATGGGCACAACCGGAGCAGTTTCGAGTACATGGACCGAGTGCAGACGGAGATGGCGCACCAGTTTCCCGATATTCGGACGTTTTTCTCCAGCGGATCGATGGTGGATGCGGTGCTGAACATGGGCATGCCGGCGCCGATCGACGTGCAGGTAAGCAGTCCGGACCTGCACCAGATCTACGGAGTGGCGCAGGATTTGGCGAGCCAGATTCGGAGTCTGCCGGGAGTGGGGGAAGTGTACATTCCGCAGGACTTGAATTACCCGGCGTTGCGGCTGGATGTGGACCGGGTGCATGCCGGGGAATTGGGGTTGACGCAGAAAGATGTCGTCGACAACGTGATCACGGCGCTGAATTCGAATTACATGATCGCGCCCAACTACTGGGTGGACCGCAAGAGCGGGAACGACTACTACCTGACGGTGCAGTACTTCGAGAAAGGCCGCGCTGCCATCCACGACTTCACCGATCTCACCAATATTCCCATCCACGCGCCCAACCTGCGGCAGCCCACGACGCTGGACACGGTTGTAAAACTGGAAAACGTCCAGACGCCGACCGAGGTCGACCATTACCAGATTCAACGGGTCACGGACGTGTATGTGACTCCGGCAACGGAGGATCTCGGGAAGGTGTCCGATGAAGTTGCCCGACTCATCCCGAGGCTCAAAGTTCCCGAGAACGTGCGCATCAATATCCGCGGCATGGTGCAGGGCATGAACGCGTCATTCCGCAGCTTTGCCATCGGGCTGTCGCTCTCAGTGATCCTCCTTTACCTGATTCTGGTAGCCCAATTCAAGTCATTCAAAGATCCATTCCTGATTATGCTCGCCATTCCAATGGGATTCATCGGAGTGCTGATCGTATTGCCCCTGACGGGAACCACTCTCAACGTGATGTCGCTGATGGGCGTCTTGATGCTGGTGGGGATCTCCGCATCGAACAGCATTCTGATCGTGGAGTTTACTCACCGTCTCGAGGAACAAGGCAGGGCCATCGAAGAAGCGGTGATTACGTCTTGCCGGGTTCGCTTGCGTCCGATCCTGATGACTTCGCTGGCAACGATCATCGGCATGGTGCCGATGGCACTGAAACTCGGCACCGGAAGTGAGCAATACGCTCCGCTGGCGCGCGCCATCATCGGAGGACTCACCGTTTCCGTCGTACTAACAGTTTTCATCGTGCCGGCCGCCTACCTGCTGGTGTACCGCAACCGACAGACGGCTAAACAGCCGGCGGAGTAAGAATGGGCGCGAAAGTAATGAGTAATCACGAGGACGATAAGAGTTAAATGCCAGGATTTTCGATTCGCAATCCGTTTTTCATCATTGTCGTCTGCCTGGTGCTCCTGGTCATCGGCGTGACCAGTCTGGTTCGCATGCCGGTGGACTTGTTTCCGTCCATCAATTTGCCCGAGGTTGTGGTGGCCACTTTTTATTCGGGCATGCCGCCGCAAGATATCGAAACCGACATCACGGATCCTCTGGAGCGATTCTTCACGCTGGCCAGCGGCATCGACCACATGGAGTCACGCTCGCTGCTGGGCGTGAGCATCATTCGAGTGTATTTCCAGCCGGGAACCAACGCCGATGCCGATGTAACGGAGCTCTCGAATCTCGCTCTGGCTGACCTGAAGCGCTTGCCGCCCGGAACTCTGCCCCCGGTTGTGCTGAAGTTCGACGCGTCAAGCCTGCCGGTGGCGTTGGTGACAGTCAAGGGCGAAGGTCTTAACGAGACACAGCTTCACGACTACGCCCAATTTCAGATTCGCAATCAGATTGCCGTGGTACAGGGAGCGGAGATTCCTCCTCCATTTGGCGGCAAGTATCGCCAAATCATGGTGTACGTCGACCCGTACAAGTTGGCTTCACGTCAGCTAAGCCCGATGGACGTGGTGGGCGCGGTCAACAATTCCAACCTCATTTTGCCTGCAGGCGATGTAAAGATCGGCTCCAACGATTACTACGTTTATTCGAACAGCCTGGTCGACAACATGAAGCAGTTGGGACAGGTCCCAGTGAAGACGGCGGGGACTTCCTGGGTTTCGGTTGATGACCTGGGCCAGGCGGAAGATGCGAATCAAATCCAGTACAACGTGGTGCGCGTGGATGGGCAGAGATCGTGTTACATCCCCATCATGAAGCAGGGCGGTGACACGAACACGATTGACGTCGTGAACGGTGTGCGCAGACTGGTCGGGCATCTGTATGACATTCCCAAGCAGATGTCGGCGAATGTGGTCTTCGACCAATCGGTCTATGTGAAGGAAGCGCTGAAGACCGTGCTCCACGAAGGCATCATTGGCCTGACCCTGACCAGCCTGATGATTTTGATTTTCCTGGGCAGCGTTCGCGCCACGACCGCTGTCCTGCTCTCGATTCCTCTCTCCGCCCTCGCTACCTTTGTCGTCTTGTACATGTGGAGAAGCACAGTCAACACCATGATCCTTGCGGGGCTGGCGCTGGCTTTCTCTCGCGTGATCGATAACTCAGTGATCTCGCTCGAAAACATCTACCGTCATCTGGAGATGGGCGCGAAGCCCATGGTTGCCGCGGAAATTGGAGGCGCGGAGGTCAATCTGGCTGTGTTGGCGGCGACCCTGGTGGACGTCGTTGATTTCTTCCCGGTCACTTTCCTCTATGGCGTGAGCAAGTTTCTCTTCTCGGCCTTAGCGTTGGCGTTTTGTCTTTCCTTGCTGGCTTCTTTCGTGGTAGCGATGACGGTCATTCCACTGTTCTGTTCTCGCTTCCTGAAGGCCGTGCCCCACGCCGCCGGGCACGGAAAAGAACACGAATATGAAATTGAACCGACCACTGCGGCAAGCCATTCCTGGTGGGACCGATTCAACGCCGGATTCAACCGGATGTTCAATCGGGTGCTGGATTTCTACGAACATTGGGTACGCCGGGCAGTGCAGCGCCCTGGGCTCACCGTGGCGATTCTGGCCGCGCTGTTTGTTGCCAGCCTAGGCATCTATCCCTTGCTGGGGCTAGCCTTCTTTCCCCAGACCGATGCCGGCCAGTTCACGATCAATGTGAAGGTGCCGACCGGCACGCGCATCGAAGTCACCGAGCAATATGTCGCCAAAG
>Ga0307476_10000013_pt1 | contig 259881 bp, 207 predicted proteins | sample atmos_gasesECM2C_2_FD_203314 | JGI IMG/M metagenome (GOLD analysis project Ga0307476, IMG submission 203314) | Hardwood forest soil microbial communities from Morgan-Monroe State Forest, Indiana, United States - atmos_gasesECM2C_05 | ecosystem: Environmental > Terrestrial > Soil > Temperate... | reverse complement strand
TGGTGGACATCTAAGCCAATGTACTTCACACTCTCCATGGGTGTTCCTTTCGTTGGGCGTAGTTACTGTTCCTCACAGCAACTGCAGCCTACTCCGAAAAGGGGCGCCCTTTTATATTGCGTGGCCCCCCTAGTTTGTCATCCTGAGCGAAGTGAGTGCTACGCGAAGCGCAGCACTCACGCAGTCGAAGGATCCCTATTGCGCCTCAGTTGCGGGTACAGCCTCTGGGAGTTCTCTCTAGATTGCTCTGCCAGCATCGCACTTTGCCTCGCGCTCAATATCCGTAGCTCAGCCTCTGGGGGAAATCAAGACTAGGAACACCAAAGCCGCTGCTGCTTGCACTAGAGATCCGTACTCTAGGGGGCTGGCCCATCTTTAATATTTCTTGCCCATACCGCCACGAAAGAGGCTGCCCCAGCTTTGCCGGTTTTGCAAAGCTGGGCTCCACGGACGCCCCCGACCTCGCCGACCGTATCGCACAGCCCTTCGTGATTTTTCTCTGCCTGATCTAATCCAACAACCGGCTCATCCGGAAACATTCGTGCAGTCATCAACCGCAAGCGGGACGCACCGGTGCAATCAACACCGATGCGCCCCTAACCAAAGTCGCCTAAGAGGCAGGCAACATGGCTCCTACAAAAGGTAGCGGTTTCGCTTTCCATCTTCAATCCGCGCACCCCAGTTTTGTCCATGCGAGTTCTATTCTGGAACTCCAGCCTCCTCTGATGGCTATTCACTCCAAGGAGAAAAAAATGCAAAAGCACATTTATTTGAAGCGCTGTTGATGGTGAATCAAGGAATAGACAATGCCGTCCAGGGACTACAACGGCTCAAGAAAAAATCGGACGTGCTACAAGAACCCTTTGCCGAGACGGTTGCACGTCTGGAATCGGACCGCGCCCAGGTGAACGTACGTTTCTTCGCTGTCCTGGAGGCGCGCCAGCAGCGCGAAACGGAGCAGTTGATAAGTAGTTAGACTCGGCGTCTCTCAGGACCGGACGCGGTTGGCCCATTCTAAATTTCGCGTCCTTTGCGAAATTTAGAATGGGGATTTTCGCCGGGGTTTCGGCTTGTTCTTCGGCTTGCTCGCGCCCTTAACATTGAGCGCCACGGCAGCGCGGATGAGATCCTTCAACGCGGCCTCATTAATCTTGTCGCCTTCGTGTATGTCGATGGCGCGCCTCACATTCCCCTCGAGGCTGGAGTTGAAAAGACCTTTAGGATCCTTCAACGCAGCTCCCTTGGCAAATGTCAGCTTGACGACGCTCTTGTGCGTCTCTCCCGTGCAGACGATGCCACCGTGCGAAAACACGGGAGTCCCCGGTGACGTTGCCTTGACCCACTTCCGCTCTTCCACGATCTCAGGATCCGCCTCATGTATGATTTCGCGCACCTTCGCGAGCGTATTCCCGCGCCAGTCGCCAAGGCCCTTGATCTTCTCATCGATGAACGCAGAAGCATCGACAAACGCAGAAGCAGATTCCATCGGGACGGACTTTTTCATACGCAGCTCCAACTCTCGACCTAATTTAGCTCCGCTCAGCGTAACCTGCAACCTTCGCAAACGACACGAAACACGAAAGAGCGACAGGAACACCCTGTCCAGCTCTGAACTACCCCACTCAAGCCAAAACCGGGCTTGAATGGGCCCACCCGCCTAGGTCACTACGAAGAGGCGTTCGGCGAGCCACCGGTTGTACTTGTGCTAGGTGACGACTAGAATCGTTTGCCGTTACAGAAAACACGTCTACAAAGCTGTCTACAAAACGACTTAAGACCAATGTCGATAGGCATAAGTTCAGAACTAATTACAACAATTATTGCCACCCTAGGGACTCTTGGGGCAGCATTGGTGTCCTCGCTCTTAACCTTCATGCAGCGCCGAGAAAAGCAGCGCGCCAAACGGGACGCAGACGTAATTGTAGAAACAGTGCGCAGCGAAGAAGAAGGGAGGAAAGCCGCCGTGATGGAGGCGGCGCTGGAGCGCGTACCAGAAGGACTGACACCCGAACAATTTAAGAGGGTGTTGGAAGAAATTGTCGCACGACTACCACCTGCACAAGTCGAGACTGCTGCAACACCTGCCGTTGAGGAACTTGTCAATAACTATCACGAACAAGCGTTGGACCAAGCGAAAGCTCAGTTCTGGTTCAGCATCATTGCAGCCACCGTTGGTTTCGGTTGGATTCTTTATTCTGGCGCTAGTATTCAGTCAGACAAGCTGGTTACCGTTTCCAAGACCTTCCCCGGTATCGTCATGGACGCAGTAGCGTTTCTATTTTTTCGGCAAGCTTCTGAAACGCGCCAGCGGGCAACTGAACTGTACGACAGGTTACGTAAAGACAAACAGATGGCGGAATCTAGTGCCATCGTTGCTTCAATCGAAGATATCCGCCTTCGCAGTGCAGTGAAGGCTCAGCTTGCACTCCACATGTCTGGGCTTGAACCTAAACCGATTGACTTAGGCGCTTTCCTTTCCGCACCGGCGGCGAGTGCCACACTGACATTGCAGCCAACCGATGATGAACGTTTGAAGCGTCAGGGCCACCAAGTATGATGTCTGCTTGATAAATCGAAAATGGACGAATCTGCCAAACTGGAATTAGAGCATCGCGTCAATCTGTACAAGTTCTTGCTGGACTTATGTGTAAAAGGGATTTTATTTTTCTTGGCAGTATTAGGCGTCAGCGTGAAGCTTGCGCTGGATGATAAACAGCATCGGAAAGCGTTCGTTGTGATGGGTGCAGCCGCAACTATTGTGATGCTTGTGCCGATACTGTCCGCTGTAATCCAAGCACGCGAGTGGAGAGCGGACTTTCTTCGTCTTGGAAAGGCAACCCACACTAAACCAATTGATATGAAACCGCTGTGGGCTCTGATTATCGGTAGCGCTGGATTCTGGCTGGTGTTCATCGCATTCTGGGTCTACATGTATTGCATGGGGTCCTGATTTTAAGATACCGTTGCTTGTATCTGCTGTCTCCGAAGTCGCTTATTTCAGCGTGTTTATGCGCTTCCCGGTGCGAAACTCGCGTCATCTGGCGTGTGACCCACTCAAGCCCGGTTTTGGCTTGAGTGGGGATGTTCACACGTCACAGGCTTCGTCCGACGAACAAACTAGATTGTCCTCATGCTATGGGAACTGAGGCGTTTTCAACACAGCGGGCGGAGTCATTTCGTCACTTTGGCGGACAGGAGTATCCGCCTCACACGGTGCGCGGCGCCACCGGACAGCCGAGGGCTGAGATCTCAGAGGACTCCCTGACGGGCTGCTGCTGGATATCGACGGGCATGGGGTCCCTCGACTGCGCGTGACCGTCCTTCGGACGCTCATGCTCCGCTCGGGATGACAGAGCGGAAGGATGGCGTCCGGCTAGCTTACAAAGGCACGCGAGCGCGTCTAAACATTACAACCGCCGTTACTGTGCCTACCAAAGCTGGCACCGGCAGAATGAATACTATGAGAACGGCGCATACAAACTGTGTGTTGAAGCAACGCGATCCTTGCGGTGGGTGGCCACACAGCAGCGACACGACAATGCAGACGATAAGCAGAAAGTGCGGTGCCAGCAGCAACACACCCAAAATCCGTTTACCGGCACTCATCTTCCGCCAGGACCGACAGACGCCATAGGCCGCCCCGCAGAGCACTAGAATAATCAGACAAAGCAGCAGCCCGATCGAGCGCATGCACGCACTATACGAAGGCCTGATCGCCCACTCAAGCCAAAACCGGGATTGATCGTCACCTGCCTCGTATGAATTATGATGAGCGCCACCGAAAATCAACTCCGGGGGAGATTAACAATGCGTGTCTCGTACACTCGATATCTCGCTGCCTGTGCTGCTCTCGTCATTAATATTAGCTTTGCGCAGGCCGCGTTCGCCGCGGACATCCTGATCGCTGATGCGAAATCGCAGCCGGAAAGTTTGACCATGGCGCCGGGCGGCGTGCTGATTGTCGGCAGCGCCAGTTCACCATTCGTCTACAAGGTGCGTCCGGGTTCCTCCACAGCCGAGAAGTTTATCGACGCCAGCGCAGAAGGTCCGGGGACGTTCTTTCTCGGCATGTTGGCGGACGCTGCCAGCAACACGTTGTGGACATGTCAACTGACGCCGGTGCCGAACACCACTCCGCAACAGCGGCATACCGCGCTGAGAGGCTTTGATCTGGTTACTGGCACGCCGAAGATCCGCTGGAACCTGCCAGGGGACAACAATGTTTGCAACGATTTTACGATCGGGCCGGACAAGGCGCTCTATATTACGGACACCATCCCCGGCAGAATCTTCAGGCTGCCTGCGGGAGCGTCCACAGCGGAACTTTACCTGGAGCATCTGACGCTGATGGGCGTCGACGGCATCACCTTCCTGAATGGCACGCTCTATGTGAACAACGTAATCTTCAACAAGCTCTACCGCATTCCTGTCGATGTCGCCGGCAAACCGGGGGAGCCGGTTGATATCTGGACTGACCAGCCGATAAAAGGCCCAGATGGCATGCGCGCAGCGAACGGTAAGCTCATCCTGGCAGAGAATGCCAGCGGCAAAATCTCCGCGCTCACCGTAAATGGCGATAAGGCAAGCGTAACGGTAATCAAGGATGGACTCAACACTCCAACCGGAGTCGAACCTGTTGGCGACACGATCTGGATTGCCGAGCGCGGCGCGGGCAAGGCCGTGTCGGTACCCATGCCGAAATAGGTTGTCAAATTAAAGGCGGCGGACTGACCATTCAAGCCAAAATCGGCTTGTGTGGGCACCAGTGCCTCATTCTCGGCAAACAATGTATCCACTTGCATTAACCTCTATGCAGGCAGAGAAGAAGGACATCAACAGCCAATATAGTTGGACGAAATGCGCAGACGCGCCATTTCCGGCGCGAATGTCCTCAAACTGTTGTTCAAGCTGTCTCCGGCTCAAGGACGTGGAAACGATGAACACACGCCGAATTGTGTCCGGTGACAGTAGGACGTTTGTTAGTTTGGCCTGCAACTGCCGAGCAGTCGATCCAATGACGCGTTGGATGGCGGTTTCCTCGTTATCATTCCGATAAAGAGATTGCCACTTGTCTAATTTGGATGTGATCTCATCATCCGAAGCATTCAACCGTCCCAGATTCTTAATTGCCTGACTTACGACCACGTGCAACGCAGAAGCGCCCAAGGTAAGGTCATCGTGCTTCGCGTGGTAGAAGCTAAGTGTTTTTGGCAGGGACTCGTCATCGACGCCAATGAAGTCTCCCCATTCGTCTCCAAGATCATCACATACAAGAAGCTCGCGGTCTGCTAGGTGATTGACAATTACTCCAAACACGGATTCCGCATCGAAAGCAACCTGTCCCCGCGCAAAAGCCCCCTTCTCGTCGGTAACAGTATTAAGGTTGGCACACGACTGAATATGCGAGAGGAAGGATCGGCCGTCAGTCAGATTGTTGTCTCTATAAAGTGTTCCGCTGACGTAGACAACTGCCGGATCGTTGAAAAGAATTGAAAAGAGGTTGTTATGGTCTATGTGACGCTTTAGAGGAATGATCTGCTCCTCTTGTGTCGGAGCGTTAACCATCTCGACGCAGATATCATCAAGTTCTGCAAGGGTGAACTTGCGCAATGAGATGCGACTTTTGTTTAGCGTAATATTCCCAACTGAGCTGTTGTTCCGCGGATCGATAATAACCAAATCGCCCCTTGCACGCTGCATAACGAAGCTCTGGTCCAACGCTTTGAGGACTGTCTCAGCTTCGTTCTTGCCTAATGGCACAACAGCGTCGCCTTGTTTACGAACAAGTCGAATTTCCTCCGGCGCTTCAAAAATGTCCTCAGCCAATTGTGGGACGTCAACTACGATGTACGTCGGCGAGAGATTTGCGGGCATGGACGCCAAATTTATTGGACGCGTAAAGGACTCGATGAAGGGCGAGAGAACCGGCGCATTACCACCTAGCTTTTCGATAGAACTTTCAGCCCACGTGATCAATTCCTTATAAGGCAATCTGTCTGATCGCATCGACAACCGACCTGTGTTCGGAGTTGCGCTGAGATGTCGACCGTTTTGCCGAGAGCGGTACGCCTGGGCAATAAAGCGGCTCGACCCAGCTCGCCCAATGAGGTTCTGCAGATTGTTTGCTTCAAGAGTTTTCGACCGCAGTGTGTGTTTTGAGCTCGTCATATTACGGAGTGTGAGCTTTTCAAATGTCGCATCGACGGGCGCTACCGCTGCTTCGAAGTGTTGATCTCCCACTCGCTGCAAGTATTCGGTCTTGAACGTAGGAGGGAGTTCCAAATTCGATTTGAACAGCACAGCATATTCTCGGCATTCAATGAGCATTAAGAATCCACAGATGCGCTCCTTCGTGCGACCGTATCCCTCTGGGTAGGCGAGGAATGAAGGGTCCCGTTCGTAGAAGAAAGCAATAGCCGACCACTGGGAATAGCTATACTGTTCCTTAATGTGATTGAAGACATTCCTGCCTACCGCATCTAAGCTATCCCTCATTGTGCGAAACAAATTTCCAATCGCAACCTTGGGAAGCCGCTTGCGCTTCTTATAGAAATAAGCGGTTGTTGTCGTTCTCAACCAATCGATCATGGCACCACTAGAGCAGGCGTATACGTCGTGTGCCAGAATAGCGATAAGTGGGGGTAGTTTCAAATGGTAATAGTGGCAGGTTACATCTTAAAAGTTTCCCGACTTAACCTAGCAAGTGCCACATCTTCGTGAAGGCGTATCACTCTTAAGAGGAGCATTCATTTTCAACCTTGGCGTGCCCCATGTTTGCTTTCTTTTGGCAAACGTGGGACCTCGCTCGAAGAGAAAAATTTATCCCCTATGGTTTAAAGAGTCGTCATCGTGGTCAAACCCACTTCTCGCAAAGACGCGAGAAATGGGGCACCCTCCTAAACCTTATGTGCCGTCCACGTCATCCCCGCCGCGCTGCCTCGATCTTGGCGATGTCGATCTTTTGCATCTGCATCATCGCCTCGAAGGCGCGCTTTGCCTCGCCGCCACCAGCCGCAAGCGCCTCCATCAGCGCGCGCGGAGTGATTTGCCAGGAGAGGCCCCAGCGATCCTTGCACCAACCGCACTGACTTTCCTGGCCGCCATTGCCGATGATCGCGTTCCAGTAGCGATCCGTCTCTTCCTGATTGTCCGTCGCGATCTGAAAAGAAAAGGCCTCACTGTGTTTGAACGCCGGGCCACCGTTGAGACCCAGACAGGGAATGCCCAGAACCGTGAACTCCACCGTCAGCACATCGCCCTGCTTGCCGCTCGGGTAGTCGCTCGGCACTTTGTGAACAGCGGTCACTTCGCTATTTGGAAAGGTCGCAGCGTAGAAGCGCGCCGCATCATGTGCGTCCTTGTCGAACCAGAGGCAAATCGTATTTTTCGGCTTCAAGGTCATCAGGTCTCCTTATGTGGATCAGGTCAAACGCCGGTGGCCGGATCTCTTCTCGGCCCAGCCATTTCGCTACACTCCATAGAGTAATGGCAGTCAGATGAGGGGGCCAAGCGTGAGAGTTGCGCGGGGATGTGGAAAATTAGGAGCGCTCTTCATGACAAAGTCGTCCACGAAACACAGTATTTTGCGGACCCGTTCGAGGCTCCGGCGAAGGCAATGAATTCAGAGGATCGCTTGAACGAGGGACCTGCTTTTCCTTAAGCTGTTCAGTCGGTACGTCTCCCGCTGCGCCACTTGGCGGCATACGGCAGCACGAACAAGTACATACCGGTAAAGAACTCCAAGGCGAGCACGAACACCGCCATGAGGCCAAGTCTAGAGCTATACCTCCCCTGTACCACGGTCACGCCGTTGACGACGATGGCCACCGTAAAGGCAATGGACAGCCAGCGGTGGGTTTGCCGAATCCATTTATTCCAGTTCATTTTGGGACCTCCTCCTCGATTACGGTTTTTGAGCCGCCTGAGGCGGCCAGTTGACTGTTTCAATACCGAACTGCTTGGCGTACTCGGCGTGCAGCCGCTGCCAGCTGCCAAACTTCATCGCCTCCGGGCCGACGAGGCGTCCGATGGGAGTTCCGCTGAGCAAGTGATCGAGAACATCGAAACAGATGTGCCACCCGGCAGCACCCATTGCGATGAAGCGGTGACCGATATTGGTCCACAGCGTGAGGCGCGTGCCGCCGCCCAGGGCTTCGAGTTGCCACCGCATATCGAAGCCACCCCAGTTGTATTCAAGGGAGTTGGGAGCGTCGGCTCGCGTCACGGTTGTTTCGGTGACGCGTGTGGCTGGCGCTCCCACCGTGGTGAGGTTCACAGTGGCTCCCGCCGTCGCCAGGCTCCCATCGGCGTCGAAGGGAGCCCACTCGCGCAGATGCGCCGGGTCGGTAATCGCCTGCCAGACTTTTTCCGGCGCGTGGCGCAGTTCCCGCACGAGAACGAGCGTCCACTTCTCTTCGCCGTTTTGTCCGCGGTCCTTTTGTATCCGCGCCCCGCTGGCCGGACCCGGTGTGTACTGCGCGAGATCGGTCACCTTGTTCCTCCAGGTATCGCTTTACCAGCGTGCAAGCTGGGTGAGTTGAATCAGGTTACCGCAAGTGTCGTTCAGCATCGCAATGGTCGAGCCGGTCACGTCGGTGGGCGGCATGGTGAACTCGGCGCCACGGCCCTTGATCCGCTCGTAGTCGCCCTTGACGTCGTCGGTAAAAAAATTGGCCGCGGGCTGCTTCTGCTGAAAGATCGCCTGCTGATACGTTTTAGCTGCGGGGTTGTTGTTCAGCGCCAGCTGCAGCTCAGTGCCTTCCGGCTCCTCGGTCGAAGCCACAGTCAGCCAGCGATATGGGCCATTACTGAAATCGGACTTCTTGGCGAAGCCCAGTACCTCTGTATAGAAGCGCAGGGCCTTGGCTTGGTCGTCCACGTATACGCTTGTCAGTTTGATTTTCATTTCGTTTCTCCTTATGTTACGTTCGCGGTTTGGGCCGCGTCGTCTTCTCCTTGGTTTTCCTTTTCGTTGTTGTGCTTTTCGTTGGCGTGGAATCCATGCGGTCGTGATCCATTCGATCAAGGTGGCGTTCGAGAGCATCCACGTGAGTGGACCAGAACCGGCGGAACCGGGCGAGCCAGGCATCCAGCTCCTCAAATGGTTCAGGTTTCAGCCGGTAGAGTCGTCGCTGTGCGTCCACCGTCGACTCCACGAATCCGGCGTCGCGCAGCACTCGCAGGTGCTTAGACACGGCCGGCTGCGACATACGAAGTCGGCGCTCGATCTCTCCCACTGACTGCTGTGAAGAGACCAGGAGGCTGAGTATCGCTCGGCGGTTCGGCTCCGCAATGATCTCGAAGACAGATTCCATTTCTTTGATATACCTCACAACGTATATACTTGTAAAGGCATATAAAATCGCGTCAACCCCAAATGAACGAAGGCTGCAAGCGCATGCTGCTGATCGCAGCGATGAAGGAAGAAGAAAATCCGGCAACGCTGAGCGCAATCGCAGATGCTATGCGCTCGGGAAACCACGAAGGCGGTTGACGAATATTTCCGTCAGCATGATAACGAAGGGGACGGCGCCCCCGGTCGCGCGCAGCGCGCGATGTGCGCTGCGCGCCTCACGGGCGTCTTCTTCAAGTCAGCCACCAATCATTTTGTCCCCGCAACCTCCAGCATCATGCGAATGAAGACAGGGAGCTGCTCTCGCATACGTTCGGTGAGAACGACCTGACGGGGATTGGCTTCCCCTGTGGCCTTAGCCGCGATGTCTGGATTACCACTGCCATCGAACACTGGAACCGCGAGGAAACCCACAGTTTGGTTCGTGGCTGTGTCGATTGCGCTTCCGGTGATCTCGCCGGCATCGTTGATGCCTTGCGCCAGAGTCAGATAGAGAGAAGTGGGCTGAATGACAAGCGTATTCAGGTCGTTCAACGTATTGTTTTGCCAGAGGGTGGCGCGCGAAGTACCAATGTTTACATTGAACGAGTTTCCGACGACCTGACCCTTCTCGTTGATATCAAAGGCCGCGTTGTTCGTGTCTGTGCCGTAAGGAGGGATCTCCTGCATCTTGTTGGCTTTCGTCCAGATGAAGGCGGCGGGATTTTCCGCTGCATTTTCGTCACCAGAGATATTTCCAAAACCGACGATTTTGCCCTGGTTGTTGATGGCGATGGGAGTGTTCCAGGCTTGGCCTCCGATATTTCCGAGATCGGTGGGGACGCCGTTTTCCCAGAGCAACGCGTGCTCAGCGCTCGCTCCTCCGACCGCATTCGAGCAAAGACCAGAGATCCCGACAACCTGACCCTTGTCATTGAGAGCAGTCGCAGCCGAATCCGGGTCGGGAGAGAGCGGAGGAAGTTGCGTCATCTGGTTTAGGTGGGGTCCCCAAATGACAGCCTCAAACTGGAGGACTTGGCTGAACGGAGGAGCATTGTTACAGGTTGGATCGTGAACGCCGTTTTCTGCCCATCCAACCACTTGCCCTTTGTTATTGACCCCGGCGGCATAACTGTCAATCCCACCGGGAAAAGGAGGAAGCGCAGTCATCACGCCGTCCTGCCACGCGAAACCGTTACAGACATAGCCATCAGGACCAAAGAAAAAAGCTGAACAACTCCAAGCCTCGCCTAACGGATTCTGTTCCGCAGTTTCGGCAATGCCGACAATCTCGCCCTTCGTGCTATGGTTTGGCCACGAGACGTTGCTGTTGGGCCCTCCCAGAGTCCCTAGATCTATGGGTACTCCAACCCATAGCACAGCGTGCACGCTGGTATTGTTCGCCAGATTGTCGCCGCCAGAGATCCAGCCCAGGTTGTTAATTCCGACGGGCTCTGGAACGCCTCCGAACGGCGCTGTGCCCAAATTGAATACATAATACTTTGACGGCTGCTTGGGTACCTGTGCGTGAACCACTTGAACCGGGATCGTAATCGCTGCGAGCAGGGCCATTGCGGTGATCCACATCCATTTTCCGAAATGCATATTTCCTCCATAGGTCAGCGTCTGCGTTGAAGAACTGAACTGCGGATTCGCGCTTTATACTGGCTATATAGCTTCGCTTCCTTCGAAGAAGCGCAAACCTGGCAGCGCAAGGCCGACATTATCGGAATGGATGCGGAAATATTGGACGGTTGCGGACATCGCCCTCGAGCATTGGACGTTTGCGGACGTTACTCTCAACATCGGCATCAATCTCACCATGACGCCCGCGGCACCACGCCCGGAGTCGGTGTTCGCCGAGTCCCCCGCACGACCAGCAGTCATAACAGTGGCGTCGACAGCCTAGGAGCGCAGTCCGAAAGTGTCCAGTTTTTCGCTCGATTCGGGACTATCATCGCTTGAGAAGAAATGGAACTGGATTGGCAAGTCTGTTCGCAAGCCCGGCTGACGCGTGATGCGCGCTTCGACGGCAAATTCTTTATTGGTGTCTTCACCAGCGGAGTTTATTGCCGCTCCATTTGCCCTGCACCGCCGGCGAAAGAAAAAAATGTTCGTTACTTTCCAACCGCCGCCGCAGCGGCGGAGGCAGGTTTTCGGCCCTGTCTGCGTTGCCGACCCGAATGTTCACCTGGGACCCCGGCTTGGGTGGGAACTCCAAATACCGTTTCGAGGGCGCTGCGGCTGATTAGTGAGAGCGGCCTAGAGGAGGGCGGAGTAGAAGCGCTCGCGGAACGCCTTGGAGTTGGCTCGCGCCATCTTCGCCGTCTGTTTCTGCAACACTTGGGAGCTACACCGAGCGCGGTGGCTAGGACGCGCCAAATGCACTTCGCGAAGAAACTTATCGACGAGACGAATCTGCGCATGAGTGAGGTTGCACTCGCTTCCGGTTTCGGCTGTGTTCGAAGATTCAATGCTGGAATCCGCAAGGTCTACCATCGAACTCCGACTCAGATTCGGCGTTTAGCGCGACTGCGGATCCTGCAGCCGGAAAATCACTATCTTTTTCAGCTTCGTTTCCGTCCACCTTACGACTGGAAGGGCATGTTGGCGTTTCTTGCGCCTCGGGCCACGCCCGGCGTAGAAGCAGTTGTGGATGGAACCTACCGTCGCGCTATTTCTTTGAACGGGAGTGACGGGTGCTTTGAGGTTTCACTCGATGAAAGTAAGAATCTGCTTGTAGTGCGGCTGCAGTTCGGGGATCCACGCTCCTTCTTCTTTATTACCGAGCGGATCCGTACCATGTTCGACTTGAATGCGGATTGGGCGGCCATCGTGCAAAGTCTTAGGACGGACCCTGTGCTGGCAACACAGGTTGATTCCGGTCCCGGCCTCCGGGTGCCGGGCTGCTGGAATGGTTTTGAACTCGCAACGCGGGCCATTCTCGGTCAGCAGGTCACGGTCAAGGGCGCAACCCTTCTGGCAGGCCGAATGGTGAGCAGCTTTGGGAAACCTTTCTACTCGGGCAATGGTCTCACTCATCTTTTCCCCACACCTGCGGCGCTGGCCGACGCGAAGCTTACCCGCATCGGACTCACTGGTGCTAGAGCGGAGACCATCCGGGCTCTCGCGCGGGCTGTGTGCGATGGACGACTCACTTTCGAAGGTGTCGTCGACTCCGACGATTTTTTGAATCGGCTGTGCGAAATCCCAGGGATTGGAAAATGGACGGCACAGTATGTGGCGATGCGAGCGCTTGGGGAACCCGATGCGTTTCCCTCTGGCGATCTAGGCCTCTTGCGGGCCATGGCGCTTGAGAGCTCGCGCGAACTGGAGAAACACGCCGAAGCCTGGAGACCGTGGCGTGCGTACGCCGCGATGTATCTCTGGAGAATCGCGAGCCACCGCGCGGAGCCAGGAAACAGACCTGCGGCCTCCCGTTCCCCTAAGGAAACCATGGAGCGAAACATCTCCGACCGGCAGATTTCGTGGGTCGTGTGACTGCGAAGGCATTACTAGAACTCGACCCTTGTTCTCAAAACGGCCAAGCGCAGCATGCGGCACGCGAAGAGCACGACCGTGCTGGGCCATTACGCCCAGAGAGATATGGGATGAACTGATTGCAGCTCAGGGGATGATGCTGGATGCGATATTCAGCCATGCCGGAGGAACCGTGCAGTAAATTTGATTGAAAAGTGGACAAAAAACTGAGACTGGTAACATGGTCAACGGCTCCAAGCCGTTGGAAAGAAATGGTAGGCACGAGGAGACTCGAACTCCTGACCTCTACAGTGTCAAAATCGCCCGGATAGGTTTTACAACGACTTAGAAGGCCGCGGGGACTGCCAAAGTACGCGGAAGTCGTACAAGACATCGCATTTTGTGGGTTGGGTTGTGGGTTGGAAAATTCGGCCATCGCGATACGCGGACTCTAAAGCAAAAGTCTCCCCCTACTGCTTCGCGCGGCAATACCCTGATCTCCGGTGCAACAGTTCGCCGGAGGAGGGACCATGCGCGTTCGCTATCAGCGAGGATATCTACGGCTCGGTCGTCGTAAGAATGGACCCGATTGTTGGGAGTTTCTTTGGTGGGACAGCGAACCTAAAGGAAAACGGGTTCGCCGCAAAGCCGTGATTGGTACCATCTTGCAGTATCAAAACGTAGAAGACGCATGGCAGGCAAGCAACGGCCTCCGCGTGTCCATCAACGATGCTCGAAACCGTCAGCGGGAGCAACCTGTCACCGTTGCCGATCTAATCGATCACTACGACGCTACGGAACTAGCCCTCAACTTAGTGGACGGGGGAAAGTCACACGCTACAAGAATCATCTACAGAGCCTTCCTTAGGAGATATGTGAGGCCGACATGGGGGAATCTCAACATTCGTGCCGTACGCACAACTGCCGTCGAACAGTGGCTTCGTCAACTGGCCCGAGTGGACGGTAGTCGCTTAGCTCCCTCCACGAAAGCGAAGATACGCAATGTGATGAGCGTCCTGTTTAACCATGCTATTCGTCAAGAGTGGTTGGAACAAGGAAGGAATCCTATCCTTCTGGTTCGCCAAAGTGCCAAGCGACAAAGAATCCCCGAGTATCTGGACCCTGAAGAGCTGCGCACTCTCCTGGAACAACTGGATCGGTGCTTTCGCGTGATGGTTTTCTTGGATACAGCCACGGGATTGCGACGCAGCGAACTACTGGCGCTGAAATGGAAGGACGTTGACTTTGACAACTTGCAGATCAATGTGCAGCGTTCGATTTATATGAATGTTGTTGGCAACTGTAAGACGGAGGCCTCAAGGAAGCCTGTACCCATGGACCCGATTCTCGCGTCGGAACTCTGGACTTGGAAGCAAGACAGTGCCTATGGAGAGCCTCATGATTGGGTGTTCGCGAGCCCTCATACCGAGGGTAAAAGTCCTTACTGGCCAGATATCCTTCTTTCCCGCGTCATCCGGCCTGCTGCAGTGCGTGCGGGAATTCGGAAGCACATCGGCTGGTACACGTTTCGGCATAGCTTCTCAACGATGTTGATGGCGAACGGAGAAAACGTAAAGGTCGTGCAGGAACTCATGCGGCACGCGACCTGCCGGTGCACACTGGAAATCTATTCTCAGGCCCGAAATCAAGCAAAGCGGGAGGCCCAGCGTCGCGTTGTTGAAATGATCGTCCCTCGGGACCGGGAAGCTACCGATGTGCAGGAACCTTTGATTCTTGCGAAACACACCGCCGCCATTGCGCTGCCATGACGCGATTGGGGCTACAGCGGTGGATCGGTACCACACGTTTCCCAGAAGCCCGTTTCCGGATACCTTCCGGTTGACTGACGATCCGGCTCAATCACTCAATCGGCAAGTAAGAAGTCCGAAGCAGAAAAACCGTCGGGGCGCGTTGAAGGCCGACAAACCCGAGCGAACGCCCGACCTTTCCTCTGGTCGCTTTTGGATATAGTCTACTCATCAACCAATGCGACGTTTTCGCGGCGGAGTATCACGTAGAAGAATCGGTATCTTGCATTTTGCGATTAGCGCTGGAAGAATGAATACTCGTTTGCTACCCAGTTCATCGGTGAACGCTGCGCTGATTTCTCTCTGAACCCCATTGCGATTGGACCGCTCTCGGCGAAAGAATTACGATGAGCCAACCGCTTTCTTGAATACCGGACTCAATTTTCTGTCGCAGAGAATCACCTACTCGAATTTCCCATTCGTCAAACTACACCTCAACGCCGGCCTCCCTCAGGTCGTATGCAAGTTGACGGTAAGTGTCAGGGGAAACACACAGTTGACAGATTGAATCCGCAGCCAGCATGACTTCGCCAGTCCTGTTGCCGCTGAAGATTGGGGCATTTGAGAAAGCGATCACCCTCTGGCTTCAGTATAATGTCGTCCCCAAGGAGAGAAACGTTTAGGGAGCAGTAAACACTATGTCATCAGAGTTGGGCCGACTTTGCATGAAGGTGCTGAATCGAGTCATTCGTGGAAGATACTTCGACCAGAGGCGACAGAGCAGGGCAGTCCTCTTTATCGGGGACAACCGACCGAGACGCCGTATCGTCACCAATCTTGTCGCTTCCGAAGGGTGGGGGAGCAATCCGTGGCATCGGGGAGAAGTTCGGCGCCAACCCTGTGACCGGAACCGGGTCGTTGACAGTGCCCATCTTTGTCAGCCCTGGGCGCCTCGGTTTCGGCCCGCAGTTTGCGCTTTCCTACGACTCGGGATCGGGGAACGGCCCGTTTGGATTTGGCTGGTCGCTGTCGCTGCCGTCCATCACTCGCAAAATGGACAAGGGACTGCCGCAATATGAAGACGCCACTGAATCGGACGTTTTCATACTCTCGGGCGCTGAAGATCTCATGCCCGAGCTCACGCAAAGCGCCGGGCGGTGGTCAAGAGACGCAGCTTCCGTGCGTTCTTTGTACGGTCAGCAGTACGAGATCCATCGATATCGCCCTCGGGTAGAAGGCCTCTTCGCCCGCATTGAAAGATGGATCAACATCTCAGATCCCCGCGATACGTTCTGGCGTTCCATCTCGAAAGGCAACGTTACAACCTGGTACGGCAAAACGGTCAATAGCCGCGTTTGCGACCCCTCCGATCAGCGTCGTGTGTTTAGCTGGCTGATTTGCGAGAGCTATGACGATAGAGGAAACGTAATTTCCTACGAATACAAGCAGGAAGACTCGACCGGTGTCGGTCTGATGCAAAGCAACGAACGGAATCGAACGGAGGACACGCGATCGGCCAACCGCTACATCAAGCACCTTTTTTACGGCAATCGCACTCCATATTTGCCAGCGTTAAACGCTGAGACCGCGTTAGCGCTTCCCTCCAACTGGATGTTTGAGCTGGTGTTCGACTACGGAGAGCACGATCTTGTAAATCCGATTCCACAAGATACAGCCGCGCCCTGGACGTGCAGGCTGGACCCGTTTTCCACTTTTCGTCCTGGCTTCGAAGTTCGAACCTACCGCCTGTGCCGGCGGGCGTTGATGTTTCATCATTTCCCTGCAACGGATCTTGGCCAGGATTGCCTGGTCCGCTCGACCGATTTTTCTCACACTTCCAGTCCTCCTACGGATCCGAGCCAGCCGTTCTATTCGTATCTTTTGTCGGCCACCGTTACCGGTTACACGCGCAATGGAGCAGCTGGCTATTCCTCGAGTTCGTTGCCGCCCGTCGAATTCGGCTACACCGAAGCGATCGTCGATGAGACCGTGCGCGACGTCGATCCGCAAAGTCTTGCCAATCTTCCTTCTGGACTCGGAGGACAAAATTACCGCTGGGCCGATCTGGATGGCGAGGGGCTCTCCGGCATTCTCACCGAACAAGCAGGAAGCTGGTTTTACAAAGCGAATCTAAGCGCCGCGAACCGGCAGATGATTGGCGGCACGTGGTACACGCTGCCACGATTTGCTCCCGTGCAACTTGTCTCGAAACTGCCCTCAACGACCAATCTCAACGCGGGACATCAGCAGCTCTTCAGTGTCTCGGGAGATGGCCAGCTCGATCTGGTGAACTACGATGGCGCGACGCCCGGTTATTTCGAGCGAACCGAGGATGCGGACTGGGAGCCGCTTGTGCCGTTTGCATCGCTGCCCAAGCTTGACTGGAACGATCCGGAATTGAAATTCATCGATCTGACCGGAGATGGGTTCCCGGACGTTTTGATCAGCGAAGGGGACGATTTCCGGTGGTACCAATCTTTGGCGACAGCAGGATTCGCCGGTGGACAGCGCGTTCCACAATCCTTCGATGAAGAACTGGGGCCGCGGCTTATCTTTTCAGACAGCACGGAGTCCGTTTTCCTGGCGGACATGTCCGGCGACGGGCTTACCGATCTCGTTCGCATCCGTAATGGAGAAATGTGCTATTGGCCAAACCTCGGCTACGGCAAATTCGGCGCGAAGATCTCTATGGACCATGCGCCTCGCTTCGACCGTCCCGACCTGTTTGACGGGCGGCGCATTCATTTGGCGGACATCGATGGGTCGGGAACCACTGACATCGTTTATTTCGCCAACAATTCGGTTCAACTCTATTTCAATCAGTCGGGAAACAGCTGGGGCTCGGCGCGCGTGTTGAATCATTTTCCGGCGATCGAGAGCGTATCCTCGGCGACGGTCCTCGATTTTCTCGGCAATGGAACAGCTTGCCTGGTTTGGTCGTCTGTGCTGCCGGGCAACGCTCGCCAGCCGATGCGCTACATCGATCTCATGGGAGGCCAGAAGCCGCATCTTCTCGTGCGGGCAAACAACAATCTTGGCTCTGAGACCCTGGTCGCATATTCGCCATCGACAAAATTCTACGTGGCGGACAAGTTGGCTGGGACGCCCTGGGTGACGCGCCTTCCATTTCCCGTGCACGTTGTCGAGCGGGTGCAGACCTACGACTATGTGAGCCGCAATTTATTCGTCACGCGCTACGCCTATCATCATGGCTACTACGATGGCGTGGAGCGCGAATTTCGCGGCTTCGGTCGCGTCGACCAGTGGGACACGGAAGAGTTTGCCACGCTTAGTAGTTCCGTCGATTTGCCTCCGCCCACGAATATCGACCAAGCCTCGAATATTCCACCCATTTGCACGAAAACCTGGTTTCATACCGGCGCTTACTTCGGAGAAGCCGGCATCTCCACGCAAATGCAGCAGGAATATTACACAGAAGGCGATCTGTCGGAAGGAATAGCCGGGCTCACCAGCGCTCAAGCCGAAGCGATGCTTTTGGACGACAGCGTTTTGCCAACGAGCATCCTGCTGCCCGCGGGGACCCGCCTCCCCTACACTCTTTCGCCGGAGGAGCTGCGAGAGGCCAGCCGCGCCTTGCGGGGATCGATTCTGCGCCAGGAAATTTACGGGCTTGACGGCACCGATGAGTCCGACCGTCCTTACAGTGTCTCGGAGCGCAACTACACCATCGAAGTTCTGCAGCCTCAGGCGCAGAACCTCTTCGGTGTGTTCTTCACCCATCCGCGAGAGGCCATTAATTTTCAGTATGAACGGAAGCTCTTCAAGGTGGTGGGAGACACGATCGTGGATTCTTCGGCTCCACCGCCGGCGAAGAGCCTGGCCGACCCAAGGGTGACGCACACATTTTCTCTGGCAGTCGATCCCTACGGCAACGAGTTACAAGCCGTGCAGGTCGGATATGGCAGGCGCTATCTTGATCCCACCCTGAACGCGGCGGACCAAGCGGAGCAAACGCGCTTGCTCGTGACTTATTCCGAGAATCAGTACACCAATGCCGTGATCTCCGACGATGTGAACCGAACGCCTCTGCCGGCACAAACCACTTCCTACGAGTTGCTGCAAATTTCGCCCGCTGCCGATCAAGCGGGCATCACAAATCTGTTTGACTTCACGGAACTGCAAGCAAAGGTTCAGAGTCTGTCTGACGGCGCGCATGACATCCCGTTCGAAGAGTTCGACCCGACGGGACTAACTGCGGGGCAGGCATACCGCAGGCGGATCGGATGCTCCCGCACCTATTACCGTCCGGACGATATGGGCGCATCTGCGGGAGACGCGAGGGCTTTGCTGGCGCTTGGAGTGTTGGAGTCGCTCGCGCTTCCGGGGAAGGCTTGCAAGCTCGCCTTCGATGCAACTCTGATCCCGGGCGTTTACCAGCGTCGCGCTGAAGTCCTGTTGCCGAATCCAGCCAGTGTCCTTCCGAGCATTGGCGTCGACGGCGGCGGCTACGTGGATTTGGACAGCGACGGCAATTGGTGGATTCCTTCCGGGAGAGCGTATTACACCGATTCGCCTCCGGCCTTCCCGCAGGAATTGAATCAGGCGATGCAGCATTTCTTTCTCAGCCGGAGATTTGAAGATCCCTTCGGAAATGCGGCAGTCGTTGACTACGATTCGAACGATTTTCTGCCGGTCGAGACCACCGATGCAGTGGGCAATGCGGTCCTGGTCTCGAACGATTACCGCGTCCTGGCGCCGGTGCTGTTAACCGACGCAAACGGAAATCAGGCCGCAGCGAACTTCGACACTCTGGGACTGGTGGCGGGCACCGCCGTGATGGGTAAGCCCGGACAAAATCTGGGCGACTTGCTGACAGGTTTCTCCGCCGACATTCCGCAATCGCAAGTCGACAGCTTCTACGATGCTGACGATCCCCACACTGTAGCCGCGCCGCTTTTGCAAAATGCGACGACGCGCGTGGTCTACGACGTGAATCGCTTTTACAACAGCCGAACCGCAAATCCCGCGGATCCCACGAAGTGGATGCCGTGTTTTGCCGCCATCATTTCCCGCGAGACGCACTACTACGATCTGGCTTCGGGACAGCAGAGCCGTCTGCAGATCAGCTTCAGCTACTCCGACGGTTTTGGCCGCGAGATTCAGAAAAAAATTCAAGCCGAACCTGTCCCAGCTTCCGGGGGAACTTCCACCACCCCCCGCTGGGTCGGCAGCGGATGGACGATTTTCAACAACAAGGCGAAGCCGGTCCGGCAATACGAGCCGTTTTTCAGCCAGCTGGCCAAAGGGCATCAATTCGAATTCGGCGTGCAAGTTGGCGTGAGCCCAATTCTTTGCTACGACCCAGTCGGGAGAGTCGTGGCGACTCTTCATCCGAATCAGACCTACGAAAAAGTTTCGTTCGATCCCTGGTATCAGCAGAGCTTCGACGTGAACGACACGGTTCTGCAAACAGATCCCACTGCCGATCCTGACGTTGGCGACTTCTTCCAACGTTTGCCGAGCGCAGATTATTTGCCCAGTTGGTATGCGTTGCGGACTGATCCAGCTTACGCGGCGCAGGCCGCGGCCTTGTGGCCAGACCCGCAAATCCGATCTGCGGAGACTGCTGCCGCTACGAAGGCGGCCGCCCATGCGAACACGCCAACATCGGCCTACGTGGATACTTTGGGACGGACGTTTCTCACGATCGCCGACAATGGCGCGGCCGGAAAATTTGCAACGCACGTAGAACTCGACATTCAGAACTATCAGCGATCCGTTACTGATGCTCTGGCGCGCAAGGTCATGACCTATGACTACGACATGCTTGGCACCCGCATTCACCAGGCGAGCATGGAAGCGGGAGAACGCTGGATGCTGAACGATGTCACGGGCAAATTGATTCGCGCCTGGGACAGCCGTGGCCACAACTTCCGCACCACCTACGATGCGCTTCGCCGCCCGACCGGCATTTATGTGCAGGGGACAAATGCGAATTCCGATCCGCGTACCACCGCCGCGGAAGTGCTATTCCAGAAAACCCTTTACGGCGAAGGGCAGCCCGATGCGCTGAATCTGCGCACCCGTGCGTTCCAAAGCTACGACACTTCCGGACTCGTCACCAACGTTGGCTACAATGCCGCTACCGGTCAGGATGAAGGATATGACTTCAAGGGAAATTTGCTGCGAAGTAGCCGGCAGTTCCTGGCGGATCACAAAGCTCTGGCCGACTGGAGCGCGACACCTGCGTTGCTAGCGGAGATTTTCGCAAGCAGCACACGCTATGACGCGCTCAATCGCCCCACCTCTGCCACCACGCCCGATGGCAGCGTTGTTGTCCCTTCCTATAACGTGGCAAACTTCCTTGAAACCTTGAGCGTCAATTTGAGCGGAGCAGCGACGGCGACCCCGTTCGTCACCAACATCGACTACAACGCGAAGGGCCAGCGTGTGCTCATTGAGTACGGCAACAATGTTCAGACTCAATACATCTACGATCCACAGACCTTTCGCCTGGTTCGCCTCACCACGTCACGGCTGGCATTTCCCGCGAATCAGCTGACCGTTCAGGACTTGGCCTACAGCTACGATCCAGTCGGCAACATCACGCATATCCAGGATGACGCCGACCTGCAGAATGCCATCTTTTTCCGCAACCAGCGCATTGAGCCCAGCAACGACTATATCTACGATGCGATTTACCGCCTGACCCAGGCCTCCGGGCGCGAGCAACTCGGGCTCGACGGCAATGGAAACAAGCTGCCCCCGACGGCCAGTTCTTACAACGACGTCCCTCGCGTGCTGCTATTCCCCGTGCCCACTGATGGCAATGCAGTGGGTACATACACGGAAACGTATTGCTACGATGCGGTGGGAAATTTCAAAGAATTCATTCACAGCGGAAGCCAGCCGGGGATGGCCTGGAGCCGCACGTATGCCTATAACGAAGCCAGCCTGCTCGAATCGGGCAAGGTGAGCAATCGCCTGTCGCAAACCACCGTTAGCGGGAGTCAGCCGCTGGTTGAGAAGTATAGCCATGATCTCCACGGCAACATGACCTTGATGCCGCAACTGCAGAGCATGCAGTGGAATTTCAAAGACGAATTGCTCATGACGCAACGCCAGGCCGTGAATGGGAGTGACGCGGACGGAGCGCTGCATAAGGGCGAATGCACTTATTACGTCTATGACGGCGGCGGACAACGCAGGCGCAAAGTGACGGAGTCCTCGGCGGGACTCAAGATAAAAGAGAGGTTCTACCTCAACGGTTACGAAGTCTATCGTGAATACGACAGCGGCGGCACGATCACGCTGGAGCGCGAGACGCTGCATGTCATGGACGACAAGCAGCGCGTCGCATTGGTGGAAACTCGAACGCATGGCAGTGACGGATCGCCGGCGCAGTTACTTCGCTACCAATTCAGCAATCACCTGGGCTCAGCATCTCTCGAACTCGACGATCAGGCACAGGTGATTTCTTACGAAGAGTATTGCCCGTATGGAAACACCTCATATCAAGCCGGCCGCAGCAAAGTGGAGGTGAGCCTCAAGCGATATCGCTACACCGGCATGGAGCGGGATGAAGAAAGCGGGCTGAATTACCACACGGCGAGGTACTACGCCACGTGGCTGGGAAGGTGGATAAGTTGCGACCCTATTGGGGTCGATAGTGGACCTAACCTTTATATCTACTGCGATGGCAATTGTGCCAACAGGACTGACTCGAGAGGTTCGGATTGGGTGTTTACTCTTGACCCTAGAGAATGGGCACCATGGGAGTTCACAAAGGAGGAAATCGCACCCCGGGTGGTAGGCGGACTCAAGGCTACTGCGGGACTTGCTGGGATGGCGGCAGGTGCGGCCCTATGCGACACAGGCATTGGTTGCTGGATTGGAGCCCCGCTGGGTGTCGCCTCAGCAGACTATGGCGGGTCAGGATTGTCGCAGATGGTGCATGGCGATCCCCAACCAACCGTTTTGGGGCAGATTGCGGGACCCAAGGCGCAAGCTCTCGAAGAAGACTTTGTGGCGGTCGGAGGCATGGCTGGTGCAATTGCCGAAGGAGTTTTAATGATTAAAGCAACGGCCATGATGGAACGGAAAGTTGCGGAAAAAGCGGCGCCAGCCATCCTCGCGAAAGCACAACAAGAGTCGGTGCCGAGGCCGCCAAACGTTAACGCTAGTCCCGCTACCGGCAACCCCAATACTGCTGCCTCCGGCGAGATTAATGCTGTGAAACCTGCACGCCGAGCTGGAGGGCGAGATCTGCGAGTTAACCCGACGAGCGATGCCAAATCATGGTCAAGTCGTACCGTGCGACTTGACCCGTCAGTTGATCCTGGTGTCCGTCCGAAGATCCCGGCCGCAGCGAAAAGGGCCATCGATGCGAGGCCACCTGCCTTTGGCGATGAGGGTCCATATGACTACGGGCACAAACCTGGTCACGAAGCGTGGAGAGACCAGAAGGCAGTCAGGAGCGGCGATATGGATCCCGCTGAGTTCAGACGACGGCAGCAAGACGAAAGCATTTATCAACGTGAAAATCGAGGCAAAAACCGAAGCCGCAAGCGGGAGCAGAAAGACTAGAACTCTCATAAATTTTCCCAGGATCGATCGCGGACAGTCAGGAGCCAAGCCTTCGTTTCACAGAGTCTGGGCCTGACTTGAAGTCGCGCCGTTGCTAAAACCATTTTGTCGAGATGTGGTGACCAGATCGCCGGGTCGAGGGCTGCAATGATAAGGCAGTAGAGTTCAACAATTTTCTCTCTTGGAAGAGCCAAATATGCCGAACAAAAAGAACGCTAAAAACCCCAACCCTTCATCCAATCCCACTGCTGTAACCGAGCCGCGCGGGACCGTGCAAGGCAAGCTGGTCGATGAAAACGGTGAACCCATCGCCAGCACACAGGTTTCTCTGTTTGCCGAAAGCGTGCGCAGTGAGGCGCACCTGGCCGACGGCAAGACCGGCGCCGACGGCACATATTCAATCGCTTACGCGCGGCCGGGTGCGTTGAATCTGCTAGTGCGCGCCTACGACGCGACTGGAAAAATCACCGCGCAGTCCGCCACTGTATTTGCCGCAGCGGCCCAAGTCGTAATCGACCTGACCACCGCCCCGAGCGGCGTCATACGGCCACTGTCGATCGCTACCAACCTCAGCAGCGCCGTGACGGCGCAGCTCCAGGGCGTAGCTCTCGGCGACCTGAAAGAAAATAAGGACACGCACGAGCTCCAGTTTCTGGCAAATTCCCTCGAAGCTCCCTTCGAGCAGGTCGCCTACCTATATCTGGCCAATGTGCTCGCCACGAAAAATAAGCTTCAGGAAGCGACGTTCCTAGGAATTTTCTATCACGGGATTCCGGCCGCACTCGACGCTGCACTTTTGGCTCTTCCTGACGCCGGCATGGACGATGCTTTTACGGCGCAGGTGCTCACAGGAGTCGTGTCTCATTCGCGGGAGGCGCTGAGCGAGGCGCTCACGGACGCAGTTGCGGCGAACATTTTGCCTGCCTCCTACGCGGCGACCCAGGACTCCGAACTGAATCTGCTCGACGCACTCCGGGTTCAGAATACGGCGAGCACGCCATACCTTCGCGGCAAGACATCTCTAAACGATGTCCTTTCCGCGGGTAGCGTTGCAGATGCCGCCAAGACAGCTTTTGTGCAGGCCTACGCCGACAACGGTGGAAAGCTTGGACCGACCTGGAAAACTCTCCGAGCCAACAAGAATCTGACCGCCGCCGATTTCGCCGCCCTCAACACGACTCTGAGCCTGGGTGAACTACTCACTGGAAATCTGCCGCTGATCAAGGATTCTTTGAGCCGGCTGTCACAGAAGACGCTGGCCAGTGTGCAGGATCTCGCGCTTCTCGATGAAAACGACTGGGTGCAGCGAATTACTTCAGTCGATCCGAACGCCACCAGCATTCCGCAGGTTCTGCCCAACGACACCGCGCAGCAGCGCATCGCCCGGTTTGCCAAGGCTTTGACGTCGCGCTTTGCTGGCCGATTTCCATCGACAGCTTTTGCCGGCTACTTATCGAAGTCGACAAGCAGTTCCTTTGCCAAAACAAAAACCGACCTGGTCAACTTTCTCGTCGCGAATCCGAAGTTCCAGATCAAACGCACGAATATCGATCAGTTTGTTTCACAAAACAAGATCGCGATTTCGGCCCCAGCGTTGGCTGACATGAAACTTGCGCAGCGACTGTTTCGGCTTTCACCCCACGCCGCTGCGGTCGACGCGCTGAAAAGCGCCGGCCACAACTCGGCGCAGAGCGTGTACTTCATGGGACGCGCGCCCTTCCTGGCGCAAATGACCAAGCCGCTGGGCAGTGCCTCCCTGGCCAAAATGGCGTATGCGCGCGCCCAGATGACCTACGCAACCGCGCTCATGACGTTCGCCCGTTACAACCAGGCATTCAATGGCACCAGTGTTGCGGCTCTGGCTCCTACCAACGCGAGCTCCAGCGCGCTTCAGGGCATGCCCGATCTTCAGGCGCTGTTTGGTTCGCTCGACTACTTCCAGTGCGAAGACTGCCAGTCGGTTTATAGCCCAGCCGCATACTTGGTTGACTTACTGCAATATTTGAAAGGATTTGCCGCGAGCGGCACGGGAGTCACCAGCGCGCTAGACGCACTGCTCCTCCGTCGGCCCGATATTCAGTACGTCGCGCTCGACTGCAACAATACGAATATCACGCTGCCCTATATTGACCTGGTGAACGAGTTGTTCGAAGCCGCCATTGCACCACCCGCTCCGCCGATTACGGTGATCGATACGGCTGGCACGTCGGAGGAACGGCGTGCGCTTCCTCAACAGATTTCGCAGGCGGCCTATGCGCTTACGGCCAACGCAGTATTTCCTTTGACGCTTCCTTTTGATCTGGCATTCTCGCAAACTTCTGCGTACCTCGCCGCGCTGGGGACGACTCGCGCCGCGGTGCTGGCGCTGTTTGCGGGAAATCCGGTTGCGGCCGCATCGACTCCGGCGATTGCCGGTGCCAGCCTCGGCCTCAATCCCGAGATGCAGAAAGTAGTCAATGGCAGCGATCCGCATCAGGCATGGGATCGCTGGGGATTCGCTCAACATCCTCCCAGTGTGATCGATCCGAAAACGGGCGAGCCCTACTCGCCAAATCCGAGCGACTGGGTTGCCGCGTTGTCGAAGGTCCCGGTGCTCCTCAATCGCGCCGGTCTCTCGCTGCAACAGCTCTATCAGCTTCTCGAAGTTATCTGGGTCACACAAGCGGGCGTCACCCTGTCGTTGGGCACGACAACGCTGGCCGGGATCCAGATATTGAGTTCGGATACCGACGGGATGACGTTTACCGGACTGACTGGCGACGTGCTGGATCGCGCCAATCGTTTTCTCCGGCTGTGGAGCGCGAGCGGTCTCAAGATGTGGGAGCTCGATTGGGCGCTCAAAGGCGCCGTTGGGGGCGTTCTGAACGATGATTTCCTTTATTTCCTTGCGGGCGGAATTGCAGTTCAATCCCTGCTAAAACTTCCTTTTCAGGAAGTCCTGAGCTTCTGGCTTCCTCTGGAAACGCACGACGTCACCAATCATCTCGGAAACGAAAACACGGTTGTCGCGTCGACCTACAGTGAAGTGTTTCGCAACGCCGCAGTGCTGGCTTCAGCGGGGGATATCTTTGTTCCGCTCGGCCAAACCGACGTTACGGGCGCAACCAATGCGTCGCCGATTGTCATCACCACCGCTGAGCCGCACGGCTACCAGTCGGGAATGCAGGTTTCAATCAGCGGAGTAGCTCGGAATACCGCGGCCAACGGCACGTTCACCATCACGGTGATCGATTCCACATCCTTCAGCTTAAACGGATCAACCGGGAACGGAGCATGGACCTCCGGCGGCAGCGTTATTGGCGTTCTTTCTGGCAATCAAATTCTTGCGCCCAACCCCGCGCCGCCGACAACCGAACAGACTGCGATTACCGCAGCTCTCGGCCTGAGTGCAGGAGACATCTCCTCCATTTTGACGTTTAGCGGCGTGGCGAATACGCTCTCGCTCGACACCCTGAATGTGTTGTTGCAATATCAGCGACTCTCGTCTGCGCTGTCGCTGGAGGTTGCGGACCTCATGCTCTGGATTCAGCTGACAGCGGGGAAGCCTTTTGAAGGTAAGCCCGACGACACGCTTGAGTTCTATCGTCGGTTTACGGTCCTGCGCGGCACGGGACTTGCCGCAGTCGATCTTGACTATCTGCTGCGCGACCAGTCGGCTTCGGAAAGCTCGCTGACGTTCACTCCGGCCCAGTCGACGGCAGTTCTGCAAACCATTTGCGATGCCATCGCCAAGCTTCCGGCGCCCAAAATGTCGTCGATCAACGGAGCGTCGAACGCGGCTCCAATCACGATTACTACCACGTCGCCGATGGGCCTGCAGACCGGCACGCAGATCACGATTGCCAGCGTGGTTGGGAATTCTGCTGCCAACGGAAGCTTCACCATTACGGCCGTGAGTGCGACCTCGTTCACGCTCAACGGATCAGCCGGCAATGGGCCGTGGACGTCCGGCGGTGTGGTGACGGTCACAGCTTACGACGCCTACACCATTGAGACGATTTTCGTGACAGCTCTGGCCGCGGCAACCGGCACTACTGCCAACGTGGTTGCCCCGGTGCTGCAGAACGCCGGAGTTTTGCCACTTAGCTCGGCCACCATTCAACTCCTCGCGTCGCAGGGCGCCAGTGCCGACCCATCGCTATTTCCAGCGCTTATTAATGCTTTCATCTCGGTTGCAAAAGCTGCTGCGCTTTTCAACGCGCTCAGGCCTGCGGAAGATGAATTTGCTTTTGCCATCGAAAATGCCAACGCATTCGAATGGCTGAATCCAAGTGCGCTTGTGCTGGCTCCTGTAACTGCCAGCCCCTACAGCCCATTAGAGAGCCTGTTGCGGGCATTCAAGTTGAATCGGCGCCAGTCGGCTCGCACTCCTAAACTATTCGACCTTTTGAGCCAATGGCTGCCGCCCAATACTTTGCCGGCGGATCTGCCAACCGCCATAGGCGGCCGGATGATCGCGGTTACCGGCAGCACGTACACGACACCAATTGTGATCACTACCGCATCGCCTCACGGCTTGCAAACCGGAGAGCAAGTCACCATCAGCGGCGTGCTCGGCAATACTGCAACGAATGGCGTGTTCACGGTTACGGTTACTTCTGCCTCGCAGCTTACCCTGGACGGTTCCACCGGAAATGGAGTCTGGACGAGCGGGGGAACCGTCGCGGTTCCAGGTCTCGCTGCCGCCCTCAACGGAAGTGTTAACGATGTGCTGGCCATCGCGACCGCGCTGGGCGCGACACCACCAAACCTGGCTCCCGGAAATCTCGCCGGTTCACTCGCCGATGTGGCCATGCTGGCGGCGCTCGCGAACGCACTTGACGTCGTCGCGCGGTATGGAATGAGCGGCACAAGCCTGGTGCAACTGGCTGCCGTCCCGCCTACAACCGCCACCGCCACCGCTGCGATGGGAGTTTTGCAGTCCCAATATTCGCAAAGCGCTTGGTTGGCCGCAATTCAGCCCGTAGAGGATGCGCTGCGTCAAAGTAGGCGCGACGCGCTGGTCGCCTATCTGCTCGGTCCTGGCCCAGCGACGTCTACTTCGCTTCTGCTGACCACCGACGACATCTTTGACTACTTTTTGATCGATCCGGAAATGTCTCCATGCGCCGTCTCCACGCGGCTCTTGCAAGCTGCGTTGGCAATCCAGCAGTTTGTGCAGCAATGCTTCCTGAATCTGACCTTCAGCGACGTCAAGGTGGACACCACCGACATCCGTTGGAGCGAATGGTCGTGGCGTCAGCAATTCCGCTTATGGCAGGCGAATCGCGAGGTTTTTCTCTATCCCGAAAACTATCTTCTGCCGGAATTGCGAAAAGATGCTTCGCCCTTTTTCACCGATCTGGAAAACGATCTCCGTCAAACCAATTGCGACGCCGATGCCGCCGAGGCGGCCATCGAGAACTATCTGCGAAAGCTTGTAGGCGTCGCCCGGTTGCAAATAGCGGCTCATTACAACGAGACCAAGCCGGACGGTTCGACGGTGCTGCACGTCTTCGCCCGTACACGCGGCACCCCGCCGCAATGGTTCTACCGCACTCGTACGGGACTGGTCGCAGGTTCGGGCGCGTGGAGCGCCTGGCTGCCGCTGAACCTGGATATTGCTGCCCAACATCTCATTCCGGTGATTTGGGACCAGCACTTGCATCTGGTATGGCCCATCTTCAAGCAAGTTGCCGAACAGCAGAGCGATCAGGCTGTTCCGGTAGCTTCGAGCGATGGGTCGATGCCCGCGCAGCAAGCGCCACCCAAATTCTGGACCGTCGAGTTTGCCATGAGTGAATTCAGTGCCGGGCAATGGCAAGCGAAGCAAACGCTCCCGCAAAAAATGTTTCTGGCCACGGAGGATCCTCCAGCATCGTTCACGTTCCGCTCCTGGCAGGATGGCTCGTTCAATCTGCACATCCAGGTCTACAAATCGCACAACCCGGCACTCTTCATCTACTATTCGACTGACGCGCCGTATCTGGTCGCGTCAGCGATTCTCCCCATGCCGGAGGCGCCCCTCCGCGTTCAAGAGCTGGGCAGCATGTTGCCTCCGTCACTCGCCATCGATCCGGCGCAGGAACCGACTTTTGTTTACCTGACGTCGGCATCGATGGCGGGCCAGCTCGCGGTCCCTGGAATGTACGGCTTCTCCGCGCAGGACCTTGTCTACGGGGGTTACACCGGCAACAGTTCCGGAACTACCCGCGATCTGAACGTGCTCTACGCTACGACGAATACGGGACAGCCCGTGAGCGACACGCTGCTTTCTACGATCGAAGATCCGCGCATCTTCGTTCCGCCGCAGGAATTGGTGTTCGATTCCGCCGATCCATTCTTCGTAGCGGATCCACGACGCACCTACCTGGTTCGGCCCGAATACTTCACGATTTCCAGTTCGCCCGTGGAGCTCACCAACACTGCCTACATAAAGCAATGGGCGACGAAATACACGTTCGAAACTTTCTATCATCCCTACGCACGCACTTTCCTGCGGGAGCTCGAAATCGGCGGAGTCTCCCAGCTCATGACGCGAAATCTGCAATTGAATGCGCAGGCGGTGCGCGGCCTTACTCCCAATTTTGATTTCAAGTCGATCTACAATCCCACGAGTCTCGTGGAAACGCCCTACCCCGGCACCACGGGCGCCGCCGACCCGGGCGAGACCAACCTCGATTTTTCCATCGGCTCGGCCGGGGCCTACTCGCTCTACAACTGGGAAGTTTTCTATCACATCCCCATGTTCATGGCCTCGCTGCTGATGCAGAACCAGCAATTCCAGGATGCGATGACGTGGCTGGAATACATCTTCAATCCCACGGATTCAGGCACGGAAGCTGCACCCCAGCGTTTTTGGCAGACCGCGCCCCTGAATGCGATGAACGCAGCGGATTGGGCGAACCAGCAGATTCAGAACATTCTCGACGTTCTTGCGGCCGACACGCAACAGGGACTCAGCGATCCCCCCACGGCCACTGCCATCGCGAATTGGCTCAACGATCCCTTCGACCCTCACGCCATAGCCAGCCTCCGCATTTCTGCTTATGGCAAAGCCACGGTCATGAAGTTTCTCGACAATGTGATCGCCTGGGGCGATTGGTATTACAACCAGTATACGGCCGAAAACGTAAGCCAGGCTGAGCAGCTTTATATTCTGGCGGATCTGATTCTGGGGCCGCAGCCGCAAGTGGTACGCCCTCCAAATGCGAACCAGAGCGGAGCTGCACTGCCAACCTATGCATCGCTAAAGAATATTGACTTGTTCTCCAACGCTCTGGTGAGCGTCGAAAATCTTGTGGTGGCGCCGGAGCCACCGCAGTCGATCGTCCAGGGCACAAACGGGACGTCACAGTTACCGCAATTCCCAGGAGTTGCGAACACGCTGCTTTTCTGCATTCCGCCGAACGATCAGCTGCTGGAATACTGGCAGACCGTATCGCAACGCCTGTACAACATTCGCCATTGCCTCAATCTTCAAGGCATTGCCCAGCCTCTCCCGTTGTATGGTCCGCCACTCAATCCTTTGCAGTTGATCGAGGCAGCTGCGGCCGGCGCTTCCTTCACCGGTGTGACGCAGCCGGCGCCGATTTATCGTTTTTCCGTGTATCTCCAGAAAGCCGTGGAGTTGACGAACGACGTTCGCTCGTATGGTTCGCTCATTCTGTCGGCGCTGGAGAAGCAGGATGCGGAGACCCTGTCAGTTCTTCGGGCTAATCAGGAGCTTGATATCCAGACGCAAATGCTGGCAGTCAAGAATCTGCAGGTGACCGAGGCGCAGGAGCAGATTACGGCTCTGCAAAATGAAAAAGCCGTGGTTCAGATTCGCTACAATTTCTATTCCACGATTGCGTTTATGAACGCATGGGAAACGACTGCCCTGTTGCTTCAGGGACGCGCTTTGATCACTAACGGACTCGCGCTTATTTTGGATGCAACCTCGGGTGAGGCGCACATGCTCCCGAGCGTGACCGTGGGTGTGTCGGGCTTTGGTGGAACACCGACAGTGACCGCCGCTTTCGGTGGCGAAAACGTTGCGGCTTCTGCTTCCTCATTCGCCAGTGTGGCACGCGGACTGGCCGGCATTCTCAGCGAAGCCGGCGGCATAGCCGGGACCCTGGGCGGATACGAGCGGCGGATGGACGAATGGCAGCTCCAGGCACAGCTTGCCGCCGCCGAACTTACGCAAATGGACAGCCAGATCGCGGCCGCCGCTGACCGCCTTGGCATCGCGAACAGCGAGCTCTCCATTCAGAACGCACAAATTACGAATGCTCAAGCCGTCAGTGATTTTCTCACCAACAAATACACAAACGCTCAGCTTTACAACTGGATGCTTTCCCAGTTGACCACGGTCTATACCCAGGCGTATCAGCTTGCCTACTCGCTCGCCCTCCAGTCACAAAACGCTTATCAATACGAACTTGGGAACTCCGAGACCTTCATTCAGTTTGGATATTGGGACAGTCAGCACAAAGGCTTGTCGGCGGGAGACAGCCTGCTTTTCGACCTGCGCCGGATGGAAGCCCAATATCTCGCGGAAAATAGCCGCGAACTCGAACTCATTAAGCACATTTCTCTTGCCCTTACGTCTCCCCTTGCTCTCGTAATGCTACGCGAAACCGGAACCTGCCAGATCGCGCTCGACGAAGCTTTGTTTGAGGCGGATCATCCCGGGCAGTACTTCCGGCGGCTGCGCGGGTTTGCGCTTACCTTCGCATGCGTCACTGGCCCCTATACTGGAGTGAATGCAACTTTGAGTTTGATCAACGCCATGGTTCGCATCCAGGCCCCGGGCTCAACCTATACTCCGCAGGCGGCCAACGCGGTGCCAAACGACCCCACCGTTATCACTTCGCCGATGGCAGCCTCCGGCACGCAGACCATCGCCACCAGCACCGGTCAAAACGATTCCGGATTGTTCGAGGTCAACTTGCGGGATGAACGTTGGCTGCCATTTGAGGGGCAGGGGGCGATCAGCAGATGGAATCTTACGCTCGACCCTCGCGACAACAATTTCGATTTCTCAACCATCACCGATGTTGTTCTCCACGTGCGCTACACCGCGCGCGGCGGAGGAGATCAGGTGGCGGCCAATAATGTTCGGGCTGCGCTGACACCGACAACGCCGCGCTCCATCCTGGTCAGCGCTCGGAACACTTTTAATGATTCCTACTATTCCTTCTTCAACCCCGCGGATTCCGCCGCAACGCAACAGACCCTCACGTTGCCACTTAACGACAATATTTTCCCCTTTTCCAATCTGGGCACCGGAAGTGTGGAGATTCAACTCATCGCCGTCTACTTCGCTCTGTCTGTCCCTGCCGCAGGCAACACGATGGCTGCATCGTTTGGCCCCACGGGTGGTTCCAGTACACCGTTGACACTCGCCCCGTCAACAGCCAAAACCACTGCGGGTGATCCGGTAGCAGCACTGACGGCCACCGCCACACTATCGCCGGCCGTTACCACGCCGCAGTCGTTTGCGCTGAGCATTCCCAGCGCCAGCATCCCGGCTGCGTTGTCAAGCACCGTGAACGGCCAGGTGCGGCTCGATCCGTCGAAGATAGAAGACGTGTTGCTGGTGATCACTTACTCGATTCACTGACTTATGCTGACGGAAAACGACATTGACCGAATTGCCGGTAAGATCGTAAAGGGATACGCGCCGCTGGCGGTGGGGACATTCGGTTCCTACGCCACGGGCAGCGCGCGCGACAGAAGCGACCTTGATCTGTTTGTGATCAAGCAAACGCCTGACCCTCGTGCCGCCAAAATTGTGAGGCGATTGCTCTTCGATGTTATCCATCCTGTCGACGCACACGTTTTTACGCCGGAAGAGTTTGAAGACACCGTGTACGAAGAACTTTCATTCACCTGGGTCATTGCGAGGCAGGCCCGTCTCTACTACTGGACCCAAGAAGCGGCAAACCTGGTGCCTTCTCTAGCTTCACGCGTCAAATCACAAGTGAGATTAGGTTAGGGTGCGTCGGTTTCGGTCCGCCATCGAGATCGGCTAAATATACACCTTGCTTATGCCTGAGCAGTGGGATACTGAGTCGAAGGGATGGCCGATCCTGCCTGCATTATAGAGAATCGCCCCATTGGCATGTCGATCCAGAAATGCCGAGACTAGGAAGCCGATGCTCATATCTTGAGTCTGAACGCTGGGACCACCCACACTGCGGGAGTAAAATCCGCGAGGCGCTGGATCGTGCGATCGGCGAGTCCGGGAAGGATTGCGGCCAAATAATCACATACTGGGAGTTTTAACCTGCGGCAGCTTGCCACTATTGAAAGGATCGCTGCAACCTTTGGTCCTGCCTGCGGGCTGCCGATATGCAACCAGTTCTTCCGACCCAGTGCCACAGGACGCATTGAATTCTCCGCCAGATTGTTGCTCAGCTCAAGTTCCGGGTGTTCCAGGAATCGTGTAAGTTTCCTCCAAAGTGTGAGTGTGTATTGGCAGGCGTTACTTAACGCGCTGGAGAGCAATGCGACGGACTGCGCTGCTTCGATCTTGCAACGAATATCATCCAGAAGAGGATTGACTCTTTCCTGGCGCCGGACATGACGTGCTGCTAGACTCCGCACTTTGCGGCGAGCTTCCGCATCGACGGCAAACAGTTCGTCCATCTCCGCCACAACAGGAGTTGCAGCCGGGTCTCGGGGATTTAGCTGCATCGCCTCGAAAAACTATCTTCTTGCCTGCGCCCAACAAGCGGCATGTACCATTCTCGGCCCACTGATCTGATCGTATGCGGCGTACCCGGCGGTTTGGAGAATGCCTTCGAACTGTCCTAGGAACCGCTTCGGTCCGTCCCGTCCACGACCCAAGCGGAAGTCGAACACGACGGTCCCTCCGGGGCGACTGTATTGCCAGAGATACGCTTGGTGATTCTGTCCCCTGCCCTCGCGTGTCTGCACATCGACTGGGGTTTCATCCGCTTGAATTGTAATATCCGATGATCAATTCTTGCCTCATTGCGGAGACCATAGGAACCAGCAACTCGCCGACTTTGAGGACCCAGCCGTCGAGCGTCGCTCGGCTGATTTCCAAGTCAATGTCTCTTTCCAGAATCACGCTCTGTCGATGAAGCGGTGTGTGGTTGCAATATTTGCTGACGACCGTGTCGATGACGATGCGGTCACTCGCCAAACACTTCTCGATGATCCGTCGCGGCAGTGAGGCCGAAACCACTCCGAGTTCCTCACACCTCCGACAAGCCCGCTTCTCTCGTTTCGTGACCAGCATGAAATACTTCGCAGGCTAAGATTGCGGCAGAAGCCTTTACAACACAATCAGAAAGAATTGGGCATTTTACTTTGCGACATGGAAGCACTAACCTCGGACCCCTTATCGGAGTTCGATACTTGATAGCAACCGGACACCTGAACGGCGAAAAACGAAACGGGCCATACGTCGGCTTCGGGGAAGTGTGGACTCTCCCCTACTCCTCACCCCGTTTGGGTGCGCTTAATGGAGCCATTTGGAGCCTCGCGGGACGAGGCGAAAGTGGCTAAGTGATTGAAAGAAATGGTAGGCACGAGGAGACTCGAACTCCTGACCTCTACCGTGTCAAGGTAGCGCTCTAACCAACTGAGCTACGCGCCTACGTTTGCTTGATTATACCGTAGGCTCAATTTGAGGCGAAAGCGTCTGTTAGCGATATCACCTTCAGCCCGCTTTTGATTTGATCCAGGGTTGCAGGCGACTTCAGAGTCATCGTTGCGGTTTCTCCTGGAAGCAGATCGAAATAGTTGTCGGAGGCTTGCACGTCGAGATCGCTGAAAGAAAGATAGACACTGCGAGCCAGCTTTGTAGATTGCATAGTGATGGTGTAGGCGTCGCCGCTCTTGCTCACGCTCGTTTCAATCTTTGGCATGACTGGCAGTTCCAGGTTCTGCATTCGATCGAAAAAGATGAGGTTGCGGGATACCCGCTTCCCGCCCATTTCCAGGTCGAACACAAGAAAACTTTTGCGAAGGTCTCCCTTGGCCGCAAGCGCGGACTTATCGACACTGAAATAGATCGCGTTCGATTGTGCGGGGATTTGCACGTCTTTGGTTTGCTCGAGCAGCACGGTTCCAGAGAAGTCGAGCAGTCGCATATGAACGGTTCCGGAGAGCGGCTGAAGTTTGTCCGACACGACGTACACGTCCACTTTGTCGTCGTGCAGGAAAGGTGAGATCAACACATCGTCGTAGAATCTGCGCGCGTAATAATGTAGAGCCTTCCAGCGTCCGTAGTAATCGATGCTGGCCCATGAGGCGACGGGCCAGCAGTCATTCAATTGCCAGTAAAGAGAACCCATGGTGCGCGGCCTCTGCCGGCGCAGGTGTTCGGCGCCGATCTTGATGATCTCCGCCTGCTGCACTTGGCTGAGATAAACGAACGACGCGAAGTCCTTCGGCTCATGGTATTCGCGCAGCATATAAGTAAGGATGCGTTCGTTTCCTCCCTTGTTCTTTTGGTGCGCCTGCATAACGGTCGAACGAATGTCGTAATCGGATGGCTTGGCAAACGTTGCGATGGTTCTCATCTCAGGGAAGGACTGAAATCCGTATTCCGACATGAAGCGCGGAAATTGCAAGGTGTAATCGGAAGCCGGCGCTTGCGCGTGCCAGACTTGCCAGTAGTGCATGTCGCCGTTGTGCTGATTGTCGGGAATTTCTTCGAAGTTCGCGCTGGGAGAACTCGGCGTGTAAGGCGCTGGATCGGCGTATTGCGTGACCGCACTCCTGAGGATGTCGCTGAAGAGAATTACATAATCCTGCCAGACGCGGTCGCGCGTATCCGGCGAAATGGACGCCTTAAATTCCTGGCGATCGCCCCAGTGCCACCATCCAGTTTCAACTTCATTGTTTCCGCACCACACGACGATGCTGGGATGGTCGCGCAGGCGTTTGATCTGATCGACTGCCTCTTGCCGCACGTTTTCCTGAAAGGCAACGTCGCCGGGAACCATATCGCCGCCGAACATGAATTCCTGCCAGACCATGATGCCAAGTTCGTCGCAGATGTCGAAGAAATCGTCGGATTCGTAGTAACCGCCGCCCCACTCGCGAACCATATTCATATGCGCATCGCGAGCAGCCTGCAAAATGTTGCGATGAATCTCCGGAGTCACACGGTTGGGAAAACTATCGAAGGGAATCACGTCCGCGCCTTTGGCAAAGACAGAAATTCCATTGACCACGAACTCGAAACTCTTGCCCCATTCGTCGGTGGCGTGGCGCAGTTCTACGGAATGGAGACCGGTTTTTATTTCGGCGCGAGCTGCGGCGTCGCGACCGATCCGGATCGCGGCAGAAAAGCGATAGCGGCTTTGAGCGCCATAGCCCGCCGGATACCAAAGCTTTGGCGCGGCAATGCGAATAGGGACTGACACGTGATTGATGCCGGCGTTGAGCTGGAGAGTCTGGGTTCCGTCCGACGTCTGCGGTCCAGACATTTCATCGTGAGCAAGCGTGAGCGTAGCTGTTGTCGGCTTGGTGGCGTCAATCTCGACCTCGGCCATCACATTCGCCAGGTCAGAAGTAATGCGCTGTTGATGAATGTGAAAATTTTCAATGCGCAAGGCGTCCCAGGTTTCGAGGCGGATGGGCTGCCAAATGCCTTCTGTCATGTAGCGCGGCCCCCAATCCCAGCCGTAGTTGTAGGGAGCTTTGCGCGTGTAAGGAGCAGTCGCGATGTTTTCTTCGTTGCCGTAATTATGAGTCGAGATGGAAGGCAGAATGTACGGTAGCGACTTCGCGTAAGGGATCATCTTCTCGACGGCGGAATGAAATACGATACGTAGCGTATTGGAACCCGGCTTCAGCGTCGCCTTTGAGGGGACTCGCCACCGGCGAAACATGTTATCGGCACGAAGAATCGACTGCTCATTCAGATATACATCGGCAAAAGTATCCAAGCCCTCAAAGACAAGATCAACATGCTCGTGGGCCAGCGTCGTAGAGTCGACTTGAAACGTAGTTTGATATTCCCAATCAGCCAGGCCGACCCATTGCAAGTGAAATTCGTTATCTCTGCCGAAAGGATCGGGAATGAGTTTGTTCGTAAAGAGATCGGTTTGAACGACGCCGGGAACCTGCGCTGGATGCCATTCCTTCACATCGGATTGATCCGCGTTTGCCACCGCGCGAAATTGCCAACCCGAATCCAGATTGCGGGAGGAAGGCTCAGCAGCTTCCAGAGGCACCGCTGCGAAGGAAGAGAACAACATGAACCTGAGAAGACAAAATACAGCCGATGCCAGCGTGCGAAGGGATCCAGGGCGGATCGTTCCCATGTCGAAGCTCCTATCTAAGTGATGAATGCCGTAAATGCGAATGCTGTAACTACTTGTTGGACGCTGGCGGCTGGTTCGAACTATCTTTCAAACGTTCGAACTCCTGCATTTCATGCTGCGCCTCTGCGGTCTTTCCTTGTTTGCGGTAGAGACCGGCTAGTCCGAAGTGTGCCTGCGCAGCGAGTGAACTTTGCTGCTCGATGGTCAGCAACTTGGTCCAGGCCTTCTCGGCGGCAGCTGTGTCACCTTCTAACGAAGCCGCTTTCCCAAGCGAATAAAGTGTCTCCGGCATCTCCGGCATCAGGCGGTCGGCACGAACCAGTTCGGTCCGGGCTTCTTTGGCTTTGCCTTGTTCGAGCAGCGCTGCTCCCAAGCGGTAGGCGGCTTCGGCATTGCCCGGCTGCAGCTTGGTTTGCAACCGAAACTCTTCTTCCGCTTTGGCCCATTGCGACGCACCAGCATACACCTCGCCCAGCGCAAGGTGGACTTCCGGCAGGCCGGGCCGCAACCGTATAGCTTCGCGATATTCTTTTTCTGCCTCCGGCATACGCCTCAGCACAAAATAGTTCTCTGCCATCGCCTGATGCGCGCGCGCGGAGTCAGGATAAGCGGCCAGCAAAGTCTCGATCGATTGTTTCGAGAGCAAGCCACTGGCGCGGCCAAGATAATAAAGGAGGTCTTGATCGTTGGGATGCACGGCCAGCGCCGCTTGTAGATTCGCGATCGCCTCAGTGAGTTGCCCGGTCTGAATCTTCGCGATTCCGAGCGCCGTTTTATCGGACGAGCGTGCGAGGTGTGGGATCGCTTCCGTCGCGTAACCTTGCGAGAGCAGCACATAACCCAACAATTGGTGGGCCTGCGGCAAATCTGGACTCAGCTCCAGCGCATGCTTCAGCGGCGCAGCGGCAGAAGTGTAGTCGCTATTTTCCATGTAGGCCTGGCCCAGGCTTACAAAACCATCAGCGAACGACGGCTCAAGTTCCGTGGCTTTCTTGAATTCTTTGACAGCAACGTCAAATTGCCGCTGTTTCTCTGCGGCGATTCCCGCCTGCATGTGCTCAGCGGCCTGCGGCGACGCAATCTGCGCCGCCAGATACGTGAGTAAAATTGCGCGGATCACGGCTTCTCCGGTTCACGCACTTCGAGAAACTGGTCGGCGTGAACATCGTTCAGTATCTGACGAATACCGGAAGGCCACTTGATGTCGACCTGCGCCTTCTCGGCTTTGCCGAGGCCGAAGTGAAGACGTTTGTCGCTCGCGGATTCGTAACTTCCGGTGGTGGTCGCGAAGCGAGTTTGCCCGTTCACTTGCACGCGAGCTCCCAGGCCATCGCGGTTACTGCGCGTGCCGCGTAGCGTGATCGTCAACCAATGCGAGCCCTCCCCGTGATTAGTCGCGCCACGATTGAGAAAGACCTGAGGATGCGCGCCGAGGACTGTGGTCACCACATCGATCCAGCCATCATTATTGAGATCGCCGAATGCCGCGCCGCGCCCCGCAACCAGCGCGTCGATGCCCGGATCAACTCGCTCGAAGCGGCTATTACGATTCATCGCCAGCAATGTTGGCTCGAGGTAATGCAGAGAAGGGTCGATGGTCTCCACGTTGTCGAGCACGTGCCCCTGCGTGATAAATAAATCTTTCTGGCCGTCGTTATCGAAATCCTCAAGCCCAACGCCCCAACCTGAAGTTACTCCCGAGAGCATAGCGAGTCCCGTTTGCAAGCCGCGGTCACTAAAGGAACCGTTTCCATCATTGTGAAAGACAGCGTATGTCTGCCGCGGCAGAGTGGTGACGATCACGTCGGGCTTGCCGTCGTTATCGTAGTCTTGAAACACGACCCCCATACCGGACAATGGCCCTCCATCCAGGTTGAGCGCCGCACCGGCCTGCAGACCAACTTCCGTAAATGTGCCGTTGCCGTTGTTGTGAAATAAATACTGCTGCATGCCGTCGTTCGCTACATAGATGTCGGTAAATCCGTCTCCATCGTAATCCGCAAACGCCACTCCAAGACCGTGGCCTTTCTTCGCCGCGATTCCTGATCGCTCGCTTACATCTTCGAATGTTCCGTCTCCGCGGTTGTGGTAGAGGATGTTGGTGGTGCGGGGAAATTCTCCCGGTGGACAATAGGTGTGAAAGTTGGCGCCACAATCTTTGCTGTGCTGAGTGTCCCACTCCATGTAACGGGTAACGAATAGATCGAGCTTGCCGTCGTTGTCATAATCGAAGAACCCCGCTGAAACTGACCAGCCACCACCCGCGACTCCGGCCTTGGCCGTCACATCGGTAAAGGTGCCGTCTCCATTGTTGTGATAAAGAATATTTTTTCCATAACTGGTGACGTAGAGATCGGGATAACCGTCGTTGTCATAATCACCGACGGCTATACCCATTCCGTAGTTTCCATCTCCGGCATTGGAGAGACCGGCTTGTTCGGTCACGTCGGTGAAGCTGCCATTCTTATTTTGCCGGTAGAGCCGGTTCCAATAGCGCGGATCATGCCGATCAAAATTGTCGGGAGCGTGCATGGGACTATCGATGCGGCCGCCGTTCACCAGGAATATGTCCAGCAACCCATCGTTGTTGTAGTCGAGCAGAGCCACTCCCCCGGGCATGGTTTCGATCAGATACTTCTGCGCGGTCGGAGAATTTTGCAGCGTGAAATCCAGGCCACGCGGCGCCTTGACCTCAAAGATTGGTGCGGAAACGGCAGCAGCCAACAACGCCAAGGTCAGAAGACATGACACGCGCAGCAGAATGTTCCGCACCTTAAGCTTCCTTCAGTGGCCCAGCATATCGCGTTCGCCGCGTTCGTTGCACTCCGTCAGAGCCGAGCTCTTACCGTCGCCGCCGAGTCGACTCGCGCTCCAGGAGTCGGGGCGGAATCAGTATCGTTTTTGGCCGAATTGGTCGCTTCGACCCGATCCTGGCCAGCAGAAGCTCCGCTGCAAGCACACCCATGCGGCAGGTTCCCTGATCGACCGTGGTCAGGGGAACTGTCAAAACGTCAGAATAGTGAACGTTACCGGCACCGATCACAGAAATATCGTCCGGCATTTTGAGGCCAGCCTCCATAATCGCCCGCATTGCGCCAATCGCCACCGGGTCGTTGTAACAGAAGACTCCATCGATAAAAGGGCGCACCTGGAGCAATTGCTGCATCCCGTTGTATCCCGTTTCCTCTCCGTGACCGCCGTCAACAATGCAACGAGGATTTGGAGCAAGGCCGTGCTTGGCGAGAGCACGGCGATATCCCTCCATGCGCTCGATCGCAATTCCCACTTCGGGACCGCGCAGGTGAGCAATCTGGCTGCAACCTTGCGCGATCAGGTGTTCCGTCGCCAGTTTGCCGAGCGCACGGTTATCGACCCCGACGAAGCACGCCCGCAGGCCAGTGATCGGGCGGTCAATCAGAATAAAGGGAACTTTCTGCTGTTGAACCCGTTTGAACAGAGCAAGCTGCTGCGGCGACTGCGACGAAGCGATGATCAAGCCATCGACGCGTCGGGCCAACAGCGAATCGGCTTCAGTCACTTCCAAATCGGGATCTTCCTCAAAACAGGAAACAATCACATGATAGCCGTGGTTTCGTACCGTTTGCGCAACTGCCCGTGCAATCTCCGCAAAAAAAGGATGCCCGAATTCGGGCAGCAGCAGGCCGATGGTGTAGGTGCGCCGCGTTACCAGGCTGCGGGCGACCCAATTCATCTGATAGTTCAACTGCTTGGCACGCTGAAGTACCCGTTTACGCGTGGCGTCGCTGATCCTGCCCTGATTGCGTAGCACCTTCGACACCGTAACCACCGAGACGTCGAGGTCTCTCGCGATGTCCATCATCGTCGTGGTCATGCGGTGGAAGCATACCACCGATCAAGCTGGGTTAACGATTATTCAAAAGGGGAATCGTTCATTTTACGCTTGACAACGGTCACCCATGTAATCGAGAATCCCCGCCACCGATGTTTGGGGATTTTGGGGAAATTTCTGCTACGCGAAAGAGTCACTTGTATGCCAAGACGCATATTTTGGAGCCTGCTCGTCACCTTGGGCATGATCGTTTCTGCCTCCGTCTCTCTCTACAGCCAAAGCACGTACGGTTCGATTGCAGGATCGGTCACGGATACTTCCGGAGCTTCGATTACTGACGCCACGGTGACATTGACCAACTTGGGCACCCAGGAAAAGCGCACGCAATCCAGCGGCGCTGATGGGCTGTTCACTTTCGTGAACCTCTTCCCTGGTCAGTACCGAGTTGACGTGGAAAAGCAGGGCTTCAAGCACTTCGTGCGCAATCCGGTCACGGTCGAGGTGCAGCAGGACACCCGCGTCGACGCCGCTCTGCAGGTCGGCGAGGTGAGCCAGATCGTCGAAGTCACCTCGGAAACGCCGCTGCTGCAAACCGAGTCGGCTTCCCTTGGTCAAGTAGTGGAGCAGCGCAAAGCCAACGAGCTTCCGTTAAATGGCCGCAACATCTTCAATTTGATCACCGTCTCCCCTGGCGCGGTGGCGCAAGGCGGATCCGGCGGGTCGCCAGTGGGCCAGAATCCTTTTAGCTGGGGTAACTACCAGATCGGCGGATCGTTCGCTAATCAAGGCGCGGAATACCTCGATGGTCAACCCCTGAACATTGGTTATATCAACCTGCCCATCATCATCCCTACCCAAGATTCAGTCGGCGAGTTCAAAGTTCAATACAGCAACCTCGGTGCTGAGTGGGGAAAGTTCTCTGGTGGCGTTGTGAACCTCAGCACAAAATCAGGTACCAACAGTTGGCATGGATCCGGCTACGAATACTTCAGGAACAAAGTGCTCAATGCCAATGAATACTTCAACAAGCAGAACGAACTGGCGTCCGGCGCAAAGAATGAGCAGCCGCCATGGACCCAGAATCAGTATGGCTTCCAAGTGGGCGGGCCAGTTATCAAAGACAAAACCTTCTTTTACACAAGTTGGGAGCAATATCGGCAACGCACCGGCTCCCCCTTTACAACCACCGTTCCGCAGCCCCAGATGCTGACTGGCGACTTCTCTTCTCTCTGCACATTGCCAGCTTCGGCGGGAGGTGCCGGCGGCACTTTTAACGGGGGCATCTGCAGTAACCCCGCTGGTCAACTTTACGATCCATATGGAGCGACCGCAACAGGGGATCGGACAGCGCACCCGTATCCAAACAATCAGATTCCCAGTTCGGAATTCAGCCAAGCCGCAACCGTACTATGGCAGACGTATTTCACAAAGGTGACGCCGATCCCTACCACCGATATCAATAACGTTCTGACTGCGGCGCCAGCCGGCGGCAATACGAACGAGTTTGTGGCGCGCGGCGATCAAAACATTGGGGCCAACACGCGCCTATTTGGAAGATTCGCCTACTTCGGATTGCTTGACTTGCCGGTGAATCCGCTCGGAAGCGGCCTCTGCCTTGACCGCTGCGCGGAAAAATATCACTCAAAATTGCTTGCAATCGGCGTGAACCACACGTTCACTCCCACCACCATTCTCGATGTAAACTTCGCCGCTAGTCGCTTCGTCTATGGACGTCAGCCGCTTCTCTCTGGGTTTGACCTCACCAGTCTGGGCTGGCCCTCAACGTACAATACTCCTGGGTCTTCCATGCGGACTCCCCCCACCCCAGCATTCCCCTTCCCCAACGACGTTGGAAAATCGCAGGGCAATAGCGCGATTGGCGATCACAATACGCAATACAATGTCACGCCGGCGTTTACTCTCATTCGGGGCAAGCACACGATCCAGGCCGGTGCTCAAATCGAATGGGGACTGGACAACTACTTCCAGACCAATATCGCCAGTGGCGCCTTCGCGTTCGGTGGAAACTGGACAACTTCGAGTGGTGGCGCAAATCTCGTCACCAATCCTAATTTTGCCTTCGCGGACTTCCTCCTCGGCCTCTCGCAAAATGAAGGCAACTTTGTCAACCAAACGGAAGGCGTGGCTCAGGTTCCCGCCCAGACAAAGGGCTCGCAGGTCTACCGCGCCTTGTATGCGGACGACACCTGGCACATAACTCCCCGGCTCACAATAAACCTGGGACTTCGCTATGAATTGCAGGGCACATGGTCGGACGCACAGAAGCGTCTCTCCTATTGGGATCCGTTAGCCACCAACGCTACAGCCACTGGTTGCGGCGGAACGATAGGCAGCCCTTGTCCCGGCGATGCGTTCCTCGTCGGAACTGGACGCAACCACAGCGACAATAACATTCCGATGGATAAGAAGGCGTTCTCGCCGCGGCTCGGCTTCGCGTACAACGTGGATTCGAAAACTGTCATCCGCGGCGGTTATGGCATCTTCTATATTCCAAATTATGTCTCGTTCGGCTTGAATCCTGACAACGATTTCGTGAATCTCGCAAGCACGCCACTCCATGCTACGAACGACTCGTTCATCACTCCGGCTGCAATGTTGGATGGTGACGGTTGCTCGTACGGCGCTGGGGGGTCAGTATTTACACCCAGAGGCCCGAATGCCTTTGGCTGCACGCAGTCAGGCCCGTTCGGGAATTCTGGGATCCTCCCTCCACCCGGACGTAACTTTACGCCGCTCACTTCTACTTTGGCTCCGTTTAACGCTAACATCTCGAGTTTTGCGCTCTTCACCGGAAGCCCGAACCTGGCTCCGTATTACGGGTCCACAGGTCATGGCAATCCGCAATGGGGCTATGTCGAGCAATGGAACTTCGACATCCAGCGCCAGCTTCCCGCCGGCTTCTTTGCCGATGTGGCTTACGCGGGCTCGCACGGTGTTCATTTAGAGCAGTATCAGACCGAGGTTAACCAGCTTCCCGACACTCTATGGTCTCAGGGAGCAGCGCTAACCACCCAAGTTACAAACCCGATGGGGCCATCCTTACAGAATCCAAACGGTACGAATCCCAACCCCTCTCTCAACGGCGCAACCATTGCCGCGGGTCAACTGGAGCGCCCCTATCCCGAATACAACCAGGTACAGTTGGCTGGCTTCGGATGCTGCAGCAGCACTTACAACTCCCTGCAAGCTACAGTAACCCGCCGGTTTCAGGGCGGTGGGACGTTGCTGGTTGCTTACACGAACGCCAAGCTCCTCAGCAACACCGACACTCTAACAAGCTGGCTCGAAGGGCCAACCGGTGGGGTTCCGGGCGTGCAGGACTGGGACAATCTTAAGGGCGAAAAGTCACTCTCCGCGCAGGATGTTTCCCAGCGCCTCGTGATCAGTTACGTCCTCGATCTTCCCTTCGGCCATGGAAAGATGTTCGCAAGTAACTTTACCGGAATCCTCAACGGTGCAGTTTCCGGGTGGGGCATCAACGGCATTACGACGTTCCAACGCGGCTTCCCACTGAAGATCAGTTTCTCCGGCACGACCCCTCTGGAAGCGGCCAACGTTGGAGTCTCCAACATCCGGCCCGACGTGGTTCCGGGTTGCGACAAGAAAGCTGGTGGCGGCCACATTGCGAGTTGGTTTAACACGGCTTGCTTCGTGACCCCACCGGATTTCGGCCCGGGTACTGAGCCGCGGGTTGATCCTACACTTCGCGGACCTGGAATCGACAACTTTGACTTCGCCATTTTCAAACGAACGCAGATCAATGAGAGATTCGGCGTCGAGTTCCGTACGGAGTTTTTCAACATCTTCAACCATCCGTACTTCTCTCAGCCAGCGACTGGGTGCGGCAGCAGCACTCCCGGACCCGGCGAACCATGCAATACTGGCGCAATCGGCGTCATTAACTCAACCATTCAGGGCGGCGTCGCCTCGCCGGAACGCTTGATTCAGTTTGCTCTGAAGTTCGTGTTCTAGAAAATTATCCGGGCCGGGATATTGTTTCCGGTCCGGACAATTTGATTCGGAGGCTCTAAATGCTGGCCAGCAATGGCCAGCATTAATTTTTGCGGCAAACCAGTTCGATCGCCTCCACCTGTCATATCCTTGCTTACATGAGAACCCTTCGGACACTCGACTACTCCGACGCGAAGAGAGCAGTTGATCTTATTGTTGAAAAAGCCCACGCGATGCAGAAGGCCGCGTCCATTGCCGTCGCCGATTCGCATGGCGACTTGATTTGTTTCGCCCGCATGGATGGCGCGCCTGTCTCGTCCATTCGCATCGCGATGAACAAAGCGTGGACTGCCGCCCGCGAGCGCAAACCAACCAAAGATATCGGCGAGAGGATAAAGCATCCGGAGAAAGGTCACGACATCGCCTACTTCGGCGACCCAAACTATGTTGGATGGGGTGGCGGGATTCCGGTGTGGAAGAATGGCGAGGTGGTCGGCGCCGTCGCGGTCAGCGGTCTGTCGTCAGCAGAAGACATCGCCTTGGCGACGCTCGGGGTGGAGTTGCTCGGGGGTAGTTAAGAAAACGCGCCGGCCTGGAATCACGACCGGCGCATTGTTTAACCGTGTCGCTGATAATTACTGAGCTGGCGTCTCCTGCGCTGGCGCGGGTTGCGCGTTCGCTTTCACTTCGGTGTTAACTTCAGGTGTGACGACCGGGTTGATCTTCACCGTAGCCAATATCTTTTCCAGCCGATTGAAGACCTCCTCGCGATCGATATGCTTTGTCGTAGTTTCGGCCGTGGGCGTCGTCTCGCCGCTGGTCTCGGCCCTAGGGTTGTTGGTCGCGACTTGCAGAGCGAATTCATAGCAAGCGCCACTCTGGAAGACGTGGTAATACTTCGACGTTGCCTCGCGAGTTCCGCTACCGCTCTCACCGCTGGCCTTGTTTTCCGTGGACTGCAACTCCAGGTCGCCGATCATCAACTTAGACATTGGCTGGCCGGAGACAGGCGTCGAAACCTGAGCCGTGGCTTGAATGGCTGGATCGCCCGCGGCTGCAGGGTTCGGCTGCGGGACGGAGAACTCTCCGCATTGCTCTGCGGTCACATTCTTGTTCACGCTGACATTGAAAAAAGCCGAAGCCAGGTCGCTGTTGGGATACACGCTGTCAGGCAGCGCAACGGCCGCAAGCGTCATTCCGCCGGGCTGCGTGAAATCCATGGGAACCGGGCCGGATGCAACCAGTTCGTTGGCTGCGTCGCCGGTCTTTAGCGCGTACTTGCGCGGGTATTTGAACGAAACCCCAGACGTTTTATCGGCGTAGGTCAAAGTTGCAGGCGCTCTGCGAACAACCTTCTTGCGCGCGGGCTTCACGGCCGCTTGCTGCACCGGCATCGGAGCGGGCGTGGTTACGGCTGGCGGCGTAGGTTGCGTGATTGGAGTTGGGTTTGCGGAGCTGATGGGTTTGGGTTGGTCACTGGAGCATCCGACCGTGAAGGAACAAGCGATCAGAAGCGCGGCAAAGATCAGCGCGCCAGCTGTATCGAAATTACTTTTAGCTAAGAGGGTCTTGGCGCACGAAACGGAATCCAGAGTTTCTGCGGTGTTGCGAAACGACGCGGTACGAAATAGGTTGATGCGGTTCATGGTTGGTCACCTCCTGCTGCTGAGCAGCACTGGTGAGAATGCACGGACTTAGCCAAGCGGGTGGACATTGATTTTACGGGGGTTAGGAGATGCTAGGAACAGATTGGTCGTGGCGCGGCGGACACCGTGTGGGCTGCGGGACACGCTTGGACGAGTGGCAGAACCTTGACGTTCATTGAGTCCGCTGCGTGAGATTACGCGCTGGCGATCCGCCGAATCAGATCTTCCTGTTGCGCCTTGCTTTCCGCGCCGATCGTGAAAGCGTCTAGAACTCCGAGGGACAAAGCGTACTTGATGGCTTCTTCCTGCCGCGAGGCAAGATCGCCCTGGCCAAGAATCTTCATCCCGACCACGGCCTTTCCCGCCGCTTTCATTTCGCGCAGGACGCTGACCACTGTCGCAGGGTCGGCATCCATGTGCGAGCCGATGGGATTGATGCGGGCGAAGTCGATTTCCACCCAGGGAGACTTCGCGGCCGCGCGCAGCGCTTCGATGCTGTGACACGAACAGCCGTGGGCGCGAATGATTCCCTTCTGCTTTGCCTCGGAGAGCACGTCCATCACGCCCTTATAGCGTTCGGTCCAATCGGCTTCGGTGAGGCAATGCATCAGGCAGACGTCGAGATAATCGACACCAAGCTCGCGGCGGAAGCGGTCAAGATCGGCGCGCGCGGTTGCCGGGTCACGCGCCCAAGTCTTGCTGAGCACCGTGACCTTGTCGCGAGGCACGTGCTTGAGCGCCGCAGCCACATGTTCATGGCTCCCGTAAGAATCCGCCGAGTCGAAGAATCGCAGTCCTTGATCGTAGCCATTCAGCAAAAGATCGGAAAGTCCTTTGACGCCAAGCGCAGTCTGGTTCGAATGATGACCGGAGCCAACCGTGCCGGTGCCCATCGCCAGGCGGCTGGTCTTAATGCCGGTGCTGCCTAGTGTGACGGTGTCGGTGGCGGAAAACTTTTTCAGCGGAGGCTGGGTGGCAAGCGCGGCAAGTACGTCTTTCGAAGTGAGCCAGGCGGCGCCCAGGCCAGTGGCCGAGCGAATGAGGAATTCGCGGCGTTGCATAGGGATCTCCTACCGGTACAGATTTTTATTATGATACTCCGGTCGCAGAATTATTCGAACTGCTTGCGGAAGGCCGTGAGTTGCTCGTGGATTTCGGCAACTTCTTTTCTTAATTCCAGAACTTCGTGTTCGAGATGGGCGAGGCGGTCGCTATCTCCCGCAGCTGCGCTCACGGTACGCGCAGGCCGCAAATCTGCCGGCGGCGCATCGCCAGCGAAAAGATGCATGTAGCGCGACTCTTTTGTGCCGGGTTGTCGCGATAGAATGGCTACCAGCGCGGGTTCGCGCTGCGCCAGACGATCGAGAGTGGAGACAACGTCGTCGAGAGCCTCGAAGCGGTACATGCGGTCGGTGCGGCTGCGGAGTTCTCCGGGAGTTTGGGGGCCGCGGAGAAGAAGAACGCACAGAACAGCAATCTCGCGGCGATCAAAATTAAAAACTTCCTGCAGGCGGTGCTCGTACTTGGTAACCCGGCTGTCGGCGCCGCCAGCCGGACCGGCGAGACGTTTTTCCTGCAGACTGGAAAGCGCATCGCTGACCGCCCCTTCGTCGAGCGTCATCACCGGATCGCGGTTGTTCTTCTGATTGCAAGCGTTCACCAGCGCATTGAGCGACAAAGGATAATAGTCGGGAGTGGTGATGTCCTTTTCGATCAGCGCGCCCAGAACGCGAGTTTCGATTACGGTTAACAGAAGACTCATGAACTGACGATTCACCTAAGCAGTCTTTGATCCGCACGCTCTGTCGGACAATAGTGTCCGACCCACAGAACCCAAAATTTAGAACAGCGCAGTCGGGCGGCGTTTCCAGGGCTTGCCCTTTCCCTGGGAGACTTTCTCCATATCGTTGACGTAGGCGCCGGTCTGCGTGAGAACGTGGTGCAGGTCGTTGCCCACGCTGATGAAGGTAAATCCTTTGTCGAGAAATTCGCCGACGCGGGCCGTACCAAACAAGAACAATCCGAGGATCACTTTATTCTTGCGCGCTTCCTCGACCAGCTTCTTGGTGGCAGCGTCGAGCTCGGGCGACGTGTACATGAGGGGGAACTCGTATTTGTTGTAGAGGCCCATCGACATGCAAAGATCGTTTTGCCCGAGGAAAAGTATGTCGACCCCGGGAACGGCGGCAATCTCCGCCATGTGCTCGATGCAGGAGGCGGTTTCCACCTGCAGAGCGACGATGCCGTTATTGTTGAAGTTGCCGGCGTAGCCGAGCAGTCCAGCTTTGTTCATACTGCGCTGCGGAAAATAAACCGAGCGCGTCCCCACCATAGGATATTTCGTGCAACTGACCGCCTGGCGGGCTTCTTCGGCGGTATTAATATAAGGAATGAGGACGCCATCGGCCCCCAGATCGAGCGCCTGCTGGATGCCAGGCCGGTCATTATATGCGCCGACGCGGACCAGGGATTTGGCCCCACCGTTCGCAATTCCACTCAGCATCGCGGAAAGTTTCTCGTTCTGCATCGGGCCATGCTGAGTATCGACGAGCAACCAGTCGTAACCGCTGTGCGCGAGTTGTTCGACCACCGTGGGACTGTGGGAGTTGATGAACAATCCCATCTTTGGAATTCCCTGCTGCAGTTGCTTTTTAAATTCAGCGCCGCTCAGAGCGGGTTCGGACATGTTGAGTTTCTCCTTGGCACAAATCGAATTGTGTAGTGTACCGCAGCGCAGACCGCGGGCGAAGGCAGTCCGGTTAATTATTTGTAAATGCTGTGACCTCGAGACACGAGTTCGATTCCTTGGTATAGTTCCTGAGGTGAGTTGCAGCAGCAAGATACTACGCAAGGAGAGCAAATGCGGCTGCTCTTGAATTGGATTCTGAGTGCGCTGGCAGTATGGATCGTTTCGCAGCTCGTCCACGGGATTTCTGTCAGCGGAATCAGGGCTGCGCTGATCGCGGCGCTCGTCATTGGCTTCATCAATGCGACCATCGGCGCGCTGCTGAAGATTCTGACCTTTCCTTTGACCCTTGTGACTCTCGGGTTGTTCTGGCTGGTGATCAATGCTTTGATGCTCGAGCTGGCGTCCGCGCTGCTGTCTCCGAGCTTTCAAGTGCGTGGATTTCTGGCAGCGTTCATCGGGGCGATTGTGCTAAGCCTCGTCAACATGGTGCTGAAGTGGCTGGTCTATCCGCCGGAGACAAGGCGCTCTTAGCGCCGCTTTTGGTTCTAGCCTTTCGTCTTCTTCTTCGGCTTCATTGATTCCCAATCTGCATCGCTAAGCGTCCGGCCCAGGCTGGTGAACTCTCCTGCACCTTGCAGAAACTCGCCTCCGTCCATGCGGACGACTTCTCCGTTGATGTAGCTCGATCCGTCACTTACCAAGAACGCGGCGAGATTCGCCAACTCCTCCACCGTGCCGAAGCGATGAAGCGGGTTGCGATCAAGCGCGAGCTCTTCGAGTTCGGGGCGAGGTAGAAGGCGCGAGAAAGCGCCTTGCGTGGGAATCGGACCGGGAGCGATGGCATTCATGCGGATTCCACGATTTCCCCATTCGATCGCCAGACTGCGGGTAAGGGCTTCGACCCCGGCCTTCGAAACCGCGGACGGAACAACGTAAGCCGAGCCCACGGGAGCATACGTGGCCGAAATACTGAGGACGGTGCCAGGGTGTTTCGCTTTGAGCCAGCGGCGTCCGCAGGCCATGGTTGCGTGTAGAGTGCCCATGAGCACAATGCCAATCACGGATTCGAAGGCTCGCGGCGAAAGCTCCTCGGTGCGGGCAATGAAATTTCCCGCGGCGTTGTTGACCAGGACATCGAGCGCTCCGGCCTTCCAGATCGAGTCGATCATCGACTCGACGGCGTCGAGGTTGCGGACATCGCAGGGAAGCGCGTGGATTTCGCCTTTAGCGGAAAGTTCGGCCGCAGTTTTCTGCAGCACGTCCTCGCGGCGTCCGCAGATGTAAATCTCTGCGCCAAGTTCGAGAAAGCGCTGCGCCATGGCTTTGCCGAGTCCGGTGCCGCCGCCGGTGATGAGAACGCGCTTGGAGCGGAGAAGGTCTGGTTGAAACATGGTCTTGCCTCGGTTGGGGAAATTTAGCGATTGTGCGATCGGGCAACTGTGCGATTGAAATTTTCCGACTGAAAAAGTTACGACGATCGGCGGATAATCTTCAATCGCAAAATCACTCAATGCAGCGCGCCACGCGAAATCCGTAGTCCGCATACTGAAACTCCGGCGGAATGCTGGAGCGGGCGGAGCAGCGGGAGACTTTCACATGATGCCGCCATGATCCGCCGCGAGAGGCTTTGCGCGTGCCGTTCTCCGGCCCGCGCGGGTTACGCTCTGGCGAAGCCGCATAATAATTCGGATCGTACCAGTCGCTGCACCACTCATGGACGTTGTCGCACATATTGTAGAGGCCGAAGGCGTTGGGCGCGTAGCGTCCGACCGGCTCCGGACCAGTCTGCCATCGGCTTGCGTAGTCCGGAAGAATTTGTGGCGGATCGTTGCCCCATGGAAAATTGTTTTGCTCAAGATCGCCCCGCACGGCTCGCTCCCATTCCGCTTCGGTGGGCAGGCGGTAAGCGCGGCCGGTCTGCGATGTCAGCCACCGGCAATAACGATCTGCCCCGAACCAGGAGACGCCGGTCACGGGTTGCTGCGGATTATCAAAATTCGGCTCGCGCCAGAAGGGTGGAGGCTGCGATCCCGTGGCATGAAGATATCGCTCGTATTCGACGTTAGTCACCTGAGTAGCAGCGAGCAGGAAAGCGCCGCCCCAGACGCGATGGATGGGACGTTCGCAATCCTGACCGGAATCGGATCCCATGAGAAACCAGCCTTCAGGAATGGTGACGAGAGTTGGCTCGATCGGGATCGCGGTGCTGGATTGTATGTGCAAATGAGTCGCCGTCATTGGTATCTGATTCACCTTGCTGCAGCTTCGCGCTCCGATTAAAGTTTAGCAGCACGGGAATGAGGGAGGCTCGATGGCAAAGGGTTCGATGACAAAACTGAAGCTCAAATTCACCGCAAAGATCGACGGTCGGGAAGCGGGTGTCGTTGCGGCAATCACTCCGCCGGTCGACGTGCCTGAGTTCTTTGGGACGAGAGCCCGCGTCCCCATTCGCGGAACGATCAACGGATACCCCTTTCGCTCGTCGCTGATGCCATGCGGGGGCCGCCACATGATGCCGGTCAACAGTACGTTGTGCCGAGGCGCCGGAGTAAGGGCGGGCGATCATGTGGAAGTTGTGATGGAGCGCGACGAAGAAAAACGCACGGTGGACGCGCCGCCGCTACTACAGAAGGAACTGGCAAAGAACAAAGCGGCACGGGCGAATTGGGACAAGCTTTCGTTTACGCACAAAAAAGAAATGGCTCAGTCCATTCTTGGAGCGAAGCAGGAAGAAACTCGCACTCGCCGACTCGCCAAGGTAATGGATGTTCTCAAGACAGGGACGAAGTGGACCGGTTAAGGATTTTTCGCGCAAGAAAATGGGGACGGTTGCCCGTCCCCGGATCAGGTTTGAATAGCAGCGAAAGACTACTGCCCCTGTTGATCGTCCAACTCGATGTCGTCGCCGGCGTGCACATCTTCCATGGCGAACACGATCATTCCCGTAGCCGTGGTCGGTGTTGTCCCGATGACAACAATCTCGGCAACCGCACGCCGCGGCAGGTCCCTCACGTGAATGATTGGGCCGTTCGACTTCGTCAGGAAATTCGGATCCACAGACGCCTGCTTCTTCTGCGTGTCTTCGCTGAGCGCGGCCTTGAACGACAATGAATCGACCGGATCGTGCAGGTCCGCTTCATACTGCCGCGTCGCCCGGAAATAATCGCCGACCTTCACACCCTGGTTCGCGCCCACGTTGAAGTAGACTTTTTGCCCAGTCCCCAACTCAGAATCAAAGTCCCTTGCCATCACGATGCGGCCGGAGACTTTGCTGCTGGTGGGCAGAAAGCGGTCAAAGCGCATCGGCGGATGAAATGCAACCATGCTCTTCTCAGCGAAAGGAATTGCGGTGTCTCCAGGATTGATTGGGTCGCACGAATATTCGATCTGCGCTACGGCCGCCCGGCTGCGCGTGTCGATGATGCGCACGCGGCCAACTTCCGCATAGGGCTGTCCCGTAGCCTTCAGTAGCTTGGCCTGTCCCGGAAAGAGCTCGTACTCGTTGACATCCTTTAATGCGCGCACGATCTCATACTCGGCCCCGGTGTTGTAGCCCGTTCCTTGGAGGTAAACGATATCGTCCTTGACGAACTTGGTCGTGGTCGGCGTGTTCAAACCGCCAGCCACAAAGTTAGCGTCAGGCAGGCTCTGCCGGTTGATGAAGCCGGCGCAGTAGACATCCGCATAGGTCGGCATCTGCACTCGCTGAATTGGGAAACTGGCTGTGGTGGGCAGGCTTCCTTGCGGCGTTGGGGATCCGGCTGTATTGCCCTCGGATTGGGCCCACGCCGTGGCAGCGATCAAAACCAATAAAAGGCTTATTTTCTTCATGTTACCTCCGCGAAAGAGACACACGCTGCCCCTTCCCTATACAATTGCCGCGAAATTAAACTCAACTGGAAGGTAACAAGGGGGTAAGAGGGGGTCAAGGTTACGAGGGTGTTAGGCTGCCGGGAACCGGGTTTCCGCTTAAATTATTAATCCGGGGTTGCATCTCGAATTCCATCCCTGTAAGATTCGCGCCGGACCCATTCGTTCAAACCATTGATTCAAGATGATTTCTGCTGCCAAAAGCTATCCCCCACGCATTCCGTTAAGGCTGCCGCGCGTCTGTGTTGCCGTGGCCGCCTCCGACTCCACTGAACTGGTCGAGAAGGCCGACAACCTGGTTCGCGATAACTCCTTCCTGGAATTCAGGTTGGACTATCTCTCTAAGCCTGCTCTGGCGCTTCCCAAGGTCAAGCACTTCATCGAATCTCACCCCGGCATCGTGATCATCGCCACATGCCGCCGGCAAGCCAGTGGAGGCAAGTTTCGCGGCTCGATCGCATCGCAGCTCGATATCCTTTCGAAAGCCGCAGCATTGGGCTGTCAACTGGTCGATGTCGAACTCCAGACCGCGCTGAAGTGCAAGCCAGCGCAATTGCAGAAGCTTAGGAGCCGTTGCTCTCTGGTTCTTTCCTTTCACGATTTCCGGGGCACAAAAAAGCTCGACCAGACTCTGGAAAAAATGCGAGCCTTTCCCGCCGACTTCTACAAAGTGGTCAGCACGGCCGCCACGCTTTCTGACAATGTCTCGATGATCCAGTTCCTGGCGCGCGAAAGCGTCAACTACTCTCTGGTCGGCGTCTGCATGGGCGAACAGGGAATCATCAGCCGCGTGCTGGGAGTCCGCGCCGGCAGCGTATTCACTTTCGCAGCCGTCAGCCCCGGAGAAGAAACCGCGCCCGGGCAAGTCACCGCGCAGGATCTGCGCAATCTTTACCGCATTGAGCAAGTCGACGCAGCCACCCGCGTCTACGGGGTTGCCGGAGACCCCGTCGCCCACTCACTCTCCCCAGCCATCATGAACGCGGCCTTCCGTCGCGAAAACGTGAACGCCGTTTACCTCGCGCTCCACGCCAAGACTCTGAAAGACCTGCTGACGTGCGTACGCGAGATTCCCATCCACGGCCTCAGCATCACCATGCCATATAAGGAGGCAATTCTTCCTTATCTGGATAACACGGATTCTCACACCACAAAGATCGGCGCGTGCAATACCGTGGTCCGCGCCCAGGATGGAAAACTCTACGGCTTCAACACCGATACTTCCGGAGTCGTGCGTCCGCTCGAGCGCCGCTTAAGCACTCTGCAGGATGCAAAAATCCTCGTCCTCGGAGCCGGAGGCGCAGCTCGCGCCGCGGTCTTCGGTTTAGCCGAGCGCGGAGCCGAAGTCTTTATCTTGAACCGCAGCATGGAGCCCGCGAAGAAACTCGCTCGCCGCGCCCACGCGAGATCGATCAAACGCGCCGACCTCAAGAAGTTTTCCTTCGACGTCATCATCAATGCCACGCCCGTCGGCATGGGCAACACCCGCGAGACTCCGCTGCAGGAAAAAGAAATCAACGCGCGTTACGTTTTTGACATGATCTACGACCCCACCGAAACCCGGCTGCTGCAACTGGCGAAACAGCGCGGCGCACAGATCATCCCCGGCATAGAAATGTTCGTTCACCAAGCCGCCCGCCAGTTCGAAATCTGGACCGGCAAGCCTGCTCCCCAGGACGACATGATGCAAGTCGTGGCCCTAGCCATGCAGGAACGCGCCGCCAGAATGGCGGCCGCGGCAGGAGCGAAAAAGAAGTAAGTCCACTTTCGCGGGATTGGCAGATAGGGGGATGTCGTCCAACGGATCAGGGCGGAGGGCTAACGAACCTTGAGATCAGAGTTTAATTCTCTGCATCCCCTCCCCAATTTGGCAGGCTCGCGTGGTCTAAGGCACGATGACGCTTCGGTCCTAACCTTGTTTGTTCGAGCAGGAGATCCGGGTTGGATTCCGGCGCGAGTTACCAGAGGGTGGGGTAGTGTAACCGAACAACACGGCAGCGTCCGAAGCTGCAAATCTGGGTTTGACTCCCGGTCCGCCCTCCAAGCGCTAACCGCAACCATGTCGGGTGGCGGTGGCAGCGACGACTCTCAGCGTTCGCAGTATTAAATTTCGATAATACCTTTGTTCAGGTGATACCATGCTAAGCCATGCATTCCGTGGTAGTGATTAGTGACTTGCATATCGCATCGGGTCCACTTGACGATTGCGATGCGGAGCTGCAGAGCCATTTTGAGAGCTTTGTGGACTCGTTGTCCAGAAGAGATGTTCCGATCGAACTGGTAGTAAACGGCGACTTCTTTGATTTCGTACAGGCCGAGCCCTGGTCTGGTTCCGACCTTGAGTCCTGGTCCGATGACGACATTCCACTTTGTTTTACCGAAGCCCAGTCTGTTGCTAAGCTCGAATCCATACACGCCTCGCATCCCGGTATCTTTGATGCCTTGAAACAATTCCTTCATGCTTGTCCCGACAATCGGATAACAGTGCTGCCTGGTAATCACGATGTCGACTTTTATTGGGACCGAGTCCGCAAGAGAGTCTGTGACTACGTTGGCCCGGTTAACTTCTTCTTAGAACAGGTCTATCGCCCCACTCCTTGCTCCTCCGTGTGGATCGAGCATGGTCACCAATCCGATCCGGTGAACTGCTTTGTGTCGGGGAAGAAGCCCTACTGGAGCCGCACCTCGCCGCCAATCTTCAAAGATCATGGTGGCACGCCACGACTCTACGAATGCACGGGCACCAGATTTATGATTAAGTTTCTGAACCGCCTGGATCAGGACTATCCATTTGTGGATAACGTTAAGCCCTTCAGCCGTTTTGTGAAAATTTTTGGCGCTTCAGCCTTCGTTCGCAATTACGGGACCATGAAAGTAGCGGTCGCAGTCGGGCGCATGCTGGCTTACCTCTATGCGACAGCGGTGGAGCACGAGGCCGATGTCCTTAGTGTGAAAAAAGAAGCCCACAATATGGTTTACGAGTACCTATCGCGGCAGTTCAAGATGATGCCTAAGGCACGGGTCGATGCGCTCGTTGCCCGCATGGCCGAGGGAGGTTTCATAGTGGAGAAACCCTTAACCATGTATCTGAAAACGTATATTTCGGCGGAGCCCTTGCTGGTGTTTCTTTGTGACCATCCTGAATTGCTCGACGAAATCGAGGTGCCAGACGCATCGTTCCTCGGAACGTCCCTTCCCGGTACCCTTACCTTGGCCACTGGATTCACCGTCGACGAGACGAAGGAGCTCACCGAGACAGCGGGCCGCGCGCTTGCAGCGAAGGATATCGACTTGGTTGTCATGGGGCATACCCACGAGGTGATCCAAAGGTCCAGCAGGGCTTACATCAACACTGGATGCTGGATCCGCTATTATCGTTTTGATCCAAACGAGAAGACTGTCGCTTGGGAAGTCCTCAAATCGGACTCTTATCAGCGATTTCCATACGAATTAAACTATGTTGAGATAACGCCAGGCAAGAGTGCTACGGCGCAGTTATCGACATTTCGGCAGCGCCATGACTGAAGCCATGGCTCCGCAGCGTATTTTCCTCGACGTCGATAGCGACGACGCTAATGATTTAGCCAAGATCAAATGGAGAAGGCGCTATCCGTGGGGGCCGGCGTATCGTGTGTCGCGTGGCATGCTGGAAGAATACTCTACTAAGGCTCGGGAGCGGCTCGAAGCTTTGGTCGCTGAGGCGATGAGAGGCAATGTAAGGCAAACGGGAGGGATACTCAAGGAGCTCGCTGAGGCTGGAAATAGGCTATATCGCGCGTTGTTTCACGACCCAGAAGGCTCCGGAAGGGCCGCGAAGGCGCGTGACCATTTGAAGAACCTTGAGGGCGAAAACCAAATCTTGGTTAGCATGGGATTCCCGTTGCATATTCCATGGGGATTGGTTTACGACGGCGATCCCAAGCAACTGTCTGGAGATCCCAACGACACTGACTTCGACCACTACCGCGACTTTTGGTCTATAAAATACCGAGTTGCTGTGGTCTATTCGACTGTGGATGGCGAAGGTGCCGATAAGCCGTTACCCCGGGACGTGATTGTTCACTCGGTTGTAAATCAGAGCGTCCTCGCCCGCACCGCGCCACACTTGACTCAATCGGGCCCGCCCTCTTGGGAATGGATCGTGAAACAGTTTGGGCCACCAATGTACTCGCAGAAGGGCTGGCTAGCGCGATGGATGACCGAATATGACAAAGTAGGTATTCTTTATTTTTATAGCCATGCTGATGGGAACACTATCGGACTGGGGGTCGACTCCATCTCGGCGAATGATTTGGCTCAGGATCTCGCCGACCAAGGCAAAGATACGGCTCTACCCTGCCTTGTCTTTCTGAACGGCTGTTCGACTGCGGTCGGACACCCGGATGGAGGGTTTCTTGAAGCCACAGCCGGATCACGCTTCTGCGGCTTCATCGGGGCAGAGGCCTCCATTCCGGACGTATTTGCATTGCGCTTCGGCTCGGCGTTTTTGTATGAGTTTCTGCGCAGCCAAAACACCTTGTTGGAGGTCATGAGCACCTTGCGCAAGCAACACTGGCCGTTAAGCTTACTCTACAATCTATACTGCGTACCCGATCTGAAAATCTTGTCCGCATTCGGGTCGTCGCCTCCGCTATCAGCTGACAATTTTTGCGATTTTGACCTTGGCACGCAAGGAATCTGATATGAGCGAGACATTCGAGTGGCCAAAATCGCCTTACAAAGGCTTAAGTTATTACGGCCCCTCCGACGTCCCCCTTTTTGCAGGTCGCAGTGAGGCCGTACGCCGTTGTGCAAAGCAACTTGGTCATCGAAACACGCGATTGCTCATCCTTCAGGGAACCACGGGTTGCGGAAAGTCCTCTTTCCTTCGAGCTGGGCTAATCCCCTACCTTGAGAACCAACGAGGCCGCTTCGAGTTCGCACGAAATTCGAGTTCGAACCAGTCCGAGGCGCTCTTCGTCCGGTCCACCGACTCTCCACTCAAAGCTCTAGCCTCAGAGATATACAGGTTCGCCACCAATGCATCAATTCAGACGGAGGATGGTCCTGAAAAACTCGACCTCTCCACGGCCCTGCTCGGATGTCATGACGCTACAGAATTCGTGGAGAGGGCTGGCAATAGGGGGGGACTGCTTATTGATTCCTTGCGCGCTGTGGCTGCGGAGTGGCCTCGTAGCCTCGTTCTGGTTATCGATCAAGGTGAAGAGGTACTTACTCTGAAATCCGAGAGGGACAGCTCGGCAGAACTGGCCCGAGATCAATTTTTTGATTTTGTCTATCGTTTTAATAAGACCGAATTCGACCTGAAGCTTATCATCGCCATCCGCACCGAGTATTACGGTAAGTTTACAGCCCGAATGGGCCGAAGCCTACGCGATCTCACGAGTGTCGAGATCTTTTATCTCAATGAACTTAGCGAACCGGAGATTGTTGAGGCAATCAAACGCCCAACTTTGCAGGACGCGATTCCGCCATACGGAAGACCATGTGACCAATATCACTTCGTTTTCGAGGAACAGTTACCGGAACGCATCGCTCATGAGGTTATGTCTAATCAAAATATCAAAGGCGGCAAGTTGCCGGTCGTGCAGATCGTTTGCGAGAACCTGTACAATTTCGCCAAGAAGAAATCAACTTCTAAGAGCATTTTTCTGGTCAGGTCTGATGATTATGACGCACTACCGAAGGTTGAGGTCCAACTGGAACAGTACCTCAAACAAAAGCTCGCTGAATTCGCAGGTGACAGAGTTCAACGCTCCGCCCTGGATGATGAAGTAGATCGCTGGAAGGACGTTCTTTCCGGTCTGTCGGCATCCCAAATTGACGGTACTGTTGTTACTCAGCTGAAAAGCAAAGACGACCTTAAAGCACTGGCTCGCAAATACGGATGCCGCCTTCCGTTTGACGAGACAATGAGCTTTCTGTCGGATCCGAATGTTCGGATTCTGCGCGGTGAGGAGGTCATCAACTCGGTTACAAACCAGCCGATTTTGGCATATAGCCTAGGCCATGATGCCATTGGATTGGTGATGGAACGCTGGAAGACGATCAAGGACGAGCGCGATAAGAGGATAGCGAAACTACGACCGATGTATTTCGTTTTTGGTGCGATCAGCCTGGCTACATCTACATTTTTATGGCGCCGCTCCAACAATTTTGAGGCGTCAGAGTTGGTGTCTCTCATCTACGGTTTAGGCTTCATATTGGTGGGCACGTTCCCTAAGACTATGGAACCTGCCTTTAATATCATTTTTCGAGCTCAGAGACGTAGGACCCGCAATCAGGTGCTTCCTGAGAGTACAACAAAATAGCAATGTACGGCCTTGACGAATTTGCGAAATGATGCCAGAGCTAGCAGCCTCCAAACACCACAAAGCCGGGCTGGTTGGCCCGGCTCTTCTTTGCGTGGAACTGGTCCGGTTTGTCTAGGTTTTGACCGACCGTCCAGAATGTCAAAATCCAAATGTCAAAATCTGGCACTGCCAAAAGGCTTGAAACTTCTGAGTTTTTAGTCTCACAGAAATCTCAAAACGTGCTGCGTCTCAAGTTGCCTTGCGCCACTTTGCGCCACGGTTCACCCGCAAGCAAAGCGTAACTCTTACATCACCAACGCAAGGTTCTCTAACTCATGCTGCAGGACCGGCAGGGCGCACCCCGCCATCTCAACCCGGCCCGCTGCATCCAGGGCTGCCTTGGGCGAAACCCCATAGCCACGGCCCATCAGGAAAACCTGCAATAATTCAGCGGCTTCGTAGGAGTCGATCATGCCGCCTTGCAGCAGATCGCTGCGCAAGGCAGCCAACTCCGTTGCCGTGAATCTGTCTTTGTCATTGTGAACTGCGTCGTTCATCACCTTGTCTAGCATGGCCGTCATCACCTCCGACTCCGACCTCAACCACTTGTTGCCTATTAGACTCATCGGCAGCTATACAAGTTGCATGCAATTCAGCTGCCGTGCCCGCCCTCTACTTTCATATACGGAAGGCTGGCCCCTTTAGATTCATAAACCCCTGTGAATATCGTAAGTTGCGGTCAGACCCCAGAGCGGCGACCCAGCCCCGGGAACCTCCGAAGTACTCCAGTAATCCCGAAACTGACACAGAGTGTCGTTTCCGGCAGGAATACAGACAGTTACTAGACACCAACCGTCCCGAAACCGGGGACGGTCCCGCATTCGCTAAGCTAATTGGTCATGACCAACTGCTAATTGCCAATTGCCAACCGCGTCTGTCCAGAAGAACGTACCTCGGGCACACATCCGGGATGTCAAGGGGAAGTAAAAATTGGTGTTCGAGGGTGAACAGGTCTGTCGAGGTTTGGACACCAAATTCCGCGCGGCAAAGGGGCTGCGGTCTGGGATTTCCACACCCGTCGCGATCCTACGAGTTCTCGATCGTGGCTTCGTCGATCAGCATGATGGGAATATCGTCTTTCACCGAATAGACGCGATGGCACTGCGTGCACTTCAGGCTTTCCGGCTTTTCTCGATACTCAAGCGCCTGCTTGCACTTTGGGCAAACCAGAATTTCCAGCAAGTCTTTGGGAATCATGACAGACGCATTGTACGACACTGACCTTGCCTCGCAGTGGCAGATGCACGGAAAAACAAGAAGGCGGCTTTCTCGGCTCCTCGGTTGTTCTGCGTATTTCTAGGTCTCCATGTCTGCACGGTGAACGTTCTTGTGCCCGAGCCGCCGTGTTATAGAATCTCCACGAAGCAAATATGCCCGCCAGAATCCTCGATGGCACCAAGATCGCGCAAGACATCCGCCGCGAAGTCGCTGCGGACGTGACTTCCATGGCAGCCGCAGGAGTTCGCCCGGGCCTGGCCGTAATCCTCGCCGGTCACAACCCTGCCTCGGAGATTTACGTTCGCGGCAAGATCAAGGCCTGCGAAGAAGTCGGCATTTATAGCGAGCAACTCACGCCGCCCGAGACCGCGACCACTATCGAGTTGCTTGCGCTGGTCGACGAACTGAACCGTCGCGACGAGATCGATGGCATCCTGGTGCAATTGCCCCTGCCCCTGCAAGTCGACTCCAAGAGAGTGCTGATGACGGTCGATCCCGCCAAAGATGTCGATGGCTTTCATCCCGTCAACGTCGGTTTTCTCTCGACCCAGCGTCCCGGCCTGGTTCCGTGCACGCCCGCCGGAGTCATCGAGATCCTCAAGCGTAGCAACATTCCCATCTCTGGGCAGGAAGCCGTGGTCGTCGGTCGCAGCGACATCGTTGGCAAGCCCGTCGCCATGCTGCTGCTCAACGGCAATGCCACCGTCACTGTCTGCCATTCGAAGACCCGCGATCTGCCAGCCGTCTGCCACCGCGCCGACATTCTCGTAGCCGCTATCGGCCGCGCCGGAATGGTCACTCGCGACTTCGTCAAGCCGGGCGCAGCTGTGATCGACGTCGGCATGAATAAGGTCACAGACCCTGCGGAGTTCCGCCGCCTGTTTGCCGGCAACGCGAAACGCGAAGAAACTTTTCGGGCGAAGGGGTCCACCCTGGTCGGCGATGTGCATCCCGAAGTGGCCGAAGTTGCAGGGGCGTTGACTCCAGTTCCGGGAGGAGTCGGGCCACTCACCATCGCGATGCTGATGTCGAACACGGTGAAAGCCGCGAAAATGAGGAGAGGGAAAAGCAGTCATCAGGTCAATCGCGAATGGCCAGTACTCAGTACCTAGTACCCAGTAAACGCCCCAGCGCACCCATTACTGGGTACTAGGTACTGGCTACTGCTTATGCTAAAAGTAGGCCTCACGGGCGGAATCGCGTCAGGCAAATCCGCTGTTGGCGAGATGTTCGTCGCCCTCGGCGCGCACCTGGTTCAGGCAGACCGCATCGCCCATCAACTGATGTTGCCCGGCCAGCCTGTCTACAACGAGGTAGTTCGGCACTTCGGCGGCGCGATTCTTAATCCCGACCTCAGCGTAAACCGCGCCAAGCTCGCCGAGGCGGCCTTCGGCCCAACTGCGCCCGGTGCGGAAGGCAAGCCATCGACAGCTTCCGCCACGCCCTCTCGCATTCAGGAGCTTAACCGCATTGTCCATCCTGCCGTGCTTCGCAGCCAGAATGAGTGGATGGAAGAAATGGGACTCCAGGATCCGCATGCCATCGCCATCGTGGAGGCCGCGCTCATTCTCGAGGCGGGAGCGGCGAAAAGCTTCGACCGCCTGATTGTGGTCACCTGCAGCGACGAGCAACGCGTCGCCCGCTTCGCCGCGCGCCAGAAACTCGACCTCGCCGCCGCCCGCAAAGAAGTAGAGCGCCGCATGGCCGCGCAAATGCCCGACGCGGAAAAGATCAAAGCCGCCGACTACATAATCGACAACTCCGGCCCGCTCGAACAGACGCGAGAGCAGGTGCGGGAAGTGTGGGGAAGACTGCGTACCCAAGATCCGGGGGCCCCCCTCCCCCCCTCTACCTGATCTTGAAAACATGGGAGTTAGCAAGAAATTCCCCGCAAAATACGGCTTTCAAAGAACTTGGATATCAAAATCTAGAGAGCAAAGGATTTAGGCGGGGACATATCTCTCGCTGACCGTCACGGCCTCGATCATGATTACGCAGTTTTGTGGTGAGGGCAAGGTTAGATGTCACAAGGGAGCTGCTGATTCTTCTGCGCTCACATTTGGAGACGATAATCGTCATCGCTTGAGCTGCCTTCTCACTGCCAGCAGGACTAGCGCCCCGAGCGTGGATGAAAGGACTAGCTCGAACAGCATCAGGAATCGTCCTCTGCGGTAGCTCGGTTCGTAGCTAGGATTCCTTTGGAGCAGCGCCACCTCGACGGTGGTCAAACCACTGTTCAACATAAGGTCTAGGCGCGCTTGCCAAACCCGCCGCGTATCGTTCGCACTCTTCAAAGGATGCGAGTATGTCAGGGTCTCTACCGCCTGCTTATTGGGGTTCGTATCCGTGCGCAGCCCCACCGCAGGATAGAGAACTGTAAAGAGGAGAAGCACAAGCGACAGCCACAGAGACGGCCTCACGTAACTTTCGCCGTATTCGCTCGCGTACTTGTACCACGCGACTAGTCCGGCGTGGCTGTGCAGCCAGCGAAGCAGCCGACTGCGCCGTCGGCTGGCCAGACGTTTCATTTCCATCTCGCCATAGTGAAAGTCCCCCGCCGTCCAGTAGTCGCACCGGGAGTCGTAGTTGGTCTTCAGTCTTTGGTAGAGTTCTGCAATGAGGCGATAATTACGAGGATTTGGATCGCCCTCACGGGGCCGCATAGACTGCGGCGCGCCGTGCGTGAGCTGCTCAAAGCGCCTGGCCATAAAGCGCTTTCGAGAGGCAGGCGAAAGAAACTCCTTAGCGTCGGGGGGCGGGTCGAGCTGCCATTTGTTTGGGTCGATCAGTTCCTCGAAACACATACTCTTACCATTGCTTCGTCTATGCCACGTCACGTCTGAAAAATTCACCGCCGAGATATCGCAGTTGTGAAACAACGCATATCCTAGGTCGGTCTGGTAGAAAACGCTTCGCTGAGGCTTCTCAAAAACCGCCCGACAGAAGATTGGGATAGGATCCTTGCCACTCTGAGATTCTCTGAGGAACTTTGTCTCGTCGAACTGAACGGCACCGGCAAAACGGCAATAAAGAAAGTTTGCTCGTCCGACGAAAGTGCAATGCGCAAAGTTCGCATCTTCCGTAAACCTAGCACCTACGAAAGAGGCGCCACGGGAAAACACCGCCCCGAAAACTGCATCTTTGTCGAACCGTACCCGGGAGAAGTCTGCCTCCTGCGCGAATACGGCGCGAAAGAAGCCAGCCTTCTGACAGAAGACAGCATCTGTAAACCGGCACTTAGCGGCGAAACTACGACCCGAATAATCCGAAGTTGGGAACACGAATCCCGTAAAATCCGCAATCTCTTCTCCAGCTTCGCGCTGGATGCGTTCGAACTCCTCTTGAAATTCCCTGGCGCTCTTGCTGGGATTGCAGGAGTGCATGAGGCAGGCTGGCTTCCCTTCGACATCGTGGCCCTCATCAAGGACGGGTCTTCCGCAATGCTTCTCTTCAAACACATTGCTGACGATGTCGCCCATCAGATGCTGGCATAGCCTGTCACTGGGCTGGTTGCAGCCTTGGTCGCGTTTGTTATGTTTCTCCATTCAATAGAACAAAATACGAAAAAGCTGCGCTCTTTTCAAATGTGATGAAGGCAGGTTGTCCATGACCGCGCTGTAGCGGTCCCTGAGCCTCCTATATTGCACGGTTTTGAGGGATGAGGGATCGAAAGATCGTCGAAGCGCGCTTCTGGGTGCAGATTGTTTCGTACGGATTGAATTGCGTATCACCGCTTCGACGGAGTGCGCGTTTGGTCCATCTTGAAATTTTGACAGCGTTTAGAACGTCGACTTGCTTAGCAGCCGATGGTTGTCGCGTCACTTTGTCATCAATCTCCCATAAGAGGAAGTCAAAATCCCCGCCCTGTCTCTGCAAAGAACGAAGAGACTAAGGACGGGGCACCCGCTTGTCGTGCCGCCTCGGAATGGAACATTGTCTGGAATCCAACGTAGAATTGGATGGAAGGAATTTGACTTATGAGACTCATACGACCCGCAATCCTGGCGCTGGTGATCGCTGGCGCATTCTTTTACTTCACCACGTGGCGTTCGAATGCGAAGTTTGCGGCGTCGAATCCGGTGGGGTGGTTGAGCCATCCGGCGCACGTCGAGATTACCGAGGCTGCGCCCGGCGAAGGGCTCGACAGCGAAGAGCAGAATAATATCAGCGTCTATCGCAGGAATATTCCGTCGGTGGTGAACGTCACGTCGCGGGCCATGTCGTTCGACTTTTTCTACGGGATGGTGCCGCAGGAGGGCCAGGGGTCGGGCTTTGTGATCGATAAAGATGGGCACATCCTTACGAACTATCACGTGGTGGCCGACGCGCGGCAGGTGGAAGTTACGCTGCACAATCGCAAGAAGTACAAAGCGACGGTGGTGGGCACCGATCCCGCGCACGATCTGGCGGTGATTCAGATCAAAGCGCCCGATCTGGTTCCGTCGGTGCTCGGCGACTCGCGCAATCTGCAGGTGGGGCAGAAGGTTTATGCCATCGGCAATTCTTTTGGGCTGGCGGGGACGATGACGCGCGGCATTGTGAGCTCGATCCGTCCGGTGCGCGAGCCCAACGGAGCGACCATCGATGAGGCAATTCAGACCGATGCCGCCATCAACCCTGGAAACTCGGGCGGCCCGCTGATGAACTGGCATGGAGAAGTGATTGGCATCAACACCATGATTCTGTCGAGCGTGGGGCAGAACTCTGGCGTTGGCTTTGCGATTCCGATCAATACGGCAAAAGCTGTGCTTAACGATTTGATGACTCTGGGCCGTGTTCGCCGGCCTGCGCTGGGGGTGCGGACGATTCCGATCAGCGCCGAACTGGCCGATGAGATGGGGTTGCCGGTCGAGTACGGATTACTGATTGTGCAGGTCATTCCCGGCGGCTCGGCCGACCAGGCCGGCCTTCGCGGGGGCAGCGAGCGCGCCTATCTGGGTAACATTCCAATCATGCTGGGCGGCGATTTGATTGTGGCCATCGACGGTGAAAAGGTCGAAGACGAGCAGGACCTTTCCCAGATGATGAACAATCACCGCGCCGGAGACACGGTGAAAGTCACGATCTACCGCAACAAGAAAAAGCTGGATGTGAACGTACCGCTGGGCGAAGCCCGGGAACAAGTTTGAGGATCAACATCCCCATTCTTGGTGGCGTGTACAAGATACAGGTCATCGTCTGCCACTTCCCTCACTGCGAATTGTGCCGAGTCTATAGTCATATTCGTGCACTTGACGCGACAAAGCGTTGTTCTCCAACGCGCTGCCCCACGCCCTCTGGAAATCTGCGTTTACTGCACCACGACTTTGCCGGTCATCTTCGGGTGGATCGTGCAGTAGTAGGGATAGGTTCCCGCCTTGGTAAAGGTGTAGGAGAATTTTTTCGTCCGTATCCAGCACCTTGGACTTGAACACACCCTCTGTACTGACCGACGTATGGGGAATGTCGTCAGCGTTGGTCCAGGTAACGGTTGTTCCGACGGGCACGGTGATCGTCTGCGGCCCGAAAACGAAATTGTCGATTTTAACTCCCGCCGTTGCCGCCGACGGTTGTGCGTTCGCGGCTACGCTGGATGACGCCGCGGCTAACAGCACCATCGCAATCAATACCGGCAACGCCACGCTTGCAAGACACACAATTTTCTTCGTCATGACTTTCCTCTCGAATGTTGTTTTATCGCTATTTGTGTTTATGTCCTGGCCCGCCTGCGGCAAGAACGAGTTAGCTGCTGAGCGGTGAATCGATTACCGCAAGACTTCGACCGCTGACTACGTAGTTCACGTCGGTGATGCCCAACACTTTTTGCAATTGCTCGGCTGGCACCTTCATCGGTGGCTGATGGAGCCGTTCCCGGTGCCGGTATCAGGGAAAATCAAACGAAAAATAGTTGCTTAAGCCGTGTCTTGCTCATCTCAATGTATTAGAGGCCTCAAGCTATGAGAGAGCAGAGGAGGTTCAGGAACATGAACATTTTCGGACGTGCCGCAGAGTTCTCAGCGTTTCGACTCGGCAAACAGATTTTGGCTTCCCTGTTGTCGTTGGCTCTGTTAGTCGCGACTTTGCCTCAGAGCCTGCCGGCTCAAGATGCGCCCGCACCTGACACGCAGGCACAGTCGCAGGCGCCGCCCTACGCGCAACAGACTCCCGAGCAGTTGCAGCGGTTGGTGGCGCCGATTGCGCTGTATCCGGACTCACTCGTGGCCCAGATCCTGGCCGCCTCCACGTTTCCCGACCAGGTCGTCGAAGCCGACCGATGGGTACAAGCTCATCCTGATTTGAAGGGTGAAGCCCTGGGTCAGGCTGTCGACCCGCAACCTTGGGACCCAAGCGTCAAGGCGCTCGCTGCATTTCCATCCGTCCTTGGGAACCTAGACAAGAACCTCTCCTGGACGTCGTCTCTGGGCGACGCCTACTACAACCAGCAGCAGGATGTCATGGATGCGGTGCAGGTCATGCGCCACAAGGCGCAAGATGCCGGCGCTCTTAAGAACCCGCAGCACGAAGTCATTAAGGACGACGGTCCGGACATCGGGATTGAACCTGCCGAACCGGATGTGGTTTACGTCCCGGCGTATGATCCGTGGCTGATTTATGGGTATCCGATCGTGGCATGGCCGGGATGGTATCCGTATCCCGGAATCTGGTTTGGCGGTCCGTACTTTTCATTTGGAATCGGCTTTGGGATCGGTTGGTGGGGTGGTTTTGGATGGGGATGGGGCAATTGGGGATTTGACTGGCATCACCATTACGCAAGATTTGGCGGCGGCAGGTACTACTCCCGGAGCAGAACGTTTTATAACCGAAACAGTTATTACCGCGGCGGAGGCGAGCACGGCGTGGAAAGAAACGTGCAGCGCGGAGTGAGCGGCGATCGGGATGGCGGCGAACGTGCCAGCGGCGAACGTTCTGGCGGTTTTGACGATCGTGGCGGCGCATCCGCCCGGCCTTTCGGCGGAGACCGGAATGCGGCTCGAGGCTATGGTGAATCTCGCGGTGAAAGCGGCGTCCGCTCGGGTGCCTTCAGTGGCTACGACCATGGCGGAGAAACCCGGAACTATTCTTCCCGTGGATTCTCAAGTATGGGGGGCGGAGCGCACGTCGGCGGTGGCGGCGGAGGGTTTCACGGGGGCGGTGGCGGCGGCCGTCGTTGATCGAACTTTGTAAGTTGAAAATTAGAAAATGGAGAACATCTATATGCGGCGAACGAAGCTGAACTTCGACAAATTTTATTGGGCCAGTCTTCCGCAATTAGCCATGGCCGCTCTGCTTTTGACGGTGTGTTTTCCCTCCCGTTCCGTGGCGCAGCAATCCGGCCAGAAAACATTTTCATCGGCGGAAGAGGCGAGCCACGCCCTGCTCACGGCAGCGCAGAATAACGATGAAAAAGCATTGCTCGAAATCCTCGGGCCCGAAGGAAAGCAAATCGTCTCCTCGGGAGACGAAACCGAGGACGCCCACAGCCGCGCCAATTTCGTGCAGAGATATCAGGAAATGCACCGTCTAGTCAAAGAACCGGATGGAACCACGATCTTATATATCGGAGCGAAGAATTGGCCCACCCCCACGCCGCTCATGAACAAAGGCAGCTTCTGGTATTTCGACACCCTGGCCGGCAAGAAGGAAATTCTGTACCGGCGCATTGGCCGCAACGAATTATCGGCTATTCGGGTTTGCCAGGAGCTCGTGGCGGCGCAGAAGGAATACTATGCCGAGCATAAGGAGTACGCCCAGAAAATCTTCAGCGATGAAGGGCAGCACAACGGCCTTTATTGGAAACCTGCTGCTGGCGAATCCCAGAGTCCGATCGGGCCGCTGGTGGCATTGGCCGTTGCCGAGGGCTATTCCCAACCCCTGGAGGGCGCTCCCACTCCTTACCGCGGTTACTATTTCCACACCCTCACCCGCCAGGGAAAGAATGGCTCCGGCGCCGCCAAGAGTTTCATCGTTGACGGCAAAATGACCGAGGGATTCGCTTTCGTGGCCTATCCAGCGGAATACAGGTCGTCTGGCGTGATGACCTTCCTCATTAACGAAGATGGAGTGGTGTATCAGAAGGATCTCGGCAGGAAGACCGATGCGCTCGCGAAGGCCATGAAGGAATACAAGCCCAACTCCAGTTGGCAAACCGCTGAAGAACAGCAGCAGGAGGCTGTCGGCGGGCAGAAAACCAAGTAAGAAAATAATTTGTTCTTGCGCTGGTCCGGTGAGTTGGCCATCTCTTGGGATTGAAATAACAGCCAGATCAGAACGCAGCCTTCGCCCGAAAGATCCTAGTCTGCCATGTATAGCAATCGCTAGCAGGTTCCGTGCAGTTACTTGTCCCAGTCTGACTAGTGTTGAAATATTCGCCGACGCCGTAAAAAGTTAAATTGTCGGTTGGGTCGATGACCGTCGCGGCGTACTCTCCCCAGTGGAAAGTACTCTTCTCGTCTCCAGTTCCGGCAACGATGGGACTAACCTGGCCGAAGTTGGAAATCCCCAACGGCAACACATCGAAATACACTGCGGGATTGGGCTGCACTCGGCAAGTGGAACAGTGGGCGACAGAAACCGTGTAAGTCCCAGATTGCCGTACTTATCGAGCGCCGCGCTCGGCATGAAATAAAACAGGGTGTGGTTGGGATCGGCGAGGTCAGCGGGGCCAACTTCGCCGCCGCTACTACTATTGATGAGCGGGAAAGCATTCCCGTTCAAAACGCCAAGAATGTAATAGCGAATTCCGGTGCTCTGGTTTGCGGCGCTTTCCATTACAACATGCGAGGCGGTCAGAAACTCTAGGTCGATTCCAGCGACGCTGAAGTTATTGTAAGTCAGGCGATTCGCCATGCGATCGCCTAGTGAATCGACGCATGGAGTGTTGAAGTCGCCGCACGAAGGCGAGCCATAAGCTCCAATCGTCACCGAATTCGTGCGGGGCTCCGGCACGCATACGGTATTGGTCTCCGTGCCGCTGCCCGACGTGTCGTAGCAGCCCGGCGTGTAGGGATTCACCGTAATAAACTTTGGACCGGCAAGCCCGCTCGCGCTCCAGGTAAACAATGCAAGCTGGTTCGATGTGCATGGCGTAATGGCGCTGGTACACACTGTCTGCCCGTTGCCCCTTGCTGCGCGTTACTGGGGTTGACGATCCCGAGAAAATATTCCGGCTCACCATTGGGAGGCCCGCTGGCGCTGTCGATATCGGCCACATCGAGCGAGTGGATCAACGTCGGCTGGTCGGCGACTGGAACCAGGTAGGTGTAACAGGTCATCGGGTTCGCTGCGTGCCCTAGCGCCATATCGGCCCGGTCTAATTGGCAAGCTTCGAAGCCGGCCTCGGTGAAGCCCTCGGTCGGATCCTCCAAATCAAAAGTGATGTAGAACCCGTTTGACCACGTCCCGATCCTCGGCCAGTCGGGAAAGTAATACGTGGTGCCCACGGTGCAATTGTCGGAGCTGGGCACACACGGCAGCACCGTGTCCATCTTGAAGTCGTACGCGTACCAAACGGTCTGCGGGTTCGATAGATCGCTACTCGAACTCACCGCGACGCACATCGCATAGTGAACAATCCCTCCAACCAGGTACGCCGAACGGCGGCTAAGGATAAAGCGGCTATCCATGCGATCGTAGATCACTTGTACATTTCCAGCCGCGAGCTGGCACTCGGGTTGCGTTGCAGCGGGCCAAAAAGCGATGGCATTCTGCGGCACCGTGGTCGTCCCTCCGGAGTTTGTGAAGATTGCCTGCCCGCTCACTTTGTCAAACGCCTGCAGGTAGCGAGAATTCATCCATTGCAGCACCTGCGCATTCTCGCCCGCCGCGCTTTCTCCCACGGCGATGTTGGTATCAAGGTTGAGCACGTTATCGTAAAACTGATAAGCGGTGCCGATGTTCTGCTGCGCATCGATGCCTTCAATCTGATCATTTACCCACGCGCTTGCCCGGCACGGGGCCGACGTGCAAACCGGAAAATTCGCCGCCGTATTTTCCGAAGTCTGTGGAGCAGAATACGGGCCGGCAATCACGTCCGGCTGGCAATCACCGGAGCCGCAGCTCTGGGCAAACAAGCGGAGACCTGCCGAAGGCTTTTACGAATTCAGGACGGCGACGCCCGATTGGCAACGGGCGTCTCGCCTAAGTCTCGCTGGTACAGCCTTGGTGGAGAGACTTGTCAGTACTGTCGTCCGTTCTGCGCTCAACAAAACATGAGCACTCTTTGTTACGAATCACGAATACAGCGACGGCGCAATCCTCCTTTAGAGTTTAATGCCGAAGAGCCTGAAGCATTACTGCGGGCACCAGTATCTTCACTTTCTGACTTGCGGTTGCTACCATTGCCAGCTTTGGCTGGCGATGGCACGGCCGCGACTTACTCTGTCCGCAAGGAATGCCCTAGGAAAATGTGTTGGTGGACTGATATTTTCCAGACACTAGCAACATACGATCCCAGCCCGGTTCTATTGGTGTTACCGCCGACAGAAAGGCCAAAGCAACTCCGGTTGCGCCATCGAGAAAAGCGGGACTAGCTTCCCACACAGGTAGTCCACTCGGGGCTGGTCTGGTCAGAGAGGAGAACCCACCCACGCCGCTCCCTGCTTGACGGAAATTCATCGTTCGCTGGTACCAGAGGAGGGCTGCCTCCAAGCATCTACGGTCACCTTCTGTTTGATAGATGCGGTTGAAGATGTGCGCCACGCCAGCGGCTCCATGGCAGAGAGGAGCATCCGCTATCCCTGCCCGGTCAACATGCCACGCCAGACAATGGTTCAACAGTTCCTCCGCAAAGGCCCGCCAGTCGCGTCGCCCCGTGCGATCGGCCACTTGTAACAACACCGATAGGATTCCTAGATCGCCATAGCACCAAGCCATCCGACTGTCGGCTGACTCTTCGCCCGGCACAATCCAGGAGCTGAACTGAGAAAGTGACCCAGGTGGACGCTGCTGGGCAATCAGCCAACCGACGGCGTTGTCGAGAAGCTTATAAGATCGTTCGCGCTCGACGATACCCGTTGCCCACACCTCGCTTAGAAAATGGACGATGCCAGGGATGCCGTGCGCAACGCCCAAGTTATAGTAGCCATTAGGGGATTGCTCTCGCTGCCAATCGGGTAAGAGTTCAGGGCCTGAATGCCAGGCCGTTCCGTTATCCACGCTCTTGGCCAGGTTCTCCAATTGGTCGAACACGGCCCTAATCCCTTGAATAGCTGATTCTCTTGGCAAGCGTTCAAGAAAATAAGTCCCAAATCCCACCAGACCACTAATCAAGTCATACGGACTTGAGGAGCTTGTATTCGGCAACCGTTTGAAAATCGCAGAGTCAATATCTCCATTAAGATCTTCTTCTTCCTCACCTTCGTTTTGGCCTGATCCTAATTCGGAGTCGTCGTCCGCAGGCACCGAGATTCCCTGGAGAAGGTGGGAGATATGCTCAACTGTCCAGCCCAATCCTGTGAGGCCGCCGAAAAGGCCGAGATAGCCTGCAGATTGGGCCGCCTCATCAATCGCCTGGTTCAGGCACTCCGTGGCGCGATTGGCCCATCCGAGGTCATCCAGCGCAGCCGCCAGATATCCGTAGAGCAGGGCTTCTTCGTAAGTACGGGAGCGGCGGCGTTGCTCAGCAGGCACCTCGTAGTTCTTGTCCGCCACAGCCTCGGCGATGGTCTGGACCGCATCCCAGGCTTGGGCACCAAGATCGCTCTGACGCGAAAGGATGGGGGTCCAAGTCATTTGAAAAGCCTACGCAAATCGTTACGAATTTGCGGTTGCTATTTTCACAGCCGGGTGGCTGGTAGTAGTCTCCTGAGCTTGAGAAAAACCTCTACCTTAGGCCAAGTTACCTATGGCCGCTAGAAGTGCCCCGTTCGTTTAATTAGGTAAAGCACCTTCTTGATTGCAAGTTTTCTTGCGCTTCGGAGTTATCCTTCTATATATAACATCTGCCCAGAATAAAGCATAGGACGAGTGTACGACACCGTCGACCCATGTTCCTGAGAGCAAATTGTCAAAAAGCAAGCGCCTCGATTGTTAAGTAACTTCGCCTGCCAATGGATAAGTCAGTAAACCCTGCCCCACTTCCTAGCGATGTAAGTCGGATGATCGAAGCTCGGGAGTATCTATCGAGAGGCTAGCACTTTGTTCGCGTTGCATCCGAAGCAATTCGGCATACTTGGAACTGGTTCTCAGCAGCTCTTCGTGAGTACCCTGGGCCGCAATTCTGCCTGCTTCCAGAACAACGATCAAGTCCGCATCGCGGATCGTGCTGAAACGGTGGGCAATGACGATTCTCGTGCAACGCAACCGCGCCAGATTCTGATTGACGAGTTCCTCAGTCATCGCGTCCAGATGACTGGTTGCCTCATCCAGCACTAGAATGGTGGGTCGGCATGCCAGAGCCCTTGCCAATGCCAGGCGTTGCCGCTGACCGCCGGAAAGAGACAGGCCACGATCGGCCATGACGGTTTCATACCCCATGGGCATGGCTACGATTTCGTCATGAATGCAGGCGAGTTTGGCTGCATGGATTACCTGATCGAGGCCCATCTGCGGGTCGGCCAGCGCGATATTTTGGCGCACCGTACCACCGAACAGTTGCGTGTCTTGAGTGACAATACCGAGCTGACTTCGCACCGAGCGAAGATCGAGGCTAGACAAGTCCTTGCCGTCGAAGAAGATTCGACCGGCGGATGGCTCGTAGAGACCGGCCATAAGTCGGGCCAGCGTCGACTTGCCGGAGCCCGTCCGCCCGACCAAGGCCACTCGGCGACCGGGACCAATCGTTATGGAAATATCTTCCAGAGTAAGTGAATCCGGCTTCGCATAACGAAACGAGACGCCTTCCAGCGAGATGGCACCGGTTAACTTCTCAGCCAGCGCGACGCTGCCCGGTTTCTGCTCGGGGGCCGTATTGAGAACATCGTTAATGCGCTCCAAATAGGTCTCCAGCATCTGAAACTGCACACCGGCGGAAATCAAGCTAGTCAAGGGACCAAAAAAACCCGCTGCCAGGGCGCTAAAAGCCACCATCGTGCCCAAGGTGAAGCTACCCTGGAGAACGAGGTATGTTCCGTAAAACATAACGGCCAAAGTGGAAGCGGTACCCAGTAAGTTCTGCAGCGTAGCGAAAACCGCATCGAGGCGTCCCCGTTGAACTGAAACATTCAGGCTGTCGACAAACAGGTTGGACCAGTTCTCCGCTGCGCGATGCTCCAGCCCCATCGCCTTTAATGTCTCCATTCCACTAAGCATCTCGACCTGGTAGGTTTGCGAACGGGCCGAGATCTCCAGGGTCTCAGCCAGGAGTTCACGCTGCCTGTGCCGCATCAGCACAACCAGCAAGACCCGCATCGCGGCTATTGCGATGATTGTGAGCGTCAGCGGAACGTTGGCCAGCATTAGCAGAATCAGGTAGAGACTCACCATGAAGCCATCCATCACGGTGGAGAGAGTGGTGGAAGTGAGGATTTCCTTAATGCTGGCGTTGCTGCCGAGACGCATCATGAGATCGCCAGCCGTGCGCTGTTGGAAGAACGAATAGGGTAATTCGACGAGATGATCAAGAAAGCGGAGTGTGAAACTCGCTTCCACCTGAGTTTGCAGATATAAGAGCAGATGAGCACGGATAAAGCTTGCTAACGCGTTAAAGAGCTGGAAGGCAACATAAGCAGCCGCAAGCAGGAAAAGTAGGGAATAACTTTTTCGCGGGACCACACGATCAATCAGGACTCCAGTCAGGATCGGCATCACCGCAGACAGAATTTGAATTACAACCGATGTGGAAAAGATACGAACGAGCAGACCCCAACGTTCGAAGACTTGCTTTAATAACCTCCAGCTACGGTTGGTTTTTACTTTTCCTGGCTCGAATGTCTCGCTACGCTCGAAAATCAGCGCGACTCCCGTAAAGGCTCGCCTGATCGTTCCCATTGGAACATCGCGCCGCCCGGTAGCGGGATCAACAATCCGGACGGAGTCCGTGCCGACTTGTTCAAGAACGACATAGTGACGAAACTCCCAGTAGAGAATCGTCCCGCTCGGCAGCGCGGAAAGATCTTCAACCTCGGCGCGTACACCGCGGCCGCGTAGACCGTAGAGGCGACCGGCTCGCAGGAGAGCCGAAGCTGTGGTACCGTTCCGCCCAACGCCCAGAGTCTGGCGAATCTCGGTTAGCGGCACCTCCTTGCCGTGGTATGCGATCACCATCGCCAGTGCGGCCGCGCCGCAATCAGTCGCCGACAGCTGTCGCACCAAGGGAATCCGCCGGGAAGATCTGCCGTGAGCGAGCCTTTTCAGGGCCGGAAAGCGGTCAAGGAGACGGGACGATTCGGCGGGTTTGTTCGCATCATTCTGCACGTTTTGCCGTCAATTCGCCTTTCCGAAAATGTTTCGGAGTCCATGCAACAGGAAAGTTAGTCCCACCACACTTGCTGAAAACAGCGCGAGTACAATCCAAAATGCTCGCCGCAGCCACGGCGGCAGCACCTTTAGGACATCCCCTTGCTGGTCCCAGCTTCGGAGGTGGTACTCCAAGGCTTCCTCGCGAAAAATTGCGTTGTTCGCCTCGGCCCCAGCTGCCCGCTTCATGAGCAGGCTCTGCACCCGGTTCTGCAAAAGAATCTGGTTGAACGTCAGCGCCGAGCATTCGGCAAGCGACTCGATCAATCGAATCTCTTCGTGAGAGAAAGCGGCATGCTCCCCGCTCCGGGCGGCTGTGAGGACACCCGCTGGCAACCCTCCCAGTCCGATGATCGGCTCGGCAAGAAAGCGAGCGTTGCTCATCTCCACCGGTGCATCAATATCGGGATCATAGCGAGGATCCAGGCCGACGCGGTCCACGCAAACACGCTTACCGGTGCGAGCGACAAACGCAACCAGTCCGGAAGCCGCGCTGTAAGTCCATTTTTCACTTTCTGACGCGTCGGCAGGGGTGATAGTCTCCGCGTCCGGGTCGTACACAAAACACTGAACGATCGTCGCGTGGAGGATATCGCGTCCCGTTTCAATCACCAGGCGTCCCGCGCTCGCGAGATCTGTTTGCATCGGCAATCGAGTGCACAAATCAAGCAGGCACTCAGCACTCTCGGCGCCGGCAGCCAGCGGATCGCGGCTTCGGTCCGCCCTCAAAGCGAAGTGTTGAACTCCGCACACAATTAAATGCCGGAGATTTTCCTGGTCGATTTCTCCTCGCGTGAGGTAGAAGACCTGGCCCGCATCGACATACTTCTGCCACAAATCTGAATCGTGGTTGACACCAAGAACGATGGTTGTTGGCGGTGCGTTTTCAGGACGCTCCGAACGGCTGCGCGTTAGAGTGTCTAGCGCCTCTGACTGGGCAACGCTTGGCCCGAGTAAAAGTGCGGCGACGTCTTCTTCCGCCAAAACTCGCAATGCGTCTCCGACATTCTGCACGTTGACGATACGAAAGGGCTCAAACTTGTTGTCTTCCGGTGGCAGGCTCAAGCCTAGGGTAAGCAGCAATCGACGTGATGGCTGCACACAATTCTTCGTCGACGATGCCTGCCAATCTCTGGAGTGCATACAGTCTCGCTTCGGCAGGTCAGGGACTGAGTTTCCCTTTGCCACAGTAACCTTGTCCGGCAAGCGCGCTTCAGTTAGGCGAGATTAGCACGAAATGCTTGAAAATGCGTTGGGATTGGCGAGGCCGATCCGCCACAGTCCAGAATTCTAGGGTGCTGCTTGATTCGGGCCAGTGGCACTCCGGATCCGCCTCGCGTGAGCATTGCGACAAGTTCACCGGCTTATTGACCCTTTTCACTTTCGTCTCCTTTGAGATGGCGCAGACGAGTGGATGCAAGGAGCCGACCGCTGACTTCGAGCGCGGGTAAATAGAACAGGCGCTAGCAGCAATTGCGAATTGGGCTAGTACATGTTCCCCCGCAGCTGAAAAGGCAGCTTGGACCTGGAGTGATACCTCCGACAATTGACTTCAGACTGGGCTCATCCAGATTACGCAGGGTAACCTTCTTAATTCCAAGCTTCTTTAGTTTCTTCATGTCAGCCTCCTTGCATCCAGGTTCTGTAAGGTCATTTATCGATCCTGATTTTGCTCGTCTTTGTTTTCATCGGTTCGTGCGTCCTTAAGATTCACATTGAGTCAACAAAGGGGAGACGAGGTTGGTACGCAATGTGGCACGCACGTTGAACACGTATGACATGAAGTGAAAATGTTCGACACTCCTGCCCCTCCGACCTGTTCGAGTTGCGGTTGATTGAGGTCTTGCAGGGTGACCTTCTTAAGTTCGAGTTTATTTAGTTTCTTCATATTGGCTCCTTCGAATTAATTAGACGAATTGACGCAAGACCAAGTATGCCGATCCTACTCGCGGACAGTTTTAGTTATATCGTGGCATACTTCAGCTTTTTCACGTTATCCCCCTTCTTAGCACCCGAAACACGAGTTGCCGGTACAGTTGACAAGGCATGACTGTTGGCCAAAGCAGCCTGTTTGAAGCGTAGGACATACCGGCTTAACGGTGTCGGCGCCAGCGCCAGCGAACGCATCTAGCGTGAGGTCATCCAGATTTTTCAGTGTGATTTTCTTGAGTGTGAGCTTATTCAGCTTTCTCATGTTAGCCTCCTTTGAGATGCGGTGGGTGCACCGTCGATTTGCGGCAGATAAATTTTCGGAGAGAACCTAGTTACGCAGAAAGGTTACTACCCACCAATCAATAGGTCAAGGTGGTTTTCATTGTGACGCTAGTATCTTAGGGTCGCGTCTAGGTTATTTCATAACTGGCGCGTGTCGCATTCGGCAGCTTCCTTAGCTGCACAGGCAAAGGCCTAGGAAATAAATCCTCAGCACTTAGCGCCGCAGGTAGGCGCACTACATGTTTGGGGGAAAGCGCACGACCTTTGGATGTCACAACTAGTTACCGGAACCGTGTTAGGGAATGGTCGCCTAACTTCTCGGCGCGGACCAATAGAGCGTTCAAGGTGGGCAGTCCCTGCCGCTGCAGGGACTGCCTCTCTATGTCTCCAACGGAGCGGGCGTTAAGAGCAGCATTGCCCCACCTTCGCCGTACATGTCCCTCCACAACTGTCATTGCACGAAAAACACGTACCTCCGCAAGACTTCACACAGGTTGGCGTGGTGTTGCCACCAGCGACGCGATTTAGCAATGGTTCATCAAGATTCCGCAGCGTTACCTTCTTAATTTCGAGTTTCCTTAGCTTCTTCATCATAGCCTCCTTGGAGGTTGAATAGACAAATTGATGTAAATGGGCCCGATGGGCCAAATTGTATTTGCAGTTATAAGAACAATCAAGAGCAAATCAAGAGCCTTACCCTCCCGTGTAGAATCATTCGAGTCAGTGTATCTCTCGTTCTTTGAGTGCTAATATCGCAATCCAATGAGTACTGAAAAGCAGAAACAACGAGCGCCGGAGCTTACTCACTCCGGTTTCTTCGCCCTCCGGACCCCGATGCTTCCTATCCAGGAACTTACAGCCTGGAGTACTGGACTTACCGCAGCAGGGGTATGGGAAAACGAAGCGGCTCCGGAGGTTCTGGAGAACGCATGGAAGCATGACTTGCAGACTCTCCGGGGCCGTTTGCGTGACATCCTGACCCGCCCGGAAATACTACATGCGCTTTATGTGGCTTCCCCGTCTCTCCAGGCTGGGCTCGAACATTGGAAACGGGACCCTGACAGTAAGAAGGGCCGGCAGGCAGAACGGGCGCTGGTACGCTATTTCGCAAGAATGACTGCTCGTTCGACACCATTCGGGCTATTTTCCAGTTGCTCCGTCGGGCAGATAGAAGAGAAAGCAGATGCAACCGCACTCGTTTTGAAGCCACGGTCGCATTACAAGTTGTGTTGCAGGTTAGATTTCGACTATCTGTTCGCGTTAACCACAGCCCTTCGACAGGATCCGGCGTTGGAGATGGAGTTGCATTACTGGCCGAACTCGAGCCTGCACAAGGTTGCCGATGCCTGGTACTACACCGAATCCCGAATGGAAGAAACCCAACGCACCCATCACCTGGTGAAGATCGTAAGCGATACCTATCTGGAAGCTGTGATCGGCGTGGCGCAGAACGGAGCTACCGTTTCGCAATTAGTAAACGCCGTGCTGAAGGCGCCGGGAGAAGCGGAACCTTCTGAAGAAGAAGCTCAGCAATACGTGCTCGATCTTGTCCGCAACAATGAGATTCTGGTATCGAACCTTTCCCCACTGCTGACGGGGATCCCGCCGTTGGATGACCTCATTGCGATGCTGGAGTCGCTGCCTTCCGGTGCCCCAGTGGCAGAAATCCTGCGAAGTGTTCAAACCCGGATTTCCTCGATCGAGCGCACTGGTCTCACTTCCTCTCCTGACGACTATAAGGCCATCGCTTCTGAGTTGGAGAAGCTTCCCGGCAAGTTCGACCTAGCGCGGCTGTTCCAGGTCGATATGGTCAAGCCGTTTGAGGAGTGTGTGCTCGGCAAGGATGTGATTGCCGAGCTGATCAAAGGAGTTGAGATTTTGTGCCGCCTGGGACAGAGCAGCGAGCCTGAAGAGTTGAAGTCGTTCCGAGAGGCGTTTTCGGCGCGTTATGAACTCGCGATGGTTCCCCTCTTAGACGCGCTCGATGAGGACTCCGGCGTGGGATTCGGAACGGCAGCCAGCAAGAATGATGCTTCTCCGCTGCTGCGGGGACTGCGACTGAGGGGAGCAGGCGAGAATGCTGGCTGGAGAGGCCGACAGCTTGGAGTACACGAAACGTTGGTGCGGCAACTTGTCGAATGCCTCCGGAGTGGCAAGACTGAACTCGAGTTGGACCTCTCGGAATTAAACAAAGACTCAGGATCTGCTATCAAACTGGCCGATGCTTTCTGTGTGATGGGTACGCTGGTCGCGACGTCAGCCGACAACCTCCGGCGAGGCGAGTTTGAATTCTATTTGCACGGCAGCTATGGTCCCAGCGGCGGGAGGTTGCTGGGGCGATTCTGTCACGCCGACGAGCAGATTGACCGCGGCGTTCGTCAACATCTCCGGCAAGAAGAGCTTCACGATCCGGAAGCGGTTTACGCGGAGATCGTGTACCTGCCGGAAGGGAGAATTGGAAATGTGCTGTGCCGTCCGGTTCTTCGCGAATACGAGATTCCTTACCTGGGCCGGTCTGGTGCACCGCCGGACCGCCAGTTGCCTGCGAGCGATCTACTGGTAGGGGTCGAAGCCAACAATATTGTCCTTTACTCCCGGCGGCTTCAGCGTCGTGTGGTTCCTCGACTTACCAACGCGCATGGTTTTATGAATCCGCAGCTCTCTTCTGTTTACCGGTTCCTGTGTTACCTGCAACATCAGCACGGAGCCTCAGTTCCGGGTTTTTCCTGGGGCGCGCTCGATGCGCTGGATTACTTGCCTAGAGTCCGGGTCGGGCGCACGGTGCTGGCGGTTGCCCGCTGGCGGCTGTCGGAGAAGGAAGTGGAAGCGGTCGGAAAGCAGGAGGGCTGCCAGCGTTTTGCCGCAATGCAGAAGCTGCGCCAGCAACGTGGTTTGCCGCGTTGGGTGATTTTCCAGGAAGGCGATAACTATCTGCCTGTGGACCTGGAGAACGCCCTGAGCGTGGACGCATTCGTTCACGTGTTAAAGCGAGGATCACAGGCGCTCTTGGTCGAAATGTATCCATCCCCAGATCAGATGTGCGCCTGTAGTCCCGAGGGAACCTTTCATCATGAATTAAACGTTCCTTTCGTTCGCAAGGTCGCGACGGATGTGGCTATAACGAGTCCGGTGACTGGAGCGAAACGCGTTCTGGAAATTGAGGGCGATGGGGAAAGGGACCTACGAATTCTTCCTCCAGGCGGCGAGTGGCTCTACATTAAGCTCTACGGAGGCACTGGAGCGCTCGATGAGATACTGACAACCGCAGTACGTCCCCTCGTTCACAACTTAGCGGAGTCGGGAAGCGTATCCCGCTGGTTTTTTATTCGCTATTCGGATCCTCACGAGCACCTTCGCATCCGGTTTAATGGCACACGGGAGACACTCAGCCAGCGAGTATTGCCGCTCGTCTCGGAGACGCTCAACCCTCTCCTGTCTTCCGGTATTCTCTGGAAAATTGAACTCGATACTTATCAACGCGAAGTCGAGCGCTACGGAGGCGCCGACGGGGTTCTGGTTGCGGAAGACATTTTCTTTGCGGACAGTGAATTGGTCCTCGATATCCTGCAGGAACTAGCCGGTGACGAAGGTCTCGACATTCGTTGGCGCGTCGCGATCATGGGGATAGACCAGTTGCTTTCGGATTTCAGGCTTGACGAGAAAGCGAAACAAGAAGCTATCCGTCGATGGCGCGAAATGTCTCAGAGAGAGTTCCAAACGGATGTTTCTGGGAAAAGACAGCTTGGGGAAAGATTTCGCACCGAACGCCGTAAGCTGGAGTTGCTATTGGATGAATCGCCTGGGCACAGCAAAGAATTTGAGTTCGCGCGGGCGGCGCTGAGCCGGCGCTCTACTCGCAACGCAGAGCCTTGTCAGAGACTCCGGCAGCTGGCTACCGAAGGAAAGCTGACACAAAACATCGCTGACCTCGCTGCGAGCTACGTGCACATGCACATCAACCGCCTCATTCGCGCCTCGCAACGTGCCCACGAAGTTGTCTTATACGATTTTCTCTTCCAGTTGTACGAGAGTAGATCAGCCAGGAAGACGCGATCCGGGCCGCCGCTCTCTCAATGCACTGCGTCGAACCATGAGCGCAGGGATCCGCGAAAACCTTCGGATTAACGGTTCAACCTTCACGCAAAGCCACGATGGGATTTACTTTGGCAGCCCGGCGCGCCGGCACGTAACTGGCCGTGAAGGAGACCACAAATAGAATGAGGGGGACTGTAAGAAATACGTTGACATCGAGAGCACGAACGCCATAAAGCAGGGTCGCGATCAATGGGAGCAGTTACGGCTGCCATGATCAGGCCGGCGCAGATACCGGCGCCCGCATCTCTCAGATCAGAATTGGAAAATCGAGATTCGAATCGGCGTAACGAGCGATTCGGCGCTATTTCATCGTAAGAAGTGCAGCCATCGTTTCAACCCCGTCCCACAGATTTTGCAGGCGCAGGTTTTTCATTGGCAGCATGCTGATTGTCGTCGTAATTGGCGATGGGTACGGTGATGGTGCGGGTCTGAGCTGCGCGTTCCATCGCTCCGAGCGGCACGCTCCCTCCCATAGTGGGCAGCAGCACCACCTCTCCGCGCGCACTCTTAACCGCTTCAATGACCTCGCGCGCAATGGGCAAATCCATCGGTGTGCGCACGGCATTGTAGCCTGCCTCATCGCGTGAAACCATCGCGACCCGCGGATGCTCCAGGAGAATTTGCTGCGTGGGTTCGTGGTCGACGATGAAGTATCCGCGTGAACGAATGAAGTCTTCGACGCGTTGTTGCTGGGCATGCCAGTCGATTCCAACCACCAGCCGCAGATCCAAATCGGCGGTTGCGGTGGGCGGAATGACATTAGCGGCTCGGGCTCCGGTTTGGCCCGAAGAAAAGCCATTGATGTTCAGCGAAGGCTGGTTGATCAACTCCAGCAGATGCGCGCCGTTGCCATCGACGTGTCCCAGCCAGAAGGCATTCATCAACATGCGGTCGTTCACCGGCGCACGGGCCAGCGCTTCTTTCTCCATCGCCGAGAAATGCGGCACTAGAACGTGGCCATCTTCATCTTTCATCCCGGCGAGTAACTGCGCCAGCATCATCGCCGGATTCGGCGCCCAGTTGCCGTAGTGGCCGCTATGCAACCCGCGGTGCGGCCCATAAACAGTGATTTCCAAATGCGCATCGCCACGGGCTCCAAAGACCACCGTCTGTTGTCCGCTCTGATCGACCGGCCCATCGCACACCAGCCATACGTCGCCGTGAACCAGGTCGCGGTGGGCGTTGAGAATCTGCTCCAGATGCGGCGACCCCGCTTCCTCCTCGCCCTCCCACACAAAACGAAGATTCGCCCGCAAAGGGATACCGGCGGCCTTCAACGCATCGAGTGCCACAAGCTGCGCGAAAATGGCGGCCTTGTCATCTCCGGCCGACCGGGCGTAGATGCGCTGCTCGCCGTTTACTTCCCGCACGACCGGTGTGAAGGGCGATCCGCCGTCCCATTCCGATGGAGTCACGGGCTGACCGTCGTAGTGCGCATAGAAGACGATCGTATGTTTTGCGCCCGGGACATCGATCTGCCCGAAGACGACCGAAGGCGCCCCGGGAAGAGACAGCAGCCGGGAATCGATACCGCGGTCCCGGAGCTTGGCGACGAGCAGGTCAGCATTGCGCTTCAGGTTTGCCGGATCCGCGGCAACGTTCGGTATCGACAGCAATTCGCTAAACCGCTGGACCAGCTCCGCACGATGTACTGTGGTGTATTCGCGCGCAGCCTCCGGCGGCACCTGTGCGGCAATCGCGGTTGCGAGAGCAAGCAGAAATGCCCCAAGGTAGGAAAACGTTGACCTGGAATTCATAGGCTCACTATACAAGTCGCTGTTGATAGAGGTCGCTAATTCCGAAATGTTCCTCTTCAGGGATTTGCTGTTGTCAGCAGGAGGGTTATACCTAACTTTACAAACTGCAGGTCCAAAACGACTTGAAGTAAGAGCTGAAGTTCTGATACAAATCCTAGAAATGGGCTCCGCTTCATCCGTGACTGGGATATGCAAAATTTATGCAACCCCATACTGGTGTTCCTCATCACAGACATGACCTATTGCCAAATCCGGCACCTACGGGACTCCCTCGCTGTAGTTCCGCTGGTGTAAGACTTCGAACCTCCTAGCCACTTGTTGGAGTTCGGATGCTGCACAGTAGAAAGCGAGTCGTAACCGGGACGCCATGGTCCCGATGTGTTCCACATCCAGTGGATGTCGCCCGACTGCTGCTCAACCGGCGATCCCTCCACCATCCCACACTCACGTTCAGAACATTCACGTCCAGAGTCAAGGCTCAAATTCCACACACCGTCGGAGGATCCTAATGGCGACGAATCTCGTCCAGATTGAAAATGATTCGGAAATCAAACAACGCTTGGAAGCCGAGCGCATGCGCTTGCGGAAGATTGCCGGACTTGACCAGCCGAAACACTTCCACCGTCCGATTGAGCGCGCGTTTAAGGCAGAAGAACGCAGCCGCGTGACCATCCTGTTCGGCGGCTTCACCTGGAAGCACGAGGACTTGATTCGCGCGGTCTTTCAGGGCTGCGGATATCGTTGCGAGAAACTGCCCGTGCCGGACGTGCCTGCATTTCAGATTGGCAAGGAATTCGGCAACAACGGGCAGTGCAATCCGACCTATTTCACGGTGGGGAATCTGGTGCAGTACCTCCAGTTTCTGGAAAAGGAAGGCATTCCGCGCCAGGACATTCTGGACAATTACGTTTTCTTTACGGCAGGTTCCTGCGGTCCCTGCCGCTTCGGCATGTATGAGGCCGAGTATCGATTTGCGCTGAAGAACGCCGGTTTCGACGGCTTCCGCGTGCTGCTGTTCAAGGACAGCGATGGCATCAAGGCCGCATCGGGCGAGCCCGGATTGAAGTTCACCATCGACTTCGGATTCGGCATGCTGAATGCCATGCACCTAGGCGACGTTTTCAACGACATGATCTACCAGATTCGTCCGTTCGAAGTAAACAAAGGCGAGACGGATCGCGTCTTCCACAAGACTGTGGATGGCCTGTGCGAGGACCTTAGGAATCGCGATTCGTTCGAGATCGAGGAGCGAGCTCCGAACTGGGCCAAGCCAAAATTCAAAAACAACAAGATTCTGCGGAACACGTTTAACGTGTTCGGCAAGATGAACGAGCATTTGCGTGGCAAAGACTATCTCAATGCTCTAGCTGCGGCTCGCGAAAAACTGGACAGCATCGAAGTTGACCGTACCAAGGTGAAGCCTGTTGTGAAGATTACCGGCGAATTCTGGGCACAGACCACTGAGGGTGACGGCAACTTCCACATGTTCGAATTCCTCGAGCGGGAAGGCGCACAGGTTTTGGTCGAGCCCATTGCAACCTGGGTGGCGTATCTGCTGTATCAGGCAAAAGCGCACGCCAAAGCCAAGTGGCCGGTGAATCGTCCGCACCGGAATCCGCAATGGTGGGAACTGAAAAAACATCTGGCTAACGATTTGGGATTACGCAAGAAGATGATGGGCCTGGGCGTCGGCGAGTGGATGTGGAACGGCCTGTATCACCGGGCGATCAAGAATCTCGGCGGGCTTACGCATCACCTTGTGCCGCAAACCGAGTTGGCCGAACTGGCTCATCCTTTCTACAACCAGTTTGCTCGCGGCGGAGAAGGCCATCTTGAAGTGGGGAAGAACGTGTACTACACGGTACATCACCTCTGCCACATGGTGCTGGCGCTGAAACCGTTCGGGTGCATGCCTTCATCGCAATCCGACGGGGTTCAATCCGCGGTAATCAATAAATTCAAGGACATGATCTTCCTTCCCATCGAGACCTCGGGTGAGGGCGAGGTCAATGCGCATAGCCGTGTGCAGATGGCGTTGGGCGAGGCCAAGGTAAAGGCGAAGACCGAGTTCGAACAGTGCCTGAAATCAACCGGCAAGAGTCTCGACGAGATTCGCGAGTACATCGCCGAGCATCCTGAATTGAAGCGGCCCTTCTACCACGTACCCCATCGTGAAGGTGTCGCTGGCACAGCTGCGCAGTTCGTCTTGCACGTGAGCGATCGCATGGACAAGAGCAGCCGCTCCTGGCGCCGTGCGCGCGTGCCAGGCATTGCTGTCCCTAATGCCGCTTAGCGAATCTGACCGGCGGCACGAGCGTGCTGCCGGTATTCTCTATTCACTCACTATTTTTCTATTCATTCATGCGCGGAACCGGATCGGAGAATTGAATGCACGACCATCTTGCCGGAAGTGAACAGAAAGCGCCGCAGTTAATTCAGATTGCCGCAGCTCCGTATCAAAAACCGCACGATCATCACACTCAGTTTCTTGTCGGGCTTGACGTTGGCTCTACCACGGTGAAAGCGACCGTGGTTGACGCCGTGACCGACCAGATTCTGTGGCAGGATTACCAGCGTCATGAGACCAAGCAGCCGGAAAAGACCCTGGAATTCTTGCGCCGCATGGAGGCAGAGGTCGGAATCGACCGGCACAACACGCGGATGTTCATGACGGGCTCGGGCGGCAACGGGATCGCCGATCAGATTGGCGCGAAGTTTGTGCAAGAGGTCACCGCCGTTTCGCTGGCGGTCGAAAAGCTCCATCCCGAAGTGTATTCGGTGATTGAGTTGGGCGGACAGGATGCGAAGATCATCGTATTCAAGGATGACGACGAGACCGGACGCAAGAAAAAAATCCCCTCGATGAACGATAAGTGCGCGGGCGGCACCGGAGCCGTGATCGACAAGATCAACGCGAAGCTGAAGATTCCCACCGCCGAACTGGCTCTGCAGGCGTATCACGGGATCAAGCTGCATAAAGTGGCCGGCAAGTGTGGAGTATTTGCCGAGACCGACATCAACGGCCTGCAAAAAGTTGGGACGCCTCCCGACGAACTGATGGCTTCTCTGTTCGAGGCCATTGTGCTGCAGAACCTGAGCGTGCTGACGCGCGGCCACACGCTTCGGCCACACGTGCTGCTGCTTGGCGGTCCAAACAGCTTCATCAAAGGCATGCGCGAAGCCTGGCAGGCGAATATTCCTCGTATGTGGCAGGAGCGCAAGGTTGCTATTCCCGATGGAGCCAAGCCAGAAGATCTGATCAAGGTTCCAAACAACGCGCAATATTTCGCGGCGCTTGGCGCAATTGAATTCGGCAAGAGCGAAGACGATTGCGTCGGCTGCTACCGCGGCTACGATCAGCTCTTGTATTACATCGAGTTCGGCCGGCAGGAGGAAAAAGCCAAGTCGGGCGCGAAAGGTTTGGTTTCGAAAGACGGAGAACTCGACGGATTCAAGGATGCCTACCGCCGCAAGAAATTTATTCCCGCGACGTTTCAGAAGGGTCAAACGGTCGGTGGCTTCATCGGTATCGACGGAGGGTCGACCTCTACCAAGGCCGTGTTGCTGGATGATCGCGGCGACATTCTGTGCAAGGCATACCAACTCTCGAACGGCAATCCAATCCAGGACACGATTGAAATGTTCGAGAATCTGCGCGGGCAAGTCGAAGCGCAGAATGCCAAACTCGAGGTCCTGGGCGTCGCCACCACCGGCTATGCAAAAGATATTTTGAAGGACGTTCTGCACGCCGACGTGGCGTTGGTCGAGACCGTCGCTCACACCGAATCGGCGCTCAAGTTCTACGAAGATCCGCACGTAATCGTCGATGTGGGTGGGCAGGATATCAAGATCATCATCCTGCACAACGGCCGTGTAAAAGACTTCAAGCTGAACACGCAGTGCTCCGCCGGCAACGGCTACTTTCTGCAGTCGACTGCCGAAGGATTTGGGTTGGGTGTCGAGCAATATGCCGATCTGGCATTCTCAGCCCAGTCCATGCCCGTCTTTGGCTACGGCTGCGCAGTGTTCATGCAATCGGACATCGTTAACTTTCAACGCCAGGGCTGGAGAGCCGAGGAAATCCTCGCGGGCCTGGCGGCGGTGCTGCCCAAGAATGTTTTCTTATATGTCGCCAGCATTCCCAATCTCGCGGCGTTGGGCACGCGTTTTGTGCTGCAGGGCGGAACGCAGAACAACATGGCGGTGGTGAAAGCCGAAGTCGATTTCATCAACAACAGCTTCCGCGCTGCCGGCAAAAAGCCCGAGATCATTGTGCACGAGTTCTGCGGCGAATCTGGCGCGATTGGCGCTGCGGCGGAATCGCTGCGCCTGTGGCGTAACGGCCTGCGAACCACGTTCGTCGGCTTAGAAGCGGTGCGGAAGATTCAGTACCGCACAACGCGCAACGAAGACACGCGCTGCCATTTCTGCAAGAACGATTGCTTGCGTACTTTTATTGATATCAGGACTGCTCCCAAGGACGATATGAGCTTCGTTCCCATTCAGAAGGTGACAAAAGTTCCGCTCATGCACGGCGAGCAGCGGCTGATCATCGCAACCTGCGAAAAAGGCCTGGTCGAAGACTTGAACGACATGAAGGACATCAAGGCGGGCCTGGACGAAATCAAAGGCAAGCACCCGAACTTTGTAGACATCGCCGCGCACGAAGTTTTCCGGCCGGTGAACGCGAAGAGCGTAGCCGATCCTGTTCCAGTCGCGAAGTTCTGGAACAAGGCGGCGAAAGAGCGCATCCCGCTCATGGAGAAGCGGAAGAAGCTGCGCGTGGGAATTCCCCGCGTGCTCAACATCTATACATACGCGCCGCTTTTCAACGGATATCTCGAAAGTCTGGGAGTGCAGCCGGAAAATATTGTTTATTCCGACTACACCAGTTCCGACCTATATCGCGCGGGAGCAAACCGCGGCGCGATCGATCCGTGCTTCCCCGCCAAGATCGGTATTTCTCACGTCTATAACCTGATCCAGGAGAAACACCGGAAGAAGCCGCTCGATGTGATTTTCTTCCCGATGTACGACGTTCTGACTTCGCCGCTGGTAAAGATTGTCGGCGCGAATGCCTGCCCGACGGTGACCGCAACACCGGAGACGGTGAAGGCGGCATTCACCAAGGAGAATGACGTCTTCGCCGAACATAACCTCAAGTATGTCGATCCCGTGTTGAATTTCGCGGATCGCAAACTATTTGCCCACCAGATGCTGCAGGCATGGCAGCCGATCCTCGGATTGTCGCAGGAGGAGAACGATCGCGCGATTGAGGTCGGATACAAGGCGCTAGAGGATTACGAAAGCGGCATCCGTCGCAAGGCGCGTCAGGTGCTCGACCAGCTTGAACGCGAGGACCGCATTGGCATCGTGATGTTGGGCCGCCCGTACCATCATGATCCCGGACTCAATCACGAGATCATGGAAGAGTTCCAGAAACTCGGCTACCCCATCTTTTCGCAGAACACGCTGCCCCTCGATGAGGACATGCTGGAGCGTTTGTTCGGCGACGAAGTGCGTGCCGGCGTAATCAGCCATGCTCTCGACATAACTGATGCCTGGAAGAACTCTTACTCCTGCAGCACGAATCACAAAGTCTGGGCCGCGAAGTTTACAGCGCGGCATCCGAACTTGGTGGCGCTGGAGATTTCCAGTTTCAAGTGCGGGCACGATGCGCCCATCTACGGAGTGATCGAGGGGATCATCGAACAGTCCGGCACCCCGTACTTCTGCTTTAAGGATCTCGATGAAAATAAACCATCAGGCTCAATCAAGATCCGCGTCGAGACCATCGATTACTTCTTGCGTAGGTATCGTGACGAAGTCATCCGCAAGCGCAAGGCCGCAGAAGAAATCGAAGCTCAGCTGGCAGCTCTGGAAACGGAACTGCGCGGATCTGCGGCATTGGGGTCCGTTGAACAGCCGGAACTCCAGGAGATGGCAGGCGATTGATCATGAAGCCCAATTGCTCGGGCCTGCGTCAGCTGGCATCAGCGCGGGGAAGGCAGAGGTTGCGCCGCGACGATCCCTTTACCTTCCTGAACGCTGATGAACTGGTTGGCTTTGACAGTAGGGATAGAATCCTTGCGGCCGCTAGGCCACACAATTTCCACACTCACAGTCTTGCCGGCTTCTGGCTTGCCCAGACCGAAGGTCAACGGAAGTTCGCTCTGCGATAAGTAGCTCGATCCCGTTTTCACCATGGCGTAGCGACGAGCGCCGTCAGCGGTCTTCACCGTGACTTTGGTGCCAATGCCGTCGCGGTTCGAGCGCGTGCCCATGGTCTTTAGGCGCAACACATCGTTCTTGTTCCCATTGTCGTTGCGCAGCAACCGAGCCGGGCCGTTGTTGGCGGTGATCACCAGGTCGAGATCTCCGTCATTGTCGATATCGGCGTAGGCCGCGCCCCGTCCAACGATTGGACGCGGCAGCGCGGTTCCTACCTTTGCCGTTACTTCCTCAAATTTCTTGCCGCCCAGATTGTGAAACAGATGCGGCGGCTGCGCGTACTTTACGTTCGGCTGCACGACGCTGATGTCATCAGAGACATGGCCATTCACGGCGAGAATATCGAGAAGTCCGTCGAGGTCGTAATCGAAGAAAAACGTGCCGAAGGTGAGCGACTTGTTCGATATCGTCGCGATGCCCGTTCTAGGCGCTTCGTCTGTGAAGAGCCCGGAGCCGTCGTTGTGATAGAGCGACATGCTCTCGTTCGTGAAGTTGCCGAGAACCAAGCTTTGCCAGCCGGAGTTGTCATAGTCGGCCGCGTCGGTGCCCATGCCAGCCCGAGCTGTTCCGGCCTCGCCATAAGCCAGCCCCGCGGCGACTCCAACATCGGTGAAAGTGCCGTCGTGGTTGTTGTGGTAAAGCTTGTTCGGTTCGGTGTCGTTGGAGACGAAAAGGTCCATCCAGCCGTCGTTGTCGTAGTCGAGCATCGCGACGCCGAGCGCTTTGTCGGTCGGGTCGTAGAGGCCTGCCTTCTTAGTTACATTCTCAAACGTTCCATCGCCTTTGTTGTGGAACAGCGTGGAGCTTTGTCCCTTAAATCTCTGCGGCGTGCAGTAGGACTTATTCTTGTTGTCGAGAGAACAATATTGATCGGTGTCGATGGACCACTCGATGTAATGGGTGACGAAGAGATCGAGCTTGCCGTCGTTGTCGTAGTCGAACCAAACGGCGCTGGCGGAGAAGCCATTGTCGGCGACGCCTGCCTTGGCCGTCACGTCGGCAAACTTGCCGTTGTGAAGATTGCGAAACAGGTGATTGGAGCCGACGGTGGTGATGTAGATGTCGTCGTACCCGTCGTTGTCGTAGTCGCCGACGGCGCAGCCGAGTCCATACATTTCGACAGCCAGTCCGGCCTGCCGGGTCATGTCAGTAAACGTGCCGTCTTTATTGTTGTGATACAGGGCGGGATACGAGTTGCCGGATTTGTGTCCCGGCCAGTCCACGGAATTGATGAGAAGGATGTCCTGCCAGCCGTCGTTATCGTAATCGATGAAGCAGACGCCGCTGCCCATCGTTTCTGGCAGGTATTTCTTTCCAAACGCGCCGGAGTTGTGCTTGAAACGAATTCCCGCTTGCGCAGTGATGTCAGTGAACTCGATGGGGCCGGAAGGACGTGCCGGAGCAACAGCGTTCGCATTAGGCGCAACTGGTGTTGGAGCCGGGGCGTGTGCGGAATCGGAAGGCGATGGCACTGAGTGAGAGGTGACGACGGGCGCGGCCGACTGATCGTTCGTCGGCGCTTTCTTACATGCTGCTAGCAGCGAAATACTCGCGATCAGGCACAATGCCCAGCGCCGAGCCGGTCCGAAATTTCTGTTGAAGTGGACGGCGCTCACTACGCGGCAACCGCCTTTGCCGAATTCTCGCGGCGTGAATCCAGCCAAATCTCCACCAGCATGGCCGCCGGCCCCACGATGAAAAGCGCGTAGAACGGGGCATAGACCACTTGCCGCAGGCGCAGCACCATTTCCAGCGATGCGACCAGAAACACCACAATGCACTGTCCGCGCTTGGATCGAACTGTGGTTTTAGGATCGGTGATCATGAAAAAAATGAACAGCTGATACATCGGCCCCGTGATCGGCGCGACCTCGGACTGCCACGGACTGCCCGTCATCCAACTGCGCAGGAACGCGAAAGCGAGAAAAGACGCGACATAAATGCCCGTGATGTGAAAACGATGAAGGCGCGCGATGATGACCGAGCCGAGCGCCCAGATGACCAGCATGGGCAACAGGTAATTGCCCCACTGAATGCTCAGGCTCGCCACCGTGTCGGCGGCTAGGAACAGCATCACGGAGATGCCGAAGTTTGAGGGATTCCAGATGTGGCGGCCTTTGACGCGCAGCACGTATTTCGATGTGATGGAGATCGCGGCACACAGAGCGTAAGGCCAGTAGGCTGGGGAGCGAACCAGAATGCCAACGCTGATTCCGGAAATGTAGGCGCTGGCGGGATGCAACCACTTGTGGAAGAAAATGCGTCCGAGCGCCAGCTCCAATGCGATGCTGGTGACTATGGCGAGCAGCGTCTTCGGATAGCTCTCAAGGATTCCGAACGACAGGTGTCCAACCAGCAGGATGCACGTGATGAATGCGGGCGCGACGTAGCGGTTGTCGAGACTGATCCGCGGTTTTCTAGGAACGGACGAGCTCGCCGGCACGATCGCTTCCGTTATCGGACTCATGCAGGCTCCTCGATTTTATGCAACTGGTTCGGAGCGGGTTGTTTGATCGTCTGAACTTTGCCGGAGGGCCAGCGGATGACCGCTTTTTCGATCTTCGGATTCTTGCCTAGTCCGAAATGCAGGCGGCGATCATTTTGGGCGGCAAAGCCGGTGCCTCCGGAAACTTCCTGTACCTGCATCTGGCCATTCCATTCCAGAGTGATCTTCGCACCAATCGCGCTGCGATTGCTCGCCGTTCCTTCCAACTGAAACTCGATCCACTGGTTCGCGGGCGCAACCGTATTCTTGTAAACCAGCAGCGGTCCCTTCTGATTGGCGACGACCACGTCGAGCACTCCGCGATTCCACAGGTCAACAAAAGCCACGGCACGGCCATCGTAAGTATCGGTGACGCCCACGGCTTGGGCAACGTCGATAAACTTGCCGGCGCCGTCGTTCAGCCAGACGCGCTTGTTCTGATATCCCGACAAACTTCGGCCTTCGAATGCAGGCCAGTTTTTCGCGTCGCCGATGATCGTGCTATTGCCGCCAGCCACTTTGGAGAAGTCGTACCAGTAGCTGCGGTTGCGATCGAGCGAAATATATCCGTTGGCCAAATAAAGATCGAGGGTGCCGTCGTTGTTCAAGTCTCCAAATTGCGCTGCAAAGCTCCAGCCACCAAGTTCCACGCCGAAATCGCGCGCGAGGTTTTCGTATCGAATCGCGTCGCCGGCGGTTCCGGGCTTCGGCACCCACAAGTTGTTGCCCTGGATAAGAACACCGTCTTCAGAAATGTTCGACACGTACACCGAGTATTGACCCTGATTTAGAATATCGCCGAAGGCTGCATTCATCCCGCTCTTGGGCGCGAAGCCGATGCCGGTCTGCTTGCCGACTTCGTGGAATTGTTTGCCATCGTTGAAATAAAGTTCTGAGACTCCGTAGTCGTTGGAGACAAATAGATCGGGATGCCCCGTGCCGCGCAGGTCTGCGGCCGAAGCGGCCAGCGCCCAGCGGTGGCTGTCAATGCCAGCCTTGGCGCTGACTTCCTCAAACTTCCCGTTGCCGAGATTGTGAAACAAATATTTCCGCCCGCCGTTGTTTGCATACTCGAAGCTGTCGGGCATGATGCGCGTGGTGGTGAGATGCCAGAGGTCGATGTCTTCAGAATAGTAGCCTCCGACGAAGAGATCGAGGAGGCCATCGCCATCGTAGTCGAACCATATCGCGGTATTGGCGTTGATCCAGCGGGGCAGTCCGGCTTGTTCGGTGACGCGCGTGAATCCGTGACCCTGATCGTTGTGATAAAGCTCGGGCCGTCCCCACTTGATCAGGAACAGATCTTCGTATCCGTCGTTGTCGTAGTCTCCCCACACCGCGCCGGTGGAGACGCCAGTGCCTGTCTGGTTGACCTCGGCAATACCGAGATCGTCTGCTACATCTTTGAATGTACCGTCGTGCATGTTCCGATACAGGGCATTCTTGCTGCCGATGGCGCTGTTTACGACGTAGATGTCGGGCCAGCCGTCGCGGTCGAAATCGACGATCGACACGGAGGCACCCATCGATGCAACTTCCGGCATGATGGGTTCTAGTTTAGGATCAAGCGCCGGAGCCTGGTGAACAAAGTTGATTCCGGCCGCGTGAGAGACTTCCTGCAAGAAGAAGCCGTGACGAGCTAGAGCCGTCGCGGCATCGGAGCCAGACCGATCGATCTCGTGCCGCGCTGAGATCCGCTTGATCGCCAGCGGCGTGACGATGAGCCCAGCGAAAAAAATTACGAGGAGAGCTCTCGCAATGCGATTGCCGGTCATTGAGACGGCCCACTCCTCGCAGATTTGTTCGAACTGCGGTCGCGCAGCGCGTTCTTGAAAACCTCGGACGTCACGTAGCGAGTGTGGTAGTTTTTCCAGTCTTCCGGATGCTGGTGATACACCCACTCATCTTCCAGCGCGCCGGGACGCGTGGTGTATTCATTCTTCGCGTGGTAGGGCAAGGGCAACACGGTTTTCGAGAACGTTGAGTTGTAATCGCCGTCTTTGATCCACCCATCGCCTTTAATGACAAAATCGCGAACCCAGCCCGGCGGTGGAGGCGGTTGCTCGTTAAAGCGCATGGAAAGTTCGTCGCCGGAGTTCACGATTACGTAACGGTCGTCGATGGTTTTCAACAGCTCGCGGACATCGCCGTAGCGGGTGTAATAGCCAATCAAATCGCGCCAGCGTTGCTTAGTGCCTTCGATCGCGTTGTAGTCGGGGACTTCAGGAGCGCCCGCGCCCACCGGCATGTGCATCACGGAATAGCCGCGGTAGTGCAGGTCGGCAACGGTTGGGTCGAGCGTGACCTGCTTTAGAGGTGCGTCTGGCGCTCCTTGCGCCCAATGGATCGCGTCCCAATAAATTTCCAGATTCGTGCGCAGGCGCACGCGGCGAGGCGTTCCTGGACGGAAAACATTCGTGAGATCGAAAAGAACCGTCTTCTTGCGGCCGGCTGGAAAGCCGAGATTATCCTGCGCGGTGACCCAGCCCCCGCGGCCATCCGGCACTTCGACGCTCAGCCCGTGGGCGCGCCAGCGGCTGCCTTGCGTGATGGCGACGTTCACCGACGATTCCGTATCGTGGATGGAACCTTGCGCTATCAGATAAAGTGGACCGCTTTTCGGCGCGTCGTCGCCGAGATCGACTTCCAGATAGTGATCTCTGGTTACACCTTGGAACTGGCCTCGGCCAAAGCTGCTCACTGCCTTGCCGTCAAGATCGCGGACGAGGTCAGTCACATCCTGGCCAGTGTCGTCCGTGGCGCGCGCGATGTCATGCGGAGTGGAGACAATTGTGATACCAAGTTTTGCCGGCGGAATTACAAAGCGCTCGTCGACGTAAATCTCCGTGCCCACCGGATGATCGATGGCAATGAGCGCCAGATAGTCGTAGTAATACACCTCCCACAACTCAGCCGTTACGCGGATGTCATAATAGCCATCGTGCGGCACGAGTTGATCTCGGCCGATTTTGTACCACTCTCCCGTAGCCGCGATTTGCGCGGACCCGAGCGTGTTGATACGTAGACCAATGGCGGATCCCCACGGAACCGCGTCTTTCACGAATTCCATTTGCTTTCCGTTGTAGGCAAACAAGAACGGACAGGAGGCTTTGAGGCGCTGTTCGGTTACAACGTCCTGGTCGGCCTTCACGCCGAACTCGGCGCGAACCGTGCCGTTCGGCCACACTACGCGCACGACCTCGGCCTCAGTCTGTTCTCCTAAACCGAAATGGAGCAAGGGGCCGGTGATCGGCTGTTTCTGCACGAGCAACCCGGAGCGGACTTCGATTTCTCCTCCGACGCCAAAGGGATTGATGCGCTGGTCCCCGACCGCCTGCACCGCGTGCGGCCGCACCACTTGCCAGTGGTAATTCTTCGAACTTTGGTTGACGCCCAGCACCGGCGTGCCGTCAGGAGAAAGACCAACCAGATCAAGCTTGCCGTCGCCATTCAGATCGGCAACATCAAACACCAGCCCCGGCGCGGGCTTCCTCTCGGACGGCGGCTTCAGTAACACGAACTTCCCTTGTTCGTCCCCGAGCCAAATCAGAGGACCGTTCGAACTCTTAGCCGAGAGCAGCGACGCGGGTGAGAGGAGCAAATCGAGCGCGCCATTGTTATCCAGATCTGCCACCAGCAATCGCACGTCAACGGCAAGATTATTGGCAACGTCCGGGACTCGCGCGATTTCGGCCGTCTCCCAGCTTTCACCTTCGTTCTTGTCGGAGATTCGTAGGATGGTGCCATTCACCTCGACGGCCAGCAGATCGAGAATGCCATCATTGTTTGCGTCGGCCACGGCGATTGCTTTCACGGTGGAAATGCCCGCCGGCAAAGGCCGTTCACGAAACTGTCCCTGGCGTTCGTTCATGAAGACGTGAAGACGGCCTGCGCCGTCGATGATCGCGGCGTCGGGATTGCCGTCGCCATCGAAATCGGCCCAGGCGAAGCCGGTCAGACCGGCAATTCCTGTGAAGGGATGAATCGCGAGGAAGGTGCCGTCGCCGTTATTTCGCAGGACGGTAGGAGCACCGTCTTTGGATCCGAGCACAATGTCGAGGTCACCATCCGCTTCAATGTCAACCGCCCAGGCTCTGGTGTAAGCAGCGTTAGTCACGGACTTCGGCAGCTTGCTCTGTGTGGTCACATCGGTGAAAACGGTTGGACTGTCCTGGCGCATCAGGCGCATGCCGCCTGCGCCGGCAAGGATCAGATCAGTTTTGAAGTCGTAGTTGAAATCGACGGGCACAATCGAGTCAGCTTGAGGCGGGACGGCGGATGGGCCTCCGGGGAACGGAAATTTCGCTCCGCTCGACAACTCCACTACGCGCCCGTTTGCCTTGGCGACGACCGGGACGCCCGCGCTTCCAAGCGAAATTGCTCCGATCCAACTCCAGTGAGCGCCATCGGGATTTGGCAGCGACTGCACATTGAACGTGAGGGCCAGGTCCGGCGGTGCAGGACGGAAGACAGGAGTTTCAAGCAATAAGAAGTGAGTAAAAGGCTCGGCCTCTTCGCCGGGCTCGGCTTTGATGGCCCTGAGGCTGAGACGATAATCCGGCACGCGCATCAGAACGTTGCGAAGAAAGGTCGTCTGCGTGGCGGCGGAGCGAAGATCGCCGCTGGAAACCGCTGCCTGGACAGCAGCCAACTGGCGGTGTACTTCAGGGGGCCAACTCGAAGACTGCGCGCCGATTTGCGCGACCGCTGATTTTACTGTGGCGGAATCGCCTTGTTTCGCAGCGATGCGGCTCAACTCGAGCAAAGCGGCAAGATTGCTCGGTTGCGCCGCAAGAATTTTTTGAACGAGCTGTTGAAGCTCAGCTTCGCTGTTAGCCGCTCCCTGGCGCTCAGTTTCTTCGGCAAGCTGATAAAGAGCGCGCAAATTTTGCGGATTCAGCGCGACGGCCTGTCGCAAATTGGCCAGCGCCTTCGTCGAATTGCCGCGCTGGCTCTCAAGCAATCCCATGAGGGCGTAAATCTGATCGTTCTTCGGAGCCAGTTCGTGAGCCCGCTGAAATCGTTGCGCCGCCGGATCGTAGTTTCTCTGGCGCAATGCGAGGATGCCCCAATTGGCCCAGCCGGCAGGCTCTCCCGGCACGAGGCGCGTAACGTCCGACAACTTACTTTCCGCGTGAACGTCATCACCCACTTGCAACGCAGAGAGGCCGACATAAAATGCCGAGACGAAATCAGCATAGGCCTTCGAATTCTTCTCGGGGAATTTAGGTGCCGAATGGCAGCCGACAAAGAGCACGGTCAGCGCTCCCGCGAGGAGAAAAAGAATTGCGGTTTGAAAACCGGACCATCGATCCAAGCGCATGGTTAGACGCGGCGCGCAGATATCATGCGGCCCGCAAGCTCCTGTTTTTGTTTTTTGTAGCGGCGACGCCGCCACAAGCCCCGAAACCACAACAATCCGACAGCCAGAAAGGGTAAGAGGTAGAGCAAAAGATCCCATCGCCCGTATCCGGGGGGAGTCGCTTCGACGCGCGAAAGCGCTTCTTCCGTTCCTCGCGAGCTGCGCAAGATGAGCCGCACGCGATAGAACTCATCGCGATCAAATTGAGCTGAAACGTTGTATTCTACCTGCCCTCGGCTGTCCTCGCGAACCGCAGGGTAGACGACTTCGGCGAGACGATCACTTTCCGGTTGAATGCCGATCTCCACTTTCAGGCCGTCTGGAATTTTGCCTCCTGGAACCGGATCGACGAGAACAAAAAACGTTCCAGTGCCAATATCGGGATGGGTCCATAGAGAGATGACACAGCCTGCCATCCGGTGATTCTCGATGATCGGAAACGGAGGCCCGTTGTGCGCTCTCGCGGGTAACGCGAGCAGCAGCGTCAGTGCGGCCGTAGCCAGCGGTCGTGCAGTCGTGATGGAACGGTTCAGCATTTGAACATTAGTGTTCGTCCGATTCTTACTAACCACTCATCAGCGTGGCGCGCATTTCCATGGGCTGGAAGATCAGCCACAGTGACGCAGCGAACAGTACGGCACAAACCACTGCCCATGGAATGAATGCTCCGAGCCGCGTGGCCGGGGAATCCTCTTTGGCCAAACCGTGAGTCACTGCTAGCGATCCCGCGAACCCAAGGATGAGGAATCCGATCTCGATGACTTGTACGGCGCTGGCTGGTATGCCCGTCAAGCTCCAACGCGGCTCACCCAACAAAGGCCAGCCGAGGCTCGCAAATGCATTCTGCGTCACAGGGATGATGGTATAGAGTCCGGTCAGAAAGTGAAAACCATAGTGCGCGAGCCACATGCCAAAGCCCATCGGAACCAGCCCGTAGGAATAACGAACGACGAGCGGTAGGAACGCGCGCTGCACTCCGCCCCAGGCTTGCGTCAACAAGCCAGCGCTCCCCAGTAACAGCACTGGTTCCAGAATCAGAAAGACCGCGAAGATCAGCCCGAGCACAGGCGCCTCATGGCTTACGTGCAACACTTTGCCGAGCCAATTTTCGACTGCGTAGACCGGACTCACCATGCCGAAAGCATTCAACAGCGCGCCAAAGGTAAAGACCACCGCTAGCGCGGCGAGATCTTTGCGGCGAGAGAAATAACCGATTCCGGAGCGCAAGGAATCGTCGAGTAGTTCACTTCCCGGCAAGCGGCTCAATATCCCGACATTGTCATGCGGACAGGCATGGATGCAGTCGAGACAGAAGGTGCAATCCATGTTCCCGACTTTTCGCGGCTGAAATAACGCCAGTTCGCAGCCGCGGATCGTAACCAGATCGGAAGTCACATCGCGCCTGCCGCGAATACAGTCTTTGGTGAGGCATCGCGTGCAGACGTCCTGATCCCGCACCTTCACTTCGAATGGAGAAAGTGTGGAGGCGACGAAGTTGAACTGGCCGATCGGGCAAACGAATTTGCAGAATGTGGCGTGCTTGAAGAGCCCGTCCACCACGAGCACGCTCAGGAAGTAGCCGATGATGAGCCATGCCGTCCACCACGGCGAAGACCAGAGGTCGAACAGTTCGTACGTGAACAGGATGAGAACGAACAGCGCGACCGAAACCCACTTGTTTCGCAGCGATCGCGGCCACGTAAATCTGGGCCGAAAAAAGCGGCGCGCCACCTGACGCACCAGCATGAACGGACAAGCTAGACAGAAAAAATTTCCGGCGCACAACAGAACCAGCACGAGAATCCCGCGAAAATGCAGCCAGCTCAGCGTGGTAGCTAGGTTCTTCGGCGCCAGAGATGGGCCGAACAATCCGTGCAGGATCATGGCCACACTAATAAGGAGCAGAGGAGCCTGAAGAAAAGGGCGGGCATAGCGCCAACGGAATAGAGGGCCCAGTACCGGAACCTGTATCAGATCAAAGGGCGTTGGGTCGAGATTCTCTTTGGACGGGATGGATGTTTGATTCACAACTCGCCTAATTGGGCCGGACATCCCTTACATCGAATTGCCGTTCCAGCTTTTCACCATTTCGCAGCGCGCCGTGCAACAGTATCACCCAGTCTCCGGCCATCGCGAGGGAAAGTGGGGACTCATAGCGGCCCGGATGCACCTCGTTGGCTTGCGCAAACACAGGACTCATGCCGGCGTGTGACATATCGCCTTCGACTTCGATTTGAGCTCCGGTCACTGGATGGTTACGTGCATCGGTCAACGTGAAGCGGACAACGACAGAACCGACCCGTACGGGATTGGGCTTGATCTGAAACTCGACCATTACACCGCTCGAGGTATTGGGCGGCCTGTTACACCCAATCCCGAAAACAACCGCGACGACGACTAAGACGAGGCGACAGCCCTCACATAACCAATCCCTTTCAACCATAGGTCAGGCTGCGCTGGGCAATTCATTCCGGTGCCAGGCGCAAGTGCACGTTGCCCGCTCCTTTTCATGGACGGGCGGGAACATGTGGTAGTACATGGCAATCACCATGGGAATGAACACGATCGAGTTGTAGAACAGGTGGAGTTCAACCCTGGGAAAGACCAATTGCAAAACGCTGCAAGGCACGGGCCTTCCCCAGAAATTGTGGTGGGTGGTCGCCTGGTAAATCAGAAGGAAATGCTCGATGTGGTGCCAGAACTGAATCCAAAACGCTACCATCCACCAGGTGTACGAGACTCCCGTAAAACCCTTGCGCAGGAACCAGAGACAAATCAGCATCACCAGAGCGTAGCCATAGTGCAGAGTTTCTGACTTGATCAACCATGGATACCACAGGCCGAGCAGGCCGTTGGCCTGCGGGCGCGGCCATCCCATTACATAAATTTGGTAGGCCTGAAAGAGGTGTTCTGCCCAGTGAGCGAGCACGATGAACATGAATACCTGAAGCGCGCGTTCGTGCCATTGGGAGTTGAGTTTTTGGAGAAAGCCCTCACCTCCCGCCGAGGCCGTGGCAACGTCAGGCATAGTGTGACTGGCTGTCATAGGAATCCCACCCCCTTTTGTGGGACTGGCTAGAACATAGGCATAGAATGATCCCACGGCTGGAAAGAAACGTTCAATAGTAGATTTACGTTATTGCTTCCTAAGTCGTTCGCCGATAGCGTCTCAAGGCGAATCCGGGAAACCCCGTCGCGTAGTGAGCGACAACTCGTGGGGTTTTCGGACTGGTCAACAAGCGACGGGAGCCGGGATCATGAGACCGCTAGAGGGATCGTCTGGAAATATTTCCCTGTCGTTGGAACCGTTCCCTCCCACAATTGGCGATTCTGAATCCGGCGCGTCTTTTTTCCAGCTTGCCAGTCTGCTCGAACAGTTTCAGTGTGCGACTCGTGAAGCCAAGAAGCTCGTGCTCGGCCGTTCGGCGTCCGAACTCACGGCGAGGTTGCAGCCGGAATCTTGGTCCACTACCGAGTGCCTGGAGCATCTCGCACGGACGACTGGCTCGTTTCTTCCGCCAATATCGAGAGCGGTTGCGGCTGCTCCGAAACTCACAACCAAGCGCCCACTGCGAACCGGGACGGTCGCTTCGCTGATGATTCGCAATCTGGAACCACCTTATCGTCTCCGATACAAAGTCATTCCGCAACTGGTGCCGCAGGAGACGAACTTTGAGACCGCGTGGTCGGCTTTTGAGCAGTCACAATCGCGGCTATTGGAAACCGTATGCTCAGCGGCCGGACTCGCCATCGACAGAGTGACGGTCCCGTGTCCGGTGTGTGCGCATGTAACCTACAACGTATATGGGGCCTTCCGCATGCTCGCCGCTCACCAACGCCGCCACCTGTGGCAGGTTCAGCAGATTCTCATAGCGCTCGACGGAAACGGGCGCAGAAAACGTCGGTATAGGGGCGGTAGATAAACACTCTCAGCCGTGAGTACGAGCGCAACCCTGCGGCAATATCCAACCTCCAGAGTCAGGACTGAACCAATGGCCCCTCAAGGACCCGCCAGCACTTGCGACGTAATTGTTATCGGCGGAGGGCTGGCCGGAAAAGCAGCTTCGCTTCATCTCGCGAAGGCCGGACTTAGCGTTATCTGCATCGAGCCGGCTGATGCCGCGCGGCAAGCAGTCGGGGAATCGCTGGACTGGTCTGCCCCCGACCTGCTGAAAGCGCTAGGGCTGCCGATGGAACAGTTGGTGAGCGAGCGAATCGCGACGTGGAAGCGTCACGTAACTTTGCAGCTCCGTAACGGCTGTTCTGAGCAATATATTCCCTCCGCCTGGCTCGCTCGCGCGCCTTTCCGTGTCGAGCTACGAACGCTGCACGTAGACCGACAGCGCCTGGACGAAAAATTGTTAAGTCTGGCCACCGCACAGCGTGTCACGGTTGTTCGCGACAAGGTTGTCGCTGTGGAGCGAGAGGGAAACAAGATCCTTTCTGCGAAAACCGCTGGAGGCTCGACCTTCGCTGCCAAGTGGTTCATCGATTCGTCAGGATTTGCAGCGCCCGTTCTGACTCGCGAATTTAAGCTGTGCTCAATCGAATTTGGGCCGCCTAAGGTCGCGCTGTGGACGTACTTCTCTATCGGGCAAGCTGTGGAAGGAACCACCCTCTACATGGATCCCGCGCTGTCGGAATACCTGGACTGGGTGTGGGAGATTCCGATCAACCCCGATACTGTGAGCGTGGGATATGTGACCACGGGCGCTGCCATCAAAGTGAAACGGGAGCGGGGACTTTCCGTCGACGAGATTTTCCAAGAGCAGTTGAAGAAGCATCCGCACTTTGAGCCAATGTTGACGGCCGGACCAATCGGCGCGCTGAACGTAACGTCCTTTCGCTGCCGGGCGCATGCAGAAGTGGCCGGGCCGAACTGGATCATCGCTGGTGAAGCCGCGTCGATGATCGATCCCATCACGGCGAATGGAGTTACGGCTGCATTAAGGCATGCGGCGGAAGCGGCAACGCTAGTCCTAAAATTTCGGAAGAGGGGCGAAATACCCGCTCTGTCCAGAGCCTTGTATAGCAGCCGAATCCTGCAATTCGCGAAATTCTTTAACAGCGGAATCGAGAGAATCGTTTACGAGCCAGGCGTGAGGAATCGAATTGGGCTAAGAGTGGCGGGAACAGTCTATACGAGCCCGGCATGGACGATGAATCTGGTTTATAACCGTCTCAGACCGCGAGGCATAGTTTCCACGTTTCTCTTCAATTCCGCGATCGGCATTTTTCGCTGCAGCGCATGGGCTTTTTATCAACTTTGCCGGCGATCCAAGGACTCATCGAGCAGGGCTGGTTCGGACGGGACTATGGGCGCCGGGCACGACGTTCACTGCGGTTCGTACCCCGCCGGCGTGAAGTGGAAAGGTTAGAGCTATGGAGAATAACAAAAAAGACGGCAGCCAGATTTCAGAGGGCGGGAACGACACTCACGCTGCAAAGCCGGCCACGAAAATCAGGATCATCGAAGATGCGGAAGCCACCGGAGAAACAGCTGCTGCATACGACTTCTGGCGCGCCCGGTACCCCACTCCTTGGCGGACCAATCAACCCTAGACTCGCGCGACCGCGATTCCTTCTGGTAGGCTGCATACACTATGCGTTATCCCCTAAGCTTGTTTTTCCTATTTGCCCTGGCCGTCTCTATCTCCGCTCAGAACCCTAAGCTCGTTGCTGACCGCGTGGCGGCGCAGAATGCTCTTTTCGAAGAGCAGTATGAGGCGGATCTCCGCAATTTTCCTGAGCGCGCCACCTCTTACGGCGACTATCGCTACAATGACAAGCTCAGCGAATACTCGCTCGACGCTATCGCCCATCGTCACAAGACCGACGAGGATTTCCTGGCGCGACTCGAAGCCATTCCGACAACTGGCTTCTCCGACCAGGACCAACTCTCCCACGACCTGCTCGTTCGCGTCCTCAAGCAGCGCATCGCCGATTTCGACCTTAAAGAATATGAGATGCCGATCAACCAGCAAAATGGCGTCCATACCAATCTCGCGGATTTGCCGCTCTCCGTCCCCTTCGACTCGGTGAAGCACTACGAAGACTACGTCGCTCGCCTTCACCAGATTCCGCGCGTACTCAGCCAGACCACGGAAGTGCTTCGCGCCGGCATGAAAGACAAGCTCATGCCCGTACGATTTCTGATCGAGAAGATGCCCGGTCAATGCCAGGGCATCATCGATTCCGATCCGTTTCTACTCCCAACCAAAAAATATCCTGCGAGTATCTCGCCGGAAGATCAGAAACGCCTGACGCAGCAAATCACCGACGCCATCAACTCTGATGTGATTCCGGTTTACAAGACCTTCGCTGCTTTTCTGCAAACGGAGTATGCGCCGCGAGGCCGCACCACGCTCTCGATCACCTCGTTACCCGACGGCGAGAAGCGCTATCAGAACAACATTTACGCACGGACTACCACCCGGATGACTCCTGACGAAATTCACCAACTGGGTCTGCGCGAGATCGACCGGATCGAAGCCGAGATGACATCGATTGCGAAGAAAGAAGGCTTCACTGACCTCGCTTCGTTTCGAGCTTCACTCAAGACCAATCCAAAATATATTCCGACCTCGGCCGATCAGATTCTCGATGATTTCCGCCACTATATCGCGCAGATGGAGCCGAAGCTTTCCGAGCTTTTCACGCTGCTTCCCAAGTCTCCGGTCACGGTGGAAGCGATACCGGAATTCCAGGCTGCCGCGGCGACGCATTACGTTACTGGCACACCGGATGGTAAGAGGCCTGGCCGGGTGGTTGTCGCCACTTCCAATTTTGCCGAGCGCTCCCTGATCAACGACGAGGCAATCGCCTACCACGAAGGCATTCCGGGACATCACATGCAGTTATCCGTGCAGCAGCAGCTCACAGGGTTACCCAAGTTTCGGGTGCACAGCCTCGGCTTCAATGCGTATATCGAAGGCTGGGCGCTCTACGCTGAGCAACTCGGCAAAGAAGTCGGTTTCTATCAAGACCCCGTCTCAGATTACGGCCGCCTCTCTTCGGAACTTTTTCGCGCAGTGCGCCTCGTAGTCGATACCGGAATCCACTCGAAAGGATGGTCTCGCGATCAGGTAGTGGAATTTTTCCGCAAGAGCGGCGCGGTCGACGAGCCGACCATCCAGTCGGAGACGGACCGTTACATAGCATGGCCCGCGCAAGCCCTGAGTTACAAACTTGGCCAGCTCAAGTTCCGCGAACTAAGGGAACGTGCGCAAAAAGAGTTGGGACCGAAGTTCGACATACGCACCTTCCACGATGAGATGCTCAACGGAGGAACGCTTCCGCTGGATATGCTGCAGGCGCGCACCGATAAATGGATTGCAGAGCAAAAAGCAAAGTGAGTAGTAACGCCGGACCGCGGCATTTTCGGACCCGCGCTGATCGGACTACGCTAACTCCAGTTCAATCTTTTTCGCAGCCGCATCGATCTTCGCGATGCGAAACTTGCGAATCTGTCCGGCGCTGATGGGTTCGGTTTTCGTTGCACCTGCAGGCTCGTTCCCCTTCCATCGCGCCTGCAGCATCGATCCAAGCGAAGACAAATCCGGCTTGGAAGACGACGGAGACGGTTCAGTCCGAGATTTGCTTTCAGCGGCCGCGCTCGCGAGGCGGCACTTCGCTCGGATGCCCTCGCCAAGCTCTACGCTGGTGTTTCCCTCTGAGCTGTCGACCACTCGACCCGTGACCACGTCGCCTTCCTTGTGCTCGACGATGTATTCGTCCAACCCGCTCGGAACTAATTGCTTCATGCTCAGGCGCAACTGCCGCTTCTCGGAATCGATGGCGAGCACCTGAGCCTTCACAACTTGTCCAAGCCTGAGCATGTCTTGCGGATGGTTAATGTGCTTCTCGGCACTCATCTCGCTGACATGAATCATGCCTTCTACGCCTTCCGTAAGCTGCACAAAGGCGCCGAACTTCATGATGCTGACGACTGGCCCTTCAACCACCGAACCCGCAGCAAAGCGTTGCGCGGCGTCGGCCCACGGATCTCCCAGCGCCTGCTTTAGCCCTAAGGAGATGCGGCGCTCGCCAATACTCACTCCGAGAATTACGACATCGACCGTCTCCCCCGGTTTCACGATCGTGCTAGCACTCTTCAACTTCTTTCCCCACGACATCTCCGAGACGTGAATCAATCCCTCGACTCCGGGTTCAAGTTCCACAAACGCGCCGAAGTCCATCACGCGCGTCACCGTGCCCCGAGCACGTTCGCCAAGTTTATATTTTGCCGCAGCGGTATCCCACGGGTCGGGCTCCAGTTGCTTCATGCCGACAGAAATGCGCCGGCGCTCGGAATCAATCTTTAAAACTTTGACTTCCACTTCTTGTCCAACGGCGAGAACGTCCGCCGGCTTGCTCACACGGCTCCTGGAAATATCGCTGACATGCAGCAGCGCGTCGACGCTGCCAATCGCGATGAACGCGCCGTAATCCATCAAGCTTCGAACCGTGCCGTGAAGTGTCTCGCCCTCCTTCACCTCGGAGTAGCGGCGGTCTTTCTCAGCAAGCTCTTCTTCTTCGGCGACCGCGCGGCGGTCCACCACCACGTCCTCATCCGCCTCATCGAGCTTGGTGATGCGGCAGCGGATCTCTTGTTCGACCAGCTTCGCCATTTCGGCAGCGTCGCGCGTACCGCTGCGCGAAGCCGGCAGGAACGCGCGAACGCCGACATCCACGCTCAGGCCGCCCTTCACCACTCCCGTAACCGTGCCCACGATTGTTGTCTTCTTGGCGAAGGCTTTTTGCAGAGAAGCCCAATCTTTTGGCTGCTCGATCTTCCCGAGGCTGAGCTCGTAATAGCCCTCCGGATCGCGGCCCTTGATCGAGATTGCCAGCTTGTCGCCGGGAGTCACGGTTTTGCCCGCGCTTTGAAACACCGACAGCGGCAAAATGCCTTCGGTCTTGAACCCGATATCGACGAGCACCGAATCGATGGTGACTGCAATGACCGTGCCTTCGCGGCCTTTTCCAGCTTCCGCCGGCTTGCGCGTTTTGCTTCTCTCGAACTGCGAAAGAATGTCTTTGAACGATTCTTCGGATGCGTTAACAGATCGGGTGTCTGCACTGCCTGAGTTGGAGATGACTGGATTGGACATGAAGGTTACAGCCTCATTATGGCGACGTTCCGACTAGGATAACACCGTGCTCCGCGCTGCACCCGCCCGCGCTCCAACTGAGTTTGACTTGCCTGTTTCGCAAGACGTAGGATTCTGCTGCTTAAGTCATCAGCCAAATAGTCTGCTCTATGTCGCTACGCCGCGCGGTGGTGGAGCTGGTGCTGGGAAAATACCAAGAAGTAAGGATGGGACAGAATGGACTCTTTAACACGCCGCAAGTTCATGCGCATTGGCGCTGGCTCCGTGGCCGCGGGAGCCGCAGCGAAGATAACGCTGCTGGAACCCACCGCAATGTGGGGCGGTGCGCGTGCGGTTGCCCCGAGCGACCGCATCCGGTTCGCCTCGATCGGCACCGGCACCCGCGGATGCGAGTTGCTCGCGGCGTCGCTGGTGGTGCCGGGCGCTGAGTGCGTCGCAGTGTGCGATCTTTACGATAGCCGGCACGAGGCGGCGCAGGAAGCCCTGCAAAAAGAAGTCCCGGCAACCCGCAATTACAAAGAGATCCTCGATCGCAAAGATGTGGACGCGGTGATTGTTGCTGTGCCCGACCATCAGCATCGCCGCGTTGTGGTAGATGCCTGCGCCGCGGGCAAGGACGTGTATTGCGAAAAACCGATGTCGCATTCCGTCGAAGACGGCTTCGCGATGGTGGACGCGGTGCGAAAGAATAATCGCATCATGCAGGTGGGAAGCCAGCGCGTCAGTTCCATCGTTTATGAAAAGGCGCGTCAGTTGTATTCGTCGGGAGCGCTCGGCGACGTGTTCTTTATCGAAGGCTCGTCGGACCGCAACTCGGCGAGCGGCGCATGGGTTTATCCGATTCCGCCCGACGCGAACGAGCAAACCATCGACTGGAATGCATTCCTCGAGGGCGCGCCCAAACGGCCGTTCGATGCGGCGCGATTCTTCCGCTGGCGCTGCTTTGCCGACTACGGCGAAGGGCTGGCCGGCGATCTCTTCGTTCACCTGCTCTCCGGCATTTACTTCATCTCTGGAACGAATGAGGCGCCAAAGCGGGCGCAGTCAAGCGGCGGTCTGTTTCGCTGGAAGGATGGACGAGACTTTCCCGATCTCATCGAAACCCTCTTTGACTATCCGAAATTCCGCGTCGTGCTGCGCTGCAATCTGAACAATGCCGGCGGAGAGCCGATCAAATTCCATGGCACAAAGGGCACGATGGAAATCAATGGGCAGACCTTGGTTTTCACTCCGCAGGATTCAGTCCCCAGGGCCGAAGAGTATTCGATAAAGGGCTGGCCCGTGCGCTTGCGCAAGCAATATCAGGCGCAGTGGGCTGCGGAACATCCGCAGCTCGGCCCGCTCGATTACCAGCCGGTCGAGGCCCAAACTTTCACCGCCCCGCCGGGGTACAGCGACGTGTCAGCGCATCAGGCAAACTTCTTCGACGCCGTCCGAACTCGAAAGCCGACGATCGAGAACGAGGTGTTCGGCAACCATGCTGCAATTGGCTGCCACCTGGCCAATTACGCCTATTTCAAGAACACAATCGCAACCTGGGATGAAGGTGCGAAGACCATCCGCGGATAAACTCGACTCTCGGCGAGTCGGCGATAACTCCCGCATACATCTGTTATCCTGAGGCCCGCGCTTTTTGCGGGCCGAAGGACCTGTGTACTGTAGGGCATCAGCTTGCATACGTGTATCCAATCGGATACTATGGAGCTCGTGAACTAAAGAGGGACGAAGCGATGAAGAGAAAAACAACCTACAAGGCATTCGACCCGGCGGCGTATCTGGATAACGATGCGGTTATTGCCGAATATCTTTCGGCCGCTGCTGAAGACCCGAACCCCGATGTATTCGTTACAGCACTCGGCGACGTGGCCAAAGCGCGAGGCATGGCGCAGATCGCCAAGGAATCAGGACTCGGCCGTGAGAGCCTCTATAAAGCTCTAAGCGCGGGTGCGCATCCACGCTTTGAAACGATCAATTCTGTTCTACGCGCCCTGAGAGTGAAGATCGCCGTAGTCGCTGAGCGCTAATTCGGCTAGACTGGCCTTGTTGAGTTGAGAGATTGAACCTATGTATAGCATTTCGCGAAGAACTTTTCTGAAGACCGCATCTGCCTCGGCCATCGGCGCCACAATATGGAGCAGCGCTCCTCGGCTGATGGCCAATCCTCTGGGACTGCCGTTGGGGTTGCAGTTGTACTCGGTGCGCGACGTTCTTCCCAAAGATTATGAAGGAACGCTGCGGCAGCTTGCTACGCTGGGCTATCGCGAAGTCGAAGCTGCCGGTTTCTTCAACCACAGCGCCAGCGAGGTAAAGCAGGCGATGGCTCAGGCAGGCCTGAATTGTGTGAGCGCCCATTATCCGCTGAAAGATTTGCTGCCAAAGGTGGATGAAGTCATTCAATACGGCAAGGATTTAGGACTGAAGTACATCGTGTGCGCCGCGCCGATGCTGAAGGATGCGTCGCGAGTGAAGGATCCAAATTCCCGTGCGGCCCGTGAATCGATGACGCTCGACGATTGGCGCTGGAATGCGGATCAGTTCAACCATATCGGCGAGCGCGTGAGCGCCGCGGGCATGCGGTTCGCTTATCACAACCACACTCCGGAGTTCCGTTCAGAAAACGGCGTTCTGTTTTATGACGAACTCATGCGCGCGACCGATCCCGCGAAGGTGAGCATGGAGCTGGACTGCGGCTGGGCGGTCGTCGCCGGACAAAATCCCGCAGCGTTGCTGACTCGTTATCCCAAGCGCATCGTGATGCTGCATGTGAAAGATTTTAAGATGACGCCAGCGTCCACGCCGGAATCGCATCCACCTTCAACCGAGATGGGGCACGGCACGATTGATTATCATCCCATCTTCGAGGCGGCCAAAAAGGCGAGCATAGAGCACGCTTTCGTCGAGCAGGAAGAATTTGATATGCCCGAGATGGAAGCGCTGAAGATCGACGCCGAATACGTGCGCGCGTTGTAACTCCGCCGCTCGCGCTTATCTACAGGGTCGCAAAATGCCGGTGCTACCGCTTTAGCGCAGGGCGCTTCGGATCGCTAGGTCCAGAGCGAACATCAGCACTGCCGAGCCTGGGATTACCATTAGCGCCTTTTTCAGCCGCTTCGGATCGCCGCCGGCGATGAAACCGATAATGCGCGAGCTGACGGCGAGGCCGGTCCATCCGCATGTAATCACGAAGCCGATAGCGGTTCCGGTCATGCGCGGGAAGGCATCGCCGACAATGGCCAGCGTGGTGGGGAAGACCGGCGCCATCGAAATTCCCGCGAGAAAAACAAGCACCAATGCAATCGCTGGCCGCGTCGTCCGCAGCATCAAGAACGTGGTAATTGCCATCGCGACCGATCCCATCATGGTCACGGTGATGGCGGGAACGTGGCTGAGAATAGGCAAGATGCCCGCGCGCCCGATCAGCATGCCGAGCGCAAATCCCAGCGACAGTATATTGAGTGCGCGCGATTCCGGAATGCCCTGCGCGATCAGGTGGCGAACCAGCCAGTTCCATATACCCACCTCGCAGCTGATGTAAAGAAACAGAAACAGGCCGATCATGAATAGAAGCGGACGCCCCAGCGCCGGAGCGACATCAGTGAACACAAAGCGCCCACTACCAGTGGGTCCGGGCATTGGAGTGATAGCGTGAAATGCCAGTGTCACGACCGTCAGCGTTGCGATGGTGTAACAGAGACGCACCCAGTTTCGCCCGAAGAGATTTGCGGCGATGAACGGCGTAGCGAACGCACCCAGCCCGAAGAAAAGATTCACCAGGTTTAGCGCCGTAGCTCGATGGCTCTCGCTCACGTCGCTAACCAGAGAGTTTGCGCCAGTCACCACGATGCCGCCGCCTATGCCCAGCAGGAAAAGCAGAAACACGATGCTCTTGAAGCCAGAGGATCGCGGCAGGGCGAAAAGCACAAGCGAAATAAAAGCAAGGCCGAGGACCAGTCCAACCTTTTTGCCTTCATCGTCAAGCAGCGGGCCGACCGCAAGCGATGCGAGGATGAGCCCAAGCGCTTGCGCAAACGCGATGGTGCCGTTCTGGCTTGGTGTTAAATGGAAGCGATCCGAGAGGTCGGGCAAAATCGTGCCCAGCATGGCGGCGATCATCCCATAGATGAAGATGGCGAGAATGGCTGCGAATATCAGCACGCGGCGGCGGTCCTTTCAGTTTCCGTTTTTCATTTGGCGGAAGTCGGCTGGGGAACGTCGACCCAGCCGCGAGTCCGATGGCTCCGGAGCACAGAATCGAGGATGGCAAGTTGGCGCAGGCCATCGACAAACTCTGGATATTCGGGCGCCGCGTCCGGGGCCGCGATCGAAGCGTAGAAGCGGCGAAAGACCTGCTTGAATGTGTCGTCGTAGCCTTCGCTGTGGCCGCCGGGAAGATCCGCATAACTCCGCGCTTCGGGCTTGAGAAGCGACGGATCTTTCACGAAAATCTGATTCGCGCTGTTGCGTAGCCCGACCCAGAGTTCGTCGGGACGCTCCTGGTTCCACGCAACTGAAGATCGTGATCCGCAGACTTCGATGCTGAGCCTGTTCTTGCGCCCCGCGGAAATCTGGCTTGCCGTGACGCAGCCGCGGGTTCGCTCTCCCATACGGAAAATGACTGTTCCGTAGTCTTCGGTGTCGACGGCGGTTTCAATGTAGTCATCCGCGGTCAGCATCTTGTTGGCAAAAGTTTCCACCGAATGTTTAGGCTGCTTGCGTGTTGGATGAAAGGTCTGAAGATCGGCGCAGAGCGAACTGACGCGCATTCCCGTCACATGCTCGGCCATGTCAAAACAGTGCGAGCCAATATCAGCCATGCAGCGCGACGGGCCGCTGACTTTTGAATCGATGCGCCAGTTCCAATCTGTGTCGTAAAGAAGCCAGTCCTGAAAATACGTGCCTTGCACGGCGAGAATTTCGCCCAGGTCGCCGGCCTCGCGCATGCGCCGCATCTGCTGCACCATGGGATAGTAGCGCAGGTTATGGCACACGCAGTTGCGCAGTCTCTGCCGTGCAGCAAGCGAGACCAGTTCTTCGGCCTCCTCAACGCTTGTCGCCAAAGGCTTTTCACAGATCACGTGCTTGCCGGCTTGCAGCGCCGCTTTCGCCATGGGAAAGTGCTGAGCGTTCGGCGTGCAGATGTGAACCGCATCGATCGCGGGATCGCGCAGAAGCTCGCGATAGTCGGCTGCGATGGTGGGAACAGAAAAGCCACCGCCTAATCGTCGCGCCGCGCCCGTGTTTCTGCCGGCGATAGCGGCCACCTCGACGAACTCGCAGCGCCTTGCCGCTTCCAGATGCACGCGGCCCATAAAGCCGGTGCCAATAATTGCCGTTCTGATAGTTTTCATCTGATTTCCAATTCACATGCGAAAGCGACTTATCCTAAACCCACCATGCCGCAGCAGGCTGCTCGCGGATCACCAGGCCGTTCAGGAAGTTTGCGGCCTTGGTCAAACCTTCTTCCGGCGAGAGCAAGCTGTCTTCGTGTTCGATCGAGAGCACGTTATCGTAGCCGAACATTCGCAGGGTGGAAATAAACTCGCCCCACCACTCGGCGTCGTGGCCATAACCGCAGGTACGAAAGATCCAGGCCCGGTCGCGTTCCTGAGTGTAAGGCTTGGTGTCGAGCACGCCAGTGAGAGGCAGATTTGCCGAATAGATTTGCGTGTCCTTGGCGTGCACGTGGAAGATCGTGTTTTTAAGCACGCGGATCGCGGCGATCGGATCGATGCTCTGCCAGAAGAGATGGCTCGGGTCAAAGTTGCAACCTACGCTCGGCCCTGCAATCGAGCGCAGTTTAAGCATCGTCTCCGGACTATAGACAACGAACCCCGGATGCATCTCGATTGCGATCTTCACACCATGGTCTGCAGCGAACTTCGCGTGCTCGATCCAATAAGGTGCGACGACCTCGTTCCATTGCCAGTCGAGCACTTTGAGGTAGTCAGGCGGCCATGGACACGTGACCCAGTTGGCAGCCGTGGCATTCGGCGAATCGCCGGGGCATCCAGAAAAATCGACCATTACCGGAATGCCCAGTTTTTCAGCCAGCAGAATAGTTCTGCGGCTCACGTCCCGATCATGCTGCGCGCGATCTTTATCGGGGTGCAACGCATTGCCGTGGCAACTCAGGGCGCTGATGCTTGCGCCGTGATCGCTCAAGACCTTCTGAAACTCGGCGAGGGACGCGGCGTCTTCGAGCATCGAGAGCTTGCAGTGCGCATCGCCGGGATAATTTCCCGTACCCAGTTCGACCGTCTCGATCTGAAGCGACCGCAGTTTTTTTAGAACCGAAGCGAGTGGAAGCTGCGAGAGCAGGGGCGTAAACACTCCGACGCGCATAACGAATTTCCGTATCCTCTCTTACGAAAGACTGTGAATAAACTATCCGAAAGAACTTGACCCAGCATTCAGATTGAATACTACGACTGAAAACTGTAACCGAGCGGCACTCCTTATTTTATTGCAGCATCTTCCACGGTAAGCAACTCATAGCTCACAAATGCAACCTGCCGGCTATCCGGCGACCACGACGGCACGTTGATTGTGCCTTGTCCGCCGAAGAGCGTGGCCAGCACCGTAATCTTCCCCTCGGCCTTGCCGCCACTCAGCGGCATCATCCGCAGTTGCACATCTTTATTCGGTGGGTGTCCAGTAACGTCAGGCCCGTAAGAGAGAAAGACCATCCACTTGCCATCGGGAGAAATGTGGGGGAACCAGTTGTTGAAGTCATCGAAAGTTATCTGCTCCTGCGCGCTGCCGTCGGAATGCATACGCCAGATCTGCATGTGGCCCGTGCGTTCGGAGTTGAAGTAGATGTAGTTGCCGTCGGGCGTGTACTCGGGACCGTCATCGAGGCCCTTGGCCGTGGTCAGACGTTTCTCGTCGCCGCCCGCGACGGGAATCGTGTAGATATCGAAGTCGCCGTTTCGCTGCCCAACAAAAGCGAGAGTCTTGCCGTCGGGCGACCAGCCATGCCAATAAGACGGAAAATTTTGCGTGACACGGCGCGGACTGCCTCCACTGATCGGCACCACGTACACGCTTGACTGGTGCTCGGTTTGGGAAGAATCGCTGATCGCCAGCCACTGCGCGTCCGGCGAAATTCCGTGGTCGTTGTTGCAATGGGTGGCCGTGCCGGTGTCGATGATGGTAGGAGTGCCACCGTCGACAGGCAGACGGAAGATGTGCCCTTCGCTATTGAAAAGAAATGACGAGCCATCGTGCGTCCAGTTTGGTGCTTCGAAATGGCTGGCCGCTGTGTAGACCACGTGTCGCATCGTGGAGTCGATCGGCACCGTCTCCAGAGTGCTATAGAGAATCGGCGGAGCATTGCTGGCAACGGGCGTTGCGAGATCGACATTCACGAAGACAGCCTTCTCGACAACATCTTTATCGTGTGAGCAGACGCCGATGCCCACGTAAAAGGATCCAGAGAGTGGAAGTTTGATCGACGCGCCGGAAGGCTGCAGCGGTTCGTTGGCGGTCGAGGCAAGGAAGAGATAGACGAAATCGCCGCGCTTTACGAGCCATAGCCGGAGCGGTGCCGCGATGTTCGATTCTATGTCGTGCGTGGCTGCTCCTTTCGCATCACGGAATTGCAGCGCGGTCATGCCGTTCCCGTGTAGCGCCACGTCGACGTAGGGTGACTCGCTGTCCAGGCTCTGGCGAAACATGAGCACGGCCTTGCGATGCGGATTGCCGTCCTTCTCCGGGAACGCGATGTCGGCAGTCAGAGTCACATCTCCGGAAACTTGCTTCCACACAAACTGAAAGGCATCGGAGGTGGACCACATATTTTCGCCGCTGCCGGTGAGAGTGTAAGCGTGCTGCGAGTCGTCGTATTGTGCGGAGCCCGGATGCAGCACGGTTCCTATGTCAGCATGACTCTGAAATATCCCGAGGGAAGCCGAAGCTTGCGCTTGGAGGAGAGCGGTTGCCGAAAAAAGAAAGAGCGCGATACAACTCGACAAAAGTGCAGGCAAGATTTTATTTTCAGCGAAGCTTCCGCGCACGTTCAGAGAGCTTCCGCAGCCTCCCACGGAAAGGTAGGGCGGAGAACGAGAATTGTCAATCGAGCGCAGCCGGCTGCAACGGATTCAGCGCGGAACGGCCGGCCTCATGCGCGTACGCGTGTTGAACAGATGCCAGCGGGCACCCAACCTCACTGCACAACGAGACGCGTGAACGGCGCCGCGTAGGCTTCGAGAAAGACGAGAACCCCCACCAGGCAAGCCAACGCGATGCTGTGCCAGAAAACATAGCGCAGGATATCGCCCTCGTGTCCATACCATTCCGTTGCCGTGCTGGCTACCACGATGCTTTGGGCGTCGATCATCTTGCCCATCACGCCGCCGGCACTGTTCGCCGACGCCATCAGGACTGGAGAGATCCCGATCTGCTGCGCCGAAATTTTTTGCAGGCTGCCGAACAGCACATTCGACGACGTGTCGGAACCGGTGAGCGCCACGCCCAGCCAGCCAAGCAGCGTCCCGAAGAACGGGTAGAGATGCCCGGTGCGGGCGAATGCAAGGCCCATGGTTGCATCCACGCCCGAGTAGCGAGTGAGGATGCCGAGTGAAAGCATGGCCGCAATCGTCATCAACGAGAACCGCACGTGCCACAGAGTCTGCCACCACATCATCACGATTTTAGGAAGCGACAGTCCCATGACAAAGCCGGAGATGACCGCCGCAAGCAGGATTCCCGAGCCCGTCGCCGAAAGCCAGTTCAAGCCGAATACCGCGCCTTCGGCCGTTGGTTTCGCCACAACCGGAGGAACGCGTTGCACCAATTTGTTGAGGCCAGTCACAGGAATCTGCGGGTTCGTGATCTTGCTCGGCACAACCGGCCACGAACTTGTAGACGGGAATACTTTCTCCGGAGTATTCATGATCTTCTTTCCGGTATAAGTACCCCAGCAGAAAACCAGCACGCTCAGGATCAGCCAGGGCAACCACGCCCGCGCAACCTCGCCGCGGCTATAGCCGTGAGTGCCGCGAGCGGCGCGCTGTTCACCTTCTTTGTGACCCTCGTGCCCCCAAATCCGTTTGGGCTGCCATATCTTCAGGAACACGATCAGGCACACCATCGAGCACAAGGCCGCAATGATGTCCGTCAACCACGGCCCGTGGTAGTTGGAGACCAGATATTGCGGAATGGCGAAAGTGACTCCGGCCACCGCGATGGCGGGCCATATCTCCTTCATCCCGTTGAACCCTGCGTATGCCCAGATCAGCCAGAACGGCACCAGTACGGAAAAGAAAGGCAGGATGCGGCCAACCTGCGCACCCAGCGCAAATTCGCTGTACCCGGTGACTGCGGCGAGCGCGACGATTGGCGTGGCCAGTGCACCGTAGGCGACCGGCGCCGTATTTGCGATCAGCGATAGTCCGGATGCCTGCAGCGGCCTGAAGCCGAGACCGATGAGCAGCGCCGCGGTCACCGCGACCGGCGTGCCGAATCCAGATGCGCCTTCAAAAAAGGCACCGAAGGAGAATGCAATCAACAGCAATTGCAACCGGCAATCTTGCGTGATGCCGGTCATGCTTTCCTGTAGCACTTTGAAGCGGCCCGTCGCCAGCGTCATTCGATAAAGAAAGATGACGTTCAGAATGATCCAACCGATGGGGAACAATCCGTAGCACGCGCCGTAGATCGCGGTGATGCTGGCCATCTTGATCGGCATATGGAACACGCCGGAGGCGAGCACGATTGCCGTTACCAGCCCCAGGACCGCCGAATAGTGCGCCTTCATGCGGAAGATGGCGAGTGTCCCCAGCAGCACCACGACGGGCAGCGTGGCGCAAATAGTCGAAAGCCACCAGCGTCCGAAAGGGTCATAACTCTGCGCCCAAGGTTTGGTCGGCGAGGAGCCGGTCCAAGCTAGCACTGCGATTACGCAAGCGACCAGGGCTATGAGAATCCCGGGGAGCGGTCCTTCGCCTTTCGGGGTTGGAACGACGGGCTTGGGTTGTTGTGCGGTTGGACTTATCGTTCCGGCCATGCAGCACCTCGACGGAGAGGGTAGGGACAGCAAATCGTCAGCGCGCCCGCGATTTCAGGAGTGGCTTAAGCATCGCCACTTGCCCCGAAGTCGCGAATGCAGTTTTCTGCAACCTCCGACGTGGCCTCCTCGGCCAACGTTGAGTTGCAGAGTCGCGGGAAGGCTAGCACAGGCCAACGCACGAAACAAGCCGCGAATCGGCTTTTCAAAGTTCGGCCTGCACAGTCGCAAGAGGGCACTATAGGGGACCATTTTAATGTTGACAGCATGATACCTTGTAATACAAAGTATATGCAAATGAAAGAAGGGGATCGCGATGGAGAGGTCGCGGATAAGTGGGAAGTCCAACTTCGAAAGGGATGCCTCGAACTGGCAATCTTGGCGGCTTTGTGGGGCGGAAAGCTTTACGGGCTTGAAATTCTGCGGAGGCTCGAGAGCGATTCCGATTTGATCGTGTCGGCGGGAACCGTGTACCCGCTGCTCACCCGTTTGAAGGCGCTGGGGCTGGTGCGCAGTGAATGGGTGGAATCCGAAAGCGGGCATCCGCGCAAGTACTATGCGCTCACCGCGGCGGGCAAGCATAGGGTCGTTGAGATGGCCGCAACATGGGCGCGGTTTTCCTCAAGCATGGGCAAACTGATTGCCTCGCTGGGGAAGGGACGGTAGATGACGATGGCGATGGAGAACGGCGCGCAGCAGCTTATTGATGCCTACCTGAAAAGTTTGCGGACAAAACTGCGCGGCCTCAATCGCGACGACATCAACGAGATCGTCGAAGAACTGCGCAGTCACATTCAAGACAAGGCGGCGTCGAGCGGGAACCTGACCGTTGCCGGTGTGAATGAAGCTCTCGCCGCTCTGGGCAGCGCGGAAGAGTTGGCTCGCGAGTATGCTACCGATGCGCTGCTGGCGCGGGCCGAGGTCAGCCGCTCACCCCTGCGGGTGCTCGACAGTTTGTTCCGGTGGGCGAGTCTAAGCGCTGCCGGATTTCCTGTGCTGGTGAGCACTGTCGTTGGCTACTTTCTCGGAGGTGCGTTCATGTGGTGCGCGGTTCTGAAGCTGGTTCACCCGCGCACTGCCGGATTGTGGTTGATTCCGTTGAGCGACGGCGGCTTCGCGGTTTCGCTTCGCATGGGCTTCGGGAGTCCTCCAATCGACGGCCGCGAACTGCTTGGTTGGTGGATCCTGCCGCTCGGCCTAATCGGGGGTTGCGCTCTGGTGGTGCTGACCACCAGATTTGCTCTCTGGAGCGCGCGTCAATATCGCCGATCGCACCTGCTGCCGCAAGCCTGATCAATCAAAACGGGATTGCAATGAATGAATCGATCAATTCGCGCGAGGCTTCTTCACGAGACGAAACTGGCCTAGTCAAACTCGACGAGCCCCATCTGTCGCCCGCGCAGCGCTGGTTCTCGTTCGCCGAACTTGCTCTCGGATGCGCGATTGTAATTGGGCATAACGTTTATCGAGTCGTTCCCAACGAAGTGCCCATTCTTTTTGCGCTCGGCCTGATCTCATTCCATCTGCGAAATGGCAGTTGGACCGCCATGGGCCTGCGCTGGCCCGCTTCGTGGCGCCGAACCGTCCTGATCGCGCTCGCAGCGGCAGCCGCGAGAATCCTGCTCGGCGCGCTGGTGATCGATCCCATCACCGCTCACTTCTGGCCTCCACAAAATTTGCCAAGCGGCGCAGATCAAATCGCCGGCCACGGAATGGTCGCGCTTCGCTGGCTTCTGCTCATCTGGACCTTCGCTGCATTCGGAGAAGAAATCGGCTACCGGGGCTATCTGATCAACCGGGCGGCAGACGTGGGTGGCCGGTCCAAAACTGCCGATTGGGTAGGCGTCTTACTCGTCTCCGTGCTCTTTGGATACGGACATTACTACAAAGGCCCGGCTGGAATCATAGACTCCGGCATGGCGGGCCTAATTCTTGGCGCGACCTACGTGTTGTCAGGACGGAACCTTTGGGCCTGCATTCTGGCCCACGGATTTATCGACACGTTCGGGGTAGTTTGTATGTTCTTCGGATGGTGTTCGTAAGCCAGCATTTTCAGGAATCGCTGCTAAACGGTTCTTGGATAGAAAATCGTTCCTGACCGGTGCAAAATACTTCACCCTTGACTTCCCTCGATCCTTCGCACAAACTGAAGCCCTCCCCGCAACGGCCACGATGTTTTTGGAGGTTCTGCTGTGTCCAAACGAGCCTTGGGCTACACCCTTGTCTTAGTCTGTTCCTTCCTCGTTGTTCTGTCAGCAACGGCGCAGCAAGTGCGTCAGGGAATTTACCGTGGCATGCCTGTGACGTACGTAGTCAAGAATGGCAAGGCTATTTTTCAGGGCGACATCGTTCTCGAGAAAGTCGAGACCATCGACCCCCAGCGCCCGCTGCCTTCCTATGGCGTCGACTACGCGAAATATTTGTGGCCCAAGGTCGGCAGTCAATATCAGATTCCTTACGTCATCGCCTCTGGCTCCGGCGATCTCACCAATCTGAACAACGCCATCGCGCAGTTCAACAGTACTTTTTCGAATATCCAGTTCGTCGCCTTCACGTCTCAGACGGACTACGTCAACTTCGATTTCGACCCAAATAATTTCAGTGGCGAATGCGAAGCCATCGTCGGCCGCGCCGGCGGCGAGCAAACCGTGGGAGGCTCCGGATCCTGCACCGTCGCAACCATCCTCCACGAAATGGGACACACCGTCGGTCTCTGGCACGAGCAATCGCGCCCCGACCGCAATACTTATGTCTCGGTCAATTATGGAAATCTGATCAAAGGATCGATTTCGAATTTCAATCAGATCTACGATAACGCTCAGACTTTCGGAACTCTGTTCGACTACGCCTCGATCATGGAGTATCCGGCGTTCTCTTTCAGCCGCACCGGTGGTCCGGCCATCGAATCGATTCCCGCCGGAATCCCGCTCTCAAATCAGACCGGATATACGGCAACGGACATCGACGGAATCGAGCGCCTCTATGGCAGCGCGCCGACAGCCGTGACCGTAACCAGTAATCCTCCTGGATTGCAGGTCAAAGTTGATGGCGTCACCGTCATCACTCCGCAAGTGTTCACGAACTGGGTGCTGAACTCCACGCACACGCTCGACATTCCGCCGGGCGTGCAGAGCCAGTCTGGCGACATCGTCAACAGCACGACTCCCACAACTTTTTATTACACGTTCGGCCGGTGGAACGATTCCACAGCCGGAACCCACACGATTACCGTTCTGCCCGGCAACGGAGAGCCGGCAACGCCGGCCACTTCTCCCGCAGTGACTACGTACTCAGCAAACTTTATTCAACTCGTTCCTTACGCCGCAGCGGTTTTTCCCATAGGTGCAGGAACGGTGACGCCGACCCCAGCTCCGCAAAGCTATTCCGGATCTTCGCTCGTCTTCTATACCGCGCGGCAGCAAGCCACGCTCACCGCTACACCCAGCGCTGGACAGAACTTCTACGAATTCAACAACGCGCCGTTCTGGCTCCCTGGTGGTCTCGGAGCGAATCCTAAGACCTTCTATGTGCCCGATACCGGGCTTACGGTGAATACGACTGCCGAATTTTCTCCGAGCCCCGTCTATACGGTGAACGTCGCGCCAAACCCCTTCAGCTCGAATCTTTATATTTATGGCGACGGCGGCTTCGCCTACGCGCCGAAGAATTTCTCTTCTTTCTACGACTCTTCCTGGACCTCCGGCAGCGTGCACACGCTGAGCGTCGATAATCCTATCTACCCGTACAGCTCCAACACTCGCTACGCCTTCAACAGTTGGAGCGATGGTACCACCACGACAACCGACAGCATCACGCTGCCCGCGACTAGCGCCACATACACGGCAAACTTTACGCCGCAATACTTTGTCACCGATTACGTCAACGAGTCTTGCGCAGGAACGATCAACGTCAGCCCCGGCTCGCCGACCGGGGACGGTTTTTATCCCTCCGGAGACGGGCTCACTTTCACTGAAACGCCCAATTCCGGCTGGCTCTTTACCGGATGGAATTACGACCTCAGCGGAACATCCAGCTCTCAACCTCTCACAGTGACCGACGAAGTTCTCGTGACCGCCGACTACAACACAGTTGCAACGCCGCTGACTCTCACCAGCCTCAGCCCAGCCGCTGCGATTCCGGGCAGCCCCAGCTTTACGCTGACGCTCAACGGAACAGGGTTTACTCCAGGTTCGGTGGTCTCGGTGAACGGAACATTCCCGGTGGTGAAGTTCATCAGCAGCACGCAGCTCAGCGTAAGCGTTACAGCTTCGCAGATCACGACGCCGGGGGCATTTCAGGTTTGGGTCGATAGCTTTCCCAGCGGGGCAAGTTGTGCCGCCTTTGCAGCACTGCCATTCACCGTGGCCAACAGCCCTATCGTGACCCCTTCACCGCTCAGCCTTGCTTTTAGCCCTCAGATCGTCAACACCACGAGCGCCGCGAAATCCGTCAAGTTCAAGAACACCAGCACTGCGGCTGTGAACATCAATTCGATTGCAGCGACCGGGAATTTTGCGATCATCGGAAATACTTGCGGCTCGTCACTAAAGGCTGGCGGATCGTGCAGCGTGAATGTCACCTTCACACCGTCTGTCCCAGGAGCCATCACCGGATCGCTCGCGATCAACGACAGCGCGCCCGATTCGCCTCAAACCGTCGCGCTTTCCGGAACCGCCAATTTGCCCTTGAGCATCAGCCCGGCGACGCTGTCGTTTGGAACGGAAACCGTAGGCAGCACTACAGCCGCGAAGACAGCAACACTAGTAAACAATAAAACGACAGCGATGAGTTTCTCGTTTAGCTCGAGCGGTAATTATGCGGTCAGTTCTACCGGAACAACTTGCGGAGCGTCGCTGGCTCCAAACGCGAAATGCAATATTGCGGTCACGTTCACTCCTACCGCCAACGGCAGCATCAGCGGCGCAGTAACCATCACTGACGCTGTGGGATTTTCTCCGCAGCTGATCCAACTCTCAGGTACGGGAAGCGGCGCCGCCGCCGCGCCACTCACTTTCAGCCCCGCCAACCTAAGCTTCGCCACTCAAGCCGCCGGCACCATCAGCCCGGCGAAATCTCTTACCGTCAAGAATACGAGCACTAGTTTTGTGACATTGAGTTCCATCGCGACGACTGGCGATTTCTCCGCCGCGGGCGCTGGATCGAAACCTTGCTCCGCAAGTCTTAAGTTGGCTGCCAACGCTTCCTGTACTCTCGGCGTCACCTTCGCGCCCGCTCTGGGTGCGAGCGGCGCAATCAGCGGCGCCGTCGTCATCACCGATAACGCCGCCATCAGTCAGCAAGTCGTCGACGCCAAAGGTACCGCGGCCTTGCCTTTGACCTTCGCCCCCACAACTCTCACCTTTGCCGCACAGACCGTAGCCACCACCAGCGTCGCGCAGACCGTGACTCTCACGAATAATCTCGCGACTGCTGTAAGCCCAACCATCACAGGCAGCGGCGACTATTCCGCTAGCCCCGGTGGCACTGCACCCTGCACGTCGACTCTCGCGGCAAAGGCGCAATGCACGTTCCTCGTCACCTTCACTCCGAGTGCCGTCGGCACTCGTACGGCTGCAATTACTGTGACCGATTCAGCCACTCCCGGCGTGCAAACTTTGAGCGCTACAGGAACCGGTCAATAGACGACGAAGAGCTTTCTTGAAATCGCTTGCTGTACTCCGCCCCGTGCGTCGCGAGGCAGAGTACAAGCCCGCGCCCTACTCCTGCGACGGATGCAACACGCGGAACGTATTGCCTCCGTTTGACCACACCAGCACCAGCGCGTCTTGTCCCTTCGGAACATTGGAGAGCGCTTGCGCCACGTCGCCTGCCGATTGTTCGGAATGCCGATCTACTTCCATGATCACATCCCCGCGCTGCAATCCGGCGTTGTCCGCTGGACTGCCCGGCTGCACATCCTCCACCACCGCGCCGTGAACTTCGCTCGGGATTTGTATCTGGTCGCGCGCGGCTGGATTCAGATCGCCGAGACTCAGCCCCCAGCGGCCTTTTCCGTGTTCGCCGCCTTCCGATCTTCCGCCGGCGGCTGCGCCCATGGCTTCCAGCGTGACTGGCACGGTGACACTTTTTCCGTCGCGCTCGACCTCAAGCTTGATCGTGTCGCCCGGACGCTTCTGGCCCACCTGCATCTGCAACTCTCCGGCATCGGTCACCGGCTGCCCGTTCAGGCTGGCGATGACATCGCCAGTCTTCAGCCCGGCCTTGCCTCCGGGAGTATTCGGGTCGACTTGAGTGACGACCGCGCCAGTCGCGTTCGTCACATGGAAGAATTTGGCGTTGTCGGGAGTTACATCCGATATGCCGATGCCGATGTATCCGTGGCTGATCTTCCCGTCGCGGATCAGTGCTTCCACGGTGGGTTCAACAATCTGCGTGGGAATCGCGAATCCCATTCCAGAGAACGAACCGTTCGACGAAATCAGGAAAGTGTTGATGCCGATCAGTTCGCCGCGCGCGTCCACCAGCGCACCGCCGGAGTTGCCGGGATTAATAGCGGCGTCGGTCTGAATAAACTGCCCGGGCTTGCGCCGATCGCTCGCGTCCGGGTTGGGACGGTTGAGCGCGCTGACGATGCCGCGCGTGACGGTGAAGCGGAACCCATAAGGATTGCCAAACGCCAACACGGTTTGACCCGGCCGAAGCTTCGCCGAATCACCCCACGGCACGCTCGGCAGGTTCGGCGCACTTACCTTGATTACCGCGAGGTCGGTCAGTGGGTCGGTGCCAATCAGCTTCGCCGAAAGCACTTGCCGGTCGCTCATCGTGACCCGGATGTCAGTGGCTCCATCGACGACGTGATTATTGGTAACGATGTAACCATCGGGAGAGATGATTACGCCGCTGCCCAGGCCGTGCTCCACTCGCTGCTGCGGTTGCATTCGCCGGAACTGCCGCCCGAACGGAGTGCCGCCGAAGGGATTGTTTCCGAACGGTCCGAAAAATTGCTGCAGATCTCCGTCCGCAGAATCGTCGCCACCCTGTTGTGCGCTTGCTTTGGATGTCACGGTTACATTCACAACCGCGGGCGTAACCCGCGCTGCCAGTGTTTCCATAGCTCGGTCGAGCGTGAGTAGTGCAGCAACGGAGTTGTCATCCAGCGGCGCTGCCGCAGGCGCCGCTGAAGCCGCACGCGCAGGCTTAGTGAATTCGTACGTCGCAAGCGACGCAACGGTCATGATCGCGACCACGGCAACAAGCAGGCGCCGGGTCAGGTTTGTTTTCCAGTGGTTCATTTCACTTCTCCTTGCAACTAATTGTTTAGTTGTAAATTGCAAAAAAAATTATCGCTACGTCTTGCTTGCGACCGGAACTTTCCCCGCATCCTCTTGTGCCGGACTCGCCCAGTCAACACGCCACACGGTGACGCTCCATACCCATGAATTCGGACCAATCTGTTGCGTCGTGCGAATCACGAACACCGCCTCACGTGGCACAGTCGCGTCACTCACCGCTGTCTTCACGACGTTAACCCCGCTCGGCTTTGCGTTTGCATCCATGCGTGCCGAAGCCACTTCGGGCGTAGTGTGCCTTTGCTCAGGCTTACGTTCGAGGCTATGTTCGGCCACTCGCCCGGCAAGCGGCTTCGACATCTTCTCGAGAGCCAGCGCCGTGCTCGCGCGCATACTTGCCGGAACCATTCTTGCTTGAACAGTGCTCACCGGAGCAACGACCGCCGAAGAAAATTGAGATCGATTCAGCGCTTGCGACTGCATGTTGTCGAACGAAGCTGCCGGTTGGCCCGCCGAGAACGCAATAAACTTTGGAGCGCTCGGCACGACTGCGATGCAGACCAACGAAAAAATGCCGACGAGGCCCAATGCCGGTTTCCAAATATGTTTCGAGTTCGGCCGGCCTGCATCGAGGATCTGCGCCACCCGCAGAGACGACTCGCGGGCGCGGTGCACCAGCGCCTGCGCCATAACCCAGCCGCGGCGCGCCGCACTTTTTTCCAGCAGCGAAATAAGGCATTGGGCATAGCCCCGCGGATTGCCAGTTTTGGCCAGCACTTGATCGTCGCACGCCATTTCGCGCTCCAACGACAGCCGGCTCTCAATCCACCAAACCGCCGGATGGAAAAAGAATATGGCTCGCACCATCTTCTGCAGCAGGTTCGTCCAATCGTCCCACCGGCGCAAATGCGCGAACTCGTGCAGCAGGATGACGTTCAATTCCTCGGACGGAAGTTCCCGCAAGGCCCACGCCGGAATGACAATTACAGGTTGGAAAAAACCGATCACGGCGGGCACACTCACACGCTCCGATGTCGCCAGCGTGGCCGGCCGCGACAAATTCAAATTCGCGATAGTGCTTTGCACTGTGGGATCGAGCTCAACCGCTGCGATCGGAACACAACTCCGGCGAAGTTCCCGTAGATGCCAAAGTCCGATCGCCAATCGCAGCATCGCGAAACACGCGGCCGCAAGCCACGCGAGAAACAATGCGGTTCCCCAGTGGCCGGGCAGCGTGAGTAACGGAGGAACTGTCCCGGCCGCGAGGAGCTCGTGCGCTGCTCCTGCGCCAATCACTCCTGCGCCAACCAAAGGAAGCCCAGCAATCGACAACAGCGCGACAAACCAAACTGCAAATCGTGTTCCCGAATTCTGCCGCGGCAACAAATGCAACATCATCCAGGCAAACAGCGCGATGAGCAGTCCCTCGGGGAGCGAATTCAGGACCCGCGCAATCGCCAAGTCCGCGACGCTCTGTAATTGAGGCCACATCATTTCGCGCCGCTCCGTTCCAGCATCGCTCGCAGACGAGCAAGCTCCCCCGCCTCAATGCCCCGGTCCTCAAGCAAGTTAAGAACGAGTTGCTCGTGCGAATTCTTGAAGAATCGCCCTACCAGGTGGCGGATCTCCGAACGAGTCGCCTCTTTTCTTCCGACCAGCGGCGCGTACACGTGCGCCCGGCCATCTTTCGAGTGCTCGACGTAACCTTTGCGTTCCAAGACGCGGATGGTGGTCAGCACCGAGTTGTAAGCCAGCACCGGCTTCTTGGCCAGCGAGTCCAGGATCAACTGAACCGTGCCGGCCCCCTTCAGCCATAGCACGTTCATGATCCGCAACTCGGCTTCGGTCAGAGTCTCGGACTGTCTCGGCGGCACTTCCATCCCTCCTGCGTCGTTAGACGCGGCAACTCAGAAAAGGTAACTAATTATTTAGTTGCACGCCGGATCGTTCGAGATGCCTGGAGTAGGAGATCGGGCTTTAAGGGAATTCGGAGAATGGGGTCTGCGCCCCGTAATGCAGACTAGCGTCATAACTCGCGGCCACCGCGACGACTTCGTCCGGTTGAGTATCCGTGACAATTTCCACCGACGACCAATTAGCGTTTTTGGACAAGACTTTGCCGTCCTGCAGTAGGCCGACATCGACACGTGCGCACGAAGGCGCGGATTTCATCCGGCGTCCCGGTCTGCTGGCCTCGCCCGGAGAGCGCCTCGACAGCCGTCAGGATGCGCGGGCCGGGAAGCAAACCTTTGGCGATGGCATCGCGCAGGGGGAACATCCGCGGGAGAGCCGACGCTTTGAACGGTGGTGAATCCCGCCATCAACGTGAGCCACGCGTTCGAGGCTGCAGCGTACGCGGCCTCCGGAGTTGTGCCTCCCTGTCCGGCGTTTTTTCCGTCCGGCCCGAAACTCCAGGTGATGTCAACGTGCGCGTCGATCCAGCCTGGCAGGACCGTCAGGCCGCGCAAGTCGTAGTCAATGGGCGCGGTTTTGGGATCGTTGACTCGAGAATCGTTGACTCGATCATTCGGGATGACGGCGACGATCTTCGTGCCTTCGATCACGATACGGGCGTCGTGCAGCACGTGACCCTTGCCATCGAGCAAAGTGCTTGCTGCGATCACGATGCGTTTGCTGTGGGCTGGAGTGTCAGGTATTCGTTGCGTGGTGCAAACGCCGAGAAGGCTGAGAGTGCTGAGAACGATTCTCGAAAAAAGCATCGCCTACTCTCGTACGCGTAATGCCTATTATCTCGGGGTGACCCTAAATTGCAACTTTTTTCGTGGCAAGCGGCACCGCTGTGGATTTCTCCGGCTGTGGAACGCCGGAACTCAAGGTGAGACAGCCACCGCATAGGCCGTTTCTTGGCGCGATCGAAATACATGCCGTTTGGTGGCGAGAAAGGCGGACGCAAAGGCCGCCATTCTCGTCCCAAGAGGCTTAGAGTGTCCTTTACGCTGGTACGGCAACGGGCAGTTTATGGTAGGTCAAGTTGACAACTTCAGAGCTCTCAACCTGGGGCGTTCCCTCGATGAATCTTGCAAGCATCTTCAACACTCCCGGATAGGTATTGGTGTTATATGCGTCGGCATCGGCTTTGCTGTCCCACAGAGTGATTGAAGTCACATGAAGTCCCACGGGACTAGAGTAACTTATTTCTTCCTTAAATCCATTCTGCTTATAGAGCAAAGGAAGGACGTCCTCCACAAAAGTTTTCGCGTAATCGGACACCATATTCCATTTCAGTTGGGTCAAGACATTGCGTGCAAACATGGCAACCTCCTTTAGGGTTGGGGTTGCTAAGAGAGATAACTTCAGATGGGCTGACTTAGTTCAGGAAACCTGAAATGAGGAGAAGGTGGTAACCACCTCAAGTACGACCCTAGTCTTATGCGGCAGGACTGTCAAGCCTGCGGCTAACACGGGGTCTTAATCAGCGCTCGGCCGGGTGCCAATCCTTTCAGCCCTCTTTGCGAAATGGCGGGAGCCTGTGCCTGGCTGAAGTGGACCTCCCTGCGGAGGCCCTATTCGTAGCGCAAACTCTCCACCGGGTCGAGCTGCGCCGCGCGCGCCGCGGGAAGGGTGCCGAAGATTACCCCGACCAGTGACGAGACCAAGATGGCGATGATTGCCGACAGGCCGGAGATGGGGACGCGGTATTCGGTGAGGAAGCGAACGGAATAGGGAATCGCCAAGCCGATCACAATTCCGGCGAAGCCTCCGATGAGCGAGATCAGGATGGCTTCGGCGAGAAACTGGAAGCGGATTTCGCGGTTGGTGGCGCCGACGGCTTTGCGGATGCCAATTTCGCGGATGCGCGAGGTTACGGTGGCGAGCATGATGTTCATGATGCCAATGCCGCTGACCAGCAGCGTGACCGTGGAAATGAGTAGCAACACCCACGTCAGGCCAGTGGCGATGCGGTCGGCCATGGCGAGCAGCGCGGTAAGATTGGCGACGTCGTAGACGGACTCGGAGCGGTGCCGCGACTGCAGCACACGCTTGATCTGTGCGGTTGCGGGAATCACCATCGAGGGATCTTCCATGGAGAAATAGAGAAGCTTTACGTTCGGCACCTCCATGAAGTAGCGGCTCACCGAGAATGGGATCAGCATGGTGTTGTCGACGATTTCGGATTGGCCGAAAGTTTCCACACGCTCCTTGAAAGTTCCGATGATGGTGAAGGGCAGCCCGGTGAGCTTGATGACTTTGCCCACTGCCAATTGCGGCGAGCCGTAGACTTCTATCGCCATTTTCTCGGTAATGACTCCTACCTTATTGTGAGCTTGCGAATCCTCCTGATCGAAAAACCTTCCCGAGGGAATCAGCAGGTTGCGAACCCGGACATACTCTGGGTTCACGCCGAGGATGGTGACATCTTTCTCTTTGCCGTTGCCGATGGGGACGCGGTCGGAAAGCTGGGTTACGGGCGAGGACGCCGCGATGCCGGGAACAACTTCTTGAACAGCGTGAAGGTCGTCGATGGTAAGCGGGTCCGGGTTGGAGTTGCTGATGTGCGGCGCGCCGCCCAGATATTCGGCCCAGATTTCGTTGGTGCCGATGGCCTGAATTTGGTTGAGCACGAACTGGCGTCCGGTCATGCCGATGGTGACGACGAGGATGAGGGACGCCGTTCCGATGACCATGCCCAGCGCCGTCAGCATGAAGCGGACTTTGTTGGTGCAAAAAGTGTCGTAGGCAAACGCGACAATCTCGCCAAAGGCCATCTGAGGGCGAAGGCGCTCGGGGATGAGAGCAGCAGCCATCAAGTTAGATGCTACGTAGAGGAGGGAAAAGGCGCAAGCGCAACGGGTGAAACGGCGGAGGAGAAAGCAGGAGAAAACGGCGGAAACGGCGATCAACGGCCCCGAATTCATTTTCCAAATCAGGAGAATGGAGAGAAATCATAAGTAAAAATTTGTAACGATAGCAGACTGGAAGTGTTCTGTTATGGCAAAGTAGAGGCTCATCTCTATGCAACTTAGGCCAGAGTATCGGGTTCGAATCGGGGCGGATGGGCTCTTTTGACACGTTGACGGAACTCGAGACGGCTGAACCGAAGACGGGTTATCCGGGCGCGAAAAGCTCTCGGGGGTCGCTGTTGTTAATGGTCGTGGTCGCGCTTGTGCTGCGGCTTGCGGTGATGTCCTTCTTGTATCCGGAGCGGACGGATCCGGCTCGCGACCACTGGCGCTGCGGCGGGGAAGCCGGCAGAATCGCGCGTTCGATTGTGCAGGGCGAGGGCTTCAGCAGTCCTCTGTTCGGCAAGACTGGACCAACGGCTTGGCTCGCCCCGGTATTTCCTTATCTGCTGGCAGGCATATTCAAAATATTCGGCGTCTACAGCGATGCTTCGGCGATTGCAGCGCTCGCTCTGGATTGCTTGTTCTCGGCGTTGACCTGCATCCCCGTCTACTTCATCGCGAAGAAACATTTTGGCGAAGATGCGGCCGTTTGGGCCGGATGGGTGTGGGCGTTCTTTCCCTATGCAATTTTCTTCTCCGCTGATTTTATCTGGGCAACCACTCTGAGTACGCTTTTGATGAGCCTGATCTTTCTGATTGCGTTGTATCTGGACACATCATCTTCGGTATGGCCGTGGGTGGGATTTGGCGCGCTCAGTGGGTTGAGCGGCTTGACCGATCCGGTCGTGATGTCGGTGGCGCCGTTTCTGGGGGCATGGGCGTGGTATCGGCTCTACAAAAGCGGCAGCCGCTGGCTGGCTCCTGGGCTGGGAGCCGTGCTGACCGTAATACTCGTGGTCTCGCCGTGGTTCATTCGAAACTATGAGACGTTCCACAAAGTGATTCCGTTTCGAAGCTGCCTGGGATTGGAAGTCTACTTTGGCAACAATGCGGACTCATGGCATTGGGGGCCTCCGGGCTACCATCCGTCGGACAATGAAAATGAGTGGTTGGAATATCAGCAGCTCGGCGAGGTAGCCTACACCTCGAAGAAGTTTCACGAAGGGCTGGCATTCATTGATTCACACCGCGCGCTCTATGTGGGGCAGACGGTGCGGCGCGTGGTTTATCTGTGGACGGGATATTGGAGCTTCAACTCACGCTATTTGCAGGAGGAACCAGCCGACCCGTTCAACATGATTTTCTGCACAGGATTTACTGTCCTGACGCTGGCGGGACTTCGCCAGTCTTGGCGCCTCGACCCCAGCATTGCGGTTCCTTATTTGCTCGTGTTTCTCTTCTTTCCTGTAGTTTATTACCTGACGCATCCAGAGGATTATTACCGGCGGCCCATTGATCCACAGTATGTGGTGCTGGCGGCCTATGCGGTCGCTGTATGGGTCGCCGAACGGAAGCGGCGGCGGGCCGGAATTCCACTGAATGTTGCGATCGCGACGAGCGAGTGAGCCAAATTTCTTCTGCCAAATATAAAGTGCCGGTGATCCTGCTGCTGCTGACAGTAGGCGCGCTGCTGGTTCATGGCTACCATCCTTACGCCGAAGACGCGGAAATCTATTTGCCCGGTGTTGAGAAAATCCTTAACCCCTCGTTATTTCCTGCAGGGCAGGAATTTTTTCTTTCGCACGCCAGCCTCACGATTTTTCCGAATCTGATTGCGTTCTCTCTGCGCTTGACGCACTTGCCTATAGAGTACGGATTGTTCTTATGGCATGTGGCGTCGATCTTTCTATTATTGGCCGCGTGCTGGGAATTGACCGGCCTGCTGTTTTCAAATGCGCGGGCGCGCTGGGGCGGAGTATGCCTGGTCGCGGCGCTGCTAACGATTCCAGTGGCAGGAACAGCGCTCTACATCATGGATCAATACTTGAATCCGCGAAATCTGGCGGCCTTCGCGGGAATTTTCATGGTGGCGCGAACGCTGGAGAAGAAATATCTGCTGGCATTTCTGTGGCTGGCATTTGCAGCCGGCATGCATCCGCTCATGTGGGTATTTCCGTTTTCGTTTTGTGTCTTGTTCATCGTCATCGAGAAGTTCGAGGCTCGCTGGAAAGGCGCGGCTGGCGCCACGCTCGCGAGCTTGTTGTGGCTTGGGATGCCTCTCGCTCCCGCAGCCTCCGAAGCTTATCACGAGGCAGCGAAACTTCATGGCTTTCACTACATTCAAAACTGGCAGTGGTACGAGTTGCTGGGAATCGTTGCGCCGCTCGCATTGTTCTGGTGGTTTGGCAGGAATGCGCGCGGGTGGACGGCGCACGGACGATTTCCGATGCTCGGGCGCGTGAGCCGCGGATTTATGCTTTACGGTCTGATTTATCTGGCGATGGCGTTGGTGCTGGACATCCCGGCGCGATTTGAGGCCTTGGCTCGAATTCAGCCGCTGCGCAGCCTGCATCTGCTCTACATCGTTCTGTTCGTCATGATCGGCGGATTTCTCGGCGAGTACGTGTTGCGTGATCGTGTTTGGCGCTGGCTAGCGCTTTTCGTTCCGTTGGGGATTGGAATGTTTATGGGGCAGCGGTCACTGTTTCCTGCAAGCGCGCAGGTGGAGTGGCCCGGCATGGCGCCGAAAAATCCGTGGGAGCAGGCATTTGTCTGGGTCCGGCAGAATACGCCGATCGACGCGCTATTTGCTCTCGATCCCGAGTACATGCGCATTCACGGCGAGGATGAAACGGGATTTCGATGCCTGGCGGAGAGAAGTCGCCTCGCGGACAATGTCAAAGACAACGGTGTGGTCAGCATGTTTCCGCCGCTGGCCGAGGAATGGTGGGAGCAAGTGCAGGCGCAGACGCCGTGGAACAGCTTCCGCGCGGAAGACTTCTCGCGTTTGAAAGAAAAATACGGAGTGAGCTGGGTGGTGGTGCAGCAACCCGTTGCGGGACTGGTTTGCTCTTACGGAAACAGTGCCGTGCAGGTTTGTAGAATTCTTTCTGAGTAAATCCCGAGAATAGCTACGAAGCTGCTTTCGGGTGAGTCGAAATACTTTCAGGACCACCGATCGGATAGAATAAACGCTTCATGTCCACCGCCAGGGCCGTTCAGGCCAGCCCCCGCCTGTTTCCCTATGAACGCTGGGGATCGCGCCTGCCTGCGCTGGTTCGCGAGTACCGTGAGAACCATCCCTGCCCGCATGTTCTGCTGAAAGATTTTATCGGTCCCGAGCTTGCATTGGCGATGGCGGAAGAGTTCCCCAAGCCTTCGAGCGCGGAATGGACGCAATACAAGCATCCCAATGAGAACAAGCTGGGCATGCCCAAGCGCGAGCTGTTTCCGCCGACGATTGCGGCGGTCACCGATGAGTTGAATACTCCGGAGTTTGCCGCGTGGGTTTCTGAGTTGACCGGAATACCGAACCTGGTTGCCGACCCCATGTTAGAGGGCGGCGGGCTGCACCAGTCCGGACCCGGCGGATATCTGAATGTGCACACGGATTTCTCGATGCACCACTTCCACACGAACTGGCATCGGCGGGTGAATCTGATTCTTTATCTCAACCCGGAGTGGGACGAAGATTGGGGCGGATCGATCGAATTGTGGGAGCGGTCGTTGTCGAGAAAATCGGCGCAGGGAAAACCGGGGCAGGGAAAGATGTCGCGTTGCGCGGCAAAGTATTCGCCGCTGCTGAATCATGCGCTCATTTTTACCACTGACGAGCGCTCGCTGCATGGGTTTCCTGATCCTCTCACTTGTCCCGAAGGACAATCGCGCAAGAGCCTGGCTTTGTATTATTACACCGTCGAACATGGCAAGAAGATCGCGGTGCACTCCACCGATTACTTTGCGCGGCCTCAGGATAGTTGGCGAAAATCCGCGATGATCTGGCTGGATAAGAAGGCTGTCGATTTCTACTCGCGAGCCAAGGCGCGGTTTGGTTTCTCCGATGAGTGGGCGAGCCGGGTGCTGGGATTTCTCTCCAAGAAGAAATAGACCCCGGAGGCGAACTCGTACCTGCTGCTCCGGGGTCCAAAACATTCTGGCTAGCTAGCTCTTCTTCTTTTTTTCCTTTCGGTGTTCCTTGCCATCGTCATCGTCGTCCTTTTGCTTGTCCTTATCTTTATCCCGATCCTTGTCTTTGTGCGATTGTTTTCTTTCCCGCTCCGGTCCCTCGATCTTGATCCGCTCTGCCAGCCGATGCACGCTTCGTTGCAGATTCTTAACCTCGCGCTTTAGTTCGAGAATCTCAGGTTCGATTGCAGACTCCTCTTCGCAGCAGCAGTCTTCACGCATCTCCCGGCAACAGCATTCCGAGCACTCCGATTCGCCGTGGCCGTGCCTCTTTGTCTTGTGGTGGGTAAAGCTCATGCAGTGAGAGCTGATGCCGTTGGCGACGACGCAGATGTCGTAGTCTCCATGCTGCAGGTGTGGAATTGTAAAGCGCACGGATTGCAGCGAATCGCCAGTAGCAACGCCCATCGTGCTGAAGTCGTAGGTCCGGGCATAGAAAATTTCGTGCGTGTGATTGTTGCGCAGCCGCACCAGTGGGTAGTTCGTAGCCGCGCCACAATCGTCCCCGTAAATGTTTGCCTGCGAGAAGCCGTTCAACTTCTTGCCTTTGAGGATGTAATAGTCCGGCGGCGATCCGTGGCGAATCACGGCCTCGATTGTGGGCCGCCAGTGCTCTTCAGGGCCGCCCTTCGGCGTATAGACTTGCACATCTTTCGAGCTGGGACTGAACAGTACCTGGCCGGTAGGCGTGAGCATAAACCGGCTCCAGTAGAGCTGAGCCCCATTGTTTGGGGGTGTCGGCGCTTGCGTCAGAGTATTGGTGAAGGGATCGTATTCGAAGAAAGAAATGGGAGATCCCCAGTTGTTGAACTCGAAGGGAGCCGATGCCACCAGCACATGTCCATTGGGTGTAAGGCTGGCGGGACAGTCGTTGCACACCATGGTGTCGGCACCGACTTTCGGGATGTCGGGTCCGGCAATCCACGTGCCGGTTCCCAAAGGATGCGAGGGAGGCGTGTAAATTGCGGTTTTGCCGTGGCCGGCGCTGTCTGCCGCACCGAAGAAGATGACCTTACCGTCGTACATCAGCATCGCCGGTCCGATCTCGCTCATCACGGGATCGACCAGGGTTACGGGCACCGCTCCCTCATCCTTCCACGTGTCGGTCGCAATAATGTATTTCTGAGCGCGGTAGGGTGGGAAGCACTCTACCGTGAGAATCGTGTGATCGTGCAGGAGCACCCACGTCTCTTCATTGGTCCGAACCGGCTGAGCCGCGGCGGCAGACCATGTGTTGGTCGTGGGATCGTAGATGGTGCAGTCTCCCGAGAGCAACGCGCCGATCATGAAGCGGCCGTCGGCAAACACGCAGCATGCGGCATCGCCTACCTGCGGCCAGCCCGGAGGCGATGGCAATGGGTCCCACGCATCCGCGATGGGATCGTAGATTTGCCCCAGGTTCGTATCTCCGCCGGCGCCGCTTTGCTCGCCGCCGATCAGGATGACCCGTCCGTCCCTGAGCGTTCCCGAAGCGTAATACCGCCGCCAAAATGCCATATCCGCCAAGGGCGCCCAGGTACCGTGAACATAGCTGCCGCTGCTATCCGGGGTTAACGCGTGCCAGTGCGGGGTGGCTTCCTCCTGCACCATTACCCGGCCATCGGTGAGAAGTATCATCGTGCTGGTATTGAAGGTCGGCTGGTTGACCAGCCCCTGCCATGAGCCTGCCATTGGATCGTCTCCTTTTCGGACTGCGGGAGGGGGTAAGCCGCTGTGGGGATAGTGTTCGCAGAGATGAAAACGTTTCAGGCAGGGATGAGGTGAGGCGAAACCTGCGCGCTACGCTGAGCGCGCGTTGCTGCGAACGTAATACTTAGGAACTTCGGGCTCGAGTTTTCGGCCTTCATCGCTGAAGCGGGGCAAGTGGATTAGGCCTGCCCTCTGCAGCGCAAATTGCAAAGTGGTCGCGAGCACGCCGAAACCATACTTCACGCTGCGGCGGAAGTTGATCGACGACGCTTCCTCAAAATACTTCGTGGGACACGAGACTTCTCCGATGCGGAAGCCGAAATGCACGCACTGGGCGAGCATCTGATTGTCGAAGACAAAGTCGTCGGAATTCTCGAGTAGTGGCAGCTTCGCCAGCACCTGCCGGCTGAAGGCGCGATACCCCGTGTGGTACTCGGAAAGCTTTACGCGCAAAAACAGATTTTCAAACGCCGTGAGCAACCGGTTGGAGACATACTTGTAAAGCGGCATGCCACCATGCAGCGCCGTCCCGCCGATGATACGTGAGCCAAGCACTATGTCATACACGCCGTACGCGACCATGCTCGCCATAGCCGTGACTAGGTAGGGAGTGTACTGATAATCCGGGTGCAACATGATCACCACGTCGGCGCCCGCGGCGAGGGCCTCGCGATAGCAAGTCTGCTGGTTGCGGCCATAGCCGTAGTTGCGATCGTGTTGAAAGACCAGCAGGCCCAGTCGTCGCGCGCAATCCACCGTGCGGTCGGAGCTGTGGTCGTCCACCAGGATGCGGATATCGACCAGTTCCGGCAGTTCGCCTACCGTGGCCTCAAGGGTCTTCTCGGCATTGTAGGCGGGCATTACGACCGCGATTTGTTTGCCGTTGATCATGTCGGGGACTCTTGTGTCGATTCCTTGAGCCGCGCTGCGGGAGCTTCGCCAACCTTTTGAACGCGGCAAGAGCCAGCGTCAGGCCTATCAATACCCGGTCAATGATACCCGAAAAAGAGGGGACGGGCGCGCGAAGGGCACGCGGGTTGCGGCATTTTCATCGAGCTTTCACATTGGCGCGGCTTGCCGGGTAGTGGGCTTCCAAGGCCGCAGGCGGACCTTGGCAGAATTAGCCCACTACCGCTTGCCGCGGTCCGCCGCTTTGTGACAAACTAAAGCAACGTTTGAGCGATGCGGACGCCATTCATTGTTGTTCGAGGCTGATTTCCTCATGTCGCCAAAACGCACACTATTCGAAAAGATCTGGCAGGCTCACCTGGTTGCCAAGCCGGCTGGCCGCTCTCCCATCTTTTATATCGACCTTCATTTGGTGCATGAAGTGACCTCGCCGCAGGCCTTTGATGGCTTACGGGTTGCGGGACGAAGAGTGCGCCAGCCGACACGCACCGTGGCTACCGTGGATCACAACATTCCCACCGAGCCACGCGGAACGCCCATCACTGACTTAATTGCCGCAAAGCAGATTAGGGCGCTGCAGAAGAACTGCAAGGAGTTTGGCGTCCGGCTCTTCGACATGGATTCGCCGGATCAGGGGATCGTGCACGTGATCGGGCCGGAGCTTGGACTCACTCAGCCGGGCATGACCATCGTGTGTGGCGACAGCCACACCAGTACGCACGGCGCTTTCGGAGCGCTGGCCTTTGGCATTGGAACGTCGGAAGTGGAGCATGTGCTGGCCACCCAATGTCTCGCCCAGCAAACGCCGAAGACGATGAAGATCGACGTGCGCGGCCGCTTGGCGGAAGGCGTCGGCGCGAAGGACCTGGCGTTGGGCATCATCGGACAGATCGGCACGGACGGCGGAACCGGGCACGTGGTCGAATATGCCGGCGAGGCGGTGCGCGGGCTTTCGATGGAAGGGCGCATGACGCTGTGCAATATGAGCATTGAGTCGGGCGCGCGGGCTGGCATGGTTGCGCCGGATGAGACGACGTTCGCGTATGTGAAAGGGAAGCGATTTGCCCCGCGCGACGGCGAATGGGAGAAAGCGATTGAATCCTGGCGCGGATTGCCGACGGACGATGGCGCTTCCTACGACAGAGTGATCGAGATCGACGCGGCGCAGCTCTGTCCGTTCGTGACCTGGGGAACAAATCCTGGGATGGTCGCGCCGGTTACAGGCCGCGTGCCGGAGATCGATCGTTTGAAAGACGCCGACCGGAGGGCGACTGAGCTGGCGTTGCAGTATATGGGCCTCGAGCCGGGCAATCGCATTGAAGATATTGGAATCGACCGCGTGTTCATCGGATCGTGCACGAACTCGCGCCTCGAAGATTTGCAGGCCGCAGCGCGCGTGGCCAAAGGGCACCACGTAAGCTCGAAGGTGCGCGCGATGGTAGTGCCGGGATCGCAAAGGGTGAAGCGCGCCGCCGAGCAGGAAGGCCTGCACCAGATTTTTCTGGATGCGGGGTTCGAGTGGCGCGAGTCGGGATGCTCGATGTGTTTAGGAATGAACCCTGACATACTGCAGCCGGGCGAGCGTTGCGCCTCCACGAGCAACCGGAATTTTGAAGGACGCCAGGGCCGCGGCGGGCGCACGCATCTGGTGAGCCCGATGATGGCAGCGGCAGCGGCAATTACCGGGCACTTCACGGACATCCGAGACTGGAAATTTCAATGAAACCTTTTCGCACTCATCGCGGCCTCGTGGCCCCGCTTGACCGAGTCAATGTCGACACCGACCAGATCATTCCCAAGCAGTTTCTAAAGCGCATTGAGCGTACTGGCTTTGGCCAGTTTTTGTTTTACGACTGGCGCTTCGACGCGGACGGCAAGAAGAATGCCGACTTTGTTTTGGACCAGCCGCGCTATAAGGGTGCGAGCATTCTGGTCGCAGAAAAGAATTTTGGCTGCGGATCTTCGCGGGAGCACGCAGTCTGGGCGCTCGCCGATTTCGGCTTCCGCGCCGTGATTTCTTCTTCGTTCGCTGACATCTTCGCCAACAACGGCACGAAGAACGGATTCCTGACCATCCAGCTGAGCGAAAGCGAAGTGGCCGAGCTGTTGCGCCGGGCCCGCGAGGTCGCAGGCTATGAACTCGCAGTCGACCTGGAACAGTGCGAGGTCAGTGACGACCGGGGTTTTCGCGCAAAGTTCCCGATCGACGAATTCGTGCGCCATTGCCTGCTCAATGGATTGGACGATATTGGCCTCACGCTGCAGCATGAGCAGGAAATTGCGGCTTATGAAGCGCACCATCCCGCGTCTTCCGCGCTGCAATCGGCCTGAGCGTAAACGCACGGTCAAAGCGGGTAAAGAATTGTAAAACCTTCGCCTCGCCCTTGACCCACCCCGTCACCGCAGTTGATGCTGGACTTGTGCGGTTCTACTATTGAATCTGTTCTTTGCGGCTCGCCCTAAAATCAGCGCGGAATGAAGCTTAGATTGAGCTAAGGCCGAAGGACCTTTTCGCGTTTTAGACAACTCTCCGCAACCGAGTTGAGAATACATACGTCTAACAAATGGCAGATTCGGCAGATTTTCCACATATCCCTGAAAAGCTGCACTGGACTAAAAACTTGAAGATGACGGACTCGAATCTCAGTCACAAAAAATTGCCGCACGGTTTTCAGCTTCGCTTGATTTTGGCCGCTGTGATCGCTGTGTGTGTGTCCTTGTCGGGCTGCACCACCGCCGATTCCAAACAGCAAAAAGCGCAGGCTGCGGGCTCGCACTCGGTTTCAGTTGCTGTAGCGACGGTGCAGCGGCAGGATGTGCCGGTCTATCTGGTTGGCCTGGGGTCGGTCTCCGCCTTCTACACGGCAAACATAAAGAGCCGGGTTGATGGCCAGATCATGCGGGTAAATGTTCGGGAAGGGCAGGTCGTGAAAGAAGGCGATCCGCTGATCGTCGTCGATCCGCGTCCCTACCAGGTGCAGCTCGAACAGATGCAGGCGCAGTTGTTCAAGGATCAGGCTTCGCTGCGCGATGCGCGGCTCAACCTGGAGCGCTATACCACACTGATTCCTTCCGGCAGCATCGCGCAGCAGCAGGTGGATACGCAGAAATCCACGGTCGATCAGCTCGACGGTCAGGTGCGCACGGATCAGGCGCAGATCGATAATGCCAAGCTGCAACTCGTCTACTGCAATATCACGGCGCCTTTCACTGGCCGTGTCGGCCTGCGCCAGGTCGATCCCGGCAACATTGTTCACGCGGCCGATACGAATCCCATGCTGATCCTCACGCAACTGCAGCCAATTGCGGTGATCTTCACCCTGCCGGAAGATCAGCTGCCGACCGTGGCGCAGCACATGAAGAACACGTCATTGCAGGTCGAAGCTTACAGTCGCGACGATCAAACCAAGCTGGCCACCGGCAAACTACAGACCATCGACAACCAAATCGACCCTACGACTGGGACGGCGAAGCTGAAAGCGGTCTTCGACAACAAAGACAACCAGCTTTGGCCAAACCAGTTCGTAAACGCAAACCTGCTGCTTGAAACGCGAAAGAACAGCACAGTCGTGCCCACGGCCGCGATCCTGCGCGGTCCGCAGGGAGCATTTGTTTACGCGGTCAAGCCGGATAAGACCGTCGACGCTCGACCGATAACAATTTCGCTGACCCAGGGCAACTCCACGCTCATCACCGCCGGGCTCAATCCCGGGGACGTGGTGGTCACTGACGGCCAGGACAAGCTGCAGACTGGCAGTAAAGTTGAACCGCGCGTTGGTGGCCCCAGCAACACCGGCGGCGGAACAAACAGCGGCGCACCTTCAGGAACCCCTGCTTCATGAGCCCCTCAAAGTTATTTATTCTCCGGCCGGTGGCGACCACGCTGTTAATGTTCGGCGTGCTGCTGGTGGGGGGGGTCGCTTACCTGCAACTGCCAGTCTCCGCCTTGCCGGAGGTCGATTACCCAACCATCCAGGTCGTGACTTTTTATCCGGGGGCCGACCCCGAGGTGATGGCATCGTCCGTAACCTCACCGCTGGAGCGGCAGTTCGGGCAGGTTCCGGGACTGAGCCAGATGACCTCGACGAGTTCATTTGGCAGTTCGGTCATCACTCTGCAATTTGGACTAGACCAGAACATTGACGTCGAAGAGCAGCAGGTGCAGGCCGCAGTCAACGCATCGGCGACGTACCTGCCGACGGATTTGCCGAATCCTCCCATCTACAACAAGGTGAATCCGGCGGACGCACCGATTCTTACCCTGGCGATGACTTCGGATTCCCTTCCTCTGTCGAAGGTGGAGGATCTCGCCGACACCGCTCTCGCGCAGAAAATTTCACAGCTGCCGGGCGTAGGATTAGTTTCCATCAGCGGCGGGCAAAAGCCGGCGGTACGGGTTCAGGTAAATCCGACCGCGCTGGCTTCCTACGGATTGAGTCTCGAAGACGTTCGTACCGCGCTCGCCCAGGCCAATGTGGATCAGGCCAAAGGCGTCATCGACGGCGCCCGCCAGTCCTACACCATCGGCGCCAACGATCAGCTTTTTTCCAGCGCGCAGTACAAGCCGATCGTCATCGCTTATCACAACGGCGCGCCGGTGCGCCTTAGCGATGTGGCCAACGTCATCGACGGTACAGAGAACACGCTGCTTGCGGCCTGGATGAATTCCACTCCTGCAGTCATCGTGAACATCCAGCGCCAGCCTGGGGCGAACATCATCAGCGTTGTTGACCGGATCAAGAAACTTCTGCCGCAACTGCAGGCCTCGCTGCCCTCCGCGGTGAAGGTGCAGATTCTTACCGACCGGACCACCACGATCCGCGCCTCCGTGAAGGACGTTTTGTTCGAGTTGGTGTTGACCATCGTTCTGGTGATCATCGTCATCTTCTTCTTCCTCCGGAACCTGCGCGCGACATTTATTCCCAGCGTCGCCGTTCCTTTGTCGATCGTGGGAACGTTTGGCGTGATGTACCTGCTGGGCTACAGCCTTAACAATCTCACGCTGATGGCGTTGACTATCTCAACCGGCTTTGTGGTGGACGATGCCATCGTCATGATCGAGAATATCGACCGCTATCTTGAGGCGGGAGATTCGCCGCTCGACGCCGCGCTCAAAGGATCGGGACAGATCGGATTCACCATCGTATCGCTCACGGTTTCGTTGATCGCGGTGCTGATTCCGCTGTTGTTCATGGGCGACATTGTCGGCCGGCTATTCCGCGAGTTCGCCGTAACTCTCGCCGTGACGATTCTTGTGTCCGCCGGCGTTTCACTCACCTTGACGCCGATGATGTGCGCGAAATTGCTGAAGCATCGCAAGGAAGGCGAGAAGGGCCGCTTCTACGAAGTCACAGAAGACTATTACAACCGCGTGATTGCCTTTTACGGACGCACCGTGAAATGGGTGCTGAAGCATCAGACGGCCACGCTTTTCGTAACCTTCGGAACTCTGGTTCTCACGCTGTTTCTCTACGTTATCGTTCCCAAGGGATTTTTCCCGGTGCAGGATACGGGTGTGATCCTGGGGATTTCGGAGGCTCCCGACAATATTTCGTTCGATGCCATGTCGCAGCGCCAGCAGGCGTTGGCCAAGGTGATTCTGCAAGACAAAGATGTAGACAGCCTGTCCTCCTTCATCGGCATCGATGGCACAAATACGACACCCAACAGCGGACGCATTCAAATCAATCTAAAGCCGCGCGACGAACGCAACGACGATGCTTCCGCCATCATCCGGCGCCTCCAGCCGACGCTGGCCAACGTGGACGGGATCACGCTTTACATGCAGCCGGTGCAGGATCTGACGGTGGAAGATCGCGTGAGCCGCACGCAATTTCAGTATTCCATTGAAGACGCAGACGCGCAGGAGCTCGCGCAGTGGACGCCAAAGTTAGTTGAGAAGCTGCGCGCCGCGCCGGAGTTGCGCGATGTCGCCACCGACCAGCTGAACGGCGGCCTGAGGACCAGCCTTACCATCGACCGCGATACCGCGTCGCGCCTGGGAATCCTGCCGCAAGCCATCGACAATACGCTGTATGACGCCTTCGGGCAGCGGCAGGTCTCCACCATCTTCACGCAGTTGAATCAGTACCACGTCGTGCTCGAAGTGATGCCGAACTTTGCCGGCGCGCCCGACGCAATGAATGATGTCTACATTCGTCCTTCCAGCACCACGCCGAATTCCGGCGCACCCACGGCGAATGCGGCGACGGCAGCCACAAGCGGAACCCCGGTTCCAATGTCAACTTTTACGCGGATGCAAACCACCAATGCGCCGCTCGCCGTCAACCACCAGGGACAATTTCCCGTGGTAACGCTTTCGTTCAACCTCGCTCCCGGCGCCTCGCTCGGAGAAGCCACGAAAGCCATTCAGCAGGCGGAGAAAGATATTCAGTTGCCGGCCAGCATTCATGCAGCCTTTCAAGGCACGGCGGCCGCGTTCCAGAATTCTCTCGCCAGCGAACCGTTCCTGATTCTCGCCGCCATCATCACGGTGTATATCGTGCTCGGAGTGTTGTACGAAAGCTACATTCATCCCATCACAATTCTTTCGACGCTGCCGTCAGCGGGCGTTGGCGCGATTCTTGCACTGCAGTTGACGGGTAATGATCTGACTGTGGTGGCGTTGATCGGCATCATTTTGCTGATCGGCATTGTGAAGAAGAACGCCATCATGATGATCGACTTTGCGCTCGAAGCGGAGCGCGTGGAACACAAGCCGCCGGAAGAAGCGATCTTTCAAGCATGCCTGCTGCGCTTCCGTCCCATCATGATGACGACCATGGCCGCGCTGCTCGGTGGCTTGCCGCTGGCTCTCGGATCGGGCACAGGCGCGGAGTTGCGCCGCCCGCTGGGCATTACGATTGTGGGCGGGTTGATTCTCAGTCAGTTGCTTACGCTTTATACCACTCCGGTGGTTTACCTGTGGTTCGATCGATTGGGACAACGATTTGAGAAATATAAAATCGGCAACCCGATTCCGCAGGAGTTGCCGGGGGATTAGAAGTCAGGATTGAAGCGATTTCAGGGCTGAGACGCTGGAAGCGGTTTCAGGGATGAGGCAAACCGAAGCACTGTCATCCCGAGCGCCGCGAGGGATCTTGGTGTTTGCCAGCAGTCGCAAACCGGCGTGGGCGGAAGAAGCTGCGGGACAAGAACCAAGGCCCCTCGCTGCGCTCGGGATGACACGCGAAGCTGAGTTACGATCGCAGAAGTTGATTTAAACGATGAGTATTTCGGCCCCATTTATTCGGCGTCCGATTGGCACGTCGCTGCTGGCGGCGGCACTGCTGCTCTCCGGCATTCTTGCGTTTAATTATCTTCCGGTGGCTTCGCTGCCTCGAGTCGATTTCCCCGTGATTCAGGTTGGAGCCAGTCTGCCCGGAGCCGATCCGCCGACCATGGCCTCCGCCGTGGCCACGCCGCTCGAGCGCCAATTCGGACGCATCTCCGGCGTCAATCAGATGACATCGACGAGCCAGCTCGGCTCGACCAGCATCGTCCTGCAATTTGATTTGAACCGGAACATCGATGCTGCCGGCCGCGACGTGCAGGCCGCAATCAACGCCGCGCGCAGCCAGCTCCCTGCCAACTTGCCGAGCAATCCAACTTATCGCAAGGCGAACCCGGCGGACGCGCCGATCATGATTCTGGCGCTGACTTCGGACACCGAGACCGTGCCGCAAATGTATGATGCCGCCGACTCGATTCTGTCGCAGAAACTGGCGCAGGTCAGTGGGGTGGGACAAGTCTTTGTAGGCGGCGCGGCGCAGCCCGGAGTTCGCGCCGAAGTGAATCCCACCCTGCTCAACAAACTGGGAGTTGGATTAGACACGGTCCGCAACGCGCTCAATCTGGCGAACGCGAACCGGGCAAAAGGAGAAGTATCGAGCGGAACGACGACCTGGACCTTCAGCGATAACGATCAGTTATTTACGGCGGATCAGTACCGGCCCCTCATCGTCGCTTACAACAACGGAGCGCCGGTGCGGCTCGGCGACGTGGCCAACGTTCAGGATTCGGTGGTCGATGTTCGCAATGTCGGATTAGCAAATGGGAAACCCAGCGTCCTTATTATTGTTTTCCGGCAGCCCGGCGCCAACATCATTGAGACCGTGGACCGGGTCATTGCGTTGATGCCGTATTTGCAGTCTTCGATTTCGCCGGCAATCCAGTTAAGCATCGCCCTTGATCGCACCGTCACGGTTCGAGCCTCGGTTAAAGACATCGAATTCACGCTTGTGCTTTCAATCATTCTCGTCATCCTTGTTGTGTTTGCCTTCTTGCGGACAGTGCGAGCCACCATTATTCCCAGCATCGCTGTTCCACTTTCGCTGGTTGGAACCTTCGGGGGAATGTACCTGCTGGGCTACAGCCTCGACAATCTTTCGCTGATGGCTCTGGCAATCTCCACCGGATTTGTCGTCGATGACGCGATCGTAGTGCTTGAAAATATTACGCGCTACGTGGAGCAGGGCATGGACGCGGTGCAAGCGTCGTTCAAGGGAGCCTCGGAAATCGGCTTCACCGTGATCTCCATGAGCGTGTCCCTCGTCGCGGTGTTCATTCCGTTGCTGATGATGGGCGGCATCGTCGGGCGGCTATTCCGCGAGTTCGCGGTTACGCTCAGTATTGCGATTGGGGTTTCGCTGCTGGTGTCGTTAACCACGACACCCACGATGTGTGCCAAGTTTCTGCGGCCGCCAGCGCACGATCAGCGGCATAATCGCTTTTACGCCGCGAGCGAGTGGGTGTTCGACAGCACTTTGGCCGCCTATCGCCACGCCCTTCGGTGGGTTCTGGATTATCAGTTGGTCACACTCGTCGTCACTATTCTTGTGGCGTGCCTCAGCGTGTACCTCTACATCATCGTTCCCAAGGGATTTTTCCCGCAGCAGGATACTGGACGCATCTCGGGATCGGTGCAGGCAGCGCAGGATATCTCATTCCAGGCTATGCGCGGCAAGATGGAACGCTATGTTCAGATTGTGATGAACGATCCGGCGGTCAGCACCATTGTCGGCTTTGCGGGAGGGAACACAGTTTCAAATCAGGGCCGATTCTTCATCATGCTGAAACCGTTGTCCGACCGCGGCAAGTGTCCGCCGCATCATTTTTGGCAATCCTGTCCCAATGTTAGCGCGGACGATGTGATCAACCGGCTGCGCGGCAAGCTGGCGGTTGTGCCCGGAGCTACGTTGTATCTGCAATCCGCGCAAGACCTCACGATTGGCGGGCGCCAAAGCAACGCACAATATCAATACACGCTGCAAGGCGAAGACCTGAACGAACTCAACACCTGGGCGCCGCAGTTGCTTGCGAAAATGCGTGGGCTGCCGGAACTGCGCGACGTAAACACCGACCAGCAAGACAAAGGATTGCAGGCGCAACTGGTGATCGATCGCGACACCGCCAGCCGCATGGGCGTGGCCGCGCAGGATATCGACAACGCGCTTTATGACGCATTCGGACAGCGGCAGGTCTCCACCATGTACCGGCCGCTGAACCAATACCACGTGGTCATGGAAGTTGCGCCCGAGTTCCAGCAGACCACGGAAGGCCTGCAGAATATTTATTTGCGATCTACCAGCGGCACGCCGATACCACTAGCGGCGTTCACCCACTTCACGCCATCGAACATCCCGTTGGCCGTGAACCACCAGAGCCAGTTTCCATCGGTCACAATTTCTTTCAACCTGGCGCCCGGAATCTCTCTCGGAGGGGCGACGCTGGCCATCGAGAACGCGCAACGGTCCATCGGCTTCCCCGCCACGATTCAGGCTAGCTTTCAAGGCACAGCCGCTGCGTTTCAGGACTCGCTTTCCAGCCAGAAAATCCTGATCTTCACGGCCTTGGTCACCGTTTACATCGTGCTGGGCATGCTTTACGAGAGCTACATTCACCCCATTACAATTCTTTCGACGATTCCGTCGGCGGGCGTTGGCGCGCTCCTCGCTTTGCTGTTGACGCACAACGAACTCAACGTGATTGGAATGATTGGCATCATTCTTCTCATTGGTCTGGTGAAGAAGAACGCGATCATGATGATCGATGTAGCGCTGGAAGTGGAGCGCACACAAGGCAAGAAGCCGGTCGACGCCATCTACGAAGCCTGCCTGCTGCGATTCCGGCCGATCATGATGACGACCATGGCCGCGCTGCTCGGCGGTTTGCCGCTGGCTCTCGGATCCGGCACCGGATCAGAACTGCATCGTCCCCTCGGCATTACGATTGTCGGAGGATTAATCGTCAGCCAGGCTCTGACTTTATTCACCACGCCGGTGGTCTATGTGTATCTCGACCGCTTCCGCCTCTGGTTGCTCGGCGGAGAAACCAAGCCGCTGCTGCCAGAGCCATCTCCCAGACCGAGCCCGGCTCATTAAGATTCTGATGTGGAGACAGCCGCCCTCGGCTGTCTAGCGGAGCGAAGTTCCGCAGCTGAGCACCTCAGCACGAACCAAACTAGTCAACCCAACTGTCGCAGTCATTCCACTTCCGTGGCTGAACTCCCGGTTCGCAGGCAATCAAGCCTGACAAGTCCTAGCCCCGATGGCAATTCGCCATACCACTTTTACTAAGTTGGTACACACACACTGCTCGACGCTCAAGGCTCGCAACTCCACTCATTTCGCCTGCAGCTTCTCTACGACCCGCTCGTAGTCGTCCACGGTCGCATACTCAATCACAATCTTTCCTCTTCCATTCCGATCCCGAATCCTCACCCTCATCCCCAGCGTCCGCTCCATCTCCGTTTGCGCCGCCCTGACATTTGGATCGATCCACCGCGCACTGGTTTTCTTGCCCGGCTCCGCGGGCCGCGTTGGTCCCGGCAACATCGGAAGAGACCCATTCAGCCGCATCACGCGGTCTTCAATCTCGTCCCACTTCAGCCGCTTCGTCACCACTTCTTCCGCCACCATCTCGATGTGTTCCGGTTTGTCCAGCCGCAAAATCTCCCGTGCATCGCTGAAGCTCAACCGGCCCTCCAGCATGTAATTCATTACTTTTTCCGGCAATCGCAGCAGCCGCATGTAATTCGACACGGTCTCGCGCGACACTCCGACCCGCTCCGCAATCTGCGCCTGCGTCAGATGAAATTCCTTGCTCAGCACCCGGAAAGCCTCGGCCTGCTCCAGCGGATTCAGGTCCGCGCGCACTACGTTTTCGAGCACGGTCATCTCCGCCGCCTGCTGCGGCGAAAGCGTGCGCACCAGCGCTGGAATCGTATCCTTGCCGGCCATCTTCGACGCTCGCAAGCGACGCTCGCCCAGCACCAGGATGTATCGCCCGTCCACTTCTTGCGCCGGGCGCACCACCACCGGCTGCACCACCCCATGCTCCTTGATCGAATCCCTCAGCTCGATCAGCATCTCCTCATCAAATACATAGCGCGTCTGGTAGGGATTCTTATCGATCAACTCGACCGAAAGATTCACTACCATATTCCGCAGCATCGCATCCGCTTGAATCGAAATCACCTCCGGGGTCTCTTCCGGTTGCAATGTGGGGACAGCCGCCCTCGGCTGTCCAGCCGCGGCCATCGTGGCAACGTGCGAATCATCCGTTGCCTCACCCCTTGCACCCTTGTCATCCCGAACGAAGTGAGGGACCTTGGTTTCCCCGCCATCACCACCCGTCTGAACCACTACCCGCGGCCCCGGCAACAAAGACGCCAACCCGCGCCCCAAAGCCCGCCGCTTCTCCACCTTCTCGTCCTTCTTCTCGATTGCCGGATTCCCCGCCAACTTCTCTGCCGCCGAAGTAGTCATTCTTTTTCTTCCCTTTCCCTACCCTGTCGTCCTGAGCGCAACAGATGCTTGCGCTTCGCGCAAGCATCTGTGGAGTCGAAGGATCCCTATAGCCACCACTGCCGAGAATTGCGAAGCCGCTAGATACATCGACAAGTATCAATGTGTATATCGATATATATAGATATAGGTTAGGCACTAATCGCCGATGGCGGCTCGCCGGCCGCCGCCAAATGCCGCCCCAGAAGCTCTTTCGCCAACCGTATATAACTCTCCGCCCCCTTCGATCGCGGATCGTACATCAGCGCCGGCTTGCCATGGCTGGGCGCCTCCGCCAGTCGGATGTTCCGCGGGATGGTCGCGGCGCAGACCTTGTCCCCAAAATAATTTCTCAGCTCGGCCATCACTTGCTGCGCCAGGTTGGTCCGCTCATCCAGCATGGTCAGCACCACGCCTTCGATGCCCAGCTCCGGATTCAGCGCCGCCCGGATCCTCTCGATGGTATCCATCAGTTCGCTGATGCCTTCGAGCGCAAAGTATTCCGCCTGCATCGGAATCAAAACCGAATCCGCAGCCACCAGGGCATTCAGCGTCAAAAGATCGAGCGCTGGCGGACAGTCGAGCACAATGTATTGGAAGCGCTCCCGCAAGGGCGCAATGGCGTCGCGCAACCGGTACTCGCGCCGCTCCACCTCAACCAGCTCCAAGTTTGCCCCGATCAGGTTCTTGTGCGAAGGAATCAGCCAAAGCTGTTCCAGCTCGGTCGTGGCGAGCGCCTCCTCGGCCTCGGCCGCACCGAGCAACAGATGGTAAGTCGAAACCCGCTCGGGGTCCTTAATCAGACCCAGCCCGCTCGTGGCATTCGACTGCGGATCGCAATCGATCAGCAGTGTGTTCACTTCAGCCGCCGCAAAGGACGCGGCTAGGTTGATGGCAGTCGTAGTTTTCCCCACGCCGCCCTTCTGATTGGCAACAGCGATAACGCGTCCCATAAATTGTCGAGGAGCCAGAGTCTCTGGCAGCATAATGCGATACGCGTTTCGCAGCAAGGTCAGAATGTTGTGCACAACGGTGGATTGATGTGCAAAAGTGGCCGAGTGTTCCGGCCGGAACATTGTTGTGGAGACGGATTGAATGCCCAAGCCAGTGCGGGGAGTAAGGGCTTCGGAAGCCGAAGCCCGTAGAGCTGCATTTCGCCTCGGCGGGGATGTTCCAGTCGGAACATTGTGGACAGCGATCAGCTAATTTACGATCCAGTGACCTCACTCCGGAATCGTCATATGTTCCAGCTGGAACATCTTCGGCAGGATCGTGGGATCAGATCGTTTTGACGTCCGGAGTGGGCATTAATCTGTAAGCAGCGAGGGCCGTATCGAATTACTCACCCACTTAAGCCATTTCTAGCATTAGCTAGGAATAGCTCGTTACCACTGCCGGGCCAGAATAGCGCATGGTTCGTCCCACCTGTTAACTGTTATGGTTCTCTCCTACCTACCAACAGCGTACGGGCCTTCGAGCAGGGGATAGGTATTTCGGGTCGCCAGGCGAACTCTGGGAGGACAACTTTGGCTTCGTCCACTTGGGATGAGCCGATTAGCAGGGCTAGTTGTCCGCCGCGGGCTACGAGTCTGGCAGCGGTAGGGAGAACGGCAGCGAAGCGCTCAACAGCGCGAAGGGTAACGAGGTCGAACGTCTGGCTGGGATTCAGTTCTTCGGCGCGGGCGTTTTGTATATTGATGTCCGTCAATGTAAGCGCGTGAGCTACTTCGCGGAGGAAAGCGGCTTTCTTCTGGTTCGACTCGATCAGGGTTAGGAAGATTCCGGGAGCCCAGAGTTTGATGGGAAGTCCGGGGAAGCCTGCGCCGGAGCCCAAGTCGGCGACAGCAGGGGATGAAGCCCCTTTTTTAGTAGGGGCATCATCACCACTCTTCGGCGCGCTTCCCTCACTCAGAGCAATCCCAGAAATGAAGTCGCGCCCTTCCCGGTGATTTTCTTTTGGGAAGAGAAGACGGGCCGCGAATAGACTCTCGCCGAAGTGCCGGGTGACGATTTCTTCTTCGTTGCGGATTGCAGTCAGGTTGATGCGGGCGTTCCAGTGTAGGAGTATATCGATGTACGTCGATATATCCTGGAGTTGGGTGGCGGAAAGAACAGCAGGTTCCCTTCGACTCCGCTCAGGGCAGGCCTCACCGGGCCTTTGGCCCTGTTCGGAATGACAACGAATGGGAACGGCCGACAGGAAAGGATCAAGCAATTCGGCGATGCGCGTGCGGTCCATGCGAGGATTGATTGTAGCCGCGGGCGATTGCCGGGTGCCAGTGCGTGTGGCGCAAATGAGGCGCGAGATCACAGACGAAAATCCGAGCTGGACAGACCTCGCATGGCGGGTAGGGATGCTTCGACTGCGCAGGATCGTCCGAACGACGATCCTACTTCGCTCTGCATGACTGGGGGCGGTGTAAGCTGGAAGGATGAAGAAACAAGGGGCGGACCAGGCATTTCATGATCGGCGGTATCAGGGAGCGAAAGCGGGTGGAGGCGGCGAAGAAGGTGCCTGCTAAGAAGAAGGTAGAGAACGAGTCGGGCAAACAGAGCGTCGAGTCAGATATAGCGGGTTCCGAGTAACGCGGTGCCGGCCGCGGCGTGGGCTTCCGCTTCGAGGCGATGGCGGGCGAAAAGCAGATTCCTCACTTCGTTCGGAATGACAAAATCCCAAGGAACAAAAATCCAGTACGCAAGCTCCAAGAAAGCGCTCGCGTTGACACGGCGAGCCTGTCTTCTGTAACTTCTGATTGAACTGAAAGAAATGATATGGCGACTTTGACTGGAGTGCAGAAGGAATACATTTTGCACTGGGGTGAGATGGGGACGCGGTGGGGAATTAACCGGACGGTGGCGCAGATTCATGCGCTGCTGTATCTGTCTCCGCGGGCGCTGCCGGCCGAAGAGATTGCGGAGACGCTGAGCGTAGCGCGGTCGAATGTGAGCACGTCGATTCGGGAGCTCGAAGGCTGGGGGATTGTGCGCGCGGTGCATGTGCTGGGCGACCGGCGGGAGCATTATGAGTCGATGAAGGATGTGTGGGAGATGTTCCGGCTGGTGATTGAGCAGAGGAAGCGCAGGGAGATCGATCCGACGCGGGAGATGCTGCGGAGAAGTTTGGAGGAGCTGGATCCGAAAGAAGCGGGCGCCGATTTTACGCGGGAGCGGCTGGCGGCGATGGCGGGATTTTTCGATGCTGTGACCGAGTTGCACGATCAGATGAAGCGGCTGCCTACTGGCACGGTGCGGAAGCTATTGAGGATGGGTGCGAAGGTTAGCGGGAAGAAGAAGTAGCGAGTTGCGAGTACCGAGTTCTAGCTTCCGTTCTGCGTTAGACAACGGCGACAAAGGTCCAGGCGGAGACTCCTATTCAGATTGCGGTCCGTGATGGAGGGTAGGGATGCTTCGACTTCATGAGATCGTCTTTCAGACGATCTCACTTCGCTCTGCATGACAGATTCATTTCAGTGCTAATTAAAAGGGTGTTTGAGACATGGCGCAGGTTGGCGACGGGAAAAAGATTTGGGTGACGTTGACGGGGTTGCCGTTGACGATTGAGTTGGAATGGCCGTTTCATCGGTCGACTTCGGGGGCGGATTTTTGGGTGCTGCATGGAGATATTCGCCTCGAGAATTCGGATGGCTTGCATGCCCCGATGGCGGTGAATTTGTCGGCGACGGTGCGGGAGGTTTTAGCGTCGCTGGAGCCAAAGGACGCAGAGGCGCCGGTGATCAATGCGCTACGCAAGGAAGTGGACAAACGGCAAGTGGAGTTTTTGAAGTCAGGGAAGCTGAAGCCGGTGGCGTTTTCCAGCCGGCACTATGACTTCAAACGGCAGAAGTGGGTGTTTGGCAAAGCCACCGATGATGTGATCGCCACGTTCTTGGAGCGGAAGATTTATTGGCAGACGAAGTTGGGATCGAGTTCTCCCGTGCCCGATGAAGCGCGCAAAGTTTGGATTGCGGACCCGACGGAAGCGCAGTACCTGGAGACTACGACGCAGCATTTGGTCGAAATTGCTGGGCGGCTGCTGGCTGCGGATGGATTGGTGCGAATCGACGGAGAAAGGGCCGAGGCGACTGCGGGGCTGATGGGGTATGGCAAGAAATTTGAGGGCGTAATGCGGCAAGCGGTGGAGGAGTTGGAGAAGAAGCATGCATTCGAGCGCGGGTGAGGGCTAGTACCGAGTACCTAGTACCGAGCAACGCGCGACCGCTGCGTAGCGGACAGAACCAAGATTCCTCGCTTCGCTCGGAATGACAAAGCTTAAGGGGCTCCCAGATTGTTTTGCTACAGGATTACTTGGCGAAGAAGTAGTCGAAGGATTTTACGGCAGTGAATTCGTCTTCTTTGATGTCGAAGACTGTGTAGAGCTTGGTGACCTGAAGGACGTCGGAAACTTTCTTGGTGAGGCTGAGGAGTTTGAGTTCGCCGCCGGCGTTGCGGACGGCGATGAAGCTGCTGACCAGTTCTCCCACGCCGGAGGAATCGATGTAATCGACGTCGGCGAGGTTGAGGACGATTTTTTTCTTGCCGGCTGCCAGGAGTTTCCGAACAGTGTCGCGGAGCTGGCCGGTTTCGTCGCCGAGGGTGATGCGTCCGTTGATGTCGACGATGGTGACGTGGCTGACTTCGCGAGTAGTGATGGTCATAGAGTCGGCGTCCGGCTTGCGCTTCGGGGAATGTTAGAGAGGTCGGCTGTGCAAGTCAATGGGTAGAGCGGCTAATAGCTGAATGAGTCAACTGCGCGAGGGGTGCCTGCGGTTGGCAGCGAGTCGCGGATTTCCTGGATTGGAGAGGTAACGATCGGCGTCGCGTATTCGGGATGGCGGAACTCGAGATGCATGCCTCGGCCGACGTATTGGAGTTTGAGCATCGACCCCCCCCATGTTGAACCGGCGATGGCGACTTGCACCGGGTAAGGACAGAACTCAGGATGGCCCGAGATTAGAGCGTCACTGCCACCGAGAAGAACGGCCGTGTAGACGTGGTGAAGGGTTTGGATTTCGAGGACCGTCGAAGGTGGAAGATCGTGGAGAAAAACCCCGCCTTCGATTTCGGACTGGACGATGGCTCGATTGACGTCATCGGCAAGGTTGGGGTGAGGCGTGAACATAAAGTCACAAATGTTCCTAGGAGTGTACCCCAAATTGGTTGCTCCGGAGGAAGGAATCGGCCAAACGTTCGAACTTTAGAACATGCTCCAGCGATTAGATGTCAGAGGGAACGCCGGGGATGGGGGGGCAATAACGGCCCAACGGTAACATTCGGTCGTTACTGCGTGCGGGACGATGCCTAGCCGCTGCTGGAGTTCTGAGTAAGTGCGGCAGTGCTGAGATCTATCACCTGCTCAGAGGTCAGGCCATACAGAGGCGGACTTGCGACTTCCATCAGCGACAAGTAGATGTAGATCTGGCCGCGATGGTGAGCCTCGTGTTCGACCATCGAGCGCAGCCACTTCCAGGATGTGATCGAGCCTCCCTCAGGCGTGGTGCATTTGCGGCTCAGCTGATCCGGGGTGAAGCCGGAAAGAATCTCTACGTCTTCGCGGTGCAGCCGCTCCGCGAACGCTACGATCTCGTCGTAAGTTGCTGCGAGATTCTTGCCGCAGCCGGCATAGGCGCTGGGCTTGCCTCGGGCGACCTCAACGAAAATGTATCTATTGGCAGCCGCGATATGCCGCACTAAATCTCCCAGCGTGAACTTCCCTTCGCGAAATCTCCAATCGACCTTATCGGGAGGAATTGCACGCACCACGTTCATGGTGCGCAGATGAACTTTATTGAAGTAGGAGAGAAATTCATTGATGTCACGGATCTCCATGGGATGCCTCCGCCGTGGTTGGATGATGAGGGTTCAGCTCATGATTCAGAGTGTGGCTGCGAGCCGAGGGAAGGCATTTATGGAATGGTAGCAATCGAGCCGTTGGGGCCGACGAACAGGGCTCCGCCGTCGGGGTAGGGGCTTACGGCGTTGAATCGCGTTGGGGATTTCCTGCCTGGACTGATGCGCATGGGATCGTGAGGCGGACGAAAGTCGAAGATGAACTTTGGTGCGACGATGAATAGGCGGGGGTTGGATTGATTTTCGTTCAGATTACTCGCTAAAGTCGCAACGGCTGTAGAGGCGCAGCAGATCCCTCCACTCCGAATCTCGTTACTTGCAGAAGCGAAATTCTCCGGTCGGGATGACGACGCTTTTGAGTAGTTTCTGTCATAGGCTACGGCGGAGAAATAGGCTTGGGGATGGATTTGAGGCAGCGTCCATGTTTTGCCGCCGTCGGAGGTGAAGGCCAGGTTGTCGCCGTCCTGATCGGGATGTTTGTAGTCGCCACCGACAATTACGCCGTGGGTTGAGTTGCGAAAGGTGATAGAGAAAATTCCGGCTGAGTCCGGACCGTGCGTGACGGGAGTGTCAGAGATCTGCCAGGTACGGCCAAGGTCGGGAGAGTGGAAGACTCGGGCGACACGTCCTCCGGTCGCGAACCAGATGTTGGGATCGTTGCTCTCCGGGGCAGATGCTCGTTCATTTTTTCCCAGCTGTCGGGGTGCGGCGCGCAGGATAGCCAGGCAAGAATTGCTGGCAGCGAAGGCGGCTTCGCCCGGTTCGGCGGGAGGAAACTGAGATCGGGGAATTGGGCTCCAGTTTTGGCCGTCGGTGGTGAGGAGCAGTTCGAATTTGAGCTGGCCGGTTTCATCGGGAACAGGGTCGCCGAGGACGATGCCGTGGGTCGCGTCCCAAAAAACCATAGAGTCGAAGAAGCCTTTCGGATTCGAGTTGGTGAATTGCAGCTGCCAGTGTTGGCCGGCGTCAGTCGTGTGGTAGATGCGGGACTGGTCGCCAGGTCCGGCGGACATGAGGAAAGCTTCGTCGGCGGAGAATGCAACCACGCCGCGAAAATCAAGAGCTTCGGCACCGGGGAGTTGGGTTGGAGTCCAAGTGTGCCCTGCGTCGAGGGTGCGCAAATAAGTGCCGTGAGTGCCTGAGGCCCACGCGATTTGATGGGAAACGGCGCTTACGCCGCGGAGGCTTTCAGCGGTGTGCGAGAGTTGGACTTGCGGACCCGATTTAGCGAGAGCATTTGTGACCGCGAGAAAGAAGAGCAGCATGCGCATGCGCAAATTGTCTCAGATGGATTGCCGAGACTTGAGGAGTGAAACGTCGAGCTTCACTCGATGGACCGGCAGACAGCCTGCAATCCTTGGATAACCAATAACTCCACGATTCAGCGCAGATCGAAATTCTAGTTCTTGCTGGCGATGAAAGGAGCGAACGACGCACTTTTTCCGAAATAGATGCGCAACGTGCACTTATCTCCCACATGGGCGAACGCTACTTCGAGCGAATCGGCGGCCTGGCTTACTTGATCGGTCTCCATGGCGGCGCGAGCGAGGTCTTGCTTTTCGTCGTAGGCGGAGCCTGGAGTCACATTCTTGTTGATGGCAAGGGTCCACTTATCTTTGGCGGGGATGGGATAGACGCTATAAGCGCCGACTGGAATTGTCGCGCCGGCGAAACTGAGTTGGGCTTCGGTGAAAAGAGTCATGGGCGTGCCGCCGGGTGTCCAGGGCTTGCCGTTCGCGACTTTGTCGCTCTTGGCTGTTGCCGGATTGTAGCGTATGTAGACTTGGCGACCATCGTCCAGATAACAACTCGCAGTCGACGACGGGCCGGATTGTTGAGCCGCACAAACGCCAGCGAGCGCGGTCAAGATAAAGAGAGCAACGAATTGCGAGCGGAGCATGGTAGACCCTTTCTGCGCCAAAAGTGTAGCGCCGAATTGGCCCGATGGGAAGAGGAATAGAATCCCGATTCTTTAATTAGGGGCATCAGCGGTGGCGGGAGGGTACAAAGCGAATCTGCGCGAAAGCCATGGTCCAGACTGACCTAGCGACTCGTCTCCGTAGTCATTACTCAATCTTGACAATGTGACACCTTATGTGACACATTATATTGATGCCATCGGTGAACATGCGCCAGCTTCGCGATACCCGCCGTCTGAAGGCGTGGCTCCGCGCCGGAAAGACGGTGGAACTCCGTGACCGCGATCGCCTTATCGCGCGCATCGTTCCAGAACAGGAAAAAGACAACCCCGTGCAATGGCCAGACTTCGCCGCCCGGCGAAAAGAAATATTTGGCGACCGAATCCTTCCCAACGTCATACTCGAAGATAGAGGACGCTATTGAGGGTGTATGCGGATTCTAGCTTTCTAATATCCCTCTACGTGGCTGATGTGCACTCAATCGAAGCTGAAAATCGGTTGAAGGACGGCCCACAATTAATCCTTACCCCCTTCCACTTGGCCGAGTGGGCCCATGCAATTGGACAACATAGATTTCGAGGAGTACTTAGTGCCGAAGGAGCAGCTAGGTTAAACACGCAGTTCGCCTCGGATCGGACAGGTGGACTATTGCGCGAAGCCGCACTTCCGGAGCGTGCCTTCGAGCTTTGCGCGGAACTGGCCCGCCGCCATGGATCGCAAATCGGCATGCGAACGCTCGATACGCTGCACGTGGCCTGCGCGCTGGAACTCAAAGCGGAGCAATTTTGGACTTTTGACGAACGCCAGAAAAAGTTGGCGAAGGTGCAGGGGTTGAAAACCTCGTCGTGAGGAAGGCAAATCAGTTTCTGGGTGGAGGATCTTCGCTAGAACACTCCCACACTCGGGCATTCTCGGATCTTGCCGCCTTCGCTAACTCACGGTCGGCAGTTATCAAAATTGACTTAGACGGTCCGTCAAATATTCGGTATTTCCCGTGCTTTAGTGTCGCGACCTGTAGACAATCAACAAAATCAAGCTTGTATTTTCCAACCAGTTGTTCAAATTCCTTGCTTACCACTGGCAGTAGTACATCTAGCTCATCGATCTGAAATGTGTTGCCGACAACCAGAAGGAGGTTCCTTACATACCTCAAGTATTCCGTTTCGGAAATTTTTTTACGTAGAAATTTCAATTTTAATGCTCCAAGAGCCTCAGCCACGCAAAACGACACAGTATATCCAGGATGCGTGTATTCCCGATGATACTTTCTAAGGGCTTCCCTTCCGGGCTCTTCGTCTGGGTCATCCGCCACAAGCTTAACGAGTGCCGAAGCATCGAAGTAGTGAACTTTAATAGCGTAATAGTCCATCAAAACTGATCGGCCTCACTCTTCCTCTTCCTTCACCTCACCCCGCTCCGCCTTGGCCTTTTCAATAATCTTTTCCTGCAACGCTCCCGGCACGGTGTCGTAGTGGTGCATTTCCATGTTGAAGCTGCCGCGGCCTTGCGTCATCGAAGTCAGATCCACGCCATAGGTCAACATCTCGGACATGGGCACTTCGGCTTTCACCACGGTGTTGCCGCCTTTATTATCCATGCCCTGGATGCGGCCGCGGCGGCTATTTAGGTCGCCCATGATCGAACCGGCAAACTCGTCGGGTACGGTGATCTCGACATGCATCACTGGCTCCAGAATCGTTGGCTTAGCCTGTTCCATGGCTTTTCTGAAGGCGATGCGTCCCGCCATCTGGAAGGACATGTCGTTCGAATCCACATCGTGATACGAGCCGTCGTAGAGAATCACGCGGAAGTCGACCACCGGGAATCCCGCCAGATACCCGCGCGCAGCAGCATCCCTAATTCCTTTTTCGATGGCGGGAATATAGTTCTTCGGAATCGCGCCACCGAAAATGTCGTTGACGAATTCGAACTGCCCGCCGCGCGGCATCGGCTCCATCTTGATTTTGCAATCGCCATATTGTCCGTGCCCGCCAGTCTGCTTCTTGTGGCGCCCCTGCACATCGGCCTTGCCGCGAATAGTCTCGCGATACGGGACTTTCGGCGCTTTCAAAACCACTTCCGTGTGATAACGCTTCTTCAACTTCGAAACCACAACTTCAATATGCTGCTGCCCCGTCCCTGCGATCAGAAACTCCTGCGTCTGCGCATCGCGGAAGAACCGCAGCATCGCATCTTCTTCCATCAGCTTGTGGATACCGGGCCCCAGCTTGTCTTCATCGGCGCGGCTCTTGGGCTCGATGGCAAACGTAATCGCCGGTTCCGGCAACTTCACTCGCGGATACTGAATCGGCGCCGACTTATCTCCAAGCGTGTCGCCGGTGAGCGTGTCTTTCAATTTCGCGACGGCGCCAATGTCGCCAGCGTGCAACTCCGTGACTGGCACAGCAGTTTTTCCCTGCATGATGGAAATATGAGACAGCTTCTCCGTCGAGCCCCGCGAAAAATTCTGCACCGTCGCTTCGTTTTTCAATACTCCGGAAAAAACTTTGAAGTATGAAATCCTGCCTGCAAACGCGTCTGACACGGTCTTGAACACATACAGAGACATCGGCTCCGCATCGGTCTCATGCCGCTTCGGCGCGTCTCCGTTTCCTGAAGCAGCGGCTTCGCCTTGCACCCATTCATGCTCGGAAGGCGCTGGCGTGTAATCCACGATGAAATCCATCACGCGGTCCGCGCCCACATTCCCCAGGCCCGAGCTGAAAATTACGGGGAAGAGTTTGTCTTCGCGAATCGCATTGTGCAGCGCGGGAATCAAGTCCTCTTCCGGAATGGTTCCCTTCTCGAAGAATTCTTCCATCAGCTTGTCGTCGCCCTCGGCCACCAGTTCCACGAGTTGCTCATGAGCTTCCTGCACCTGGGCCCGCATGTTTGCCGGAATCTCGGTCTCTTTCCCTTTGCCGTTCCCACCTAGTTCGTAGGTGTAAGCCTTCATGCGCACCAGGTCGACGACGCCGGTCAAATTTTTCTCGCTGCCGATGGGCAGTTCGATTGGAATCACATCGCGCCCAAAGGCATTCACCAGTGACTCGAGCACACGCTCAGCACTCGCGCGGTCGCGGTCCATCCGGTTCACCACGATCAGCCGAGGTGTTTTATATTCGTCGCAATCCTTCCACACGCGTTGCGTCACGACTTCTACGCCGGCCACGCCATCGACCACCACGATTGCCGCATCCACCACGGGCAGCACCATTTTCGCTTCGTGGACAAACATGCTGAAGCCGGGCGTATCGATGACATTGATTTTCGTTTTACCCCATTCCACACTGGCCGCAGCCGCCGAGATCGACATCTTGCGGGCGATCTCTTCGTCGTCATAATCGGTAGTCGCCGAGCCATCGTCCACGCGGCCCAGCCGCGGCGTCGCCCCCGCGGTGTACAGCATGGCCGAGAGCAGTGTGGTCTTGCCCGCATGCCCGTGCCCCACCATCGCTACATTACGAATGTTTTCTCCGGAATAGACTTTCACGATTAGGCTCCTTCGCAGGCGTGGAAGAGAGACGGCCCCAGAAGAGTATTAGTGCAGGAACAGGCCAGCCCGACATTACCTGCCAAAACCTAGGATGCTACCACGCGCGAAGCGGAGTCTCAACCCTCGGCTAGACCACATGCTTCGCGGCTGGAGGCCTGCTCGCCAATTGTGGTCCCGGGCGTCCCTCGCTATCCTGAATGAGTGAATTCCGTGTTCCTAAGCGCGGAATGGCGCGACCTGGTCATGCTCAACTACGAGATTGACGCCGGGCTGGTGCAGAAGTTCGTGCCGGAGGGAACGCAACTCGACCACTGGCAGGATCGCGTGTTTCTGAGTCTGGTGGGCTTTCGCTTTCTCAAGACTAAGTTCTTAGGCATCTCCGTTCCCTTCCATCGCAACTTCGAGGAGGTAAATCTGCGATTCTATGTGCGGCGTGCAGAGGGGCAGGAGATCAGACGAGGGGTGGTCTTCATACGAGAGATTGTGCCACGGTGGGCAATTGCGAGAGCAGCGCGGGCTTTCTACAACGAGAATTACGTGGCCCTTCCTATGTCAAACCGCATTGATTGCGCAGGGGCGGCGCGATTGAGTGCAGAATATTCGTGGAAGTTCCACAAGCGCTGGAATCGAATGCAAGTGGCGGTGAAGGGTGAGCCGACACTGCCCGGGCCTGGGTCGCAACAGCAGTTTATAGCGGAACACTACTGGGGATACGCTGCACAGCCGGATGGTGGTTGCGTGGAGTATCGTGTTGACCATCCAGCTTGGCGGGTGTGGGCTGCGCAGGAGGCAACGTTCGAGGGCGACGTAAAAGATCTCTACGGCGCCGATTTTGCGGCGGAACTCGGCAAGAAGCCCGCTTCCGCCTTTCTGGCGGAAGGTTCGGAGGTCGTTGTGTACCGCGGCAGGAGGTTGTGACCCGATGGTCGGCGACGATTCTGGCAAGAGTGCCTCTCGCGAATGGATCCTTTACGACAATCAGTGTGGAGTCTGTTCCAGCTGGGTTCAATTCTGGCGGCCGACGCTTGCCCGCCGGAACATCAATATTGCTGGCCTACAGGAGTCTTGGGTCATGCAGCGGCTTCAGCTCACTGGAGAAGAGCTTCTGCATGACATCCGTTTTCTAAGCCGGGAAAATACCGTCATCTCGGGCGCCGACGTTTACCTGCAAGTCACGCGAAGAATCTGGTGGGCTTGGCCTTTCTACGCCCTGTTTAGTATGCCCGGACTCAACCGGCTTCTCCACTGCAGCTATCGCTGGTTCGCGAGCAATCGCCATCGGATTTCTCAAGCGTGCAGGCTTCCAGTACCAGTTGATGTTGCTTCTGGCGCGAGGGATACCGATCGTCCGCGCTAGCCCTATCACCCAGCCACCGGTCCGGCGTATCATCCTTTCAGCTATGCTAGACCGCCGCACCTCCGAGCAGTGGATCGCGCAATACGCCTCCAGCCACCAGCATCCGGTGAACCGGGCCTGCCATACGCTGGGCATCCCGACTATCTTGCTCTCGGTGCCCATTTTTGTGGCAAGCATCTTCTTTCATTATCTATGGCCCTACGCGCTCGCTCTCTTTGTCCTCGGATGGATTTTTCAGTTCATCGGTCACGCATTTGAAGGCAAGCCACCGGAGTTCTTCAGCGATTGGAGATTTCTCTTTGTCGGCGTGCGCTGGTGGTGGGCCAAGATTCACGGAAAAGCATGATCTTCGATCAAAGCCCGCACAAGGTGAATACAATCACACCTCAAAATCCGTTTCGCTGGCTTGACCGTACTTGGGGAGTAAGACTGTTTCGCTTTCAGCATCCCTGCGTCTGCGCTTGCGAGACGTCGTTCGCTGGATTATCCTTCTCACAGTCTCCTGGGGTTCACTCGATATACGCATGCATCGTCTGACGGCCAGATTTCTGTTGCTGTTCGCATTCGTTGGGACGCTCACGCCCGTGGCGTTGACGCTCAGCGGACCGCCGCAGCATGCATGTTGCGTTCGCAAAGGTTTGCATCATTGCAACGAGTCAGATGGCACCGATTCTTCCCGCCTGTTAATTAGTGGTGCAGGATGTTGTAACGGCGACTGCTGCCGCGCCGTAACCACCGCTCGATGGGCGTATGCTCATACCGGAATGAACGTCTTGTACGAGCGAAACATCAGCGCTCGTGCCGACCAGCCAGATCAAATTTCTCTCCACGTCGAAGTCCTCGAACTTCACTCCAGCCGCGCCCCTCCTGGTTGCTAATCCAGCTTTCGCGCCGATGATTCCTGGCGCGTAATCCATAGCTGCTATTGCGAACTGCGCGTCACGCTCGACGAACGTGCCCTCGCACGCCGACCGGAGGATTTTATGATCCGCACAAAATTACCAGCCATTGCCGCGCTGGTCTTGGCCAGCATCGCCGCGTTCGCGTCCATCTTCGGATCGCTGCGTGGCATCGTCCACGATCCCCAGCATCGCCCGGTGGAAAACGCCATGGTGATGCTTCGCTCGAAAACCTCAGACCAGATCGTCACCGTGAACACCGACGCCCGCGGGGAGTTCACCTTCAATGCCATCGCTCTTGGCGACTACACGGTCACGGTGGTCGCTCCGAATTTCAATCAGGCCGCACGAAGCGTGCAAATAAATTCCGGATCGCAGCCCGTGCTGCATTTTTCCTTGAGCGTCGCCACCAACAAAGAGTCTGTCACCGTCTCCGGATCTCCGGAAGCAATACCTGTGGATTCCGCCACTCCGACCACGCTGGTGAGTCGTCTGGATATCGAACACACGCCGGGTGCGGCGCGGACCAACAGTCTCGCCATGATCACCGACTACGTCCCCGGCGCTTATTTCACTCATGACCAGCTGCACGTTCGCGGCGGCCACCAGACCAGTTGGCTGATCGACGGCGTGCCCGTGCCCAACACGAACATCGCCTCCAACCTTGGTCCGCAATTCGATCCCAAGGACGTGGACTACCTCGAAGTCAATCGCGGAAGCTACGGCGCTGAGTTCGGCGACCGTACTTACGGAGTTTTCAACGTCGTGCCCCGCACCGGCTTCGAGCGCAACAATCAAGCCGAAGTCGTCCTCAGCGCCGGAAATTTCTACCAGACCAACGACGCGTTTAACTTCGGCAGCCACACTCAGCGTTTCGCCTACTACGCCAGCGTCAACGGTAACCGCAGCAATCTTGGCATTCAAACGCCGGTTCCGCAGGTCGTTCACGACGCCGTAAACGGTTATGGAGGCTTCGGCTCGCTGATTCTCAACGCCGATCCCGCGAACCAGCTGCGTCTCGTCACTTCGCTGCGCAAGGATTACTATCAGATTCCCTACGATCCATTTCCCAATGACATTGAGAACGCGCCGATCGCTGCGAACAATTTCGCGGCGCAGTATCCCAGCCTCGACCTTCGCGACGGCGACCATGAATCCGACGCCATCGTGAATTTTTCCTGGGTGCATACTTTCAATGCAAAGCTTCTGCTGACGGTCTCGCCTTTCTTTCATCACAACGCGGCCGATTACGACAGCTCGCCGAGCGATCCGGTCGCCACCACCGAACATCGGGGATCGAGTTATGGCGGAGGTCAAGTCAGTTTCGCCGCAAACCTTCCGAAGAATAACTTGCAGGTGGGCATTTACAGTTTTTACCAGCAAGACAATGAACTCTTCGGCGCGTCTTTCAATAACGGCAGCGGATCGGCGTTTAGCGATACCGAGCATCCGACCGGAAGCCTTGAGGCATTCTTCATCGATGACAAATTCAAGCCTGTCCCGTGGCTGACCCTGACGGCGGGCATGCGGCCCACGCATTTTTCCGGAGGAGTTTCAGAAAATGCCATCAGCCCACGCTTCGGCGCGGCGCTCAACGTGCCGCATATTAACTGGACCTTCCGCGCGTTCTACGGACACTATTATCAGGCTCCGCCGCTGATTACCGCCGCCGGTCCGTTGATCGAATTCGCCAACGCCAATAACCTCGGATTCATTCCGCTGCACGGCGAGCGCGATGAAGAACATCAGTTTGGAGTCACCATCCCCTACCGTGGATGGATTCTCGACGCAGACAACTTTCGCACCAACGTCGCGAATTTTTTCGACCACAACAATATCGGCGAATCGAATCTCTTCTTTCCCATCACGATCTCTGAGGCGGTCATTCGCGGATGGGAGCTGACTTTGCGTTCGCCGCGTATCGCTCATCGCGGACAAATTCACCTTGCCTACTCGAACCAAATCGCCGAAGGCGGTGGAGCGATCAATGGCGGCCTCACCGATTTTTCGTTGCCTGCCGGCCTGTCTCCGCTCGACCACGATCAGCGCAACACGCTGAACCTTGGCGGAGACGTTACTCTGCCGTGGCGTGCTTACGCTTCTACCAACGTTTATTACGGTTCCGGTTTCAGCAATGCGTTTCCCGGCCAGCCTTTTCTCGGAAACTATTTGCCGCAACACACGACCTTCGATCTTTCCGTGGGTAAGGATTTTGGCGAGGGCTTTTCCGCTTCGTTGAACGCAATGAATGTAGCGAACCGCCGCATCGAACTTGACAATAGCGTCACCTTCGGCGGCTTCCACTGGAACAATCCGCGCGAGATTTACGTGGAGTTACGCTATCGCTTTCACTATTAATATGAAGCTGAAAATCAAAGAGACGAGAAGAGTAGAAGAAGAACGGAACGTGTCATGCTGAGCGAAGTCGGATGTCCGCAGGACAATCCGGCGCAGTCGAAGCATCCCTATCGCAGACATTACCCTGTGTTCCCCTGTGCTCTCTGTGGGGAAATGGTTCTGAAGCAACATACGGAATGGACCCTAATGTCCAGAAATCTTCTAATCACCTTCCTCTGTTTCAGCGCGCTGACCCTCGCAGCCTGCAACCGCGAAAAATCTCAGCAAGTCGCAGCAAACAACCAAAGCCCCAAGCGCTATGCTTTCAAGGGTAAAGTCGTTTCTGTCGACAAGAACGCCGGCACAGCGAAAATCGATAACGAGCCTATCGCCGGATTCATGGACCCCATGATCATGCCATACTCCATGAAGCCGGCCTCCATGCTCGATCAGATTCAGCCGGGCGATTCCATCGCCGCGGAGGTGGTCGTCGAACCGGAAAAATACTGGCTGGAAAACGTCAAGGTCACCGGACATTCGCAACCGCCCGCCAAGCCTGCGGCGAGCGTGCACATTCCGTCTCCTGGCGACGAAGTGCCCGATTTCAAGCTGGTGAATCAGAGCGCCAAGAACATTTCCCTACATCAGTATCGCGGCCAGACCCTGCTGCTTACGCTCATCTACACACGCTGTCCGTTCCCCGATTTTTGCCCGCGCGTCAGCCACGAATTTGCCGCAATCGATCGCCAGCTCCGCGCCGATCCCACTCGCTACGGCAAGACCCATCTGCTCAGCATCAGCTTCGACCCGGAACATGACACGCCGAGGATTCTGCGCGCCTATGGCTACGAATGCGCGGGAAGCAAAGATCCCGCGCTCTTCACGCGCTGGGAATTCTCCGTCATTCCTCAAAGCGAGTTGCCGGAATTTGCCGATTATTTCGCCCTAACCTATAAGGAAGAGGGTGGGCTGATTACGCACTCACTCAGCACCGCCGTGATTTCTCCAGACGGAAGAATTCTCAAGTGGTATCACGGCGCGGACTGGCGGGCGTCTGATCTGCTGCAGGAGATTGCCGCGGCGCATTCCGCCAGTAAGAGTTGAAAATCAGCAATTTTCGAAGGAGAAGCAATGAAGCACGTTCTCATTCTGTTAGCGGCTCTGGGGATGATCGTTTCCGCTCTTGCTCTGCGCGAGCACTACCGCACCGAGGGCGACTCGCCGTGCAGCATCAACGAACGCTGGGACTGCGGCATTGTCAATCACAGTCCCTACGCCACGCTGGCGGGCATTCCCGTCGCCGTGCTGGGCATCGCCGGATATCTTCTTATGGGCGCGCTGGCGTGGCGCCGGGCTTACCGTTTGGTTCTCGCGGTGTCTGTCGTCGGATTCGCTTTCTCTCTTTATCTTGCCCACATTGAAGCCAGTGTTCTTGGCGTCTGGTGCATTTACTGTGTGATCTCACTCGGCGTCATCTCGCTGATTACTTTGCTGTCGCTCGGGAGCACAATCGCTGCATCCCTCCACAGATCACCTGAATTGGCAAAATAGGCAAATCAAAAGATGATTGAGCAGATCGACTGAGCCCAGCGGTTCACATCCGCGTTGGGCCTCCGAGGCGCTTCTCCGAGCTAACTGCGTTCCACGCGCTCCTTTATATCCGCGTACGCCGCATCGATGAGCCTTCTCAATTCTGCGTCATTCGTCGGCGGTCCCGGTTTCAACTTCACATGGCGCATGAACTTGCCGGTGCCCAGCAGCAAGCCCGCCGGATCCCGCAGTGCTGCGCCCTGAAAGAACCCCACATTTACGTGCGAAGTGAATACATTGACGTAGCCGAAGGGCGCATCTCCCAAACAAGCAACCGGACAGCCGTCATGCAAAAGTTCCCGGACTTCGTCCCCGCATTTTCGCATCACCTCAAACCACCGATGCGCAATGGCTCCCAATTCACCTGCATGCTCTTTCATCCACGCATCGATGGCGGGATCGCGCTCGACAGCACCGTCAAATCGCAGCAAATCCGTCTTCATCGTCACTCCGTAGGCGCGTCCTAACAACTTTGTACCGCCCGGCACGGTTCTCAATTGACAACTACTGACACCGTCGCAGATACTGCCATCTGCGCATGTAGGATGCAACGGCGCACGCCGAAGGGCCATGCCCACCTACGATCTCATCGTGGAGGCCTACATGCCCAATCTAGAGAACCTCAAAAAGCAAGCCAAGCTCATATTGCGGTGGCATCGCGAACGCCACTATCCCGTCGCTGCGCAAATCCGTGCGCATTTGCCGCGTTTCCAGAATATGTCCGACTCCGAAATACTTGCGACGAGCTTTAAGCTCAGCGATGCGCAAGAAATCGTCGCGAGAGAGCACTGCTTCGATAGTTGGCAAGCCTTGAAGACCGGACTTTCGACCACGCCGCGAAAGCCGAAATCGTCGCCATCCAAAGCGAAGGCGACAATTGTCTGTGCGGAACCGCAACTGCTCGTCAGCGATATCGAAAGGTCCTGCGAATTTTTCTGTGAGAAGTTAGGTTTTTCGCTGGTATTCAGTTTCGGCAAACCTACCTTCTACTCCCAGGTGCGCCGCGACGCGGCGCACCTCAATCTAAGGTACGTCGAGCGATCGGTAATCGAGTCGACCGTCCGTGATCGAGAGGAACTGTTGTCGGCATCGATGACCGTCGCCACAGCGGAGGAGATCAAGCTGCTGTTTCTTGAGTTTCAATCCGCTGGTGTCGCCTTTCACCAGACGCTGAAAAAGCAGCCTTGGGGCGCAAGGAATTTCATCGTCAAGGATCCGGATGGGAACCTGCTGCTGTTTGCCGGACCCGCAATCTAACGGACAGCTACCTAGCCGAGTGCTGACCTGGGGATGTAAAGTCCGGGAGCCGGTATCTCTAGTTTCTAGTTTCCACTCTCGCCTCGGCTGGCAATGACCCTGGCGAGCTTTCCAAGTTGGCTCTCTATGCCCATCACTGACCGCTTCGTCCACTCATCGCTATGCATCGGGTCAAGCGTCAGGACCATGCGCACGTTGCCTCCGACCGCAAAGAAGTCCACCTTGTTGCCTACGTTGTATGGCTCTACCCCTGGAATGAAATCGGCCCGGTGAGTGTAGGCGATCGTCTTGCCCGGAACGATCTCGGTATAGGTCAGCCTCGCTTCGGTCGTCAGAGGCATCCCCGCCTTCTTCATGAACTCAACCTGCGGCGGATCGACCGCCGTCATTGCATATACCATCTGGCCGCCGGCCCTTAGATCGAGCTCGTGAACCTTTACCGAGAAACCTTCCGGACCCCACCACGATTCGATTCCCTCTTTAGTCGTCCAAAGCTCCCAGACCTCCTCGATCGATGCCTCGTACGTGCGCTCGATGACGATCTTGTGATCGGGCCGGTTATTGGCTTTTCCGCTCATGATGTTCTCTCCTGATGTTATCTTCTTGATGATTTTCTTGTTTCAAGGCCGGACTTTTTAGCGTCGCGTTTGCGCGCGAGGGCTTCGGCGAACTTGTCGAGACGACCTTCCCACAGTTGCCGGTACTGGCTTACCCAGGCATCGAGATCTCTGAAGGGCTCGGGGCAAAGTGAGTAGAAGCGCCTCTGTCCATCGGGGCGGACGCGCACGAAGCCAGCCTCCTGCAGGATGCGGAGGTGCCGCGATACGCCGGACTGGTCAATATCGACGTTCTCGACAATGTCGTTGACCGAATGCTCGCCACCCCGCAGGATTTCCACGATGCGGAGCCGAGTCGGATCCCCCAGGGTTTGGAGCACTTCTACATGCATTACAATACATATGTATCATAGTGCATATATAATGGCAAGACTAAGTCGTCGATCGTACGTACCAATCTTCGACCTTAAAGGCCGTCTGGCGTTCTCAATTGACAACTATTAACACCGTCGCAGATACTGCAACCTGCGCATGTAGGATGCGACGGGCGCACGCCGAAAGGGCAATGCCCACCTACGATCTCATCGTGGAGGCCTGCATGCCCAATCTAGAGAACCTCAAAAAGCAAGCTAGCTCATCTTGCGGTGGCATCGCGAACGTCACTATCCCGTCGCCGCACAAATCCGCGCGTACTTGCCTCGTTTCTAGAATATGCCCGACTCCTCTACGGATGTTTTTTCTTGGCCGCTGGTTCAATACGTCCTCACGTTGATTGAATGTAGATATTTCCTGAATGGTCAGGCCGAATACTCCCCGTGGAAGTTGACTTGCTAGATTAGCAGCGCCTAAGATACACGGCCAGAGTAGATTCCCCCCTCTTTATGATTGGCCAAGCGCTCGGCCACTATCGCATCGTCGCGAAAATCGGCGCTGGTGGGATGGGTGAGGTATATGAAGCAGAAGACTCCCATCTCCACCGTCGCGTGGCTCTAAAGCTCCTGCCGGAGCGAGTCGTGGGCGACGCCATGGCGGTTGAGCGATTCATCCGTGAGGCGCGGGCTGCGTCTGCGTTGAACCACCCCAACATCGTGACCGTTCACGAAATCGGTGAGAGCGGAACGAACCGATTCATCGTGATGGAATTCATCCTGGGGCGCACGCTCCGGAAAGTGATCGAGCAGGGCGTAGACCTCGCGTCGCTCCCGCGCATCGGTGAGCAAGTTGCCAAGGCGCTGGCGATAGCACATGCTGCCGGGATTGTTCACCGCGATATCAAGCCCGATAACATCATGGTCCGCGATGACGGATACGTTAAAGTGGTCGATTTCGGCTTGGCCCGTCTTGTTCCGAGCGGCTCTTCGCCGACACTTGCGACGGTAGTCGACAACACCGAAGCGGGAACCGTTCTGGGGACGGCGCGGTACATGTCGCCGGAGCAAGCGCGTGGAGAGGCGACCGACAGCGCCACGGACATGTTCTCCCTGGGGATCGTCCTCTATGAGTTGAGCACTGGTCAGCACCCGTTTCCGGGGGAGTCACAGATTGGCGTGCTGAACGCGATTCTATCGCAATCACCGGTTCCCCCTTCTCGCCTCAACGCGGAAGTCCCTGCTGTTCTCGATTCTCTGATCTTGCGGCTGCTCGAAAAGGATGCTCGCCTTCGGCCCACCGCGCCGGAAGTGGAGTCTGACCTCTGCGCGCTTACCGGAACTCCCGCCACCCGTAATGGTACTCGCAGCGTCGTGTCGATCGAGCGCCACACGGTAGGCCGCAAGCGCGAGCTTGCGGAACTGCGCGCCGCTTTTGACTCCGCCCAGTCGGGCCGTGGCCTGCTGATGTGCGTCGCTGGGGAGCCCGGAATCGGGAAGACAACCTTAGCGGAGGACTTCCTCGCAGGTCTGGTCGCGGAAGGCCTGAATAGCAGCATTGCGCGCGGAAGATGTTCTGAGCGCCTTGCCGGTACGGAGGCGTACTTACCGATTCTGGAAGCGCTTGAAAGTTTGCTTCACGCAGAAGGAAGCGTTTCACTCGCAGGTGTCCTGAAACGGGTGGCGCCAACCTGGTACGTCCAGATCGCACCCCTGGCCGCGAACGATTCCTCGGGTTCTCGAGTGATGGAGGATGCGAAGGCGGCCTCACAAGAACGCTTGAAGCGGGAGTTGAGTTCCTTCCTACAGGAAGCGTCGCGAGTCCGGCCGCTGGTATTCTTCCTCGACGACTTGCATTGGGCCGATGTCTCGACCGTCGACCTGCTCGCCTATATTGGCGGCAAACTCGGCTCATTACGAATGTTAATCATTGCGACGTACCGTCCTTCAGACTTGTTGTTGGCAAAGCACCCGTTTGCCGAAGCGAAGCTCGTACTTCAGGAGCGTGGCGTCTGCCGCGACGTGGCCGTCACTTTTCTGACCGCAGCGGATGTCGAACTCTACCTCACTCAGGAATTCCCGCAGCATCGATTCCCACTGGAATTTGCCTCGCTCATCCATGGCAAAACGGAAGGCAGCCCGCTCTTCATGGTGGATTTGATCCGATACCTGCGGAACCGGGGAGTGATCGCCCAAGACGAGCAAGGACGCTGGTCGTTAGCTGAGTCGGTTCCGAAAATCGAGCAGGAATTACCCGAATCCGTCCGCAGCATGATTCAGCGGAAGATCGAGCAGCTCAGCGATGCCCAACGCAGGTTGCTCACGGCCGCGAGCGTGCAGGGGCAAGAGTTCGATTCAGTGGTTGTGGCACGAGCCCTGGAGATCGATGCCGCCGAGGTCGAGGAACAACTTGAAGTCCTCGAACGTGTTCATCTTTTCGTCCGCAAGATCGGGGAGCACGAATTTCCCGACTCACAACTGACGCTACGCTGCGTCTTTGTACACGCTCTCTATCAAAACGCATTGTTTGCCACGCTCGCGCCAGCACGCAGAACATCCCTGAGCGCGGCCGTAGCGGGAACCTTGCAGTCTCTTTACGGAGAGCGCAGCGGAGAAATCGCTTCCACACTTGCATTTCTCTTCGAGGGAGCGCGGGATTTCGTACGTGCCGCCGACTACTTCATGGTGGCTTCACAGAACTCCGCCCGTGTGTTCGCCAATCACGAAGCGATCTCTCTTTCGCGCCGGGCCATCTCGAATGCGGAAAAGCTTCGCGGCGTAGAGCGATTTTCCCGGGTACTGGTGGCAGCTCTCCATCTCGCCCGGCTCCACCTGACGCTCGCCCAATTTGATGACGCGATCGAGGATTTCGCATTGGCCGAAAAGACGGCCCTCGAATTGGGAGATAAGGAGGCGCAGATCGATGCCATCTGCGGGACTGCGATGTCGCTTTTCTACATTCATCGCATGGCGGAAATGCGGCAACAGGCCAATCGTGCACTGGACATCGCCCGGGCTGCTGGGTCAAACCAGGGCGTAGCTTCTGCGGAATCAGTCTTGGCCTGCGATCGGCTCTGCACCGGTGATCTCGGTGCGGCCGAACAGTATTATGAACGAGCGATCCCCGTCATGCAGGAAAAAGGCGTGCACTTGGGTGTAGTCGATGCCCTCAGCTACCTGGGTGCTCTTCACACCTGGCGCCTGGACTATACGGAGGCTGAGCGCGTCACCGGCGGGGCCCTGGAAAAAGCGCGGAAACTCGGCGCCACTTTCCACATTGTTGCAAATCTATTCTTTCGGGGAATGGCTCTGGGCAATCAGGGACGTCTGTCGGATGCATTGGGGACGCTGGAAGAAGCGCGCAGGCTCGCTGAGTTGAACGGCGAGCGTTACTGGCTTCCCCGCATTCCCAATACGCTGGGTTGGATCTACCGCGAAATGCAGGACCTGGAGACTGCCCTTCAGCTCGATACCGAGAATGTTCGTCTAGCCGAAGAGATGGCCATGGTCGAGGGGCGCGCCAACGCCCACGTGAACCTGGGACACGACTATCTTGCCCTCGGCGAGCCCAGCCGGGCTATTGAACACCTCCAGCAAGCCGAGCAACTGTTCAAACAGGATGTCTGGTTCCGCTGGCGCTATGCCATCCGGATGCAGGCAGAGATGACCAATTACTGGATCCATCGAGGAGATTTGAAGATGGCGGCTATGCACGCCGCCGCCTGTCTCCAGGCTGCAGAGAAGTCTCGCGCGCGCAAGTACCAGGCCTGGGGACACAAGCTTCTGGGCGACATCGCCGTGCTCGAAGAACGTATGGATGAGTCCCGTCGCGAGTATCAAACCGCACTGGACATGCTGGCACGAAACCCTTGCCCAATGATTGAGTGGCAAATTTTGAAGGCTTCCGCAGCAGCCGCTCGGCACGCCAAGAGTGACTCAACGGGAGAGGAACTACTCGGGCGTGCGCGTGCGGTCATCCAATCACTTGCTGAGTCGATTCGCGATGACCGGTTACGTCAAAAATTCCTGGGCTCAAAGCCGTTCCTGGAGCTTTGACAACTTCATCCAGAGATACTGTTCAGCGACCGGGAAGCTCGTGCCGCCGGTAGTGGATCAGTTTGAAAAAGCAGCGTGCACTTCTCCCGTCGGCGTCATCCTGAGCGCAGCCGCTTTTCAGGCGGAGCGAAGAGCCAGCCCTGAGCGAAGTCGAAGGGATCTCCCGCTTGACCGGCCCGGCGCGTACGCCAAATTGCACCACTTGTCATCCTGAGCGAAGCGTGATTGTCCGAAGGACAATCATGCGCAGTCGAAGGATCCCTATAACCCGCACGCCACTAAACGTCTTAGGATTTCCTCTCTGCAATCACCGAAATTCAAAACCTTAGAAAATTCAAAACCTTAGGAAACCCAACATAGATGCTTCTAGACGAAAACATCGGACCGTGAAGCATACAAAAGAAACCAGAAAGAAAAAATGGTGGTGGACCAGTTTGAAAAGCAGCGTGCACTTCTCCCGTCGGCGTCATCCTGAGCGCAGCCGCTTTTCAGGCGGAGCGAAGAGCCTGCCCTGTTTTGCCGAAGCCCCGAGCGAAGCTGAGGGGGAAGTCGAAGGGATCTCCCGCTTGACCGGCCCGGCGCGTACGCCAAATTGCACCACTTGTCATACTGAGCGAAGCATGATTGTCCGAAGGACAATCATGCGCAGTCGAAGGATCCCTATAAACCCGCACCGCACTAAACGTCTAGGATTTCCTTTCCGCAATCACCGAAATTCAAAACCTTAGGAAACCCAACATAGATGCGGGTGCCCCATCCTAGTCGCGTACTTTGCGACTAGGGGGGACTTTGACTTTGTAGCCGGAGTGAGACAGCCTCAGGAGAAGGACGCGCAACGCACCGGAGCGTGCACTTCTCCCGTCGGCGTCATCCTGAGCGCAGCCGCTTTTCAGGCGGAGCGAAGAGCCTGCCCTGTTTTGCCGAAGCCCCGAGCGAAGCTGAGGGGGAAGTCGAAGGGATCTCCCGCTTGACCGGCCCGGCGCGTACGCCAAACTGCACCACTTGTCATCCTGAGCGAAGCATGATTGTCCGAAGGACAATCATGCGCAGTCGAAGGATCCCTATAACCCGCACCGCACTAAACGTCTTAGGATTTCCTTTCCGCAATCACCGAAGTTCAAAACCCTAGGAAATTCAAAACCCTAGGAAACCCAACATAGATGCTTCCAGACGAAAACATCGGACCGTGAAGCATACAAAAGAAACCAGAAAAAAGAATGGTGGTGGACCAGTTTGAAAAAGCAGCGTGCACTCCTCCCGTCGGCGTCATCCTGAGCGTAGCCGCTTTTCAGGCGGAGCGAAGAGCCTGCCCTGAGCGAAGTCGAAGGGATCTCCCGCTTGACCGGTCCGGCGCGTACGCCAAATTGCACCACTTGTCATCCTGAGCGCAGCATGATTGTCCGAAGGACAATCATGCGCAGTCGAAGGATCCCTATAACCCGCACCACACTAAACGTCTTAGGATTTCCTTTCCGCAATCACCGAAGTTCAAAACCCTAGGAAATTCAAAATCCTAGGAAACCCAACATAGATGCTTCTAGAGGAGAACATCGGACCGTGAAGCATACAAAAGAACACCAGAAAGAAAAACAGTGGTGGCTCAGCTTGGCTTACGCGCTGGGCCGGTTGCGCGTGAGATCCCCCGCCCCGCTGGAGAAAACGCGGGGCTTCGGCATGACGCCGACGGGGAGAAGTGTACGCTGCTTTTTCAAACTGACCCACCACCGCGCCGCCTCTGTTTTGGAGAGGGACAGCGAATGCGTTAAGCGGGTTCTGACCGTGCTGAATCGGTGTGGGAAGCTGAAATTTCTTGGCGGATCGTCGGCTAATCGGAAGCGGACCCGCCACACCACGCGGCCTCCATTGACGAACCTGCGCCCTACGCCCTAAGATTACTCGGCCTGTGATTTGCTGCAGGCTGGGTTCCGCTCGTTCATGATCGGCCAAACCATCTCTCACTACCGGATCGTTGATCTGCTGGGTGGTGGAGGCATGGGCGTGGTTTACAAGGCCGAGGACACTCAGCTTGGCCGCTTTGTCGCGCTTAAATTTCTTCCCGAGGATTCTTCCAAGGACGCCCAGGCGCTCGAACGCTTCCGCCGTGAAGCCCGCGCCGCTTCTTCCCTGAACCATCCGAATATTTGCACTATCCACGAGATCGGAGATTACGAGGGCCATCTCTTTATCGTGATGGAGTGCCTGAGCGGCCAGACTCTGAAACACATGATTCAGGGTCGACCGATGGAGCTCGACACCCTGCTCACCCTGGCGATCGAAGTCGCCGACGCGCTGGACGCCGCGCACAGCAAGGGAATCGTCCACCGCGACATTAAGCCCGCGAACATTTTCGTTACCGACCGCGGCAACGCAAAAATCCTAGACTTCGGCTTGGCGAAGATCGCCCGTGCCGCACGCCCCACTAGCGGCGACTCTCAAACCGTCGCTGAGGCCTCTTCCCTCGATCTCACCAGCCCCGGCACCGCGGTCGGCACCGTCGCCTACATGTCGCCCGAGCAATTGCGCGGCAAAGAACTCGACGGCCGCACCGACCTTTTCTCTTTCGGCGTCGTTCTCTACGAAATGGCCACCGGAGTTCTTCCGTTCCAGGGAGAAACTTCTGCCGTGATCACCGAAGCCATTCTCAATCGACACCCGACCGCGGCGGTGCGCCTGAATCCGGGGCTTCCTCCCAAGCTTGAGGAGGTCATCAACAAGGCTCTGGAAAAAGATCGCGACATGCGCTGCCAGTCCGCAGCGGAATTGCGTGCCGACCTCAAGCGTTTCAAGCGCTCCGTGGATTCTTCGCGCACGTCGGTGGTTGCAGAAGCATCGGCATCTTCCTCGGGCACAACGCTGGCGTCGCACTCGGCGACCGGCGTAGCACTTTCTCCGCCGCCAGCGACGCGCAAGAAATTACCCATCGCCTTGATCTTCGCTCTGGGCTTGCTGGTAGCCGCCGCTGCCGGTCTGTTCGCCGGCAAAAAGTTCTTCTCTACTGCTGCCGCCGAGCCTCCGATCTACCGCCAACTCACGTTCCGCCGCGGCAGCATCCGCGCCGCTCGCTTCGCTCCTGACGGACAAACCATCCTCTACAGCGCAGCCTGGCAGGGAAATCCCGTTGACGTTTTCACCGCCCGCCCCGAAGCGCCCGAGTCCCGCTCGATGGGCCTGAGCCGCACGCAGCTTATGTCGATTTCTCCCACCTCTGAGATGGCGGTTCTACTCAACAGCAAAGCCATCGGAGCCTGGGTGAGTATGGGCACGCTGGCGCGCGCGCCGCTTTCCGGTGGCGCTCCTCGCGAAGTGCTCGAACAAGTGCAGTGGGCCGACTGGGCTCCCGACGGCACCAGCCTCGCCGTGGTCCGCGACATGGACGGCCGCAATCGCCTCGAACTTCCCGTCGGCAAGCCGCTCTACCAGACCGGCGGATGGATCGGCCATCCCCGCGTCTCTCCCAAGGGAGACTACGTCGCCTTCGCCGATCATCCGCAGCAAGGCGATGATGGCGGTTCCCTCGCAATCGTCGATCTCGCTGGCAACAAGAAGATGCTCTCCACGCAATGGTTCACCATTCAAGGCCTGGCGTGGTCGCCTGACGGCAAAGAAGTCTGGTTCACAGCCAGCAAGTCTGGCACGGACCGCACTCTTTACGCCACCACGCTCGATGGCAAGCAGCGCGTCGTCGCCCGCCTGCCCGGCGCTCTCATGCTGCTCGACATCGCCAAAGACGGACGCGTGCTTCTGGTCCGCGCCACCTGGCGCCGCGAATTGCTTGGCCTCGTCGATGGTGAATCCAAACAGCGCGAACTCTCCTGGCTTGACTACACTTATCCCTCCGACCTTTCCGCCGACGGCAAAACTTTGTTGTTTGACGAAGAAGGCGGCGGTGGCGCGCTCGCCTATTCGAAATCCGGAGGCTTGACCTACGCGGTCTACATCCGCAAAACCGATGGCTCGCCCGCTGTGCTGCTCGGCGAAGGTGGCGCAGTGGCGTTATCGCCGGATGGAAAATGGGCCATCGCGCAGACTCAGGAATCACCCTCTCAGTTCCGCCTCCTACCCACCGGCGCCGGCGAACCCAGAGACATCACGAAAGACAACGTCAACCACAGTTGGGCCCACTGGTTCCCCGACGGAAAGCGCATCCTGTTTTCCGCCGATGAGCCCGGCAAAGGCGTTCGCTTCTACGTCTTCGAGTTGGCTTCGGGCAAGAGCCAAGCCATCTCGCAGGAGGGCGTGAACGGCACCGCCTTCGCCATCTCTCCCGACTCGCAGCAAATCGCCGCCATCGGTCCCGACCAGAAGGGATACCTCTACCCCGTCGCCGGCGGCGATCCGAAACTCATCGCTGGCATCAATCCCGGCGAGCAGCCCATCACCTGGACCGCCGACGGTCAATCTCTCTACATCTACCAACCCGGCGAACTTCCCGCCCGCGTCTACCGCCTCGACGTCAAATCCGGCCAGCGCACTCTCTGGAAAGAATTAATGCCCTCCGACCCCGCCGGCGTAGAAAACATCGGCCCCATCTACATGACCCCCGACGCCAAAACCTGCGTCTTCGGCTACCACAGAATGCTCGCTGATCTGTATCTGGTGGAAGGCCTGAAGTAAGAGCGCAACTCGGTAGGATAGAACCATCGTCGGGAGAGAGCACGACTCATGTAGAGACGGCCGCCCTCGGCCGTCAGCCGAGCGAAGCGAGGCAGCCTCAAAAAATCCAAAGAACAATCAAAGAGGATGCCCCACGCAAGTCGCGGCAATCCGACCGATGCTTCAATACAACCCAGGTCTCCGCGACTTGGGTGGGGACTTTGACTTCCTAAAATCCCCGACAACCCGAAGATACGGCGCGCCCCGGTCGAAAACCCTCACCTCCGATGCCCGGACAACACCCGCCGGCTCATCCTCAACAGATCCCAAGCCTCCTTGTAGCACTCGCACTCGTGACCGCCTCTTTTCTTCGGAGGCGCGACCGGAAACAGCATCAGACTTTTTCTCGGGTCCCGGCCCAGCAGCACCGCCGCCGGAATCAGATACCACGCGTTCACCGGAATCACATAAGCCGCGAATAGATCGAGCTGTTCCAGCCTGTACCCTTCGCCCTTGCTCCAGTCCGGCCTGAACTGGCAGTAGTAGCCCCGGCCCAGCCGGACCGTCGTCGATTTCACCTGCACCCGAATGTAATTGCTCCCATGCTCAATCCCCACATCGTAAGGCCTCGAGTCCCCCCAGGGCTTGCACACCAAATGCCGCCGCCGCGAAGCCTCCGCCATAAACTGCAACTCCACCCACTCGCCCCGCTCCTTAAGCGTCGCAAATCGCTCCCACGGCTTCATCCCTAGAACCTCTCATGTAATTGCTTGTCATTCCGAGCAAAGCAGGAGCGTCAGCGACGGCGCAGTGAGGAATCTGCTTTCCCTACCCCCTCAAGCAAACCCGCCGCCCAAAACAAAAGGCGCGACCCATAGGCCGCGCCTTCTTTTTCTAAAGCTTTAACTTATACTTTAATTATAGCACACCGCAAAGGCTAAAAGCGACATAGCTTCCCACTTTATTTCTGTCCTGTTTCCTTCACCTTAGCCCCAATCGAGTCATCCCTGCCTCTTGACAAGATTTTGCCGGAATCGACGCTCCCTAGGTTTTGTCATGTTGAGCGAGGATTGAGCGAAGCGAAACCGCAGTCGAAGTTGAGGCGCTTGCGCGGCGTATGAGTCGCGCGCCGAAATCCTGAGCTTGCCGAAGGACCGCATTCCTACCCCGCGCCTTACCACTTTTTGTCATTCCGAATCGGCGCGCAGCGGCGGTGAGGAACCTGCTTTCGCCGCTGGACGAAAGCTTCACTCGCGAAAGCCTGCCCTGAGCTTGCCGAAGGGCGACGGCATAACATAGCCCGGCACGTAAGTGCCCGGAAAGCCGTAGAGAAGAATAACCTGAGTCCGCGTCAGCGGACGGCACGAACGTCGATAAGATCAAGCTCCCACGGCAGCCTTCAATCTGAACTGGACCTTTGCCTTTTCCTGCAGCGCGCAGAGAATTTCAAACAGATTCTTCGCTTGTGGATTCCCAGACGGACCTAGCATTCTCATCAGGCTCTTGGAGGAGTGGTTTGTCACCGAGGCAAGTTCCTGAAAACCGATGGTGGCGTTGATGTAATCGCGCAACATTGCCTTGCCAGTCTCCACATCGCCCTGGAGAAACCTTTCCACGGCCTCACGAAGCAGTTCCCTGCGAAACGCAGCGTCGCGTTGCACTCTGGCACGCACCGTCGCTTTGAACTCTCTAGTCAAGGCCATCACTTTTCTCCCGCTTTCCTGCCTGCTTTAATCCTGCCATCCAAGAGCAACTTAATTAGAGATGAAGATTAGGGTATCCGCGCTGGGCGGGGAGCGATGCGCTGAATGGGGGCAACGTCCTCCCCCTTACGGGCCCTCCTTTCAGCATAGCGGCCGACAAGCCACACGATGTGCTCTTTCTCCTCGGGCAGCAGTAGTTGCCAGAGCTCTTCAATGGGTTGTAGCTCTGGGTTTCTACCTGCAAGTCGTGCTGGCAGGCGGCCATGTTTGCGCTTCATCTGTTCGGTAATCAGCATCTCAGTCATCGGTTCGGGGTCCATCTTCAGCACCCGACAGATGTCGAGCAAGAGACGCTTCCCCGGCGGCTCGTCTCCAGTTACTGCCGTGCGTGCCCGTTCGTAGCACACGCCGGTAGCGTCGGCAAGCTGATGAATGGAAATCCCTCTTCCCTTCATTCGGGTGTAGATCGCTAGCGAGAGCGGTGTCTTCGGCCGTGCCTCGGGAGGCATAAAAATATATTGTAGACACACAATTAAATTTGTTGTATACAACAATATATTGTGTTTGTGTACAGGCAACCTAATTGGTTGTATAGCCAGATCGGTGTTAGGCTATTACAGTTAAACGAGTTTCCGATCTGCCCGGAATCCCTTCCCACAACCCTTGAGGCGACAATGCACTCCGAACACCGCTTTGCTGACCTGACCGAATCCCTCAAGAATGGCTTCCTTTTGGATGACATCGTTCTAGCCCTTGCTCGTGCAGGAAAGGGTGAGCCGCTGGGCGAAAGAGACCGCGATATGCTCGGGAAAGCCGTATCGATACTAGAGTCCGCTGAAGCAGGCTTCCACTGGCTCGAGAACCCTCAATTAACTAGCGAAACGAACTCGTCCGCGACTTTTTTTGCAAGGGCGGTGGACGCACTGCCCAGCGTCCGCGAAAATGAGGCCTTCTTGGAAAAGATCTCTGAGCTAAAAGCCACTGCCACGGACCTCTCCGCTGGATCGGCCATGCCAGCTTACGAGAAAATTCAATTACTCCAGACCTTCTTTTACAATACGGCTCAGTCGGAGCTCGACCGAACCGAGGAGCTGCTATCCGGCGAGGGCGGCGCTGACATCCTCAAATGGACAGCTACGGACGAATAGCCCGGCTGAAAGTCGAAACAGCGCAGGACCGTGCCCGAGCGATCATCGAAGAGGTTGGGCGGTTAGAAAACAAGGGTTACGCGTCACCAGGATCGAGGCGTCTTCTTTCGTTCGTTGGCGGTACGGCCGGCAAAATTGACACGCTATTAGAAAACGCGCTCGCCAACGCTCACTTTCTCACCGCTTCGCAGCTGGACACTCGACTCCATCGGGTCGTAACGCTCATTCCGTATCTTCATCAGCTTCTCGGATTCGTCGAGGGGTCGGACGTCCATCATGCACCGGGCCAGCTTATACCCACTCTTCGCCGCTACACACAGTCGATTTTTCCGGCATCCGAACTCGTGGTGCGCTCCAAGCCTGAGCTAAATTACTCTATCCAGAACATCGCTAAGCCGATCAAAGAGTTATGGGAGACATTTAGAGGCACTCCCCTCGAACAAACTGGCTTGGTCCTGCCGGATTTCCTGTTCGTGTTGAGCATTCCCGCCGTCGAGTCGGGCCAGATTCTGATTCACGGCGTCCTGGCACATGAACTCGGTCATGCCCTCTACAACAAGTGGGAAATCGCCAAGGATCTGTTGCCGAAGATTCGCTTCAAGGAGGATCTGGTTAAGGGCCTCACGAAGGCAATGTTCGAAAACCAGCTAAAACAGGGCGAACCAACACCTGAACTCCAACTTCGCAAACAGGCCACACAGGAAATCTCGGCGAGGATCAGCGGCTGGGTCAAGGAGTTGTGCTGCGATGCCATCGGTATTCGTCTGTTCGGGCCGGCCCTCTTCTTCGCAGAGGCACATCTCTTGACTTCTTTCCGTCCTATAGACAAGAGTAGCCCTACTCACCCGGCTCCCCGTTTGAGGGTGAGGCTGATGATTCGACTCCTAAAGCAATTGTACCGGCTGGAAAAATGGCGCTCACAGCTGCAGGAGTTCTCTCAGGCGTGGGATGAGGTTTCTGCGGGAACAGTCGTTTGGACCAACTCCTATGATCAGATTGCGCTCGACGCCATTGACGACGTAGCCCTCGATCTAATCTCTGATGCAAGTAGCACGGCCACCTCGTCTTTGCAACGCTATTCCTGCGAAAGGTTTACTGCAGATGTAGCCGCGCTGGCTCCGCTTTTCCTGAATCTCATTCCACCGGGCGAGATCGGCGGCAAGCCGGTATCGATTGCCGCCATAATTAATTCGGGCTGGCACGTCTATCTATGTGACTTTGAAGTATTTCGAGCAAGCTTGCACTCAGGTGATCGTGACACACGATTTGCAGCAGCTGCAAAACTGCACGAGCTCGTGCTAAAGGCCCTCGAAATCTCCGAAATACGCACCGCGTGGGAAGAGGCGAAAAATGATTTTAAGCGCGGAAAAAGTTAGAGAATTGCTAGAGCACCCTGCGACAGACCCGGCAGACAGGCTCGTCATTAGTCCAGTTCTAGATCTGGACAGACAGGTAAAACCTGGAACGGCATCCGTGGACGTGCGACTTGGACAGCGATTTACAGTGCCTCATAGAGCAAAACTATCCCAGCTCAACCTGCTTGCCTCCACACACCAAGAAGACCTCGCTAGATACAGGAGGACACCTTCGTACCGATCGGAGATTACTTCGTGTTACATCCCGGACAATTTGTGCTCGGGGAAACGCTAGAATGGGTGCATCTCCCGAAAGACTTGGTCGCATTCGTTATCGGCAAATCAACATGGGGAAGGGATGGTCTCATCATCGCGACCGCAATCGGGGTCCATCCCTACTGGTCAGGCATTCTGACTCTGGAGATTTCCAATGTAGGGGAGATACCGATATATCTTTACCCCGGACTGGCGATCGCCCAACTCTTTATAGCCTCTGTCGAAGCGGGAGGCTCCGCCGTTCCGGTTCCGTCGGCATTTCAAGTTCAAACGGGGCCCCGCACACGAAACGTAGAGATTGAAGATCGGGAAATCATCCAATCGTTTCGGCAACGTTTGGCACAAGAGTAAGTTGTAAGGGCTAAATATCCAGATTCTTCACATCCAGCGCATTCTCTTCGATGAACTTCCGCCGCGCTTCCACGTCTTCGCCCATCAGTGTGGTGAAGATGGTCTCGCACTCGGCAATGTCTTCGAGCTTCACTGAGAGCAGCGTCCGGCGCTCGGGGTCCATGGTCGTCTCCCACAACTGCGGAGCGGTCATCTCACCCAGACCTTTGTAGCGCTGCACGTCGTAACCGCGGCTGCCTTCTTTTTTCACGTATTCGAACAGCTCGCGCGCCGTCGCTTTCTCCACCGGCTCGATCGCGGCCCGATGCTTGGGCGCAGCCTTGGCCGCTTTCTTATCGGATTTATCTCCGTTGCTGTTGTCGTTCTCAGCGGCTTCTTCGTCGGCAGACTCGTCAACTTCTTCGGCCGCCGCTCCCGCCTTGGTGACAGCTTCCACCACGAACGGCGGCTCCAGATACGGCTCGATCTGCTTGAACTTCGAAATCAACTGCCGGCACTCCGCGCTCGAAGCCAGCTCCCAGCTGACGACATGCTCCGAACCCTGCGAACTTACAAAACTCACCTCCCACAGGTTGTGCTCTTCGTCGAACTTTGATTCCACACTCTTGAACTTGCGGTCTTTTTGCAGCCGCTTCAATTCTTTCTCGAGCTTATCGATCTTCTTCGGCGGATTCTTCTTGTCGCCCTCAAAATCCGCATGCTTCGAGAAATCGAGCTTCGGCAGCAACTCGGTGACGCTCTCATCGCGCAGGCGCTTATTCACCTTGTCGAAGAAATTGAGATACTCCTTCAAGACAGTCATGAACTTGGTTAGGTTTGCGCCTTCGAGCTTGGCCGCGCCTTCGCCGTAACGCACGATCAAACCGTCGGCCGCCCGCTTCAGCATGACTTTGTCAAAGGCATCGTCGTCTTTGATGTACTGCATCGACTTGCCTTTTTTGATCGAATACAACGGAGGCTGCGCGATAAAAACATTGCCGCGCTTAATCAACTCCTGCATATGACGGAAGAAAAAGGTCAACAGCAGCGTGCGGATGTGCGAACCGTCCACGTCGGCGTCGGTCATTAAAATGATTTTGCCGTAGCGCACTTTCGTAGGATCGAAGTCATCCTTGGCAATGCCCGTGCCGAGCGCCGTGATCATGGCACGAATTTCTTCGTGTGCCAGCATCTTGTCGTAGCGGGCTTTTTCAACGTTGAGAATTTTTCCCTTGAGCGGCAAGATCGCCTGGAAGCGCCGGTCGCGGCCTTGTTTCGCCGTTCCACCTGCGGACTCGCCCTCGACTAAAAATAATTCGCAGCGATTGGGATCGCGTTCCGAACAATCCGCCAACTTGCCCGGCAACCCACCGGAATCGAGCGCCCCTTTGCGCCGTGTCAAATCCCGCGCCTTGCGCGCGGCCTCGCGCGCGCGCGCCGCATCGACCGCCTTGTTGATAATCTTCTTCGCAACCGGCGAGTTCTGTTCGAAGAAAGCTCCCAGCCGCTCATTAACAAACGCTTGAACTACACCCGCGATGTCGGAATTAAGTTTGCCCTTGGTTTGCCCCTCAAACTGCGGCTGCGGCAGCTTCACGCTGATGACAGCGACGAGACCCTCGCGCACATCATCCCCAGTAAGATTTTCTTTCACATCCTTGAACAACCCCATCTGCTGCCCGGCATAATTGATGGTGCGAGTCAGCGCCATACGGAAGCCGGAGAGATGCGTGCCGCCATCGACGGTGTTGATGTTGTTGGCGAAGCTGAAAACGGATTCGGAATAGCCGTCGTTGTATTGCAGGCCGATTTCCATGGCCACGCCACTGCGTTCGGCTTCCATGTAGATGGGCTTGTCGTGCAGAACCTGTTTGCCGCGGTTCAAATGCTTGATGAACTCGGCGATGCCGCCGTTGTATTTAAACTCCGAACGCTTGGCCCCGCCGGTCTTGGCGTCGGTGGATCGCTCATCGGTGAGCGTGATCGACAAACCTTTGTTCAGGAATGCGAGCTCGCGCAACCGTTGCGCCAGCGTATCGAAATTGTATTCGGACGACGCGGTAAATATGGTGCGGTCGGGCAGAAAGTGTACCTTCGTACCACGGTGCTTGCTGGCGCCGGTTTTTTTTAGCTTACTCGTGGGCTCGCCCTTCGAGTAGGTCTGCTCCCAGGTAAATCCGTCACGCCAGATTTCGAGATCAAGTTCTTCGCTCAGCGCGTTGACCACGGAAACTCCAACGCCGTGCAGTCCACCCGATACTTTGTAGCTGGAAGAATCGAATTTGCCGCCGGCATTCAGCGTGGTCATCACTACCTGTGCCGCGGAAACTTTTTCGCCGTCGATTTCCATGTCATCGACGGGAATGCCGCGTCCGTCATCGACCACGGTGATGCTGTTGTCGATGTGGATGGTTACGTTGATCTCCTTGGCAAATCCGGCGAGCGCTTCATCGACGGAGTTGTCGACAACTTCATACACCAGATGATGCAAGCCAACTTCACCGGTCGATCCGATGTACATGGCGGGGCGCTTGCGCACATGTTCCATGCCGCTGAGGACTTTGATTGAGTCGGCAGTGTAATCGCTCTTGCCACCACCGTTGTTTCCGGTGATGGGAGTTACGATTCCGTTTTTTGTTTTGGTTTCTACGATGGGAGTATTGATCTCTTTGGTGGCCATTCCGCTCCGCGCGGGGATTGCCCCGACTTTCTCAGAACCCGGGCTCGATTAATGCCCAAAAAGCGCCCTTGACTGCGAACCAAACTCGAACCGCGAAATCGACCTCAAGTTATTGAAATGTCTTGTACTTAGGTTCGATTGGCGACTGATGAAATTATACCACGGAAGTGCGGGTATTTCGAGCGCTCGCAGCCTAGAATCGGCGCAGTAAACGTCCCGTTTTGAATTGCTTCCGGCGGCTTGCTAAATCGTCGCTTATCTCACGGAGATTGAACCCAACCGACTTCTTTTTAAACTTCTAGGTGGAGTGCGTTGATAGATTCCACATATGCCAATCGTTCAAATCGTGCTGGACAAAAAACTGTTACACGCTGCCGACCAAGCCGCGAAGCGCACTAAGCGAAACCGTTCCGCTCTGCTGCGCGACGCCTTGCGGGAACATCTCCGGCGATTGGAGCTGAGAGCCAATGAAGAGCGCGACCGCCAGGGCTACTCGCGACAGCCGCATGCCGACGCGGAAGCGCGGAGTTGGGAGTCGGAGGCTGCGTGGCCGGGAAGAATAGCGCGAGGCCAGATATCCCGAGGTGAGGTTCGGCTCTACCAGTTTGCCGCGCCCGATAAAACGACCGGCTCTGCCCTGTTTGTTCTCCCGAATCGGCACAGTTTCCCGAATATTTGCGAGCACACAGTTCGTTTCACGAGCGAGTGCGCATAAGATGTTGCAGGGCGGACAATTCGTTTAGGAGGGTATTGCCAGTGGGTACTGGACGACGTTCGCCAAATGTCGAGTGGTTTTGCAGCCACTAGGGTTCGACTCCCTTGCCCTCCTCGGGTCACTCGATACCAAGGTTTATTGACAATTCAAGCGCGCCGTTTAATCATAGTAAGTGTTTGGCGAACGTCGTCTAGTATCTTGAAGCCCCGAGCGATCCTCGGGGCTTTGGCTTTTTGTAACCGTTCCCCTCAGTTCCGACATACGTTCCACGATTCGCGGCGTGCCTCCTCTTGGTGTACCAGGAAGTTGTTCTGAATGAGGAGGACGGCATGAAGTCCCCGTGCGCGGTGAACGTCTTACAGTTCAACCCCGCAAAATGCAGTTACGGTGTCGCAACAGCGGCTGGGGAAATGTGTAGCCTAGCTTAGTTCCGCACGAATGAATGAGGTGTGTGCTGCTCTGCGGTTTTCTTTGGGGTGCGACGCATGCTAGTTAGTGGGAAGGTTGCGCCAATCCCAATTTTCGACCTTCCCATTTCCGCTAAGCCACGCGCGGTCCCGATCTCACTTGCCATGGCAGTATTTGAACTTCTTGCCACTATCGCAAGGGCACCGTTCGTTTCTCCCAATTTTCTGGCCTAATGGCCCCCTCGCTTGGCCCTTGAGTTTGCCTGCAAGTCGATCAAGCTCAGGGTCCGGTTTCCACTCGGACTTTATAAAAGCCATCGCATCCACGAGACTGTCACTCGTCGCGATGGAGCCTAGAGCCAGCCAGGTGTCAGCCTTCGATTTGTACTTGGCCATCTTCGCCAAGGATGGCAATTTCAGTCTGAGTGTCGCTGCTGAATTCGGCTCGGCCAACACAGTTACTCCAATACTCATCCCCCGAAAGAGCACCCTAGCATCATGAGCCTTTCTGTCGGCCATCGCTTTGCGCTTAGTAACCCTGACAAGCTTGATGAGATCGTCCGCCCCATCTCCGGCGAGGTCGTATAAGAAAAAGAGAACATCTGTGGACTTCGGATCACCAACGGATTTTGCTTGATCAATCAGTTTCTGAAATTTGTCGTTCTTCCATCGCGAACGTAGTTTGTCCGCCGCATGTGTGTGTGGGACTGAACCTCGAAGTACTTGGAAATTTGCATCGATCAACTGTGCAAAGCTACCATCCAGGATTTCCATGCGAGCGTTGCCGCTCTTGAACAGTTTCTGCTTCAGATGGCGGCCCAGCAATACCATCTCGGAATCAGCCTTGAAGTGGTCGCTGAGGGTTGTCCTCTGTCGCAGATAATATGCAAACTCAGATGGGTCGGGGAGGTAGAAGGCGATAACGTCAAGGTCAAATATACTGAGGGCGATCGGATATGGATCAGGCAGGTCCTTCCGTAGGTATACGTCGGCCTGGTGCGTGACGGCCGGATAGTGGTCGACGGTCACGCATAGGATATAGGCGTCGTCGATGGTTTGCTTTAGACGCAGCTCGGCCCCGTCTACGAAGAGCTTATTTTCCCCCGTGAGTATCGCCTTTCTGCAAAGTAGCGCTTGATCGTATGCCTCTTGCACCGCCAGCTCGAAATCGGACACCAGAGTCTTGTCGTCCCCCAGCTTGGACAACTCGGTAAGGCGCTTAGATTTTACTTGGGCGATGACCGCCTTATTGCCAACGACTGCCAATACATCGATGTCGGTTACTGCCTTGCCCTTCTTCGCTCGAACTTCGACGTCCCTATAGACGTTCCTGTCTCCGAAGACATTCCTCAGCAGCTCTGCGGTCGCGCTTTCCGCGTACTTGCCCCGATTAAGCAACGCGGTGGCCACATAAGAGTGATCAGTATTCATCCAATAAAAGGGGCTCTCGTAGATTGCTTCAAAGACGTTGAATCCGACCGGACGAAAGTAGCGCCCATCCGGCAGGCGGATGAGAGGCTTGGAATGTAGCTCGTTGAACTGTCCTGGCAGCTCCAGCTTGGCATTTGCTATCCCGGGCGTAATCGAAAACGCTCTGAGGAAGGCTTCAACCGCACGCGGTTCGAATTGCTGAAGATCGTTCTCGTCGAAGCAAAAGACCGAAAGTCCCGCCTCGCAGAATTGCGGAAAGCCTCCGAGTGGCAAGCCACCGAGATTGTTGAACTTGCGCTCATGCAAATCCTTGAGTTCACGCGCGATCTTCGTCATGGTCCCGACATCAACACCAACGTGTTCACCAATCCATTCCGCGTCATTTCGATACTTATTGACGGCAAATTCCGCGTACTGGAAGTCGTACGCGCCGGATGCCGAATAAAAGATGGCCTCAGCGACGTTGATTCCCGCACCGAAGATGCGCCTGTAGTTCTGGCGGTATGTCTCGGTGCTCTGGGTGCTCCCGAGCGTGTCGCCGAGTCGCTCCAGAAATCGCTTGTTGTATTCCCCGTGCAGCTCTTCAAAAAGTTGGTAGATACGCTCAAAGCGCCTTGAAGATGCGCCCTCGGAAGGAATCGTGAAATCAATCGGGTTCTTAACAAACAGGCCTGAGAGGAACGTTAGCTCTTGAATATTGAGGTGTTCGCGAGGATTGATATCAGCGATCTCGTCTGGCTGCATGAACAGGTCTCGCATCAACACAAAGGTGAGGGTGTAGATGAATCCCGGCTCCTTCGCGAGCGCTTCGATCTGCTCAACGACAGTCTTCAAAACGGCCTCTGCATGTAATCTTACGCCTGCCCTTATGCCACGGACTTGAAGCGGTGGACGTGAGGAGGGAGAGTCCCAAGGTGCCCGTTCCCAACTTTTGACTTCGCCCGACTTCCCGCCGCTTGACGTTTTTACCGAAGGCCGTGCGGCCCCTCAGGGTTGGCTTCGGCGTCGGGGAATGTTTCACACGTCATAGGCTTAGACCGGCGAACAAAACTAGATTGCCCTCGTGCCATTGGGACCAACGCGTTTTCAGCACTCGTTTTCGATAGTTGTGGTGCGAACAGCGGCCGTGGTGCCGTCCCCTTCGGGGACTTAGGTTGGGTGTTTGGGAAGTTTACCCTGGACTTACGTCCGGGGCTATTATCTGCCGTCCCTGACGGGACTTTGTCGCGTGGTCCGCCCCACCAGGTGCGCGGCGCCAACCGGAGAGAGCCGAGGGCCGGGATTCTCAGAGGACTCCCTGACGGGCTGCTGCTGGGGATCGACGGGCATGGGGTCGCTCGACTGCGCGTGACCGTCCTTTGGACGATCAGGCTCCGCTCGCGATGACAAAGCGGGAGGGCTTGCGTTGCAGGGTTATCCGCAGCGTTTCAGGTCCCGGCAGAAAGCAGGTTCCTCCTGTCTCGCTTCGCTCGCGCGTCGGAATGACAAAGCGTTTGGCGGAGCGGTGCGCGACGACGCTGAACAGCCGAGGGCCGGGATCTCAGAGGACTCCCTGACGGGCCGTTGCTGGGGATCGACAGGCATGGGGTCCCCTTCGACTTTGCTCAGGGCAGGCTCTCGACTGCGCATGACCGTCTTCCGACGCTCATGCTCCGCTCGGGATGACAGAGCGGGAGAGGTTTGCGTCGCGGTGCGGCTGGGGTATCCGCAGCGTTTCAGGTCCCCGGCAGAAAGCAGGTTCCTCCTGTCTCGCTTCGCTCGCGCGTCGGAATGACAAAGTTTTTTAGTCGGCGCCATGCGGCACCATCCGACAGCCGAGGGCCGAGAATCTCAGAGGATTCCCTGTCGGGCCACTGCTGGTATCGACGGGCATGGGGTCCCCTTCGACTTTGCTCAGGGCAGGCTCTCGACTGCGCGTGACCGTCCTTCGGACGCTCATGCTCCGCTCGGGATGACAGAGTGTGCGGCGCAGCTTCGGGCTTGGGGTTCATGGCTACGTCATATCGAGATCCGGAGAAGCGTATAATCCGTTGGCCAGAAGTCCGAACCCGAAATTCTGGGTTTTAATCTCAATCTCAGCTAAACAGTGGAGAAGCTATGTCTCACCATTATTCTGGTCCTGATTTTGGGTTCCCTCATGGGGACGCCCGCCTGGATTTCACCGATCTGTATGCCTTCCCAAAGCCTGGAGATGCTAGTAAGTCGATCCTGATTATGGACGTGCATCCGTCCGTTGGCGTGAACCCGCCGGGGCCCACCGCCGACATGGCTTTCTCGCCCGAGGCGATTTATGAACTTAGGATTGACACGAACGGCGATAACGTCGCCGATATCGCATACCGGATGCGATTCACATCGTCCGCGGGCGGGGCGCAGACCGCGACGCTTCGCCGCGTTGAGGGCGCGCAGGCCGCTGGGATCGGCGACGACGGGCAGGTCATCGTCGAGGGGGCACCAGTCTCGACGGGGCTGGAATCACGGGTGACGGAAGCCGGTGACTACCGCTTCTTCGCCGGCTGGCGCAGCGATCCTTTTTTCTTCGACGTGCAGGGCGCGCTGAACAACCTGCAATTCACCGGTGACGATTACTTCGCCGACAAGGACGTGTGCAGCATCGTGCTGGAAGTGCCCAACTCTGCCCTCGGTGCTAAAAAGGTGGGCCTGTGGGCTCGCACGCTGGACGGCGCAAGTGGAAAATGGGTTCAGGCGGATCGCGGGGCGCGGACCAATCAAACTCCATTCCTTGCGGGAGAGCAGAACGCCGCGTATCTGGCTGCGGAGCCGGCGGACGATGCCCGTTTCATCCCTGTGTTTGCCCACGCGCTGGAGCACGCGGGTGGATATACACCGGCGGAAGCAACGCGGGTCGCCGGGACCATGCTGCCGGATATCCTCCACTATGATCCCACGCGGTCGGCGTCCTACCCGGACAATGGCCGGACACTCACCGACGACGTCGTAGATTTATTTCTACCTCTCCTCACAAATGGAAAGGTGACGCAGGATAAGGTAGGTCCCCACAAAGACCTGCTCTCCGAATTCCCCTACGTGGGCCCGCCGCATAGGGCCCGGGCGACGGGACGGGTTGCTGCTTAAGGGTGGGCGGGCGGGTAGCCCATTCAAGCTCGGTTTTGGCTTGAGGTCCCTCGCACCTGCTCGGGATTTCGGCGCGTGTGCGAGAAAACGTTCAGCCTCGGCCCTTGTCTGGACGTAACTGTCACTAGAGGTAACATTCGAGATCCTTCGCTCCGCCTGAAAGCGGCTGCGCTCAGGATGACGCGGTTTGGTTTCCCCCTAGTTGTATATTTTTCTAGTCTTGATTTTCTCCTTAGAGGTAGATGGCTGCGACGGACAGCAGGTTCCTCACCGGGCGTACCGCCCGATTCGGAATGACATCGATATTTTGCTTTCAGCCTAGTTTTCACTAGTTCAGTTTTCCCTAGTTTAGTTCTTTGTTTTTCCTAGTCTGATTTCGTCCTTAATTCTTCTACTCAATGCATAAATCTTGTCATTCCGAACCGGTCTGAAAGACCGGTGAGGAACCTGCTGTCCGCTCGGGATGACAGAGTGGGAGCGGCGCAGCGGTTCATTTTGCGGCACCTACGGTGGTTGTACCGCCATCTAATCACCTGACCCTGATAAACTAACGAACTAGGAGATTCTTCCCTACAATGGCTGTTCCTGTTTCCCAGATGTGGACCGTGTCGAGTTATGTGCTGCGGCAGAAGATCGCCGGGCGGAAGCAGTATCCGCTGGTGCTGATGCTGGAGCCGCTGTTCCGCTGCAATCTGGCTTGTGCGGGATGCGGAAAGATTCAGTATCCGGCGCACATTCTGAAGAAGGATCTCTCGCCGGAGGAGTGCTTACGCGCGGTCGACGAATGCGGCGCGCCCATGGTTTCGATTCCGGGCGGTGAGCCGTTGATGCATCCGGAGATCGACAAGATTGTCGAAGGCCTAGTGGCGCGCAAGAAATATATTTACCTGTGCACCAACGCCCTGCTGCTGAAAGAGAAGATTCATCTTTTCAAGCCGAGCAAATATCTGACGTTTAGCGTGCACCTCGACGGACAGCGCGAGGAGCATGACCTCGCCGTTTGCCGCGAAGGCGGATACGACATTGCCGTGGATGCGATCAAAGAGGCTCTCAGCCGTGGCTTCCGCGTTACGACCAACACGACGCTGTTCGACGGCGCCGATCCGAAATCCGTGCGCGCGTTTTTTGACGACATGATGGAGCTGGGGCTCGAAGGCATGATGCTCTCGCCGGGATATTCGTACGACAAAGCGCCTGATCAAAAACATTTTCTCGGGCGCGCGCGAACGCGGCGGATGTTCCGCGCCATCCTGTCGAATCGCAAGAAGAGCTGGCGATTCAATCTATCGCCGCTGTTTTTAGAATTTCTGATGGGCAAGCGCACTTATCCGTGCACGCCGTGGGGCATGCCCACGTACAACGTTTTTGGATGGCAGAAGCCTTGCTATCTGCTGCAGGACGGGTACGCTGGGACTTTCGACGAGCTGCTCTCGACCACGAATTGGAGCAACTACGGCACGGAGAGCGGCAATCCGGCTTGCGCGAATTGCATGGTGCACAGCGGGTATGAAGCGTCTGCGGTGAACGCGACGTTTAGTTCGCTCGAGGGATTTCTGGCTACGGTGAAGGCTACTTTGTTCACTGGATATCGCGATCAGGAGGCGCTGCGCTTGTTGGAGGAACATCAGGCGCCGGTGCATCCGCTGGTGCAGATCGCGCCGACGAACGATTCATCTTTGCAGGGAACTCCGGTTTAGCTCCTGACAGAGCCGAGCTTCGCCCGGCGGACAGCCGAGGGCGGCTGTCCCCACATTTTTCTTCTATGACAGGAAAAGAATCAGGGCACATCGATCACGAAGCGGCGCAGGCTGTGCCTCACATCAATCCTGACGCTCTTGAAGTCGCTCCCGGGACTGCCCACGAACAGCTTGAAGGTTGGATTCCAGAGCTGGCGAGCGACGACGAGATTCGCGTTGCGCTGGAAAAAGCTTTTGACTATCGCGGCGATGTGACCATCACGCGCAAAGACGGCACGAAAATTGAAGGCTATCTGTTTGACCGGCGGAGCGGGGCTTCGTTGAAAGATTCCGTCGTTCGGCTTTTCCCCAAGAACGGCAATGAAAAGGTTTCGATTTCCTACGCCGACATTGGAGCTCTCGCATTTACGGGGCGCGACACCGCCGCCGGCAAAAGTTGGGAAGCCTGGATGAGAAAATACGCGGCGAAAAAAGCTGCGGGCGAGACCAACATCTCATTAGAACCCGAGCCGCTAGAGTAGTGTGGAACGGCGGACGCATTCGTCCGCCGAAGGAAGCGCAACAACTCCGGAAGAAAAAGTTTGTAGCAGGATCCGGACGAATGCGTCCGGGGCTCCGTGCTCGTTACCGCTCCCAGGGTGAAGGAACTTTTACCGAGGCCATGCCCGCCGCTTTAGCGGCCTGTATTCCCATCTCGGTGTCTTCGAAGACCAAGCAGCGCTTTGGAGCCACTCCGAGTTTTGCTGCCGCCAGCAAGAACGCTTCCGGGTCGGGCTTGCTCTTGGAATACTCGCCGGCGCAAACCATGGCGTCGAAACGATCAAGCAGGTTCAGCGCAGCCAGCGACGCGGTCACCGATTCTCTCGTGCTTCCCGACACCACCGCAATTGGAATTCTTCCGTGTGCGTCTTCGATGTGCTCGAGCACTTCTGGAACTGCTTCGAGTTCTGGCAGTAGCTCGTAATACAAAGCTTCTTTTCTCCGGCCCATGGTCTCGATGGGCATATTCAGGCCGCGTTGCCGATTTAGCGTTGAAATAATTTCGACCACCGGCATACCGCCCCAGGCATAGAAAAGCTTTTCGTCAAATTCACAATTCCATTCCGCGAGCGCCTGCTTCCAGGCGCGGTAGTGCAGCGGCATGGAATCGGCGACGGTGCCGTCGCAGTCGAATAGATATGCACCAAACTGTCCTGGAGGCAATTTAAGTTTCATGCGAGTTGGTGGATTCTTCGGTCTGTGGATGCTCTCAGTGGCTTTGCGGCTTCGGGGCGGCTGCGGCAAAGCTAAGGCCGCCGATCAGTTCTTCGACTTCATCTTCGGTTCCGCCAATAAAAGTAAGCGACACCGCAGTGCCGCGCGCGAGAATTACCAGAGTCGATTGCCGCATCACGCGTGTACCGATATTTTTCTGGAAGTCGGCCCGCACCACGGTCTTCGTGCCCACGGCAAATTCGTACGGTTCTCCATCGATTTCGAATCCCTGGGTCTTGGCGACTTCGCTCACCGGCCCGACATATTGCGTCGCATCTTTGAGGCCGGGATAGGCTGCGATACTTTCTGCTGCAATCAGGATCGATGAATTCACGTCTTCGCCTCGCGCCTCTGGCGGGCGAGAGAATGCCGCCAGCAGAACGCGTCCGGCATGGGCTGTATCTGTATTCGTGGCCGATTTGGCAGCGTGGGTTGTTGCTTCGTCGTTCTGCGCATTCATCTCGTCGGTTCGCAACACCCACGCCGGGGGAATCTTGCAACTGAAGCCGAAGGACGGATTGCGATACACGCCATTGACGACCGATCCTGCGTCTTGCGAGGCCGTAGCGGGCGTGGATTTCGGGACATGCTGTGCCGAAAGTTCGTTGCCCGAGGGGACCGACTGCTGCTGGGCCGAAGCCGCGTGAACAAGGAGCGCAGCGATCGAAAGAAAAAAAACGAAATCCACGCGGCGGAGCATTCGTTCAGTCTACGGCAGCGTGCGCCGCGCGGGCCTACCACCGGTGGTTTTGTAATCGGCCGGGTAGAGAACGACACAGCGGTCGCGGCCTTCGCCATCACTCTCGGTGCGAAGGTCAGTCAGGTCGCGCAGCGCAAGGTGGACCATACGCCGCTCTCGCGACGACATGGGAGCGAAGTGGAAAGGCGTTCCCGTCTGCCGAACTTTCTCGGCGGCAACGCTAGCCGCCATGCGCAACTCCTGCAGGCGCAGAGAGCGCTGATTCTTACAGTCGAAGGAAACTTTCTCGTGCTCGCCCGAAGCGAGGCGCAGAATTTCAAATGCCAGCAGTTCGAGGGCGCGCAGAAGTTCGCCGCCGCGATCAAGCAACAAGGCCGAATCGGGACCGGAGAAGTCGACATAGATCTCGGGCTTTTCCCATTCGTTCAGCGCCGGCGGGTCGACGACGATGCGGTACTTGAGGTGAAGGCCGCCATGAGTGACGACGGCTTGCAGAAATTCGTTGATACGATTGGCAGTAGCGAGTTTGTCGGGAATAGCCACTGGCTTCTAGCTCCTAGCTTCTAGCTTGTGTATTTCGGGTAATGAAATCACCTTTCACCCACCATCCATTTCGGTTTTTAAGGGTTAGTTCTAAATACCTCTGCCGCCGAAGATCGTGTGCCCGCAAGCCAGAAGCTAGCAGCTAGAAGCGAGCAGCCTTACTTCTCCTTCTTGCGGGCGCGCTTCTCCAGCATTTCGCGCATGTCTCGTCCGAGTTTGGTCCGGTTCATGATGGCCTGCTGCGCGATCGAAATCAGATTGCTCTCGGTGTAGTAGAGATTGAGTCCGGCGGGCAGCCTGAAAAAGATGAATCCCATCATCAAGGGCATCATGACCGTCATCATTTTTTGCTGTGCGGGATCCACGCCGGCTTGCGGCGTCATGCGCTGCATGACCACCATGCTGACGACCATCAAGATAGGCAAAACCACATCGGCGGCCGACAAATCGCCGATCCATAGCCAATGCGCGTGGCGAAGCTCGAGCGCCACCCCCAACATTTTGTAGTAGGCGATGAGGAATGGCATCTGGATGAGCATGGGCAGGCAGCCGCCCGCCGGGTTCACGCCTTCCTTCTTGTACACCGCTGCGACTTCCTCGTTCATGGCCGCTTTGCGCGGATCGCGCAAACTGTACTTCTTATATTTCTCCTGGATATTTTTGATTTGCGGTTGGACGCGCTGCATCTTCAGCATCGACTTCATCTGCGTGATGCGCAGCGGCAGCAGCGCAATCGTGATAATCAAGGTCTGAATCACGATCGCCCATCCCCAGTTCGGCACGATGTGGTTGTAGGTCCACTTCAGCCAGAGAAAAAGAGGACGCGCGAGAATGCCCCACCAACCGTAGTCGACAATACCGCGAAGATCGGCGTTGTCATTCTTGATCGTTGGGATAGGAACGGTATCCAGCACGGCAATTTCTTTTGGGCCGACGAACACGCGCTCATTAGTTGCGCCGCGAACGCTGCCGACCGCCGCGCCTAATAGATCGACGGTCGCAGAATCTTTGGAGGCGCCGATGGGATTGAAGCCAGGTTTTTGCGCAATATCCATCGAGCCGCGAAGCGTGACCAGCGCAGTTGCGCTGGGGTCATCCGGGATGAAGATCGTCGTGAAATATTGATCGCCCGTGCCCGCCCACTCGAACGGGCCCTTCAGCGTGTTGCCTCCGCTGATCGCTTTGACCGGAAGACGCAAAACAAAATTCGGGAAGACTAACGCGGTTTTATCGGTCGAGGCGTCGTTGTGGTAGTCGATGCGAGCAGCGGCGTAGGAGGCGGGTGTAATTTCGTCGCCGAATCCGCCGGGCCACGCTGGGGCGGCAAAAATCTCTGCGCCCTTGTACACGACTGAGGTTTCCACGTTCAGAACATAAGTGTGATCGAAGCGAAACGTCTTGCGAACGGAAACGTCCTGGTCCGCATATTCGAAGGTTATCGTAGCGGGCGCCGTGAGCTGGCCTTCGTTCGATGCCACGTAGAGCGCCGAGCTTAGCTTGTTGCGCAGGGTCTCGTCGTAGGTCCAGAGAGAAAGCGGATAGCCGAGTTTCTGCGCGGCCGCCGGGTTCACCAGATCGAGGCGGCCGTTTTGCGCGTCGTTGTCGAATTTTTTCAGAATCCAGGATTTGACTTGAGCGCCACGGTTGGTGAAGGTGATGCGGTAGAGATCGTTTTCGATGACGGTTTCGGTTTCGCTCGCAGCCTGTTTGCTGGCGTTGACGACCGGGGCCGCTACCGCGACAGCGGAGGAAGTTGGAGCTGTGGGTTGGATGGATGGTGAGGGTGCGGTTTGCGCGGGGATTGGTTTTTCCGCTGGAGCGGGTTGCGGAAAATACTTCTTCAGGAGCGGCTGAAAAATGATGAGGACGACGAACGTCAACAGAAAGACGAGTAAGAGTCGCCGTTCGGCGCCGGGTTCCTGTTGAGGATTTTGAAAGTCAGGCAAAGTTTTTGATTACCGTGTCAGATTTCTCGAGTTGTGCGTAACGCCTCGCCCGTCACCGGATCGTAACCGGAGCCGCCCAAGGGATGACAGCGCAAGAGGCGGGTTAAGGCCATCCATCCGCCGCGTAAAGCACCGTAGCGATCAACCGCTTCCATGGCATATTCCGAACAGGTCGGCACGTAACGGCAGGCCGGCGGAAACATGGGCGAAACGGCCCACTTGTACGCCCGCAGCAATTGCAGAATCACGAATTTGGCGCACTGCATCAAGATCGGCTTCCGCCTTCCGGCTCTTTATAATCAGCCACCGTGTTTCCGGCGCTTGTTTTCGCTGGCGTTTTTCCGGACAACTTCTGCTCGATCACTGCGAAGCCGCGTCTCACTTCGTTGACCACATCCGCAAAATCCGCTTTCAGCAGCGATTTCTTGGGATTGATGACAACGTCGGCGCCAACCCCAGCACACGAAAGAGGACCGGCGAGGCGAACCGCTTCGCGCAAACGACGCTTCATGCGGTTGCGGACGACCGCGCCGCCTAATGCTCGTCCTACAGTGAACCCCACTCGCGAACTGGAGCCGGACGACCCAGACGCATTCTGAGCGGCGGTCGAGGGCGCAACAGCTTTCGAACTCGCAATCCTAGGGCAATAGAAGACTGTCATCGACGCGGAAAAATGCCGGCGTCCCTGCTTGTAGACGCGCTCGAAATCCGCGTGGCGCAAAAGCCTTGCCGTGCGCGGAAATCGTGCTTTCTTTGGTGGCATGGCAAAGTTCGAACCAGCTTCCCGGGCAGCATGGAAAAGCGCGCCGTCAAACAGCGGCCGGCTGCTGTGAATCTCGACTGTGGAAGTGAGCGGCACTAGAAAAAGCTACTCGCGGAATCCGGGCTTCACGGAGACCCGCTTCCGCCCCTTGGCGCGGCGCCGGGAAATTACCTTCTGGCCGCCCTGGGTCTTCATGCGCGTGCGAAATCCATGTTTCTTGACTCGCTTGCGCCGGTTCGGTTGGAATGTACGTTTGGGCATGAAAGATAGCTGCTCCTGATTCCCTCAACAGTGTTTGGGCAAACGTTGAGTATAAATGAGCGAGGGGGATGAGGGCAAAGGGGAGAAGGGCGATGACGGCGCTACGTTTTGACTCACGCGCGAGGCCTGTGCAACAGGAGGTCCTTCGCTTCGCCTGAAAAGCGGCTGCGCTCAGGATGACAACGCGTAAAAGGCCGAACTGCATTGTTACTAGACTGGCTGTTTCTTCTGAACCTGCAACGGTCCGCCGATTGAATATTTCCGGATTGTGTAAAAAAATCAGCCGTCCGGCTGACTTGGGATCAAACCGACCTACACTCGATTGCCTCGCTTGCCAAGGCAGGCCACTCCACTCTCCCAGTGGTTGAGATCCGCAAAATCAATTTCAGGAGAAACCCCTATGAGACCCACACGGTTATTCGCGGCCGGACTCGCTTTGTCTGCGCTTATTATTTTCTCCGCGCTTGCCGGCGCTCAAACTTGGACAACTTTGACCAACGCACCTCCGGCGCCTCTGGGCACGGCGATGCTGCTGACCGATGGCACCGTCATGGCGCAAGGCATGGCCACCAACGGATTCGCTACGGGAAACTGGTATCGACTTACTCCCAGCGCAACGGGCAGCTATGTCAGCGGCACCTGGACAACGCTCGCGTCGATGCCCTCCGGCTACTCGCCTCTCTACTATGGTTCCGCGGTGCTGGCAGACGGCCGCGTCGTGGTGGTGGGCGGAGAGTACAACAACGGCGCGGAGGCGGAAACCAACCTGGGCGCAATCTACAATCCCGCGACCAACTCATGGAGCTCGATTACTCCGCCCTCCGGTTGGACCCACATTGGAGATGCCGCAAGCGTCGTGCTTGCGAACGGGACATTCATGATCGGCAACTGCGGCGTTGCGGGTACCGAGTGCACGAATCAAACCTTCCAGGCCCAGCTCAACGAGTCCACCCTGACCTGGACCATCATTGGCTCTGGCAACGGCAAGGCCGATCAGAATTCAGAAGAAGGTTGGGAGTTGCTGCCCAACGGCGATGTTTTGACCATCGATGTGTGGAACGGAACGAACTCGGAACTCTTTAACCCGAGCACGAGCAAGTGGACCAGCGCCGGGAGCACGGTGGTGACACTGCCCAACCGGACTTGCGAGGAGATCGGTCCCGCGGTGCTGCGCCCGCAAGGCTCGGTGTTCGCGGTTGGGGCAACCAGCAGTACGGCGATCTACACCACCTCCACCGGCGCGTGGTCGACGGGTCCCACGATTCCGAGTTCCTACGGTGCGGTGGACGCGCCTGCTGCGATTTTGCCTGACGGCAATGTGCTGATCGACGTGGGGCCGCAGTCTCCGTGCTACACCGCTGGTAGCCATTTTTACGAATTCAATGGGTCTAGTTTGACCGCGGTAGCCGGCCCGACCCGGGCGGCTAGCGATCCAACTTATGTGGGGCGCATGCTGGTGCTGCCCACGGGACAGATCCTGTTCACCGACGGATCGACCACGGTGCAGGTATACACCGCAAGCGGTACCTACTTGAGCGCGTGGCAACCAACGATCTCCTCGGTTTCCAGCACACTGAATGCGGGAAGCACCAACAACCTGATTGGAGGAACGCAATTCAACGGGCTATCACAAGGCGCGGCCTATGGCGATGACGCACAGATGGCCACGAACTATCCGCTGGTTCGGATCACCAACAACGCCAGCGGTAACCTAGTTTATTGCAAGACTCACAACCACAGCACCATGGGAGTAGCGACCGGATCGGCTTCGGTTTCAACTGAGTTCGATATTCCGTCAACGATTCAGGCTGGGGCCAGCGAGCTGGTGGTGGTCGCAAACGGAATTCCTTCGAAGCCCACAGCAGTGACGATTTCTACGGCGCTGAGCTGCACCGCCACCCCGGGATGCACCGGTTCGGGCAACGTTGTGATCGCGAACATTACGCTCAGCTGCAACGAGGCAAGCCAGATCAGCACTTCTGCCACCGCCTGTGGAGGGTCGTTCGGCTGCAGCACGTCGAACGGGCCATCGGGCGATCTCACCAGTTCGAGCGCAGGCGCAACGCAATCCGCCGACGGCAGCGGCTCATGCACTCTCGACTGGTCGTGGGGTGGAAACAATTACCAGCAAACTTTGAATCCGTGAGGCTTTGCAAGTTGGGCGGGCAACTCTACTAGTACAATCGTGATCGCAGCGGGCGCGGCCAAAAGTCGCGCCCGTAATTAGTCCCGCGTTGCAGAACTGCTGCACCAGCTACGTTGCAGTTACATCCTCGCCACTTGACACGCACCCGGCTTCTCGTTCCGAATAGGCAGACGCAGAAATTTTTTGCGTGAAGTTTTCCGTACAGCGAAAAAAAATTGTGCTACTATGCCGCACTGTCGGCTTTGAGAAATTCTCATTCACCAATGGCAACCGCGCAGCACAGAAGAGGCGCATTCCGCAGTACACTTAGAGCTCCATCAGCAAGTCGGTAAAAAGGAATTATTAACAGGCGCCCTCAGCCAGCCGCCGGGACGCCGCGGCGGGTATTTCATAAATTATGTCAGTTCCAAGCACAACGCTCTCCCCAAATCCGTGGACACGCATTCTCGATGCGCTGGAAAAAAAGATCAACCGGCATTCTTATGACACGTGGTTGAAGCCCACGCGCTACAGCCATGCCAGCGGCGGAATCTTATTTGTCCGAGTGCCAACCGTTGAGTTTCGACACGCCGGCGACAAATACGCCGACCTGATTCAGGAAGCCATCGACAACCTGGGTCTGGAGTTCAACGACGTGAAGTTTGTCACGCCGGAGGACGACCCGGCCGCGACCACGGTGCGGCACAACGGCGGACTTTCTGCCCCGGTTGTAGCAGCAGCCGCTCCGGCGCAGGCGCGCTTCGATTGGGATGGCGCGGCGCAGCTTAATCCGCGCTACACCTTCGACGCTTTCGTCATCGGCTCCGGCAACCAGTTCGCACATGCCGCCTGCCAAGCGGTCGCCGAACGGCCGTCGAAAGCCTATAACCCGCTTTTCCTGTACGGCGGCGTTGGCATGGGCAAGACACACTTGATGCAAGCGATCGGACACGAGATCAAGCGGCGCCAGCCGCAGGCGGCCATCTGTTACGTATCGAGCGAGAAGTTCACCAATGACATGATCAACTCGCTGCGCTACGACAAGATGACCACGTTCCGCGATAAGTTTCGCGGCGTCGACGTGCTGCTGATCGATGACATTCAATTTCTTGCCGGCAAGGAGCGCACGCAGGAGGAATTTTTTCACACCTTCAACGCGCTGCACGATGCCATGAAGCAGATCGTGATTGCCAGCGACCGATCCCCGAAAGAATTGGCGGAGATTGAAGACCGCTTGCGCAGCCGCTTTGAGTGGGGATTGATCGCCGACATTCAGCCGCCGGACCTCGAAACCAAAGTTGCGATCCTGCAGAAGAAGGCTGAGCAGGAGCAGGTCACGCTGCCCACTGACGTTGCCCTTTATGTGGCGCAGAATATTCGCTCGAACGTTCGCGAGCTTGAAGGCGCGCTCATCCGCCTGGTGGCGCATTCGTCGCTGATCGGCGCGGAGATCACGCTGCCCTACGCGCAGCAGGTGCTGAAAAATTTCATCGACTCGCAGGCGCGCAAGATCACGATTGAGTCGATTCAGAAAATGGTGGCGGAACAGTTCGGGCTGCGGTTGGTGGAAATCAAGGCGAAAGACAATTCGCGGGCGATCGTATATCCGCGGCAGATTGCGATGTATCTCGCGAAGCACATGACCGAAGCATCGCTGCCGGAGATTGGGCGGCAGTTCGGCGGCAAACATCACACCACCGTGCTGCATTCAGTCGAGAAGATTGAAGAGGTTCGCAAGAACGATAAAGATTTGAACAGGCTGCTCAACAAATTAACTGAGCAGTTGGGCGGATAATTCACATTGATTTTGAGTTTTACACCGAACCTTGCAGTTTTACTTTTTCGAAGTTGTGCATGAGATGTGGAAGCTGTGCAAGGGCGGGTGGTAATAGCAGAAGCGGAAATCTTCTACCGTGGTAAGCGCTGAATTGGGGAGCGATTTCTCACACGAAGGTATCGGCTTTAAGGCAGTGAGAATAGGCCGGTTGGCAAAGTTTTCCACTTCTGCGCATCGCCTACTGTTACTGCTGGTTTTATAGGTTTTGTATTTGATATAAGGGAAGTAATAAAAGTAGCACGCTGCGCGGGAGATTACGTCTATGCCGGTGGAAGCGGCCGTTGCGGTGGGAACCATGGAGATCACAGTCAGCAAGTTCGAATTGCTGCGGGAGTTGACGGCTACGCAGGGCGTGGTCGAGCGCAAGACCACGATTCCGATTCTCTCCAACTATTTATTCGAAGCCTCTGAGGGCAAACTGTCGCTGACCGCGACGGATCTGGACCTGAGCCTGCGAACGTCGTGCAATGCAAAAGTTAAGAAAGAAGGCTCATGTACCATCCCGGCGCGCAAGCTGCACGACTACGTAAAACTGTTGCCTGATGCCGATATCACCATCAAGTTGTTGGATAACCACTGGGTCAGTATCCGCTGTGGGCGTTCCAACACGAAGATGGTGGGGATGGCGAAGTCGAATTTCCCCAGTCTTCCAGCGTTTCCGACGGCTGGGGTAGTCAAGATTCCAGGTGCGGTATTGCGCGGCCTGATCGCGCGTACAGGATTTGCCATCTCGAATGAAGAATCTCGCTACACGCTGAGTGGCGCTCTGATGCTTCTGAAGCCGGAGTCGATCACCATGGTCGCAACCGATGGACATCGGCTGGCTCACTGCGAGCGCGTCGGAGAAAAGTTCGAAGGTGTCTCCGGCGAGATGAAGACGCTCGTGCCGAAGAAAGCGATGGACGAACTCAAGTCCCTGCTCGATTCCACGGATGTCGAAGTCGTCGAATTCGCGAAGGACGAGTCGACTTTATTTTTCCGCATCGGATCCCGCCTGCTGACCTCGCGCCAACTGACCGGACAGTTCCCCAACTTCGAAGCCGTCCTGCCCAAGGACAACAGCAAGAGCATCGCGTTGAACAGCCATGATCTGAATTCGGCAATCTTGCGCGTGGCGCAGTTCGCCGATGAGCGCTCACGCGCCGTACGCTTGAAGCTGGAGAAAGGCGAAGTGAAACTCTCCGCATCTTCGACCGAGGCTGGCGAGTCGGAGGATTCGATCGAAGCGCCGTACGATGGCGAGACACTCACCATCGGCTTTAATGCCCAGTATCTGGTCGATTTTCTCAAGGCGGCCGGTACCGACGAAGTGAGGCTCGAGCTGAAGGATTCCCAATCCGCTGGGCAGCTGCGGCCTGCAGAAGGCGATGATTATAAGTATCGGTATATCGTGATGCCGATGCGGATTTGAGTAACTGCCGGCAGTGACGTGGAAGAGCGGCGCTTTAGCGCTGCGAAAACTTTAGATTCAGAGAGCCTCTGCCCTTGACCTTCCCTTCTTCCTGTCATACATTGGCGGCCTATCTTCTTGGAGGTCTCAATGCTGGACGGTTTTAAGAAATTCATCTTGCGCGGCAACGTAATAGACATGGCAGTTGGCGTCGTCATCGGCGCGGCCTTCGGCGGCGTGGTCACCGCCCTAACCAAGGATTTGCTCACACCTCTAATCTCCGCAGTCGTCGGCAAGCACGGCGATTTTTCGAGCCTCACATATCCCCTTAACGGCGTTCCGTTTCCGGTGGGCGACTTCATCAACGCCTGCGTCTCGTTCTTCCTGATTGCCGCGTCGATTTACTTCTTCGTGGTAACTCCAGTCAACGCCCTAATCGCTCGCATGCACAAAGGCGATAAGCCCGCCGATCCGACCACCAAGAAATGTCCGGAGTGCCTCAGCGAGATTCCGATCGATGCGCGGCGGTGTGCGCACTGCACGCAGCCGGTGCTGGGACGCGCGGCGTAGAAGCGGCGAAAGCCGCATAATTACGGCATAAGCTTCTCAACAAAAATAATAGGGCGGCTCTTCGCCGCCCTCAGTACCGCGACCGCATGCAGAATTTCTACATTCCCTCGTCAGCCGACGGTCCGTACACCGATGGTACGGCGGTTCCGTTCAGCCGCAAATAGACTCCCAGCTGTGCGCGGTGATGGATCATGTGATTCAGCATCATCCGGCGTAGCGCGCCGATGCGCGGACCGCTGTAAATCTTTTTTTCGCCAAAGGCCAGGGTCCAGTACTGCTGTAAGTCCTCATCGCTCGCGCTGCCGACCGCCGCGCGAAAGTCTGCCACCCTCTTGTCGAAGAGCTCCAGCACGTGCTTCTGCGACTCCGCCACCAGCGGCTTGGGCGCCATGTTCCCCAGCGGCCGACTGGCCAGGTCTAACAAGTCCGTCTGCACAATCCTCGTGCCCATGCTAGGGAGTTCCGCAATATGCGCTGCCAGGCGCCCGAGGCCCATCGACTTGTCGTGCGGCTGCCAGGCCAGCTTGTCTTCTGGAATGCGCTCCAGCGTTTTCCGCGTGCTTATCATTTCATTATCGAATTCCGCCAGGAAACCTTCGCTCAACCCCATGCCCATCCTCCCTTTGAATAATTTCACGAAACTTGTAGTGGTCTGCGTTCGGCCTTCATCAGTGTGTGTGCCGCCCGGTTTGGATGTTCCGCCAAACCTCTTCGCTTCTCTAAGTTTTTATGGGATGGATTTTCTCACAAGGAGTCCCGACGCACATTCGAGACACTTTTGGTTACAAACAGCCAGCCATCTTTCGATCCCGGCGGCTAAGAATCCCAGCAAGGATTCGCTAGATAGTCCACTATTACTCATCTGATTCCCGCTAGGCTCAGGCGGTCGAAATTTGAGAATGTTCCACTTCTGTTGCTTGTAGCGCAGAGAGACCGCACTTAGAGGCGGTGAAGCCAACTTCTTTCCCACGGGTTGCCTAGCTAGATTCTTACCCTAGCAGGAACCAAGTGTCGCCCACAGGATGAGCTAGGGCACCCGCTTTTGTCGGACAAGAGTCCGACCCACACTACCCAAATACAAAAGCGGCCCGCAGGCCGCTTTGTAAATCGACTAAAAACCGAGAAACTTATCTTCCTGCCGCGGCTGCTATCGTCAAACCGGCGATTTGCAGGCCTTCGATTCGCGCCAAAACATTCTCGATGCTCGCACCAGTGTCGGTGCACGCATCCACATACGGATGCCGGCTGCCGTCGGCGTGCATCACCAGCACAAGTGTTTCTGCGCTTGCCTTTTTCACCATGTAGGGCAAGTGATGCCGATCATTGCGGGTGAGGCTTGGTCCCAATACTACGAGGTCGAACGGTCCCTTCTTGAGCGCTTCCACTACTGCTTTTCGCCCCAACGCCTTCTCCACCGTGTGCCCGGCGTTGGCGAATGCCGCTGCCTGAGCCGTCTGTTCCTCTGCATCCCCTTCGCCATAAAGAATCTTAAGCTTTGCCGCTTTCGCCATGTGATCCCGTCCTTGCGCAGTACCAAGTACTGGCAAGGTCACGGTAGCAACCGCCCCGCTGCCTGAGAACGTCACGGAAGACCAGCGACGACCGGGCCCTGATCGGCTTGCGGCGCGGGTTCAGAGCGACGTTGTGGAACACGCATTGCGCCCCACGGCCTTTCGCTTTACCATCGCGGTATCGTGAATTTGCCTAACAGCGATTCCAGAGTGAATGACTCCCGAGTGAACGATTCTCGAGTGAACGATCCCCGAGTAAACGACCGGCTCGTTTCGGCGGCGGCGGTGGAGGACGATTCTTCGTTCGAACTGAAGCTGCGGCCGCAGAGGCTCGGAGAGTTCATTGGGCAAGGCAAGGTGAAGGAAAATCTGGCGGTCGCGATTGAGGCGGCGCGTTCGCGCGGCGAGGCCATGGATCACGTGCTGCTGTACGGACCTCCGGGGTTGGGTAAGACGACGCTGGCGAACATTATCGCGAACGAACTGGGCGTACACTTCCAACCCACGGCTGCGCCCCTGCTGCAGATCAAGGGCGACCTGACGGCGATCGTTACCAACATGCAGGATAAGCAGGTCCTGTTCATCGATGAGATTCACCGGCTTCAGCCGGTGCTGGAAGAGCTGCTGTATTCGGCACTGGAAGATTACAAACTCGACATCATCATTGGGCAAGGGCCTTCGGCGCGTACGCACACGCTGGAAGTGAAGCCGTTCACGTTTGTGGGCGCGACGACCCGGGCGGGATTGGTTTCTGCGCCGCTGCGCTCGCGCTTTGGAATCGTGTTGCGGCTGGAGTTTTATACTCCGGAGGATTTGCGCGTGATCGTGGAGCGGTCGGCGGAAATTCTGGGAGTTGCGGTCGACGACGCGGGAGCGAACGAGATTGCCAGCCGGTCGCGCGGGACGCCACGAATCGCGAACCGGCTGCTGCGGCGTGTGCGGGACTATGCGCAGGTACGCGGCGGCGGGAAAATCGATCTGCCTACAGCGCAGGCGGCGCTGCAGATGCTGGAAGTGGATAAGTACGGGTTCGACGAAGTGGACCGGCGTTTATTGCTGACGATCATTGAAAAATATCAGGGCGGCCCGGTGGGCGTGAATACGCTGGCTGCCGTTCTGGCGGAAGAGCCCGATGCGATTGAAGAGATTTACGAGCCCTTCCTGATGCAGATTGGTTTTTTGAACCGCACGCCACGCGGACGAGTCGCGACGCAGTTGGCCTACGAGCATTTTGGGATCACGCCCAGCCGCAGGCAGAGTTCGTTGTTTTGAGAGGCAGGGCGTCTAGAGTGTGAGTGAGAATTAGTCTTCCGCCCTTCCGGGGCTTGCTAGTTTCCAGGTTTTTACCCACAGCTTACGCTGTGGGCTGAATTCTTGCGCCGCCCTTCGACAGGCTCAGGGCAGGCTTTCGCGGCTGAAACAGGCAACTTCGTTCCCACTGCGAAGCACAAAATCTAGTTTGCAGATGTCGCAGATTTCTGCACTCTTTCCGATGCTGTTCGGTAAACCTCACAAGTGATACTTTCCTGTTTTGTAAGCCGCTCTCTTGGTGTATCTTTACTGGTTTCGTCGCGATGCGGAAGCGAGGAAACACGAGGGCGAGGTTTGCATCCACTTCGAGTTTTAGTGCTTCCATTCCAATGGCTTCCAAGACTTCTGCCGGCAGGGGTGCTGCTGCTGGCAGCGGCTGTGGAGGTCGGATGGAGTGCACCACCACAAGCCTCCGCGATCGTTCAAGGTTCCGCTTCCGTGGAGGCCTTGGCTTCTTTTCAGCCGAATCCTATCGGACAAAATTCCCAGTCGGCTCCGCAAAATCCTTCGCCGCCTCCGGGAGCGCCTGCCACGCAGCCGGGACAGCCGCCGCCTCCGCAGTCGCCGCAAATTCCGGCACCCTCGGCGCAGCTGCCGGAGCCGGCGATTGTGAAGCAGGAGACGCCGGCGCCGAAGCCGGCAGTCGCGCCGCCGACGTTGACTATCCCGCGGTTGTCCCACGCCCCATTGCTCGAAGACTTTCTAGGGATGAAGCCGGAGGGTGAGACGGCGACGCGGATGGCGAAGGTGACCGGGTTCATGCAGCGCAATCCGCACGACGGCGAGAAAGTTTCGGAGCAAACCGAGGCCTATCTGGGTTACGACCAGAAAAATCTGTACGTCGTGTTCGTATGCTTCGACGATCCGAAGAAGGTGCGGGCGCGAATGTCAGCCCGCGAAGACATCTACGACGATGACCAGGTTGCCGTCATGTTCGATACCTTTCATGACCGTCGGCGAGCCTATGAGTTTCAGACAACCCCGTTGGGCGTGCAGTGGGACGCGATCTTCACCGATGCCTCAACCGCCGGGCTGGCCAATGGAAATTGGGATACATCGTGGGATACGGTGTGGGATTCGCGGGGTAAGTTGACCAGCCGCGGCTTCGTAGCGTGGATGTCGATTCCGTTTAAAAGCCTGCGCTTTCCGGCCACGCAGCAACAGGAGTGGGGAATCCTGCTATACCGCGGCATCACGCGCAAGAACGAAGATGTTTACTGGCCGCAGGTTTCCCTCAAGGAACAAGGGCGGCTGTCACGGGAGGCGACTCTGGATGGGCTGGAGGGAATTTCGCCAGACCGCGACATCGAGTTGATTCCTTATGGGATTATGCGCGGCTTTCGGTCGCTGGACGAGCGCGATCCGTACAACCCGTTCTTTCAGAATGCCGAGGCGCAGGGGCAGATCGGATTGGATGCGAAGTTCGTGATCAAAGACCACTTCGTGCTGGACCTGACCGCGAATCCCGACTTCAGCCAGGTGGAATCCGACCAACCGCAGATCGTCGTCAACCAGCGCTTCGAAGTGTATTTTCCCGAAAAGCGCCCGTTTTTTCTGGAGAACGCAGACTTTTTTCGCACTCCAATCAATTTATTCTATACGCGCAACATCCAGGATCCTTCGGCGGGAATTCGCCTAACGGGCAAGGATGGACCGTATTCCGTCGGGCTGATGGCGTCTGATGACCGCGCTCCGGGACTGGCCGTTCCCAGTTTCTGCCCGCCTACGTCCCCGATCTGCTCGGATAGTCTCTATGGCGACCGGTCCTATTTCACGATTGCGCGAGTAAGCCGCGATATTTTCAGACAGTCAAGCGTGGGCGCAATTTATACCGATTGGCAGTGTCCGGCGACAGGCGAGTACAACCGCGTAGGCGGCGTTGACACCAACTTGAAGTTCAGCCCCAACTGGACGTTGCAGGGCCAGGCTGTGACCAGTTCCAGCAACCTCGCGGGACTCAATGCATCTCTTTCGCCGACCGGCAACCTGCAAACGACTTGCGAAGACAATCTGTTTCAGTTCAGCTCGGGCAATTTTGGCAATGGCAACCACTATGGCGGACCCGCCGACGAACTCAATGTCCGCCGGAACGGGTTGCATTTCAACTACAACGGCAGTTACCAGGACATCAGTCCGGGCTTCGTAACTATGCCCGGATTCGTGAATCGCGCGGATATTCGCCAAGTCAACAATTTGGTCTATTACCGTTTCCGCCCCAAGAAGGGATGGCTTCGGTCGTGGGGGCCGTCCTTCCGGCAACACTACACATTCGATCACGAAGGCCATCGCCTGGATACGTATTACGACGCCTACCTGAGGGTGTCGGGAGGCGGACAGACAGACTTCACGTTTTCGCCATACATCGAGCAGCGCGAGCGGCTCCGGCCCCAGGATTTCTTCTTCGAGGGTTTAGCGGTAAACCAAAGCTTCGATTACCATGAACACCAGAGTTACGCCCAGTTCTCGACCGGGTACTTTCGGAAGCTTACATTGAATGCGGATTATACCTGGGGAGACGGAGGGAACTTTGCGCCGTCGGCGACTGCAAAGCCGCAGGCTCTTCTGTCACGCTTGGACATGGCCACTGTGTACATGAACTTTCGCCCGGTCAAGCCGCTGAAAATTCAAAACACGTACCTGTTTAGCCGCCTGCGAGCCACCAACAGCGAGTATCGGTCCGCGCTTGTCCAAGCGCCTGGGCCCATTGGAAAAGGGATTTTCGACAACCACACGATCCGCAGCGAGTGGAACTGGCAGTTCACTCCGCAATTCGCTCTGCGCGCAATTTTCCAGTACAACTCGACTCTGGCCAACACCCCGGGCAACACCTATTATCCCTACACCTACCTGCCGACGCAGAAGCGGTTCAACGCCGATCTGCTGTTCACTTATCTAGTGCATCCAGGAACGGCGATTTATGTGGGCTATAACAGCGACCTGCAGAACCTGAACGTAATCCCGTACACCGGCGTCTTCAACACGGCGAAAGGCTATATCAACGACAGCCGTCAGTTTTTTGTGAAGGTGTCGTACCAGTTCAGGTTCTGAGAAGTAGTTGGCTGGCCGAACGCCAGCCTTAATCTCAATTCTGATTTCTTAGGCGCGCTGGGCCCTCTCCAACTACGCGCTTCTGAAGCTTACTTCCGCAGGTCGTCGATATCCGTCTTCCGACGTTGAGATAGTGATTCGGGTGGCGATTTCGTTTCGAGCAAACAGTCTTCGCGGGATTAAGAGATGCTGGGATTGCTGAATCCTGGGGCATTCCGGTAGAATCTAATGATTCGGATCGAGGTTTGAACCCATATGAAAGCAGCTATTCATCCCGCTTATAACGAAGTTCGCGTGCATTGCGCTTGCGGCAACGCATTTGTCACCCGGTCAACGCATAAGGGCGACATCAGCGTGGAAATTTGCGCTGCCTGCCATCCCTTCTTTACCGGCAAGCAAAAGCTGATGGACACCGCCGGCCGCGTGGAGCGCTTCCGCCGTAAGTATGCGAAAAATGAGCCCGCCAAGGCCGCACCTGCTAAGAACTAGCGCTTTTGCCTCCGGATTTGCGCGTTGCATTAACACTAGAGCAACGAAGAGACTTTAGGCCCTCGCCGAGCGCGGGGGCTTTCTTTTTTGTGTCGCGAGGGAGGTGGACCGGGTGTAGAATCTCGTTGATTGCCGAACTTGAGCAGGAGGTTGTTTATGCCGCGCTCCCCTCGTTCGCGTAAGACTGCCAGCCTTTCCCAGTTAACTCACAACCAACTCAACATGTATGCTTTTGCCGCAGGCGCTGCGGGGGTAGGACTGCTGGCCTTGGACGTGCCCGCCGAGGGAAGGGTTGTCTATACCCCGGACAACCAGACGATCCGGCCCAACGTGGGGTTCCCCTTGGATCTGAACCACGACGGAATCACCGATTTTGTTTTCTCTAATTATTTCAGCTCAGCCAGCTCGTTCTTACATTTGGGGATCGCACCGGTAAATCGAAGCAACGAGATCTTTTCCACCGGTGGTAGTAGCCTGCCTGTTTTTGCTGCTGCCTTACCCGCAGGCAAGAAAATCGGTCCCGCCGGAAAGTTTCAGAAGGCGAAGTCACATAGCGATGAGATGGTTATTGCCGGATGCCAAGGTCCATGGGTTCATGCCCGGGAAAAATATTTGGGTCTGAAGTTCATCATTGAAGGCGAGGTTCACTTTGGCTGGGCACGTTTGAACGTCAATTGCGATTCGCCGATCAAGGCCAGGCTCACTGGCTACGCGTATGAGACTGTTGCGGACGAGCCCATTGTTGCCGGAGACACGACGGGAGCAGAGGCAAGCGTCGAGGCGGGCACGCTCGGTAACCTGGCTCTGGGCGCGGCTGCGGTCACGAACAAGTAGAATAGGATCGTGCGCAAGTTTTGGGACAATTCAGCGGGAACGGCCTCTTGTGGGACGGACGCTGCCCTCGGCAAGGTCGGGGCAGGCTTGCTCCGTGTGGCGGCGGCACTGCAGGCGGTTCCCGCAAGTCTTTCGATTGGCAATATCCGTATTGCCCCTGCTACCGTTCTCGCTCCCATGGCCGGGGTCACAGACACGGTCTTCCGGCGATTTATCCGCAACCTTGGGGGCTGCGGGCTGATCATGACCGAGTTCACCTCGGCCGACGGCGTGCTTCGCAAGAAGGACCAGAAGGCTAAGCGATACCTCCATTTCTATGAGGACGAGCATCCGATCTCGGCGCAGCTTTTTGGCAGCGATCCGCAGGTGATGGCGGAGGCGGCGCGCATGGTCGAGGGCCTCGGCTTCGACCTGGTCGATTTGAATCTGGGCTGCCCGGCGAAAAAAGTTGTGAAGTGCAACGGAGGCTCCGGGCTGCTGCGCGATCTGCCGGCGATTGGCCGCATCTTTGAAGCGGTGAAGGCGGCGGTGACCGTTCCCTTCACGGTGAAGTTCCGCGCTGGCTGGAGTGACGACGAGATTGTTTGCGTGGAGCTGGCGCGCATGGCGGAGTCGTGCGGACTGGCGGCGGTCGCTTTACATGCGCGGACTCGCGAACAGGGCTATAGCGGACAGGCGCGCTGGGAGTGGATTGCCGCGGTGAAAGATGCGGTGAAGATTCCGGTGATCGGCAATGGCGATATCCGCACACCTGAGGACGCTTGTGCGATGGTTACGCAGACGGGATGCGATGCGGTGATGATTGGACGTACGGCGCCGTCGAATCCGTGGATCTTTCGGCAGATTCAGCAGTATTGTGCGGCCGGTGGAGCGGCGGACGCCCCTTCGGCAGGCTCAGGGCAGGCTTTCGTCCATCCGGGTGACGACGCTTCGAATTTTGGGCGTGGTGGTGACTCCCCGGACGAAGGCGTCCGGGGCTACACGAGATCAACCAAACTTTACGACGAGCCCAGCGAGGGCGATCGATACCAGATGATCCGGACTTACTTCCAGATGCTGATCGAGGAAGAACTGCCGGACGCCGTCGGCAAGATGAAGCAGTTCGCGTCGTGGTTCACCCACGGTGTGCCCGGCGGAGCGGGACTGCGCAAGGCGATCTACGAATCGAAGAGCGCGGTGGAGATTCTGGGCAGGGTGGAGGAATTTTTCGAAGCCAGATTGAGGGTGCAGTACCTAGTACCCAGTACCTAGCACCTGACGTTGATTCTGCTGGGTACTGAGTACTGGCTACTGACTCACTTCATCTGATCGAGAATCGATCCTACAATTCCTCCGACTACGCCACCCTGCACGGTTTGCTTGCTCGCCTCATGGGGCATGTATTCGTAGAGGGCGTGCGCGAGCTTCGATATTGGGAGCGTCTGCAGCCAGATTCTGCCGGGACCGGTGAGAGCGGCGAGAAAGATTCCGTCGCCGCCGAAGATCAGATTCTTGATTCCCGGCACGGTCGTAATCTGAAATGACACGCTCGATTGGAACGCTCCCACGTGTCCCGGATGCACGCGCAAAGTCTCGCCCGGTTGCAGATCGCGCATTACCAGTTCGCCGGAGAGTTCGAGCCAGAAGGTGCCCTGGCCGCTCACGCGCTGCAGCAAAAAGCCACTGCCGCCGAAAATTCCCGCGCCTAGCGATTGCTGGAAGCCTAGCCCGATCTGAATTTGCGGCGTGCCGCATAGAAATCCGTGGCGGTGAATCAGATACTCATGCCCCGCTGAAATCTCGACCGGGACGATGTGCCCCGGCAACTTGGTGGCGAAGGCCAGTTCGCCGGCCGCGCCGACGGCGCGATATTCTGTCATGAAAATCGATCCGCCGCCGGCTACGCGCTTGAGCACGCCAAAGAGTCCTCCACCGCCGCCAAACTGCGTGTGCGTGGTCATCTGAATGGAGCTTCCCATCCAGGAAAGCTCTCCCGCCTCGGAGATGATCGACTCGTTCGGCTCGAGCGCGAACTCGAGTACGGGCATGGTGGTGCCGGTGATGCGCGCTTGCATGTGGTGGGACCTCAGGGGAAGTATACAAGCCCTAGCATGAGCGGCTTCTGTCGTAAACTCCCCGCGCCACCATCTTCCCTAACCCATCCTTCTCCACATAAGCCCACGGCACGTCCGCGCCATGGGTGAAGACGGTCAGCCATTTTTCCGGGATCGCTTTGGCGTAGTACTGCTTTTTATTCTCGATCGTTTGCAGGGGATAGAGATCGAAGCCCATGCCCCAGGCGATGTCGATGTGCGCGCTGGTGGGGATCAGGTCGGAGATGTAGCAGGCAGTATGAGGATGCGCGCCAAACGCGCGATTATTGCCCTCGCCAAGAACGCGAGGGCTTCGCGCGGCGCGCCCAGGTCCTTCGTCGCCAAAGGCGGGCTCCTCAGGATGACAACCTTTAATTATCACGGCTTGCATGTGGGCGGTGTGGCCGGGGAAAGTTTTCACCGAGATGCCGGGGACGATTTCTTCGCCGCCTTTGAGCAGCGTCATCTGGCCGCTTTCGACGAGGAGGTCATAGTTCTCGGAAATGTAGCTGATGGAATCGCGCTCGCTGGGATTTTGCGCGTATTGCCACTCGCCTTCGGGCGCGTAGTATTTTGCGCGCCGGAAAGTTGGGACGATCCTGCCATTTTCATCGCGCACCGTGTTCCAGCCGCAGTGGTCGAAATGGAGATGCGTGTTGATGACGATGTCGATATCTTCGGGTGCGATTCCCTCGGCGGCAAGGCTCGTGAGCAGTTTCGCGGGCTGACCGTAGAACTTGATCATGCGTTCCGAAAGCTTGTTGCCCATGCCGGTTTCGACCAGCACCGTCTTGCTTCCCGTGCGGATGAGCAGTGAGTTGAGTCCTGCCTGGACGTAGTTTTTCTCGTCCGCGGTAACTTTGCGCGACCACATGACTTTTGGAATGACTCCAAAGAATGCGCCGCCGTCGAGCGGGTAGGTGCCGTCGGAGAAGATGCTGAGTTCGAAGTCGCCGAGGGTTAGACGTTCCATTGCTCTAGTTTGCCATAGCCATGCTGTGCCTCTGCTATTCTGCTCGTCATGCCTCGGCCTGTTGGAGTAACAACAGTTGCGTTCTTATTCTTTCTTACCGGCACCTACATGTGTGCCACCGCCTTGATATTCGTATTTTTTCCATCCGCAGCGGCCGCGCTAAGAGGTCTGCCGCTGGTACATCAAGTTAAGTTGGTCAACCCACTCGTGCCGGTATCGATCGGCCTCATCTGGTTAATCATCGGGGGGGGTCTCTTGCGATTGCGTAACTGGGCAAGGTGGGCAGCGATGATCGCCCTAGGGATTGGGGTGGCGGGGTCCGTGCCTGTGCTGGTGAATATCGGAGTGCATCCCGGATGGCGGATGCTGGTCTACGCTCTCCAAGTCGCAGTCAGGGCCGCGGCTGCGCTTTACTTGGCGCAGTCTATCGTGGTCCTCGACGCGTTCGTGCCGAACCGGCGGGCTGTCTGAGTCAGTGAGGATATTCGAAAGGCAGGAGCTTTATCGCTTAGCCTTCACTGGCTCTTTTTCTCCAACGAGTTGAGTCCCGCCTGGACGTAGTTCTTCTCGTCGGCCATCAGCTTGCGCGACCACATGACTTTTGGAATTACGCCGAAGGATGCGCCGCCGTCAAGCGGATAGGTGCCGTCGGAGAAGATGCTGAGTTCGAAGTCGCCGAGGGTCAGGCTGGGCATAGGAGTAGCGTGCCACGAGTGAGGCCACTTCTAGCGAACCCCCCGCAAGGCCATTGGTAATGCTGAGTTGCAGGGGTCCTTCGGTGCGCCAAAGAACGGCGCGCCTCAGGATGACAGTGCATGGGTGCGGGCCGAGCGGTTTTAGAGCTTGGCCTTCATCGGCTCTTTTTCTCCTACGCGTTTGCTGACTTCGAAGGTCAGCTTGCCGGCTTTCTTGTCGGCATCGACGATCACGTGGTCGCCGTGCAGGATCTCGCCATCCAGAATCTTCAGGGCGAGCGGGTCCTGGATGAGCTTTTGGATGGCGCGTTTCAGTGGACGCGCTCCGAAATTGGGGTCGTAACCCTGAGTAAAGAGCGCGTCTTTGGCGGCGTCGGTGAGCTCGATTGAAATCTTGCGGTCGGCGAGCAATCGGCGCACGTCTTCGAGGCGCAGCTCGATGATCTTGACCAGCTGTTCTTTGCCGAGCGGACCGAAGACGATGATGTCATCGACGCGGTTCAGGAACTCGGGGCGGAAGTGGCCGTGCAGCGCGTTCATGACTTGTTCGCTGGCTTTTTCGAAGTCTTCTGGCGTGCGCAGGTTTTCGGCTTGCAGGTAGCTCGAGCCGAGGTTCGAGGTCATGATCAGAATCGTGTTTTTGAAATCCACGACGCGGCCTTTGCCGTCGGTGAGGCGGCCATCGTCCATGATCTGCAGCAGAATGTTGAAGACATCGGGATGCGCCTTCTCGATTTCGTCGAAGAGCACGACCGCGTAAGGACGGCGGCGAACCTGCTCGGTGAGCTGGCCTCCCTCTTCGTAGCCGACGTAGCCCGGGGGCGCGCCGATCAAGCGCGAGACCGAATGCTTTTCCATGTATTCGGACATGTCTATGCGCAGCAGGGCGCGCTCGTCGTCGAATAGAAATTCAGCGAGGGCACGGGCGAGTTCGGTTTTGCCGACGCCGGTCGGTCCGAGGAAAATGAACGAACCGATGGGGCGCTTGGGGTCGCTGAGTCCGGCGCGCGAGCGGCGGATGGCGTTGGCCACGCGCTCTAGAGCCGCGTTCTGGCCGACAACTCGCAGACGCAGGCGTTCTTCCATGGTGACCAGCTTTTTCACTTCACCTTCGAGCATTTTCGAAATGGGGATGCCGGTCCACTTGGAGACGATGCGGGCGATATCTTCTTCGTCCACTTCTTCTTTGAGCATGCGGGGCGCGCCGGCGCTTTTGCCGTCGGCATCTTTGCCGTCGATCTTAGCGGTAAGCTGGCTTAATTCTTGCTCGGCCTGGCGCAATAGCGCGTAGCGGATTTCGGCGACGCGCTGCAGATTGCCTTTGCGCTCTTCGGCTTGTTCCTCGATCTTGAGCTTCTCAATTTTTTCTTTCAGCTCGCGCGAGCGGGCGATCAAATCTTTTTCTTTCTTCCAATTCGCTTTCAGAGCGTTGGATTTTTCGCGAATCCCGGCAAGTTCTTTTTCGATGACGGACAACCGCTCTTTTGAGTTGGTGTCGTCCTCTTTCTTCAGCGCCTGCTTCTCGATTTCGAGTTGCGTGGCACGGCGCTCCAGCTGATCGATATCCGTAGGAAGCGAATCGATCTGGATGCGAATCGAGGCGGCCGCTTCATCGACGAGGTCGATTGCCTTATCGGGCAGGAAGCGGTCGGAGATGTAGCGATGCGAAAGCGTCGCGGCGGCGACGATGGCGGAATCTTTGATGCGAACGCCGTGATGAACCTCGTAGCGCTCCTTGAGGCCGCGAAGGATCGCGATGGTGTCTTCGACATTGGGCTCGCCGACGAAAACAATCTGGAAGCGGCGTTCGAGGGCGGCATCTTTCTCGATGTATTTGCGGTACTCGTTGAGCGTGGTGGCGCCGATGGCACGCAGCTCTCCCCGAGCCAGCGCGGGCTTGAGCATGTTGGATGCGTCGATGGCTCCTTCGCTGGCGCCGGCGCCGACCAGGGTGTGAAGTTCGTCGATGAAAAGAATCACCTGTCCTGCGGAGTCTTCGATTTCTTTTAGAACGGCCTTGAGGCGGTCTTCGAACTCGCCGCGATATTTTGCTCCGGCGAGCATCGCGCCGAGATCGAGGGCGACGACGCGTTTGTTCTTGAGAACTTCCGGAACGTCGCCAGAAATGATGCGCTGGGCGAGGCCTTCGACGATCGCAGTTTTGCCGACGCCGGGCTCGCCGATGAGTACAGGGTTATTTTTCGTGCGGCGGGAGAGCACCTGAACCACACGGCGGATTTCTTCGTCGCGTCCGATCACGGGGTCGAGCTTACCGCGGCGAGCCTGCTCGGTAAGGTCGCGAGCATAGCGCTCAAGCGCCTGATACTTGGCTTCTGGATTCTGGTCGGTGACTTTTTGCGAGCCGCGGACCGAGGTCAGAGCTTTCAGGATGGCATCGTGAGTAGCGCCGTGGCGGGCGAGAATTTGCTGTGCGGCATCCTGCTTGAGGTGCGTGATGGCAAGCAGCAAATGTTCGGTGGAGACGTATTCGTCTTTGAAATTCGCAGCTTCTTTGAAAGCCTGTTCGAACAGTTTGTTGGCTGTGTTCAAGAGCGTAGCTTGCGCGGCTTCTCCGGAAACCTTGGGAAGCTTTTCGATGTCGCGATAGACGTCGCTCAAAACGGCTTGCGGGCCGATGCCGATTTTGTCGAGCACGGGCGAAACGATGCCCTCTTTGTCTTCGAGAAGGGCAGCGAGCAGGTGGAGCGGCTGCAACTCGGGGTTGCCGTGCTCGGAGGCAAGATTGGTTGCGTGCTGGACTGCTTCCTGCGCTTTTACGGTAAATTTATCCCAACGGATGGGCATGGGAAACTCTCCAATTTAATAATTTGGTAATGGTGTAATTTGCAGTTTGAAACTTGACTCAATCTTCGTTCTTCTCGAACGCCTTCGGGGCACTCTGCGGCGCCCGATTGCGTCTCAGGCCTGCGGCGGCGATGGCTCTGTCGCGTTCGCGAAGTTTTTCCAAAATCTTGATCTTTTCGGTGAAGCTCAATGAGGCCAAGGCTTCCCTCATTTTTGACTTATCCATTTGTACCTTCCAGAAACCTGCGCTTGAACTGATCCCACTTTGCGGTCAAACCATGGCTCTCAATGATCGCTTGCAGTGTTTCCATATGGACTGCGCGCTGTTCGATAAATTGCAAAATGCGGAGGTGGTCTTTTGTTCTTCCGGTTTGCAGCGCAATCGCTACAAGGTGCTCTTCTGTCATAACCCAAGTGCTGACCCCCTCAACCTTCGTTGGCAGAGAGCCGGCTACTGCCTGCCGCTCCAAGTTGTTGCTCGGAATCAGAAACTGCACCGGCCAGCCCCCAATCAGGATATGCTCGTGCTGCACAGTGGCGCCTCGTCCCTTTAGGTATTCGTAGAGAGGCGAGAGGCTTACAAGCAGACCCGAATCAGCCGCCGGAAGAGTTACAAAAAGATCCAAGTCATACGTTGCTGCCGGCTCCAGGTAAAAAGTTGCTCCGACGGCTCCGCCAATGGCGTAATGAGCGATGATGCCATCAGCTTGCATCTGATTAATGGTTTCGAGAGTCTCTTTCATGGATCCTCGGCGCTGAGAGCATTGTGAACCAACTTCTCTATAGAACCAAGAGACGCGAATCAAAACAAATGGAGGCGGTCAACCTCGCCGCCTCCCATTAGAACCTCAGGGCTAAAGCCCCATTCACCGTTGAGGGTCAGGCGGACGAATGCGTCCGCCGCTACACGAACCGATTACGCGGCTTTGCTGGGGCCTTTGGCTTCCAGGGTCTTTTCGGAGCCAGTGCCCACGTTGACCTTGATCTGCTTGGGCTTGGCTTCGGCTTTCTTGGGCAGAGCGATCTTCAATACGCCCTTGTCGTAGTTTGCCGAAACTTTCTCGGAGTCCACGGTAGTGGGCAGATTGAAGGTGCGGGTGAAGCTGCCGTACTGGCGCTCCACACGGCGGTAGTTCTCTTCTTTCTCTTCCTTCTCAATCTTGCGCTCGCCGTGCACGGTGAGGGTGTTGTTCTCGATGCGCACGTCAATGTCTTTCTCTTCGATTCCCGGGACTTCGATCTTCAGGGTGACGCTGTGCTCGTCTTCGTAGACGTCGACTGCGGGGGCAAAGCTCGAGGTGGTCAGAGTTTCATCCCGGCCTTCGGGGCTATAGGTCTCGCGGAAGACGCGGTTGATGCGGTCCTGGAGGGTGGCAAACTCACGGAAAGGCTCGAAACGGGTTAATACGGTCATGGTAATCAATCTCCTTCTTGTGCTGATTTCTTAGGAATGTCGGCAACGCCGTTCACAAGCTTAGATGTTTATTCAGCACAAAAGAAGCATAAAATATGAGTGTGTTTATGTCAAGTACATGTTATATCGCGTTTTCATCATATTACGGTGGCAATGACGCATTTAAGGTAGGCGGTTTCGGGCAGATTCAGAAGAATGGGATGATCTTTGGCTTGTCCTCGCACCTCGGCTAGACGCAAGGTGCGATGAGCGTCTAGGGCGGCGGCGGCCAGCATTCCCAGGAAATCAGCCTGGCCGACGTGGTAGGAGCAGGAGCAGGTGATCAGGATCCCTCCCGGACTGAGCATCTTCAGGGCGCGAAGGTTGAGTTCTTTGTAGCCTCGGATGGCGGCATCGAGGTCACGCTTGCTCTTCGCAAAGGCGGGCGGGTCGAGGACGACGGTGTCGTAGGTTTGGCCTGAGGCGGTGTAGTCCTTGAGTAGGTCGAAGGCGTTGGCTTCCATCCATTCGATCTCCTGATCCTTATTCTGAAATTGCGTTTGATTGAGTGCGGTGTTCTGGTCGGCGACCTGGAGCGCGGGCAGCGAACTGTCGACGCCGGTGACATGCGAGCACCGCCGTGCCAGATGAAGGGCAAAGCCTCCCTGATAGCAGAAGACGTCGAGCGCATCGCCGTGAGCGTACTGTGCGGCGACCGCGTAATTTTCGCGTTGGTCGAGAAACGCTCCGGTTTTTTGGCCTTCGAAGGCTTCGAAGTGGAACTGAATGCCGTTCATGGTAAAGATGGTTGAGGTTTTCTCACCCTCGATTAATCCGGATGCGCGCGGAGGGAGTTCTTCCAGTTGGCGGACTCGCGGGTCGACACGCTCAACGATTGAAACTGGGTGAAGCTTTGCGGTGAGCTCTGAAGTGAGGACGGCGCGCGTCGCTTCGGCGTCCATGGCCTGCGTGAGGATTTGAATCGAGAGAATGTCGTTGTAGCGATCGACGATCAGGCCTGGGAGAAAATCGGCTTCGCTGAAAATCACGCGATAAGCGTCTGTGTCGTGGACGAGCGGCTCGCGATAGGCAATCGCGTCGGCGATGCGCTGACGGAGCAATGCTGCGAAGTCGGCGACCGGCTCACGCGAAATCAGCCGAATGGCGATTTGCGAGGCGCTCGAATAAAAAGCCGTACCGAGAAGTTGTCCGCGATGATCGGCAACTGAGACCAGCGAGCCGGGTGGGATTCCATTTGCCGAGACGATGTCTGATCGATAGACCCAGACGTGGCCGTCTTTCAGGCGGGATGCGCCGCGCGGAGAGACGGTGACGGAGGGTTCGGAGGATGCTGACTTTCGGGACATACATCGATTATCGCAGCGCCGAGGGGGTGCGCCCTTGGAATCCTAGACATCCAGGCGGTGGCAGCAAGGTCGAGCTTCGCTCGAGCACAGCCGAGGGCGGCTGTCCCTACAGAAACCCTATTAGCTGGCGGCTTGCTCGGAGGGAACGGCGGCGGGAGCGCCCGACTTAGGAGAGGTGCGGGACTTCATTTCATACTGCGCGGCTTCCAGATCGACGTGAAGAGAATCGAGCGCGGTCATGGGCATCTCGGTGCCCCAGGTTTCCATTTCAGCTTCCGCCCAGTTTCCGTTGAGGCGGACTGCGCCGGTGATGTCTTCGGGAAAAGCATCACGAAAATTGCCTTCACGGATTAGGATGTCGCCGATCAGCCGTCCGGTGGCCATGTCGAAGACGCGGCGGCTGGCTTGGCCGGCGGCGTTGTGCAGGCAGATGAAAACCTCACCGGCATCGCCGTATTCCTGGCGATAGTACCAGGCCTGAGGAGCATCGATTTTGGGATGATGGCGGCGCGAACGTTTGTGCTCCGGCTCAAGCGCCTGCATTTCGTTGGCGGGATTAAAGTAGAGCACGCGCTGGCAGGAGTCGCAGACCACGGTTTGCTGACCGGTGCGGACCTCGTTGTAAGTCTGCGGGCGCAGCATGACCTGGCAGGCCATGCACTTGTGATCGCGCACCTCAGAGATGCCGCTGCCGCGAAATTTTGAAACCCGCTCGTAGTGGCGAAGCAAATCTTCGCCCACGCTGGCCCGCATCTGGTCGCGCTTGGCACGCCACTCGGAGAGCTGTTGTTCGTCCTCAGCCGTGCGCTTGCGGGCGTCTTCTTTTTCTTTCTCGATCTCGGCGGCCTCAGCCTTCAGTTCGGCCTGCGCGGCCTTCACTTGCTTGTCACGAGCCTCGGCGTTCACCATTAATTCGAGAATCTTGTCTTCGGTGGCGGCGATTTCTTTTTCCGCAAACTGAATTTCGTGGAGCAATGCCTTGTATTGTTCGTTGGTTTTTACGTCGAGCGACTGGTCACGGTATTTGGAAATCTTGCCACGAAGATCGCTGATGGCAGTATCGTGCTTGCGGCGGGCAGCTTCATCGGCTTTTACTGCAGTCTGCGCCTTCTCCAGCTCGAGTTTGGTGTCGGCTAGCTTATGTTCGATGGCAGCGACGCGTTTGGGTAGTTCGGCGACTTCATCCTGCAGGCGGCGAATTTCCTTATCCGCTTCTTGCAGGCGCAACAGGTTTTCTATTTCTGGAAGCATCCCAGCCTTGATTCTAACACGCGGAAACCGGGGTTCCGGGAACTCGAGCAGCTTAATCTAAACGCCTCACGCGTTCATTACGGAAAGTTAATGAATGGGTGCAATGCAGGAAGAAGACAATCGAAAGGCTCTGCCCGGAGTTCCTATTATTTGTGTAAACTCGTTCGTTCACGCCGTGCTAGTTCGACTGTTCCGTTCCGGGGTCTAATTTTGAAAAATCAGAGCTACTTTTTAGTGGTTGCCGCGCTCGTTATCTCGGTCGTTGTTTCTTTTCTGAATCCGCTAACGCTTTTGGGGCAAAGCTCTTCGCCGGTAAAACCGCTAACGATTGAGGCGATCTACGCCTCCGGCGGGCTGACGGGGCGCGGTCCCGAGACGATCGAGTGGAGTCCTGACAGCAGCAAACTTTCGTTCATCCAGCGCGACGACGACGGAGAGAATGGCGAATTGTGGAGTGTGGATGCGGCCACCGGCGAGCGGCAACTTTTGCTGGGTGCTGCCAAGCTTGGCCCGCTTGCGCCCGATTACAGCAGGATCAAGGACGAACGAGAAAAAGAGCGACTCACGCGCTACCACGTATCGCCTTACATTTGGGCGACGGATTCGAAGCATCTTCTTTTCGCTCCGAATGGGCAGCTCTGGCTTTTTGATTTGGCGAACGGCACAGGTTTGCAGTTCGCTGCCGCGTCCGACCCCATCGGCGACCCGAAGTTTTCTCCGGACGGCCGTCGCGTTTCATACGTGCGCAAACACAATCTCTATGTTCAGCGAGCGAACGGCGCGAGCGAAAAACAGCTTACCAAGGACACTGGGGAGAATTTGTTTAACGGCGACATCGATTGGGTCTATGCGGAAGAACTCGCGGTTCGCAGCAATTATTTCTGGTCGCCTGACAGCAAAGAAATTGTTTTTCTGCACATGGACGAGACCAAGGTTTCGACCTATCCCATCACCAACTGGATGCCCACGCATCCGACGGTCGATAACGAAAAATATCCCAAGGTTGGCGATGCCAATCCTGTGGTGAAACTCGGAATCGTCGATCCTGACAACGGGAAAGTTCGCTGGATTTCTCTCGCCAAAGACAAAGACGAGGCCTACATCCCGCGCTTCGGCTGGGTTCGTGAGGGGCTAGTTTGGGCGGAGGTTCTCAATCGCAGCCAGGACGAGATGGATCTTTATTTTGTCGATGCGAAATCCGGGAAGTCTGCGAAGGTGCTTACCGAGGCCAGCCCGGGCGCGTGGATCAACGTGAACGACGACTTCCGGGTATTGAAGTCCGGCAATCGCTTTCTGTGGTCGAGCTGGCGCGACGGGCACACCCATTTGTATCTCTATAGCTTTGACAGGGAAAATCCGCTCGCCGCGGCCAGGCTGGAGCGCCAACTCACGCAGGGAGATTTCGAGGTGCTTGGAGTGGCAGGCGTGGATGAGGCTGCAGGAACCGTGTTTTTTTCGTCCGATAAAGACGATCCAAGGCAGCGGCAAATTTTTTCGATCAAGTTGGATGGAACCGATTTGCAGCGGTTGACTCATGAGGAAGGGATTTATTCGGCTGAATTTTCCGATGACGGCAAACACTATGAGCAGACGTTCGTCAGCACAGTGAACCCGCAGCAGGTTTCGCTGTGCACGGTGGGCGGCGCATGCATTTCGCTATGGAAGGCGCGCGACGAAGTTGCGGAATATGGAGTGCGAGCGCCGAAGTTTATTGAGTTTAAGGCTGACGACGGGACGACACTCTATGGCCGACTATTGCTTCCGCCGAATGCGCAAGGCGGCAAGATTCCGTTGATCGTTTTCCTCTACGGAGGACCCGCGGCGCAGACGGTTCTGAAGGACGCGCCCGATCCGTTCAATGAGATTCTGGCGCGCGATGGATTTGCCATCTTTTCGGTGGACAATCGCGGGACTCCAGGCCGCGATCGCAAGTCTCAGACTGCGATCCGACATGAATTTGGCGCGGTCGAATTGAAGGATCAGCTTACCGCGCTGGATCAGCTTCTCGCGCAGTATCCGCAACTGGACAAAGATCGACTGGGAATTTGGGGATGGTCGAATGGCGGCTCGATGACGCTTTATGCGATGACGCATTCGGAACGCTTCCGCGCGGGAGTTGCCATAGCGCCGGTCACCGACCAGATCAATTACGACTCGATTTACACCGAGCGTTATATGGGTTTGCTCAAGGAAGATGCCGCGGGCTATGCCGCGTCCGATGTGACGAGAGGAGCCGCAGACTTGCATGGCGCGCTTTTGCTGGTTCACGGCACGGGCGACGACAACGTGCACTTCCAGAACAGCGTGCAGATGATTGATGCGCTGGTCAAAGCGGGCAAGCAATTCCGGCTGATGATCTATCCCAACAAAACCCATGGCATCGCCGGAAGCGAAGCGCGGGATCACCTGTTCCACATGATCGAAGAACACTTTGAGCGAGAGTTGAAATAGGCAAGTAGAAACTTAAGGCGAGATGAGTCAAACGACACGAGTTGAGTTTGACTTTGAGCCCAGCTAGATATTTCTTTCTTACGACTTCCGCTTGTCGGGCTTGCGGGACGAACTTACTCGCGTGTTTTCTCTCGAAGCACTTTCTCTCGAGGAAGTGTCCTTGGATGAGCTTTCTTTGCTGGAACTTTCTTTGGGGGCGCTCTCTTTCGAGGAGGTATCCTTCGAGCTTTCCTTGCCCGCGCCGTCAGACTTGGACTTCTCGTCTTTTTTCGATGCCGAACCGCCCTCATCAGAAGAAGACGACGGGGCGTGAGATTTGTTGGCGTAATCGGTGACGTACCAGCCGGATCCCTTGAATTGCACGGCGGGCGCCGAGATCATCTGCTCCACCCGGCCGCCGCACTCGGGGCATTTCTTGACCATCTTGTCGGAAAATTTCTGGATTTTCTCGAAGCGGTGACCGCATTTTTCGCACTGATATTCGTAAAGGGGCATGGGCTCAGAGACAGTTGTGAGGAAAAACTAGTTTCACATTGATTCTAGGGGTGAGGATTCGCTTGCGTCAATTCAGACGCGGATCGCGGGGTGGGCGAGAGCATTCCCGATGACTCTATCTCAAACCTGTTTCGCGAACTTGTCTAGCACTTCGAACCGCTCCCGGAGTCGTTTGGGTGCGGTGTTGCGCCAGGCAGCGGAGATCGCTTTCTGCAGGGTTGCCTTGTCAACGTGCTTGAGGTGAAGACTGGTTGCGCCGCGCCGTCCCCAGGCGCCCTTCACGGGCACAAAGATTTCGGGGTGCTCTTTCGAGAAATAATGTTGTTGCTCTGGTGTGAGCTTGACCATCCCCCAGCCTTGCGCGGGGTAGCCGAGCGTGGCAAAGATCTTTCCGCGCACGCGAAAATCTGGATGATCCATGTGGGCGCGCTCTGCGGTTTCGGGGAGAGCGAGAGCGAGGCGGCGGAAATCGGCGGTGGTGGTCATTAGGGGATCTCCCGGACAAACGGTCCGTACGATTAGCATAACTGCGTCCGGGCTGAAGAGTTACGGCTTCCGCGGTGATAGACTCCGGCCATGAAGGATGCTGGCCGCGAATGTGATCCCGAGATCGTCGAGCCAGAAAGTGTTCGGTCCGAAGTGCAGCCAAAGACTGCGGCGCATGCCCTCGCGCCGGGGCCGGCACTCTATCTCGTAGCCACGCCTATCGGCAACTTGGAAGACATTACCCTTCGTGCGGTACGCGTGCTGAAGGAAGTGGACGTGATTGCGTGTGAAGACACGCGTCAGACCCAGAAATTGCTCAACCACTACGGCGTTCGCACGCGCACGATCAGCTATCACGAACACAACGAGATGACCCGCGCCGCCGAACTGGTGAAAGAGATGCAGGAAGGGGCGAGCGTCGCGCTCGTAACCGACGCGGGCATGCCGGGAATTTCCGATCCGGGATTCCGGCTGATTTCGCTGGCCATCCGGCATCATATGCCGGTGGTGCCGATTCCAGGGGCGTCGGCGTTCCTGGCGGCGCTGGTGGCGAGCGGGATGCCGACCGATTCTTTTCGCTTCAGTGGATTCCTTCCTGCGAAGCGTGGCGAGCGGAAGGCGGCGTTGGAGGCGATCAAGACTTCGCCGCGGACTCAGGTTTTTTATGAAGCTCCGCACCGGATTGTGGAGGCCCTTGCCGATGTCTGTGAGGTCTTAGGAAACGTCCGGCATGTGGTGATCGCGCGTGAAGTGACCAAGTTGCACGAGGAGTTTCTGCGCGGGCGAGCGGGCGAGGTGCTGGAGACGCTGAAAGGGCGGGATGGGGTGAAGGGGGAGATCACACTGCTCATCGGGAAGGCTGAGGAGAGTGACGTGGCGACGGCCGCCCTCGGCCGTCTGAGCATCCAGCAGCGGGTTGAGCAAATTATGACGGAAGAGAAAATTGACGAGAAAACCGCGCTGAAGAAAGTGGCGAAGGAGCGGGGGATTTCGAAGAGTGAGGCGTATCGGGAGTTGCAGCGGGGGAAGTGAGGCTGCGCCAGCTTTCCTTCCGTTGGAGAGCTCCCACTATCTAGCACTAGACTTCTATTTTCCTACATTAATCGTAGATGTCAGGAGCGCCTGCGCGGTGTTCAGCATGAACTCGGCTCCGCCGCCCTCCTGCACCAACTCCCCATCAGGGTTGTAGACGCTGTTGGCGGATGCACCGCTGGAGTCGATCCAGTTTAAGGTAACGAACCCGTACTGATCTACCGTAATTGCAGTGACAACTCCTCCGCCAGAACTTTGGTCCAGAAGCTCGGTCTGCTTAAAATTATTTTTTTGTATCTGGATAGCTACACCACCTTGGTTCGTCCCAACAAAAAGGAACCTGGCGTTTGCGGCCATTGAAATCACGGCCGATTTGCCGCCAGTAAGAGATAAATCGATAGTCTTGGACAATGTCACGCTAACCGAATCAATAGAGGAGGTTATGGTGTCCGTCTTTTTGTAAACGTACAGAACCACACTCGTTCCATTGCCGGCGCCGACGTCCAACACATAAATGTCGCGAGTGACCGTACTCCCTTTCGTAGAGGGAGGGCCTTCCATTAGCGCCCCCGCGTAGCCGAACGGCCCCAAGGTTCCGCCCCCATAACAACCATCTGAGCCTGGCAGGGAACCGCATACGGTCCAATTAACGCTTTCAAAGCCGGGGAGTATATCGTAGTTAGTGAAAAGGGTGGCATCGAGGGCCGCGGCGGCGGCGCGAACCGGTACCATCGTACTTATGGCCAATAACATCGATAGAGTTAGTAAAGCCCTCTTCTTGCCTATTACAGACATACGCTCGATCCCTCCTTGAACTTTTAACGGTAGACATTCTACTCTATCTCGCTAGCACCGAATTACCTTTTTGGTGCCCAACTCACCTAACTCTATTCAGGCGGAGTGACCACTTCTCGCTTCTTTTTCGAGAAGTGGGATTACCAAAGCGAGCACCGTGCGGAAGATTGCAAACCTTTTCGGCAATCGCCTACAGAATATTCACAGCCCGCGCAGCGAGCAGGACGAGAATCGAGAGGGAAATCAACGATTGCAGCATGGTTGCCAGCTTGGCCCAGCGCGAGAGAACGGCCGTGTCGGTCGGCGAAAAGGCGGTGCTGGTGTTGAAGGCAACGAATAGATAGTCGATAAAATGCGGCGACCAGCCATCGTAGTGTTCGTGGTCGCTCGAAAGCTGCGGAAAGAGAAAAGCGCTGGCGATTTTGCAGCGAGAATAATCGCGGCCCAAAGGACCGCCGGCGTCCAGCTTCCAGTACCACAAGGCGAAGACCAGAACGTTGGTGATCCACAATAACAAGGCTGAGCGTAATAGCGACCTAGGCATCTCGCGATGCAAGGGAATGCCCTGAATGAGGAAGATGAGCGAGGCGATCATCGCGATGGTGATCAGGCCGAGCGCGACGAAGGTCAACATGCGCGTGATCTTGAAGTGGCCGATGCTATTCGTGATCACGATGGGGATCATGAGTACGACGATCACTACCAGCAGCAGCCAGCCCGGCCCCAGCGAAAGAGGCTCAGGCAAAGCCCAGAAGACCCCGGCCGCTGACAGCATGGCGAGGAAGGCGGGCCATCGTGGTTCGCGCGTCGAAGTGCTCATAGGACGAAGTGTTGAGTGAAGTCTGCGAAGACGAAATCCCTGTCAACCTGCAAGCAAGGGTGTATTCGGTACAGCGAACTTCAGTTCTGCGAGTTTCGGTTCAGCGTCCTGCAACTGTGCGGTTAGCCAGTCGTTCACTGTGCAATCCATTACGAGATGAAGACGGTCGCTCGAACTTCCATTCTTCACCCGATGCGGCAGATTGAAATTCAGGTACCAGGCTTCTCCTTCCTGCATCGATACCTGAATGCCATCTAGGAAGAACTCAACCTCCTTTGCCGTTTGAATCGGAATGTGAATGCGGATTTCCCCATCTTCGTATCCGAGTTTGTAATCGCGGTGCTCGGCTATGGTTGCGCCAGGGCGAAGCCGCAGGATGCGCACCGAAGTCATTGGGCAATGGAAGGAATTAAGAACTTCTTGAATGTATGGACAGCGGCTCAGAATCTCTGTGTCAGCAAACGCGGTCGCATTCGGATCGGGATACAACGTGACCGGTGTTCCAGCGGCTGAGCGGAGAGCGATGCCGCTCCATTCGCCCTCGTAGATTGCCTGGTTGTAATGGGCGATCCATTCGGCTTCTCCGATGCGTTCAGCGTCCGTCTTCAGCTTGCCGGGATCAAACCGAAAAGGCAGTTTAACGCTGGATGCGATCATTGATCGACCTCATTCGCGTTTCTTCAAGGGATACATTCTAAGTTGGATTCCCCCGAGAGGGTTACTTACCCGCCAACTCCCGCTTCACCGTCTCGCTCACCATCTTTCCGTCCACGCGCATGCCGGCGGCGGCGAAGCGTGCCATCACGTTCTTCATTACCGTTCCCATGTCTTTCATTGTGGGTGAGCCCATTTCGGCGATTACGGCTTTCACGCCTGCGGCCACTTCGGTGTCGCCTGCGGCTTTGGGGAGATAGGTTTCGATCAGGACAATCTCGGCGGCTTCTTTGTCGGCCATCTCCTGGCGTCCGCCCTTGGTGAACTGCTCGACGGATTCTTTGCGCTGCTTGATCAGCGTGCTTAAGACGGCCTGCGATTCTTTGTCGTCGAGCGGCGCCATTTTTTCGATCTCGCGGTTTTTGAGGGCGCTCTTTACCATGCGCAGCGTGGAGAGGCGCTGCTCTTCGCGCGCCTTCATGGCGGCGGTGATGTCCTTCTGAATCTGTTCGACGAGGCTCATGACGGGATTATATCGAAGAGCAAAGCGTCCGCCTTTTCCGCGACTTCGATGATGAGATTCCGCCGATTCGCAGTGACCAAAGTTGATCGCCGCGCATCAGATGCTGAGGAGGACTCCAACATGAGCAAACTCGCGTTTTGGGTTCAACTGGAAGCAAAACCCGGCAAAGAAAAAGAATTGGAAGAGTTTTTGAAGTCGGCGCTACCGCTCGCCGAGCGTGAGCCGGGAACGATTACGTGGTATGCCATCAAAATGGGACCGGGAAAATACGGGATCTTCGACACATTCGCGGATGAAAATGCCCGCAGCGCGCACATGACCGGCGAAATCGCCAAGGCGCTCATGGCCAAAGCAGGTGAGCTGTTGGCGAAAGGGCCGGAGATTGCGCGGCCTGAGGTACTGGCGGCGAAAATCGCAGCGCGCTGAATTTAATTTCGCATTTGTCTGAAGCAAAATTGCCGTAGGCAAAACTGCATTCGAGAGCCGCAACCTGCCAGCTTCCGATAGACTAATGGAGAAGCAATCTTTCTATTTCTCCAAGGACTATCGGAATGCTGCGCAAGAATCGTCTTTTTACCCCTGGGCCAACGCCGCTGCTGCCTGCCGCACAAACGGCGATGGCGTCATTTACTGCGCATCACCGCACCGCCGATTTTCGCGCGTTGTTTCAACGGGTCCTCGCCGACATGAAGGAGTTCATCGGCACGGAAAACGACGTGCTGGTGCTCGCCTGCTCGGGCACGGGGGTGATGGAGGCGTCCGTTTCGAATCTGACGTCGCCCGGGGACAAGGTCTTGGTGCTCACGGCGGGGAAGTTCGGCGAACGCTGGACCGGCCTGGCCAAGGCGTTCGGCTGCGATGTCGAAGTGCTGAGCGTTCCTTATAGCGAAACATTTTCCTTGAACGATGTTCGCGCCAAGCTGACCTCTGAAGTGCGAGCGGTTTTTGTGCAGGCGACGGAGAGTTCGACCGGCGCGCGGCATGACGTGGAAGGCATTGCGAGAATCGTGCGCGCCAGCGGCGGCGAGGCTTTGCTGATCGTGGATGCGATCACAGGCCTCGGCACGACTCATCTCGATGTTGATGGATGGGGCGTGGACGTTATCATTGGCGGATCTCAGAAAGCGCTGATGATGCCTCCTGGCCTGGCGTATTGCGCGGTCAGCGAGCGCGCGTGGAAGCACATGGAGACAACTACCTCGCCGCGTTACTACTTCGACTTACGAAAAGAGCGGAAGTCGGCGGCGAAAGGTGAATCGGCGTATACGCCAGCGACCTCGTTGTTTGCGGCGCTGGGAGCGGCGTTAGAATTCATCCGCGAGATGGGAAATGGAGATCTGGCTAAAGGACGCGAGGCCTTGGTCGACAATGCCGAACTCTGCGCAGAGATGACGCGTGCAGGCGTGCAGGCTTTGGGATTGAAGCTGTACGCTGCGTCGCCGGCTGCGGCTCTTACCGCGGTCAGCGCTCCGGCGGGGATCGACTCGGGAAAGATTGTAAAAGAGTTCCGTGAGTCGTTCGATGCAGTCGTGGCCAATGGGCAGGGTGAAATGAAAGGTCAGATCTTTCGTATCGCGCACATCGGCTATTACGATTACTTGGATACGATCGGCATCCTGGCCGCACTCGAGCATGTGCTGGCCCGCTGTACCGGGAAAGCCGTGCAGTATGGCGCAACGGTGCGTGCGGCGCAAGAAGTGTACGCCCGCGCCCTGTCGGACAAACCACAACTGGTAAAGGCTTGAGGAGCGTCGCGGCGAAGGCGCTCGTCCAAGCTAGTTGATCGTGCTAGTTGATCGTGAACGTCATGCTGTTGGACGTTTCCGCCGCCGTTCCACCGCCGTAAATGCCGCCTGGGGTGCCGGGGTTGGTCACTGTGACCGCTGCCGTGCCCGCTGAGGCAACGTCCGTGGCCGGAATGGTGGCTGTCAGCTGAGTTCCGCTCACAAAAGCAGTGGTCAGCGCGGTACCGTTCCAATTGATGGTGGCGTTGCCGTTGAAGTTGGTGCCGGTCACCATGAGCCCATTGGCTCCCAATGTATTGCCCGTGGTCGTTGAATTGGGAACGAGGGCGGCGATGTTCGGCATGGTTCCGGCAGCCGGCGGAGTGGTAGCCTTCTTACTGTAGCCGCACGCCATGCCTGCCGCGAGAAGCGTAGCTAAAATTATTGTCTTTGTAATCTTCATGACCTTGTCTCCTAACGAGCCGATGGCCCGATGAAGAAAAGGTTAGGAGAAACGCGCGACCGGAGTGTCGTCAGTATGTAAAGTTCCTGTCAAGGTTTTGTCAGGGCCAAATGCCTCAGTAGAAGGGTCAATTCTTGAAAATTGTGATCGCGGAAAAGATCTCAGCCGCAGCCATCGAGCAGCTCAAGGAGCCGGGTTGGACCATTCTGACTCCCAACCAGCTGGACGGTAAGCTGGCGGAGGAGCTGGAGTCTGCCGATGCCCTGATTGTGCGTTCCGCGGTGCAGGCGGATGCGGCGCTGCTGGCACATGCCAAGAAGTTGCGGGTGATCGGGCGTGCGGGCGTGGGTGTGGACAACATCGACCTGGACGCTGCCACGAAGCAAGGCATCGCGGTGATGAACACGCCAGGTGCGAATGCCGTGGCTGTGGCGGAGCAGACGCTGGGGATGATGCTGGCCATGGCTCGACATCTTTGCCGCGCCGATGCGCTGATGCATGCCGGCAAGTGGGAAAAGAAATCGCTGCAAGGGACCGAGCTGCGCGGCAAGACGCTGGGAATCGCCGGCCTTGGCCGTGTCGGCATGGAAGTCGCACGGCGCTCGCGCGCGTTCGGCATGGAACTTATCGGTCATGATCCGTTTGTTTCGGTGAGCGTGGCAAAGGAGCAAGGGATTCGCCTGCTGAGTCTGGACGACCTTTATGCCGCGGCTGACTACATAACGCTGCATGTTGGCCTGACGCCTCAGACTGCGGGCATGATCAATGCGGCCGCCATCAAGAAGATGAAAAAGGGTGTGCGGCTGGTGAATTGCGCGCGTGGAGAGCTGGTGCATGAGGCCGATTTGGCCGAGGCTTTGAAGCAAGGGCACATTGCCGCCGCAGCGCTTGATGTTTTCGTGGAGGAGCCTTTAAAGAATTCTCCGCTGGTCTCGCTGGAGAATGTGATTCTGACGCCGCACATTGGCGGCTCGACTTTTGAGGCGCAGGAAGCCGTGGGCGTGCAGATTGCGCAACAGGTGCGTGAATACCTGAAGCACGGCGTCATTCAGAATGCGGTGAACGTGCCTTCGGTTTCCGCCGAAGAGTACGCCGAGATGCATCCTTACATTATTTTGGCGGAGCGGATGGGGGCATTTCTGGCGCAGATTTCCGAGGGATCGATCGAAGAAATTTCGCTGCGTTATAGCGGCCACATTGCGGAGTGGAAGACTGACCTCATTCGCAATGGGGCGATCAAGGGCATCCTCAACCAGGCATTGGAGGAGAAAGCCAACCTGGTGAATGCGGGGGCGCTGGCGGAAAGTCGAGGACTGCGCGTGCACGAGGCTCACAAAGCAAAGGCCTCGACCGGCGGCGCGGGGAGCGTGCTCTCGATTTTTCTTAAGAGCTCGAAAGAAGAACATATGGTGAAAGGCGCCGTCCTGCGCGGCACCGCGCCCCGGCTGTTGCATATCGACGGCATTGACGTGGAAGCGCCGCTGGAACGAGATCTGGTGTATTTACGAAACCGCGATGTTCCCGGCGTGATTGGCAAGGTGGGCACGATTCTCGGCGAAGGCGAGATCAACATCGCTGACTTCTCTCTCGGAAGGCGCAGCGCGGAAGCAGGATCGGAAGTGCGCGAGGCAATTGCTGTGGTTCACGTCGATGGGCAGGTGCCGGACGAAGTGTTGAAGAGGCTAGAGGGGATTCCTGCAGTGCAGAAAGCGAAAGCGGTGCGGCTGTTCTGAGGTGTATTCTCACCGGGCGATTAAACATGAAGCGCCAAACTTACGATTCCGCGTTATCACGCCGCAGCTTGCGGCTCTCCGCCAGCAGAGCCATCGAGTGCATCAGATTCTGCAGCGTGATGATTCCCACCAGGCGCTGATCTTCGACCACCGGGATGATGCTGAGATTGCGCGCTGTGAGTTTGCGAAATGCGGAAGCGAGGGATTCCTGGCGCGCGGAGACCTCGAAAAGCTTGTTCATCACGGCCTGGACGTAGCCGTTGCCTTCCACGCGCAGTGCCTCGAGAATGCGCTGCCGCGAAATCACGCCAACCATATCGCTGCCTCGAACTACGGGGAAATCATCCTGCAGCGAATGGACGGCTTTTTCGAGCGCGTCTTCGAGCGTATCCGCAGGCGATAAAGTCGCAAAATCGGTGAGCATCACTTCTTCGAGGCGCACATTGTCCAAGACCGACTGGAAAATGACAGCGCGTTCCTCAAGCTGGGCCGCGGAAAAGATGATGACACCGACCATGGTGAGCCAAGTGTCGCTGAACAAACCAGCGACCATTAGCATCATCGCCAGGGCGTGGCTGATGGAGACCGCGCGTCGTGTGGCTGCGGAAGGATCGATGGTGCGCGCGAAAAATGCCCGCAGGACTCGGCCTCCATCAAGAGGATACGCAGGAAGAAGATTCAAACCGGCCAAGTAGAGATTTGCCCAAACGAGACTGCGCGGCAGGTTGCTGGGCTGCAAGAAAGGCCACTTCCACAGATTTGCTTCCGGAACGACGGCGGAGATAATGCCTGCCGCGATCACGGCTAAAACGATGTTGACGAGAGGCCCGGTAAGAGCAATGCGAACTTCCCGCATCCAGGCGTCAGCACCGGAGGAGGGCTTCTCGGCATGGGCTTCATCGAAAACCGTGACGCCGCTGAGCGGCAGAAGGATCACAGCTTTGGGAATTAGTCCGTAGCGCCGCGCCACCAGCATGTGCCCGATTTCGTGAGCCGCGACACAAGCGAGGACAATTCCGACCAGCGCCAAATCGCGCGGCCCGTTGGCAGAGCCGTGGGAGTTATACTCCGTCCAGAAAACGAACAAAGGCAAAATCAGGAACGTCAGGTGAAGGCGAACTTCGACTCCGAACAACCTCCCGACGTGAATCGACCAGCTTCTCATGGGCCCCAACTACTACAGTTATTTTACATGGTCGGATATAGTGGCTTCGATACTCGAAAGTACAAAAGCATGCGCGTGATTGCCGGCAAGTATCGCGGACGCACATTGCGCTCCTTGCGCGGAGTGGATGTCCGGCCAACCTCTGATCGCTTGCGGGAGACTTTATTCAACGTACTCACGGCTGGCAATCCGACCGCGCTCGAGGGCAGCGTGTGGCTGGACCTGTTCGCCGGAACCGGCGCGGTGGGCATTGAGGCGCTCAGCCGCGGAGCCAGGCAGGTCTACTTCGTGGAGACCTCGGCGGCGGCAACAACGCTGATCGAGCAGAATCTGCAGAGCCTAGGAATTGTCGAGGGCTACAAGATTCTGCGGGACGAGCTTTCGGCTGCGATCTGGCGTTTGCAGCGGGAACATGTGGCCGCCGATGTGGTGTTCCTCGATCCGCCCTATCGAATGCAGAATGCTTATGGAGAAACGCTCCTGGCACTGGCAAATTCATCGCTGGTTTGGGCGATGTCGCTAGTGGTCGCGGAGCATGAAAAAAAGTTCGATCCGGATCAGGAGTTCGGATCGCTGGGCAAAGTTCGCAAGTTAATACAGGGAAACGCGGCGCTTAGTTTTTATCGGATTGGGGGACGGCCCGACTTAAACAAGTGACGCCGGTTTAGGTGAGCAGTTCGTTATCGCGGCGAACGATGGGATGTTGCATCTCCTGCAGATCGTTCTTCACCATGTTGAGGCCGTAAACGCAGCCCTCGAACTCGCGGGAAAGCCGGGCGAATAGCGGCGCCACTTTGGCGTATTCGAAGTGCTCAAACTTCGAAACGATGTAGTAGCTTTCTTTTCCGGCCTTCATCCATTCGACGAAATTTTCTACGCGATGGCGGCGCAGGCGGAAGTGGTTGATGCTCTCGGGAAACATGCCGGCGAAAAACAGCGCATAGTCGCCAATGTGTTTGCGGACCTGGCGCTCGCGATCAAATGAAGCAGCTGGGCCATACACGGGGTCGGATTCGAGCAGCATCTCGCCCAGGTCGGCAATCGGACGGTCGGTTACATCGTGAATTTTGAACAGCTGATCGGCCTCGCAGAATTCGGCTAACAGGTGAGAAACGTAAGCAACGACCTCGGGGTCGCGGATGCCGATCTCCTCGGCATAGTGGCGTCCAACCAATTCCTGGAACAGCTGTCGCAGCGGGTGAGACTCCGGAATCATATTTTTTGACCCCCTGAAACCCGTATTGCAGACCAGGTTTCCGACACCGTTAGTAACTAGTTATCCCAGTTCGCAGGCGAAAGCAAGTGACTTTTGTTTCTCTAACGCATCACTTTAACCAATCATTGGTGGTGCGCAAGCTTTTTTGAGTTGCTCGGGATTTTTGTTGGCAGATTCGCGGATTGGCTGCTAACAAGCAGCCTTTTCGCAGGCGAATTAAGACCGAAAAAGGCAAGATCTTTCATTAGCGGCAAACTTCGCGGCGCTGCAAGTAACCATCCGCGGGTTACCAGCGCGCGGGCCGGCTGCTTTCGTTTCCTACCGCATTTAGGAGGTCTGCATGGACTTCATCACACATCCGCGTGGCAAGATCGCAGGGCGCTTGGGCGGCGTCTCGGACGAAAATCCCGGTCTGGGTAGATCGGAAAGAGAAATTCTGATTATCGGTTCAATTTGCTTGACATCAGCTTTAGGGTGAGCATAATGCATCCATCCGCAATTCTGGTTCAGACTGCATTGGCTCAGACGGGTCCCGAGCCGGAGGAGGCATTCTTGAGCGTGCTGGAACTTTGTGACCGGGAAATCGCCGCGGTTCCGCTTGATGCCAGCGTAGCCGACGCCATCAATAAAATGCTCGACCACCATGTTGGCGCCGTAACGGTAGTCGACTCCGAGTATCGCGTTGCCGGAATTTTTACCGAACGCGATGTCCTGCGGAAGATGTCCCTCAGCCGCACGGACCCGCAGACTACCTCGGTTCGTGAATTGATGACCACGCCGGTAGAGATGGCTACCCGGAGGACCGGACCCGGTGAAGCGCTGACCACCATGCTGGAACGCCACTTCCGCCACCTGCCGGTAGCCGACGATAACGGCAAGCTGCTGGGGATCCTTTCCATTCGCAATCTGCTGGAGTGGCGGGTTGACGACCTCAGCCGCGAACTGGAATCGCTGGAACAGTATGTCTCGAACGACGGCCCCGGAGGCTAGGGATTTGCGGCTTTGAGCCGCGCACTAAGTTTTTCAGGCTGTGAATTCCTCCTCGAAATAATTTGTGTGCGGCGGTGTTCCCTCTCCGACGGAGTGGAGCCCGTTGTACCCCAGAATGAAATGGGGTATCCCCCCTCCTAGGTTAATGTCATCAGTGCGCTTTTCAACCTAGGCCTCGCGGCAGGAATGCCTTTGCGAAGCCGATGCCGACATGGGAGTGCAAGGGATCCTTCGACTCCGGTTATGCTTCGCTATTGCCGAAGCATAACCTCCGCTCAGGATGACAAGAATTGGAGTCCCGGCGGCCTCGTTCCTGGTGTAGGCGGCTAGGTTGCCGGGTTTTGGTATCCTTCCGTACGTTTCAATCACATTTGGGGAGAAGATCAATGAAGGGAATTCTGAGTTCCGTCATGGCTACGGTTGCGGTATTGGGGATCGGCGGGCTCGTCATCGTTCAGCACGGCTTTGCTCAGCAAAGCGTTGGACAGCAAAGTTCAAAAGTTGTGGCGATTCACGCTGGGCGCGTGCTTGATGTTAAGAGTGGGAAGATGTTGTCGGATCAGACGATCGTTATTGACGATGGGAAGATTGCCAGCGTTGGGACGTCTGCGGAAACGAAGGTTCCGGCGGGTGCGACGGTCATCGAACTGGCGAACGCGACAGTTTTGCCCGGATTAATCGACGCGCACACTCACCTGACATTCGATCCCCAGTTCGGTTATGAAAGTCTCGGGATTTCGATTCCGCGCGAAACGCTCATCGGGGCCAAGAACGCGCGCGTCACTCTTCAGGCAGGATTCACTACGGTGCGCAACGTCGGCGCCTCCGGCTATACCGATGTTGCGTTGCGCGATGCGATCAATGCCGGGGACGTGCCGGGACCAAGAATGTTGGTAAGCGGGCCGGCGTTGAGTATTACTGGCGGGCACTGCGACAACAATCTGCTCCCGTTCGAGTATCACGCCACCAGCAATGGAGTGGCCGACGGCATTGCGGCCGTGCAACAGAAGGTGCGCCAGAACATTAAATACGGCTCCGATCTGATCAAGGTTTGCGCGACCGGCGGAGTGCTTTCCAAGGGAGATGACCCGCAAGCCTCGCAGTTCACCCTGGAAGAGATGAAAGCCATCGTGGCCGACGCGCACCGACTGGGCCGAAAAGTTGCCGCGCACGCGCATGGAGCGCAGGGTATCTTGTGGGCGTCTCAGGCTGGCGTCGATTCCATTGAGCATGGCTCTTATATCGACGACGCCGGCATCGCGGAGATGAAAAAGAACGGCACGTATCTTGTGCCCACGCTTTATTTGGGAGATTGGTTTCTGGCGAATGCGGAGAAAAATCATGTTCCCGATTTTTATCTTGTGAAGGCTAAAGCGGTGATGCCCGTTGCCCGCCAGAATATCGCACACGCCTTCGCCAGCGGAGTAAAGGTGGCGTTCGGCACCGATGCCGCGGTTTATCCGCATGGTCTGAACGCTCACGAATTCGCGGTGATGGTGAAGCTTGGGCTAACTCCATTACAGGCCATACAGGCGGCGACGGTGAATGCCGCCGATTTGCTAGGGTGGTCCGGGAAAGTTGGCAGCCTGGAACCAGGCGCGTGGGCAGATATCGTCGCGGTGGAAGGCGACCCGCTTAAAGACGTGACGACGCTGGAGCGGGTGAAGTTTGTGATGAAGGGCGGCGAGGTGGTAAGGAATGAATACGCAAAGTGAGCAGCGGACGCAGTGACCTTAGGCCGCGTTTTGTTGTTGCAGAGCGCGTTCAATGATCCAATCAGTCCAGAAGGAGTCCGCTCCGCTCGCCAGCAATGAGCTCTTGCCATCTACGGCATCGACGAAGTTCTCGATCATGGGAAGGTGTACGTTCTGATGCACGGGAAGATGCTCGCGGCCTCCGGGGTAAATCAGGTCAGGACCGTTCAGCGGGGTCAATTCCATTTCGCCGTCTGTGCCCCGGATGCGACATTCATCGCGCTTGATGCGGGAATTCCAGCGCACGTCCACAATTCCACGCACGCCGCCGGGGTATTCGATCATCACAGTGGCATTGTCTTCAACCGCGTAGTGATGGACGGCGTTCGAGAGTTGCGCGCTCACCCGCTGCGGCTGACCGAACAAAAAATTCAGGACATCGATGCGGTGAGAGGCGATATCGAATAGCGGGCCGCCTCCAGCTTTTGCGGGATCGATGAGCCAATAGCGCTCGCGGTCGCTGCCGTCATATTCTTTTCCGTCGAACCACCCGTGGCACGTGAGTTCGGCGAGCACCGGTTGGCCGATAGCGCCGGCGGCAAGCAACTGTTTGGCGCGCTGCACTTTCGGATATGCTCTGCGGTAATAAGCAGCACCGAGTTTTGTTCCGCTCTGTTCCGCGGCTTGCACCATCGAGCGGGCTTCCGCTTCGTTCATCGCCATCGGCTTCTCGCACAGCACATGTTTGCCGGCACGCAGAGATTGAATTGTTTGCGGCGCATGAAGGAACACGGGGGTGGAAACATAGACCGCTTGGATTGCAGAATCGGCGAGAGCCTGGTCGAGGGTGTTCCAAACCTTCACGCCCTCACCATAACGCATGGCCTTTGCCGGATTGCGCGTAACCAGGCCGTACAAGCAGCTTCGCGATTCAGCTTGAATCGCAGGAATGACGCGGCGCGTGGCAATATCGCCGACTCCAATGACGATCCAGTTCAGCATAGTTGGTTCACGTGGCGGCTCAGCGATGAGCGGTGGCAAAAGATAGCAAAAAAATCGAAGGCCGGCCTGAGCCGGCCTTCGACATTAATCTTGAATTCAAAAACTACTTCTTGGGAGCGATTGCGTCTTTCGCGGCCTTGGCGACGCGGAACTTCACCACGGTCTTCGCCTTGATCTGAATCGGCTCGCCGGTCTGCGGGTTGCGGCCCACGCGGGCTTTGCGGTGCGCCTTCACCAGCCGGCCGAGGCCAGGGACGACGAACACGCCATTTTTCTTGGTTTCTTTCACAGCAACATCGGCGAGCTGCTCGAGGAACCCCGCGACGGTCTTGTTCGGGAGTTCAGTCTTTTCCGCCAGATGACGGACCAGTTGAGTCTTGGTCAAACCTGAAGCCATATTTCCTCCTTGAAAAACAATTCAATTTTTAATTCCAGCGCGCTTGATCTTACATGAGGCGCCCTGTGGAAAACACCCTTATTTTACGCGGGTTCCACAGGTATCGTACGCCAAAAGGTCCATTTTTACACGGTTATATGCATGGGAGCGTCCCAAAATGGCCCAAACATAGGTACCACAGCAGTTACTGTGGCAAGTCCCGAGCCGAACATTTCTTCAGGGAGCAGCATTCCATGCGTCCATCGGGGGCGCATTGTCAGCCTCCGGTGCAATAATGCTAGTGCCGATTCGAACAGGAGAGCTAACAATTTGAGTTGCGCGATCTGCGAGACCCGCAAGGAAAAACGCTTTTGCCCCGCTGTCCACGGGCGTATTTGTCCGCAGTGCTGTGGCGAGCAGCGCGAGGTGACGCTGGATTGTCCCAGCGACTGCCCGTATTTGCAGCAGGCGCGTGAACATGAGAGGCCGCGTTCCGCGGGCGAATTCGACGCGGCATCGTTGTTTTTACAGATCGAGGTTTCCGAGCAATTTACTTATGAGCGCGAGCATCTGCTGATGGGTCTTACCTATGCCCTGGCAAAAGCAGCGCACGCCGATCCCAGCCTGAATGATAGAGATCTCATCGCCGCACTCTCGGCGATGTGCATCAGCTATGAGCGGCTGGTGAATTCGGGATTGCACTACGAGCAACCGCTCACCGGCGGCGGGCAGCACGCGGTCGCGGCCCAGGTGGAAGAGATGGTGAAGGAGTATCGCGAGGCGGAGCGAAAGGAATTGGGTTACACGAACCTGCGCGACTCCGACGTTCTCAAGGCCCTCGTGTTTTTGCTTCGGCTCGCGCATGGACGCACTTCTGGCCGGCCCAAATCGAGGGCATTCATCGATTTTCTTTACGCACAGTTTCCGGGGAAGCAGTCGGCAGTTCTCACGCCCCAGGAAGCTGGGAGCAGGATTATCGTGCCGTAGACAGCAAAATTGCTGATTGCTGAATGTTAATTGCCGATTAAAAAGCCCACGCTTTTGAGAGTCTAGGGGTTTGATTTTCAATCAGAAATCAAAATTCATCAATCAACAATTCCCTCCTTCGTCAGCAGTTGCCATCAACTTTCCTCACAACCTGGCCCAGCGGCAACGCGTCGCGCAGTTCGCGAATTGTTTTCTTGAGAACTGGGTGCAGCACCTCGGGCGCAATTTCGGCCAGGGGTTCGAGCACAAAGCGGCGGTGATGCATTGCGGGATGCGGAATCGTGAGTTGAGGAGAATCGAGGACCGTGTCTCCGAAGAGCAAGAAGTCTATATCGATGGTGCGCGGACCTTTGTTCTGCAGACGCTGTCTGCCCATTTCCTTTTCGATCCGGAGGATCGCCTCAATTAGTTCCTGCGGCGTCCTGGTGGTTTCAAGCGCGACTGCGCAATTCAGAAACCAGGGTTGGTCGGTGAACTCGACGGGCTCGGTTTCGTAGAAAGATGACGATGCCACTATGCGTCCCTCGGCGCCCAAGCGAGCTTGAGCCTCTCGCAACTGCGAGTCACGGTCACCGACGTTTGACCCCAGAGAAAGATAGACAACGTTTGGCATGATCGTTCCTGATTCGAGGCTATCGAACTCGGCCAGTTAATTTTTCGCTCAGACCTTCCCACCACTCACAAGATGGGCCAAAATAGTACTCTTGCCGTCAAGCCTCACAGGTCCGTGTTCCTACCGGCGGTGGACACGCGTCACCCGATACCTTCGATTAAGTCAGCCACGTAATTCCCACTTAGAATTACATGCATGACGTTGGAGTCACTCCTCTTAAGCCAGGATGAGAATGTAGTTGGGGTTCTGCGGCCGACTTTGGAGAAGCTGTCGATTGCCGTGGAAATCTGCGGCGAGGCAAAGAAGGCCAGCGAAATCCTGCTCTCCGAAAAGTTCGATGCGGTAATTGTGGATTGCGATGATCTGCAAGGCGGCCTGGAAGTGCTGCAGGGGCTGCGCGTCACTCCCAGTAATAAGAATTGTGTTGCCTTTGCCGTTCTCAATGGCAAAAAGACTACCATGCAGGAAGCTTTTGGGCTGGGGGTAAATTTTGTTCTGCAGAAACCAGTTAGCACGGTAAATGCCTCTCGCTGTCTTCACGCCGCCCTGGGTTTCATGGTTCGAGAACGGCGCCGCTATTTCCGCCAGCCGGTAAAGATGCCAGTCCGGGTGGTCGTGGGTGACAAGAAAATAACAGCGACCGGGACGAATGTCAGCGAAGGAGGAATTGCCCTTTTGCTGCAGGAGCCTCTTCCCAGGAATGCCCTTCTTGGTTTGCACTTTACTCTGCCCGGGACTCACCTAGAGCTGGACGTGGAAGCGGAAGTAGCATGGTCGGATGCGAGCGGGCGCGTCGGGCTGCGCTTCCATAATCTGCCTCAAAGCTCTTACGAAGTGCTCGAAATCTGGCTCAACGTGCAGGAGAATCTGGCGAGCTTGGGACCCGCGGGGCCAGGTTCGGGAGCCTCGGGTTCCAAAGGCAAGCAATAGATCAGTCTTCCTTTGTCGTCTGGCCTCTGTCGTCTGGCAGGTATCCGCCTGGGAACTTTGTGCGTACATCTACGCATGGCAAACTTGGTCGATACTGGAGAATACCGCCATGCTTCCCACTGCGTACCGCATCAGTCGTGTACAGAAAACCCTCCGTTGGTTTGAGCAGGATATTCCATTGTTGAATATGCGCGTCAAAGACCTGTCGGCGGAACGGCAGCAATCGGCCCGGCAGTTTGCCGCGGCGCTGATCGATCAGACTCGGGCCGAGTTGCAGCGGTTGCTGAAGGAACAGCCGGAGGCGGAACTCGACGTCGAGGATTTGCCTTATTTGCCGGCGGACTAGGCGGGTTCGAGTTTCGCCACTGACGGCTCTGGTCGGCGATAGGGAGAAGAAACAGCAGGTTCCTCCGCTCTGCCGTCGCGTTCGCTCCGGCTCCGGTCGGAATGACAAGAATTTGAGGACTTGCCGGTCCAAACCAAATTTTGTCTTTAGTTCTCGACCGATATCAGAGCGACGATCCGGCGCTCGCGTGAGCGCTGAAATGAGTGGTAGCGTTCTTCTCTTCTTCCGGTAGCGTCACTTCCTCCCACAGCGTTTTGTCGCGAAGGATGCGGGAGACCAGCGCGGTGTGCATGGCGTGGCCGGCGCGGTCGGCGACGATTTTTCCCAGGATCGGCTTGCCGAGTAACGCGAGGTCGCCGACCAAATCCAAAACTTTGTGCCGCACGAATTCGTCGGGGAAGCGCAGGGGGCCGTTTTCGATTCCGTCGCGGGTCAGGACAATGCAGTTCTCGCGCGAGGCGCCGCGGATCAGTCCCATATTGCGCATTGCTTTTTCGTCCTCGCGCGAACCGAAGGTGCGAGCTCCGGCGATCTTGCGAAGATAGCTTCCGTTGGAAAGCTCAACCTGAAAAGTTTCCTTGCCGATCAGCGGGTGGGGAAAGTTGATCGAGTAAGAAACTGAGTAGCTGTTGGCGGGATAGACGGAAATAAATTTGTTGCCTTCGCGCATCTCGACTTCGCGAATCATTTTCAGATACTTGCGCGGGCGGCGTTGCCTGCGGATGCCGGCCTTCTGGATCAGCTCGACGAACGGGAGAGCGCTGCCGTCAAGGATGGGGAGTTCAAGGTTGTCGAGTTCAACGATGGCGTTGTCGATGCCGAGGCCGATGAAGGCGGAGAGCAGGTGCTCAGTGGTGGAGATGAGAACGCCCTTCTTCATCAGGCTGGTGGCGTAGCTGACGCGGGCGACGTTGCGGCTGATGGCTTCGACCTGAAAGCCATCGAGATCGGTGCGGGAAAAGACAATTCCGGTTCCGGGCGAAGCGGGCCGAATTCGCATGAAGACGGGAGCGCCGCTATGCAGCCCGACCCCGCTGCATTCGACGGCCGAGCGAATTGTCTGCTCCTGTATCAAACAGTGGAGGGGTATGTCTTGGTGACTGAGTAGATTACAGGGAGCGGGCGAACTCCGACTGTGGTAAAAAAGCCACAGTACGTGGCTTTGCCTGCTAGGCGTATCCGCGGAGTTAACTCACAAGTTCGGGTCTCCGCATCCTGTCTTCCAAGGACTAGACGCCCTGCCGCTGAGGGGATACGACGTTTTTGCATTAGAAGGAATCGGTCTGCGTCTGATTCTAGCAACATGCACTGTTCAGGCTGGGCTGTAGCGCTGAATTCTGGTACAGTTCGACTCTCTTCCCTCAGAAAGAGAGCAAGTCGCAATGGCGCTCTATCTGATCAGTTATGACATCGACGAGAAAGACGAGTTTGAGTACGAGTTGCTTTGGAAACGCCTGAAGGAAATTGGAGCCGTCCGAATCCTTAAATCCGAATGGGCATTGATCGAGAAGGTCGCGAAAGCCCAGGCCATCTACTACCAGATCGCTCCCCTGGTGCAAGAGAAAGATACCTTGCTGGTTCAGGAAGTCACGCAGGATGTGGTTTGGGACAAACTGTTGATTTCCGATGCCGCCTTCGATGGCCTCCGCTCTAGCGCGCGCAGTTAAGTGGCCTCGGCGTCCGGCATTGAGCAAAAACCGTCAGTGCTTGCCCGGAGGTTTGTTCGGGTTGTAGTTCGAATTAGGGTCGAACATGGCGGGATTCAGATCCTGATTGTAACTGACGGAGTTGACGAAGCGTTCATTTTGCATGTCTCCGTTAAAGTAGCGGGTGAATCCGTAGGGGGTCATGACTCCCTGGATGGGGCGGTAGTTGTCGTAGATTTCTTCCTCGGTGTTGCGTTCTTTGTCCACCGGATCGCGCCAGACGTAGCGCTTTTTGAGGGGCAGATGGGTGTCCAGGTCAAAGTAAAGACTCACGGCCTCATCTTTCGAATTGATAAGCGTGACCTGCTGCGCGGGAAGGTTGCCGGCGAGAGCCTGGCCATCGTAGAAGAGCGCGACTGCGGGATCGTTGACCCAGACGCGCAGCATGGTCTCGAGGGAGAATCGCCGGCGACGCAGATAGTCATCGAGATCCTTCTTCTCGATCGCGTGGGGACCTTTATAAGTGATTTCGTAGGCCTTATCGCCGTTAAAGACCGTGGCCACGTCGCGCTCTTTCGTGACTTCGATGCGCTCCTTGTCGGGATATTCCGTAAAACGCCAGAATAGGACGCCGTTGCTGGTGGGGCGTCCGTGATGGAAGCTGTAAGTGCGGCCCTGCTGCTGCATGTTGCGGACATTGAGGTAGGCCTGACCGCCCAGGGCCGCGATCGCCTGATCGATGAGATCCCGCGCCTTGCGGGCATTTTCCTGATCATTTTGCGGAGCGGATGATTGCGGAGACGATGATTGCAAAGACGACGGCTGCGGAGACGATGATTGTGGGGCGGAAGATACGGGTGGGGTGTTTGCCCGTGATCCTGAGGCTGACGGCGTGCTGGTCTGGGCTCTGGCTGAGGGCTGGGCCAGGACGGAGATTGCCATTGGAACGATGAGGTACCGAAATTTCATTCAACCCGTCGGCTTCAGCAAATCAGTGAGATGCGCGAATAGAGGATTGTAGCTGCTTGGGAGAGGTTGTGTGGAGCGGGCGCCCTCGCCCGCTTAATTGCTGGCAGGAACAGTGAATCCATTTCGAAGAGGTTTCTGGACTCGTTTTTATGGCGAGTCCACGTGCCGGGTCCAGCTGTTTCTCTCTTGGTTAGAGTTCGCGGGCGAGGGCGCCCGCGCCACACAACCACAACCCGTTTAGCCTACCAACACGGCTCCGCCGTTTACGTTGAAGATTTCGCCGGTGATGAAGCCGGCATGTTCGGTGCATAGAAAGAGGATGGGCGCGGCGATTTCGTCCGGGGTGCCGACGCGGCCGAGTGGGATGGTGCGGCGAATCACGTCTCCGGTTTTCGGGTCGTCGAGGGCGGGCCGCGACATATCGGTATCGACCCAGCCGGGGGCGACGCAGTTTACATAGATAGCGTCCCGTGCGAGTTCTGCGGCGAGACTCTTGGTCAGGCTGATGATCGCGCCTTTGCTGGCGGAGTAGTCACAGTGAAAGGCTTCGCCGCGCTGGCCGCTAGTGGAGCTGATGAGCACGATATGTCCGGCGGCAAAACCGGTACGGGTCTGCACCTTCATCTGGGCGACCGAGTGCTTGACTAAGCCGAAGACGGCATCGAGATTGATGGAGAGAGTCGAGCGCCACTGCTCGTCGGTCATCTTATCGATGGCGACGTCCTCGGCGGGCCAGACGCCGTGATTGGCGACGAGGATATCGACGCGTCCGAAGAGCTTGACGGCTTCGGCAACTAGAGCGTGGGCGGACTCCGGGCTGTCCAGGTTGCTGGAGACGGCGCGGCATTTAAGTTCGCCATATTCTTTGGCCAGGTTTTCCGCCTGGGTTCGAGCCTTCTGATAGCTGAAGACAACTTTCGCGCCAGCCGCCGCAAACATGCGAACCGTGGCCGCTCCGATTCCGCGCGAACCGCCTGTGATCAAAGCGACTTTGCTGGAGAGAGATAGAGGGATGGACATGGAAGACTAGTGTGGGGTTTTCGAGGGTAAGTTGCAAGTCACCGGAATAGTCGGTGTGGCTCAGTTTGAATTCAGCGCTACCCTCCGCCGGCTTGGCAGCAAGAACGATGGAGCCATCATGTAAGATGGGCAACCTGGAGTCCAGAGCACGCCGCCTTGGGTGTGCTTACAGCAGAAGGGGAGAGGTGAGCATGAGAAGTCTCACAGGAGTCGCAAGCGTGCTGGTGTGTTCGGCCATGGTGATGTCCAGCGCATTGGCGATTGCGCAGACTGGTAAGATCACCGGGCTTGGCGGTGTGTTCATAAAGAGTGATAACCCGAAAGCGCTTCGCGCCTGGTATCAGGACGTTCTCGGAATCAAGCTTGAACCGTGGGGTGGCGCACTCTTGCGCTACGATGTCGCCAATCATCCGCCGCATACGGTCTGGAACGCTTTTTCCACGAAAAACGACTATTTCGCGCCCTCGACCAGAGACTTCATGTTGAATTTCGCAGTGGATGACATGGACGCGTTTATAGCGCGGCTTCGAGCGAAGAATGTGGATATTCTCAAGCGCGATGACAAGGACCCAAACGGCCGGTTCGCGTGGATCATGGATCCGGACGGCACAAAGATCGAGCTCTGGGAGCCAAAGGCGCATTAGCGGTCGAAAACTGCGCCGCTACCGCTGAGTCAGGAAAGGCCATCAAGCTCCGCCTCTGTGAGACGGAGCTTGATGGCTTTCGATTCGATGTATGTGCAAAACGAGCGGACAAGTTTGCCGTTATGGGTAGCTCACGATCGTTACCGGCGTATCTGGATTGGCGATGGTTGACGATCCGCCTGTGCCGTTGATCACGTTCAGGATTCCGCCTGAACCCGACGTGGAGAGGAAGATCGTGAGCAGATCGTTGAGGCTCGCTGCTGGTAACGTGCTGGGGACTTCGAACGCGTTCGCGGCGAAGATGGGCACGCCCTGATTGAAGAAGCTGTAGCTGCCCATGCCGTAACCCTTGAAGCTGGTTACGTTGTTGGCAATTTTGAAAGCGGCCCATCCATCGACGCCAGGTGACTCCATCCATGCGGCCTGGCTGGGTGGGTCGTAGGGCATCTCGTTTTGCAGGAAGATGTCGGTGCCGCCGTTGCCGTTCCAGATCACCTCGTATTGTTGGTAGTGTTCGACGAAGAGTCCGTAGGCGGTGACATTGTTGCCGTTGACGATCAAGCCGGTGTTGGCGGTGTTCGAGGTCCATCCAACGCCAGCTCCGTGGTCGGCGCGCCATGCCCAGATGTCGTCGAGGATGGCGTTGTCGCTGTTGACCACCAGACTAACGGTTGCGCTCCCCGCCTCGGCACCGCCGATACGGAAGAAGATATCGTAGAGGCCCGACGGGTCGGAGTTATTGCCGAGGTGGCAGATGCCGCATAACCCAACCTGCAGCAACACTGGCGAGTTTTTCGGGCCAGCATCGAAAATGATGTCCGAAAGTTGCACTCCGTTGTCACTGGCGACGATCATCGATGGGGTTCCATTTTTCGGGATTAGCGTGGGGAAACCCAGACCGAGCACCACTGCATCTGGACGCAAGACGAGAAGGCTGAAATCCAGGTTATACACGCCCGGGGTGAGGATGAGATCAAAGCCGAAAAGCAACGCAGCATCGATCAGCGCGGCTGAGTCCGTGGGCTGGGCGATGAAGAACTTTTGGATTGGAATGGAGGAGCCGGGAGTTTCTCCGCTGCTCCATGTTGTGCCTGACGAGTTGTGCTGCACGGCGGGGACGAAGACGTTGTAGTTGCCGTGGGAGTCCATGTAAAGGTAGGGGGCTTCACGCGTCACCGGACTGGTGGCGAGCGTGGTGTATGGGCCTCCGCACGATGATTGCACGGGGAAACACTGCGCAGGGGCACCGATGACGCCGGAGAAGACCTGGTTCCAGACGCCATTGCTCCAGCCATCGAGATTGCTGTTTCTGGTGAACCACTGCTGCTGCGAGCCGCTGACGATGCTGGCGCCGGCGAAGGTTGAATCGGCGACAAAACCGCCGCTGGCAAAAGATGGACCGGTGCAATAGTCCATGAAAGTGGCCGCACCGTTGACCAGAACGCGACGCAGCGGTGCAGCCTGCGACACGGCCCAGAATTCTCCGGTGTAGCAGCCGAACCCCGGAGTGTTCACGTTGATGGTGAGGTTGGTCAGCGAGCGCCAGAAGTTGATGAGCGCAATGCAGCTGCCGCCTATGCACTGGTTGTAGACGTCGATGGAGCCGTTGATGACGACGTCGTTGGGAGATTGTCCGAGGCCGGCGACGGCGGTGTAGTAACCCACCTGGAAGTTGAGAGGGTTCGTGCTCGATCCGTAGGTACCGGGCTGGAAGAGCAAGGCGTAGCGCTGGGCCCCGAACTGGTTGGAGATTTGCTGGGTTGCGATCGAATCGACGGTCGCCTGAATCTGGCTCAGCGGCATGGTGGGATTGAAGATGTAAACGTTGGAACCGAAGTTGGGTTGCGAAGGTGAAGCAGATCGAGCGGCGAGGGCGGCGACGCTGGCGGGATGGGATGTGGACGGCGCGGCGGCCCGGGCTGTTGGAAGCAGCGCAAGCGAGGCCACCAGAAGAGCAGCAATCATCGGCATTCGACCGCAGAGGCCGATAGAACTGCTCACAATATTCTCGGGTGATCGACGGGGATAGCACCTGAATATTTGCATAATCTCACTCCTCGAAAAGATTGGTTTTAGGAGTCGCTTTCGACTTCAAAACGGGCGTATTGTACGCCCGTCGCGGACGATTGCGACGCTGTGGAGAGATTTATCCGGATTGCGTAACGGAGTGACGCCCGCAGCGCCTAAACGGCGCGATTTCGTTTTGGAGGGGATAGCGGCGCGGCTGAAGCCGCGCCCCTTCAAAGCTAGACACCGCGTGGGGCGCCGCAGGGATGCTAGAAATTATCTTTTGCCGATGGGGTGCGCTCCGACTTCAACTCGCGAAGCAGCAGGCGGACTAGCATTCCGTCGAAGCCGGTGCCGGTCATTTTGGACAATTCATCCAGCGCCTGCTCGGGAGTGCGGGCGGCGGCGATGGACTGTTCGCATAACATGTTGGCATAGGCGTCGGCGAGCGCGATGATGCGCGCCCAATGGGGAATCTGTTCACCCTTTGCGCCGTCGGGATAGCCGGTGCCGTCGAAACGCTGGTGATGATGCTCGACGGCCTGGCGCATCCTGGAGCTGCGCGGGAGGATGCCGATGATCTCGGCTCCAACGCGAGCGTGCATTCTTACCAAGAAGAATTCGTCCTCGGTGAGCGGGCCGGGTTTATTCAGAACGCGTTCGGGGACGAAAATTTTGCCGACATCGTGAACCCGCGCCGCGTAGACGAGATCGGCCGTTTCGTCGGGAGGCATCTGAAGGGCGCGGGCGATAATCTCGGCATAGCGGGCGACGAGGTCGCCGTGTCCGGCGGTCCGCATTTCGCGGGATTCAGCGGCGCGACTGAGAACTTCGATCGATTCCTTGAGCAGCGGGACGTTGCAATCGTCCTTATTCTCTGAGCCGCCGCAAAACTTCAACAGCATGGAAGTGAGTTCTTCGAGATGTTCCGGGCCATTGTGCTCGCGCTGCAGAAATCCCTCGATGTAGGCGGAAATCTGTTGGCGTTGCGAAGCGAATTCCTCGCCTTCGGCAAAGGCCTCGGCCGCCGAAACGCGATTTCCCCCGGAGCGCTTCGAAACATACATGCCGGCATCGGCGACGCGGATAATGTCTTCGACAGAAAAACCGTGCGTGGGGAAACTGGCCACGCCGAAACTGCCGGTGACGTGATGCTCTTCGAGCATGGGGTCAGTGCTCATCCAATGGCGCAGGCGTTCGGCGAGGACCGAGGCCTGCTCGGGTCCGGTCTCAGGCATGAGGATGATGAACTCGTCTCCGCCATAGCGCGCGACCACGTTCGATTGGCGGGATTTTTGCTCGAGCAGGCGGCCGACACGAGCGAGGACGAGATCGCCTTCGAAGTGGCCCATGGTGTCGTTCACTTCCTTGAATTTGTCGAGGTCGATCAGCACTACTGAAAATGGACGTCCGGAGCGGGATGCGCGCTTCCACTCGGCGGTGAGCGCTTCCCAGAAAAAGCGCCGCGTCTTGATTCCGGTGAGCCCGTCGGTGATCGACTGCTGTTGCAATTTCTGGAAGACGAACGCATTGTGCAGAGCGGTGGCCAGCAGGTCGGCGAGAGTGTTGAGAATGAGGACATCCTGCGGGGAATACGGACTTTCCTGGCGGCTTTCGATGTTGAGGGCGCCGAGAAGAGTTTCGCCGTAGGTGATCGGAATGCAGAGCACCGATCGCGAGTCGGGAAGAACGGCGCCGATCTGACCTTCTACGCCATTCTGGACGAGCGCCCGCTCGCCGGTGCGCGCTACACGGCCGAGAATTCCGATGCCGAGCGGAACTCGCTTGCCCACGGCATGAGCGGTCGCTCCGGCTTCGGCCTTGATTTCGATCTCTTTGGTTCCGTAATCAAGAAGGCCGATACCGATGTGATCGAAGCTGAAATTCTTTTGAATCTCCCCAACAATTTGTCCGAGAAGATGCACTGGATCGTCGCTTGAGATCGCGGTGCGCGAGATGTTGTTGAGGAAGGCAAGCTGGCGGGAGCGGCGTTGCTCCTCAGCGAAGAGGCGCGCATTCTCAACCGCAACGGAAACCTGGCCGGCGGCGGTTACGAGCACGTCGAGATCCCGCTGCTCGAAAATGTATTCGTATTCCGTGCTCATCGCTACCATGGCTCCGGCCGGTCGGTTGCCGAGCAGAATAGGCACAGCGCACATGCATTTAGCAGGATACGGCGGACGGTAGGTGATGCCTAATCGGTCGCGACTTTTTTCCAGATCGGAGCGGATCAACAGCGGCTGGCCTGTGCGAATCACATATTCGGTAAAAGCGTTTTCAAGTTTTCGCGAGCGCTTGGGGAGAAAGCAATTGTCCTCGACTTCCAACTCGAAGCGGATTTCGTCGCCCTCTTGAAACGCGATGTAGAAGTTGCTCGTATTGAAGAGCTGTCCCAACTCGCTGTGGATGGTGCGAAGAATCTCATCCTGATCGAGACGCGAGCTAATGGCCTGGCCAATCTCCGTGAGCAACTCGTATTCCTGCGTGCGGCGGTGAGCATCGTGCGCGAGCACATAGTTTTCGATCGTCAGGCCAAGTTGCAGCGCGAGGCCAACCATGAGGCGGGGGCCAGACATACCGAATGCCTTGCGATCCGCGTGAGGAAACAGAATGACTCCGAAAACGTGCTCGCGCGTCTGGAGGCTCACGGCTGTGAGGTTGCGGATTTCAGCCTCTTTGAGAACGTTCTTGAAGTTGTCGAAAGTTCCGACCGAGCTTACGGGCACAGGTTCGGTCATCTGCGCCACGTCGCGAACGGTGAAGAGTCCGCCGTGACGAAAAGTTAGTTCGCTGATGTACTCTCCAGCTCCGTTCTCGGTAAGTCCTTCGAGAAATTCCGAGGAAAAGCCGCGCTCTACCGAGGGCAGCAGACCACGCCATCGCTCGGCAATGTAAATCGCGGCGCGGCGCGCGGATAAGGCGTTCGCCAACCGCTCCAGCGCCCACTGAAGGTTGGGCAGCAGATCGTCGGCCGAGAGCAGTTGCCGCGGATCAACGCCCAGGGTCGAAAGCGCGAGAGTATTTTCCTGCACGGCGTTGCGCTCGTTTTCAAACAGCACCATTACCATGGCAATGCCGAGCAGCATCTGCGGAACCGGCCCGAGGACATGGCCAACACTGCCAAACATTTCCGCCCACGGATGATTGGACTGCACCGAAGCCATTAGCACGGCCCACAGCGCGAGGGAAAAGCCCAGCAACTGAAATCCTACCGATCCTTTGCGATGCGCGTGCAGGTAGAAAGCTGCGGAGCAATAAAGCAGCACTGCGGTCATGAAAATTACAACCAGACTTACCGGGCGCGATCCCACGCCACTCGCGCCGGCTAAAAGATAGTTGCGCAAATCGACCGACGCTGCGGCGGCTCCGGTAACGGCCAGCGCCCAGTCATACCAGCGGAAGCGGAACGAGGCGCGCGTGAGGCGAGTCGAGACGAAGATGCTGACTGCCATTGCCACGGAGAACAAAGAGCTGGCAAAGAACGCGGATGTCGCCGGCGGGTGGAAAAAGCGAAGAGCATCGAGCGCGTAGTGGATGGAATAACAGGCCCACGCAATCTGCCAGGCGCGAAAGTAAGCCTGCCTGCTCTGCTGGTACAGGTAAGTGAAGAGCAGGCAAAGTAACAGGGCGACCACACCCGGAATGATTACGATGCTGGTGGCGATACTATTCATGAGGGCCGCGCAGAATTCCGCAGATCTGGCTCAGAAACGTGGGAGAAAATTAACAATTCAATGCTTTCACACGCGGGGGTGTGAGTACAACAGGATTTAAGTACAATGCTCTCACTGTAGAATATTTAGAATCAATAACTTAAGAGGAGGTTGTTTCCTCTCTTCGCTTGACGATAGTTTTTCACGCCCCATACCATCAAGATTTGCCCACTTATGCGTGAATCCAGTGTGTCTCTCTCCGTGAAACCGCGAGTGCGTTTTGCCCCTTCGCCTACGGGCTTTCTGCATGTGGGCAGTGCGCGCACATTCATTTTTAACTGGCTGTATGCCCGCCACAACTGCGGCACTATGATTCTGCGGCTCGATGATACCGACGTGGAGCGCAACACGCAGGCCTCGGTCGACTCAATTTTCGATGGGCTGAAGTGGCTGAACCTTGGCTGGGATGAGGCGTACAAACAGTCGGAGCGGATTGACCTACATCGCAAGACCGCCTGGGCGATCTTCGAGAAGGGACTGGCGTATCGGGACTTCACCCCCGCGCACACTGGTGACAGCGAGAAATCTGGCGTGCAGGGGACGTGGCTGTTTAATCCTGAGGCGCGTGAACTTTCACGCGAGGAGAGCGATCGCCGGGCAGGGGCGGGAGAGCCGTTTGCGTTGCGTTTTCGCGTACCGCGCGACGGGCAAGTGGTGCGCTTTACGGATGCGGTTTACGGCGAGCAGGTAAAATCCGCCGCCGACATAGAAGACTTTGCGCTTCTTCGTTCCGACGGCATGCCGACTTATCATTTGGCCTCGTGCGCCGATGACGCCGACCTCGGCATCACGCACATCATCCGCGGGCAGGACCATCTTACGAACACTTACAAGCATGTGCTCATCTTCGAAGCAGCCGGTTGCGAGCCGCCGCAGTTTGCGCATCTGCCGCTGCTGGTCGCGCCCGACGGGACCAAACTCTCGAAGCGCCGCCACGGGCCGGTGGTGAGCGTTACGACTTATCGTGACGCGGGATTTCTCTCCGAAGCATTCATCAATTTTCTTTGCCTGCTGGGCTGGTCGCCGAAGAACGACCGCGAGAATATGTCTCTGCAGGAGCTGACTGACATTTTCTCGCTCGAAGGCATCAACCGCTCGAACGCGGTGGTGAACTTCAAGGAGCCGGCTGCTACTCCGGAGGAGACGTTCGATCCGAAAGCGGTATGGCTGAATGCGGAGCACATTCGCGGATTGCCGGTGGAAGAGTTGAGTGCGCGGCTGCTTCCGGTTGTGCACGGCGCGGGATTTACCGTGTCGCCGGAAAAGCTGCTGCGGATCACGCCGCTGATCCGCGAGCGCATCAAGTTGCTACGCGACGTGCTGACTGCGGCCGATTTCTTCTTTGTGGAGCAGTTGCCACCATATGATCCCGCAGAGCTTGTCCCGCAAAAAGGCGACGCAGCGATGGCGCTGAAGGTTCTTACGCGGGCGCGCGAGGTGCTGGCGAACGTCGAGTTCAAACATGATCCGCTAGATCAGGCTCTGCGCGCTGCGGCGCAGGAGTTGGGGGTGAAGGCCGGACAGATGTTTCAGCCGATCCGGGTAGCCGTCTGCGGGCGCAAGAATGCGCCGCCCCTGTTTGAGACCCTGGAAGTGCTGGGGAAGGAAGTTTCGCTAAAGCGAATCGCAGAAGCTGTGCTGAAGATGGGGTGAGGTAGTCCCCTCGAACTTGTCCGGTTAACGAATCGACGTGGAGCCCCGGACGCCTTCGTCCGGGGCCAGCTTGGCGTACAGAGCCGGGCGGACGAGGCGTCCGCTACTCCACGGGTCGGTACTACTTTGGGCATTGATGAGTTCTTTATTGTTTGATTCATGATTTGCCCCACCAATCCCGCGCCAAACTTCTTCGATGGAATTCTACCGCCGCAACCTGCCGCACATGCAGCGCGACTACGTGCGCATTTCATCACGTTCTGCACCAAGTTTCGCCGCATCCTGCCGGAATCGACTCGCGATATCGTCCTGGGATGTTGCATCCACGATCACGGGAGGCGATATCGTTTGGAAGTGGCCGTGGTTATGCCTGACCATGTTCATCTGATTCTGACTCCGTTGCCGGATGAAGCCCGCCGGACGATCGTCTCGCTGGTGGAAATCATGAAGGCGATTAAAGGTGCGTCCGCGCACGCGATCAACAGACAGATGGGGGCATCAGGGGCCCATCTGGCAAGAAGAATCCTTTGACCGAGTGATTCGTTCTTCCGAGAGTCTGGACGCAAAAATCGAGTACATCTTGCAGAATCCCGTGCGAAAAGCTCTAGTGGAAGATTGGCGGCAGTATAGATGGATATGGCAGACGCCGAAAGAGAGTCCACTCGCACCACCCTCATTGATTATCAGCCAGGCTTAGCAGAGCCGCATTTCGGGGCCGGGCGGACGAGGCGTCCGCCGCTCCATGGGTTTGCGATAAGATCAAACAGTAATGAATCCATCGCATCTGCCGACCGAAGCTGGAGAAAAAGCTGTGGATGTCACGCCGCTGCCTGCGCCGTCGAATTTTATCCGTGACATCATCATCGAAGACCTCAACACCAACAAATACAACGGCCGCGTGCAGACGCGCTTTCCTCCCGAACCCAACGGCTACCTGCACATCGGCCATGCCAAGGCAATCTGCCTGGATTTCGGTTTGGCCGACGAATTTGGCGGGCATACGAACCTGCGTTTTGATGACACCAATCCCGAGAAAGAAGAAACGGAGTACGTCGATTCGATCCAGGAAGACGTCAAGTGGCTTGGTTTTCATTGGGACAGGCTGCACTACGCTTCTGATTATTTCGATCAGCTCCATGAATGGGCGGTAAAGCTGATTAAAGATGGCAAGGCTTATGTCGACGATTTGTCGGCCGATGAGATTCGCAAGCATCGGGGAACGTTGACCGAGCCGGGCCAGAATAGTCCTTATCGCGATCGCCCGGTCGAAGAGAGTCTGGATTTATTCGAGCGCATGCGCGCCGGAGAATTTCCGGATGGGTCGCGGGTTCTGCGAGCCAAGATCGACATGGCTTCTCCCAACTTCAACATGCGCGATCCGGTGATGTACCGCATCCTGCACGCCGAGCATCACCGCACGGGCAATAGGTGGTGCATTTATCCGATGTATGACTTTGCGCACGGGCAGAGCGATTCGCTCGAAAAAGTTACGCATTCCATGTGCACGCTGGAATTCGCCGACCATCAGCCGCTCTACAACTGGTTTATCGAGCAGCTGGGCATTTTTCCTTCGAAGCAAATTGAGTTCGACCGCCTCAGCCTGACCTACACCATGATGAGCAAGCGCAAGCTGCGGCAACTGGTCGAGGAGAAACGAGTCAAGGGGTGGGACGATCCGCGCATGCCGACGCTTTCCGGGTTGCGCCGCCGTGGCTATACGCCAGAGGCGATACGCAATTTTGTAACTGCCGCCGGGGTGTCGCGCACTAACGGCACGGTCGAGTTGGCGATGCTCGAGCACTTCGTCCGCGAAGATCTGAATAAGCGTGCGCCGCGCGTGATGGCGGTGCTGCGTCCGCTGAAAGTTGTCATCGACAATTATCCGGAGAATCAGGTCGAAGAGATGGACGCGGTGAACAATCCGGAAGACGCGAGCGCCGGGACGCGGAAGGTGCCATTCTCGCGCGAGCTCTACATCGAGCAGGATGACTTCCGCGAAGTTCCGCCGAAGGGTTATTTTCGCCTCTCGCCGGGACGCGAGGTGCGGCTCCGTTACGGATACCTGGTCACATGCACTAGCTTGGTGAAGAACGATAAGGGCGAAGTTGTGGAGGTGCATTGCAGCTACGATCCTGCGACGCGCGGCGGCAACACTCCCGACGGACGAAAAGTGAAGTCAACCATTCACTGGGTGTCCGCGCGGACAGCCGTGTATGCGGAGGTGCGGATTTACGAAACTCTGTTCAGCAAAGAAAATCCGGATGATGTGGCGGAAGGGCAGGATTTCACCGCGAATCTGAATCCGAATTCGCTGGAAGTGATTGCGAACGCGAAGCTGGAGCCGTCTCTGGCGAATCCTTCAGCGGGATCGCGATATCAGTTTGAGCGGCTAGGATATTTTTGTGTCGATCCGGATTCGAAGCCGGGCAAGCCGGTGTTCAATCGGACGGTGGCGCTGAAGGACACGTGGGCTAAGGTGGAGAAGAAGCAGGCGGGAAAGGCGTAGGTCCTGGGGGTCGCTAGATACAAAAAGCAAAACCCCGAGCGAACTTCACTCGGGGTCAGCATATCTGCCTGTCAAGCTTCAGGTCAATTATCGAAAGGCGTCAGTTGAAAGTCAAGGTTACTTGAGGAGTCTGCCTGTCAGAGACTCCTCGTCAGATTCCCTACCAAACCAGGGAATGCTGCGGACCCGACGGGATTCGAACCCGCACCTTCAAGCTTGACAGGCAGATATGCTGCCAGTTACACCATGGGCCCAACCACAGGTTAGCCGTCGGCGTTGAGGCCTGTGGCCGTCCCGACCTTATTTTTTCTAGCGCAAAGTCCAATTCGGGAATTAGGGTCGGCTCTTCAGCGTACAATTTGAAACGCTGAGCTGACCCTGGGAAGCGTGCAGGATAAGTACGCCAACTTACTCTTGGATTCATATGCACCTAACCATCCTCACCGCATTTCTGGAGATTGCCCGCACGCCGGTCTCGATGTGCATCGCCGGCATCCTGCTTTTTCTAATTGGCATATTGGCCGCGAAGTCGGGCGTCGTGCAGGCGCAAGGGCTCGACAAGGTAGTTGCCTTGAGCAATCTGTGTTTCGCGCTTCCTCTCGCGGTTTTCGGCGCGCTGCATCTCTCCGCCGCTCGGGGACTCATGAAGATGGTGCCGGTGTATATGCCGTGGCGTTTGTTCTGGGCCTATTTTGTTGGGGTCGCGCTGATTGCCGCGTCCTTGAGCATTGCCACGAAGATTCAGGTGCAATGGTCGGGGTTGCTGTTTGGCATCCTGATGCTTCTGATAGAGGCGCTGCTGATTATCCCGGGGCTTTATGCCAAACCCCACGACAGATTTTCATGGACGATTTTGTTCCGCGAGTTTTCTTTCGCATCCGGAGGCTGGATTCTTGCGGGAGATGCGATGGCCAGACGCGACGGGCAAGGAAGAAGCAAGCTGGTCGCAATTGGCCGCGTCGTGATCGGCATGGCGGCCATGTTTTACGGCGTCGAGCACTTTCTTCATCCCATCAATGTTCCCGGCGTTCCGCTGGAAAAGCTGATGCCCGACTGGATTCCGGGGCGCATGGTCATCAGCTACCTGACCGGCACATTTCTGGTGGCTTGCGGGACAGCCATCCTGCTGGCAAAGAAAACTCGGACAGCTGCAACTTATCTCGGCACCTGGATTCTGCTGCTTGTCGTGTTTATCTATGGGCCGATCTTGATCACATCACTCTTGGACCCGAGTACTGACGTTAAGGTCGAGGGGATTAATTATTTTGCTGACACGCTGCTCTTCGCCGGAGCGATTCTCGCCCTCGCCAGTGCTTCGCCGCGCACCGACTAGATTCGGGCACGATGTTGGCTAGTTATGCACGTGCGGGCTCTGCGCGGGGTTCGCTTTGTGCGTGGCGGGTCCTTTTACCACTTTCACTTCAAGGCTCACGGGCAAAGTTCTGGGTGGATAGCAGGCGGCGTTGTCGCAGGCCTGGTAGCGCAGGACGCCGCGCATCAAATATTTTCCGGGCACTACGGATTCCAGGGGATGCACCGACAGGGCGACGGTGAAGTCTCCGGCATAAACGCTGAGTTTTTCGTCCGGAGAAAACGGGAAGGTCAGCTCTTCGCCGGCGGGATAGTCAATCTTGCCGAGAACGATGTCGGTGGGCAGATCCATCTTCAAGGCGGTGGGGATGAGGAACTCCGACTTCGGAGTGTTCGAATTGATGTGGTAGCCGGGCGGAACGCGAAAGTTAAGGTTGACGATGGTCTGAGTGCCGCGCTGGGCCGTGGTTAGCGGTATTGCCGCCACGGCGACGGGCGGAGGCGGAGGGGGCACTTGCGCCAGTGCTGAAATCGCGCTGACTAGCAAGGCGAACGTCAACAGGCTAAGGCCACCCGGCGCGCGTTTGGTTTGTTTAGGTAGCGAAAAAGTGCGGCGCATTAGTCCTCTTGTAGTCTTCTTGTAGTCTTCGGAACGAGTCTACTTACAGCTATGGTAGATCGTATCGGTTCTCCTTGCCACGTTACCTCCGAGCAGGAACGATTTCCTGCCGATATGCGGAGGCCTGGCTGGATGCGGGGTGGGTGTTGAGCGCTTTCTTGACCGCGTCCTCGATTTCAGCTTTGCCGCGGAGGCCGACGATCTTGTCCACCAGTTTTCCATCGCGTCCGATCAGGAAGCTTTCCGGCAACGCTGGAACTCCTCCGTACGCGTCGCCGACCGCTTCTTTTCCAATCAGGATCGGGTAGTTCACGCCCATGTCCTTGGCGAACTTGCCGATGTCTTCTTTGCTGGCATCGTCCATGGCAACGCCGACGATCTGCAGACCTTGTGGGCCGTATTGATTTTGAAATTCAACAAACCAAGGCATTTCAATTTTGCAGGGACCGCACCAGGTCGCCCAGAAGTTGAGCAAAACAGCTTTGCCGCGCAGGTCGGAAAGGTGCATGGTTTTGCCGTCGAGCGACTCCAGAGCAAAATCCGGCGCGGGGCCGGTTTGCGTGAGATGCGATGCGAGAGCTGAGCTGGGGCGGCGCGCCTTGTGGTAGCCGACGTAGATTGCGAGCGCAATCACGAAGGCGACGACTACGAGGGCAAGAGGATTACGGTTCACTGAGAGACTCCATTAATAATTCTGATCCAGTAATTCTGATCGCGATTGAACAAATCAAACCTTGCATTCCTACAAAAATCCTACAAGGCAAAGCGGTTCAAGAACGAAAGCCAATTCGAAATCAGCGTGAAGCGGCCCAGCACCAGCAATATGCCGAGAGCGATCAACAACCCCCCGCTGGCCACTTCGAGCGCATGCATGTGCGAGCGGAAGCGGCTATAAAATTTCAGAAAGCGCTCCACTCCGAGCGATGTCAGCAAAAAGGGAACGGCGAGTCCGAGCGAATAAACCGCGAGCAAAAGAACGCCCTTGGCCAACGTGTTTTGTTCCTCGGCGAGGGCGAGGATCGCCGAGAGAATCGGTCCCAGGCACGGCGTCCATCCAAAAGCGAAAGCGAAGCCGATCACGAAAGCGCCCAAAGGAGTGCTGCTGCCCTTTACGCTGTGCAGGCGAGCGTCGGTATAGAGCGCTTTGATCTTGAAAATGCCGGTCAGGTGCAATCCGAAAAGAATAATGATGACGCCTGCCACACGGGCAAGCGTATGTTTGTAAATTCCCAGCACCTGGCCGACTTCGGTTGCCGCGGCGCCCAGGGCGACGAAGACGACGCTGAAACCTAGAATGAAGGCAATTGAGTTGAGCATTACGCGCCGCATGAGGTGAGCCTGCGGCGATTTCAGTTCTTCGAGACCCGCGCCGGAAATGAGGGAAAGGTATCCAGGCACCAGTGGCAGCACGCAGGGAGACAGGAATGAAATCAAGCCGGCGAAAAACGCGGCGATCGGAAGTGGGAGGCTCGACATCTGCTGTATTGTACCTGCCGGAGTTGTTCTCCGTAAGGATGAGACGATTGGGACTGCCTTTAGTTGCACTGCGCGAGCGACTCCCGGAGCGGAATCACAAGCTAGCGGGACTTGGCCGGCACTTGGGCGGGCAGCGCGGGCGCAGGCTCGCTCGATTCAGTCGATGAACCGGAAAGCATTTTCTGTAGAAATCCGAAGGGCATCGAAGCCATGACGAGGGCGCGGCTACCCTCCTGTTTTACCTTTAGGCTGTCGAAGAGAGCTTTTACGTCAGGGTCGGTCCCGTGAGTTCCAACGGAGGTTTCGGCGGAACGAGTAAGGGCTGCAAACAGATTCACTTTGTCGATGATGGCTCGCGCGTCGTCGGCATTGTCGGTAAAGGCTTCGGCACGCAGGTGAACCGCGTCAGGCCGCAGATGGAGCGCGCCAGGGCTTCCAGAAACAACGAGAGTGGCGGGCTTGGCGAACAGTGCGCTCCACATTCCCGCCGCTGAGGCCGAAGGTTCGACGCGCGCTACCAACCACGCCAAGCTGGCCAATTGAACATTCTTGTAATACTGGCGCAATAAAGCAGGACCGCCGAAGGGCGAGGCGAGGCGGCGGGAGCGGTCCACAATTCCGTGAATGACCGCGGGGTCACTTACATTTGACGCGGCCACGGAATCGGCGCTGAGAACGGCAACGCGCAGGGACCGTCCTTCGATGAGAATCGTAAAGATATCGACGGAGCCGTAATTCTCGACCGATTGGGCGATCTGACGGAGGTAGGCCGTCAGGCGCTCACCGTGAAATTTTCCGACGAGTACTTCGGAGAATCGCGCTTCTGGTGCGGAACCGCCAGTGCCGCCGCCGGGCCAATTCGCAGGATAGTGAACGGCGAAAGCGGCTTCGTCGAGATCGCGCTCAAATTGAAATTCGGTCTCGCGGATGAATCGCTCATATTCGGGATCATGACTGACGGCGGTCAGATCCTTGCCCGAATTCGCCTTGCGGGCCTTGCTGAGATCGAGATAAAAGAAAGCGTCAGCTCCCGGCAGAAGGCGGGCCGGCTCGGGAGGAGCGTGCTTTCGAAGTTGCACCGCGAGGGTGACTGCGGCGGCGATCACCACAACCGCGAGGACGATGGGGAAAGTGCGCCTAATTCGCATGGAATGCGGTCAGGAAAGAAATGATAGCATTTTCAGAGGGGGTCACAGTAAGGCAGTGGCGCAGTTTGCCGTTCTTGATCGGAGAAGGAATCGAGCTTCGCTCGACGGACAGCCGGGGGCGGCTGTCCCTACACAAGGCAGTTTGGCAAAATGCGAGCTACGGGGCTACTTTGAAGACCGTGCCAGCGGCGAATCTGCCGCCTACCTCGCTGGTGCCGTAGAGGTTACCGGCTGAGTCCAGCACCACACCGCCGAGCTGTCCCATGCCCTGGAAGCCATTGGGTGGAAACGCGAAGAGAACGGTCTCGCTCCATACGCCTCCTGATCCCGGAGTGAGCTCGAAGACAGTGCCGCAGCCGTAACTGATACAGTTCGTGCCGGGGATCCCGCCCGCATTGGTTGTGCCATAGAGATTTCCTAACGTGTCGAAGACAAGGGCGCTCGGGCTTGGCAACGCGCCGTCGGCACAGTTGGCGGAAGAGCAAAAGCTGTACAACACGGTTTCGGTCCAAGCGCCGCCAGCGGCGGGCGAGAGTTCGAATACGGTGCCGCATGGCAAGCCGCCGCAGCCAGTTCCGACCAGCACTCCTCCTGTTTGAGTCGTGCCATATAGGTTTCCGCTTGCATCGAAAATCAGAGGCGCGGAGGGTATTTCGCCGTCGACGCAGTTCGGCTGCGAGCAAAAATTATGCAGAATATTTTCGGTCCAGGCTCCGTTTACAAGGCTCAGTTCAAAGACAATGCCGTCGAGATGGGAACCGCCCAACTGAGTTGTGCCATAGAGATTTCCGGCTGAGTCAAGAGTGACGCCGCCGACGGGGTAGCCACCGTCCACGCGACCGTACTGGAAGTTGTGCAACACAGTCTCCGTCCACGTGCCATTCGCATTCGGGGTGAGCTGAAAAACGATGCCACACCCATGGTTATTGCAATTCTTACCCGTTCCGCCAAAAGCAGTGGTGCCATACACGTTGCCCGCCGTGTCCACAGTTAACGGGCCCTGGGGATAATTTCCGTCGGTGGTTCCGGTGAAACTATGCAACACCTTCTCGGTCCAAACTCCGTTGGCGCTGCGAGAGAGTTGGAAGACGACGCCCTGACTATGAAGGCCGCCGCCCAATGTGGTGCCGTACAAGTTTCCGGCGGAGTCGAAAGTCAGACGGGCTTCGGGTTCGTCGCCGTTCGACCCGTTGAAGTTATGGATGGTTTTGCCGGTCCATGCGCCGTTGGCTCCCGGCGTCAGCTCAAATACCGCGCCATCGCTATGAGGGCCGCCGCCCA